>Ga0207875_100005_pt1 | contig 389192 bp, 309 predicted proteins | sample CeladaPassage60A_FD_187476 | JGI IMG/M metagenome (GOLD analysis project Ga0207875, IMG submission 187476) | Cellulose-adapted microbial communities from the Joint BioEnergy Institute, USA - Passage3 60A (SPAdes) (version 2) | ecosystem: Engineered > Bioreactor > Continuous culture >... | reverse complement strand
CCGGGCCCGTACCTGCTCGGCGTGCCGGTCGCGCGCGTCCCGGACGGGCTCCCCGGGCGTACGGTCGTCCGGTGGCACCAGGTGCCGCCGCGCCACCCCGGCCTCGGCGACGAGCCGCAGGACGAGGCCGAGCCGCGGATGGTCGCGGTACCCGGCGGCGTACCGGGCGAGGGTCTGCTCGCAGGTGACCACCTGCTCGGGTACGGCGACTGCGGGCTTGCACAGTATCGGCACGGGTTCACCACCACGTCGTTCGCTCGGCGAGCCGATCGGTCGGGAAACGGCCATATCGAAAGTGACCGATGGCCGGGCATGGCACTGCCGGTTCGGTACGCTGTGTGAAGCCCGCTTAACCGAAGCCCTGCCGTTTTTCACGGCCCGTGGCGGCCGGCGGGCACGGGAAAGGGTGACGATCCTACCCGCGGGAATTTATGCCCCGGTGATATGGCTGACGCTAAGGGGAATACCTGCGGAATAGGTATGGGCAGGTCTCGTCGGCCGTAACGATACCTCCGCCCATCGTCACGCACTCCCTTCAACCGGCGCTCGACCGGTCTATTCCGATGGCTTGACAAGCATTCTGACCACGGCTCAATAGCCTGTCAATGAAAGTCAGAAGCGTTGTCATGACGTCGTTCCGACATCACTAGAGAGCTTTCCCGCCGACCGTGAAAACGCGTTGACCACGGTTATCGGCTGTGATTCATGTCCAAATCTGAGGAATATTCGGACATGCCGGAACGCCGGGAACCGGCGCCCGGATCCCCCGCCGCCTCCCGGTTTCCGGTCAGCCGGTAACCCGACTTGCGGCGCATCCGGATCAGCACGATGGGGGTCGCCGGCCTTTACAGCGACTGCGCCGGGCGGCCGGGATGCGCGGCCCTGCCGATGGGACCGGCGACCGACGGCCGCCTCCTTTCGCCGCCCGATCGCGCGACCCCGCAGGATCGTCCCGCCGATGAGAGCCGCCGAGCCGAGCGGCACGGCGTGGTCGCGTCCCGTCCGGTCCTGCCTTGCCGGATGCTTCGTCCTCGCACCCGCCGACCGGCTCGGCCCGGCAGCGCCGGTACGGCCCCGATCAAGGCGAGATCACCGCGCGCACGGCGGCCGCCCGGGCAAGACTCGCCGTGCTCCCACCCGGCCGAGTGGGACCCCGGCCGTTCACCCGGCCGAGCCGTAATGTCGCCGACCCGGCCGAGCCCGGCCCGGCGACGCCACCGGTCCCTCTCATCGCCCGTGGCCGGGCCGCGGGCTCCGTCCGGTGTCGAGGCCCGTCGATCCGGTGCCGCCGCCATCGCCGGATCGCCGAGCGGCGAACCGGCCACCGGCCGCGGTCACACCCCTCCCCCATCCGCGACGGGGACGCTCCCCGGCGGTCAGGGACACGGGCGGGTGAAACGGATCCGGAGCGGGGTGACGCCCTCCTTCCGTACCCCGGCCGCGTTGACGCCTCGCCAGGTGATGCGGAGGGTCGCCGTCTGCGCCCTCCCGCAGGTGCGGAGGAGCTCGTCGACGGCGCCACTGCCGCGGGCGGCGATCGTGTCGAGCGGGGTCAGCCGTACCTGAAGGCGGCTGCGCAGCCCGTTCGGGGTGATGCCCTGCCTCGCCGAGAGCTGCAGCAGCGGCGTGGACAAACCGGCCTGCCAGGCGACCGTGCCGTTGACGGCGCGGAGCAGGAGCGTCCGCGACCCCCGGCCTCGCTCGCCCACGGTGACGACAAGCCGGGCCGGGCTCGCCGCGGACCGGGTCGGCGCAGGGGACGGGGTGCGGGCCGGGGCGGTACGCCGGGCGGTGGGTGTGGGCTTCGGGCTGTGGGACGGGCGGGCCACCGGGGCGGTCGTGGAGCCGGTGCCGGGCACGCCGCCCTTCGGCGGGGCGGGGGTGGCCGTCCCGCCGGGGCGTGCCCGGGCACCGGTGTCCCGGCCGCTCTCGCCGCCGGGGGAACGGGTGGCACCGGGTGTCGCGCCGCGGCCGGCACCACCCGTGCCGGAGGCGCCGCCGCCCGTCCGGGCTCCGGCGGTGGCGGTGGGCTTCGGGGTGCCCCCGCCGCGAGAGGCGCCACCGTCGCCCGGTGCGCCGCCGGAGGTGGCCGCGGCATCCGGCGTACGCCCGGAACCGCCGGCCGTGGCGGCCGGGTCCCCCGAGGCCCGCGCCGACGCGGACGGTGCCGGCGTCGCCGGAGGCGCGGCGCCGACGGGCGTCTCGTTCGCCACGCCCAGGACGCCGGTACGGCCCGGCATCCCGAACACGGCCCACAGCAGGCCGCCGGTGACGACGAGGCCGCCGCCGATCACCAGTGCCTTGCCGGGACGTCGCCGTCGCGTGGAGCGGTCCGGGTCGCCCGCGTCGAACGGCGCGCCGAGACCGGAGCCGAAGCGGTCATCAGGGCCGGAGCGCCGCTGGAACGTGCCAACACGCGAGCCGGGGTCATCGGTGGCACCGGCGTCGCCGACGGGAGGCGTGGCACGCCCGCCGAGTCGCAGCGGACCGCCAAGACCGGGCTGATCATCGTAGAAGCGCGACCACGGGCTCTCCCGGCGCGGCGCACCCGACGCCCCACGCCGCCCACCGGAACCGGCCCGCGCCAGGGACGGATCCCCGGCCTTCCCCGCGTCATCGCCACCGGAGAGCCCGTCGCCGCCCCACGACGACGGGTTCCGCCGACGCAGCTCACCCGAAACCGGCGGCGACGGCCGAGCCCGCTCCCCCGTGTCTCCGGGATCGTCGCCGTCATCAGTCGGTCCGTCGTCGATACCTGACCACGGACCCCGCCGACCGGCCGCCCCCGACGCCCCACGGCCCTCGCCGGGAGCGGACAGGGGCGACCGAGGCACCTCCACCGTCTCGCCCCCGTATCCACCGGACGGCCCGTCATCGGAACCCGACGAAAGGCTCTCCCGGCGCGACGCGCCCGACGGCCCACGCCGCTCATCGGAACCGGCGTCCGACGCCGACGACTCCCCAGGCTCCCCCGTGTCGCCGCCGCCGGACGGACCATCGGCGAGCCGTGCCCACGGGTTCCGCCGACGCGCCACACCCGGACCCGGCGGCCGAGCCACCTCCACCGTGTCCCCCGCACCACCGTCCCCACCGGCCGGACCCTCGCCGAAACGCGACCACGGAGTCCGCCGACCGGCCGTCCCCGACGCCCCACGCGGCAGACCGGCGTCCGCCCTCGGCGAAGACGCCTCCTCCGGCTCCCCCGCGCCACCGTCACCGGACAGAGCATCGGCGAGCCGCGCCCACGGGTTCCGCCGACGCGCCACACCTGAACCCGGCGGCCGAGCCACCTCCACCGTGTCCCCCGCACCACCGTCCCCACCGGCCAGGCCATCGCCGTACCTCGGTACGGGGTCGTCTCCCCGCCATCCGTCCGGCGGTGCGGCCGGCCCGCCGGATCCGAAGGCGGGAGGCACGGCGGGCCGCCCACCCCCGGCGGACGGGCCCGCGCCCGCCGGGGCCTGCCGGAGGATGCGGATCGGCTTGGTGACGTCGAGGTCGTCGGCCGGGGCCTCGGAGTCCTCGTCCCAGAACCCGGTGGTGCGGTTCGCCGCCAGCGCGGCGGAGAGCGTGGGGGCGTGCAGCGGGTCGGCCGGCGTGACCGGGCGTTCCGGGTCGGGCTGGACGGGGAAGCCGTCGGCCCGCCAGCGGACACCGGTGGGCGGGGAGGCGGCGGGGTCGAGGACGAGCGCCCGCTGCGCGCCGGTGAGCGGGGTGACCGGGATACGGCGGAGCAGCGCCCCCGCGTCCACCGTCAGCCGGGCGGGCGCCGAGCAGGTGGCGCAGCCGGTGACGTGCACCCGCAGCCGGGTCCGGGCGCTGCGCCCGGGGCGGGCCTCCCACGCGGCGGCGAGCCCGGCCCCCTCGGGGCAGGCCGCGCGCGACGCCCTGGCGAGCAGCACGGTGTTCACCCAGGCCTCGTAGGTGTCCTGCGCCTCGGTGAGCAGCGCCTCGACCCGCTCCTCGCCGAGCCCGGTCACGGCGGCGATCTCCGCGGCCTCGAGGCCGTGCCGGAACGCGAGCTCCAGCACCTCGCGCTGCCGCCGGTCGAGGGCCTGCAGGCCGGCGAGGGCCGGTTCGGCGGCGTCGGCCGCCCGGCCCCGGGGCGGCGCCCCCGCGATCGCGGCCGCCCTGCGGGCCGGGCGGGTCAACCCGTTCAGGCAGCAGACGCGGGCGAGCGCGTACAGCCGGGCCCTGCCGTACCGGCCGCCGTGCGCCGCGCCGCCGGGGGCGGGATCCCGGTCCCGGGCGAGGAGCAGCGCCGCGCGGACCGTCTCGGCGACCGCCGCGTCCGGGACGTCCCCGAGCCACATCCGGCAGTAGTCGCCGAGCCCGTCGCCGTACCGCGCCACCGCCTCGGCGAGGTCCGGCGGCACCGCGGACGGCGCGGCCGCGGCAGGGGTGGAACCGGCGGCCTCCCGAGCGTGGGAACGTTCCATGCGCAATCCCTCGACTTCCGGTCAACCTGCTCGGTCAACCTCTTGACGTACGGGATCGGACCGGCGCTCGGAACGGTCCAGCAACGTTATCGACTCGTTATGTCCCGCTCGCGGAGCGTCCCGCGCCGGCGACCGGCGGTATGCGGCCCGGCCGGGGCGGTCATCTGTCGTGGCCCGGCGTGCGGGCGGGGCGCAGGGCTCACTCGGCCTCGCGCCCGGCGAGCCGCCGGTAGAGGGTGGTGGTGAGCGGCGAGGGCCGCAGGCCGCCCAGCTCGTCGAGGGCCGCGACGAGCGCCTGATAGCTGCGGTGGGCCTCGTCGACGCGGCCGAGGTCGGCGTGCAGCCGCATCTGGCGGCGGCGCAGCGGCTCGTTGCACGGGTCGAGGTCGAGGGCGCGCCTCAGCAGGTCGAGCTGCCGGGCCGCGTCGTGCTCGTGCTCGATCAGCGTGGTCAGCGCCTGCACCACGCTCCGCCGCAGGTCGTCGGCGACCGCCGCGCGCCACGGCCGGGTGCCGCCCGGCAGGAACGGCCCGGCGTACAGGTCGACGGCCCGGCGCAGGGCCGCGAGGCGCTCGCGCAGGCCGTCGGCCGCGGCGGCCGCGGCGAGCGCGTCGGTGAGCTCCCAGTAGTCGACGCCGACGAGGTCGGGGTCGAGGAGGTAGCGGTGGGCGACCTGCCGGATCGGCTCCGCCTCCCGGGCCGGGTCGCCGAGGGCGCGGGCGAGCCGCCTGCGCAGCTCCCGCTTGCGGCCGTGGAAGCGGTCGTGGCCGGACGGGCCGAGGTCCGGCCACAGCAGCTCGTGCGCCCGCTCCCGGGTGAGGCCGTCCCGGTGTACGGCGAGCAGGCCGAGCAGGTCGCGCAGGTCCTTGCCGGTCACGGGGTCGACGCGGCCGCCGGGCCCCTCGATCACCACCTCGCCGAGCAGCCGCACGTACACGCCCGTGCCCGCACCGGGCGACGCGGCGGGGACCGCCGCCGCGGGCGCGACCGGCCGGTCCGCCGGGGCGGGCAGCGCGCCCCAGGTGAGGACGGGACCGGTCGGCGGCGCGTCCGCGGTCCCGGCGTCGCGGGCCGCGGGCGATCGGCGCAGCAGCGCGCGCACGGTCGCGCCCGGCCGCCGCGGCCGCGCGCGCCGGCCGCGCCCGCGCGGCCGTCCCTCGGGCGCGCCCGTCGCGGGCGAGCCGTCCTCCGGCCGGGTGCCGGCCCGGCCCTCCGGCCCGCCGCCCGCCCCGGCGGGCCGGAGGGCCCGCATGCGCCCGCCGTACGACGCGGCGGGGCGCCGCCGGTCGCCGCTGCGGTCGTCGCCGAGCACGAGCGGGATGACGCGGGTGATGCGCATCAGCAGCAGGGTGCCCGCGGCGATGACGAGCCCGATGACGAGCATCACCCCGAGCCGCAGCGCGGCGAGGCCGTCGTCGCCCGCGCTGATCCGGCGGACCGTCCACGTGGTGGCCGTCGGCTGCGGCGTGCGGGAGCCGAAGGCGTTGTGCGTGACGTGGGGGTCGCGGATGGAGACGCGGTCGCGCCGCTCGGCGGCGCGCCTGCGCGGGGCGACGGCGCGGGCGCCGGAGGGGTGGTGGCGGCGGGAGGTGGCGAGTGGCGCGCGGGCGCCGGTGCGGGCCTGGGCCGCGGTCCGGGCCGGTGGGGCGGCGGCGCCGGGCCGGACCTGGTGGCGGTGAGCCGCCGCGGCGGCGGCGTTCCGGTCGGCGATCCGCAGCATCACGGAGGACGGGACGCCGCGCGGGGCGGGCCGGCCCCGGCTCGCGGGCCGGCCGGCCCCCTCGGTGCGGCGCTGCGCGCCGGTCGTGGCCGCGGGCGGGCGGACGCGCGGGGCCGCGTCCCCGGCGCCGCCCGCCCTGCCGCTCCGGCCGAGGGGACCCCGTCCCGGGATCATGCCGGGCCGGTCGTCGACGTGGCCGCCACGATGCCCGGGATCGGTGACGTGCAGGTGCGGCGGGCGCAGGCGGAACGCCCGCTCGGGCGGCGGATATCTGGTGCGCCGACCCGGCCACGGCTCGCCGCGGCGCCGGCCGTCGTCCGGCTCGCGGTGGTCGCGGATGCGGCCTGGCGGCTCGAGCACGTGCGTCACCTGTCCGGCGTCCGGCTGCCGGGGGCAGTCCCGGTAGACCTCCGGCATGCCCTCGCCGTGGCTGAAGAAGCCCTCGCAGTGGTACGGCTCGGCCGAGGCGGTGGCCGGCCAGAGACCGGCGATCGACCCGCCCATGACGATCGCGATGGCACTGTGCACGACTACCCGCTGCGATCCGGCCATGCCGTACCCCCGTGACTGTCTACGATGCGTGACCAGTTCAGCCGGTCATGTCACGGTGGTACCCGATCTTGATAGGACGTTTCCGAACTCGATGATCAAAATTTGGGTAATGGGCGGCGGCCGTCCTCGCCGTACACTCCGATAACCGAGCGATATTCTAGATTTCCGTCAAATCAGCTCGGAGAGGACGCACGTGGCCGAGAGCGCCGAAAACCTGCCTTTCCTCGTCGTCGACGGCGACGCCTTCGTGCCGCAGCCGCACGCCCGCAGCCCCTGGTCGCCGGACATGCTGCACGGCCGGATCCTCGGTGGGCTCATCGCCCGGACCGTGGAGCTCGAGCACGGCGACCCGGACTTCCACTTCGCCCGGCTCACGGTCGACCTGTTCCGCAACACCCCGCTGGTCCCGCTGCGGGTGAGCACGAACCGGGTGCGGGACGGGCGGCGCATCCGGGTGGTGGACGCGGTCGTCACCGCCGAGCAGGGGCCGGTCGGCCGGGCGAGCGCGGTGCTGCTGCGCCGCGGAGAGCAGCCGCCGGGCGAGGTGTGGGCGCCCCCGGTGTGGGACATGCCGCCGCCGGAGCGGCTCGGCCCGCCGGTGCCCGCCTCGAACGGCTGGGAGCCGCCGATGCACCTGTGGCGGACCACGCCGTGGCAGAGCAAGGAGCGGTCACGGGTGTGGATCCGGGAGATCCACCCGCTCGTCGAGGGCGAGAAGCTCACCCCGTTCACCCGGGTCGCGCTCGCCGCCGAGTTCGTCAGCCCGCTCACCCACATGGGCTCCGACGGCCTGCACTTCATCAACGCCGACTACACGCTGTGCCTGAGCCGGCTGCCGAAGGGCGACCTCATCGGCATGGAATCGGGCGGCCACCTCAGCGACGCGGGCGTCGCGGTCGGCCAGTGCACCCTCTACGACGAATCCGGGCCCATCGGATACGGCGCGGTGACCGCCGTGGCGAATCCGGTGACCATGCGGCTGTGAATCGCGGCTTTAGGGCGATCGCGGCGGAGTACGGCCGCGCCCGGAAACGGCTGCCACGGTGAATTCCCCGAAATCCGGAACCGACACGCGAAAACGACCGGCCCTTGGACTTTTCCAGGTGCCGGCCGTTTTCCGTTCGTCGCCGCCTGGGCCGGGCCCGGGGCTGCGGTGATCCCCTAGGCCCGGGAGCGCCACGCTCAGCGGGCGCTCTCGGCGTTTTCCATCACGTCCCTGGGAGTGCCGCTATCACCAGCCCCAGAAGAAGAAATCGTCGTCCCAGCAGTCGAAGCCGCCCCAGAACGGGTCACCGTACCACCACGAGGTGACCGAGGTGGTCTTGGTCACGGTAGCGGCGTCGGTGGTGGCGGCATTGGCCGCGGCCGCGGGAACGAAAACGGCGGCGACGACGGCACCGGTAGCGAGCAGTCTCTTCAGCATCACAGTCACCTTTTAATCGCGAATAGCCTGCGGCGCATTTCCTGTGCACCGAGGGGTTCCGCGCGATGGCGCAGAATCCCATCTGACACATTTTTCACCATATGTCCGGATTTTCGAGGGTGCAATCCAGGTCCACCTAACGGGAGGTCAAGAATCCCCATATCGAGCGGGGTCGCGTATCCCTCGGACAGGCCGCGGCAATCGGCGGGCAACGTCAAAATTGACCGCCAGGCCATAATTCATTTTGTCGTTGCACGCGCCCCCACCGGCCGCCCGCGATCCCGTCCGTCGCGGCCGTGCCGCCCCGCGGTGGGGTGCCCGCCCGGCGGCGATGCGGGCGCGGACCGGGCCCGCGGGGCGCCCCGCTCGGCCGCCCGCGGCGACTCCGGACCGGCCGGCGTACGCACCCCCGGCGCGGGAGAGGCCGGGCACGAAACCACCGCGGCGGGGACGGTGATGGGAGGCGATCCAGCACCGTCCCCGCCGCGGTGGGGCGGGGCGCGGATCGGTTCTCGTCTTGTCAGTTCTTGCGCCGCCGGATCGAGATCCAGTCGGTGCCCGGCCCCTGGTCCCGGCTCGCGGGGGGCAGGGCGAAGCGGTCGTCGATGCCGAACGCCGAGTAGCCGGACCGCGCGTTGATGTCCGCGACCGTCGGCCGCGTCTTGCCGCCCCGCTCGGCGTTCGCCTTGGCGCGGGCGGAGGCGAGGTCGGGCGGGATCGACCACGAGCCGGTCTCCCCGGCCTTGACCTCGCCCGACCGCTTGGGGGCCGCGGTGGTGGGCGCGGGATCGGCCGCAGCGTCCGCGGCGGGCTCCCCGGACCCGGCCGCGGGCCGGGCGGGCGCCAGGGTGGCCGGCTCGGCCGCGTCCTGCGGCGGGCCGGGCTGGGTGGTCTGGGCGGCGGCCGTCGGCTGCGCGGCGGGCTGCCCGGCACCGCCGACGGCGGGCCACGGCCCGGTGTCGGTGATCGAGGCCTGGGGCGCGGTCGCGTCGGCGACCGGCGTCACCGGCAGCCGGGCGTCGGTGTCGATCACCGAGCCGGGGGACCCGCCCGGGTTCGCCGTCGCCGTGCCCGGCCCCGCGGTGGCCTGCCCGGCCGCGCCCGGCGCGGCCGCGGGCGGGGTGAGCGTGGCCGTCGCCGTGGTACCCCCGGCCACGGATCCGGCGTTCCCCCCGGCGAGCGACGCGAGCCCGCCCGCGCCGACGGACGCGATCATCCCCGTCTGCACCACCGGGAAGGCGCCGGTGTCGGCCCCGGACGCCCCCGTGCTCGCCGTACCGGCACCCGCGCCGACCGCGGCGTGCACCCCGGTGTCGGCCACGGCGAGCGGGTTCTGCGCGGTGGCGTCGGCGACGGTGACCTGCGGCATCGGCCCGGTGGTGACCGCGGCGGCCTGCGGGATCGGGCCCGTGGTGGTGGCGGACGCGGCCTGCGGGATCGGGCCGGTGGTCGTGACCGACGCCGCCTGCGGAATCGGCCCGGTGGTCGTGACCGACGCCGCCTGCGGAATCGGCCCGGTGGCGGCGGCCGCGGCGGCCGGGACGGCGGGATCGGACAGCCCGGCGGGCCGGGAGGTCCCGGCGCCGGCGAGCGCGGCCGGCCGCGGACTGGTGATGCCGGCGAGCCCGGACGCCCACGCCGCGTCCGGGTTCCCCGCGGTGAGCGAGGGCCGCTGCTCGTGGGCCACCTCCGGCTTACGGTGGGCGCCCACCTGGTGCCGCCCGTTCGCGCCCACCTGCTGGGCCTGGACGGTGGGCGCCGTCGCCGTGTCCATCCCGTACAGGAACGCGAACAGCCCGTTGAGCAGCCGCTGCACGTCCGGCTGCGGCCGGACCACCAGGCGCAGGAACTGGCTCGTGGTGCCCAGCTTGTTGCCGCACTCGCGCACGTACACGCCGAAGTGGGTGAGCAGGAAGTCACGCAGCTCGACCCCGTCCCGCCCGTCCGGCAGTTTGATCATGATGAAGTTGCCCTGGGAGGGGTAGACGGTGAGCCCGGGCAGCTGGGACAGCTGCTCGTACATGAGCTGCCGGTCGCGGGCGACGAGCCGGAGGCTGTTGTAGTACTCCTCCTGATACTCCTTCAGCATGAACACGACGACCTCGGCGAAGGAGTTCAGGTTCCATTTCGGCAGCGCCTTCCGGATCGTCCCCGCGAGCGCCGGGTTGGAGACCAGGTAGCCGAACCGGATGCCGTGCAGCCCGAAGTTCTTCCCCAGGCTCTTCAGCACGATCACGTTCGGCCGGATCGCCGCCTCCTCGACCACGCTCCGGTACGGCTCGGCGTCCACGAAGTCGATGAACGACTCGTCCACCACCACGAGGTCGAGGTCGTGGAGCGCGTCGAGCATGCGCACCACGTCCTTGCGCGCCACGAAGCCGCCGTCCGGGTTGTTCGGGTTGCAGATCACCGCCACCCGGGAGCCGCGGTTCCGCACGAACCGCACGAAGCTGTCGACGTCCAGCCGGAAGCCCTGGCTCTCCAGCAGCGGGTACATGTCCACCCGCTTGCCGGTCTCCAGCGGCTGGTCGGTCCACCGCCCGAAGGTGGGAATCGGCACCGCCAGGCTCTCGCGCACCAGCAGGTGGTCGATCCACGTGATCAGCTCGGTCGAACCGTTGCCCATCGCCACGGTCGCGGGCTGCAGTCCCAGCGTGTTGCACAGCTCGGCGGTGATCGTGTCGGCGTCGCTCGGGTAGTACTTGAGGATCGTCTCCAGGTTCCGCTGCAGCCGCTCGAACATCGCCGGCGTGGGGAAGTACGGGTTGCACGGGATGCAGAAGTCGATCAGGTCGGACTGCTCCCCCGACACGTAGTCCCGCATCAGCGTGAAGTACGACGGGCTGTGCGCATTCGTCCGAAGCAGTCGCAGATCGCCGGATCGAGACAACTCAACTCCTCCTCTGGAGTGGGACTGCGTCGCGAGCCCCAGCGGCACCCGCCGCGCATCCCACACGGGTGCACCATCCGGCTGTACGCAGCCACCTCGAGGAGGGTTCAGCGACGCCACGCCGGTGCTTCACCCGAGCCGCGCACCCTGCCGACATCGAGGCCGGCATCGGGCGGTGGGTACGGCACGGCCGCCACGGGCCGTACCGCCGGGCCGTGCCGCGGGTCAGTGCCGGCCTACGGGGTCAGCGGCGGCCAGGTGTGCACCGGCCGATGGGTGAGCGCCAGCTCGCGGTACCGGCGCACCACCCGCACCCAGCCCTCCGGGTCGTCGCCGGCCGCCGCGATCGCCTCCCGCAGCCAGCGCGACCCGGTCCGGCCGGTGGTCGCCCGGGCCCCGATCACCTCGAGCGCGGCGTCGACGTCCCCGGAGGCGACCCGCAGCCGGTCGAGCCCGGCGCGGGCCACCGGCAGCAGCGCGCGCACCAGCACCGGGGCGGGCAGCTCGCCCTCCCGGCCGGGCCAGCGCAGCCAGGCCGCGGGCCCGTCCCTCGCCGCCCGGTAGAAGTTCCGGTACGCCGCGGAGAACGGGAAGTCCTCCGGTCGCCCCCGGGCGAGCTCGGCGACGAGGCCGAGGAGGAACACGGCGTTCGCCACCATGTCGGTCACGGTGGGGCCCGCGGGCAGCGCGCGCATCTCCACCCGCAGGTGCCCGCCGTCGGCCGGGTCGTACACCGGCCGGTTCCACTGCCACACCGTGCTCTGGTGCATGCGCAGCTCGGCGAGGCGGGGCACGCCGCCGTGCCGTACCACCTCGAGCGGGTCCTCCTCGTCGAGCACCGGAAGCAGCGGCTCGAACTCGCGCACGCTCCACCCGAACAGCTCCACGGCCCCCTCGCGCACCCAGCCGGGACCGAAGTGCACCCGGCGCTGCCCCCGCCAGCGGCGCTCCTCGTCCCGGTCGTCGGCGGCCTCCTCGAACAGCGCGATCCGGGTCTCCTCCCACAGCCGGCGGCCGAGGAACACCGGCGAGTTGCCGCTCACCGCGAGCACCGGGGCGATCGCGAGCTGCGCCGCGTTGTAGACCCGGGAGAAGTCGGGGGGCGGGGTACGCAGGTGGAGCTGCCAGGAGGTGTTGGCGCTCTCCAGCATCACGTCGACCGCGCGCAGGTCGAGCCGCTCGGCGCCGACGATCGTCACGTGGTACGGCTCGGCGCGCAGCCGCCGGATGCCCCGGCTCAGCGCGCGGAACCGATGGTCGTCGCTCATCGCGCCGGTGAAGTCGGCCTCCCGCAGCGTGGGCAGGATACCGATCGGGACGTAGCCGCCGCCCTCGCCCGCCGCCGCCTTGTCCACGGCGAGCAGCATGTCGCGCATCTCCGCGGCCATCGCGGAGAAGGCCCCGCCGGTGAACGGGCGCGGGGTGAGGTTGAGCTCGATGTTGTACGCGCCGAGCTCGAGGGTGACCCGGTCGTCGCCGAGGGCCTCGCGCACGGCCTTGTTGCGCATGAGCGGGCGTCCCTCGGGGGTGACGAGGAACAGCTCCAGCTCCGCGCCGATCGTGGGCGGTCCCGCGCCGAAGCCGGGGCGGGCCAGCAGTTCGCGGAGAGCTACCAGGGAGCGCTCCAGCCGCTCACCGAAGCGGGCGAACTCCGCCTCGGTGAAGTCTTCTCGGTCCAAATCCGCGCCCATGGGTGCCTTCCAACGCTCGACACCCTGTCTCTGTCCCGGCGATCGCATTTCATGCGTTCCGCGGGTGGGGTCGCGGATCCGGATGCGGCGGAGCGGCCAGGCGGGGGCGGCAAGGATCAGGCCGGAGCGCGTGTATCCCCTGCGGCGCTGGGGAGTGGGAGCGTAATCGTCGCCCGCCGTACGGCCCCGCCGTGCGGTCGATGCGACGGTGGCCGACAGGGACGGGGGATCACGAGATGGCTGACACGGGTTACTCGTCGTTCAACACGACGGTCGACAAGACGAACCGGGTGCTCAACGAGATCGAACACGCCTGCGGCTGGACCAAGGCGCAGCGCAACCGGTCGTACGCCGCACTCCGCGCGGTGCTGCACGCGGTGCGCGACCGCCTCACGGTGGACGCGAGCGCGCAGTTCGCCGCCCAGCTTCCGATGCTGATCCGCGGCATGTACTACGACGGGTGGAACCCCAGCGCGGTGCCGGTGAAGACGGACAAGGAGGAGTTCCTCGCCCGGGTCCGGCGCGAGTACCCCTTCGAGCTCGACGGCGACGTGGAGGAGCTCGTCCACGCGGTGCTGGACACCCTCAAACGCCACGTCACCCCGGGCGAGTGGGACCACATCCGGATGAGCATGGGCCGCAAGCTCGCGTCGGTGCTCGCCTGACCCGCCGAGCACCGTGCCCGGCCGGCGGACGGGTACGGCACGGCGTCCCCGGCGGAGTTCCCGGCGGCGTCCTCGGCCGTGTCGTCGGCGCGCGGCCTCCGCCCCCTCGACCGGACCCACCCGCCGCGACGGCCGACGCGGCCACGGCGAGCCGCGGGCCCGCGGATGCGAGCACGGCCCTGGTGCGCCGGTGTGCTCACCCGCTTCGCCGCGGCACCGCCCCGCACAGGTGCGCCGGCGCGACACGCGCCGATCCCCGTCAGGCCCTGAAGATCAGCGCGACCGCCGTGCCGATGCCGGCCCCGGTATCGGCGTCGGCCCGGCCGTCCGGCCGCCCGAGGCCGGCGGCCAATCGCCGCCGTGCGGCTCGCCGGTCCGAGGTGGCCTTCCGGCGGGAACTCCACCCGCCTGTGGTGATCGGCGGCGCCGGATGCCTAGGGCTGCCGATCGGCGCGGGAGTTCTGCGGCGTCGCTCGCCCGGGTGCGGCCGGTGGGCGTGACCCGCCGGTGCGCCCGCGTCCTCAGTCGAGCCCCAGCCGCCGCCGTTGCTCGTTCCAGATCCGCACGCAGAAGGGGTGGCGCCAGTCGTTCACGAAGCGGCGGCAGGCGTACGCCGCGCTGAGCGGGTCGCGCGGATCGCCCACCGGCCCGACGGTGACGCCGCCCCGCGGCGCCCATACCGGGCCGCGTCCGGTCCGCCGCCCGGCGGCCCGCTTCGCCCGGTCCTCCGGCCGGCCGGGCCCGGACCGCGGCACGCCCCCGCGTCCGTACCGCGGAACCGGACGTTCCGCCCTGCGTTCCCCACCCCGTGCTTTCGGGCGCCGCCCCGGCCCCTCGTCACGTAGTGCCCCACCCCGGCGAGCCCCTTCATGCGGCGTAAGGGCCGGGGCGGGCGGCGCGGCGCTCCCCGTGGCCGCCTGCCGGCCTGGCGGCGGGACGGCCGCGGCGGGCGGGGCCTTGCGCACGTGCACCGGCGGCTCCGGCACCGGCCGACCGGCACGCGGCCTGTCCGCGGGCGGTGCGGAGGCTCCACGCCGCGCGGCGCGGGCGTGCGCCGCATCATCGGCCCGCGGCGGGGCCACGGCCGCCGTGCGCCGGGGCCTCCGCGCGGCGTCGCCCTGGGGCGCGGTCCCGGCGTCGCCGGGCACCGGTGACGGCGGCGCGGGCCGGGCGGCCGTACCGGCCCCGTGGGCCGCGGCATCGCCGGAGCCCGGCCAGGCCTGCCAGGCCGCCACGCCGCCGAGGCCGAGCAGGGCGACCGCACCCACCAGCGCGGCCAGGCCGCCGCGGGTGCGGCGCGGCGGCAGGTCGCCGTAGAACGGCTCCGGCTCCCGGAAACGTTCGCCGTCCACTGGACGGGGCGGGTCCCCGCCGGGCCGCCGCGGGCTCGGGCGCGGGGCGGGAACGTCCCGGTACGGCGGGCGGCGCCCGCCCGCCGCCGTCCGGTTCCGCTCCTCCGCCACCGCGCCCTCCCGCGTCGTGTCGTCTGCCGGCGCATATCGTGGCCGATGCCGGCCGGGGAACGGGCGGGAAGTCCCGGGGCGATAGCGATCGGTTACTTTTCACATTTACTTTGAACCGATATTCCCGAATCCTCCCATTGGCGTACCTGAAAAATCCCGCACCCGCATCGATCGTCCGAATCACCGGGATCGCCGTCCCCGTAATGTGCGGAAATCACCGGCGCGGAAGACGACGGTTCTCGGCGGCCGCGCGATTTCCCGCCGTTTCCCGAACGCGCCGCCTTATGATGCCGGAAGCCCATTCCCACCGAGCGGACAATCGGACGTGACCATCGTGAGCACCATCACGCGCCGGACCCACCCCGAGAAGCTGGTCATCGAACCGGCGCGCGGGCGCGACCACCTGCGGGCCTTCACCCGGCTCCCCCGCGAGCTGCACCGCGGGGACCCGCACTGGCTGCCGCCGCTCGTGCCCGAGCGCCGGGCGATCCCCGGCGGCGTGCGGCACCCGGTCGCCGCGTCCGGCGAGGCCGAGCTCTTCCTCGCCATCCGCGACGGCCGCCCGGTCGGCCGGATCGCCGTGGTACGGCACCGCCGCCGCACCGCGTTCCGCGGCGCCCACGAGGGCCTGTTCGGCATGTTCGACTGCATCGAGGACGCGGACGTGGCCGGCGCGCTCATCGAGGCCGCGGCCCGGTGGCTCGGCGAACGCGGCTGCGGCACGATGATCGGCCCGGTGGGCCTGCTCCCCGGCCAGGAGAGCGGCCTGCTCGTCGACGGCCCGGCCGCGCCGCCGGTGGTGCTCATGCCGTACCACCCGCCGTACTATCCGGGGCTGCTCGAGGCCTGCGGCATGGCCAAGGCGAAGGACCTGTGGACCTGGTCGGCCGGGCCGGAGCCGACCGAGAGCATCCGGCGCATCGCCCGCGACACCCGCCGCCGGGAGGGGCTCACCGTCCGCACGATCGACCCCGACGACCTGGCCGCGGAGAGCGCCCGGCTGGCGGAGATCCGCCGCGGCGGACCCGGCTGGGCCCTCAGCCCCACCACCGACCGCGAGTTCGCCTACCTGCTGTCCGGGCTGCGCGGCCTGCTGCCGCCCGGGGCCGCGCTGATCTGCGAGTCCCGCGGCGAGCCGGTCGCGTTCGCGCTCGCCATCCCCGACCGCACCCAGGAGCTCACCGGATTGGCCGGGCGCGCCGCCCGGCTCGGCGTGCCGCCCGGCCTGCTGCTCGCGGCCCGCTCCCCCGCGGCCGGGCTGCGCTGGCGGGCCGCGGCGTTCGGGGTGAAGGAGGGGTTCCGCGGGCTCGGCCTGGAGGCCGTGCTCGTCACCGAGCTGTGGCGGTCCGCCCGGCGGCACGGCTGCGGCTCCTGGGAGGCCACCTGGACCCTGGAGGACAACCACGCGATGAACCGCGTCATGGAGGTCCTCGGTGCCTCCCGCTCCCGCACCTACCGCCTCTACCGCAAGGCCTGCTGACGCCGCGCCGCATCGACGGCTCGCCATATCGGGCCGGCATGGAGTTCTTCCGCTGCCACCGCGACCGGCCCGGCTCGATGGCGCTGCGGCGGGAACTCGCCGAGGAGCACCGGTCCTCCATGGACCGGTACGCCGGGCGGATGATCGCGCGCGGTCCCGCCCTCACGGACGACGGGGAGACCGCCACCGGCAGCGTGCACCTCGTCGACCTGCCCGATCCGGCCGCCGCCCGGGCGTTCGCCTCCGACGAGCCCGACCACCGAGCCGGGGTGTACTGGGATGTGATGCTGCGCCGATGGCGCAACGCGTTGGAACGTACGATGTGGGACTCCCCCGGTGGGACCTTCCCGGCGGCCCGACCGGGGGCAACCGGTTCCTCGTGCTCGGCCTCGGATCGCGGCGGCCCGCCGACCTCGCCGTGCCGCGCGACCGGGACGAGCTGATCGTACGGGCCGCTGCTCTGCGCCGACGGCGCCACCTGGCCGGGTACGGCGGCGCTGGTCGGGGCGCCGGATAAGGCCGCGGCACGCGCCATCCTCACCCCGGACCGCCATGCCGCCATCGAGGTGCACAACCGGCGGTTCGGCGGGCGGCGGTGACGGGCCGCGGCGGGCGGCGGCGCCGGGCCCGCCGATCGTCGCGCCGGTGCTTGAGGTGACGGCGGATGCCGGATCAGGGCTCCAGCCACGCGTAGCCGGCGAGCCGGCCGGTGCGGCCGTCGCGGCGGTGCGAGAACAGCTCCGGGCTCTCGATCGTGCACCGGTCGTCGTGGTGGATCTCGGTGACCCCGGCCGCCCGGAGCTGGGCGACGATGCCGGCCCGCAGGTCGAGGGACGGGGTGCCTCGGCGGGTCGTGGCGTGGGTCTCCGGCAGCACCTCGGCGGCCTCCGCCCGCATGCGCTCCGGCACCTCGTAGCAGCCGCCGCACGCCATCGGGCCGATCACCGCCACGATCCGGGACGCGCCGCGGGCCTGCATCTGCTTCACCAGCGCGGGCACCACGCCCGCGAGCGTGCCCACCCGGCCGGAGTGGGCCGCGCCGACGACGCCCGCGTCCGGGTCGGCGAGCAGCACCGGCGCGCAGTCCGCGGCGAGCGCGGCCACCGCGAGCCCGGGCACGTCGGTGCAGACCGCGTCCAGCTCGGGGGGATCGTCGCCGAACGGCTCGGTGACGTACGCGGCGACGGCGCTGTGCACCTGCCGCATGAACACCACCCGGTCCGGGTCGATGCCGAGCTCCCGGGCGGTCCGCGCCCGGTTCTCCGCGACCGCCGCCGGGTCGTCGCCGACCGCCCCGCCGAGGTTGCGGCTGTGGAACGGCGGCGCGCTCACCCCGCCGTGCCGGTCCGTGAAGGCCATGCGCACGCTGCCGAATCGGAACACGCCCACAGCCTACGCAGGCGGCGCCGTCGGGTGGTGCCGGTCGGGTGATCTCCGTCAGGCGAGCAGCCTGGCGTACAGCGCGTGCACCTTCTCCGCGATGCTGCGCCAGGAGAACTGCTCGACCGCGCGGCGGCGGCCCCGCTCCCCCATCTCCGCGGCCCGGTCCGGGTCGGCGAGCAGCGTGTTGAGCGCGGCGGCGAGGTCGGCGGCGAACTTGTCCGGGTCGACCGGGGTGCCGTCCGGGTGCTGCTCGGTGGGCACGAGCAGGCCGCACACGCCGTCCTCGACCACCTCGGGGATGCCGCCGGTGGCGGTCGCCACCACCGCGGTACGGCAGGCCATCGCCTCGAGGTTGACGATGCCCATCGGCTCGTAGACCGACGGGCAGACGAAGACCCGGGCGTGGGTGAGGATCTGGATCACCTCGCGCCGCGGCAGCATCTCCTCGATCCAGATCACCCGGTCACGCGCCCGCCGCAACTCGGCGACGAGCCCGTTAACCTCGGCGGCGAGCTCGGGGGTGTCCGGCGCCCCGGCGCACAGCACGAGCTGCGCCCCCGGGTCGAGCGAGCGGGCCGCGTGCAGCAGGTGCACCAGGCCCTTCTGCCGGGTGATCCGGCCGACGAAGGCCACGTACGGCCGGGCCGGGTCGATGCCGTGCCGCTCGAGCGCGCCGGTGCCGTGGTCCGGGGCGTACTCGTCGGTGTCGATGCCGTTGTGGATCACGGTGACCCGGTCCGGCTCGATCTCCGGGTAGCAGGCGAGCACGTCCCGCCGCATGCCCTCGGAGACCGCGATCACCGCGTCCGCCGCGGCGAGCGCGGTGCGCTCGGCCCAGCAGGAGAGCGCGTAGCCGCCGCCGAGCTGCTCGGCCTTCCACGGGCGCAGCGGCTCCAGGCTGTGCGTGGTCGCCACGTGCGGCACGCCGTACAGCAGCTTGGCCACGTGCCCGGCGAGATTCGCGTACCAGGTGTGGCTGTGCACCAGGTCGGCGTCCGCGCAGTCCGCGGCGATCTCCAGGTCGGCGCCGAGCACGCCGAGCGCCGCGTTCGCGGCCCGCAGCCGGTCCGGCTCGCGGTAGGCGGTCACGCCCGCCTCGCCGCGGGGCGCGCCGAAGCAGCGCACCCGGACGTCGGCGAGCCGGCGCAGCTCGCGGGCGAGGTATTCCACGTGGACCCCGGCCCCGCCGTACACCTCGGGCGGGTACTCGCGGGTGAGCAGCTCGACGCGCATATGCGGAGCTTAACGGCTTTTATCCAGATCTATCGGTACGAACGTCGTCAATGGTGTCGGGCGGGGATCGCGCGGGGTAACGTGCCTGCTATGACCACGCCAAAAGTCCTCGCGATCGTGCTGGCCGGTGGCGAGGGCAAGCGCCTCATGCCGCTCACGGCCGACCGGGCGAAGCCTGCCGTGCCGTTCGGGGGAATCTACCGGCTGATCGATTTCGTGCTGTCCAACCTGGCCAACGGCCACTATCTCCAGATCGTCGTCCTGACCCAGTACAAGAACCACAGCCTCGACCGGCACATCTCCCGGACCTGGCGGCTGTCGGCGATGCTGGGCAACTACGTCACCCCGGTGCCTGCCCAGCAGCGGCTCGGGCCGCGGTGGTTCGCGGGGTCGGCGGACGCCATCTTCCAGAACCTCAACCTCATCTACGACGAGATGCCCGAGCACTGCATCGTGTTCGGCGCCGACCACATCTACCGCATGGATCCGCGGCAGATGGTGCAGCAGCACATCGAGAGCGGCGCGGACGTGACCGTCGCCGCGATCCGGCAGCCGCTCGCCCTCGCCGACCAGTTCGGCGTGATCGAGACCGACCCGTCCGGGCGGCGCATCGTCGCGTTCCGCGAGAAGCCCACCGACGCGGTCGGCCTGCCCGACGCGCCGGACCAGATCTACGCCTCGATGGGCAACTACGTGTTCCGCACCCAGGCGCTCATCGACGCGCTGCGCGAGGACGCGATGGACCCGTCGAGCAAGCACGACATCGGCGGGAACATCATCCCGATGATGGTCAAGTCGGGCGGGGCGTACGTGTACGACTTCGCCGACAACGTGGTGCCGGGCACCACCGAGCGGGACCGCGGGTACTGGCGGGACGTGGGGACGCTCGACGCGTACTACGAGGCCCACATGGACCTGCTCCCGGCCGAGCCGCGGTTCAACCTCTACAACCGCGAGTGGCCGATCTACACCGGCCACGACCCGCTGCCGCCCGCCAAGTTCGTGCACAACGACGGGGACCGGATCGGCCGGGCCATCGACTCGCTCGTCTCCCCCGGAGTGATCGTCGCGGGCGGCACGGCCGTGCGGTCGATCCTGTCGCCGGGCGTGGTGCTGCAGTCGCACGCGCTCGTCGAGGACTCGGTGCTCATGCACAACGTCAAGGTCGGCAAGGGCGCGATCGTCCGCCGCGCGATCATCGACAAGAACGTGGTCATCCCCGACGGCGCCCGCATCGGCTGCGACCCCGAGGAGGACCGGGCCCGGTTCGCGGTCACCCGCGGCGGCGTGGTCGTGATCGGCAAGAACGAGGTCATCGAGCGCTGAGCCTCGGCCCGGGCGCGCCGCACCGCCGCGTCCGGGCCGCGCTCTTTTCGCGATCCTTCGCCCGGAGCGTGCCGCGGCGCCTCGGCACGGGCCCCCGCGGCACCGCGGCCGCCGCCCCCGGGCCGGCGGACCGGCCCGCACGCCTCCGGCGACGGCCCCTGCTGCGGCGGCGCGGCGCCGTTTCCCGGGACCGCGCCATTCCCCGCCGCCGATCGGCGAGCCCGGGATTTCACCTTCGCGGCTTCACCTTCCGGACTTCATCTTCCGGGCTCCACCTTCCCGACGCGCCCCCGGTGGCGTATACGGCCGGCACATCCCTGCCGTGATGCGCGTTCACATCGCGATCACAAGACGATCACATTGCCGCGCACCGGCCCCGCGGCCGTCATTCCGTACCGCCTTTCAGGAAGCTTGGAGGTATCTCCGCTAAAAAGTCACACGCTTCGCTGAACTCGCAAATCGCCCTTGCGTAAGGTGCAAGACATGCGTAGGCCAACCTCCCGACAGATGTTGATCGTCATCGCGGGCTGCTGCGGACTCGCGCTGCTCGCGATCGTCGCCGCGGCCCTCGCCGGGGCCGTGACGCCGGCGATCGCCATCGTGCTCGCGGTGGGCAGCGCCTCGTTGGCCGGCATCCTCGTGCTCGGCCTGTGGCTCCGCCGCCTCGACGCGAAGGTGCAACGTGTGTCGGATCGGCTTGCGCGGGAGGCGGCGCGGGCGGCGGCACGGCCGGTGCCCGCTCCGTGCCGGATCGATGCGGTGGCGCCGCGGCTGGAGCGGCTGGAGACCGCGGTGGCGCGGATCGGCGACACCACCGCGCACCTCACCGAGCGCGTGGAGACGGTGCTCGCCACGCTGGGCGAGGACCGGGTCGAGGCGGTCTACCGCCACAAGCGCTACACCGAGCTGCTCACCGGGGTCGCCGAGGACCTGCGCCGGGTCACCGCGCAGGCCCGCGCCACCGTGACCGCGGCCGGCGACGGCGACCCGGTACGGCACGGCCCGGCGGACGGTGCGGAGCCGGGCGGCGGAGGCGGGCGATGATCGGTGCGCTCGTCCGCGCTCCCCTGCCGCCGGTGCTGCGGGAGGTGGGCCGACGCGACGACGTGCTCGTCGTCCGCATCGGCGTCGACGACGCCGAGCTGGAGCGGCTGCTCGCCGCGGCGGGCGCGGCCGAGGACGGCCGGGCCGGCACCGGCGGGGCGGCCGTGCCCGAACCGGTCACGAAGGCCGTGACCGATCTCGACGAGGTCGAGGTCGACCACCCGCTCGCCGCCGAGCCGGTGGGCCACCTGGTGCTGATCTCGGGCACCATGACCGACCTGCGCCGGGCGGTGGCGGTGCGGTCCCTGCTGCCGCCGGCGCGGAACATCACGATCGCCGTCGGCGCCCTGCCGTACCTGTGGCCCGCGCCGCTGCCGACGGCGACCGCGCACCCGGGCTGGCGGCACCTGACGGACGTGCACATCCGGGTGGTGGAGAAGCGGTCGTGGGTGATGGAGGCCGAGTTCGCCGAGCCGCTCCCGGCCGGGGAGGTGCTCGCCGCCACGGCCCGCGCCTTCGGCGGCGACCCCATCGACACGATGCCGCAGCCGCGGGCCGCGCTCGCCGGGACCGGCGTCACCCACTGGCGGCCCGGCGACCCCAACGCCGTGCTCACCCCCACCCCGGACAAGGGCGCCACCCCGGGCAAGGGCGACTGCGACGTCGTGCTCGTCGCGGGCGCGGACCCGGGCGCGGACGGCGAGCCGTGCCCGGACGGCGCTCCGGCGCGGGAGGAGGAGCCCCCGGTCGTCGCCCGGCCCGGGCCGGTGGGGTGGACGCGGTTCACCGAGCCCGGCCACCCGCCCGCGGCGGTGCCCGCGGACCCGACGATGGTGCCGCCGGTCGACGAGCGGGCGGTCAACCCGGGCGGGTTCCTGCAGACGCCGCCGCACGGGTTCGGCGACCTGGAGCCGCGCGCGGGCCGGTGGGCCGCGGTGTACCAGGGCCGGGCGCTCGTCACCTTCGCCGCCTCCGGCGCGGTCACCGACGCGGACGTGGCGCGGCTGCGCAGGCTGCGCGGCCTGCGGGTGCGGTGGCGGCTGTCGCACACCGGGCCGGTGCCCGCCGCCCGGGTCATCGCCGGGCTCGCCGCCGCCGGGGTGCCGCTCATCGCCCCCGACCCGCCGGAATGGGTGCGCCCGCTGCTCGGCGCCGGCCTCACCGACCTGATCGCCCGCGTCACCGAGGCCGATCTCGCCGACGACCTCGACCGGGAGGTGTTCAGCGTACGGCTGCGCCGCCTGGCGCTGCGCGCGCACGGCACCCGGGGCCGCTGGCACCAGCTCACCGCGGGCGAGGTGCCCGGCCACGGGCCGTACGAGACGCCGAAGGTCTCGGTGGTGCTGTGCACCCGGCGGGCCGACATGGTGCGCTTCGCGGTGAGCCAGGTGGCCCGGCAGCGCGGCGTCGACCTGGAGCTCGTGCTCGGCCTGCACGGCATCCCGCTCGCCCGGGTGGCGGAGGCGGTGCGCGGCCTGCCGTTCCCGGTCACCGCCTTCGAGGCCGACCCGGCGCTGCCGTTCGGCGCGGTGCTCAACGAGGGGTTCGCCCGCGCCTCGGGCACGTTCGTGACGAAGATGGACGACGACGACTGGTACGGGCCCGACCACCTCGCCGATCTCGCGCTCGCCCACGTGTACACCGGCGCGGAGCTGATCGGCGCCCCGGCCGAGTTCGTCCACCTCGAGCAGATCGACGTCACCGTGCAGCGCAGCCGCCGCACCGAGTGCTTCCGCGACTCGGTGGCGGGCGGCACCCTGTTTTTGACCCGCACCCTGTTCGAGACGATCGGCGGCTTCCGGCCGGTGCCCCGGCACGTGGACGGCGAGCTGTGCAAGGCGGTGCGTGCCGCGGGCGGGCGCATCTACCAGATCCACGGGCTCAACTACATCCTGCGCCGCCGCGCCGCCCAGGGGCACACCTGGCGTGAGCCGATCGGCTACTTCCTCGCCCGGCGCAACCGCCGCCAGTGGCGCGGCTGGTACGCCAACCCGCTCATGGAGCTGTGACCGGCCCCGCGGCCGCGCCCGTCCCGGCCCGGCACGCCATCGCCGCGGCGCCCGGCATTCCGGCCGCCGGGCGGCGCGGGGCCGCGCGCCGCCCGCCCGCGGCCCGGCGGGCCCGCCGTACCGGCCCGCCGTACCCACTCCCGTGTCCCGAACCGTCAAAACCTCATCGCCGATGACCACACCGACCCCGAGCAGCCCCGTCACCGCGGCCGGGCCGACCCCGCCGCGCATGCCGCGCATCCGCGGCAACGACCACGCCGTGCTCACCCCGCCGCCGCTCGGCGCGTGGACCCCGCGCCTGTCGGTGAGCGTGCTCATCCCGTGCCACGGCGGCCAGCGCACCCTCGACCTCACCCTCGCCGCGCTCGCCGCGCAGAGCTACCCGGCCCACCTGCTGGAGGTGGTGGTCGCCGACGACGGCAGCGAGCCGCCGCTCCGGCTCCCCGAGATCGCGCCGGAGCGCACCCGGATCGTGCGCTGCGCCCCGGACGGCTGGGGCGCGGCCTGGGCGTGCAACGCCGCGGCCCGGGTCGCCGACGGCGAGATCGTGCTCCGCCTCGACGCCGACGTCATCCCGTACCGGCGGCACGTCGAGGCGCTGCTGCGCTGGCACCACCTCGCCGACTACCTCGTGGTGACCGGGGCGCTGCGGTTCACCGAGGAGGACCTCCCCGCCCCCGCCGAGGTGCGCGCCGCGGTCGCCGGCGACCGGGCCGCGTCGCTGTTCGACTGGGCCGCCTCCCGGCCGCACGCCTGGATCGAGGAGCAGGTCGCCAAGACCCGGGACCTGCGGGACGCGCCGATCGAGGCGTTCAAGGTCGCCGTCGGGGCGAGCGCCTCGCTGCCCGCCTGGCTGTACCGGGCCGCGGGCGGCATGGACCCGGCGCTGCCGCTGGGCGAGGACACCGAGTTCGGCTACCGGCTCGCCCAGCAGGGCGCGGTGTTCCTGCGCGACGTCGCCGCGCAGGCCTGGCACGTCGGCCCGCACACCATGGCCCGCCGCGGCGCCGAGGCGAAGCGGCACAACTGGCCGCTGCTCGCCGAGCGGGTGCCCGCGCTGCGCTGGCTGCGCAAGCACCCGCGCCGGTCCTGGCTGGTGCCGTGCGTGGAGGTCGTGGTCGAGGTGGGCGACGCGCCGTACGAGCACGTGCGCGCCACCGCGGACGCGGTGCTGGCGAGCACGCTCCCGGACGTCGTCGTCACCCTCGTCGCGCCGTGGTCCGCGCTGCCCGACGGCCGCCGCTCCCCGCTCGACGACCCCTGGCTCGATCTGCGGCTGGTCCGCCACACCTACGAGCACGAGCCCCGGGTACGGCTCGCCGAGTCGGTCCCGCCGGACAGCGCCCCGGCGATGTTCCGGCTCACCTGCCCGCCGGGCTGGGCGGTCGCGCCCGACACGCTGCGCACCCTCGTCGCCGAGTCGAACCGGCACGCGTGGGGGGTGGCCTGCCTCGCGCTCGCCGAGACCCCGGAGGAGGTGATCACCGCCCGGCTGGAGCGCACCGCCGCGGTCACCCGCGCCCGCCACCTGCGCGCCCCGGGCGAGGACCTCGACGACGTCATCGACGAGGTCTTCGGCGTGCACTGGCTCGACGGCGAGTCGTACGGGTTCGCCTGGCAGGGCGACGCCGGCTAGCCCCGGGCCGCCGCGGCGGCCGGGCGGCCCGGCGGGGCCTCAGGCCGCGCCGGACTTGATCCGGGCGAGGAACTCCCGCCACGCCGCCGGGGTGACCAGCAGCGGCGGGGCGTCGGGGCGCTTGGAGTCGCGGACGGCGATCGCGCCGGGGAGCGGGCGCACCTCCACGCAGTTGTCGCCGCTGCCGATGCTGCGGCTGCTCCTGCGCCATGCCGCTGACGGGGACGCCATGCCTCCTCACAGCCGGTCGGCGAGCCGGGACAGGTACGCGATCGAGTCCTCGGCGGGCAGCGCCGAGGCGCACAGGTGGCGGAACAGCAGCGTGTAGCGGTCGATGTCCGCCTGCTCCTCCAGCAGGTGGGAGGCGGTGGCGGTCTCCTGGTAGACCACGCTGCGGTCGCCCTCCTCGGGGAAGTCGAGGATCACGAACGAGCCGGCCAGCCCCGGGTGCGGGCCCGCGGACAGCGGCAGGACCTGCACGGTGACGTGCTCCAGCGGGCCCGTCTCGGCGATCCTGCGCAGCTGGCGCCGGTGCACCTCCCGGTCGCCCACGGGCCGGATCAGGGCCGCCTCGTCGATGATCGCCCAGTACCGCGGCGGGTCGGCGCGGGTGAGGATGCGCTGACGTTCCAGCCGGGCCTCGATCCGCCGCTCGATCTCCCTGGGGTCCTCGATCAGGCCGGCCCGCATGATCGCGCGCATGTAGTCCGCCGTCTGCAGCAGGCCGGGGACGAGGGCGAGCTCGAAGGTGGTGATCGCGGAGGCCTCGGCCTCCAGGCCCACGAAGGAGGAGCGGAACACGTCCGGGTACTTGGTCCACCAGCCCGGGCGGCGGGCCTCGCGGGCGAGGGTGACGAGCCGCTCGATCACCTGCTGGTCGGTCACGCCGTACGCGGCGCACAGCACGCGGATGTTCTGCACGTCCGGGCGTTTGGTCAGGCCGTTCTCCAGGCGGGAGATCTTCGAGGTGGACCACTCGAGCTCGGCGGAGGTCTCGTGGATGCTCTTGCCCGCGGCCTCCCGGAGCCGGCGCATCTCGTGCCCGAGACGACGGAGGCGCACCGTGGGACTGTGACCGTTTTCGCCCATTGGCAATCCCTTTCGCGCATGTCGGTACCAGCACATTTCCGGCATGCTCGACCGGTGGCGCATCAGCGTTGCGGGTTCGCCGCTGCACCCGCACGTGGTGCAGCGTAGCAGTTCTTTTACACTGCGTGACCGATGATTTCTGTGAACACGCAACCGCTCATCTCGGCGTGCCGCGCGTGGGACGAATCGCGAAATCTCCGAGAAATGAAAAAAGCCGCGAATGCGGCATCGCGATCGACCGGCCCGTGTAGACGAGGCGGCGGGCGCCGGCGTCCGCGGCCTGCCGGGGGCGCGGCGGGCCGGGCGGCGTTCCATGCCGGCCCCGGGCGCGGCGGCGCGGGAACCGCACGGGTGACGGGCGCCCGGGCTCATCCGCCCCGGGCCGTCGCGCCGCCGCCCGCTCAGATGTGGTGCCGCCAGGTGGGTTCCACGGCCCGCCACTCCGCCTCCCACTGGCGGGCGGCCAGCCGCTGGTTGATCAGCCGGGTGGCGGTGAGCAGGAGCGTCGCGACCGCGAGCGTCACGAACGGCGGGGCGGCCCCGGTACTGATCGCGGCGGCGGTGGTCGCGCCGCGGTCCTGGGGCGGGCGGGTCTGCACGCCGCGCGCGTCGACCCAGATCAGGACGGTGTCGCCGACGCGCCGCCCCGGATCGACGTCCACCAGGCCGCGGCGCAGGGTGCCGTCGGGCGCGGCCCACTGGGCGCGGGCACGGCCGGGCACGACCCCGCCGGCGGGCGTCATCCCGGGGCGGACGAGATCCTGCAGGAGCACGGCCTGTGTCCGGTACCGGGTCCGTTTCTGCTCCTGCTCGGCCCGCACCCCCTCGTCGTACGCGCGGGTGCCCATGCCGATCCCGATCACGACGGCGATCGCGACGGCGAGCAGCGCGATCAGCCGCAGCGCGCACTCCACCCGGTCCGAGGTACGGCGCAGCGGGTTGCGGTCGAGGCCCAGCCAGCGGGCCAGGCGGGTGGGTGGACTGTTCCACATGGCACACACCTCGATTCGTCACTACCCGGCACCGGGCGGATAGACCTGCCCGTGCCCAGAAAGCCGCAGGTCATCCGGCGCGCCGCCACCGGCCGCCACCGTCCGCGGCCCGGCCCTCCCGCCCGCGCGCCGCGAACTCGGCGTGCTTCGACATTGATAGGGACGCCGAACGTGGTGAGGATGACGGGGGCGAGCGCCGCATCCCCCGCTCCGCAGGGAACAACGCCGTCCGTGATGCAACGCAGGCCCGCCCCGGGAGGACATCGACGGTGCTGAACGAGGACCTCACGCACGAACTCGACACTGTTCCGGATTTCGACCGCTTCGCGGGAGTCGACGAGGTGGTGGGGGAACTCGCCCGGCTCGCCGAGCGGCACCCGTCGGTGGCGGTGCTCCGGCGGATCGGCACCTCGCGGCTCGGCGAGCCGTTGTTATGCCTCACCGTCGGCGACGGCCCCGCCCACGGGGTCGTCGTCGGCATGCCGCACCCGAACGAGCCGATCGGCGGGCTCACCGTGATGCATCTCGCCCGGCGCATGTGCGAGGACGCGGCGCTGCGCCGGTCGACCGGCTACACCTGGCACATCGTCGGGTGCATCGACCCGGACGGCACCCGGCTCAACGAGGCCTGGTTCACCGGCGAGTTCACCCCCTGCCGCTACGGCCGCAACTTCTACCGTCCCGCCGGGGACGAGCAGGTGGAGTGGACGTTCCCGTTCGCCTACAAGGACGCCTACTTCGACCGGGTGCTGCCGGAGACCCTCGCCTGGATGCGGCTGATCGACGACGTCCGGCCCACGTTCATGACCTCGCTGCACAACTCCGAGCGCGGCGGCGTGTTCTACTACGTCAGCCGCCCGGAGCCCGCCCTCCACCCGGCGCTGAAGGCGCTCCCCCGCCGGTACGGCCTGCCGCTGCACCTGGGCGAGCCGGAGCACCCCTCGGTGCGCCGCCTCGACGACGCGATCTTTCTCGCGCTCAACGCCCGCGCCCAGTACGACTACCTGGAGAGCATCGGGCAGAAGTTCGACGGCCAGATCGCCGGGGCCTCGAGCACGGAGTACGCCGCCCGGCACGGCACGTTCGTCGCGATCGTGGAGCTGCCCTACTGGCGCGACGAGGCCGCGGGCGACCACTCGCCGGCGGGCGTGCGGTACGCGCAGGTGGTGCGGGACACGGCCGCGGACCTCGCCGAGCTCGCCGAGGTGCTGCGGTGCACCCTCGACGCGGTGCTCGGGGAGGTGGTGTCGAACTCGCCGTTCCTGCGCGCCTCGCGGTTCTTCGTGCCGCTGCTGGCCGACGTGGCCGAGGCCGAGCGCATCCGCTCCCGCGAGCCGGGCAACGACCGGGAGGCGACGGTCGCGGAGGTGCGGTCGAGCCGGGACCTCGTGCACACCTACCGGCTGCGCTACACCGGGATGCTGCTGCGGGCGCTGGAGGCCGAGATCGGAATCGGCAACGGCACGCCCACGATCCGGGCCCGGTACCGCGTGCTCGACGAGATCTACACGGCCTGGGCGGCCGCGGCCACCGCGGAGACCACGCCGGAGCCGATTCCGCTGCGCCACCTGGTGGCGATTCAGTACGGCACGATCCTCGCGGGCGCGAGGCACGCGAAAACGTGACCCGGAACACACGGCGGCCCGCCGGGAAACGCGCCGGGAAAGCACCCGATGGCCGTGGAGAAAGCATGGTGACGAACTAAGGTGAGGCTAACCGAAAATTAGGATCGCCTTGCCTGATGGAAATGAGTATTGCCTGCGTCATTTATATTTGAATTACCTGTATTTGACGCGAGGGGAGCCATTTCCATGTCCGTTGCCGAAGTGCACCATCGGGACATCGCCGGCGGCTGGCTGCGGCCCGCCGTGTTCGGGGTGATGGACGGGCTGGTGTCGAACGCCGCACTGATCGCGGGCGTCGTCGGCGGCGGCGCGAGCGCGTCCACCGTCGCGATCACCGGCCTGGCCGGGCTCGCCGCGGGCGCGTTCTCCATGGCGACCGGTGAGTACACCTCGGTGCGGTCGCAGAGTGAGCTCTCCCTGGCGGAGATGGAGGTCGAGCGGCGGGAGATCCACCGCAACGCCGAGGCGGAGGAGCGGGAGCTCGCCCTGCTCTACGAGTCCCGCGGCGTGGAGCCCGGCCTCGCCCGCGAGGTCGCCCGCCAGCTTCACCGGGACAAGGAGGTGGCCTGGCGCATCCACACCCGGGAGGAGCTCGGCATCGACCCCGACGACCTGCCCTCCCCGTGGACGGCGGCGATCTCCTCGTTCGTGTCGTTCGCGCTCGGGGCCCTCGTGCCGCTGGTGCCGTTCCTGCTCGGCGTGCCGTCGCTCGGGCTGGCCGTACTGCTCACCGTGCTGGCCCTGTTCACCACCGGCGCGCTCGTCGCCGTGCTCACCGCCCGCCCGTGGTGGTACGGCGGGCTGCGCCAGCTGCTGCTCGGCGGCGCGGCCGCCGCGGTCACCTACGGCATCGGCACGCTGTTCAACGTCACCTTGGGCTGAGACCCGGCCTCGGGCCGTGCTCCGGCCTCGGGCCGAGGCCGGTGGGCCGCCGTCCGGCCGGATGCCGCGACCCGGCCGTCCCGCCGGCCCCGGACCGGCGCCGGGGACCGGCGGACGCGCGCCGGGCCCGCGAGGTCACTCCACGGTGACGCTCTTGGCGAGGTTGCGCGGCTTGTCCACGTCGCGGCCGAGGGCGACGGCGGCGTGGTAGGCGAACAGCTGGAGCGGGATCGTCAGCAGGATCGGGTCGAGCTCGGTCTCGTTCTTCGGCACGACGATCACGTCCTCGGCGAGCTTGGGGTCCGGGGTGCGGTGGCCGACCATGAGCACCTGGCCGCCGCGGGCCTTGATCTCGCCGAGCGTGGTGAGGTTCTTGTCGAGCAGCTCGTCGTCCGGGACGATCGCGACCGTCGGGATCTCCGGGCCGATCAGCGCGAGCGGGCCGTGCTTGAGCTCGCTCGCCGGATACGCCTCGGCGTGGATGTAGGAGATCTCCTTGAGCTTCTGCGCGCCCTCGCGGGCCACCGGGTAGCCGCGCACCCGGCCGACGAACATCATCGACGAGTGGCCGACGTACTTACGGGCGAGGTCGGCGATCTGCGGGCCCTGCTTGAGGATCTCCTCGATCTGGTCGGGCAGCCTGCGCAGGCCCTCGCAGATGCGGCGGCCGTCCGCCGGGGACAGGTCGTGCACCCGGCCGAAGTGCAGGGCGAGCAGCGCGAACGCCACCGCGGTCGAGGTGAACGCCTTGGTCGAGGCGACCGACACCTCCGGACCGGCGTGCAGGTAGATGCCGCCGTCGCACTCCCGGGCGATCGCGCTGCCGACCGTGTTGACGATGCCGAGCACCCGGCCGCCCTTGCGCTTGAGCTCCTGCACGGCGGCGAGGGTGTCGTAGGTCTCCCCCGACTGGCTCACCGCGATGTAGAGGGTGTCGTGCTCGACCACCGGGTTGCGGTAGCGGAACTCGGAGGCGGGCTCGGCGTCGGCCGGGATCCGGGACAGCTCCTCGATCATCTGCGCGCCGATCTGCCCGGAGTAGTACGCCGAACCGCAGCCGATGATCTTCACGCGGCGGAACGCCCGGGTCTCGTGCGGGGTGAGGTTGAGGCCGCCGAGGTGGGCCACGTGGAACCGGTCGTCGATGCGGCCGCGCAGCGTGCGGGCGACCGTCTCCGGCTGCTCGGAGATTTCCTTGAGCAGGTAGTGCTCGTAGCCGCCGGTGTCGTAGTGCCCGGCGTCCCAGTCGACGGTGAGCGGCTCCTTGGAGGTGACCCGCGCGTCCATGGTGAACGTCTGGAACCCGTCGGCCCGCAGCACGGCGAGCTCGCCGTCCTCCAGGTGCACCACCTGGCGGGTGTAGCGCACCAGCGCCGCCACGTCGGAGGCGGCGAACATCTCCTTCTCCCCCAGGCCGAGCACGATCGGGCTGCCGTTGCGCGCGACCACCACCTGGTCCGGGCGCTCGGCGTCGATCACGGCGAGGCCGTAGGTGCCGACCACGCTCTTCAGCGCCGTGCGCACGGCCTCCTCCAGCGTGTCGGTCTCCTTCACCGCCCGGGCGATCAGGTGGGCGATCACCTCGGTGTCGGTCTCGCTGACGAAGGTCACCCCCTCCGCCTCGAGGCGGCTGCGCAGGTCGTCGGCGTTCTCGATGATGCCGTTGTGCACCACCGCGATGCGCTCCGCCGCGTCGAGGTGGGGGTGCGCGTTGATGTCACTCGGCTCGCCGTGCGTCGCCCAGCGTGTGTGCCCGATGCCGGTGGTGCCCTTGAACCGCGCGGGCACCGCGGCGGCGAGATCCGCGACCCGGCCCTTGGTCTTGCGCACCTTGATGCCCTTGTTCGCGACGGCGATGCCCGCCGAGTCGTAGCCGCGGTACTCCAGCCGCTGCAGCCCTTCCAGCAGGATGGGGGCCGCGTCCTTCGGGCCCACGTAGGCGACGATTCCGCACATGCAATTCCTCCTTCAGCCGTACACGATCCGGCGCAGCTGCCGCAGGGAGAGCTCCGGCGCCGCCACCCGCCGTCCCGCCAGCTCGGCCGAGATCCGCTTGAAGATCACGTCATTGGTCAGGCCGCGGGCGCGCAGCTCGGCGTGGCGGCGCCGGACGAACTCCTCGACGGTCTCGCCGAAGTAGGCGAGCACGTCGGCGATGACCCGTGCGGCCTCTCCCCGCCCCAGCGCGGTCGTGCGGGTCAGGTGGTCGATCAGATCCTCGTGTGGATGACACGACGGCGACGGACCTCGCCAGGTCGTCGCACCCCTCATTCCGTCCCCCCGGATCTCCCACCCGTCTGCCGGCCCTCCTCGTCCGGCGTCACGCGCTAGGACACTACGGAGTTTGGGTCGCAAACACCAAGTTTTCTGCCCGAAATCGGGCAGGAAATGTCTCACGGGCGCCCGCAAAGACCGCCACAAGGGGGCGCAAGGGCCACTTCAGGCCCGGCCGGGCGGCTCGGGGCCGGGTCCGGACGGGGCGGGACGGGCGGCGGGCAGCAGGCCCGCGGGGCACGGCCGTACCGGGCCGGCGGGGCGGGGCCCGGGTTCCGGGGCGCCCGGCGGTCACACCAGTGCGCGGAATCCGCTAAAGTAATCACCGCATCAAGCGATGCGCGCGGACGTGGCTCAGTTGGTAGAGCATCACCTTGCCAAGGTGAGGGTCGCGGGTTCGAATCCCGTCGTCCGCTCTAGGGAGTTCCCGGGCGATTAGCTCAGTGGGAGAGCGCTACCTTGACACGGTAGAGGCCACTGGTTCAATCCCAGTATCGCCCACCATATTTTTCCTGTTCGGCGGGGTGTTCGGATCACTGGTCCGTCCCGCCGTTCGTGTGTTGTGGCGCTCTCCGAATCCCCTACCAGGCGGTTCTCGGCGTGGCGGCTCGTCCCCGCGGGCGCGGCGTGACAACCCCGGGTGACGTCAGTGTCCCGGTCTGTCGGGCATCCGGCTTCCCGATCGTGTACCCGTGCCCGGGGCGCCGGGCGGCGCGATGACGACGCGGTACGGCAGGCCGTCCGGTGGGCGGACGAGCGGTTCGGCGGCATCGACGTCGTCGGCGGCAACGCGGGATACGGCTCCCGCGGCGCCTGGCGGAGCCGGGCGACCGCGCCGTGCGTGACATGCTCGAGGCGCGGATCGCCGGCGGGCACGACGTGCCGCGGGCCACGCCGCCGATCCTGCGCCGGCAGCGACGCGGTCACGTCGGCGACGTCTCCCCCGGTGTTCGGACTACCGCCATGCCGGGCCGGTCGCTCTCCTACACGGGCGCGTTCGCGCCGGAGGGCCTGAGCGAGGCGCTCGCCGCCGAGGTCGCCGGCTTCGGCATCGACGTCACGATTCGTCGAGCCCGGCCACTTCCGCACCGGCATCCCGACCCCGGACCCGCTCGCGCCGCCCGAGGACACCGCCGACGCCCATCCGGCCAGCCGGACGATCGTCCGCGACCACCTCGAGCCGCAGGGAAGCCGGGTCGGCGACCCGGCGCGGGGCGGCGCGGCGATCAACGGCCGCGTGGCCGCCGGGAACGGGCCGCTGCGGCGGATCCTCGGGCCGGACGGCCACACCTCCGCCACGGCCAAGGTCGCGACGATGCGCGAGCGCCTCGAGGCCACGACGGCGACCGCGCCGCCACCGATCTCCCCGCGGCCTGACCACTCCGGGCCGGACGGGCGCCGCATGGCCCCGCCGTACCGGCGGGTACCGGCACCGGTCCTCCCGGCCGCCTGCGCGCCGCACCGGCGCAGGCCCCGCCCGCCGAACCCCGGGGCACGGCACGGGACCCTCGACCCCGCCCAGGCCCCGGCGGACGGGAACCCGCCGCGATCCCGCGCCCGGGCGGCCCGGTACGAACCCGGGCACCCCGTCCGGCACGCCGGCGATCAAATGCCGGTTTTCTCATTTGTGAGACACCGCGGTCTCACAAATGAGACACCGGGATAATGCCGGTGACAAGGCGCATGACCTCCGGTCATCCCACCGTTTCACATCTGTTACTCGGGCGGCCACGACCGGATCGCGATCGAATGGCCCACCTCCGGCATTCGTGATCTTCGCCGCCGGTTCGGCGTTTTCGCTGGTCAACCCGGCGATACCCGGCGGATTCGATGATCGTGAAACCGTCCGGACGCCGCTCACCCGCTTATGGGACCGGCCCGGCCCAAAGCGCGGCGGGACGAAATCCCTTTCACACTGCGAAAGCCCTGTGGCGGCCCCATTTCGCGAGCCGCATAGTTGCGTGACAAGAGTCACACCGGCCCGGTTCAGGTGACCAACGGGTGACACCGGACCGGCCGGCGCACCGCGCCGCAAAGGAGGGAAGGCCGTGATTTAGGTCGGGCACCAGGACACGGGCCGCCACGCGCCCGCGGCCGAGGCACGGCGCGCGGTCCGCTCATCGTCCCTGATCACGCCGGTCGGCACGGATCGGTGGCGCCGACGACGAACGCTCGCCGCTCCTCCCACTCTTCTCGGACCTGGAGCAGGCCGATAAAGGGGCCGAGGAGCCTATCGATATCCCTGAATCGGTTCGGGAATACGCGCACGCGCATGCCCACACGGCATTCCGTCGTGCCGTGACGCCATTCCCGTCTGCGGTTTTCATGACGAAGGAGCGACGACGTTGCCGTCCCCTCCGCTACTCGAGGTCAAGGATCTGTACGTGCAATTCCCGACGCCCCGGGGTGTCGTGGACGCGGTCACCGGCGTGTCGTTCACGGTCGCGCCGGGAGAGACGGTCGCCATCGTCGGCGAATCGGGATCGGGAAAGAGCGTGTCGTCGCTCGCGGTGATGGGGCTGCTCGGCACGGGCCGTATCTCGTCCGGGTCGGTGCTGCTGCGCGGCGAGGAACTCGTGGGGACGGATCCGGAACGGCTCCGCGAGCTCCGCGGCACCGAAATGGCGATGATTTTCCAGAACCCGATGACCTCCCTCGACCCGCTGTTCACCGTCGGGGATCAGATCATCGAGGCGATCCGCGCGCACCGGAGGGTCTCCCGGCGGGAGGCGCGGGCCCGGGCGCTCGAGCTGCTGCGCGAGGTGGGGCTGCCGGACCCGGAGCGCCGGATCCGCTCCTATCCGCACGAGCTCTCCGGCGGCCAGCAGCAGCGCGTGATGATCGCGATCGCCCTCGCCTGCGAGCCGGCCCTGCTCATCGCCGACGAGCCGACGACCGCGCTCGACGTGACCGTCGAGGCGCAGATCCTCGACCTGCTGCGCCGCATGCAGCGCGACCACGGCACGGCGCTGCTGCTCATCACCCACGACATGGCGGTCGTCGCCGAGATGGCCGACCGGGTCGTGGTGATGTACGCCGGGCAGGTGGTCGAGCAGGGGCCGGTGCGCGAGGTGCTGCGCTCGCCGTACAACCCCTACACCCGGGCGCTCATCGACTCGATCCCGATGCCGACCACGCCGCGGAACCGGCCGATGCCGGCGATCAGCGGCTCGGTGCCCACCCCCGCGCAGCTGCCGCCCGGCTGCCGGTTCCATCCCCGCTGCCCCTCGGCGCAGCGGCGGTGCGGCCGCGAGGTGCCCCCGCTGCTCGAGGTCGGCGTGGGACGGGCGAGCCGGTGCTGGCTGCACGAGACCACCGGCGCGTCGCCCGCCGCCGTCGGAGGCGAGGTGCGTCGTGCCGGCTAGCACCACTAACGGCGCCACCCCGGGCGAGAGCCCGCCGGGGCAGGGCGGATCGCAGAGGGCCGCATTGGCGGAAGGAGGGTCGGATCACCGGATGTCCGATCATGTGACCACGACGGCGGCGGGGAACGGGGCGCTCGCCACCGGACAACAGGCGCGGCCTTCCCCGGACCGGGTCGAGCCGTCGATCCTGTTCGAGGCGCGCGACCTGGTGAAGCGGTTCCGCACCCGCGGGCACACGGTGCACGCGGTCAACGGGGTGTCGCTGCGCATCCCGCGCGGCCGTACGGTTGGGCTCGTCGGCGAGTCGGGCTCGGGCAAGTCGACCGTCGCCCGGCTGGCGCTGCGGCTGCTCGACCCCACCTCGGGCGAGCTCCACTTCGACGGCGTCGACCTGCTGCGCGCCTCGCGGCGCGAGATGCGGGCGCTGCGGCGGCGCATGCAGATCGTGTTCCAGAACCCGCTCGGCTCCCTCAACCCGCGCATGCGGGTGCTGCACGCGGTCGGCGAGCCGCTCGTCGTGCACCGCATCGCCAAGGGCCGGCAGCTGGTGGACCGGGTGGTGGAGCTGCTGGAGAAGGTCGGGCTCAGCGCCGCGGACCTGTACAAGTTCTCCCACCAGTTCTCCGGCGGGCAGGCGCAGCGCATCGGCATCGCCCGCGCGCTCGCCACCGACCCGGACCTGATCGTCTGCGACGAGGCGGTCTCCGCGCTGGACGTGTCGGTCCAGGCCCAGGTGCTCAACCTGCTCAAGCGGCTGCAGGCCGAGCTGGGCCTGTCGTACCTGTTCATCGCCCACGACCTCAACGTGGTGCGGTACATGGCCGACGAGATCTGCGTGATGTACCTCGGGCAGATCGTCGAGCGGGGCGACGGCGACACGCTGTTCGCCGACCCGCGCCACCCCTACACGCAGATGCTCGTCTCCGCGGTGCCGGAGTTCGCGCCCGGCCGCGAGGGCGAGCGGCGGCACCGCGTGGCCCCGCGCGGCGAGCCGGCGAGCCCGAGCAACCCGCCGCCGGGCTGCCACTTCCACCCCCGCTGCTCGAAGGCGACGGCGCGGTGCCGTACCGAGGCGCCCAAGGTCCACCGGATCGCGGACGGCCGCACCGTCGCCTGCCACCTGTACGACCCTGCCGGGGAGGCGAACGGAAAGTGATCGCCTACGCGTTGCGCAGGCTCGGCTACGGGGCCGTGGTGCTGGTCCTCGTCACCGTCATCGTGTTCGTGATCATGCGGCTGGTGCCCGGTGACGCGGTGAGCCTGCAGCTGCAGGAGGTCGGCGCGAGCAAGGAGGAGGCCGACGCGCTGCGCGCCGAGTTCGGGCTCGACGCGCCGGTGTGGGTGCAGCTGTGGCACTGGCTCGGCGGCGTGGTCCAGGGCGACCTCGGCACCTCCTTCTACAGCCGGGAGCCGGTGGTCGACCTGTTCCTCGCCCGGGTGCCGGTCACCGTCCAGCTCGGCCTGCTCGCGATCCTCGTCGGCTCGCTGCTCGGGCTCACCATCGGCGTGATCGCCGCGGTCACCCGCGGCTCGGCGCTCGACGGCACGCTGCGGCTGATCGCGGTGGCGTTCCTGTCGGTGCCGAACTTCGTGGTCGCGCTGCTCGCGCTCACCGCGCTCGCGATCTGGTTCGCCTGGTCGCCGCCGCTCGTCTACGCCGGCCCGACCGAGGACTTCTCCAGCTGGCTGCAGCAGATCGCGATCCCGGTGCTCGCGCTCGGCACCGGCGGCATGGCCGCGGTGGCCCGGCTCACCCGGTCGTCGATGCTCGAGTCGCTCGGCTCGGACTACATCCGCACGGTGCGCGCCAAGGGCGTGCGGGAGAAGACCGTGGTGCTCAAGCACGCGCTGCGGAACTCCACGATGGCCGTGCTCACCCTGCTCGGCCTCGAGCTCGCCACCATCCTCGGCGGCACCGTGATCATCGAGCAGATGTTCGGGCTGCCGGGCACCGGCCAGCTCATCTACCAGGCGGTGCTCGACCGCGACTACCCGGTGGTGGTCGCCTGCACGATCTTCTACTCCGGCCTGTTCGTGATCATGATCATCCTCATCGACCTGCTGTACGCGCTGGTCGACCCGCGGATCCGGCACGGGAGGGCGTTGTCGTGACCCAGGAGAACGTGTTGACCGAGCCGGCGGCTCCCCCGCGGCCGGCCGGCACCCCGCAGGCCCCGCCGCCGCAGCGCCGGACCACCGTGCGGCGCGTGCTGCGCGCGCTGCGCGACTTCGTCCGCGCCCAGCCGCTGGGCGCCGCCGCGCTGGTGCTCATCTGCCTGTTCGTGCTCATTGCGATCCTCGCCCCGGTGGTCGCGCCGTACGACCCGATCGCCCAGCACCGGCGGGACATCCTCGAGCCGCCGTCGGCGGCGTTCCCGCTCGGCACCGACGACCTCGGCCGCGACGTGCTGAGCCGGGCGCTGCACGGCGCCCGCACCTCGCTCGTGATCGGCGTGGTCACCACGCTGCTCAGCCTGGTGATCGGCACCGCGATCGGCGTCGTCTCCGGCTACTTCGGCCGGACGGTCGACATCGTGATCCAGCGGGTGATGGACGCGGTGCAGGCCATCCCCGGCATCGTGCTGCTGCTGTTCATCGCGGTCGTGCTCGGCCCGTCGGTGCGGAACACGATCATCGCGCTCACCGTCGTGATCACACCGTCGTTCAACCGCATCGCGCGCGCCGAGACGCTCCGGGTACGGCAGGAGCCGTACGTGGAGGCCGCGCGGGCCACGGGGGCGAGCACGCCGCGCATCCTCACCCGGCACATCGTGCCGAACATGATCGCCTCGGTGTTCACCCTCGGCAGCCTGATCTTCGCCGGGGTGATCATCGCCGAGTCGGCGCTGAGCTTCCTCGGCATCGGCGCGCCGCCGCCCACCCCGTCGTGGGGGCTCATGCTCTCCGAGGGCGTGCGGTACGTCGAGCGCGCGCCCTGGCTGATCATCGTCCCCGCCATCGCGCTCTCCATCGCCGTGTTCAGCTTCAACCTGCTCGGCGACGCGCTGCGCGACCACCTCGACCCGCGCGTGCAGCGGCTGGTCATCCAGGAGCGGCGCGCCTGGTGGGGGCGCCGCCTCATCTCCCGCCTGGCGCCCAGCCTCGCCCAGGGCGCCGAGCGGATCGAGTCCTCCGACACGCGGGCCGGCGGCGCCGGCCGCGTCCCCGAACCACCGCGGTAACCGACCGATGAGAGGCAGGACCATCGTGGAGATCTCTCGTGGCGCCCTGCGCGTGCCGACGAGCCCGACCCGCGGCCCCGGCGCACGCACCGCCGGGCCCCTCGCCCGTCACCTCGAGTTCCCCGGGAGGCCGGCGTGAGACGGCGCACACTGCTCGGCGCGGCGCTCGCCGTCTCCCTCGCCCTCACCGCCTGCGGCGGCGGCGGTGGCGGCAACGGCGGCGCCGGTACGGCGAAGGCCCCGGCGGGCAGCCCCCGCCCGGGCGGCACGCTCGTGCTGCAGTCCCCCTCGGAGATCGTCAACGGCATCAACCCGCTGGAGACCATCGACCCGACCGCGTCGTCGATGATCTCCGGCGTCGTCTACAGCAAGCTGGTCGACGTCAAGACCGGCCCGGACGCCAAGACCGGGTACGAGATCGTGCCCGACCTCGCCGAGTCGTGGGAGATCTCGGAGGACGGCAAGACCTACACCTTCCACCTGCGCAAGGACGTCCGGTGGCAGAACATCCCGCCGGTGAACGGGCGCCCGTTCACCTCGGACGACGTGGTGGCCACCTTCCAGGCGCTGAAGAAGGCCACCCAGGTGCACCAGTGGATGATCGACCCGGTCACCGAGATCGAGGCCCCGGACGACCACACCGTCATCCTCAGGCTCGAGCGCCCCTACGCCCCGCTGCTCGACTACCTCGCCTACCACTTCATGGTGATCCTCCCGCGGGAGGGCGTCGAGGGTAAGTTCGACCTGAAGACCAAGGCGATCGGCACCGGCCCGTTCATCCTGGAGAGCCACAAGCCCGAGGTGGAGTGGGTCTTCAAGAAGAACCCCGACTACTTCGAGAAGGGCAAGCCGTACCTGGACGAGATCCGCCGCCCGATCGTCACGGACATCGCCGCGGTCACCGCGGCGCTGCGCAGCGGCCGCATCGACGTCGGCACCACCAGCGACGCGAACGTGGCCAAGGAGCTGGAGGCGAAGGGCTTCACGGTCACCGAGGCGCCCGGCGCGCCGGTGAGCATCTACCTCAACGCCAAGCGGAAGCCGTTCGACGACCTGCGGGTACGGCAGGCGTTCGTGCGCGCGGTCGACTGGGTCGGCATGGGCGAGAACATCCGCGGCCGGTACAACCTGACCTCGCTGCTGCGCCCGGACACCTGCAGCTGCGCGCTCACCAAGGAGGAGGTGCTGCGGCTGCGGCCGTACGACCCGGAGGGCGCCAAGCGGCTGCTCGCCGAGGCGGGCTACCCGAACGGCTTCTCCACCAAGATGATGGTGCAGAAGGTCGACGACGAGGACGTCCGCGAGGCGCAGTGGATCCAGGACGACCTGGCCAAGGTCGGCATCAAGCTGGAGCTGGAGATCGTCGATCCGGCGACCGGCATCGAGCGCCGCCGCAACCACGACTTCGACGTCGCCAAGGCGCTGCGCGGCGTGCACCTGCCCGACCAGATCTGGCGTGACTTCGAGCCCGACTCGCTGGAGAACTACGCCGAGATCAAGGACGACGTCCTGATGGACCTGCTCAAGCAGTCCCGCGCGACGCTCGACGAGGCCAAGCGCAACGAGATCTACCGCCGCATGCAGGAGCGGATGGAGACGGAGATCGTCCAGGCGCTCTACCCGATCCAGAAGTTCGACTACACGATCGCCAACCCGCGCGTCCAGAACCTCTGGCCGAGCCCGATCTACCAGGGCAAGCGGCTGGCGGACGTCTGGCTGAGCGACTCTTGACCCCTGCCGCCGCCGCGGGACGGCGGTGGCCGCGGCCCGGCCCGGTGCGTCACCCGGCCGGGCCGCGGGCGTTCCCGGAACGGGCTCACCCCGTGGCCCGGCCGGCGGGGCGGCCGCGCAGGCTCCACCGGGCGAGCGCGTCGAGCAGGTAGCCGATCGCGCCGATGACCAGGATCACCGCCATGAGCCGGTCGAAGGCGAGCCGGTCGCGGGCGTTGCGGATGGCGTGGCCGAGCCCGGAGTCCACGCCGAGCATCTCGGCCGGCACGAGCACGATCCACGCGGTGCCGAGCGCGAGCCGTACCCCGGTGAGCAGGTGGGTGCGGACCGCGGGCAGCACCACGCTGGTGAGCAGCTCGGCGGGCCGGGTGCCGAGCGAGCGGGCCACGCCGAGGAAGCCCGGCTCGATCGCGTGCACCCCCGGCGATCGTGTTGAGCGTGATCGGCCAGACCGCGGCGATCGCGATCAGGAAGTAGACCGGCTGGTGGCCGATGCCGAACAGGGCGACCGCGACCGGCGCCCAGGACAGCGGCGAGATCATCCGCAGGAAGTGGAACGGCGGCCGGGTGGCGTGCTCGAAGGGCGGCAGCAGCCCGCAGGTGAGCCCGAGCGGCACGCCCACGAGCACGGCGATGCCGGTGCGGCTGCGCCGCGACGACATCGAGGTCCGGTTCCCCGGCCTGCTGCAGGCGAGATCCTCGCCGGTACGGCTCCGCCCGGCCCGCGGGGTGACGCGGACCGGGCGGAGGAAGCGGAGCGGCCGCCGGCGTGACCGGCCCGGCTCACTTGCCGATGCCGGCGGTAAGGCCGCTGAGCAGCTGGCGGCGGCCGATCGCGTAGAGGATCACGATCGGCAGCGTGGTGAGCACGACCGAGGCGAGGATGGCCGGCACGTTCACGCCGTACTCACCCTGGAAGGTCCACAGGGCGAGCGGCAGGGTGCGCTGCTCCGGCGACTGGGTGAGCACGAGCGGGAGCAGGAAGCCGTTCCACACCTGCAGCATGTTGTAGATCGCCACGGTCACCACGGCCGGGCGGGTGAGCGGGAACGCCAGCCGCCACAGCATCATCCAGGTGGTCGCGCCGTCCATCCGCATCGACTCGAACAGCTCCTTGGGCACGTCGCGGATGAAGTTGCTGAGCACGAGCACCGACAGCGGCAGCGCGAACGCGATCGACGGCAGGATGATCGCGCCCAGCGTGTCGTACAGGCGCATCCGGATGATGATCAGGTACACCGGGATCACGGCCGCCTGGAGCGGAATGGCGAGGCCCATCAGGAACAGGCCGTTCACCCAGCGCAGGAACCGGCTGTGCCCGCCGCGCACGATCGCGAACGCGGCCATGAAGGCGAGCAGCACCGCGGGCACCACCGTGCCGACCGCCACGATCACGCTGTTGGCGAAGTAGGTGGCGAAGTCGGCCTCGAGGACGAGGCGGTAGTTCTCCAGGGTGGGCTCGGCCGGCGGGGCGAGCGGATTCGTCACGAAGTAGGTGGACTGGGTCTTGAAGCTGGTGATGACGATCCAGTAGATCGGCACGATCACAACGACGAGCCACAGCCACGCCGCGGTGCCGCCGATCCAGTTCCACCCGCGCAGCGGGGTACGGCGGCGCCGCCCCGACCGGGCCGGTGCGACCGTACTCTGCTCGATCTCGGTGGCGGTCACGGCCATCTCACGCTCCGTCCAGCTGGCTCGCGGCAGGGTTCGAGGCGCCGCCGATCCGGCGCAGCAGGAGCGCCAGGCCGAGGCCGATGAGCACGATGATCACCGCGATCACGCTCGCCGGTCCCATGAGGTTCGCCTGGAAGCCCCGCTTGTACATGTCCAGGGCGAGCACCCGCGTGGCGTCGCCGGGACCGCCCTGGGTGAGCACGAAGATCAGGTCGAAGAAGGTGACCGAGCCGACCACCATGAGCGTGGACGAGGTGATGATCGTGTACTTGAGCTGCGGCAGCGTGATGCTGAAGAACTGCCGCACCCGTCCGGCCCCGTCGATCTGCGCCGCCTCGTACATCGAGCGCGGGATCTGGCGCACCCCGCCCTGGTAGATGAGGGCGTGGAACGGGATGAACTGCCAGGAGACGATGAAGACGATCACGCCCATGGCCAGCTTCGGGTCGCCCAGCCAGTCCTGCACCAGCAGGTCGATGCCGAGCCCGGCGCCCAGGCCGAAGTTCGGGTCGAGCAGCGCCTGGTAGGCGACGGCGATCGCGGCGGAGCTGAGCAGCAGCGGGATGAAGAAGATCACCGCGAGCACGGCCCGGTAGCGCTGGTGCCCGGCGAGGAACACCCCGAGCAGGAGGCTCGCCGGCGTCTGCACCAGCCAGGACAGCGCCATCACCTGGAAGGTCACCCACAGCCCATGGGCGAGCTGCGGGTCGGCGAGCACCTCCCGCCAGCTCGTCAGCCCGGAGAAGGTGATCTCGCCGATGCCGTCCCAGGTGGTGAAGCTCAGCACGAGCACGCCGATGAGCGGGACGACGCCGAAGGCGACGAAGAACAGCAGCGCCGGCAGGGCGAGCAAGGGCAGCACGCGATCGCGGGTGTGCGGCGCCGCGGCGCGCCGGGCCGAGCCGGCCGGCGCGCCGGAGGCGATCGCGCTCATCGCAGATCCCCCGATGATGCGGTCATCGCGTTGGTCCTGCCGGTCACTTGCCGATGAACTGGTTCATGTTGTCGGCGAACTGCTGCGGCGAGATCGACAGCTGGAACAGCTTGGCGATGTTGTCGAGCAGCGCCTCGGCGGCGGTCGGGCTGAGCGCCTGGTCCCACGACTGGCTGAAGTGCTTGGCGTTGTTGGCGATGTCGTAGGTGAACTTGAGGAAGTCGGCGTCCGGCGACTGCTCGAGCAGCGACTCGGTGCCCTTCAGCACGGGCAGCGAGCCGACGTCGATCCACGCCTTGGCCTCCTCGTCGGTAACGAGCGAGGCGAGGTACCGCTTGGCGATCTCCTTCTGCTCCGGGGTGGCCTTGGAGTAGATCGACAGGTACTGGGCCGGGTTGCCGAAGGTGTTGCTCGGGTCGCCCTTGCCGCCGTCGACCGGCGGGAAGTTCATGTAGCCGAGGTGGCCGCCGGAGACGAAGTCGCCGCCGTTCACCTTCATGGTGCCGTACGTCCAGCTGCCGTGCAGCATCATCGCGGCCTTGTCGGTGTAGAGGAGGGCCTGGTCGGCGTCCTGGTCGGCGACGATCGAGGAGAAGCCCTTGACGAAGGCGTTCATCTCGACGAGCTTCTGCACCTCGGTGAGCGCCTTGATCGCATCCGGGTGGGACCAGGCGTTCTTCTCGCCGTTGTACACCGCCTCGAACACCTCGGGGCCGCCGATGCGGTCGAAGAGGAACTCGAGCCACATCATGTTGGTCCACCGCGACTGCCCGGCGAGCGAGAACGGCGCGACGCCCGCGGCGTTGAACTTCGGCACCAGCTCGAGCACGTCGCCCCAGGTCTGCGGCGGCTCGACGCCGACCTTGCCGAAGACCCGCTTGTTGTAGAAGAGCACGACCGGCTGGATCCGGTCGGTGGGCAGGGCGTAGATCTTGTCGTCGACCATGCCCGCTGGGAGCGTCGACTCCAGCAGCTTGTCCTTGATCTGCGGGTTCTGGTCGAGCCACGGGGTGAGGTCGTCCACCTGACCGGCCTGCACGTAGCTGCGCAGCGTGCCGCCGCCCCAGCCGAAGATGATCGTGGGCGCCTGACCGGCCCCGATCGCCGTCTTGATCTTGGTCTTGTACGCGTCGTTCTCGAAGAGCGTGACCTCGACGGCGACGTCCGGATTCGCCTTGTTGAACCGCTCGACAGAGCCCTTGCGTACGTCCTCGGCGGGCTGGCCGGTGAGGTACCAGATGGTGGCGGTGGGCTTGCCGCTGGAAGACCGGCCGGGTCCGTCGCTGCCGCAGGCGGACAGCGCGACACCCAACGGCAGGCTCAAGGAGAGACCGAGGAAGGTGCGGCGAGTCGTCGTCCTGAATTCCACGCTGATCTCCGTAATCCTCTGCCGAGCGCGGGCCGTGGCTCAACGGCGAGACCTGCGGGCCCGGAGCGGCTCCCCCGGATGCCGAAAAATTTCGTTAATCGCCCGAAACGGCTTGTTTCCGGAATCTAGGTTTTGTTTCCTTGACGTGTCAACTCTTGTGTCCTGACCTTTACAGAACAGTCCCGATCCGTAGGCCCGAAAATTTCAGGCACCGCCCGACGCGAGATCGCCGGTGTCGCCCTGGTGATCGGAGCCGCGGTACGGTCGGCCGCCTGAAACGGCCTGATCCGAGCGGTCGCCGCGGCCTGTGCGGCCGGGCGCCGGACGGCGTACGGGCGGACCCTACCGCCACCGAGGCGGGTCTGGCCACCTCGTCGCCGACGCGGCCGCGGCCTGAAGGCCGGTCCGGTCGTGGCCGATGCGGACGGTGACGCCCGGCCGTGGGCACAGCCCTGCGATCAGGTCGGCGGCTCGGCGCCGGGCTCGATCCGCACAGTGCGCGTCGGCTCGAGCGGTACGCGCCGCGGCGCGGCCCCATCCCGGCTCGCTCTCGCCGGTGAACCGGATCGGCACGTCCCGGATCACATCCCGGTCGAGCCGCCGCTCGACCTCCTCGCGCGGCGCGTGACCGGGATCGCCCCGGCCGTCCGGATGGCGGCCGGGCCGGGGCACCGAGCCGGCCCGCGACCCGGGGACCGGCCGCCGGACCGTGCGGCCACGGAAACACTGGCGGCATGTCCCTCCTTTCCGGGGACATGGCACCCGATGAATCTCAAGAGCAGCCGAAAGCCGTCGGGGAACCGGATCCGGGAGGCGGACGCGCGGTGCCCGCCCGGCGGCCGCGCCGGGCCGGGCGGGCACCCCGGGACCATCGGCCCGGGCCGCGGTGACCTTCGCGACTTCGTCCCGGTTCCGGCCGGTTCGATGCTGGTGTCAGGGGGAAGCCAGGGAGGACAGGTCAGCGGAACGCGGGGACGGAGGGATGCGCATGAAGGCACGTCCGTGGACGGTCGCCGGGGCGACGGCGGCCATCGCCATCGGCGCCGCGATCGGCGGGACGGTGTGGCGTCGCCGCCACCGCGACCCGCTGTCCTACACCGAGCGGTTCCGCATCCAGATCCCCCGCCCGCTGATCACCCGCGGGCACCTGTTCGAGTTGCTCGATCCGCGGCCGGGCGAGCGCATCCTCGAGGTCGGGCCGGGCTTTGGCTACTACAGCCTCGCCGTCGCCGACCGGCTGGGGCCGAAGGGCAAGCTCGACATCCTCGACATCCAGCCGCGGATGCTGCGCCACACGCTGCACGCGGCGCGGCGGCTGCCCGCGCGCAACCTCGTCGCCGCCTGCGGGCGGGTGGAGGCGCTGCCGTACCGGGACGAGGTGTTCGACGGCGCGTTCCTCGTCACCGTGCTCGGCGAGGTGAACGACCCGGCCGCCGCGATGCGCGAGCTGTACCGGGTGATCCGGCCCGGCGGCCGGCTCGTGGTCGGCGAGACGCTCGCCGACCCCGACTGGGTGAGCCCGCAGTCGCTGCACCGGCTCGCCGCCGCCGCGGGATTCCGGTTCGAAAGCCGCACCGGGCCGCAGCTGGGCTATTTCTCCAAATTCATTCGGCCACCGCGCGAGGAACTCGGCCCGCACTACGTGAAATCCGCCGTGAAAACCCCGTGAAAAAACCGCAGGACCAAGACCGGTGGATCCGCCCCGCGATACAGGCGGTCGGCGCGGGGCTCCCGTCACGCGCCCCGGTAGGTGCCGAAGCTCCAAAGGTTACCCTCCGGATCGCGGACGGTGAAATCGCGGCTGCCGTAGTCGGTGTCCGCCAGGTCGCGCACCACCGCGGCCCCGGCGGCGACGGCCCGGGCGAACAACAGGTCGGGCTCGGTGGTGACCACGTACACCACGGCCGTGCCCGCGGCCTGGGCGAACTCGCTGCCCGTGCGCACCGAGCCGAGCATGACGCCGCCCGACCCGTCCGGCCAGACGAGCTCGGCGTGCTCGACCACCTCGCCCGAGCCGTACCGGGCGCGCTCCACGAACCCGAACGCCTCGGTGAGGAAGCGGATCGCGGCGGGCGCGTCCCGGTAGAACAGGCACGGCCACACCGTGGGGTTCCGCACCTCGCCCGCGGCGCCCGTCCCGTTCCGGCCGGTCTCGTCCGACGTGCTCATCGCATCACCTTCCGTCCGCGGGGACGCGCTCACGCCAGCGGGCCGACGGGCTCGGGCGCGGGCACCGCCTGGCGGACGCCGGTCATCACGAAGCCGCTCGCCACCCGGGCCGGGATGCGCCACGGCGAGATCGACAGGTCCTGCTCGGGCACCCCGTAGTCGAGCGTGGCGAGCCGGGGCACGAGCGCCTTGAGCAGGTCGACGGTGACGGCCTCGCCCACACAGCGGTGGCCGGCCGCCGGGTCCCCGCCGCCCTGGGGGATCAGGTCGTACGGCCCGGGCCGCCCGCCCGCGAACCGCTCCGGCGCGAACACGTACGGCTCCTCCCACAGGTCCGGGTCGTGGTGCTGGCCGAAGACGTCGAGCAGCACGAGCGTGCCCGCCGGGATCGGCTCCCCGCGGAACGACAGGTCGCGCACCGCCCGGCCGCCGAAGAACGGGGCGAACGGGTAGAACCGCCGCAGCTCATGCACGAAGGCCTCGATGTAGCCGGTGTCGTCGTCCCCGAGCGGGCCCCGGTGCGAGGGCCAGCGGTACAGCGCGTGCGCGGCGAAGGTCACCCACCAGGACACCGCGACCGTGGCGCGCAGCACGTTGAGCAGCTCGAACGCGGCCATGCGCGGGTTGAGCAGGGCGCCGTCGACGTCCCGGTGCCGGATCACCGCGTCGGCGGCGGTGCCGCGGCGCACCGCCTCCACACCGGCCCGCACCCGCCGGACCAGGTCGGCGAGCGCGGCCGCGCGGCGCCGCCGGGCCGCGCGGGCCCGCCAGTGGCGGGGGCCGAGGGTGGCGTACCCGTCGGCCATGGTGACCAGGTCGGCGGCGACCTTCGGCACCTCGTGCTCCGGCAGCTCCAGCCCGGCCCAGCCGTACGCGGCGGTGGCGAGCACCTGGGCGACCCGGTCGAACAGCACCACCGGCCGGTCCCCGCCCCAGGTCGGCACCGCCGCGTCCCACGCGGCGACGGCCCGCCCGACCAGGTCGGCCGCGGCGTCGCCGTGCAGCACCGGCAGGAACATCGCCCGGCGCGCCTCGCGGGTGATCCCGTCCGGGTGCACGCCGCCGCCGCGGACGAAGTGCGTGGTGCGCACCAGGTGGGGCGGCGCCGGGCCGCGCCGGATGCCGTCGTCCTCGTAGAAGAAGCGGGCGGCGTCCGGCCCGCAGATCGCGACCGCGCGGCGGCCCAGCAGCCGGGTGCGGGCGACCGCGCCCGGCGCCCGGCGACGCAGCGCCGGCAGCCACCCGTAGCCTTCGAGCAGCAAGAACAGCGTGTCGTCTGCCATGACCACCGCCCCTGCCCGTAACCGCCGTGCCGTAACCCGGCCGCGGCGCGGGTGCCGCGGCCGCGCATGGCGGGCGCGGATCGGGGCCTGGGGGCGGCGATGCGCACCGCCGCCCCCGGTGAACGCCTTAGCGCCGCATGCCCGCGGGCGTGGGCGTGCTCTCGCCCATGGTCTCCCGCTCCCAGGGCTGCTCCCCCTCCCGGTGCCCCTCCGGGCCGGTGAGCTCGCCGTGCGTCTCCTCGATCCGCAGCGCGACGCCCATGGCGATGAAGGTGGGCGCCCACTCACCGACGAACAGGCCCCAGCGGTCCGCCCGGTCGATGCCGGCCGCCTCGAACTTCTTCGACAGCAGCCAGGTGGCGAACGAGAACGCGATCGAGCCGAGACCGAGCGCGTACAGGGTGCCGGAGCGGATCCCCTTCTTGTGCAGCATCTGGATCATGACACACATCCCCCCTCGACGGCGCCCCTCGGCGCCATCGCCCCTTGGCTACCCCTGACCACCCGAAGCAATCACCGCGAACCGGCCACCAGGGCGTCGATCTCGGCGAGCAGCGCGGCCTTGTCCGCCTCGGGCATGAAGCTCGCCCGTACGGCGTTGCGGGCGACACCGGCGATCTCGGCGGGGCCGAGCCCGAACACGTGGGCGAGCGTGAGGTACTCGCGGGTGAGCGTGGTGCCGAACATCGGCGGGTCGTCGCTGTTCACGGTCACCGTGAGCCCTTCGGCGAGCATCACCGGCAGCGGGTGCTCCTCGAGCGCGGCGACCTGCCCGGTGCGCACGTTCGAGGTGGGGCACACCTCGAGGGGGATGGCGGCCTCGCGCAGGCGGGCGACGAGCCGGGGGTCGCGCACCGCGCTGATGCCGTGCCCGATGCGCTCGGCGCCGAGCCGCTCCACCGCCTCCCAGATGATCTCCGGCCCGGTCATCTCCCCGGCGTGCGGCACGCTGTGCAGCCCGGCGGCGGTGGCGGCGCGGAACGCGTCGCGGATCGCGTCCATGTACGAGGCGCGCCGGTGCTCCGAGCCGGCGAGGCCGAACCCGACGAGCCGCTCGGGCGGGTGGTCGAGCGCGTGCTCCAGCGTGCCCTTCACCCCCTCGACGCCCTGCTCGGCCGCGATGTCGAAGATGTAGGCGATCTCGATGCCGTGCCGCCGCCGGGCCTCGCGGGCGGAGACGTCGAGCGCCTCGGTGACCGCGCGCATCGGGATGCCGGAGAGCACGTGCGTGTACGGCGTCACGGTCAGCTCGACGTAGCGGGCGTTCTGCGCGGACAGGTCACGCGCCACGCCCAGCACCAGCGACGCGAGGTCCTCCTGGTCGCGGATGAGCGAGCTGACCGCCATGTACACCTCGGCGAAGTGCGCGAAGTCGCGGAACCGGTAGAACGCGGCGAGCTCGGCCTCGGTGGTGGGCACCGGGCCGTTCGGGTGCCGTGCGGCCAGCTCGAGCACGGTCGGGACCGACGCCGAGCCGACGAGGTGCACGTGCAGCTCGACCTTGGGCAGCGCGGCCACGAAGCTCTCGATCGCCATGCCCGCCACGGTAAGCGGCGGCCCTCGGCGCACTCAATGCCGCGCCAAGAAATCTCACCGTTCATTGTCAGGTTTTAGCCGATGCCGGTGATCGGGGCGAGGCACCGCGCCCTGGCCGGGCCCGCCACTACCTTCCGCGCCGCGCCGGGCACTACCTTCCTCGTATGGCTACAGCGGATTGGGTAGTGGTCGGCCTGGACAACGGCGGGACCAGCAACAACGCCACCGTCCTCGACGCGGACGGACGGTTCCTGGTGGACCGGCTGGTGGAGTCCCCCAGCCACGTGCGGGAGGGGCCCGCGGTCGCCCTGGACGCGCTCGTCCGGGCGTTCCACGGCGTGCTCGAGCTCACCGGCGTCCCCCGCGAGCGGGTGCGGGCGGTCGGGCTCGACACCCCGGGGCCGGCGAGCGCCGACGGCGTGATCTCCGCGCGCGGCGCGACCAACTTCGGCCACCCGGATTGGTGCAATTTCGACTTCCGCGGCGCCCTCGAGGAGCGGCTGGGGCTGCCGGTCGTCTACAACAACGACGGCAACGCGGCCGCGCTCTACGCCCACCACGTGCGGTTCGGCCCGGCCGCGGCGGAGCACTCCTCGGTGGCGGCGATCGTCGGCACCGGCCTCGGCGGCGGCGTCGTGGTCGCCGGCCGGGTGGTGACGGGCGCGGCGGGCATGGCGGGCGAGCTCGGCCACGTGCACATCCCGCTGCGCGGCCTGCTCGAACCCGACCAGCCGATACCGAGCTGCAACTGCGGCTTCGAGGGTGACGCGGAGAGCATCGCCTCCCTCACCGGCATCGAGCGCAACCTGCTGCCGTACTGGCTGACCCGCTACCCGGACCACGAGCTCGCCTCGGTGGAGCCGATCGCGAAGGCCGCCCGGCTGCTGCGCGGCCTCGGCGAGCGGGGCGACGAGATGGCGCTGCGGATCTTCGAGCAGCAGGCGATCGCGATCGGCCGGCTGTTCACCGTCGCCGCCCAGTTCACCGACCCGGACGTGTACTTCCTCGGCGGCGGCGTGGTGGAGGCGGCGCCGCACTTCCGCCAGTGGTTCCTCGGCAAGGTGCGCGAGCACACCGTGCTGCGCGAGGAGCAGCGGGCCGCGTCCGAGCTGCTGCTCGTGCACGACCTCGACATGGCCGGCGCCCGGGGCGCGGCGCTCGCCGCACTCCAGCAGGTCAAGGCGTCGGACGGCTGACCGGTCGCGCCCCGGCACGCCGCCGGGGCGCGCCGTACCGTCACGGCCGGACCGCGACGGCGTCGATCTCGAACAGCATGCCGGGCAGGGCCAGCGCCGCCACGCCGATCAGCGTCTGCGTGGGCGGCCGGTCGCCCCAGATCCGGCGGACCGCCTCGGCGATCACGGCCAGCCGCTCCGGACCGTGGTCCACGACGAAGGTCCGGATCTGCACGACGTCCGGGTAGTCCACTCCGGCGGCCCGCAGGGCCGTGCCGAGGTTCGCCAGGGACCGGTCCACCTGCACGGCGAAGTCCGGGGACACCACCTGCCCGTGGTCGTCGGAGGCGTACTGCCCGGCGACCAGGACCAGCCGTCCGGAGGTCACCGTGGCGAGGTGGCTGTAGCCGAACGGGACCGGGTCGTGCAGCGCGGGCGGGTTCGTGATGGTGAAGGACATGATCGTTACTCCTCCCGGAGGTTCAGTTCGAGCCGGCGGCCCGCGCGCGGCGGGTGGCCGGATTGGGACGGGTGACGAGGACGACGAGGGTGGACGGCAGCAGCAGCGCGGCGGCGAGCCAGAGCGCGGCGGCCGTGCCGTACCCGTCCACCGCGAGGCCGCCGAGCAGCGCCCCGAGCGCGATCGACAGGTTGAACGCGGCGACGAAGAGTGACGTGGCGGCCTCGGCCGCGGCGGGAGCCGCCTTGAGCATCCACGTCTGCAGGCTCACCGAGACGCCGCCGTAGGCGAGGCCCCAGGCGACGACCGCCGCCGTCCCCGTGGCCGGGCCCGCGCCGGCCGCGGCGAGCAGGCCGGTGACGGCGGTGAGCGCCGCGCCGATCACGAGCAGCGTGCCTCGGGTACGGCGGGCCGCCTGGCCGCCCGCGATGAAGTTGCCCGCCACGCCGGCGACGCCGTAGCCGAGCAGCAGCAGGCCGATCACGTCCGGCCGGATCCCCGCGATCTCGTGGGCGATCGGCCGGACGTAGGTGTACGCGGCGAAGTGCCCGGTGATCAGCAGGAAGGTGAGCGCGATCCCGGCGCGCACGGCGGGGGCCCGCCACACGCCGGGCACCTGGGCGAACGAGACCGTTCGCGTGGCGGGCAAGGCGGGCACGAGCAGGAGCAGGAACCCGAACGCCACCAGCCCGAGGACCCCGACGAGCGCGAATCCGAGCCGCCAGCCGCCGGCCTGCCCGGCGAGGGTTCCGGCGGGCACGCCGATGACCGAGGCGGTGGACACGCCGCCGAAGATGACCGCGGTGGCGCGGCCGACGTGCCGCTCGGGTACCAGGCGCGGGGCGAGCCCGCCGGCGATCGCCCAGAAGCCGCCCACGCTGACGCCGACGGTCAGCCGGGCGGCGAGGACGACGGCGAAGGTGGGCGCCACGGCGCAGGCGAGGTTGGCCAGCGCCATCAGGCCGATCAGCCCGGCCAGCATGACCTTGCGGTCCAGCCGCCCGGCCACGATGGTCAGCACCGGCGCGGCCACCGCGGCCACCAGCCCCGGCGTGGTCACCATCAGCCCCGCGGTGCCCTCGGACACCGTCAGCTCCGCGGCGACGGGGGTGAGCAGGCCGACGGGCAGCAGCTCGGAGGTCATGAGGGCGAAGACGCCCAGCGCGACGGCGCAGACGGCGGGCCATCCCCGCGCCGCTGGTCGGACGGCGGCAGAATTCTGGACATTTAACATCCAGGATCTCCTTCGAAAAAAGGGCCCCGGAGGGGCCGGGTCTACGGGTGCGGTCTCAGCCGAACCAGCGGCGCGTGCGCTCGGGCTCCCCCGGCGCCCGACGTTCCACGGTGGCGCAGACGTCGGCGATGGTCTGCCCGGCCAGCTCCCTGCGCCAGGCCAGCTCCGCCCGGCGCATGGCGACGGCGATGACGCAGCTGGACGGGTGGTCCGCGGTCTTGTCCCCCCACGGACTGTCCCCCAGGATGCCGGTGCAGCGGAACGCGGGGTCGGGGCCCTCGATCGCGGTGACCACGTCGAGCAGGCTGATCGACGCCGGGTCGCGGGCCAGCGTGAACCCGCCCTTCGGCCCGGGCACGGAGGTGAGGATCCCGGCCCGGACGAGGTTCTGCAGCCGCTTGTTCAGGTAGGCGGGAGGGAGGCCGTAGAAGGCCGCCAGCCGGGCCGAGCCCACCGGCCGCCCGACCCAGGCGAGGTTCACACACGTGTGCAGCGCCCACTCGACGCCCTCACTCATCCGCACAGATCTGGATATTAACTGTCCAGAATCTTCATCGGCAACCGCCCGCGTCGCGCAGGCGGCGTCCGCCGCCCGCTCAGGCGGGGATTCAGGCGGGGATTCAGGCGGGGATACGGTGCGGCACCGGGGCCGGGACGACCTGCTCGGCCCAGATGATCTTGCCGGTGGGGGTCTGCCGGGTGCCCCACCGGTCGGCGAGCTGGGCGACGAGGAGCAGGCCGCGGCCGCCCTCGTCCATCGCCCGGGCGCGGCGCAGGTGCGGCGCGGTGTTGCTGGAGTCGGACACCTCGCAGATCAGCGTGCGGTCGTAGATGAGCCGCAGCTGGATCGGCGGGGCCGCGTGCCGGATCGCGTTGGTGATGAGCTCGCTCACCAGCAGCTCGGTGATGCAGGCGGCCTCCCCCAGCCCCCACTCCTCGACCTGCTCGACCGCGAGCTTGCGCGCGGTGGCGACCATCGCCGGGTCGGCGTCGATGTCCCAGGTCGCGACCCGGTCGAGCCGCCGGGTGCGGGCGATGAGCAGCGCGACGTCGTCGGTCGGGTGGTCCGGCAGCAGCGCGGCGAGCACGTCGTCCGCGGTGACCTCCGGCGAGGGGTCGGCGCCCGCGATCACCCGGCGCAGCCGCTCCTGGCCCACCTCGATGTCGTCGCTGCGGGACTCGATGAGCCCGTCGGTGTAGAGCACGAGCAGGCTGCCCTCGGGGAGCTGGATCTCGGCCGACTCGAACGGCAGGCCGCCCAGGCCGAGCGGCGGCCCGGCCGGCACGTCCGGGAAGTACGCCTTGCCGTCCGGGGTGACCACCGCGGGCACCGGGTGGCCGGCCCGGGCGAGCGTCACGGTGCGGGCGATCGGGTCGTACACCGCGTAGACGCAGCTCGCGCCGAGGTCGACGCCGACCTCGTCCCGGTCGCCCGCCGAGCCCTCCGCGGACAGCCGGGCCACCAGGTCGTCGAGCCGGGTGAGCAGCTCGTCCGGGGGCAGGTCGACGTCGGCGAGGGTGCGTACGGCGGTGCGCAGCCGGCCCATCGTCGCCGAGGCGCGCAGGCCGTGGCCGACCACGTCGCCGACGACGAGCGCGACCCGGGCGCCGGAGAGCGGGATCACGTCGAACCAGTCGCCGCCGACCCCCGCGTGGCTGCCGGTGGGCAGGTAGCGGGTGGCGACCTCCACCGCGGACTGCTCGGGCAGCCGCTGCGGCAGCAGGCTGCGCTGCAGCGCCACCGCGGTCGCCCGCTCGCGGCTGTACCGGCGGGCGTTGTCGACCGCGTAGGCGGCGCGCGAGGTGAGCTCCTCGGCAAGGAACAGGTCGTCGCTGGTGAACGGCTCGGGGTGGGTGAGCCGGGCGAAGTGCACCAGGCCGAGGGTGACGCCACGGGCGCGCATCGGCACGAGCATCACCGAGTAGAACCCGTACTGGCGCACCCGCTCGGCACGCGCCGGGTCCTCGGTCATCCAGCGCTGGAAGACGGGGTCGTCGTGGCCGGTGAGCATCGGCACCCCGGCGGCGAGCGCGCGGGCCGGCGGGGAGTAGTCCGGGTACAGGGCCATCTCCCCCAGCTCGATCGCGGCCTCGGGCACGGCCTCCCGGATCGACCGGTGGGCCACCCGGCGCAGCGGCACCCGGTTGGGGAACGCCCCGGGCCCGGGCTCGTCGCCGCGCAGCACCGAGTCGAGCAGGTCCACCGCGGCGAAGTCGGCGAACCGCGGCACCACGAGGTCGGTCAGCTCGCGGACGGTGCGGGTGACGTCGAGGGTGGTGCCGATGCTCGTGCTCGCCTCGTTGAGCAGCAGCAGCCGCTGCCGGGTCCAGTACTGCTCGGTGAAGTCGAGCGCGCCGACCTGGACCCCGATCACCTGCCCGTCCTCGTCCTTGAGCGGCGAGACGTAGACGGTCCAGGCGTGCTCGCGGGTCTCCCCCGGCACCCGGCGGAAGGTGTGCAGCACCTGGGCCTCGCCGCTGTCGATCACCTGGCGCGCCCGCCGCTCCATCGCGTCGTACTGGGGTCCTTTGAGCACGTCGGTGAGCCTGCGCCCGATGAGGTCCTCGGGCGTGATGTTGAACAGGCGCGCCATGTGATCGCTGATCCGCAGGCAGATCAGGTCCTTGTCGTGTACGGCGAGCGCGAACGGCGACTGCGCGAACGCCAAACGGAACAGCGCATCGCTCGAACGGGTATCCGCCTGATGCTCCACCGCCGCCGCCTTCGCCGTCGTTGTCCTCATCGTCGCCGCAGGTCAGATGATATGTACTCTAACCGAAGCGTCACAGGACGTACCCTTTGGCCATGGTCAGGGCGAACGACGCCGTCGCCGCGGCGCTGCAGGAGTACGCCGAGCTGTTCGCGCTCGACGGCGGCGACGCCTTCCGGGTGCGCAGCTACCAGCGGGCGGCGAAGGCGATCGCCGGCCACCCGGAGGAGATCACCGCGGAGAACGTGCGCGCCGTCCCCGGCGTCGGCGAGGCGATCGCCCGCAAGGTGGAGGAGTTCCTGCGCCGGGGCGCCTTCCGGCAGCTCGACGAGCTGCGCGCCCGGGTGCCGGAGGGGGTGCGGCGGCTGGTCCGCGTGCCGTCGCTCGGCCCGAAGACCGCGCTCGTGCTCTACCACGAGTACGGCATCGGCTCGCCGGAGGAGCTCGCCGAGGCGATCCGCGCCGGGCGGCTGACCGGCCGCAAGGGGTTCGGCCCGAAGACGCTGGCGAACCTGCTCAGCGGCGTGGAACGGCTGCTCGAGGCGGGCTCACGCACGCACCTGGGGGTCGCCACCGGGCTCGCCGAGCGGGTGGCCGCCGCGCTGCGCGCGGCGCCGGGCGCCGGGCGCGTCGCGGTCGCCGGGGCGCTGCGCCGTGGCGTGGAGACGATCGCCGAGGTCGAGCTGCTCGCCACCGCCGCCGACCCGGCCGCGCTCGTCGCCGTGCTGCGCGGCCTGCCGTACCTCGCCGAGGTGGCCGAGGAGGGGCCGGGGATCGTGGCGGCGCGCGCCGCGGACGGGCCCCGGGTGCGGCTGCACCTGACCGCGGCGGAGGCGTGGGGCGCCGCCCTGCTGGCCGCGACCGGGTCCGCCGCCCACCTGGCGCGGCTGCGCGCGCTCGCCGCCGGGCGCGGCCGGACGCTCACCGAACGCGGCCTGTTCGACGGCGAGCGCAGGGTCGCGGGCGCGACCGAGGAGGAGGTCTACGCGGCGCTCGGCCTGCCGTGGGTGCCGCCCGAGCTGCGGGAGGACGCCGGGGAGGTCGAGGCGGCGCTGCGCGGCGAGCTCCCCCGCCTGGTGACCCTCGAGGATTTGCGCGGCGACCTGCACACCCACACCGACCTCACCGACGGGGTCGCGTCCCTGGAGGAGATGGCGGCCGCGGCCGCCGGGCGCGGCCACGCCTACTACGCGGTGACCGACCACGCGCCGGATCTGGTGATGCAGCGCATGACCCTGGAGAAGGCGCTGGCCCAGCGGGAACGGCTGCGCCGGCTGCAGGCGGCCCACCCCGGCATGCGGCTGCTGCACGGCACCGAGCTCAACATCGGGCCGGACGGCTCGGTGGACTGGCCGGCGGAGGTCCTCGCCGGCTTCGACGTGTGCGTGGCGTCGGTGCACTCGCATTTCACCCAGTCCCCCAAGGAGCTGACCCGGCGGCTGGTCGCCGCGTGTGAGAACCCGGGGGTGCACGTGATCGGGCACCCCACGACCCGGAAGATCGGCAAGCGGCCGCCGATCGAGCCCGACTGGGACACGGTGTTCGCCGCCGCGGCCCGCACCGGGACCGCGATGGAGATCGACTCCTATCCCGACCGCGCCGACCTGCCGTCCGACCTGGTACGGCTGGCGCGGCGGCACGGCGTGAAGTTCGCGATCGACAGCGACGCGCACGCCGTACCGCACCTGGCCTACCAGCGGTTCGGCGTCGGCATCGCCCGGCGGGCCGGGCTCACCCCCGACGATGTGATCAACTGCTGGCCGCTGGAGCGGCTGCTGGAGTTCCTGCGGTCCGGCTAGCCCCGCGACCCGAGCCGTGGAACGGGAAGCCCCGCGGGCACGGGCGCCGGGGCGCGGCCGGCGGCGTACCCGCGGGGACGGGTCCCGGCGCCCACCGGGGCCCGTCGCCGGGCGCCCGGTGGGCGGCATCCAGGGTGGGTGGGGGTGCGGGGATCGGGTCTCAGTGGGAGATGGCCTTCTCGGCGCCCGCGCCGGTGAGCGAGCGGACCTCGATCTCGGCGAACTTCTGGGCGTTGTACTCCTTGCTCAGGATCGTGCCGAGGTAGCCGCAGAGGAACCCGAGCGGGATGGAGACGATGCCCGGGTTCTCCAGCGGGAACCAGGCGAAGTTCGCGTCCGGGAAGAGCGAGGTCGGCTTGCCGGAGCCGACCGGCGAGAAGATCACCAGGACCACGGCCGAGATGAGGCCGCCGTAGATCGCCGAGACGGCGCCCGTGGTGTTGAACCGCTTCCAGAACAGGCTGTAGAGGATCGCCGGGAGGTTGCCGGAGGCGGCCACCGCGAACGCCAGGGCGACGAGGAACGCCACGTTCAGGCCCTGGGCGAGGATGCCGAGGCCGATCGAGACGATGCCGATGACGAAGGCGGCGATCCGCGCGACGACCATCTCCTGCCGCTCGGTGACCTGGCCGCGCTTGAACACGTGCGCGTACAGGTCGTGGGCGAAGGAGGAGGACGAGGCGAGGGTGAGGCCGGCGACCACGGCGAGGATCGTGGCGAAGGCGACCGCGGAGATCACCGCCAGGAGCACGGTGCCGCCGATCTCACCGAGGATCATCTCGCCGACCGCCTGGGCGAGCTGCGGCGCCGCGGTGTTGCCGGCCGCGTTCTGCTCGCGGATCGCGTCGCTGCCCACCAGGGCGGCGGCGCCGAAGCCGAGCACGAGGGTGAACAGGTAGAAGACACCGATGAGGCCGATGCCCCAGTTCACCGACTTGCGGGCTTCCTTGGCGTTGGGAACGGTGTAGAAGCGGATGAGGATGTGCGGCAGACCGGCGGTGCCGAGCACGAGCGCCAGGCCGAGGCTGATCAGGTCGAGCTTGCCCGCCAGGCCCTGCTCCTCCGTGCCGTACCGCAGGCCCGGCTGCAGGAACGCGTCGGCCTGGCCGCTCTGCTCGGCGGCGGTGCCCATGAGGCCGGAGAGGTTGAAGCCGTACTTGCCGAGCACGAGCAGGGTGATCAGGCCCGCGCCGCCCATGAGCAGCACGGCCTTGATGATTTGGACCCAGGTGGTGCCCTTCATGCCGCCGAACACCACGTAGACGATCATCAGCAGGCCGACCACCACGATCGTGCCGGCCTTCGCGGCCTCGCCCTCGATGCCGAGCAGCAGGCCCACCAGCGCACCGGCGCCGACCATCTGGGCGAGCAGGTAGAAGATCGAGACCGTGATCGTGGAGACGCCGGCCGCGGTGCGCACCGGGCGGGGGCTCATCCGGAAGGCGAGCACGTCCGCCATGGTGAACTTGCCGGAGTTACGCATGAGCTCGGCGACGAGCAGCAGCGCCACGAGCCAGGCGACCAGGAAGCCGATGGAGTAGAGGAAGCCGTCGTAGCCGTAGAGGGCGATCATGCCGGCGATGCCGAGGAACGAGGCCGCCGACATGTAGTCGCCGCCGATCGCGAGGCCGTTCTGCACGCCGCTGAACGAACGGCCGCCCGCGTAGAAGTCCGCCGCGGTCCTGGTGTGCTTGCTCGCCCAGTAGGTGACGCCGAGTGTCGCGGCGACGAAGAGCAGGAACAGAACGATGGACAGAGCCTGCTGGTTCACGAGTTCTTCCCCTCGACCTCATTCCGGAGCTCTTCGGCGAGCGGGTCCAGCTTCGCCGCCGCGTGCCGCGAGTAGGCCCACGCGATCAGGAACGTGGAGACGAACTGGAGAAGGCCGAAGATCATCGCCACGTTGATGTTGCCGAGCACCTTCGCGGCCATGAAGTCACGCGCGAAGCCCGACAGCAGCACGTAGAGCAGGTACCACGCCAGGAAGGCGATGGTCATCGGGAAGGTCCAGCTCCGGAACTTCTTGCGCAGCTCCTGGAACCGGGGACTCGCCTGTACCTGTTCGTAGATCGTCCTCTCTTGATGCCTGGTGGTCACGGCGCCTCCTACGGCTGTGATCTGGATCACGGATAACGTAGGAGTGTTCCGTCCACCCTTTCGAGACCGCAAGCAGCAACAATCGGCAAGTCGTCGGCCTGTCGCGGCGGACTGAAAATCGCTGCGGTGAGTGGTAGCAATTTTGCGGTGAGCGGTCATGCGGACCGCGGGCGCCAGTCGCCGCGATCGACGTTCAGCGTCTCCGGGGTGTGCAGCCGGACCATGGTCCGGGCGACGCCGAGCGGCACCTTCCGCGGGGTGAGCAGCGACACCACGATCATCACGAGGAACGCGATCGGCACCGTCCACGCGGCCGGCTGGGCGAGCAGCGCGCCCGTCCATCCGTCGTACGGCCCGCCGAGGATCGTGGCCACCACCGCGGCCCCGGCGAGGCCGCCGCCGACGAGCAGCCCGGCCATCGCCCCGGCCGTGGTGAGCCGCCGCCACCAGATGCCGAGCACGAGCAGCGGGCAGAACGACGAGGCGGCGACCGCGAACGCGAGCCCCACCACGTCGGCGACCGCGAGCGCCCGGGCCGTGATCGCGAGGATCAGCGGCGCGATCACGGCGAGCACCGTGGCGATGCGGAACGAGCGCACCCCGCCGCCGAGGATGTCCTGGCCGAGCACCCCGGCGACGGACACGGTGAGCCCCGAGGAGGTGGACAGGAACGCGGCGAACGCGCCCGCGGCGACGAGCGCGGTGAGCAGCTCGCCCAGCACTCCCCCGACCAGCCGCCCGGGCAGCGTGAGCACCACCGCGTCGGTCCGGCCGGTCATCAGCAGCTCGGGCGTGTAGAGCCGGCCGAGCGCGCCGTACACGGCCGGGAGCAGGTAGAACGCGCCGAGCAGGGCGAGCACGGCGAGCGTGGTGCGGCGGGCGGCCCGGCCGTCGGGGTTGGTGTAGAAGCGCACCAGCACGTGCGGCAGCCCCATGGTGCCGAGGAAGGTGGCGAGGATGAGCGAGTAGGTGGCGTACACCGGGTGGTCCCGGCCCTGCAGCGGCATCGCCCAGTCCTCGTCGTCGAGCACCGGCAGGCTCTCCATGTGCGGCACCTTCGCCCCGGCCGGGAAGGTGACCTTGGCGTCGTGCCGGATGTCGTGGGTGCCCGGCTCGAGGGTGAGCGGCCCGCCCACCCGGCGGCCGTCGATCACGCCCTCGGCGCTCACCGTCACCGGCTCGCTCACCTTCACCCGCACGTCGCTCGGGAAGCTCACCGTGGTGCGGTCGCGGAAGACCGGCGGCCCGTCCTCGACCCGCGGGCGGCCGTCGGCGTTCCACGCCAGCAGCAGGAAGATGAGCGGCACGGCGAGCGCGGTCAGCTTCAGCCAGTACTGGAAGGCTTGGACGAAGGTGATCGACCGCATGCCGCCGGAGAGCACGTTCACCGCGACCACGACGGCCACCAGCACCCCGCCCACCCACACCGGCGCGCCGGTGACGCCGCGCAGCACCAGCCCGGCGCTCTGGAACTGCGGCATCAGGTACAGCCAGCCGATCAGTACCACGAGCACGCTCGCCGTACGGCGGACCGTCATCGACTCCAGCCGCGCCTCGGCGAAGTCGGGCAGCGTGTAGGCGCCGGAGCGGCGCAGCGGCGCCGAGACGAGCACGAGCAGCACCAGGTAGCCGCCGGTCCAGCCGACCGGCAGCCACAGCAGGTCCGCCCCGTGCGCGAGGATGAGCCCGGCGATCCCGAGGAACGAGGCGCCGGACAGGTACTCCCCGCCGATCGCCGAAGCGTTCCACAGCGGGGAGACCGTGCGCGAGGCGACGTAGAAGTCCGACGTGGTCCGGGACAGCCGGATGCCGAACGCGCCGATGAGGACCGTCGCCACGACCACCAGCAGGACGGCGACGACGCCGTACGCGGAGCTCATGGAAGGTCCGTCACCACCACCGCTGCGTCACCGCCGGTCGACCAGGTCGGCGAAGTCACGCTCGTTCCGCTCGGCGCTGCGCACATAGAAGTATCCGGCGAGCGTGAACAACGGGTAGATGAGCCCGCCGAGCAGCAGCCACGGCAGCGGCACGCCGAGCACCTCGACCACGCGCAGCGGCGGCACGAGCAGGAACAGCAGCGGCAGGCCGCACACCACGCAGCCGAGCAGCGAGCACACGAACAGCCCGAGGCGCAGCTGGGTGCGCACCAGCGAGCGCATGTACACCTCGCCGAGCTTGGTCTGCTCGTCGATCTCCCGGGTGAGCGGGTAGCGGGGCCGCCGGACCGCGATCGTGCGCGGGCTCGTCACCACCTGGCGGCGGGGCCGCTCGGCGGCGCGCCGTTCCGACGCCAGGAGCCGCTCGAAGGCGCGCCGGTCGGGCCGGTCCGCGGAACGGGGGTTCACTCGCCCCGCCCCGGTCGCGCCCGGCGGACCAGCAGGTCGCGCAGCTGCCGGGTGTGCCGGCGGCTCACCGGGATCTCGGTGTCCCCGATGCGCACGGTGCACCGCCCGGAGCCGAGGTGCAGCTCGTCGATGTGCTTGAGCGAGACGAGGTGGCTGCGGTGCACGCGGACGAAGCCGGCGTTCGCCCACCGGTCCTCGAGCACGGCGAGCGGGATGCGGACCAGGTGGCTGCCGGTGGAGGTGTGCAGCCGGGCGTAGTCGCCCTGGGCCTCCACGTAGCGCACGTCGGAGCTCGACACGAATCGGGTCACACCGCCCAGCTCGACCGGGATGGTGTCGGCCTCCACCGGGGAACGGCCCTGCCGGTCGGGATCGGCCGCCTCGCGCGTGGCGGCCCACACCCGCCGGACCGCCTCGGCGAGGCGCTCCGGCCGTACCGGTTTGAGCAGGTAGTCCTCGGCCTTGATCTCGAAGGCGTCGACGGCGTGCTCCTCGTAGGCGGTCACGAACACCACCCGGGGCGGCCGGGCGAACTGGGCGAGCAGCCTGCCGAGCACCACCCCGTCGAGGCCGCGCATGCGGATGTCGAGGAACACCGCCTCGATCGGCCGCCCTTCCGCCAGCGCCCGATCGAGCAGCCGCAGCGCAGAGGCCCCGTCACGGGCGGTGAGCACCTCCCCGATCCGGTCATCCGCACGCAGCAGGTACGCCAGGTCCTCCAGGGCGGGCTGTTCATCATCGACCGCGAGGACTCGAAGGCCGACCACTCTTCACTCCCTACTGCCAACCGCGAATGCCAACGAGCGTGATGAATCCGACATGCAATGTCAACGGTCGCAGCCGAGGCTGTCCACCTGTAACCGGCTTTCTTCGCGGCACCGGTACATGATCGTGTAAAGCGCGCGAAGCCGTTACAGGCGGCCGACACACCCCGAAAGCCCTCGGGAGAGGCGGTGCGCGGGCATCGCGTCAGGGGCGGCGCGAGCCCGCTGCGGCCGCGCGCGGTACGGCCGGGCACGCGTACGGCCAGGCGGCGGCGGGGCGGCGCCGCGCCCGGCCGGGGTGCCTGCGCCCGGCGACGGGACGGCCCTCGCCACTCCCCGCCGCGCCGCCGGGGACCGCCGTGGGAGGTCCGGGAGCGCCTCGGCGGCACGCAACGGGAACGCGATCGTGATCACGGCCCCGCATCACCCGCGCCCATATGCGCCAAAACTCGCAATATTGCTCGGCGAGCGAGAGTTGATCATGAAATGCCACCCCGGTCGATCGCAATCCCGGAGCACACCGGAAATCACGTGGACCTGCCTCGCACCGGCCCGCCCGGGCGATGGAGCGCGGGGTTCGCGCCACGGCGACACGTCCACCCGCGTGCGGCGCGGCATACGTGGCGCCCGCCGTACGCCCGCGGACCGCCTGAGCGGCGGAGACGCCCGCCCGGCCGCCGGCCGCGGCGGCCCCGCCTCGCCCGCCGCCCCGGCCCGGGCGAATCGTCCGGCTCCGCCGGTGAAAACGCATCCGGCGCGCGTCCCCCGGCGTGAGGGCAGGGCGGTTTGATCGCCGCTCTCGGCCACGCACATCCCCGGGTTATCTCCGCACCAACAGCTGTATTCACTAAGCACGATAAGTCGCAGTAAATACGCCCGAACATGGGCGTGCCGTCCGGCCGGGAACCCGCCCTTCCGGCCGGACGGCACCGCGCGGGTCAGCGGACCGAGACACCCGGGTGGTACTTGGGCACGCGCACGTTCACCTTCGTCCCCGCGCCGATGCCGGTCTCGACGACGAGGCCGTACTCGTCGCCGTAGACCTGGCGGAGCCGCTCGTCCACGTTGCCGAGGCCGACCCCGCCGGAGCCGGAGCGCTCCTCGGGGTCGCCGGCGAGGATGCGCCGCAGCCGTTCCGGGTCCATGCCGATGCCGTCGTCCTCGACGCTGATGTGGCACTCCGACCCCGCGTCCTCGGCGATGATCGTGATCCGGCCGACGCCGTCCTTGCTCTCCAGGCCGTGCCGTACCGCGTTCTCCACCAGGGGCTGCAGGCACAGGAACGGCAGGGCGACCGGGAGCACCTCGGGGGCGATGCGCAGCGTCACCTGAAGCTGGTCGCCGAACCGGGCGCGCTCCAGCATGAGGTAGCGGTCGATCGAGCGCAGCTCCTCGGCGAGCGTGGTGAACTCGCCGTGCCTCCGGAAGGAGTAGCGGGTGAAGTCGGCGAACTCGATCAGCAGCTCGCGGGCCCGCTCCGGGTCGGTGCGCACGAACGAGGCGATCGTGGTGAGCGAGTTGTAGATGAAGTGCGGCGAGATCTGCGCCCGCAGCGCGCGCACCTCCGCTTCCATGAGCAGGGTGCGGGAACGGTCCAGCTCGGCGAGCTCGAGCTGGACGTCGACCCAGTTCGCCACCTCCTGGGTGGCCCGCACCAGGCCCGCCGAGGCGTGGTCGCCGTACGCGGCGAGCGAGCCGACCACCCGGTCGTCGGTGGTGAGCGGCACCACCACCGCGTACCGGATCGGGCACTCGGGCACGTCGCAGGTGATCACGTCCGGGCCGAGCACCTGCGTGCGGCCGTCCTTCAGCGTGTTCTGCGCGTGGCGGAACGCGTCCGCGGCATGGTGATCCCCCACCCCCTCGTAGACGAGGAGCTCCTCGCTGGAGGTGATCGCGATCGCGGGCGAGCCGAGCAGCTCGCGCAGGTGCCGCGAGGACTTCATCGCACCCGCCCTGGTGAGGCCGGCGCGCAGCGGCGGCGCGGCGAGCGACGCGGTGTGCAGGGTCTCGAACGTCGCCCGCTCCGCCCGCGTGCTGCCCAAGTCGCGCCGGCCCCGCAGAACCTGCCACAACACCAGTCCGGGGACGCCCACGAGGGCGGCCACTACCAGAACCAGCACCACGGGCTCCACGGTGCCGGAGCCTACTCCTCGAACCGCTCGAACGGGATCGTCCGCTTGTGTCCGTTCCGTACGGCCGGCCGGGCGGGCGCCCGTCCGGCGGGCGGGCGGCGACCCGGCGGCGCCGCACCCTCACCCCGCACCCTCACCCCGCACCCTCACCCCGCACCCTCACGCGCGCACCCTCGCGCCGCGGCCACCCGTCCGGCGGCGCCTCCCCGGACGGCCCCCCGGGGCGATTGGCCCGGCTTTCGCGGGGTAGTCGGCCCCTGCCGAGGACCGCGCCGGGTGCGGCGCACCCGCGCGGCGCGCGTGAGAGGCCGCAAGATGACCGAGAACGAACCGATCCGCCGGGACGATTCCAGCAAAGGCCGGTTGGGGGCGGGCGAGGTCGGGGTCCACCGCAGCCCCGTCACCGAGCCGCTCGTCGATCCGGGGTACTCCCGGAACATCGCGCCGCTGCGGTTCTGGGGCTTCGAGATCGCCCAGGAGCGGTACACCGGCCGGGAGCTCATCCCCGAGGAGGACGAGCAGGAGGCCCGGGCCCGCGCCGAAACCCCGGCCGCGGGCGGCCCCGCCCGGGAGACGGGTGGACCGGCGGCGCCCGGCACGGCCGGCGCGCCCGAGGCCGGGACCGGGGGACACCACCGGCGGAAGGGGTCGCTGCTCGCGGGCCTCGCCGTCCTCGTGCTCGTGCTGCGCCGCATGCGGCGGGCGCGGCGGCGGCGCGCCGTACCCCGCGGGCGCTGATCGGCCGCACCGCGGCGAGCGCGCCGGGTAGGGTCGTCGGGTGGCCGAACGGGAGCAGTGCACGTTCTGCGCGATCGTCCGGGGCGACCGGCCCGGGCACGCGGTGTTCGGCGACGAGGTGGCCGTGGGCTTCCTCGACGCCCGCCCGGTGTTCAAGGGACACGTGCTGCTGGTGCCGCGCGCGCACGTCGAGACCCTCACCGACCTCCCGGCCGAGCTGGTCGGGCCGTTCTTCCAGCGGGTCCGGGCCGTGGCGGGCGCGGTGGAGCGCGGCCTCGCCGCGGGCGGCACGTTCGTGGCGATGAACAACAGGATCAGCCAGAGCGTGCCGCACCTGCACGTGCACATCGTGCCCCGCAACCGCAAGGACGGCCTGCGCGGCTTCTTCTGGCCGCGCACCCGCTACCACGACGCGGCCGAGGCCGAGTCGTACGCCGCGCGCATCCGCGCCGCCCTGGCGCCCGGCGCCGCGGCGCCCGCTCCCCCGGCCGCCGGGTGAGCCGGGCCGGTCAGGTGTCGACGAAGTCCGGCGGCACCATGACCCGCAGCCCGTTGCGGATGCTGCGCAGCCGCAGCGGGGTGATCTGGCGGACCTCGCCGTCCACGTCCGCGAGCATCGGCGGGTCGATCTCCACGAGCATCTCGCGGCCGGTGACGAACGGCCCGCCCGCCAGGCTCTGCCAGCGGCCCGTGGTCGCCCGGATCAGCGTCTCAGCCAGCAGCCGCAGCCGCTTGCCCGAGCCGAGCTGGTAGGCGGCGAGCGTGTGGTTGTCGATGCTGATGTCCCGGGCGATCTGCCACCCGCCGTGGAACCGGCCGTTGGCGATGTTGAGCTGGTGGGTGAGCACCTCGTGGCGGCGGCCGTCCACGGTGATCACGGCGCGGAACGGCCGGTGCCGGGGCAGGATGGTGAGCGCGGTCAGCGGGTAGGCCGCGCGGCCGAGCGCCCGCTTGAGCCACGGCCGCACGGTCGCGGCCACCTCGACCGAGACCCCGAAGCTGGTGAGGTTGGCGAACGGCCGGTCCCCGGCCATGCCGAGGTCGACGTCGGCCACCTTGCCCACCCGGAACACCCGGATCGCCCTCGCCAGGCCGAGCGGCAGCCCGAGGCTGCGGGCGAAGTTGTTGGTGGTGCCGAGCGGGAGCACCCCGAGGGCGGCGTCGGTGCCGGGGACGTGCTTGACCGCCTCGCTCAGCGTGCCGTCGCCCCCGCCCACGATGAGCAGGTCGGGGTTGAGCGCGAGCGCGGTCTCGATCGTGTCCGGGAGCCGCCGCGGGTCCATCACCGCGAACGCGCCGAGCGGCCGGAAGCCCTCGGCGTGCAGCAGCCGCATCGCCGCCAGGTACTTGCGCCGTCCGCGCCGGGAGTGGGTGTTCACGACGAGGGCGACCCGCCTGTCCTTGCGGATCGCCGCGGTGTGCTCCTCCTTGCTCCGTAATCCGCTCACCCTCGCCAGCCCTGCCTTCTCGACGCCTGTCGCGGACACGGTGCGCCGTCGTCGGCCCGCCGTGCGGCGGGCCGGTGTCCGTACGGTCATCGTAGGTCGCGGCGGGCCCGGGTGGTCAGGGCGATGATCGATTCATCCGGTCCGACCGGCCCCAGCGCAGGTCGAAGGCGGGCCGCTCGGAGCGGATCTGCGGCAGGCGGACGAAGTTGTGCCGCGGCGGCGGGCAGGAGGTGACCCACTCCAGCGAGTTGCCGAACCCCCACGGGTCGTCGGCGGTCACCCGCCGCCCGCGCCGTGCCGTACGCCACACGTTGTAGAGGAACGGCAGCGTGGACAGGCCGAGCAGGAACGCCCCGGCCGAGGAGACGAGGTTGAGCGTGGTGAACCCGTCGGCCGGGGAGTAGTCGGCGTACCGGCGGGGCATGCCGGCCGCGCCGAGCAGGTGCTGGACGAAGAAGGTGAGGTGGAACCCGGTGAACAGCATCCAGAAGTGCACCTTGCCGAGCCGTTCGCCGAGCATCTTGCCGGTGAGCTTGGGCCACCAGAAGTAGAAGCCGGCGAACATCGCGAACACCACGGTGCCGAACAGCACGTAGTGGAAGTGCGCCACCACGAAGTAGCTGTCGTGCACGTGGAAGTCGAGCGGCGGCGAGGCGAGGATCACGCCGGTGAGCCCGCCGAGCAGGAACGTGACGAGGAACCCGATCGCGAACAGCATCGGGGTCTCGAAGGTGAGGTGGCCGCGCCACATCGTGCCGGTCCAGTTGAAGAACTTCACCCCGGTCGGCACCGCGATGAGGAAGCTGAGCAGGGAGAAGAACGGCAGCAGCACCTGGCCGGTGGGGAACATGTGGTGGGCCCACACCGTCATCGACAGCGCGGCGATCGCGATCGTCGCGCCGACCAGCCCGGTGTACCCGAAGATCGGCTTGCGGCTGAACACCGGGATCACCTCGGTGATGATGCCGAAGAACGGCAGCGCCACCACGTACACCTCGGGGTGGCCGAAGAACCAGAACAGGTGCTGGTAGAGGATCGGCCCGCCGTTCGCCGGGTCGTAGATGTGGGTGCCGAGCCTGCGGTCGGCCTCGAGGGCGAGCAGCGCGGCGGCGAGCACCGGGAACGCCATCAGCACCATGATGCTGGTGAGCAGCACGTTCCAGGTGAAGATCGGCATGCGGAACATGGTCATGCCGGGCGCCCGCATGCGGATGATCGTGGTGATGAAGTTCACCGCGCCGAGGATCGTGCCGACGCCGGCGAGCACCAGGCCCATGATCCACAAATCGCCGCCGACGCCCGGGGAGTACGTCGCCAGCGACAGCGTGGTGTACCCGGTCCAGCCGAAGGACGCGGCGCCGTCGCCGGTGAGGAACCCGCCGAGCGTGATCAGCCCGCCGAACAGGAACAGCCAGTAGCTCGCCATGTTCAGCCGGGGGAACGCCACGTCCGGCGCGCCGATCTGCAGCGGCATGATCGCGTTGGCGAAGCCGGCGAACAGCGGGGTGGCGAACAGCAGCAGCATCAGCGTGCCGTGCATGGTGAACATCTGGTTGTACTGCTCGGCCGTGACGAACTGCAGGCCCGGCTGCGCCAGCTCCGCCCGGACCACCAGGGCCATCAGCCCGGCGATCAGGAAGAACCCGAACGAGGTGATGAGGTACAGGTTCCCGACCACCTTGTGGTCGGTGGACGACAGCCAGTGGGCGACCGCCCCCGGGCGGCGCCGCCCGCGCACCTCGGCCCGGCCCGGCGGCCGTTCCACCGTGGTCACGACGCTCCTCCCCGCATACCTCCGCGCCGTTCCCAGGCAGCCGTCGGGCAAACCGCGGATCCCATGTATCAGGACGCCGCCTGCCCGCTCTGTATGAACGGATCACCTGGGCGGGGTGCTGCCGGGGCGGTGCGGGCCGGCCGAAGAGGCGGTCGGCCGGCCGCGCCGTCCCGGCACACCCACACGCGGTGCCCACGCGACCGGAATCCACACCCCCGGAAATGCGCGTGGGCACCGCACCCGCCGCCGCGGCGACGCGTGGCGGCGGCACGGCGTCCGGCCGCCGCCGGAACCGGTTCCGCCGAAGTCGCCGCGGGGGCCTTCGACGGAGCCGGACGGGGCGGGCGGGCCCGCGGCGGGCGGACGGGCCGGCGCGCTTCCCCGGCGCCGGATTTCCGCCCGGGGTGGTCCGCGCGGGGCGCGGGTCCGTCGTCTGGGGGCTAGGAGGGGGCCAGATGACGGTCTCGCGCCCCGCCCCGTGGCCCCGGTGCACCTCTCGCGAACCCCGAGGCGGTCTCTCCCCACGCCGGGCGCGACGGCCGGCGGCGGCCGTCAGACCGCGCCCATCACGGTGAACGCCCAGCCGGTGGCGCGGTGCAGCGGGTCGTCGCCCACGGCCCGCCGCGCGTCGCGCATCGCCTCGGCGAGGGTCACCCCCGACAGCAGCCGCTCGTGCAGCGCGAGCATGAGCGGCACCACCGCCTCGTCGTTCACCGGGACCAGGCAGGCGGCGAGCCCCGCGGTGCCGAGCGGGAACAGGGCCGCGGCGAGCCCGAGCAGCTCGTCCGCGCCCACCGGGGCGAGCCGGCCCGAGTCGCAGCTCGGCAGGATGAGCCGGTACGGCGCGCGGCGCAGCCGTTCCAGGTCGTGCACGGTGAGCGGGCCGTCGGCCATGCGCAGCGAGGAGAACAGCGGGCTGTCCGCGCGGAACTCGCCGTGCGCGGCGATGTGCGCGAGCCAGGCCCCGTCGATCGCCTCGAGCACCCGGCCCGCCCGCGCGGCGTCGTCCCGCAGCATCCGGGCCCGGATGCCCTCGCCCGCGGCGGGCCCGGCGTACAGGTCGACGAGGCCCGGCAGCTCGGCGGCCCCGGTGCGCAGCCCGGGGCCGGCGACGAGCACGACGTCCCGCTGCGGCGGCGGGGCAACGGCCCGGGCGGCGAGCCAGGACACGGCCGACGGGCAGACGGTCACCGCGGCGTCGCGCAGCGCGGGCAGCAGCGTCCACGGCACGCCGTGCAGCCGGCCCGGCGGGACCACCACGATCGGGCCGTCGCCGAGCAGCCGGGCGGCCGGGCCGAGCAGGATCTCCTCCAGCCGGGCCGCGGTCGCGTCGAGCACCGCCATGCGGTGGCCGGCCCGCCCGCCGAACGCGAACCGGTGCAGCAGCGAGCGGGCGTGCTCGACCTCGCCGACCGCGTCGGCGAGCGTGCCCGCGGCGAACCGCTGCACCCGGCCGGCGGCGCACACCAGCACGTGCAGCCGCCCCGCCACGTTGACGATCTCCACCAGGGTGGTGTGCCGGCCCAGCGCGGCGAGCAGCTCACCGGGGTCGAAGCGGCGGGCGCTCACGCCCGCGGCCCCGGGCACCCGCAGGGTGCGGGCGCGGATCGCGCGCTCGAGCCGCCGCTGCTCCCGCTCGAGCGCGGCCACCGGCGCGCCGGAGGCCCGGGCCCGCTCCAGCCGCCCGGTGATCTCCCGGAACGCGGTGAGCTCGCCGCTCAGCTCCTGGTCCTCGGGCGGCGAGACCGGGGGCACCGCGAGCGCGGTCGCCCGCCACCGCTCGCTCCACGCGAGCAGGTCCCGGGACGGCCGCCCGGTCTCCAGGCAGACCTGCTGGGCGAGCGCGGCGAGCTCGGCGCCCCGGGCGGCGGCGAGCGCGCGCGGCTCGGCCGCGCCGAGGGTGAGCCGGTGCTCGTCGAGCAGGTCGAGCCCGCGGCGGCAGGCGTGCAGCACGCGCCGCGGGTTCCCGGCGGCCTGCGCCCGCAGCGCCTCGGCGAGCCAGCCTTCGGCGCGGGCCATCGCCGGGCCACGCAGCCGCCCGCGGGCCGCCTCGGCGAGGTGCCGCTCGGCCCGGGACCGGCGGCCGAGCGCGAGCGCGGCGCGCCCGGCGAGCAGGTGGGCGCGCACCGACTCGGGCGAGCGCAGCGCGGCGAGCCGTTCGGCGACCGCGGCCGCGTCGGCGACGAGCCGGCCGGAGACCATCCCGGCCGCGAACCGGGCCTGGAGCAGCACGAGCCGGGCGTGCGCCCGCCACCAGTCGCGTTTCTGCCGGGCGAACAGCCGGGCGGCCTGGCCCGCCCGCACGATCGCGCTGCCCGGGTCGTCGGCGGCGAGCGCGGCCCGGGCGGCGATGAGCAGCAGCTCGGCCCGCTGGGTGGCCTGGCCGAGCACCCCCTCGATGCGGGCGATCGCCTCGTCGGCCTCGGCGAGCGCGTCCCGGGCGAGGCCGGCGGCGAGCAGCACCCCGCACCGGTAGAGGGCCAGGTCCGGCATGTGGGTGCCGAGCGCGGCGAACCGCCGGGCCGCCTCGTCCAGGTGGGCGAGCGCCGCGGGCAGGTCGCCGAACCGGTAGGCGGCGAGCCCGCGGTTCTGCACCGCGACCGCGATGTCGTGCTCCTGGTCGGTGGTGGCGAACAGCTCCTCGGCGGCGCGGAAGTCGGCGTCGGCCTGCTTCATCGCGCCGAGCGCGAGGCCGATCAGCGCGCGCAGGGTGAGCGCCCGCGCCGTCCAGATCGTGTCGCCGAGGGCCCGCAGGATCGGCACGGCGGCGCGCAGGTCGGCGAGTGCCTCCTGGTAGCGGCCGAGGATCGCGAGCGCCCCGCCGCGCCGGAACAGCACGTGCGCGGCGGTCTTCCCGGTCGACCTGGCGGCGGCCTCGTCGAGCCGGCGCAGCCCCAGCCGGGTACGGCCGGCCTTCACGTGGGCGACGCCGAGGGTGGCGAGCACGTCGGCCTCCCGGTCGACGGACCGCGACCGCCGCGCGTACCGCAGTGCCAGCTTCAGGTGCCGGAACGCCTCGGCCGAGTCCCCGAAGTCGCGGTGGTAGATGCCGAGCACCTGGTGGGCGATCGACGCGTCATAGGGGGGCGGGGAGGTGGCGAGCAGCGCGCCGGCCGCGGCGACCGCCTCCTTCGGGCGGGCGAAGACCATGTCCGGCAGGTCGCCAGGCACGGGGAGAGATGGTAGACGCGACGTGCCGGGGTGTCCACGCTCGGTCACCGGAATGCCGAACGGGCATCGAGTGTATCAATGGCCTCACCGGTGACTCTAAGCAAGCGAACATCGACCATCACGGAAGGCCAATCTAATGACGACACCGCCCCCCGAAGGCGATCATCCGGGCGCCGCCCGGTTCTGGGAGCAGCTGCGGCTGGTGCGGGAGGCCGGCATCGACGTCGAGGTGGGCCCGCCCGGGGTGGAGCCCGGCTCCGGCCGCCTGCCCGAGTACGTCTACGAGCGCGGCCACCTGCTCGTGCGCGACCGGGCGGTCGCCGACGTGAACACGCTGATCCCCGGCGCGGAGGTGGTCGGCAGCCCGGTGCCGGGCGTGACCAAGGTGCGCGTCTTTGACCCGGTGCCGGAGGTGATGGCCCGCGTCGACGCCCGCATGGGGCCGCGCCGGGCCGAGATCGCCCCGAACCACCTGGTGTTCATCACCGGGGTGAACCTCTGCCCCGGCGACGAGCCCGCCCCCGTGCCCGCCGACGCGGCGCCGGTCCCGCCGCCCGCGGACGGCTCGGCCGGCGCGGGCGTCTCGGTGCTGGTGATCGACACCGGCCTGGTCCGCGAGGCCGAGGACCCCGGCTACCTCGCCCGGCACCCGTGGCTCTCCGGCGTCACCGCGACCGGCGGATACGACGCCTCCCCGGCGACTGGCCGGATCCACGCCTACACCGGGCACGGCACGTTCGTCGCCGGCGTGCTGCGCTGCGTCGCCCCGGGCGCGGCGGTGCAGGTGTCGAACGCGCTCGCCGGCGCGGGCGCGATCCTGGAGGACCGGCTCGGCCAGGTGCTGCTCGACGCGCTGCCGCAGGACGGGCCCTGGCCCGACGTGATCAGCCTCTCCGCGGGGGCGAAGACGTGGGACGACCGGCCGCCGCTCGGCCTGCAGCCGTTCATCGACCGGCTCGCCGCGGGCTCCGGGACCGTTCTCGTCGCCGCCGCGGGCAACCACGGCGAGAGCGCGCCGTTCTGGCCGGCCGCCTACGCCGGTACGGCGGGCGGGCGGTCCGCGCCGACGCCGGGCGTGGTCGCGGTGGGCGCGCTGCGCGACCCGGCGCACGGGGTGGGCCGGGCCTGCTTCAGCAACCACGGGGACTGGGTGACCGTGTACGCGCCCGGCGAGCGGCTGGTCAACGCCTACCTCGACGGCGTGTACGAGTACCTGCACTCGTCGACCGCGTCCTGCCGGTACGCGTCCCCGGCGTTGTATCCGGACTGCACCTGCGTCTCGCCGGCCCGCTCCGGGTCGCTGTCCGGCGCGGACCCGGCCGACCAGGAGAAGTTCGCGGGCATGGCCGCGTGGAGCGGGACGTCGTTCGCCACCCCGATCGTGGCCGGGCGGATCGCGGCGCTCACCGAGCGCGTCCACCGCGAGACGGGGGTGCGGGACGCCCGGGCCGCCGCGGCGCGCCTGGTCGCCTCGCTGCGGGAGGTGACGGACGCCTCGGACGGCCTGCCGCTCCGGGTGCTGCCGTAGCGGCGGCCCGGCACGCGCTCCGGCCGCGGGGTTCCTGGCAGCGGCACCCCGCCACGGCGTCCCGGCACGGCGCCCGGCCGGGCGGCGGGCGGCGCGGCGGCGGCTTTCACGGGTGACCGTCCCGTGCCGCGGGCGTGACGGCCCCGGTGACGTGCCGCCATGCCGCGGTCCCGCCGCGGCGGCCGGCCGCGGGGTTCTGCCGTCCCGGTCATCCGGGCTGCGGGCGGCGCGGATCGGGCCGTACGATGAGCATCCCGCCTTCGAGGACATCCGGTTGTGGACAGCGATTCGCTCAGCGGCCCGATCAGTGACCCGTTGCCCGAACCGGGCACGATCGGCGGCCCTGCCGACCGTGCCGTCGAAGGGACCATCGAGGACGCCCGCGCCCGGGCGCCCGCGGCCCCCGGCGGTGCCGGCACCGCCGGCGCGGCGGCCGGCGGCCCGGGTGGTTCCGGCGACCCGGCGGACGGCGTGACCGAGGACGCGGCCGAGGAGGAGCGTGACGCCGTGGCAGCGGAGGAGCCCGACGGCGACCCGTCCTGCGGACCGGAGGGCGGCGCGGTCAGCGCGCTCGTGAACGCCGCCGCCCGCGGCGACGCCACCGCGTGGGAGGCGCTCGTCGAGCGGTTTTCTCCGCTGGTGTGGTCGGTCATCCGGGCGCACCGCCTCTCCGAGGCCGACGTCGAGGACGTCTGGCAGATCACCTGGTTCCGGTTGACCGCGAACCTGCAGAAGATCAAGGATCCGGAGCGGGTGGGCTCGTGGCTGGCGAGCACGGCGCGGCACGAGGCGCTGCGCGCCCTCCGGTGGAGCCGCCGGGTGACGCCGGTCGACGACGTGGACACGGTGTCCCCCTGGGTGAACCACCACTCCCCCGAGCAGGCGATGCTCGAGTCGGAGCGGGCCGCCGCCGAGGCCGACCGGCTGCGCCGGCTCGGGGAGGCGTTCGAGCGGCTGTCCGAGCGGTGCCGGCGGCTGCTCCGCCTGCTCATGGCGACCCCGCCGCCGAGCTACAGCGAGATCTCCGAGGCGCTCGGCATGCCGGTGGGCAGCATCGGGCCGACGCGCGCCCGCTGTCTCGACTGCCTGCGCCGGGCGATGGGCGGCGAGGAAGGGCGGCACCGGCGCCGGTAGGGACGTTGCGCACGAGAGCACACGGGGGAGGGTCCGTGATGTCGGATGACCGGTCCGGGCTGGAGGAGGAGCTGCGCGACCTGGCGCGCCTCCTCGACCCGGTCCCCGAGCACCTGGTCCGCCAGGCGGTGTCCGCCTACGCCTGGCACACCGTCGACGCGGAGCCGGCCGAGCTGACCTTCGACTCGTTCGCCCCCGAGCAGGCCGCCCTGGTGCGCGGCCCGCGCGGGCCCCGGCTGCTCACGTTCGAGGCGCCCACCCTCACCGTCGAGATCGAGATCACCGAGTGCGGGGACACGCGGCGCCTCACCGGGCGGATCAGCCCGCCCCGCCGCGCCGGGATCGAGGTGCGCCGCCCGGACCGCCGCCTGCACGTCGAGACCGACGAGCTGGGCCGGTTCGGCTGCGACGGGCTGTCCGCCGGGCCGCTCGGGCTGCGCTGCAGCACGGCGGAGCAGACCGTGGTCACCGACTGGGTGGCGATCTAGCCCGGCGGGCGGCCCGGCCCGCCGCGGGCGCCCGGGCGGTACGACCGGCGCCGCACGGCCCGCGTCCGGCTGCGCGTTCCGCCGCGCCCGAATCCCGGCGAATCCCGACACCGAGCGTCGAACGGTGTCATTCCACCGAACGGCAGGTCTCAAGTTAAGAACGTCCCGCGGACACCAGGGATCACACTGGTAGCGTTCTGCCGCAAGAAGGAAATTTTGCCGGTGACTTCAGGGGGAACGTGGTGACGCAGCCGCTCACGGCGGACGACCCGCGCAGCCTGGGGGTGTATGAGCTGCTCGGGCGCCTGGGCGAGGGCGCGCAGGGCATCGTCTATCTGGGCCGCAGCCCGGCGGGCGAACAGGTGGCGATCAAACTGCTCCATGCGAGCCTCGCCGCTGATCCGCAGGCGCGTGAGCGGTTCCTGCGGGAGGTCTCGGTCGCCCAGCGGGTGGCCCGGTTCTGCACGGCCGCGGTGCTCCACGCCGACGTGGAGGGCAGCCGGCCGTACGTGGTGAGCGAGTACATCGCCGGCCCGTCGCTGCGCACGCTCGTCGAGCGCGAGGGGCCGCGCCGCGGGGCCGCCCTCGAGCGTCTGGCGATCAGCACCGCCACGGCGCTCGCCGCGATCCACCGGGCGGGCGTGCTCCACCGCGACTTCAAGCCCGCGAACGTGCTCATCGGGCCCGAGGGCCCGGTGGTGATCGACTTCGGCATCGCCCGTGCGCTCGACATCCCGGGGGCCACGCGCACGGGCATGGCGGTCGGCACGCCGGCGTACATCGCGCCGGAGGTGCTCGCCGGGCAGCCGGCCACGCCCGCGTCGGACGTGTTCTCCTGGGGCGTCACGATGGTGTACGCCGCGACCGCGCGGCCCGCCTTCGGCGACGACTCCATCCCGACCGTGATGCACCGGATCCTCTACGAGGAGCCGGACCTGTCGCTCATGGAGCCGCCGCTGCGCGACCTGGTCGCCGCCTGCCTGGCGAAGGACCCGGCGCAGCGGCCCACGGCCGAGCAGCTCGTCACCGCGCTCACCGGGCAGCCCGCGCCGCCGCCCCCGGTCGCCCCGCCGCCGCCCCGGCAGCCGCAGCAGCCCGCGGCGCGGCCCAGCGGGATGACCGTCGGCATCATCGCGGCGGGCGTCGGCACCCTGCTGCTCGCCGCCGGGGCCGTGGTGGTCACGCAGGCCTACAACAAGGGCCCGTTCGCGCCTGCGCACACGCCCGCGGCCGCGCAGGCGGCGCAGAGCAGCACGCCGGCGCCCACGCCCACGCCGACGCTCCAGCCGGCGACCGCCGTACCGGCGCGGGAGTCCGTGTCGCCGACGCCGCGCAGGCGCCGCACCCGCACGCCGATCCCGCAGACGCAGCCGACGCTGCCGCCGATGCCCACCGTCACCGTGACGGTGAAGCCCACCCCGAGCAAGGCCTCGCCGACGCGGTCGCGGCGGCCGACGCAGCGGCCCACGCCCAAGCGGACGACGCGGCCGCCGTCCCCGTCGCAGAAGCCGGAGCCGACGCCGACCAAGAGCTATCCGCCGGGCTCGACGCCGAACCCGTACAGCCCGGCGGGCGTGTGCGGCAGCGGCTTCACGGTGCTGGCCAGCCACTCGCACGGCAACGGCGGCACCACGTACCTGCTCTACAACGCCAAGCAGGGCACCAAGTGCGTGGTGACCATGGGCGACCTGGTGATCCCCGCCAAGGTCTTCATGAAGGCGGAGCTCACCGTCAAGGGCGGGACGTACGCGGTGGACAGCGGCACGTACACCGCCTACGCCGGCCCGGTGCGCCTCGCCGCGAAGGGCAAGTGCGTCATGTGGGGCGGCACCTACGGCACCAAGAGCTGGCAGAGCCAGTGGGGTGCCTGCAACTGACGGCGGGCCGGGCGCTCGCGGACGCGTGATCCGGTCGCCGTACCGGGGTACGGTGACGGCGCCGGGCGCACGGCCCCGCGCCCGGCGGCCGGCGCGGGCGGCGGCCCGCCCGCGGCGTCGGGCCGGGGCGGCCGCGCGAGGGAGGAGGCGAGCGTTCGATGAGCCCACTGGTGCACGTCGCGGAGCAGGACGCGGTCGCGACGATCACCCTCGACTCGCCGCACAACCGCAACGCGCTCTCCCGGGCGCTGCTCGCCGAGCTGTCCGCGGCCCTCGACCGGGTCATCGCCGAGCCCGCGGTCCGGGTGATCGTGCTCACCGGCGCCGGGCCGGTGTTCTGCTCGGGCGCCGACCTGAAGGAGCAGACCGGCGGCGGCGCGCCGGTGACCGAGGCGCTCCCCCACGTGCTCACCACGATCTGGGAGAGCCCCAAGCCGGTGATCTGCCGGTTGAACGGCACGGCCCGCGCGGGCGGCCTCGGCCTGGTGACCGCCTGCGACTTCGCGATCGCCCCGGACACCACGACGTTCGCGTTCAGCGAGGTCCGGCTCGGCGTGGTGCCCGCCATGGTCGCGGTGACCGCACTGCGCCGCCTCGACCAGCGCGCCGCAGCCGAGTACTTCCTCACCGGTGAGGTGTTCGACGCCCGCCGCGCCGTGGAGATCGGGCTGCTCACCCGCGCGGTGCCCGCCGAGGAGCTCGACGCGACCGTGGCGCACTACGCCGACATGCTGCGCCGCGGCGGCCCCGAGGCGCTCGCCATCACCAAGCGGCTCGTCCGGACCGTGCCCGCCCTCCCCTTCGCGGAGGGCCTGCGCGAGATGAGCAGGCTCTCAGCCGAGCGGTTCACCTCGGCCGAGGGCCAGGAGGGCATCCGTGCCTTCCGCGAGAAGCGCGACCCGGCCTGGTACTGAGGCCGGTCACGGCCGGGCGCGGCCCTAGGCCACCGGCGGCGTCGCGGCGGCGTCCCGGACGAGCAGCGCGGCCTGCACCCGGTTCTCGCAGCCGAGCTTGGCGAGCACCCGGCTGACGTACGTCTTCACGCTCGACTCGGTCATGGCGAGGCGGGCGGCGATCGCCGCGTTGGACAGCCCTTCGGCGAGGAGCGCCGCGACCCGGTGCTCGGCGGGGGCGAGCGCGGCGAGCCGTTCGGCCGCGGCGCGGCGGCGCGCGCTCTCCGCCGGTGCGAGCATGCCGAGCACGGTGCGGGTCACCGGCGGGGACAGGTAGGCGTCGCCGTCGTGGGCGGCGCGGACCGCGCGGATCAGCTCGTCGGGGGCGCAGTTCTTCAGCACGAAGCCGGACGCGCCCGCGCCCAGCGCCCGGCGCACGTTCGGCTCGTCACCGAACGAGGTGAGGATGACCACCCGCACCGCGGGCACGCGGCGGCGCAGCTCCGCGAGCGCGGTCAGGCCGTCCATGCCCGGCATGCGGATGTCGAGCAGCGCGACGTCCACCCGGTGGCGCAGCGCCGCGTCCACGGCGGCCCGGCCGTCGGCGGCCTCGGCCACGACCGCGATGCCGGGGGCGGACTCCAGCACGGCGCGGATCCCCGCGGTCATCAGCGGCTCGTCCTCGGCGATCAGCACCCGGATCATCCCGGCACCCCCAGCACCATGGCGCCGGGCAGCACCACGAACAGCAGCGCGGCGATCGCCGCGGCGACCGGCCGCGGCGAGCCGTACGGCCGCAGGCCGGCGAGCCGGTGGCGGGCGGGCGCGGGCCCGCCGTCCGGCACGTGGCCGCCGCCGGGTACGGCGGCGCCGTCCGGGCCGGCGGGGACGGCGTCGGCGGCGGGCGGCGGGGCCGGTGCAGGGGCGGCGAGCGGCAGCATCGCGAAGAGGCGGAACTCGGTGCCGGACCGGCGGTGGTCGACCAGGCCGCCGAGCGGGGCGACCCGCTCCCGCAGCCCGCGCAGGCCGTGCCCGGGCCGCGGGCCGGGTGTCCCGGCGGGCGCGGCGGGCGCCGGGTTGACGATCTCGATGAGCAGGGCGTCGGCCTCCCACTCGATGGTGACGGTGACCGGCGCGCCGGGGGCGTGCCGGGCGGCGTTGGTGAGCCCTTCCTCCACCACCCGGTAGGCGGCGGCGTCCGCCGCGGCGGGCAGCGGCCGTTCCGCGCCCCGGCGGCGGAGGGTGACCGCCGCGCCCGCCGCGCGGTACTCGCCGACCAGGCCGGGGATCGCGGCGACGCCCCGGCCGGCCGGTTCCTCGTCCGCGGCGCGCAGCGCGCCGACCACCGCGTGCAGCTCGTCCACGGCGTCGCGGGCCGCGGCGGCGAGCCGCCGTACCGCGGCCGCCTGCTCCGGCGGGAGCGGCGCGACCTCGAGGGCGGCGGCCTGGATCGCGACGAGGCCGAGCCGGTGGCCGAGGGAGTCGTGCATGTCCCGGGCGATGCGCAGCCGTTCGCGCAGCCGTTCCCGCTCGGCGAGCAGCTCCCGCTCCCGGCGCAGCCGCCGGTTGCTCGCCGCCAGCGCGGCCACCAGCCGCTCGTGCTGGGCGACGTACCGGCCGACGAGCAGCGGGAGCACCGCGAACACGAGGGAGCACGCGATCAGCGCGCCGGGATGCCCGCCGCCGGGCAGCCGGGCGGCGAACGCGGCGACGGTGACGGCGGCGACGGCCGCGGCCCGGCCCCGGGAGCCGACGGCGCGGCCGGTCCGGTAGGAGATCCACAGCAGCAGGATGAGGCCCGCGCCGCTGAGCACGCCGAGGCCCTGCGCGGCCGCGAACGCGGCGACGGGGGCGCGGCGCTGCCATGCCATGAGCGCGATCACCGCGGCCGGGTAGGCCACGGCCGCCCACACCGGCGGATCACCCCGGTGCACCGCGAGCAGCAGTACCGCCTCGGCCGCGACCACGACACCGGCGAGGAGATGTCGGCCCATGCCCAGCAGCGTACGTGCCGCACGCCCGCCCTGCCCGGCCGCACCCGGCCCGCGCGGCCGAGCCCCCGCCGCCACGCCGGGTCGTCGCCGGGCGCGGCGGGTCAGGGTCATCCCGCGCCCGCCCCGGCGGTTCCGTCCGCGGCCCGGCGGACCGCGGGGAGACACCGGGCCGGACCGGGCGAGGGCCGCCGCGCACCGGACGGGAGCGGGCGACGGCCGCTTTCCCCCGTCCGTTTTCCCGTCCGCTCTCCCCCTCCGCCTTCGCCGACCGCTCTTCGCCGTCCGCTTCTCGTGGTGCGCCGTCGACTTTCGTCGCGGATCGCGGCGACGAAAGGGGACTGTGCCGGGCGAGCGCGATTCCTACCCTGCTCCGCATGATCGAGGTACGTGACCTTGCGAAACGCTACGGGAGCACCGTCGCGGTCGACGGGATCTCGTTCACGGTGCGGCCCGGCGCGGTGACCGGATTCCTCGGCCGGAACGGCGCGGGCAAGTCCACCACGATGCGCATGATCCTCGGGCTCATCCGGCCCACCCGCGGCACGGCCCTCGTCTGCGGCCGGCCGTACCGGGAGCTCGCGGACCCGCTGCGGCGCGTGGGCGCGCTGCTGGAGGCCCGGTCGGCGCACCCGGACCGCACCGCCTACCACCACCTGCTGTGGCTGGCGCGGAGCAACCGCATCCCCACGGCGCGGGTGCACGAGGTGCTCGGCATGGCCGGACTGGAGCACGCGGCCGGCCGCCGCGCGGGCGGGTTCTCGCTCGGCATGGCGCAGCGGCTCGGCCTCGCCGCGGCGCTGCTCGGCGACCCGGAGGTGCTCGTGCTCGACGAGCCGATGAACGGCCTCGACCCGGACGGCATCCGGTGGCTGCGCGGCCTGCTGCGGGACTACGCGGCGCAGGGTCGCACCGTGTTCGTGTCCAGCCACCTGATGGGCGAGGTGGCGCAGACCGCCGACCGGGTCATCGTGATCGACGGCGGGCGGCTGGTCGCCGACACCACGGTGGCCGAGCTGACCGCCGGCGGCTCGCTGGAGGACGCGTTCTTCCGGCTCACCGAGGGGAGGCGGGAATGAGCGTGGCCGCGGCCGCTCGCGCGGAGTGGGTCAAGATCCGCACCCTGCGGTCGACCGTGGGGGCGCTGCTGCCGGTGGTCGTGGTCGGCGTCGGGCTCGCCCACCTGGCGGGGACCTCGATGCGCGACGCGCGGGCGGACGGGCCGCCGCTCGACCCGCTGTTCCCCGCGTTCTACGGCCTCACCCTCGCCCAGCTCGGCGTGGTGGTGTTCGCGGTGCTCACCATCGGATCCGAGTACGGCACGGGCACGATCGCCCCCGCGCTGCTCGCGACGCCGCGGCGCGGCGTGTTCTACGCGGGCAAGGCGATCGCCGCCACGCTCGCCGCGGCGGCGGTCGCGCTGGTCACCGTGCCGGGGGCGTTCGCCGCCGCCCAGGCCGCGCTCGGCCCGAAGGGGGTGGGCGTGACCGCCGAGGGGGTGCCGGAGGCGTTGGTGGGCGCGTTCCTGTTCCTGACGCTGATGTGCCCGTTCGCGCTCGGTGTGGCCACGATGCTGCGCAGCACGGTGCGCGCGCTCGCCATCCTGCTGCCGGTGTTCTTCCTCGGCTCCCAGGGCATCGCGAACGTGCCCGCGCTCAAGCCGGTGCTGCAGTACATGCCGGACCAGGTCGCCTGGGTGATCATGCACCTGACCGGCCCGCCGGGTGATCCCCGGTTCGCCCGCGACTACGGCCCGTGGGAGGGTGTCGGCCTGCTCGTGCTGTGGACGGCGGCCGCGCTCGCCGGCGGCTACCTGGTGCTGCGGCGCGCCGACGTCTGACGCGCGGCGCTACCGGGCGGCGGGGAGGGCGGCGAGCAGGTAGGCGAGCCGGGCGGCCGCCCCCTCGATGTCGTCCACCGAGCCGAGCCGGTACCCCCAGGAGGTGACGAACTCGCCGTCGGCGTTGCACGCCACCTCCTCGGAGAGCCGCTCGCTGAACCGGTTGCGGACGTGCACGTAGGGGGGCGTCGCGTACTTCACCCGGACCGACAGGTCAATGTGATTCCGCGTGGCCTGGGCGAAGCGCTCAAGGCAGGACATGATGTCCAGCGTCATGCTTACCTCCGCAAGCCGCTCCCGGGGGCAAAGGATTGCATGATGCAAAGGTTTTCGGCAAGCAATTGCCGGAATCAACCCGCCGATTGTTTCGCATATTGGTCGAGGGCCCGGATGATGACGGCACGCGCCGCATCGCCGTACACGGCGACCTCGCGGTACTCCTCGAAGTTCTTGATGTAGAACTCCACGTCGTCCGGGCTTTTCAGGATGAGCTCCTTGGTCCGGGTCGCCGCGACGACCATGCGCTGGTCGTAGATCCAGTACCCGTTGAGCGGCGCGGAGGGCAGCTGCGCCTCGAACGGCAGCACCCCGAACTCGACGTTGGGCAGCGAGGTCACCGCGAGCAGCCGGTCGAGCTGGCCGCGCATCACCTCGGGCGGCGCGAGCCGGTAGTGCAGCACCGCCTCCGGCATGATGAAGTGGAACGTGCGCTCGGGGTCGTACAGCACCTCCTGGCGCTGCATGCGCACCCGGATCGCCGAGTCGATCTCGTCGGCGCCGCCGTACATGCGCCGCACCTTGGTGAAGATGTGCCGGGCGTACTCGGAGGTCTGCAGCAGGCCGATGACGATGCCCGGCTCGAACACCCGGAACACCCGGGTGCCCAGCTCCAGGTCGCGGAAGTTCTCCTGGCTCGCGGTGAGCCCGCCCCGGTGCCGCTGCCGCCACGAGTTGTACTGCTCGTCCATGGTGGCCATGACCCCGAGCAGCTCCTCCATGACGTCGGGGGCGGCGCCGACCGCCTGCCCCCACGCCAGGACATCGTTCTCGCTCGCGGTCTGCCGGGCGTTCTCGATGCGGGAGACCTTGGACGGCTGCCAGCCGAGCCGCGCCGCGAGTTGTTTGCCGGACAGCTTCGCGTCCTCACGCAGTTGCCGTAACCGCGCGCCCAGCTCGATGCGGGCCTGCTGAAAGCCGCTCACGCCCACCTCCCCGGAACCGCTTGGCAGCGTAATCGCCGTGCGCGGCCGGGGCCATAGGGAACTCCCCAAAGATGATCAGCCAAGGACCTTGCGCGCGACGTCCACCAGCAGCTCCCGCGGCACCTCGACGGCGGTCTCGCCGTCGAGCACGTGCCGCAGGTCCGCGAGCGCCTCGGGGTCCACCACCTGCATCCCCTGGACGACGATCGTCCCCCGATCGGTCTCGTAGAGCGAGGGGCAGGCGCCGGCCTCGGAGGTGGACCCCAGGAATCGCAACCGCATGGCAACCCCTCTCTACTACTGCAATTGCGCGCAATAGTACTGGAGTCGCCGGAGAAAGTTCCTGAATGTCAAGAATCGTTCTTGATCATTCTCTTCACTCCCGGTGGACGCCGATTGCACGGTTACCCCACCCCGCTCCCGCCCGCGGGTCCCCGCGGTCACCGGCCGCGCGTCACCCGCCGAGCAGCGCCATCGCCGCGTTCCGGCCCGGGATGCCGCTCACCCCGCCGCCGCGCCGCGCCCCCGCGCCGCAGAGCAGGATCCGCGGCCACCGGGTCGCCACGCCCCAGCGCGCCGCGGCCGGGTCCGCCCCTTCGGGCGCGTCGTCCGGCTCGGCGTACGGCCAGGCGAGGGGCCGGTGGAAGATGTGACCGCCGGGCAGGCCCGCCTCGGCCTCCAGGTCGAGCGGCGTCTTCACCTCCAGGCACGGCTCGCTGTCCGGGCCGCGCAGCAGGCAGTCCTCGATCGGCTCGGCGAGCACCGAGTCGATCGAGGCGAGCGTGGCCCGCAGCGCCTGGCGGCGGGCGCCGTCGGGGTCGGCGCGGAACAGCCGGGCGGGCATGTGCAGCCCGAACAGCGTCATCGTGTGCGCGCCCCGCTCGCGCAGCTCGGGCCCGAGGATCGACGGGTCGGTGAGCGTGTGGCAGTACACCTCCGCCGGGGGCAGCTCGGGGATGCGGCCGGCGGCGGCCTGCGCGTAGGCGGCGGCGAGCCGATCGCGGCCCTCGTTGATGTGGAAGGTGCCGCTGAACGCCTCCTCCGGCCGCACCTTGGGGTCCTTCAGCCGGGGCAGCCGGGCGAGCACGATGTTGATCTTGAGCTGGGCGCCCTCCGGCGCGGGCCCGGGGTCGGCGCCGACCAGCCGGGCGAGCACCGCGGGCGGCAGCGCGGCGAGCACGTGCCCGCCGGTCACCGTGTGCTCCCCGGCGGCGTCCCGGAAGGTCACCTCCCCGCTGGCCGGGTCGACGGCGAGCACCTCGGCCCCGGTCCGGATCTCCGCGCCGTGCCGTAGCGCGGCGTCGGCGAGCGCCTGGGACACCGCGCCCATGCCGCCCACCGGGACGTTCCACAGCCCGGTGCCGTCGCCGATCACGTGGTAGAGGAAGCAGCGGTTCGCCTGCAGGTCGCGGTCGGGGTCGGCGAAGGTGCCGATGAGCGCGTCGGTGAGCACCACCCCGCGCACCAGGTCGGAGGCGAACGCCTCGGCCACGGTCTCGCCGATCGGCCGCTCGAACAGATCCCGCCAGGCGGTCTCGTCGCCGACGATCCGGCGCGCCTCCTCGCGGGTGGGCAGCGGCTCGAGCAGCGTCGGGGCGAGCCGCCGGGCCACCTCGCCGACCATGCCGTAGAACCGCCGCCAGGCGTCGAACTCGGCCCGCCCGCCGGTCACCGCGGCGAACGACTCCGCGGTGCGGGCCTCGTCGTCGTTGTCGACGAGCAGCCCGGTCGCGCCGGACGGCGTGTAGGAGGCGAACCGGCGGCGGCGCAGCCGCAGCGGCAGCTCCAGCTCCCGCACGATCCGCGTGGGCAGCAGGCTCACCAGGTAGGCGTAGCGCGACAGCCGCGCGTCCACCCCCGGGAACGGCCGCGCCGAGACCGCGAGGCCGCCCACGTGGTCCTGCCGCTCGAGCACGAGCACGCTGCGCCCGGCCCGGGCGAGGTACGCCGCGGCGGTGAGCCCGTTGTGGCCGCCCCCGGCCACGACCACGTCATAGCGCATGATCTCTCCAAGTCGGACGAACCAGATAACTGGTGCGAAAATAGCCCGGCGCGCGCGATTTTCTTGGCGAGATGTCACGAGGACGTCACGCCGCCGCCGCGCATAGGGTGCCCATCGATGACGCGGGGACGCGGCACGGGGGCGCGCATCGGACACCGGACCGTGGGGGGACGAGCGAGGGCATGGAAGAGCGTGAGAACGGCCGGGAGGCCATCCGCGTGTCGCAGGAGGTCGCCGAGGCGCTGGCGGACGGCCGCCCGGTGGTCGCGCTGGAGTCGACGATCATCTCGCACGGCCTGCCGCGGCCGCGCAACCTCGAGGTGGCCCGGGAACTGGAGGACCTGGTACGGCAGGGCGGCGCGGTGCCCGCGACGATCGCGGTGCTCGACGGCGTGCCCCGGGTCGGCCTGGACAAGCGCGACCTGGAGCGGATCGCGTCCGAGCCGGGCCTGCGCAAGCTCGGGCTGCGCGACCTCGCCCCGGCCGCGGCGCTGGGGGTGAGCGGCGCGACCACGGTGTCGGCGACCTCGTTCCTCGCCGCGCGCGCCGGGATCCGGGTGTTCGCCACCGGCGGCCTCGGCGGCGTGCACCGCGAGTGGCTGGAGACCCAGGACGAGTCCGCCGACATCGACGCGCTGAGCCGTACCTCGATCATCGTGGTGTGCGCGGGCGTGAAGTCGATCCTCGACGTGCCCGCGACCCTGCAGCGCCTGGAGACCCGCGGCGTCACCGTGGTCGGCTATCGCACGGACGAGTTCCCCGGCTTCTACCTGCACTCCTCGGGCGAGCCGGTGGACTGGCGGATCGAGACCCCGGCCGAGGCCGCGCGCATCCTGCGCGAGCGGGAGCGGCTCGGCGTGCCCGGCGGCGCGGTCGTGGTGGCGAACCCGGTGCCGGAGCACGAGCAGCTCGACCCCGAGCTGCACGACCGGGTGCTCGCCGAGGCGCTCGCCGCGGCCCGCGACGCCGGGGTGACCGGCCAGGCGATCACCCCGTTCCTCCTCGACTACCTGGTGCGCGGCACCGGCGGGCGGTCGCTGGAGGCGAACCTCGCCGCGGTCCGCGGCAACGTCCGGCTCGCCGCGGAGATCGCCGCATGCTGGAACGGCGGGTGAGCCTGCTCGTCATCGGCGACGTGGTCACCGACGTCGTCGCGCTGCAGGTGCCCCGGGCGTGCGCCGCGGCCGGCGGGGCGGGGATCGGCACCGACACCGCGGCGGACATCGCGCTGCGGCCCGGCGGGTCGGGCGCGAACACCGCCGCGTGGGCGGCGTACCTCGGCGCCGACGTGTCGCTGCTCACCCGGGTCGGCAGCGACACCGGCGACTGGCACACCGCCGAGCTGCGCCGCGCCGGGGTGCGCCCGCACGTGCGGGTCGACCCCGAGCACCCCACCGCGGTGGTGATCGCCATGGTGGACGCGAGCGGGGAACGTTCCATGCTCACCAACCGCGGCGCGAGCGGCCGGCTGTGCGCCGCCGACTGGGAGGACGGGCTGCTCGACGGCGTGCGGCACCTGCACGTGTCCGGCTACACGCTGTTCGCGCCGCCCGGGCTGGAGCTGGTACGGCTCGCGCTCGCCGCGGCGGCCCGGCGCGGCGTCACGGTGAGCGTCGACCCGGCGTCGGCCGGGTTCCTGCGCGAGTTCGGGCCCGGGCGGTTCCTCGCCGAGACCGCCGGGGTGGACGTGGTGATCCCCAACCGGGACGAGGCGCTGCTGCTCGCCGGCCTCGGGCCGGACGGGGATCCGGAATCGGCGGCCGCGCGGCTGAGCGGGCGGTACCGTACTGCGGTGGTGAAGCTGGGGGCGCACGGCGCGCTGCTCGCCGAGGGCGGGCGGGTGGTCGACCGGGTGCCCGCCGTACCGACGGAGGTGATCGACTCGACCGGCGCCGGCGACGCCTTCGCGGCGGGCTTCCTCACCGCCCTGCTCGCCGGGCGGGGCACGGTGGAGGCGGTCGCGGCCGGGTGCCGGGCGGGCGCGCAGGCCGTGCGGCAGGTGGGCGGGCGCCCGCACGTCAGGAATGGAACGCGATAGTTTCGCCCACTCGCCACGAAATAGCGGCTTCGGGCGTAAGCTGCACCATTAGCACGCACCTAGCACACCACGAGCACCAGGCATAGCACCACGTCTCACGTGGCTCCGGGGAGGTTGCGGTCAGCCGATGGATGCCCAGTCATCGACCTGTTTGAGTGATCTGGTCCCGGCGCTCCGCTGGACCCGGCCGCAGCAGGTCGCCGAGGTGCTGGCCGACCCCCGGCTGCCCGGGGGCTGGTGGGGCTCCGTCGCGATCGGCCGCGCGCTCTCGGTCACCGGGCCGGACTGGATCAGTGAGCGCCTCGCCCGGCTCGCCGTCGCGCTCTGGGGCCACCTCCCGCTGGTGGAGCTGCTCCCGGCGCTGCAGACGCACAGCCCCGACCCGGCGCTCGCCGACTGGCCGGAGCCGGCCCGCAGCGCGGCCGGGGGCGTCGGCGGCTGGTCCCGGCTGCGCCGGCTCACCCCCGCCGACCTGCAGGCGCCCGCCGGCCCGGCGGCGCCCGAGGTGGTGATGGCGGCGGCGTTCCGCGAGTACTTCAAGCGGGTGCCGGTGGAGGGCGGCTCGGCCGCGACGCTCGCGCCGCCCGCGCCCGCCGAGGAGCCGAACGGGGCGCAGCAGGCCGCGGCGCCGGTGCCCGCGCTCGCCGCGCCCGTGCCCGAGGACGCCCCGGCCGACGGCGGCGGCACCGCGACCGCCACCGTGGAGAAGCCCGCCGTGCCGGAGGCGGTGACGGTGGACCCGGCGCGGATCCCCGCCGAGTACCCGATGGTGGCGCTCGTCGAGACGCTGCTGCGGGACTGGTCGCCGCTGGAGAAGGCGATCGCGGCCGAGCGGCTGTTCGCCGCCGAGCCGATCAGCCTGCGCGCCCTCGCCCACCGGCTGGGCGTCGACCGCGAGGTGCTCTCCCACGCGCAGCGCAGCGCCGAGGAGCGGGTGCTCATGTGGATGCGCTCCCCCGACTCGGCCCCGCTCACCGGCCACCTGTTCGGCCTGTCCGAGTGGCTCGGCGCGGCGGCCACCCAGGAGCAGCTCATCAACATGGACCCGTCGCACCCGGTGATCGTGCCGTCGCTCGGCACGCCGCTGTGGCGGGTGCTCGTCGCGCTCATGCCGGACCGCCGGCTCCAGGACGGCTGGCTGGTCGTGGGCGACCTCGGCAGCCTGCAGGAGAAGACCCGGCAGCTGCTCGCCGCCCACCCCGGCGAGACCGACGTGGTCGAGCTGCTCGGCAAGATCGGCATCCGCTCCCACTCGGCGAAGGCGTGGCTGGAGGCGCTGCCCAAGGAGCCGGGGCCGCAGCGGCCCGCGCCGGGCGCGCACGAGGCCAAGCACACCGGCTCCGCCACCACCACGACCGGGAGCATGCCCGCGCTGCCCCGCCGTACCCCGGGGGCGAACAGCCGCGCCGCCCGCGGCGGCCAGCCGGTGCCGCAGGTCGGCAACCAGGTCGACCCGCAGACCGCGCTCGCCACGCTGTCCGCGCTCGCCGGCCACTCCTACCAGCGCGGGCCGCACGCCCCGCCGCCGCCCCCGCCGCCGAGCCCGGCCTCGGACCCGCGCCGCTGGCAGCGCATCGAGATCACCGCCGAGCACCTGCGCGGCGCCCCGGTCCCGGTGCCGGAGGCGTACGCCGCCCAGCTCGGCATGCGCCCGGGCACGCTGCTGTCGGTGACCGGCCCGGGCGACAACGCGGTCGTGCTCGTCTGGCGCGACCAGCCGGTGTTCGACTCGCTCCAGCCGGTGCTCATGCGGATCGGCGCGCGGCCCGGCGACGCGGTCTACATCACGATCAACGGCTACCGCCTCGACGCCCAGCTCGCCTCCGCGGTCGGCGGCTGAGCCGGTACGGCCGGGCCCGCACGCCGGCCGTACGGCCACTGGCGGGCACGGCTAGCAGAGCGCGGGCAGGCCGAGCTCGCGGGCGATGAGCATGCGCTGCACCTCGCTCGTGCCCTCGCCGATCTCGAGGATCTTGGCGTCCCGGTAGAACCGGCCGACCGGGTACTCGTTCATGAAGCCGTAGCCGCCGAAGATCTGGGTGGCGTCGCGGGCATTGTCCATCGCGGCGTTGGAGGCGACGAGCTTCGCCATCGCGGCCTCCTTCTTGAACGGCTCGCCGGCGAGCATCTTCGCGGCCGCGTGGTAGTAGGCGAGGCGCGCGGTGTGCGCCCGGGCCGCCATGTCGGCGATCTTGAACTGGATCGCCTGGTACTCGCCGATGGCGTGGCCGAACGCGCGGCGCTGCTTGGCGTAGGCGAGGGACTCGTCCACGCAGCCCTGGGCGAGCCCGACCGCGACCGCGGCGATCGCGATCCGGCCCTCGTCGAGGGTCTGCAGGAACTGCGCGTAGCCGCGGCCGCGCTCGCCGAGCAGGTTCGCCGCGGGCACCCGGCAGTCGGTGAACGACAGCTCCCGGGTGTCGGAGGCGCACCAGCCGACCTTGGAGTACTCGCGGGACACGGTCAGGCCGGGGGTGCCGCTCGGCACGAGGATCGTGCTGATCTCCGGCTTCGGGCCGTCCGGGCCGTCCCGCCTGCCGGTGATCGCGGCCACCGCGATCACCCCGGTGATCTTGGTGCCGGAGTTGGTGATGAACGACTTGGAGCCGTTGATCACCCACTCGTCGCCGTCGAGCACGGCCGTGGTGCGCATGCCGCCGGGCACGTCGGAGCCGCCGCCCGCCTCGGTGAGGCCGAACGCGCCGAGCATCCGGCCGCTGGTGAGCTTCGGCAGCCAGGTCGCCTTCTGCTCGGGCGTGCCGAACCGGTAGATCGGCATCGCGCCGAGGCTCACCGCGGCCTCGAGGGTGATCGCCACCGAGTTGTCGACCCGGGCGAGCTCCTCCAGGGCGAGGCAGAGCGCGAAGTAGTCGCCGCCCATGCCGCCGTACTCCTCGGGGAACGGCAGGCCGAACAGCCCCATCTCCCCCATCTTGCGCACGATCTCGTAGGGGAACTCGCCCCGCTCGTAGTAGCCGCCGATGACCGGGGCCACCTCCTCGCGGGCGAACTCCTCGACGGTACGGCGCAGCGTCTCGTGTTCCTCGCTGAGCATGTGCATGGGCATGCGGTGTGCGGTGGCCGTCGTCATCGCAGGCTCCCCTCCTCCTCGTTGAGCCGCCTCGCCAGCGCCTGGACGACCCGGGACGGGCTGGGGCGGCCGAGCCGCTCCGCGAGCCAGACGCTCGTGGCCACCAGGGACTTAAGGGACACGCCGGTCTCGATGCCGAGGCCGTGCAGCATCCACACCAGGTCCTCGGTGGCGAGGTTGCCGGTGGCGCTCTTGGCGTACGGGCAGCCGCCGATGCCGCCCGCCGAGGCGTCCACCGTGCGCACCCCGGCGCGCAGCGCGGCGAGCGTGTTCGCCAGCGCCTGGCCGTAGGTGTCGTGGAAGTGCACCGCGAGCCGGTCCGGGGCGATCCCGGCCGCGCGGAACGCGTCGATCAGGGCGGTCACGTGCCCCGGGGTGCCGACGCCGATCGTGTCGCCGAGGGACAGCTCGTCGCAGCCGAGCTCGAGCAGCCGGGCGCCGACCTCGACCACCCGCTCGATCGGCACCGGCCCCTCCCACGGGTCGCCGAAGCACATCGACAGGTAGCCGCGCACCCGCAGCCCGGCCTCCCGGGCCCGGGCCACCACCGGCGCGAACATCGCCAGCGACCCGGCGATGTCGCGGTTGAGGTTGCGCCGGGCGAACGTCTCGGTCGCGCTCCCGAAGATCGCGATCTCGGCCACGCCGCGGCGCAGCGCGCGCTCCAGGCCGCGCTCGTTCGGCACGAGCACCGGCAGCCGCACCCCGGGCAGCGGGCCGAGCCGGTCGAGCAGCTCCTCGGCGTCGGCGAGCTGCGGCACCCACTTCGGGTGCACGAAGCTCGTCGCCTCGATCACGGTGAGCCCGGCGGCGGCGAGCCGCCGGATGAACTCGGCCTTCACCTCGACCGGGATCACCGTGGACTCGTTCTGCAGCCCGTCCCGCGGGCCGACCTCGTAGATCCGGACCGCCTCCGGCAGCCCGTCGAGCGGCACCCGGTACGGCAGGCCGCCTTCGGCCGGGGTGGTCGCGGTCATGGCCGCTCCTCCTCCGGCTCGACCACCGCGAGCAGCGCGTCGAGCTCCACGGCGCGGCCCGCGCGCGCGGGCAGCTCGGTGACCACCCCGTCGATCGGGGCGGTGACCACGTGTTCCATCTTCATCGCCTCGACGATCACCAACGGCTGGCCGCGGGTCACCCGCTCCCCCTCGGCCACCTTCACCAGCAGCACGGTTCCGGGCATCGGGCTGCGCACCGCCCCGCCGCCGGCCCGGCCCGCGGCGCGCTCGCGCCGCTCGCCGGCGAACTCGAACCGCCAGGCCGCGCCGCCCGCGCCGAGCCAGAGCACGTCGCCGTCCCGCGCCCAGGCGTACCGGCGGGCGATCCCGCCGAGCTCGACCGTGACCTCGTCGCCGCCGCGGCCGAGCAGCCGCGCCGGTACGGCGGCGCCGTCGCCGACGGCCACCTCGGCGGCGGTGGCGAGGCCGCGCACCCGCACCTCGACCGCCGCCTCGCCGTCGCGCAGCCGGTACCGGGTCCACGCCCGCTCGCCGATCCGCCACCCGTCCGGGATGTCCCACGGGTCGGTGCCGGCCGGGCGGTCGTGCAGCAGCAGCGCCGCGGCGGCGAGCGCGTCGTCGCGCGGGGCCGGGGCCGGCACGTGCCGTTCGGCGAGCCCGGTGTCGAGGTCGCCGGCGACCACGGCCGGGTCGGCGAGCAGCGAGCGCAGGTAGGCGACGTTCGTCGGCACACCGAGCACCGTGGTGGCGGCGAGCGCGGCGTCCAGCCGCCGCAGCGCCTCGGCGCGGTCCGGGCCGTGCGCGATCACCTTGGCGAGCATGGGGTCGAAGCCGGTGCCGACCACGGTGCCGGGCAGCAGGCCGGAGTCGACCCGCACGCCCTCGGCCTCGGGCTCGCGCAGCACGAGCACGGTGCCGCCGGTGGGTAGGAAGCCGCGCGCCGGGTCCTCGGCGTACACGCGGGCCTCGATCGCGTGCCCGGTGAGCCGTACCTCGTCCTGGGTGAACCACAGCGGCTCGCCCGCGGCGACGCGCAGCTGCGCCTCCACCAGGTCGATGCCGGCCACCGCCTCGGTGACCGGGTGCTCCACCTGGAGGCGGGTGTTCATCTCCAGGAAGAAGAACTCCACGCCGGAGCCGGTCGCGTGGGCGATGAACTCGACCGTGCCCGCGCCTGCGTAGCCCGCGGCGCGGGCGGCCTCGACCGCGGCGGCGCCCATCCGGGCCCGGGTCTCGGGGTCGAGCAGCGGGGACGGCGCCTCCTCGACGATCTTCTGGTGCCGCCGCTGCAGGCTGCACTCGCGCTCGCCCAGGTGCACCACGGACCCGTGCGCGTCGGCGAGCACCTGGATCTCGATGTGCCGGGGCCGGTCCAGATACCGCTCGACGAGCAGCGTGCCGTCGCCGAACGCACCCTGCGCGGTACGGCGCGCCGACTCGAGCGCCGCGGGCAGCTCCTCGGCCGAGCGCACCAGCAGCATGCCCTTGCCGCCGCCGCCCGCGGACGGCTTGACCAGCACCGGGAAGCCGATGCGGCGGGCGGCCTCGGCGAGGTCGTCGTCCGGCTCGGCCCCGCCGGGCAGCACCGGCACCCCGGCGGCGGCCACCGTCGCCTTGGCGCGGATCTTGTCGCCCATCGCCTCGATCGCCTCCGGCGGCGGGCCGACGAAGACGAGCCCGGCCTGCGCGCACCGCCGGGCGAACCCGGCGTTCTCGGCGAGGAAGCCGTAGCCGGGGTGGACCGCCTCGGCCCCGGTGCGCAGCGCGGCGTCGACGATCGCCTCGGCGTCGAGGTAGCCGCCGCGCGGCAGCCGTACCGCGGCGTCGGCGTCCCGCACGTGCCGGGGCGGCGCGCCGCCGGCGAGCTCGTCCTCGGTGTAGACGGCGACCGAGCGGACGCCGAGCCGGCGCAGCGTGCGGATGATCCGGACGGCGATCTCCCCCCGGTTGGCGACCAGCACGGTTGCGAACATCGCTCCCCTCACATCCGGAACACGCCGTAGCCGACGGGGTCGAGCGGGGCGCCCGCCGCGGCCGACAGCGCGAGACCGAGCACCGTGCGGGTGTCCGCCGGGTCGATCACGCCGTCGTCCCACAGCCGGGCGGTGGAGTAGTACGGGTTGCCCTGCCGCTCGTACTGCTCGCGGATGGGCCGTTTGAACTCCTCTTCCTCCTCGGCGGTCCATGCGTCGCCGAGCTGGTCGCGGCGCACGGTGGCGAGCACGTTCGCGGCCTGCTCGCCGCCCATCACCGAGATCCGGGCGTTCGGCCACATCCACAAAAAGCGGGGTGAGTACGCCCGCCCGGCCATCGCGTAGTTGCCCGCGCCGAACGAGCCGCCAATGATCACGGTGAACTTCGGCACCCGGGCGCAGGCGACCGCGGTGACCATCTTCGCGCCGTGCTTGGCGATGCCGCCGTGCTCGTACGCCTTGCCCACCATGAAGCCGCTGATGTTCTGCAGGAACACCAGCGGGATCACCCGCCGGTCGCACAGCTCGATGAAGTGGGCGCCCTTGAGCGCGGACTCGCTGAACAGGATGCCGTTGTTCGCGACGATCCCCACCGGGTGGCCGTGGATGCGGGCGAAGGCGGTCACCAGGGTCGGGCCGTACTCGGCCTTGAACTCGGTCATCCGGCCGCCGTCGACGATGCGCTTGATCACCTCGCGGACGTCGTACGGCGTGCGCGGGTCGGGCGGCACGATGCCGTACAGCTCGCGCGGGTCGTACGGCGGGTCCTCGGGGGCCTCGATGCGCCACTGCGGGGCGGGCGGCGGGGGCAGGGTGGCGACGATGTCGCGGACGATGCGCAGCGCGTGCGCGTCGTCCTCGGCGAGGTGGTCGGTGACGCCGGAGATCCGGGAGTGCACCTCGCCGCCGCCGAGCTCCTCGGCGCTCACCACCTCGCCGGTGGCGGCCTTCACCAGCGGCGGGCCGCCAAGGAAGATCGTGCCCTGGCCGCGGACGATCACCGCCTCGTCGCTCATCGCGGGCACGTACGCGCCGCCCGCGGTGCACGAGCCGAGCACGGCGGCGATCTGCGGGATGCCGCGGGCCGACATGGTGGCCTGGTTGTAGAAGATGCGGCCGAAGTGGTCGCGGTCGGGGAACACCTCGTCCTGCATCGGCAGGAACGCGCCACCGGAGTCGACGAGGTAGATGCACGGCAGGTGGTTCTGCAGCGCCACCTCCTGGGCGCGCAGGTGCTTCTTCACCGTCATCGGGTAGTAGGTGCCGCCCTTGACCGTGGCGTCGTTCGCCACGATCACGCAGAGCCGACCGCACACCCGGCCGATCCCGGTGATGATGCCCGCCGCCGGGGCCTCGCCGCCGTACATGCCGTGGGCGGCGAGCGGCGACAGCTCGAGGAACCGGGACCCCGGGTCGAGCAGGGCGTCCACCCGGTCGCGGGGCAGCATCTTGCCGCGGGCCACGTGCCGCTGCCGGGCCCGCTCGGGGCCGCCGCGCGCCGCGGCGGCGAGGCGCTCGCGCAGCTCGGCGACGAGCCGCTCGTTGACCTCCGCGTTCCGCTTGAACGCCTCGGCGTCCACGACGCCGTCCGGCACCGGCACCGCGTCCGGCCCTGTGTGATCCGGCGCCGTGGCCGCATCCGTGATCTCGGCCGCGTACGATTCGGGGTCCACTCCCACCCGGCACCCCCTCTCGCCTGATGTTAATCGACACTAACTTAGGATGCCGAGCATGACCAGTGCCACCCCCACCACCCGGGCGCGCGGCTCCCGCCGCGCCGAGATCCTGCGGGCCGCCGCGGAGCTGTTCGCGGCGCGCGGCTTCCACGGGGTGTCGATCGAGGACATCGGCGCGGCCGTCGGGGTGTCGGGGCCGGCGCTGTACCGGCACTTCTCCGGCAAGGAGGCGATCCTCGCCGAGATGCTGCTCGACGTCAGCGAGCGGCTGCGCGCCGCGGGCGCCGAGGTGGTGACCGCCGCGGCCACCCCGGAGGAGGCCCTCGACGGGCTGCTGGAGGTGCAGATCTCGTTCGCGCTCGACCAGCCCGCGCTGATCCGGGTGCACGGCCAGGAGCTCGGCAACGTGCCCGAGCCGGAGCGGCGGCGGATCCGGCGGCTGCAGCGGCTGTACGCCGAGGAGTGGGTGACCGTGCTCGCCGAGCTCCACCCGCACTGCCCGCCGCCGCGGCTGCGCGCCGCGGCGCACGCGGTGTTCGGCCTGCTCAACTCCACCCCGCACAGCGCCGGGGAGCTCGACCGGGCGGCGATGGCCGAGCTGCTGCGCCGGATGGCCAAGGCGGCGTTCGCCGCGCTCGCCGACAGTTAATGAGTACTAACTTTCCGGACAATACCTTGTTTGTGCCAACTATCTAGATATATCGTTAAAGTATCTCGATAGTTGGAGGCTCTCATCATGCCGCACTCCAGACGCCCGGGCCCGCCCGGCCCGCCGTACCGCCCTGCTCCCGATCCGCTCGCCGGCCTGTTCCACGGCGTGCCGCCCAACCCGCCGGGCCCGCCGCCGCACCCGCCGCACCCGCCACCGGATCCGGCGATACCGCCCCTGCCGCCCGTGCCGCCGCACCCGCCGGGGCCGCACCCGCCCATCGCGCCGCGGGTACGGCGCGGCGACGTGCGCGCCGCGATCCTCGCGCTGCTCGCCGAGGAGCCCCGGAACGGCTACCAGATCATCCAGGAGATCGCCGCGCGCAGCGGCGGGATCTGGCGGCCGAGCCCCGGCTCGGTCTACCCGGCCCTCCAGCAGCTCGCGGACGAGGGCCTGGTGACCTCGGCGGAATCGGGGGGCAGCCGGGTCTACCGGCTCACCGACGCGGGCCGCGCCCACGTGGCCGAGCGCGCCCGCCGGCGGCCGCCGTGGGCGGAGGTGGCCTGCAGCCTGCCCGAGGACCTGGCCGAGCTGCGCCTGCTGTGGGCCCAGCTGCAGGACGCGTTCGGGCAGCTGGTGCAGGTGGCGAACGCCCGGCAGGCGGCGGCGGCACGACGACTGCTTCGCGACACCAGGCGGGCGATCTTCCGGATCCTCGCCGACGACGATCTGGAGACGACGGATGGCAACTGACCGCAAGGTTCCCGCGGTGTGGGTGCACGAGCTGCGCAAGCGGTTCGGCGACTTCGAGGCGGTGAAGGGGGTGAGCTTCGAGGTGGCGCCCGGCGAGGTGTTCGGCTTCCTCGGGCCGAACGGCGCGGGCAAGACCACCACGATCAGCATGCTGTGCACGCTCGCCACCCCCACCTCCGGCACCGCCCGCGTCGCCGGGCACGACATCGTCACCGAACGCGACGAGGTGCGCCGCAACATCGGCCTGGTGTTCCAGGACCCGACCCTCGACGGCTACCTCACCGCCGAGCAGAACCTGCGCTTCCACGCCGAGCTGTACGGCGTGCCGAAGAGCCTGCTCGACGACCGCATCCGCCAGGTGCTGGAGATGGTGGGCCTGTGGGAGCGCCGGGCGGCCAAGGTGGAGACGTTCTCCGGCGGGATGAAGCGCCGCCTGGAGATCGCCCGCGGCCTGCTCCACTCGCCCCGGGTGCTCTTCCTCGACGAGCCCACGGTCGGCCTCGACCCGCAGACCCGCGCCGCGATCTGGGGCTACATCAACAAGCTGCGGCACCTCGAGGACATCACGATCTTCATGACCACGCACTACATGGACGAGGCCGAGTACTGCGACCGCATCGCGATCATGGACCACGGCCGGATCGTGGTGATCGACTCCCCCGAGGCGCTCAAGGCGAGCGTCGGCCGGGACCGGGTGCAGATCCAGACCGGGGACGACCAGGCCGCGATCGCCGCGCTCAAGGAGCGGTTCGGCATCGACGCCGCGGTGCACGACGGCGCGGTCACCTTCGCGGTGCCGTCCGGCGAGGAGTTCGTGCCCCGGCTGTTCGCCGAGCTCGGCATGCCGATCCGCTCGGTGAGCGTGTCCCGCCCCTCCCTCGACGACGTGTTCATGAAGTACACCGGCTCCACGATCCGCGACGCCGAGGCCGACCCCCGGGCGGTCTTCCGCATGATGGCCCGCCGCTAGCGAGGCGCCCCGGACACGGACACCGACCCAACCACCCGCACACCCCCAGGAAGGCACATGGCAAGCGAAGTCGTGTCGGTCCGCGTGCCGCTGCGCGGCACCGGCCACAACCTGCGCGCGATCAAGGTCGTGCTGCACCGCGAGATGCTGCGGTTCCTCCACGACCGGCCGCGCATGCTGTCGATGCTGCTCCAGCCGGTGCTGTGGCTGTTCGTCATGGGCACCGGCCTCGGCACCCTGGTGCAGGGGTCGATCCCCGGCGTCGACTTCCGCACCTTCATGTACCCCGGCATGATCTCGATGACCGTGATCATGACGGCGATGTTCTCCGCCGGCTCGATCGTGTGGGACCGGGAGTTCGGCTTCCTGCGCGAGATGCTCGTCGCCCCGGTCTCCCGCAGCGCGATCGTCATCGGCAAGTGCCTGGGCGGCGCGGCCGTCGCCACCGGTCAAGGCGTGATCATCCTCGTGCTCGGCGGCCTGGTCGGCGTGCCGTACGACCCGGTGCTGATGCTCGCCCTGCTCGGCGAGATGTTCCTCGCGGCGTTCGCGGTCACCGCGTTCGGCACCGGCTTCGCCGCCCGGATGAAGAACATGCAGAGCTTCTTCGGGGTCATGCAGATGGCGATCATGCCGATGATCCTGCTGTCGGGGGCGATGTTCCCGCTCGCCGGCCTGCCGTCGTGGCTGCAGGTGCTCACCACGGTCAACCCGCTGACGTACGCGGTGGACCCGATGCGGCAGACGGTCTTCGCCCACCTCGACGTCACCCCCGAGGTGAACGCGATGCTCAACCCGGGCGTGCACTGGTTCGGCTGGCAGGTGCCGATCGCGGTGGAGCTCGGCATGGTCGCGCTCGCCGGCGCCGTCTTCCTCGGCGTCGCCATCGCCCAGTTCCGCCGCACCGGCTGACGGCCCGCGACAAAGGCGCGGAGACGAAGGCGGCCCGGGGCACACGAGCCCCGGGCCGCCGCCGGGCGCGCGGCGCACCCGGCGATGTCATGCCGTCGCGTCACCGCCCCGCCGTATCGGCGGCGCCGCCGGGGGGAAGCCCGCGTGCGGCGGCGGCCGCCGTACGACGCGAGGCGTCAGCGGCGCACGACCCGCACGTGGTCGGGACGCGCCACCGCCTCGTCGGTCCTGGCGTCGCCCTTGAAGACGACCCGCCACCAGCCGGACCGGAAGGCCCGCTCACGCAGCTTGAAGGAGCCGTCGCCGCGGGTCCGGGTGTCCTCGACGAAGCTCCACTTCCGCTGGCCGTCGGCCTTGAAGTAGAGCAGCACCTTCTGCCGGGCGAAGGGCACCCACCGGTGACCGTCGCGGACCAGCAGCTTGCCGCGGAAGTTGAGGAACTTGCCGAACCGCGCCGGCTCGGGGTAGGCGTCGAACCGGTCGATGCGGGTGTCGGCCTTGGGCGGGGTGACCGTCAGCCGGGCGGGACGGCTGGAGGCGTCCTTCAGGCCGCGGCCGCCGCCGAAGACGGCACGCAGCCAGCCGGAGGCCGTGGCGGTGACCCGCGCCGTGAACCGGCCGCGGCGGTCGGTGCGGTCGGCGGCGACGCGCCGCCACTCGCGCGAGCCCTTCTCCTGGAACAGGATGTCGACCCGGCGGCCGCTCAGCTCGTCCCAGCCGCGGCGGTCCTTGACCTGGAGCAGGCCCTTGACCGTGACCTTCTTCCCCTTCTCCACGGTGGACGGCGTCACGCTGAAGCCGCTGATGCGGGTCGCGGCCTCGCGCGGCTTGACCGTCACGCGGTCGGCCCCGCTCTTGGCGGCGTGGGTGGTCTTCGAGCCGTCGTACTCGGCCCGGTACCAGCCGGTCCGGGTCGCGCGGACGCGGTCGTCGAAGCGGCCGTCACGGCCGGTGCGGGCGGTGTCGATCCGCTTCCAGGAGTGGCCGCCGAGCGGGCGGAAGGCGATGTGCACCTTCTCGCCGGCGAGGGCCTTCCAGCCGCTCGCCGTCTCGACCCGCAGCGCGCCGGAGAGCCGGATCCGGTCGCCCTTCGTCACCGCCCGCGGGCGGGCGTCGAAGTTCGCGAACGCGGTCTTCCAGACCTGCCGGACCTCGAACGTCTTGTTGCCGGAGCGGTCGCCGCCCGCGTTCCTGGCGTAGACGCGCAGGTTCCAGGTGCCCGGCTTGGCGCTCCGGTCGAACTGCGACTTCGCGGTCCACTGGGTCTTGCCGAAGCCCAGGTTCCGCTTGGTCAGCTCGATCTTGGTCTCGACGCTCGGCCCCGGCGGCTTGAGGTACGCCTCGGCGGCCGTCGCGTTGTTGCCGGTCACGAAGCTGAACGTGACCGTCACCTTCTTGTCGCCCGGGATGACCACCGGGCTGGGCTGCACCACCACGCGAGTGATGGTGGGGGCCTTCGGAGCCCCTACCGTCGCAGCGGCCGCCGGAGCGGTGACCAGGGCCACCGACCCGACCGCCACCGCCGCCACGACGGTGCTGATGCGTCGCAACATTCGGGTGACCGTCCTTCCCTTCTGTTGGACGCGGCTGTTGAGGGTGCCACGTCTGGGTCTTCAGTCAGTAGACGTGCATTCCTGAGGATCGGTTGGGAGATTTGACAATTTGTCATGAAAAACAGTTGAATTGGAGCGATCCAAAATCGATTCGGGACACGACGCGGGGTGGCGGGACATAATCGGGCTGTGGCCCGCGACATCGTTGAGACGAACTTCCTCGAGACCGTCGCGGCGCTGCGCCCCGGCGTCCCCCGCGACCCGGCCCTGCCGGTGCGCGAGGGAAGCGCGCTCACCGGCGCCCGCTGCCTGGAACTGTTCGACTTCCAGCTCGGCAGCCGGCTGCTCGACATCGCGGCCCGGCTGCTGAAGGAACGGGGACAGGCCTTCTACACGATCGGCTCGGCGGGCCACGAGAGCAACGCAGCCGTGGCCGCCGCGCTGCGCCCCACCGACCCCGCGCTGCTCCACTACCGGTCCGGCGCGTTCTACCTGACCCGGTCCGCCCAGGCGGGGCGGCCGCCGGAGGCGGGGCTGCGGGACGTGCTGCTCGGCGTCACCGCCTCGGCCGAGGAGCCGATCGCGGGCGGGCGGCACAAGGTGTTCGGCCACCCGGACCTCGCGATCGTCCCGATGACCTCGACGATCGCGAGCCACCTGCCACGGGCGACCGGGGTCGCGTTCGCCATCGAGCGCACCCGCAAGCTCGGCCTGCCCTCGCCGTGGCCGGCCGACGCGATCGTGGTGTGCAGCTTCGGCGACGCCTCGGCGAACCACGCCAGCGCGCTCGCCGGCGTCAACTCCGCGGTGTACGCCGCCTTCCAGGGGCTGCCCGCGCCGGTGCTGTTCGTGTGCGAGGACAACGGCATCGGGATCAGCGTGCGCACCCCGTCCGGCTGGATCGAGGCGGCCCGCCACCCGCAGATCGCGTACTTCACCGCCGACGGCCGGGATCTCGCCGAGGTGTACGACGCGGCGTGCCGGGCCGTCGAGCTGGTGCGCGGCCGCCGCCGCCCGGCGCTGCTCCACCTGCGCACGGTGCGGCTCATGGGCCATGCCGGGTCGGACGTGGAGAGCGCGTACCGCTCGCCGCGGGAGATCGCGGCCGGGCTCGCCCGCGACCCGCTGATCGGCACCGCCCGCCTGCTCGTCGAGGCCGGGCTGCTCACCCCCGACGAGGTGATCGCCCGGTACGAGGGGCTGCGCGCCAAGGTGCTCGAGCTCGCCGACGAGGCCGCGGGGCGGCCCAAGCTCACCAGCGCGGCCCAGGTGACGGCGCCGCTCGCGCCGCGCCGCCTGGACCTGGTCGCCGCCGAGGTGGCCCGCGCCGCCCCCGAGGAGCGGCGCCGCGAGGTGTTCGCCCGCCTCCCCGAGGAGGAGGGGCCGCTCACCCTCGCCCAGTCGATCAACCGCACGCTCGCCGACGCGATGGCCGCCGACCCGTCGATCGTGGTGTTCGGCGAGGACGTCGCGCGCAAGGGCGGCGTGTACGGCGTGACCCGCGGGCTGCTGCGCCGGTTCGGCGCGGGCCGGGTGTTCGACACCCTGCTCGACGAGCAGTCGATCCTCGGCCTCGCGCTCGGCGCGGGGCTGTCCGGCATGCTGCCGGTGCCGGAGATCCAGTACCTCGCCTACATCCACAACGCGCTCGACCAGATCCGCGGCGAGGCGTCCACGCTGCGGTTCTTCTCGCAGGGCGCGTACCGCAACCCGATGGTGGTGCGGGTGGCCGGCTACGCCTACCAGAAGGGGTTCGGCGGGCACTTCCACAACGACCACTCGGTGGCCGCGCTGCGCGACATCCCGGGCGTGGTGGTCGCCTCCCCCGCCCGGCCGGACGACGCCGCCGCGATGCTGCGCACCTGCCTCGCGGCCGCGCGCACCGACGGCGAGGTGTGCATCTTCCTCGAGCCGATCGCGCTCTACCACACCCGCGACCTCTTCGAGGAGGGCGACAACGGCTGGCTCGCGCCGTACCAGCCGCCGAGCCGCTGGGCGGAGACGCACGTGCCGATCGGCAAGGCCCGCACCTACGGCGACGGCCGCGAGCTCACCATCGTGACGTTCGGCAACGGCCTGCGGATGAGCCTGCGCGTCGCGGTCAGGCTCACCGCCGAGGGGTACGGCTGCCGCGTGCTCGACCTGCGCTGGCTCAACCCGCTGCCGGTGGCCGACCTGCTGCAGGCCGCCGAGCTCACCGGCCGGGTGCTGATCGCCGACGAGACCCGGCGCAGCGGCGGGGTGTCGGAGAGCGTGGCGATGGCGCTGATCGACGGCGGGTTCACCGGCCGGATCGCCCGGGTGACCTCCTGCGACAGCTTCGTGCCGCTGGGCGCCGCCGCCGACCTCGTGCTGCTGTCCGAGGCCGAGATCGAGGAGGCCGCGCGTAAGCTCCTCGGCTGACTCCCCCGACCGAACCAGAGGTGACCTTGCCGCAGATGCTCGACGCCCTGTGGAGTGAACTCGCCACGCCGCAGGATCCGCCCCCGGATTTGGTGATCGTGGCGTGCGGGCTCGGGGTGCTCGCCGTGGTGCTCCACCCCGCCTCCTGGCACATCACCCGCGGCCTGATCACGATCGCGCACGAGGGCGGGCACGCGCTCGCCGCGCTGCTCAGCCGGCGTAAGCTCGCCGGCATCCGGCTGCACTCGGACACCAGCGGCGTGACGCTCACCAAGGGCAGGCCCACCGGCCCCGGCATGATCGCCACCGCCGCGGCCGGGTACGTAGCGCCGTCGCTGCTCGGCCTCGGCGGCGCGCTGCTCGCCTCCGCGGGCTACGTCCGGGCGCTGCTGTGGGGCGCGCTCGTGCTGCTCGCGGGCATGCTGCTGCTGATCCGGAACGTGTTCGGGGCGGTCTCGCTGCTCGTGGTGGGCGGGGCGCTGTTCGCGCTGTCCTGGTTCACCCCGGACGAGGTGCAGGGCGTCGTGGCCTACCTCGGCGTCTGGTTCCTGCTCGTCGGCGGCGTCCGGCCGATCTTCGAGCTGCAGGCCAAGCGCCGCCGCGGCACGGCCGGGAACTCCGACGCCGACCAGCTCGCCCGGCTCACCCACATCCCCGGCACGGTGTGGGTGGGCTTCTTCCTCCTCGTCGCCGCGGCCTGCCTGCTCTACGGCGGCTACCTGCTGCTCCCCGACGCGCTGCGGCCCGACGGCCTGGTGCCCGCGTTCCTCCGCTGAGCGCACGGCACCGCCGTACCGCTGGGCCGTACGGCGGGCCGGCTCAGGCCGCGGCGAACACGCGCAGGGTGGAGCCGGTGCGGCCCTTGTCGACCTGGAGCCGGGCCTTGATCCGGGTGCGCAGCTCGGCGACGTGGCTGACGATGCCGACGACGCGGCCGCCGGAGCGCAGCTCGTCGAGGATGTCGAGCACCCCGTCGAGGGTGTCCTCGTCGAGCGAGCCGAAGCCCTCGTCGACGAAGAGCGTGCCGATCTCGACCCCGCCCGCCTCGGCGGCGACCACGTCGGCGAGGCCGAGGGCGAGCGCGAGCGCGCAGATGAAGCTCTCCCCGCCGGAGAGGGTGGCCGGGTCGCGGTCGACACCGGTCCAGCCGTCGAGCACCCGCAGGCCGAGCCCGCCGCCGGTGCGGCGGCGGTCGCCCGCGGCGCGGCGCAGGTCGTGCAGGAGCAGGTAGCGGCCCCCGGACATGTGCTCCAGGCGCTCGTTGGCGGCGTCCACCACCTGGCGCAGCCGCTCGCCGAGCACGTACGACGACAGCCGGATGTGGTGCGGGTTGTCCGGCGAGGTGCCGCCGACCAGCTCGGCCATGCGCTTGGCGAGCTCGTATCGTTCCTGCGCGGGCCGCAGCCTGCCCCAGGCCTCGGCGAGCTCGCCGCGCAGCGCGATGAGCCGCTCGTGCCGGCGGGCCGCCTCGTCCCGGGCGCTGACCGCGGCCCGGTGGCCGTCGTCGGCGGCCTGCCAGGCGGCCTCGAGCGCGGCGAGGTCCGGCTCGGGCTCGGCCGCGGCCGCGACGAGCTCGGGGTCGGCCAGCAGCCGGGCCACGGCGACGCGCTCGGCGTCGAGCTCGCGGAGCCGCCCGGCCATCGCCTCCCGCTCCTGCGGCGGGCGGGCCGCGGCCTCGGCCTCGGCGAGGGACGCGAAGCCGGCCTCGCGCGCGGCCTGCTCGGCCTGGAGGCGGGCGGCGGCGAGCTCGGCGTCGGCGGTGGCGGCGAGCGCGGCGGCCTCCGCGGCCTCGCGCAGCAGGCCGGCCTCCTCGGCGAGCCGGTCGAGCCGGGCGGCGAGCGTGGGGTCCGCGCCCCGCGCCTCGGTCACCAGCGCGTCGATGCGGGCGATGTCCGCGGCGAGCTCATCCCGGCGCGCGCGGCCCGCGGCGAGCCGCCGCGTCAGCTCGGTCCTCTCGGCGGCGAGCCGGTCCGCCTCGGCGGCGAGCCGCTCGGTCTCCGCGGCCAGCTCCGGCTCCCGGGCCGCGGCCGCGCGCAGCCGCGCCAGGGCCGCCCGCGCCTCGGCCATGCCGGCCCCGGGCAACTCCGCCAGGGCCCGGTCGGCCGGGTCGGCGTCGCTTCCGGCGGGCTCCGGCGCGGCACCGTGCGCGGTCCGGGGCACGCCCGGCTCGGCGTCCGGCCGGGTTTCCGTCGCGGTGGTCCCGGGCCGGTCGCCGGCCGCCGCACCGCCCGCGGCCGGGTCCGCCGAGTCGGGCGCGGTGCCGTCCGCGTCCGCACCGGCGAGGGTCCGCGCCGCGTCGCCCGGCGCGGCCGCGCCGTCGCCGGTCGCCGCCGCCACCTCGGCGAGGCCGCGGTCGAGCGCGGCGGCGAGGTCGTCGTCGACGCCGGAGCGCGCGGCCCGGTACGCGGCCCGCGCCCGCCCCTCCCGGTCGGCCGCGTCGATCGCCGCGCGGATCAGCCCGGCCTCGGCGGCGAGCCGGTCCCGCCGCGCGCGCACCGAGTCGTCGTCGCCGCGCGCCGCGGCCAGCCGGGCGGCGAGGCGGTCCCGCTCCGCGGCGAGCGCGGTGCGCCGCGTCTCGTGCTCGGCGAGCTCCCGCTCGGCCTCGCGCAGCGCGTGCTCGGCGGCCTCGAGCGCGCGCCGCAGCTCGTCGGCCCGCGCCGCGAGGCCGGGCTCCCGCTCGGCGGCGGCGCGCAGCCGGGCCAGCTCGGCCTCGGCCCGGTCGAGCGCGTCGCGCGCCTCGGCCTCGGACACCTCCCCTGCCGCCGCGCGGGCGGTCTCCAGGTCACCGGCGAGCACGGCGCAGCGCTGCTCGGCCTCCCGACGCACCCGGTCGGCGGCGTCGTACCGCTCCTGGGCGGCGGCCTCGTCCTCGGCGCTCGGCCCGGCCGCCGCCGCGGGCGCGGGGGCGGGGTGCTCGGTGGAGCCGCACACCGCGCACGGCTCCCCCGGCACGAGGTGCCGGGCGAGCTCGGCGGCCATGCCCTCGATGCGCGCCTGGCGGATCTCCAGCAGCCGCTCCCGCAGCTCCTGCGCCCGGTCGGTGGCGGCCTGCCGCTCCCGCTCGGCCGCGGCCAGCTCCCGGGTGAGCGCGTCCCGGCGCAGCACCGCCTCCAGCCGGGCCCGGGCGGCGTCGGCCGCGGCCTGCCCGGCGGGCACCCGGGCGGCCTCGCCCCGCGCCGCGTCGAGCTCTGCGGTCGCCTCGGCGAGCCGCTCCGGCAGCCCGTCGAGCGCGGCCCGGGCGGTGTCGCGGCGCGCGGCGAGCTCCGCCGCCTCGGCCGCGAGCTCGGCCAGGCGCGCCTCCACCTCGGCGAGCCGCGCCTCGTCCTCGCCGAGCGCGGCGAGGCGGGCGATCTCGTCCCGCCGCTCTCGCTCGGCCCGGGCGAGCGCCTCGGCCCCGTCGTCGCCGACGCCGTACGGCAGCGCGGCGCGGGCCCGGCCGAGCGCGGTGACCGCGGCGGCGAGCTCGGCCGCCCGGGCGCAGGCCGCCTCGGCGCCGGGCAGGCGGGCGGCGGCGATCCGCGCCGCGTTCAGCTCCTCCTCGGCGCGGTGGCGCCGCTCGGGCAGCGCGGCGAGCCGGTCGGTGATCTCGCGTTCCCGCGCGGCCCACTCGGCGAGGTCCCGCTCGAGGGCCTCGTGCTCGGCGCGCAGCGTGCCCAGCCGCTCCTCCTCGGCGCGCAGCCCGTCGAGCCGGGCGATCTCGTCGCGCCGCCGGCGTTCCAGCGTGGCGAGCCACTCCGGGTCGGGGGCGGGCCGCTCGGCGGGCGCGTCGCTCCCGCCGGGCGCGTCCGGCTCGGGCGCCGGGATACGGGCGAGGGCGTCGGCCGCGACCCGGGCGGCCTTCGCGGCGGCCTCGGCCCGCACGGTCACCGCCTCGGCCAGCGGCCGCACCCGGTCGGCCCGGGCGGCCGCGTCGAGCGCCGCCTCCAGCTCGGCGCGCTCGGCGGCGGCCTGCTCCAGCGCCGCCCGCCGGGCGAGCGCGTCCGCGTACCGGCGCTGCCGGTCGGCGAGCGCCAGCGCCGCGTCCAGCCGCTCCCGCGCCTCCCGCGCCGCCGCCTCCCGCGCCGCGCAGGCCGCAGCGGCCTCGGCGGCGAGCCCGGCCGCCCGCGCGATCAGCGCGTCGGCCCAGCCGAGTGGGTCCTCGGCGGGGTCGGCGAGCACGCGCGCCCCGTCCCGCGCGGCCTCGGACACTGTGGTGGCCACCGTGTCGGACACTGCGGCGGACCCGGTGCGGGGCGAAGTGCCGGACACAGTGCCGGGGGTGATGTCGAACAGCGTGCCGGCCTGCGGGGCGGCGTCCGGCCCGATGCCCGGCGCGCCGCCCGCTGCGGCATTGGGTACAGCACTAAATGCAGCATTCAATGCCGCACTCGATGCAGCATCTGATGCGGTCTCCGACGCTGAATCCGACTCTGTATCCGACTCTGTATCCGACTCTGTATCGGACGCTGTATTCGACGCTGTGTCCGACGCTCTGTCCGAGGCTGTGTCCGAGGCTGTGTGAAAGGCGGTGCCGGATGCGGTGGCCGGTTCGGCGCCGGGCCCGGCCGCGTCCGCCTGGGCCAGCAACCGCTCGCCCGCCGCCTCCTCCATGCGCCGGACGATCACGTCCACGGCGTGGGCGAGCTCCTGCCGCTCGCGCCCCATGCGGGTGCGGTGCTCGGCGAGCCAGGCCTCGGCGTCGGTGAACACCCGCACCGAGAACAGGTGCCGCAGCAGCCGCCCGCGCTCGTCGCCGGTGGCGCGCAGGAACCGCGCGAAGTCGCCCTGCGGCAGCATCACGACCTGCCAGAACTGCTCGGCGGACATGCCGAGCAGATCCCCGAGCAGGTGCCCGGCCTCGTCGAGGCGGCGGGTGCGGGCCACCCACTCACCGTCCACCAGCTCGGACACGACGACCTTCGGCTTCTCCTCGACGAACCCCTCGCCGCGCAGCTTGGGGCGCAGCCACGCGGGCGACCGGGTGACCCGCAGCCGCCTGCCGCGCAGCGTGAACTCCAGCTCCACGCTCGGCCCCCGCCCCGGCGGGGCGTGGTCGCAGCGCAGGCTGCGCGCGTTGTCCCGGTGCCCGGGCACCCTGCCGTACAGGGCGAAGCAGATCGCGTCGAGCACGGTGGTCTTGCCCGCGCCGGTCGGGCCGTGCACGAGGAAGAGCCCGGACGCGCCGAGCGCGTCGAAGTCCACCTCCTCCTCGCCCGGGAACGAGCCGAACGCGGTGAGCCGCAGCCGGTGCAGGCGCATCTACGTGGTCGCCTCCTTGATGCGGCAGGCGGCGAGCGCCTGCTCGAGCAGCCGTCGTTCGTCCTCGTCGGCGGGCTCGCCGCGCACGTCGCGGACGAAGTCGAGCGCCACCTCGATGTCCGGCCGCCCGGCCGCCGTCCGGGTACGGCGGGCCGGGGCCGCGCCGCCCTCGGGCTCGAAGGCGAGCGCGAGCGTGTGCGGGAAGCGCGCCTGCAGCCGCTCCATCGCGGCCTTCGGCCGTACCGGGTCGGTGAGGGTGATGTGCAGCCAGTGGTCCTCGTAGCGGGCGTGGCCGGGGTCGGTGAGCAGGTCGTCGAGCCGGCCGCGCAGCCGGGCGATCGGGCGCGGCACCGGCGCGGGCACGAACTCGGCGCCCGCGAACCCCTCCGGCCCGATCTCCACCAGCCAGGACCCCTTCACCTGGCCCGCCTCGGAGAACGAATAGGCGATCGGAGACCCGCTGTACCGCACGGTCTCGGTCATGCGCTGGGCGCCGTGCAGGTGGCCGAGGGCGACGTAGTCGGCCCCGTCGAAGACGGAGACCGGCACGTGCGCCACCCCGCCGACGCTGATGTCGCGCTCGCTGTCGCTCGCCCGCCCGCCGGTGACGAACGCGTGGGCGAGCACCACCGTGCGGGTGCCGCGGGACGCGGCGTCCTCGCGGATGCGCGCCATCGCGTGCCCGAGCGCGGCGGTGTGGCTGCGCTCCGGCAGCTCCCACGGGCCGCGCACCAGCTCCGGCTCCAGGTAGGGGATGCCGTAGAAGCTCACCCCGTCGATGGTCACCGGCCGCCAGGCGCGGTCCGGGTCGGTGCGCAGGTGCACCCCCGCGGCCTCCAGCAGGTCGGTGCCGAACCCGAGCCGGGTGGCCGAGTCGTGGTTCCCGCTGATGATCACCACCTGCACGCCCGCGCCGACGAGCCGGCGCAGCGCGTCGTCGCACAGCGCCACCGCGTCGACCGGCGGCAGCGCCCGGTCGTACAGGTCGCCGCTGACCACGACCACGTCGACCCGCTCGCTGCGCACGGTCTCCAGCAGGTGGTCGATGAACGCCGCCTGCGCGCCGAGCAGGCTCTCCCGGTGGAAGGTCCTGCCCAGGTGCCAGTCGGAGGTGTGGAGCACCCGCATGTCGCACGAAGCTAACAGGTCCCGCGGGCAAACGCTGTAGCTTGGGTCTCTTCCGTCTCATTACCGTGCCGTACAGTGTTCGAGGGAGAGTGTTCAAGGGAGGGCTTGACAAGAGAACGTGCTGCGGGGACATCACACGATGGGTGTTGGCCGGGGCACATTGGGCGTCGCCACCGGCGCCGTGTTGGCGGTCTTGGCGTTGATCGGGGCGCTGTTGTCCCCGCCGTCGTTCGATCCCCCGCGTCTCAACGAGGAGCTCGGTTCCATCCCGGCGCAGCCGGCCGCCGAGACCGCGCCGGTCCCGGCCACCGCCCCGATCACCGAGGAGGAGATCACGGTCCCGGTGCGGGGGACCGCGCTGAAGGCGACGATCCGGGCGCCGCGCACCCCCGGGCGGCATCCGGCGATGGTGTTCGTCCAGGGCTCGGGGCGCGGCGACCGCGGGGAGTTCGCCGAGCAGGCCGAGTGGCTCGCCCGGGCCGGGATCGTCACGCTCGTCTACGAGAAGCGCACCGTCGGCTACTCGTTCCGGCACCGCGACTTCGGACTGCTCGCCGACGACGCGCTGCGGATGCTCGAGCGGCTCCGCAACCGGCCCGACGTGGATCTGTCGCGCACCGGGATCTGGGGGGTGAGCGAGGGCGGCTGGGTGGTGCCGATCGCCGCCGCCCGCAGCACGGACGTGCAATTCGTCGTGCTCGTGTCCTCGCCGAACGTCTCCCCCATGCGCCAGGTCGCCTGGGCGCTCAACGAGCAGCTGCTGCGGCTGCACGCCCCGTACGGGGTGCGTGACCTGCTCACCCGGGCGATGGGCGGGGTCGGCTTCAACTTCCTGCGCTACGACGGCACCCCGGCGATCCGCGGGATCACCCAGCCGGTGCTTGCGCTGTACGGCACGGCCGACCCGGCGATCCCGTTCGTGGAGAGCACCCGGACCCTCACCACCGCGCTCGAGCAGGGCGGCAACCGGAACTACACGATCCGGTTCCTGTCCGGCGCCGACCACGCGATGCGGATCAACGGCGGGCCGTACGCGCCCGACTACCTGCCCACGCTCGCGAACTGGATCCTGGGGCTGCCGGACACCGCGCGGCCGGACGTGCCGATCGCCGGTGAGCGGCCGGTGCAGCGGTTCGAGGCGGCCGACGTGCCCCGCGCCCCCTGGTACGGGGACATGGAGTTCCTCTCGCTGACGCTGATGCTCGTCGCGGTGGGATTCATCGCCGCGCCGGTGAGCGAGTTCGTGGTCCGGCTGCGCGGCCGCGAGCACGCCGAGCAGACCAACGCCCGGGTGTGGCCGCCGCTGCGGACGCGGCTGCGGCGCATCGCGTACACCGCGGTCGGGCTGCTCGTGGCGATCGTCGCGTTCATCACGCTGATCGTGCTGTTCTCGGTGAACCAGGCCGGAGCCTGGCCCGCGGTGCTCGCCGGCTGGCTGGTGGTGCGGGTGCTCGCCGTCCTGCTGCTCGTGCAGGAGGTGCTCGCAGGCTTCGCGGTGCACGCGGCGCTGCGCGACGGCTGGCGGCCGAGCCGGTGGCAGTGGCTCGCGCTCGGCGGCGTGCTCGGCGGCGCGGGCGTGCTGCTCGTCGCCGCGGCCTACTACGGGCTGTTCTCCCTGCCCTGGTAACGACCGAGCAGCGGCAAAAGGCACTGTTTACCGGTGCTTTGCCGCATCGTTGGCCAGATGTCCTGATCCTTCCCGGCGTGTTCACGTGATCTCGCTAAACAACCGGAGGAGACTGAATACGCTCCCCCTTCGACAGAGGGGAAGAGGAGTGCCGACACGCAGGACACCGTCCGGGGACGGGACGGAGGCCACGGAGCCCACCCCACCCGAGAGCACCGGAACACCCCCGGCCCACACCGACACGGACACCACCAACGCGGACACCACCGACAGCGGCAGGACCAGCGCGGACACCACCGGCACGGACCCGGCCGAGGCCCGTCCGGCCGGATCCGAGCCGCGGGCGAGCGCCACGGACACGCCGCCCGGCGACCTCGCGCAGCCGCGCGGGCGCGGCTCGGCGCGCCGGGCCGCCGCGATCATCGGCTGGACGATGCTGTCCGCCGTGCTCCCCGGGGCCGCGCACCTGCGCGCGGGGTGGCGGCGGACCGGGTTCGCGCTGCTCGGCCTCTACGCCGTGCTCGTCGCCGGCGTGGTGGCGGTGGCGCTCACCGCGGACGCCGATCTGCTCGGGCACGCGCTGGAGTGGCTCGGCACGATCTCGATCGCCGCGATCGTCTTCGCCGTGGCGTGGTTCGCGCTGATCGTGCACTCGTACGTGGTGCTGCGGCCGAGCGAGCTGCGCGCGGGCGGCCAGGTCGTCACCGGCGTGGTGGCGGGCGCGCTCTCGGTCGCCACGGCCGTGCCGTTCACGCTCGCGGCGCAGTACGCCGAGGTGTCCCGCCGGGCGATCGACGACGTGTTCGACACCCCCACGGTCTTCCCGCAGGCCACGGCGGAGGACCCGTGGGAGGGCCGCGACCGGATCAACATCCTGCTGCTCGGCGGGGACTGGCAGGAGAACCGCCAGGGCGTGCGCACCGACAGCATCAACCTGGCGAGCGTCGACCTGCGCACCGGCAACACGGTCGTGTTCGGCCTGCCGCGCAACCTGGAGAACGTGCGCTTCCCGCCCGGCAGCCCGATGCATCGGCGGTTCCCGGACGGGTTCCGGCTGCCGCCGAACCCGGACGGCTCGCGCGAGGACCTGCTGTTCGCGGTGTGGGAGTACGCCGACCGGCACCCGGAGCTCTTCGGCGGGCGCACCGGCATGGGGCCGGAGGCGCTCAAGGACGCGGTCGGTCACACCCTCGGCCTCAAGGTCGACTGGTACGTGCTCGTCAACATCTGGGGGTTCGCCCGGATCATCGACGCGATCGGCGGGCTCACCCTCACCGTCGAGCAGGACGTGGTGTTCGGCAAGTACAACGAGGGCCTGATCAAGGCGGGCACCCGGCGGCTCAAGGGCGCCGACGCGATGTGGTACGCGCGCTCGCGCACCCACACCGACGACTTCACCCGGATGCGGCGGCAGCGCTGCGTGCTCAACGCCCTGCTGGAGCAGGCCGACCCGGCGACCGTGCTCGCCCGGTTCACCCAGCTCGCCGAGGCGACCAAGGGCATGTTCCGCACCGACATCCCCCGGCCCATGCTCAAGCACCTCGTCCCGGTGGCGGCGAAGGTGAAGGACGCGAAGGTGACCGCCCTGCAGTTCGTGCCGCCGCTGATCCACACCGGCTACCCGGACTGGGACAAGATCCGCCGGCTCACCCGGAAGGCGATCGCCGACTCGGTGCGGGAGCCCTCCCCCGCCGCCTCCCGGCCGGCCCAGGCCTCGGGCCGGAGCTCCGGCGGGAAGACGGGCCGGAACGGCTCGCCGGGCGAGGCGGACCGGACGCGGCCGTCCGCGCTCGGCGCGGGCTGCGGCCCGTCGGACGGGGCCGGCGCGCAGCGGCGCTGACGCGGGCTAGAGCTTGAACGAGTCGGTGGCGAGGCGGCGCACCCGGTCCTCGTCGATCTGGTGGCCGAGCCCGGGCTGGGCGAGCGGGACCGCGACCACGCCGCCGGACGGGCCGACCGGCGGCTTGACGATCTGGGCGCTGCGCGGGGGCTCGGCGACGTAGGCCGGGAGCGTGCAGCCGGGGAGGCTGCCCACGGCCACGGTCGCCGCGCGCGCCAGGCCGGTGCCGCTGCCGCCCGCGGCGGCGATCTGCCAGCCCGCCTCGACGGCCAGGTCGTGGGCGCGCCGTACCTCGCGCAGCGAGCCGAACCGGGACGGCCGCAGCAGCAGCGCCCGCCCGGCCTTCGCCTCGATCGCGGCGGCGAGCTCGTCCACCGAGTGCGCCTCGACCGCGACCAGCGCCGACACCCGCTCCTGCAGCTCGACGTGCGGGGCGAGCTCGGCGAACGGCCGCTCGATCGTGGCCACGCCGTACGCGTCGAGCGCGGCCAGCTGCTCCACGTCGCGGTAGGCGCCCCGGCCGTCGACGGTAATGGCGAGCCCGGGGTAGGCCTTGCGCACCGCGCGCACCGGCTCGACGTCCCAGCCGGGGTGGATGTCGAGGGTGATGTGCGCGTAGCCGGCGCACACCTGCCGGTTCACCCGGGCGATCACCGCCTCGGTGGACCGGTCGGCGGCGAGCCGGGCGGTGGCGATCAGCGAGGTACGGCTGCCGCCGAGCGCGTGCGCCAGCGGCACGCCGTTGAGCCGGGCCCACAGGTCCCAGCAGGCCATGTCGACCGCGGGACCGCCGGGCAGGACGCCGAGCTCGTCGGGGTGCTCCCAGTCCACCCCGAGCAGCGCGGGCCCGAGCGCCTCCTCCAGCGCGGCCCAGGTCTTGCTCAGTTCCTGCCGGTGCTCGGCGCCGTCGTGGCGCGGGGAGGGCTGGACCATCTCGCCCCAGCCGGTCATGCCGCCGTGGTCGGTGAGCCGGACGAGGATGCTCTCCGGGCGCCGCCCGTAGGGCAGCGTCAGGTGGAACACCTCCACTTCCCGGACGCGCGGCATGCGACCCCCTCCCGTTCACGTACCTCCCACCATGGTGCCAGGTCGCCGCCCGTGCTCACGCCGCTCCTTCCGTCCCGCAAAACGAGGGGCCGCCCCCGGTTCGGCGGCGCCGTACCGGGGGCGGCCTCGGCTAGGGTCGATCAGCCCACCGGGGGCTCAGACGTTCCACGTCCACTTCTGGTTGCTGCCACCGCTGCAGGTGTACAGCTGCAGGCGCGTGCCGTTGCCGGTCCCGGCGCCGACCGCGTCCAGGCACCGCCCGGACTGCACGCCCACGATGGAGCCGTCGGAGCGCAGCTCCCACTTCTGGTTGTCGCCGCCCCAGCAGCTGTAGATCTGGACCACCGCGCCGTTGCCGGTGCCGCCCGCGTCCAGGCACTTGTTGCCGAAGATGCGGAGCTCACCGGAGGAGGTGTAGGTCCACTGCTGGTTGGACCCGCCGTGGCAGTCGTACAGCTGCACCTGGGTGCCGTCGGCGGTGTTGCCGTTGGGCACGTCGATGCACCGGCCGGAGCCCACGCCCCGGATCTGCGTGGTACCGGTACCCGGCGGCGGCTCGGTCGGCGGGGTGCCGCCGTCGCTGCCCTCGTTCAGGGCGTCGAGCACCGCGTAGTAGGCCTGCTTCTTGTTGCCGTTGCCGTCGAACAGCAGCGGGTTCTGGTACGAACGCCAGGAGTCGGTGTCGCGGACACCCCAGACGGTGATGCCGGTGCAGCGCTCAACGGCCAGGCAGTCCTTGATCACGTTGGCGTAGGTCTGGGGCGGGGCGTTCTCGATGTCCAGCTCGGTGATCTCGACGTCCACCCCGAGGGCCGCGAAGTTCTGCAGCGTGGTGCGGAAGTTCGAGGGGTACGGGTTGCCGCTGTTGAAGTGCGACTGGAAGCCGACGCAGTCGATGGGCACGCCGCGGGCCTTGAAGTCCCGCACCATGTTGTAGACGGCCTGGGTCTTGGCCGCGTTCCAGTTCTCGATGTTGTAGTCGTTGTAGCAGAGCTTGGCCGCGGGGTCGGCCTGGCGGGCGGTGCGGAACGCCACCTCGATCCAGTCGTCACCGGTGCGCTGGAGGTTGGAGTCGCGCCGGCGGCCGGAGTTGCCGTCCTCGTACGCCTCGTTCACCACATCCCAGATGGGGATCTTGCCCTTGTAGTAGTTCATGACCCCCTGGATGTGGTTGATCATCGCCTGGCGCAGCGCCTGGCCGCTGAGGTTCTGCATCCACTGCGGCTGCTGCGAGTGCCAGGCGAGGGTGTGGCCGCGGACCTGCTTGCCGTTCTGGCGCGCCCAGTTGTAGATCTGGTCGGCCTGGGTGAAGTTGAACTGCCCCGGCTGCGGCTCGGTGGCGTCGATCTTCATCTCGTTCTCGGCCGTCACCGAGTTGAACTCGCGGTTCGCGATGTTCGCGTAGACCGGGTCGCCGAGTCGGTTCGCGGCGATGGCCACACCGAAGTACCGGTCGTGCTGCGCGGCACCCTCGGCGAGGGTGTTCGCCGCGGCGTTGGCGGGCTGGGTCACCGTCAGGGCCGTGACCACACCGACCACGCTCACCGTGGCCGCGGCCAGGGCCCGATGCAGCCGGCCGGTGAATCGCCGGGCTCCGGGTCTGGGGAAGGCGTTCACGCCCATGCCTGAGCCTCCATTACAGGGGACATGGAAAGGGAACCGCGGGAGCTCCCGCGGGATCGACGCCGCGCCCGCAGGCGCACACCCCCGAATGGCGTCGGAGCGCGACCCTGCCGACCGGTGCACCGGGTGATCGGCGGGGCCGCTTGCAGTGCAAGTGTGGGAAACATTCCCGAAACTTGTCAATAACCTATTGAAACTTTTCGGGTGAAGATCGCAGTCAAGTGGCCGCCACCCATACCTGATCCCCAATTACGGACACGGAACGGCGAATCGCGGAGGCGTCCCGCGGGAAGCGGCGCCGCGCCCACGGGCGCACATCCCCTATGGCATCGGGGGCACGGCCCTGCCGACGGCGACCGCACCGCGACAGAGGCGGGGCCGACCGCCGGCCGAGGGGCCGAAACTTGTCAATAATTCACAGAAAATTTTCGAGCACAGCGGACAGCCGCCGAGTTCACGGCGTTGTGCACAGGGCAGAAAACTACGAAGTTCGCTCCGGTGTACGGCAGGGCGGGCGTGACGGTTCGGCTCCCGAACCGACTCCCCGAACCGACTCCCTGGACGACTCCCGAACCGACTCCCTGGACGACTCCCCGGACGACTTCCCGGACGACTCCCGGGCCGGCTCCCCCGGTCCGCTCCCGGGTCAGCTCCCGGCGCCTTCCGGGCCGCGGACCGCGTACCGGCCGGCGATCGCGGTACCGGCGAGCGTGATCAGCACCACGAGCCCGAAGCAGGCCACGTACGCCGCCTCGCCGCGGCCCAGGGCGGTGAGCAGAGCCCCGGTGACCGCGACCGTGACCACCGAGAACACCGACTCGCCGACCTGGAGGGCGGAGCTGTTCGCGCCCCGCTCCTGCGGCGGGGACAGCTCGAGCACGAGCACCGAGAGCGTGGGGTACACCATGCCGATGCCGAACCCGCTCACCGCCCAGGCGGCGAAGCAGACGACCACCGGCACGGCCGGGTGGAGGGAGAGCGCGACCAGGGCGGTGCCCACGCCGATGAGCGCGGTGCCGAGGCGCAGCACGATCCGCCGGTTCCACGTCCGCCGCCCCTGCAGCCAGGAGCCGAACGACCAGGCGATGGCGCTGCCGGTGAGCGCGAGCCCGGCCTGCCAGACCGGCAGGCCGCGCTGCACGTTGAGCATGAGCGGCACGAGCACCTCGGCCGCGTAGAAGGCGCCCGCGGCGAGGCCGCGCAGCGCGATCACCGTGGGCAGGCCGCGGGCGGCCCGCAGCGTGCCCGCGGGCAGCAGCGGCGGGAGCGCCACGCCGAGCACGGCGAGCCCGGCGGCGGCGAGCAGCGCGCCGAGGCCGGTCCGCCCACCGTCGCCCTCCTGCAGCAGGCCGCCGCCGTACTGCAGCAGCGCGGCGCCGACCGCCGCGGTCCCGGCCCAGCCGAGCTTGGCCCACGGCGACCCGGCGGCCGGCGCGCCCTCCTCTGGCGGGACGCCCGGGCCGGCGCCCTCCCCGTCCTGCGCTCCGGCCTCGCCGGCGCGGGTGAGGCCGCGCCACAGCAGCAGGGCCGCGGGGGCGGTCACCATGGGAACGCCGAGGAACACCCAGCGCCACCCAGGGCCGTCCACGAGCAGGCCGGTGATGGCGGGGCCGACCATCGAGGGCACCACCCAGGCGGCGGCGAGCAGCGAGAACACCTTCGGGTGCAGCGCGCTCGGGTACACCCGGCCGACGAGCACGTACAGCGAGACCGAGAACAGGCCGCTGCCGAACCCCTGCAGCAGCCGCCCGCCGATGAACACCTCCATGTTCGGCGCGACCCCGGACACGGCCAGGCCGATCATAAACGAGATCACGCCGGTCCAGATCGGCGCCTGCGGCCCGGTGGCGTCGTTCCACCGTCCCCCGCCGACCATCGCGACCACGCCCGCGGCGAGCGAGCCGCTGAACGCGAGCGCGTACAGCTCCTCGCCGTGCAGCGCCCGCGCCACCACCGGCATGGCGGTCGCCACCGCGAGGTACTCGTAAGCCATGAGCACGGTGAGGACGACCATCCCGACCGAGATGGCCCGGTACCGCGGCGCGAACGCCCCCTTCGCCCGCCCTGTCACTGTCGATCTCACAGTACGGACCTTACGGGGGGCAGGGCCGCCGTGCACCCACCGTTCCGGCCGATCTCCGGCCATTCCGCCCGCCCCGGCCGGTCCCGGCACATTCCAGCACTTCACCGGCTCCCTACGCGTCAATAGAATTTCCGGCGCAGGGTACGGAGAATCGCAAAGATTGCGCCGGTCGTCCGATCATCCCGGAGGTTGATGGTGTCCCGTCAGATCAGTTCCGTCATCGGCGGCAAGGAGGCCGAGGCGGCCGGCACGCCGTACACGTCGGTGAACCCGGCCCGCCTCGACGAGGTCGTGGCCGAGGTACGGCTCGCGGACGCGGCGACGTTCGCCACCGCCTGCCGCACCGCGGCCGAGGCGCAGCGCGAGTGGGCGCGGGTGCCCGCGCCGGTCCGCGGCCGGGTGATCGCCTCGATCGGACGGCTGGTGGAGGAGAACGCGGCGACCCTCGCCGCGCTCGTCACCCGGGAGATCGGCAAGCCGTACGCCGAGGCGCTCGGCGAGGTCCGCGAGATCATCGACACCTGCGACTTCTTCCTCGGCGAGGGCCGCCGCCTATACGGCCAGACCGTGCCCTCGGAGATGCCGGACAAGCAGCTGTTCACCTTCCGGGTGCCGGTCGGCGTCGCCGCGGTGATCACCGCGGGGAACTTCCCGGTCGCGGTGCCGTCGTGGTACCTGGTGCCCGCGCTGCTGTGCGGCAACGCCGTCGTGTGGAAGCCCGCCGAGTACGCCGCCGCCTCGGCGCACGCCCTCTACCGGCTGTTCGCCGCGGCCGGGCTGCCCGACGGCGTGCTCAACATCGTCTTCGCCGACGGCGAGCAGACCTACGCGGGCCTGGAGCAGGCGCTGGCCGAGGGCACCGTGCACAAGGTCGGCTTCACCGGCTCCAGCGAGGTCGGCCGCCGCATCGGCGAGCTGTGCGGGCGGCACCTGCAGTCGCCGTGCCTCGAGCTCGGCGGCAAGAACCCGATGGTGATCATGCCGGACGCCGACCTCGACCTCGCCGTCGAGGGCGCGCTGTTCTCCGGGTTCGGCACCGCCGGGCAGCGCTGCACCTCGCTCGGCACCGCGATCGTGCACACCGACGTGCACGACGAGTTCGTGCGCCGGCTCGTGGACGCGGTGGCGAAAGCGCGGATCGGCGACCCGCGGGAGAAGGTGCTCTACGGCCCGCTGCTCGACCACCGGTTCGCCGAGCGGTTCGAGGAGTACCTCACCTGGATCCAGCCGCACCACACCGTGGTCACCTCGCCGATCGGCCGGATCAGCCCGGACAACCCGCGCGGCGACTTCACCGGCGAGAACGGCCTCTACTACCACCCGGTGATCGTCGACGGGGTGCGGCCGGTCGACCGGCTGTTCACCGAGGAGACCTTCGGCCCGATCATCGGCGTGACCACGTTCCGCACCCTGGAGGAGGCGATCGAGCTGGCGAACCTGCCCGGCTACGGCCTGTCCTCCTCGATCTACACCGCCGACCCGAAGGCCGCGTTCCGGTTCCGCGAGGGCATCGGCGCGGGCATGGTGAGCGTGAACAACTCCACCTCGGGCGCCGAGGCCCACCTGCCGTTCGGCGGCAACGGCCGGTCCGGCAACGGCAGCCGCCAGTCCGGCATGTGGGTGCTCGACCAGTTCACCCGCTGGCAGGCGATGAACTGGGACTACTCGGGCCGGCTGCAGAAGGCCCAGATGGACGTGGCCGAGATCGTCCCCGACCTCGGCTTCCGGCTCTGAGCCGCGCCGCGGCCGGTACGGCGCCGCCGTACCGGCCGCGAACGGCCCGGCGGCCGGGCCCCGGCGCGGGTCCCGGCCGCCGTCGCGTCCTGCGGGATCAGGTACGGACGTCCGGCGGCCGCCGGCCCTCGTACCCGAGCAGGCGCATCGCCACCTCCGGGTCCATCGCCGCGGCGAGCAGCTGGGCCCGTTCGGCGGCGCGGTCCCGGGACTCCTCGGCCCGCGCCCGCGCGGCCTGCTGGTTGCGGATGAGCAGGTACGCGATCACGACGCCGCCGAGCAGCACGAGCACTCCGGCGAGCAAGATGATCAGCAGCCCGGCGGAGAAGCCGTCCGGGGCCGGTGTCGCCGCGCCCGGCTCGGTGGCGACGCCGGTCGCCCCGGCCGAGCCGCTGAGCAGCGCCGCGCCGAGCAGGGTGAAGGCGACGAGCGCGAGGACCGCGCCGAGCACCACCCACACGCCGCGGGCGCCCGACCGGCGCCGCTTCGGCTCGGCGGGCGGCGGCGGAGGCGGTGGCGGCGTCTCCTGGCTCCACGGCACGAAGTCGGGCCGGCCGTTGCCGTTCGGCGAGCCGTCGGCGGGCCGGTCCGGCGGCGACGGCGGCTTGAACACCACCGGGACCGGCGCCGTGCTCGGCGGCGGGGCGATCGCGGGCGCGGCGGTCCGCCCGGCCGGGGCGCCGCCGTCCGCGGCCGCGCCGTCCGCCGGGCCGCTGCTCGCGACCACGCCCTCCACGACCTTCGGCGGCGGGGCCATGCGCGGCTGCCGCTGCGGCGGCTCGGGCAGCGGCAGCATCGGCGTGCCCGGGTTCTGGTGGGCGCGCAGCGCGGCCTCGTGGTACTCCTCGATCGCGGCCATGAACGCCGGGTCCTTGTAGACCGACCCGTCGAGGATCGTGCCCTGCCGGCCCTCGATCACCGCGGCCACGTCGTCACCGCTGAGCGTCTTGTGCGTCTCCAGCGCGTGCGCGACCGCGAGCACCTCGGCCCGGTTCTCCCGCAGGATCTGCTCGGCCTTCTCCAGCAGCCGGGAGAGCGTGCGCTCGATGCGCTCGCCGAGGCCGTCGGCGATCGCCTCCTTGCCGCCCTTGTCCTGGCCGTCCCGCCGCCGCGGGTCCGGCTTGCCCGGCATGATCTGCAGCCGCTGCAGCGCGGGCAGCGACGAGATGCCCGAGCCCATGCCCCAGTGCGTCTCCATGAGCGCCGCGACCGTGGTCGCCGAGTCGAGGTCGCCGGAGACGCCCGAGGAGTTGTCGTTGCCGAAGAACATCCGCTCCCCGGCGAGCGAGGCGAGCGAGACGAGGATGTCGGCCTCGTACGTCGACCGCCACTCGGTGAACTGGTCCTCCACCGGGATGCTCGACACCATGCCGAGGTAGCCGGCGCCCTTCTCGATCGTCGCGATGTCGATCTCGAGGTGGTGCCGCACCCGGTAGGCCATGACCGCGTGGCAGGCCTCGTGCACCGCGGTGGCGTGCCGCTCCCGCTCGACGTACTCCACGCCCTCCGGCGGGCCGAGGCTCTTGAGGTGCTTGGCCTTCATCACGTCCTGCCACGTGATCACGTCGCGGCCGTCCCGGATTGCCATGATCAGGGCCTCGTTCACCAGGTCCTTGATCTTGGCGCCCGAGTAGTACGGCGTGATCGTGGCGAGCTTGTCGATCTGCTCGTCGGTGAGCTCGTGCTTGACCTTGGCGAAGTAGCCCTGGTAGGTGCGGACCCGGCCCTCCTTGGACGGGTAGCCGACCTTGTAGATGCGGTCGATCCGGCCCGGCCGCAGCAGCGCCTCGTCGAGGGCGTTCGGCATGTTCGTCGCCATCATGACGAGGATCCGGTACTTCGGCGGCGGCTTGGGCCGCATGCCGAGCAGGCGGCGCACGTACCGGTTGATGAAGCCGCGCGGCTTCTTCAGGCCGGACAGCTCGGTGAGCAGGGCCTGCAGGGTGCCCATGTTGCCGCCGCCCATGCCGCCGACGAAGAACCGGTTGCGGCGCACCTGCGGGGCGTCGTCGTGGGTGGAGAGCGCGGCCCGGGACAGCTCCCACTGCACGTGCGGCGACAGGTAGCCGAAGCCGTTGCAGCCGGAGGTGGCGAACGCCTGCGGCACCATGCCGGTGCCGGCGCCGGGCGGGCCCTGCTGGGCGAGGGCGCCGCGGCTGCCGAGCGCGTCCGCCTCGTCAAAGAACACGATCACGCCGCCGTACCGCAGCGCGAGCTTGCGCAGCTTGCGGAAGAGCGACTTGACCTTGAGGATGCCGACGCCCACGAACATGTTGATGAAGGCGCCGGGGTCGACGAAGACGTACGGCTTGCCGGTCTCGCCGGCGACCGCCTCGGCCATGAGCGTCTTACCGGTGCCGGGCGGGCCCCACAGCAGCAGGCCGCTCGGCACGTAGCCGCCCTTCGCCTCGATCTCGTCCGGCTTCTCCAGGAAGACGATGTTCTCCTTGACCCGTTCGACGACGTGGTCCTGGCCCCACACGTCGGAGAACCGGGTCTTGATGTCGTCCGGGTAGTAGGTGTCGATCCCGCCCCGGGACAGGAACCAGAACAGGCCGACGAACTGGAAGATGATGAAGAAGAACGCGAAGGCGAGCTGCAGGCCGTACGGCAGGACCTGCCACAGCAGCGCCGGAGCGGTGAACAGCGCGGTGAGCGGGTTGGTGTCGAGCACGGCCGCGAGCACCATCGCCACGACCGCGATCCAGAAGAACACCTTGATGACCCGCGCGATGCGGAACCGCGTCCAGTCGCTGAACCGCCGGTGGGACCAGCGCTCGAACCCGCCGAAGACCTTCTTCGTCCAGAAGTGGTGGTAACCGGCCGACCGCTCACTGATGAGGAAGTGGATCTGGCGCAGGACCTCCAGCCCGATCAGGGTGAAGATCACCATGCCCCACCGGTCGGCGGCCGTCGCCACCAGGGACTCCGGGAACGTGGTGATGCCCTCGAAGGTGACCAGGTGGTTCCAGACGAGGACGAGGTAGGCGATGGAGAGCCCGAGGAGGAACTTGATCCGGTCCCATGGGGACAGCCGCTTGCGCGTCACCCGCTCCGGGTCGCCCGGGCCGGAGCCGGGCGCCCGCAGCCCCTCCGGCTGGGGTGGTGGATTGCTCAACGGAACTCCTTACGGGGTGTCCGGCTTGATTCGGAAGGATTGCGCGACGAGGTCGATCTGCTTGGAGCGGGCCTTGTAGCAGGCGGTCGAGCACTGGATCAGCAGCATCGACATCGTGTTGCCGTCGCCGGACAGGTACACCGTCTGGTTGAGGGTCTGGGTCTGGCCCGGTGCGACGGTCATGTTGTAGACGGTTCGCACGCCCTTGGCGCCGCCCGGCGCCGGCAGCTCCTCGTCCTTGATGATCTCGATCCCGTTGGTGGGGCCGTCGTCCCCGACCACCGGGAAGACCGCGTTGCGCAGGAAGTTGAGCGAGGCCTGCTGGCGCTGCGCGGGGGTGAGCGTCCGGACCATGGCGAGCGCGAACGGCTCGTTCGGCGGCCCGTTGGCCCCGGTGAGGTGCTCGATCGACGGGTTCGCGCCGGCGTCGTAGGCGACGGTCCAGACGAGATCCTTGAGCGCCTGCGCCTGCTCGGAGTCCGGGTCCCCGAGGATCAGCCGGTCGAGCGCCTTCTGGTCGACCTTGCGCCACTCGGCCGGCACCTTGAAGTACGCCTTGCCGCTGCTGTCCCGCACGTAGGTGAACTCGGGGCCCGCGCATCCGGCGAGCACACCCGCGGCGGCGAGAAGCGCGACCACCGCCCCGGGCCTCGCCCGCGCTCTCTTCATTGGGGCCTTACCTCCGCTTTGCGGTCCTTGAGGGTTCCGTGCCGTTTTTCGGGTGTTTCCCCCCGGATAGTGGGCACACACGATTAAAATTTTGATTAAAACTTGCCGCTTTGTTGTCTTGCCCCGTTACCGAAGGGAAGGCACGGGCGGACCGTTCGGCCGTCCCGCGACGCCGCGTTCAGCCCCGGCCCGGACGCCCTGGTCCCGTCCGTGGCCCGGACACCGGACCCGCGGGCACACGTCTATCGCCAACGCACCCCCGATCAGCCGTCCATGAAACGTTCAATCAGGTCCTCGACCTGGTCGTTGAGCCGCGCCCCGCGCGCCCAGCCCGCGTAGTGCGTGAGGAAGACGACGATCTCGCGCAGCTCCTCGGGCGTGAGCACGCCGGTGCGCATCGCCACGTCGAGCTGGACGGCGACCTGGTCGTCGAGTCCCTGCCCCACCAGCAGGCCGAGCAGCAGCAGCCGGCGGTCGCGGTCGCTCAGCACGTCCCGGGACCACACCTCGGCGAACAGCTCCTCCACGGTCCTGGCGAGGAAGTCGCGGGCGGCGGGCCGTTCCCGGCCGCTCCCCCGGCCGACGGCGTGCAGACCGCGGGCGCGATGGGCGAGTTGCTCGTCCAGGCTCTCGCTCATGAGCCACTCCACTGTGTCGGGCCGACCGGTGAGGGAAGGGCGGGCCCGGGCATCCGGCTGGTCCCCCGCACAACTATCTTTGGGTACTTCCCGCGTCAGGAAAAGGCTCCCCGGCAAAGAGGTCGCGAACGTTGACGAGACGGGGCGTGCCGGAATGCGCGGGCAATACGGAGTTCATCAGCGTTCATTCGGCCGTAACGTACGGCGCGAGCGGGACGGCGGGGGCGAGCGGGACGGCGAGCACCCCTAGGCTTGATCCATGCCTACCGCACTGATCACCGGAGCGAGTTCCGGACTGGGCGCCGCGTTCGCACGGCGGCTCGCCGGGGACGGGTTCACCCTCATCCTGAACGGCCGTGACGAGGAGCGGCTGCGCGCGGCCGCCGAGCACCACCGCAAGCGGTACGGGGTCGAGGTCGAGACGCTCCCGGCCGACCTCGGCACCGACGACGGCATCGAGGCCGTGGCCGAGCGGCTGCGGGCCGGGGTGGACCTGCTGGTGAACAACGCCGGCTTCGCCCACCGCCGGTCGTACCTGAAGGTGCCGATGGCGGACGAGCTCCGCATGCTCAAGGTGCACTGCGAGGCGGTGCTGCGGCTCACCTCCGCGGCGCTGCCGGGCATGGTCGCCAAGGGGCGGGGCGGGGTGATCAACGTCGCGTCGGTCGCCGCGTACTTCCCCAGCGGCAGCACGTACGGCGCGAGCAAGGCCTGGCTGGTGCAGTTCAGCCAGGCGGCCGCGGTCGAGGTCGCGGACAAGGGGGTGCGGGTGATGGCCCTGTGTCCCGGGTTCACCCGCACCGAGCTGCATCAGCGGGCGGGCATCGACCCCCGCCGCATCCCCGGATTCCTGTGGCTCGACGCCGATCAGGTGGTCGCGGCGGCGATGCGCGACTTCGCCCGCGGGCGGCGGGTCAGCGTGCCGACGGCGCGCTACAGGCTGCTCGCGGCCGTCGGCAGGCTGACCCCGCCGGATCTTCTCGGCCGGATCGCCGAGAAGGTCGGCCTGTGAGCGAGGGCCGCGAGCTCAGCGTCCGATGTTGAGCTCGTGGCCGATCGCCAGGCCGCTGTCGATGTCGAAGAAGTGCATGCTGTGGGTGTCGACGACGAGCTCGACCTGGTCGCCGGGGCGCACGCGGCTGCGCGAGTTGACCCGGGCGGTCCACAGCGACTTGTCGCCGGCGATCGGCAGCGTGCCGTCCTCGTCGTCGCTCCGCTCCTGCGCCGCGGTGGTGTCGCGGTGCTCCAGCGGCGGGGCGTCGATGAAGAACAGCACGTTGATCTCGCTGCCCAGCTCCTCGGTGACCTCGGCGCGCACCGGCATCCGGGCCCAGCCGTCGTGGTCGTGGGCGGCGCTGACGTCCTCGAAGTCCGACGGGCGGATGCCGAGGATGACCTTGCGGCCGAGGTAGCGGTCGAGGCCGGGCTTCGCGGCGAACGTGGAGTCCGGCACCGGCAGCCGGTACCCGGCGAAGGCCACGTACGCACCGCCGTCCCCGCGGACCAGCTCGGCGCGGGTGAAGTTCATCGACGGGGAGCCCATGAAGCCGGCGACGAACAGGTTCACCGGCTTGTCGAACAGGTTCTGCGGCGTGTCGACCTGCTGCAGCACACCCTCACGCAGCACGCAGACCCGGTCGCCGAGGGTCATCGCCTCGACCTGGTCGTGCGTGACGTAGACGGTGGTGACGCCGAGCCGCTCGTGCAGCGCGTTGAGCGAGGCGCGCATCGACACACGCAGCTTGGCGTCGAGGTTCGACAGCGGCTCGTCCATGAGGAAGGCCTGGGGCTCGCGGACGATCGCGCGGCCCATCGCGACGCGCTGCCGCTGACCACCGGAGAGCGCGGCGGGCTTGCGCTTGAGGAACTGCTCGAGGCCGAGCATCTTGGCGGCCTCCTGCACCCGCTTCTGGATCTCGGCCTTCGGCATCTTGCGGAGCTTCAGGCCGAACGCGAGGTTCTCCTCGACGGTCATGTGCGGGTACAGCGCGTAGTTCTGGAAGACCATCGCGATGTCCCGGTCCTTCGGCGGCAGGTGGTTGACCACCCGGTCGCCGATGAGGATCTCCCCGGAGGTGATGTCCTCCAGACCGGCGATCATCCGCAGCGCGGTCGACTTCCCGCACCCCGACGGGCCGACCAGCACCATGAACTCGCCGTCCTTGATCTCAAGATTGAGATCGTTCACGGCCTTCACGCCGCCGCCGTACACCTTGTCGACGTGCCTTAGAACAATCGATGCCATGACAGTCCTTCGCGCTCAGGTCGGGCCGGGACGGCGGCCGCACCTGGTTATGGATACGTTTTCATCATCACACACGACACATGACGACAGTGTCAAGAAGTTCCTTAATTTCATGGTCTTTCACGGTTGCCGGGCTGGTCAGGACCGTGGAACCGTGATGGAATCGATTCCATCATGAGCACGAACAGTCCGCGTCGGGTCACGATCAGGGATGTCGCCGAGGCCGCGGGCGTGGGGGTCGCCACCGTCTCGCGGGTGTTATCGGGCACCGGATCGGCGAGCCCGGAGACCCGGGAACGGGTGCTGGCCGCGGTGGCGCGGCTCGACTACCGGCCGAGCGCGCTCGGGCGGAACCTGCGGCGGCAGCGCTCGGGCGGCATCGGCCTGCTCGTGCCGGACATCACCGACCTGTTCTACGCCCGGCTCGCCGACGGGGTGATGGCGGGCGCCCGGGAGGCGGGCGAGCCGGTGATCGTCGGGGTGACCGGGGACGACCCGGAGCGCGAGGCCGACCAGATCGGGGCGCTGGTCGAGCAGAGCGTGGAGCGGGTCATCGCGGTGCCGGCCGGCGACGGGGAGAGCTGGACGCCGGCGATCCGGGCGGGCCTCACCGTGGTGTTCGCCGGGCGCCGCGGGCCGGACGAGCACCCGGTCCCGGCCGTGCTCGCCGACGACCGCACCGGCATGCGCACGGCGCTGGAGTACCTCACCGGGCTCGGGCACCGGCGGATCGCGTTCCTCGCCCGGTACGGCGACCGCCGCCGGGTGCGGACGTTCCTCGACACGCTGGCCGCGCTCGGCGTCCCGGCCGACGAGAACCTGGTCGCCTACGCCCGGGCGAGCCGCGACTCGGCGTACGCGGCCGCGGCGGGGCTGCTGCAGCACCGCCCCGACCTCACCGCGATGCTCGCCGGGGGCAACCTGCTCGGCGAGGCGGCGGTGCTCGCCGCGCGCGAGCTCGACCTGCGCATCCCCCGCGACATCTCGCTGATCATGTTCGACGACGTGCCGTGGGCCGAGCTGTGCTCCCCGCCGCTGACGGTGATCGCCGAGCCGGCGCGGGACATGGGCTACCGCGCGGCGGAGCTGGTGCTGCGCGAGGGGCGCCGGGCCCGGGAGCCCCGCGTCGTCACGCTCTCCACCGAGCTCATCGTGCGGGCGAGCTGCGCGCCGCGGCGGCGGGCCCGGCCGGCCGGCTGACCGGCTCCACCCGCCCGCCGGAGGGATCGCCCGGCCGCCGGGGCGTGCGCCTCGCGCCCGGTCCGGCGGCCGCGCCCGTCAGCCCAGGACCTTCTCGATCGCCTCGATGACGGCGGGGTCCTCCGGCTCGACCCGGGGGCGGAACCGGGCCACCACCCGGCCCTCGGCGTCGAGCAGGAACTTCTCGAAGTTCCACTGCACGTCGCCGGCGGCGCCGTCCGCGTCGGGGAACGCGGTCAGCTCCCGGTAGAGCGGGTGCCGGTTCTCGCCGTTCACCTCGGTCTTCTCGAGCAGCGGGAAGTCCACGCCGTAGGTGGTGGAGCAGAACCGAAGGATCTCCTCGGCGGTGCCGGGCTCCTGCCCCATGAACTGGTTGCACGGCACGCCGACGACGGTGAAGCCGCGCTCGCCGTAGCGGCGGTGCAGCCGGACCAGCCCCTCGTACTGCGGGGTGAGCCCGCAGCGTGAGGCGACGTTGACGATGAGCGCGGCGCGGCCCGCGAGGATCTCCCCGAGCGTCGTCTCCTCCTGCGTGAGCGTACGCACGGGCACGTTGAGCAGAGTCACGGGACGAGCATAGCCCTGCGCCACCACCGATATAGCCAAAAGGTATAGATCGGCATTTATAGGGCGAAATGTGGCGGTTCTCACTGACGTCGCGCGACGGTCCTGGTAGACAGACATCGCCGGGCGGCCCAGAGAACCGGACGATCACCATCAGAGGAGCAGAAAAATCTCGAAACAATGACGAATGCGGCAATGTGTCGGCGTTGCCATGTTTCACCCCCGAAAGGGACATGCCTATGCCGACGCATCGCACCATCGGCGCGACGTTCGTCGCCACCGCCCTCGTGGGCGGCACCGTGACCACGGCGGCCGCGGCCCCGCCCGCGGCCGCCGCCGTCCGGCAGGCGATCGCCGCGACGGCGCCGTCCTCCGCCGCCGTCTCCACGGCGGGGACGACGGCGCGGAAGGCGCCGAGCAGGAAGGCGAGGAACAAGGCGATCGCCCGTCTCATGGTCCGCGCCCGCGGCTGGACCGCCGTCCAGTTCGCCTGCCTGGTCCGGCTGTGGGAGCGCGAGAGCGGCTGGAACCACCTCGCGCGCAACCCGCGTTCGGGCGCGTACGGAATTCCGCAGGCCCTCCCGGCCGGGAAGATGGCCTCCGCCGGAAAGGACTGGCGGACAAATCCGAAAACTCAGATCAAATGGGGTCTTCGCTACATCAAATCGCGGTACGGCACGCCGTGCGCGGCGTGGATTCATGCCAGGTCACGCGGCTGGTACTGATCCAAACCCCATGCCCGGATAAATTCCGTCGCCGCGCGCGGTCAGCCGCGCGCCGGGCCGGTTAACCCCGCACCCGCGAGACGGGTGGACGTTCGCACCGGTTCGGCAAACACCCTTCCGCAGCGCGCCGCAGGTCGTCGGCCACGACCGATTCGCGTACTACAAACCGCCACAGGACCCGTCGCGGTGCCTCCCGGACCATTCCCTGCGGAATGGCCAAGGACCGGGAGGCCGAGCGGACGGCCGGCGCCCACGCCATGGGCGAGCGGCCGCGCGACGGGCGCGCGGAGCCGTAGCCGCCGGCCCAGGGCCGCCGCGGGTGCGCCCGGGTGCCCGTCATCCGCACGCGACCCGAGGAAAGGATGGATTTGGACAGCAAACGCGCGTTGCGCACGACCGTCGTGACCGTCGCCACCACCGCCCTGCTCACCGGCGGCGCGGCCTCCGCCGCAGCGGCCGGCCGGGAGAAGCCGCCCGCGGCCGATCCCGACGCGCAGCAGGCCGCCCGCGCCCCGCAGAGCGAGGCCGGGCCGGGGAACGAGGCGCAGTCCGGGCCGGATGCGCTGCCCCGCTCGCTGTCGCCCGAGGCGCCGCCGCCGGTGCCGCCGACCGGACCGGCCGAAGGGCCGTCGGAGCTCACGTCGCCCGAGGTCCGGCACGCGCCGGTCGTCCCGCCGGAGCGGCGGCCGCCCGAGGACGGGCGGGCGCCGGAGACCGGGCGGGAACGGCCCGGGACGGCAGCGGACCGCGACACCCGTCAGAGCGAGTGGCTCGACGTGGTGGCGTGGCCGGAGTACGCCCTGGAGTGGCTGGTGCTGCCGTGGCGGGCGCACGAACGCACCCACCGCGCCGCGCACGCCGGCCGGCGGCTCGCCACCGCGAGCACGGCGCGGGCCCGGGCCAAGGCCACCCGGCGGGCCCGGCACGCCAAGCGCGCCCGGGCGCGCGCCGGGGGACGGCACGCGGTGAAGAGCTTCGCCTACCACCTGGTCCGCCGGAAGTGGGGGCCGGGCCAGTTCCGCTGCCTCGACCGGCTGTGGACCCGGGAGAGCAACTGGAACCACCGCGCGGTGAACCCGCGCTCGGGCGCCTACGGCATCCCGCAGGCGCTGCCCGCGCACAAGATGCGGGTGTCCGGGCGCGACTGGCGGCACAACCCGGTCACCCAGGTGCGCTGGGGCCTGCGGTACATCAAGTCGCGGTACGGCACGCCCTGCGCGGCCTGGGCCCACTTCCAGCGCCGCAACTGGTACTAGGCCGGCCACCGGCCTGCGGGCCGGGGCACGCGGCCGGACGGCGCCTGGGGGAAGGGGCACCGCTCGGCCCGCGCGGCCCGCGTGCGCGGCCCGGGTTCGACGTCGTCGGCCCGGGCCGCCACCGTGCCGGCGGGCACGCCGCGACCGCGCGGTGGCCGCGCCGATCCGCGGCCCGGCGGGTCAGGCGAGATGGACCACGGTGATGAGGCTGCCGCAGATCGCGGCGAGCACGCCCAGCCAGGCGAGCAGCGCGTCCGCCCGGTTGTCGAGCGGGCGGCCGGCGTGCAGGGCGCGCTGCACCTTGCGGAACCGCACCCCGGTCCGGGAGAGCAGCACGGCACCGCAGAGCGCGGCGAACGCGAACGGCGGGACGGCGAGCGCGCCCGCGCCGCCGCGCAGCGCGAGGAACGCCGCGCCCAGGCCGCCCGCGCCGAGCGCGGCCGCGGTGCGCACCCAGGCGAGGCGGGTGCGCTCGCTCTGCAGTCCCCGGTCCCAGACCCGGTCGGGCATCAGCGCCCCAGCAGGATGAGCACGAGCGCGAGCACGGCGACCGCGGCGACGCCGTACCCGAGCAGCGGGGCGAGCGACGGCTCCGGCAGCGGCTCCCCTCGACGCAGCGCCCGCTGCACGCGGCGCCAGCGCGGGTAGGCCATGCCCGCGGCGAGCGCGGCGAGCAGCACGAGGAGCACGGCGAGCAGCGTGCGCATCCACGGCAGGAACACCTGCTGCGGCATCGCGGCCACCGCCACCCCGGCGGCGCTCAGCGCGAGCGAGGTGCTGAGCCAGGTGAGGAAGGTGCGCTCGTTGGCCAGGGTGAACCGCGGATCGGGCTCGCTCTCGTCACCGCCCCGTGCCGTCGGATGAGGGACGTGCGAAGAGCTCATACGACCAGCGTATTTGCCGCTTTTCCCTGCTCGGTGAACGGGAAGGGCGGGATGCGGCCCGGCCGGGGAGAGCCCGCGGGGGTCAGGTGCACTCGCGGGCGATGCGCTCGGCGGCCGCGGCCCCGTCGGTCACCACCCGCTGCACCGCGTCGATCGCGTCGTCGACGTCCCGGACGGTGATCCCCTCGAGGGTCCGCGCCAGGTCGGTCAGCGCCTCGTTGAGCGTGGTGTTCCCCACCTTGTCGGCGATCTCCTCGAGCCGCTCCACGGCGTCGTTCAGCGCCCGCTCCAGCTCCGCGGGATCGTTGCCCACCTCGCGGATCCGGTTGATCGTCTCGGTGACGACCCGGCTGCTCTCCAGGCAGGCCTGGGCCTTGTCGAGGGTGCTGCACCCGGCGGCGGCCGGCGCGAGCAGGACGGCCGCGGCGAGGAGGAGACGCACGGAGCGACGGCGCATGCCTCGAACCTACCGCCGGGCCGCCTCCGGCGCGCGGGTCCCGGCGCGGCCGGTCGCGCGGGCTCCGCGCGCCCCGGCCGGGCGGACTCCGGCCGGGCGGGCTCCGTGGCGCGGCCTCAGGCTGGGGCCTCGGCCGAGCCGTCGCGGGCCCGCAGGTAGGCCGCCACGCCGTCGAGCACGCGCTGCAGGCCGAAGTCGAAGTCCGGCTCGGTGCCCGGCCCGACCTCGCCGTGCGACGCGTCGGGGTCGGTGGCGAACTCGGGGCTTTCGAACACCCCGGAGACCGCCATCTCGTGGAGCACGGGGAAGCGCCCGGGGTCGAGCACGCGGGCGAGCAGCCGGCCGTACCGGGAGAGCATCTCGGCCTCGGTCACCCCCTCCTCGCGGCGGGCCCGCCGCAGGTTGCCGACGAGCTCGGCCTGGCTGCGGACGTACCCGTTGACGAGCATGACGAGGGCGAGCCGCTCGGCCGGGGCGAGGCCGGTTCCGGTGAAGCACTGCAGCCCGGTCTCCATCCAGGTGAGCTGGTTCGGTGAGACCGGGAGGTGGTCGACCGGGATCTCGGTCATCCACGGGTGGCGGCGGTAGACCTCGAGCATCTCCCACGCCCACCGCTCCAGCCGCGCCCGCCACCCCGCGGCCTCGGTGACGGCCGCCGACGGGCGGCCGATCACGTGGTCGATCATGAGGACGAGCAGCTCCTCCTTGCTCTCCACGTAGCGGTAGAGCGACATCGTGGTGAACCCGAGCCGCTCGGCCACCCGGCTCATCGTCACCGCGGCGAGCCCCTCGGTCGCGGCCACCTCGACCGCGGCGGCCACCACCCGCTCCAGGCTCAGCCCCGGCTTGGGCCCCTTGCGCGGCCGCTCCCGCAGCCCCCACAGCAGCTCCAGCCCGCGGGACAGCCCGGCCGCGTCCGCAGTCCGCGGCCCGCCGCGGCCTCCGTTCTCCCCGTGCGCGTTGACGTCCACCTCATCACTGTGTATACCGTAAACCAAATGATGTATGTGGTACACAGTAGGACGTACACAGTAAGGACCTGCGCATGACCTCTGACGCGGTCGTCGAAGCGACCGGACTGACCAGATCCTTCGGGGCCACCCGCGTGCTCTCCGGCCTCGATCTGCGCGTGGCGCGCGGCACGATCCACGCGCTGCTCGGCCCGAACGGCGCGGGCAAGACCACGACCGTGCGCATCCTGGCCACGCTGCTGCGGCCCGACTCCGGCACCGCGCGGGTCGCCGGGTACGACGTGGTCCGCCAGGCGCGGCAGGTGCGCCGCCTGATCGGGCTGACCGGGCAGTACGCGGCCGTGGACGAGCTGCTCACCGGCGCGGAGAACCTCGTGCTGATGGGCCGGCTGCACCATCTGGGCCGGTCCGGCGCCCGCCGCCGGGCCGCCGAGCTGCTGGAGCGGTTCGACCTCGGCCACGCCGCGCACCGGCCGGTGCGCACCTACTCGGGCGGCATGCGCCGCCGCCTCGACCTCGCGGCCACGCTCATCACCCGGCCGCCGGTGATCTTCCTCGACGAGCCCACCGTCGGCCTCGACCCGCGCAGCCGGCAGACCCTCTGGGACGTGGTGCGGGAGCTGGCCGCGTCCGGCGTCACCATCCTGCTCACCACGCAGTACCTGGAGGAGGCCGACCGGCTCGCCGGCCGCATCGCGCTCATCGACGGCGGCACGGTGATCGCCGAGGGCACCGCCGAGGAGCTCAAGCGCACGCTCGCCCGCGAGCGCGTCGAGCTGTTCTTCGGCACCGCCGAGGAGCTCGCCCGCGCCGCCGCCTGCCTGGCGGCCGGCGACCGGGACGAGGCCCGGCGCTCGCTCAGCCTCGCCACCGACGGCAGCGCCGCCGAGGTGCACCGCATCCTCGACCACCTGGCCCGGCACGGCGTCGCCGCGGACCGGCTCGCCGTGCACCGGCCCACCCTCGACGACGTCTTCCTGGCCCTCACCGGCCGGAAGGGAGAGGCCGCCTGATGCCCATGACCACACCCGTCCACCCGGCCGCCGAGCCGGAGAGCCCGGCCGTACGGCTCGCGCACGCGGTCGGCGACCACCTCGTCCTGGCCGGCCGCAGCCTGCGGCACGTCACCCGCGACGTGGAGAGCCTGCTGCTCGCGGTCGCCCTGCCGGTGCTGATGATGCTGCTGTTCCGGTACGTGTTCGGCGGCGCGATCAGCGTGCCCGGCCGGTACGTCGACTACGTGGTGCCCGGCATCATCCTGCTGTGCGCCGGGTATGGGGCGTCGCTCACCGCGCCGGGCGTCGCCCACGACATGGCGCAGGGCGTCATCGACCGGTTCCGCTCGCTGCCGATCGCGCCCTCGGCGGTGCTCGTCGGCCACGTGGGCGCGAGCCTCGCCCGCAACCTGCTCTCCACGGCGATCGTCGTCGGCGTCGGCCTGCTCACCGGGTTCCGCCCGGCCGCGGACGCGGCGGGCTGGCTCGCGGCGTTCGGGCTGCTCGTCCTGTTCATCCTCGCGATGTCGTGGGCGGCAGTCGCCCTCGGCCTGCTCGCGCGGAGCGTGGCGGGGGCGAGCGGGTTCACCTTCGTGATCCTCTTCCTGCCCTACCTGAGCAGCGCGTTCGTGCCCACCGGCACGATGCCGGCGGTGCTGCGGGTGATCGCCGAGCACCAGCCGCTCACCCCGATCACCGAGACGCTGCGCGCCCTGCTGCTCGGCGCCTCGCCGGGCGGGGACGCCCCGCTCGCGGTCGCCTGGTGCGCCGCCCTGCTGCTCGCCGGGTACGGCGCGGCGGCCTACCTGTTCAGCCGCCGCTCCCGGTGAGCCGGCGCAGCGCCGCGAGCACCTTCTCCCGGTCGGTGGTGGTCCAGAACGGCGGCAGCGAGGCCCGCAGGAACCCGGCGTACCGGGCGGTGGCGAGGCGGGGGTCGAGCACCGCGACCACGCCGCGGTCGTCGATCGAGCGCAGCAGCCGCCCGGCGCCCTGGGCGAGCAGCAGCGCGGCGTGCGTGGCGGCGACGGTCATGAAGCCGTTGCCGCCCTTCGCGGTCACGTGCCGCTGCCGGGCCGAGGCGACCGGGTCGTCGGGCCGCGGGAACGGGATGCGGTCGATGATCACCACCGACAGCGACGGCCCCGGCACGTCCACCCCCTGCCACAGCGACAGCGTGCCGAACAGGCAGGTGGCGGGGTCCTCGGCGAACTGCTTGACGAGCAGGCCGGTGGCGTCGTCGCCCTGGCACAGCAGCGGCACGTCGAGCCGCTCGCGCAGTGCCTCGGCGGCCTGGCGGGCGGCGCGCATCGAGGAGAACAGGCCGAGGGTGCGCCCGCCCGCCGCCTCGATGAGCGCGGCGATCTCGTCGAGGTAGGCGTCGGGCAGGCCGTCGCGGCCGGGCTGCGGCAGGTGCCTGGCCACGTAGAGGATGCCGGACCGGGCGTGGTCGAACGGCGAGCCGACGTCGAGCGCGGTCCAGCCCTCCTCGCCGAGGCCCCACTGGCGGGCCATGCCGTCGAAGGTGCCGCCGAGCGCGAGCGTCGCCGAGGTGAGGATCACGGTGCGCGCCCCGAACAGCCGCTCCCGCAGCATGCCGCCGACGGTGAGCGGCGCGACGTACAGGGTCGGCGGGCGGCGCTCCCCGCCGGGCGCGAGCCACACCACCTCGGCGCGGTCGACCTCGTTCTCCATGCCGAACGCGTCGAGCATGCGCTGGGCGGTGTCGTGCACCTCGTCGAGCGCGGTGAACGCCGCCTTGCGCTGCCCGGCCAGCTCCGGCTGCTCGTCGTCGGCCCGCTCGGTGCGCGGGCCGAGCGCGGCGAGGCACGCGGCCGCCGCGTCCCGGACCACGCCGAGCACGGTGCCGAGCACCGGGGGAGGGTGTCGATCCGGCCGGGCGGCGCGGCGGCGAGCAGCGCCTTGAGGTCCTCCCCCGCGGCCTGCAGCCGGTCGGCCACCCCCTGCTCGATCAGCCGGGCGCACCGCCGTACCGCGGTGAACACCGAGTTCTCCGACAGCTCGCCGGTCGCCACCGAGGTGACCCGGTCGACGAGCTCGTGCGCCTCGTCCACGACCACCACGTCGTGGTCGGGCAGCACCGACGCCTCCTCCATCGCGTCGATGGCGAGCAGCGCGTGGTTGGTGACGATCACGTCCGCCTCGCCGGCGAGCCGCCGGGCCCGCTCGGCGAAGCAGTCCTCGCCGTACGGGCAGCGGCTCGCGCCGAGGCACTCGCGGGCGCTCACCGAGAACTGCCGCCAGGCCTGCTCGGTCACGCCCGGCACGAGCTCGTCGCGGTCGCCGGTCTCGGTCTCCTCGGCCCACTCGAGGATGCGCTGCACCATGCGGCCGGTGGCGCTCACCGCGCGCGGGTCGAACAGCTCGTCCGGGCCCTCGTCCTCGGGCATGTCGGCGGACATCTTGTACCGGCACAGGTAGTTGCGGCGGCCCTTGAGGATGGCGAAGCTCGGCCGGTACGGCAGGCGGCCTTCGAGCGCCTCGACCAGGCGGGGCAGGTCGCGCTCGACGAGCTGGCGCTGCAGCGCGATCGTCGCGGTGGAGACGACCACCGGGGTGCGGGTGGCGACCGCGTGCCGGATCGCGGGGACGAGGTAGGCGAGCGACTTGCCGGTGCCGGTGCCCGCCTGCACCGCGAGGTGCTCGCGGGCGTCGATCGCGTGCCGTACCGCCTGGGCCATCTTCACCTGGCCGGGCCGCTCGGAGCCGCCGAGCGCCGCGACCGCCACGCTCAGCAGCTCCTCGACGGGCGGTGGCTCGTCGGCGGGCCCACCGGCCGCGTCGTCCCCGGCGGCGGCCTCCGCGTCCGCGGGTGAAACTTCCGGCTCGGAGGCGGGCTCCCGGTCGGCGGCGGAGCGCATTTCGGTCACACCGGCGATGTCCGGAACGGCATCCGCGGCGGGACGGCCCTGATCGGCGTCGCCGCCGGTCGCGGAGGGCCCGGCGGACCCGATGGGGGACGCTGACGGAAGAGAATCGGGCACGAGCGTCAACGGTACCCCGTCGCGAGAGGGGTCACGCCGCTTATTCTCTTCTGAGTGCAAAGCTCTCCGACTTCTCCGGGCGGATGGAGGGCCGCTCACGGTAAGGTTTGACCGTCTAGTGGACGAAAAAAGGCTGGTAATAGGTCTATGTCTGCCATGTCGGAAGTTGTCCCACTACCCTCCTTCGGCGAGGTCTTCTTCGACGCACGCGGCCAGGAGCGCGTGCTTCGAGTGACCTGGCACGAGGGAACCCTCGTCCTCAGCCTGTGGCGGGGGGAGATGTGCACCGCCAGCTTCCGCATGCCTTTCCAGGACGTCCAGCGGCTGCTCGAGACCCTGGAGGTCGGCTTCGCCGAGGCGAGCAAGCAGCTCTCCGAGCAGGCGGAGCGCGGTGAGGAGCGGGCTCAGGCACAGGGCGACTACCCCGACTACCCCGGTACCGGCCAGTACGTCCGCCCCGAGCAGGAGGGCGACCCGGCGCGGGCGCAGCAGCCCGGCGCGTACGGCGACCAGTCCGGCTACCAGGACGCCGACGCCTACTCCGGCGGCGGCTACCAGGACCAGGGCTACCAGGACTCCGGGCACTACTCCGACGGCGGCTACCAGAACGACGCCTACCAGGACGGCACCGCCTCCTACTCGGACGGCGGCGCCTACCAGGACTCCTCCTACCAGGACGACGGCGTCTACCAGGACGCCACCACTTACCAGAGCGGCGGCTCGTCGTACACCGACAGCGATCCGCGGCTGTCCTCGCTGCCGACCGTCGGCCCCAACGACGTGCTCGTCGCCCGCGGCAATCCGGCCCCGGACAAGCTCGTCGCGTCCGGCCCGGCCTCGCCCTCGTCCGGCCAGTACGGCGGGCAGAACGACCAGTACTCCGACCAGTACGGCGGGGACCGGTACTCCGACCAGCAGTACCCGGACCAGCAGTACTCCGACCAGCAGTACTCCGACCAGCAGTACTCCGACCAGCAGTACGCGGACCAGTACGGGTCCGACCAGTACTCCGACCAGTACGGCGGGGAGCGGTACGGCGCCGACCAGTACGGCGATCAGTACGGCACCGACCAGTACGGCCAGTACTCCGCGCAGGGCCACGGGTACGGCGGGCCCGCGCAGGGCCGCCACGGCGGCGCGTCCGCGGACCGCACCGATCCGTACGGCCTCGACTCGCAGGGCTACGGCGCCGGGTCCCAGGGGCCGGAGGTGGACCCCTCCGACCCGCTCGGCCTCAACCAGGTGGGCGGCCGCTCCGGCCGGCACTCCGCCGACTACCCGACCGGCGACTACTCGTCCGACTACGGGCAGGGCTACCAGTCGACGAGCGGCCCCTACCCGCAGGGCTACCAGGGCTCCGGCGGCTACCCGGCGGCCGAGCCCGCGTACACCGGCGGCGAGCGGCAGCCGCAGGACGACGACCGCGACCCGCACGGCCGCCGCCGGGAGTGGTGAGCCCGGGCGGGCACGCCCCCGAAGGCGGCCCCGCCGGGCCCGCGGCGTCAGCCGGTCACGGCTCGTAGGGGACCGGGACCGGGCGCTTCGGCTGCAGCCCGTCGCCCGACGACGTGCCGCGCAGCCGCCGGCCAATCCACGGCACCAGGTGCTCGCGCACCCAGCGGATGTCCTCGCGCCGCCGCACCCACGGGCTCACCGGCTCGCTGGGCGGCCACGGCGCGCGCCAGTCGTCCTCGCACTCCACGCCGAGCACCTCGAGCACCCGGGCGGCGACCCGCCGGTGCCCCTCGGCGGTCAGGTGCAGCCGGTCCTCCGACCAGGCCCGCCAGTCTCGCAGGCTCTGCATCGACCACAGGTCCACCACGCGGCAGCCGTACAGGTCGGCGATCGAGCGCACGTGCAGGTAGAACACGGCGAACTTGCCGCGCAGCGCTCGCATGATCGGGGTGTCGCGCACGTCGACGCCGGTGAACAGCAGCACCTCGGCGCCGGTGCGGCGCAGCTCGCGCACGGTGCGGGCGAACGTCTTGGCGACCCGGTCGGGGTCGGAGCCGGGCCGCAGCAGGTCGTTGGCGCCGCCGCAGAAGCTGATCAGGTCGGGCTTCATCTCGAGCGCGGCGGGCACCTGCTCCCGGACGATCTGGTCGAGCAGCTTGCCGCGGATCGCGAGGTTGGCGTACCGGAAATCGGGGTTGAGCGCGGCGAGCCGCTCGGCGACGCGGTCCGCCCAGCCGCGGAACCGGCCGTCCTTGCCGGGGTCGTTGAGGCCCTCGGTGAAGCTGTCACCGATCGCGACGAAGGTGCGGTACCCCCGGGCGGGCGCCGTGCCGGTCAGGTCGACGTCCGGCATGTGTCAGTTCCCCTCCCCTCGCGTCTTCTCGTCTCGCAGCAGCCGCGCGATCGCGTGCAGGGCCAGCACGTACGAGTACAGGCCGAACCCGGCGATCGTCCCGGTGGCCACGCCCGCGACCACCGAGGTGTGCCGGAACTCCTCGCGGGCCGCCGGGTTGCTGATGTGCACCTCCACCAGCGGGGCGGTGCGCTGGGCGAGCGCGTCCCGCAGCGCGTACGAGTAGTGGGTGAACGCGGCCGGATTGAGCACGATCGGGATCCGCGCGTCCGCCGCCTCGTGCACCCACTTGACGAGCTCGGCCTCGTCGTCGGTCTGCCGCACCTCCACCGAGAGCCCGACCTCGCGGCCCGCGCCGCGGCACAGCTCGACGAGGTCCTCGAAGGTGCTCGTCCCGTACACGTCGGGCTCTCTGCTGCCCAGCCGGCCCAGATTGGGCCCGTTGAGAACCAGGACCTGCCTCACGTTCTCCCCGTTGACTCTTCTCGTGTCGTACCGGCTCGCCGTCCCCCCGCGGTCACTCGGCGACCGCCGCGAACGCCGCCTCGAGCAGCTCCTCCGGCGGGTCAACCAGCCGGGACGGCTTCGCCACGTCGTCGAGCACCACGAAGCGGGCGGTGGCGCCGCGGTTCTTCTTGTCCACGCGCATGTGCTCGCGCAGCCGCGGCCAGGCGTCCCGCCGGTAGCGCACCGGCAGGCCGACCGCGGTGAGGATCGACCGGGTGCGCTCCACCAGGTCCGGCCCGACGCGGCCGTCGAGGTGGGAGAGCGCCGCGGCGAACACCATGCCGATCGCCACGGCCTCGCCGTGCCGCATCCGGTAGTCCTCGACCCGCTCGATCGCGTGCCCGAGCGTGTGGCCGTAGTTGAGGATCTCGCGCAGCCCGGACTCGCGCAGGTCGGCGCCGACCACCTCGGCCTTCACCCGGATCTTGCGCTCGATCAGCTCCCGGGTGTGCCGGCCCTCGGGGGTGCGCGCGCCCTCCGGGTCCTTCTCCACCAGGGCGAGGATCTCCGGGTCGGCGATGAACCCGCCCTTGATCACCTCGGCGAGCCCGGCCACGTAGTCGGCGCGCGGCACGGTGGCGAGCACGTCGAGGTCGCACAGCACCCCGGCGGGCGGGTGGAACGCGCCCACCAGGTTCTTGCCCTCGGGGGTGTTGATGCCGGTCTTGCCGCCGACCGCGGCGTCCACCATGGCGAGCAGCGTGGTGGGCACGAGCACCGCCGTCACGCCGCGCAGCCAGGTGGCGGCGACGAACCCGGCGAGGTCGGTGGTCGCCCCGCCGCCGACCCCGACCACCGCGTCCGAGCGGGTCACGCCGTTCCGGCCCAGCGCCGACCACAGCTCGGCGGCGACCTGCACCGACTTGGCCTGCTCGCCGTCGGGCACGGGCAGCGGCACCACCCGGTACCCGGCGTCGCGCAGCGCGGCCTCGACCCGCCCGGCGATCTCCGGCAGCGTCACCGGGTGGACCAGGCCGACGGTGCGCACCTTGTCGCCGAGCAGCGACGGCAGCTCGCCGAGCACACCGCCGCCCACCACCACCTCGTACGGCTCGGCCCCGCCGACGCCGATCCGCGTCGCCGTCATGCCGGCAGCTCCTTGACGATCTCGTCGACGACCTCCTCCGGCTCGCGGCCCTCGGTGCTCACCCGCAGCGTGGCGAGCCGCTCGTAGATCGGGCGCCGCTGCTCCATGAGCTTGCGGAACTGGGCGCGCGGGTTGAGCGCGAGCAGCGGCCGGGCCGCGCCGAGGCCGACCCGCTCCACCGCCGCGCCGAGGCCCACCTCGAGGTAGATCACGGTGTGCCCGGCGAGCAGCTCCTGGGTCTCCGGGCGCAGGATCGCGCCGCCACCGAGGGCGAGCACGCCGTCGTGCTCGGCGAGCGCGAGCCGCACCGCGGCGGCCTCGAGATCGCGGAAGCGCTCCTCGCCGTCCTCGACGAAGATATCGGCGACGGCCTTGCCCGCGGTCGCCTCGACGTCGGCGTCGGTGTCGCGGAAGCCCACGCCGAGCCGGTCGGCGAGCAGCCTGCCGATCGTGGTCTTGCCGGAGCCGGGCGGGCCGATCAGCACCGCGCGCGGCCGGGCCGCCTGCTCCGTCCGCCTCTCCGTCTGCGCCGTCATCACTTCACCACCAGCGCGGACAGGTAGCCGTTGAGGTTGCGGGCGACCTCCTCGACCGAGTCGCCGCCGAACTTCTCCAGCGCGGCGTCGGCGAGCACGAGCGCGACCATCGCCTCCCCCACCACCGCGGCCGGGACCACCGCGCACACGTCCGACCGCTGGTTGATCGCCTTGGCCGGCTCGCCGGTCTTGATGTCGATGGTCCGCAGCGCCCGCGGCACCGTGGAGATCGGCTTCATCGCGGCGCGCACCCGCAGCGGCTCGCCGTTGGTCATGCCGCCCTCGATGCCGCCCGCCCGGTTGGTGACCCGGCGCACGCCCTCCGGGGTGCTGACGATCTCGTCGTGGGCGCGGGAGCCGCGGCGGCGCGCGGTGCGGAAGCCGTCGCCGACCTCCACGCCCTTGATCGCCTGGATGCCCATGAGCGCGGCGGCGAGCCGGGCGTCGAGCCGCCGGTCCCAGTGCACGTAGCTGCCGAGCCCCGGCGGCAGGCCGTACGCGATCACCTCGATCACGCCGCCGAGGGTGTCGCCGTCCTTCCGGGCGGCGTCGATCTCGGCGATCATCGCCTCGGCGGTCGCCGGGTCGAGGCAGCGCACCGGGTTCTCGTCGAGCGCGGCGGCGTCCGCCGGGGTGGGCAGCAGGTCGTCGGGCGCGGACACCTCGCCGATCGCCACCACGTGGCTGACGATCTCGACGCCGAGCGCCTGCTTGAGGAAGTTCCGCGCGACCTGGCCGAGCGCCACCCGGGCGGCGGTCTCCCGGGCGCTCGCCCGGTCGAGCACGGGGCGGGCGTCGTCGAAGCCGTACTTCTGCATGCCCGACAGGTCGGCGTGGCCCGGGCGCGGACGGGACAGCGGGGCGTTGCGCGCCTGGTTCGCCAGCAGCGCCTCGTCGACCGGGTCGGCGGCCATCACCGTCTGCCACTTGGGCCACTCGGTGTTGCCGATGCGGATCGCGACCGGGCTGCCCAGGGTGCGCCCGTGCCGCACGCCGCCGACGATGGTGACCTCGTCCTGCTCGAACTTCATCCGGGCACCCCGGCCGTGGCCGTGCCGGCGGCGGCGCAGCGCCTCGGCGATGTCGGCCGTGGTCACCTCCACGCCCGCGGGCAGCCCCTCAAGGATCGCGACGAGTTCGGGGCCGTGGGACTCCCCGGCGGTCAACCAACGCAACATGGGGACAAGTCTTCCATGTGCGGCAGGGTGCGGTGTCCCCGGATGGCCCCTCGCCAGGACGGTGTCGCGGGGCGCGCTCCGCCGCGCCGCGCGAGCCGGCCCATGATCGGCCACCCGGTGATCGGCTAGCGGTACGGCAGCAGCACCGCGGCGAGCGCCGCGGCGAGCATGAACGGGCCGAACGGGAACTCGCTGCGCAGCGTGGCGCGGCGGGTGGCGAGCAGGCCGAGCGCGTAGGCCGCGCCGAGCAGGTGGCCGCCGGCCGCGGCGGTGATCCACGGCTGCAGGCCCAGCGCGCCGGTGGCGAGGCCGATGAGCCCGGCGAGCTTCACGTCGCCGAGGCCGAGCGCGTCCGGCCGCACCAGCCACAGCACGGCGTAGACCGCGCCGAGCGCGAGCATGCCGAGGCAGGCGTGCGGCAGCGAACCGGAGGGGGCGAGCAGGCCGAGCAGCACCGGGTACGACGGGAGGGTCACGGCGTCGGGCAGCCGCCGGGTGCGCCAGTCGACGACGGCGAGCGCCATGCCGGCGACCGCGAGGTAGAGCCAGGCCGCGAGCAGCCAGCCGGAACCATCGGCGAGCCGCCAGGCGACCGCGCCGCAGACCGCGGCGGTGGCGGCCTCCACGGTGGGCGGCCAGGCGGGCACCGGGACCGTGCGCGCGACCTCGCGCAGCCTCCGGAGCGGACCGGGCTCGGCCGCGCCGTTCCCCGGCCCGGCCGCGGGGTCGTGGCCCGGCGGGCCGTACCGGCGGGCGAACTCCCGGACGTACCGGCCCGCGAGCAGCCCGTACAGCGCGGCTGCGGCGACGGCGAGGGCGGTCACCCGATCGAGCGTAGGCGACCGGGGCCGTCCGCGGGCGGGCCCCGCTCGGGGCTGTGGACGAAGAGAGGACGAATCAGACAGCGAATTGAGGCGGCTGCGGCACGGCGGGCGCCGGGGCGCTCCGGCGGCCGGCCCCGCCCGTCCGCGGGACCGGCCCTACCTGCGCAGCCAGCGGAACCTGCGGCGGCGCGGCTGCTCGATCCGCGCCACCACCGCGTCCGGCATGCCCTGCCGGATGCGGTCGAGCACCTGACCGGGGGGCGCGTCCAGCGCGGCGAGCGCGTGCAGCAGCGCCCCCTCGATCGGGAACGGCACCGGCCCCGCCACGTCGAGCACCACCGCGGCGGCCTCCTCGTGCACCGCGGTGTGGCAGACCTGGGCGGCCCGCACCTGGATCGGCCGGGCGTCGGGCCGCCAGCGGCGCAGCGCCTCCAGCCCGGTGAAGGCGGGCACGGCGGCCCGGCCGTCCTTGCCGATCAGCTTCGGCAGCGCCATGTCCGTGCCGCTGCCGCACGCGTCCCCGGGCAGCTCGGCGGCGTCGACGACCACGGCCGGCAGGAACAGCCGCGCGTGCTGCAGCGCGGCGACCACCGCCGAGGGGTCACCCGACCCGGCGGCGAGATCGGCGAGCGCCTTCGCGAGCGCGGGGTCGGGGGACCCGTCGTCGTCGGGGAGGATCGGCTGCGGAATGCTCGGCACGGCACCCGAGCCTACCGGCGGCCTCCGGCGGCCCGGCGGCTCACCCCAGGTCGGAGATGGCGGCGACGATACCGCCACCGGACGGGCCCTGGTGCACCGCGGCGACCGACACGAACACCGCCGGGTCGCCGGTGACCGAGGCGGCGACGCCGCCCACGGCCGCCTTGATCTGGCGGTGCCAGTGCACGTCGGAGTCGTCGAGCATGATGTTGCGCCGCCCGCGCACCCGGCCGGTCGGGTCGGCCTCGCACTTGAGGAACACGTTCACGAGGCGGCCCTTGAGGTCGGACGGGTGCGGCCGCTCCGGCAGGTCGAGGCCGGAGGACCGGATCGCCTCCCAGATGCCGTCGGTGTCGAGCGCGTCCTTCATCACCGAGTGGCCGATGCGGTACCGGCCGCCGATGCCGCGCACGTTGCCGACCACGACGATCTGCGCCCGGTCGAGCTCGACGCCCGAGGAGCAGGACGCCACGCTCGAGTAGAGGGACAGGTCGCGGTGGATCTGGTCCTCCCGCGGCATGTCGATCTCGCCGAGGGCCACGCCGATGCCGAGCGCGGTGGTGGAGTTCGAGATGTCCATCGACTTGAGCGTGTCCTCGGTGACCACGGTCTTGCCGCGGCTGTGCGCGTCGGCGATGGAGGCCTGGGTGAGCAGCGGCGTCTTGGTCTGCACGTAGTGCACGTCCGCCGGGTCCTCGATGCCGGCGAGCTTCATCGCCTCGCGCACGCCCGCGGCGACCTTCTCCACCATCGCCGGACGGCCGATGTCCTCCGGCAGGATCACCTCGCTCATCGCGATGCCGACCGACAGCCGCGGCTCGTCGGTCTTGACCGCCTTCGCCGGGTCGATCGTCGCGAAGATCGTGGCGTGCGGGCTGAGCACGCCGTCGGTGCCGCCCGACCAGACCAGGGGCACCTGCGCGACCTCCTCGGGCGTGCGGGTGCCCTTCTCCACGAGCACCTCGCGGAACGCGCGGTCGGCGAGGATGCGCGTGTAGTCGTTGACGCCGCCGTTGCCCTCGGTCTTGCCGATCACCGCGAGCACCCGGTCGGCCTCGATCACGCCGTCGTCGATCAGCTTCGCCAGCCCGGACGCGTCGGTGACGCTCTCGATCGGAACCTTCCGTACCTCGATCGGATCCGGCATCCCCTTCAACCTTTCGTCATCCGTTTTCGCCAGTCCCAAGCCCCGCGGCCGCCCGGACCACGGTGCCGACCTCGCCGTCGAGCGCCTCGCCGATCCGCTCCAGCGTGGTGATCACGGCGCGCTCCCCGCCGTTCTCGACGAAGCGCGCCGCCGCTTCGATCTTCGGGCCCATGCTGCCGCGCGCGAAGTGCCCCTCGGCCTGCAGTGCCCGCAGCTCCTCGGGCGTCACCCGCCCGATCGGCCGCTGCTGCGGTGTGCCGTACCCGACGAACGCGTTGGGCACGTTCGTCGCGATCACGAGGGTGGACGCCTTGACGTCCCGGGCGAGCACCGCGGCGGCGAGGTCCTTGTCGATCACCGCGGCGACGCCGCGCAGCGTGCCGTCGGGCTCGCGCACCACCGGCACGCCCCCGCCCCCGGCCGCGACGACGGTGAAGCCGCTCTCCATGAGCGCGACCGCGGCCTCGGCGTCGAGGATCTCCACCGGCTCGGGGGAGGCGACCACCCGCCGCCAGCCCTTGTCGAACCGCCGCCAGGTCTCACCGAACCGCTCGAACCGGGCCGCCTCCTCCTCGGAGAAGTAGCGGCCGATCGGCTTGACCGGGTCGGCGAAGGCCGGGTCGGCGGCGTCCACCAGGGTGCGGGTGACCACCACGGCGGTGCGGCCGCCCAGCGCGTTGAGCACGAGCGTGCCGATGGTCGCCTGGGTGGTCGCCACGCACCAGTCGAGCGGCACCGGCGGCACCACGTCGGCGGAGAGCTGGTTCTTCAGCAGCACGTTGCCCACCTGGGGGCCGTTGCCGTGGGTGAGGATCACCTGGTGGCCGTGCGCCCGCAGCTCCGCGACGTGCCGCATCGCCTCCTCGATGGCGCGCCGCTGGTCCTCCGGCGCGGCGCTGCCATCCGGGCCGGTCATCGCGTTGCCGCCCAATGCGATCAGTACGCGTTCGCCCACACCGCGAAAGCTATCCGCAGGACTCCCGCGCGCTCATTGGCAACGGGTGCCCAACAACCGGCGAGTTGTAGGCGGTCCTTGCCAAGCGGGCGGTGAGGGCGGCTTAGGAGGCCCCGGCGTGGCCCGCGCCGCCGAGCCGGGCGAGCCGCCGGACCGCCTCGTCGATCACCTCGTCCCGCTTGCAGAACGCGAACCGCACGAAGTGCCGGCCCGCCGCGGCGTCGTCGTAGAACACCTGGGTGGGGATCGCGACCACGCCCGCGAGCTCGGGCAGCCGGCGGCACAGGTCGACCCCGTCGGAGAAGCCGAGCGGCCGGATGTCGGCCTGCACGAAGTAGGTGCCGGACGGCCGCAGCGCGGTGAACCCGGCCGCGGTGAGCCCGGCGACGAGCCGGTCGCGCTTGGCCTGCAGCTCGTCGCGCAGGTTCGCCACCCAGTCGAGCTCGTTGCGCAGCGCGTAGGCGACCGCGGCCTGCCACGGGCCGTTCGCGGTGAAGGTGAGGAACTGCTTGACCGTCTGCACCGCGGTGACCAGCGGCGCGGGCGCGCACACCCAGCCGGTCTTCCAGCCGGTGACCGAGAACGTCTTGCCCGCCGAGGAGATCATCACGGTGCGCTCGCGCATGCCCGGCAGGGTGGCGAGCGGGATGTGCGGGACGCCGTCGAAGGTGAGGTGCTCGTAGACCTCGTCGGTGATCGCGATCAGGTCGTGCTCGAGGCAGACCGCCGCGATCGCCTCCAGCTCCTCGCGGGTGAACACGGTGCCGGTCGGGTTGTGCGGCGAGTTGACGAGGATCAGCCGGGTGCGCGGGCCGACCGCGGCGCGCAGCTCGTCCGGGTCGACCGCGAACCGGCCGCCCGCCGGCCGCAGCGTCACCGCCCGCCGCACCCCCTGGGCGAGCGCGATCGCCGCGGCGTAGGAGTCGTAGTACGGCTCGAAGACGATCACCTCGTCGCCGGGCTCGCACAGCGCGAGCACCGCGGCCGTGATCGCCTCGGTGGCCCCGACGGTGACGAGGACCTCGCCGTCCGGGTCGTAGGCGAGGCCGTACCGCTCCTTGTGGTGCTCGGCGACCGCCTGCCGCAGCTCCGGCAGGCCGGGGCCGGGCGGGTACTGGTTGAGCCCGGAGCGGACCGCCTCGACCGCGCGGTCGAGCATCGCGGCGGGCCCGTCGGTGTCCGGGAAGCCCTGCCCGAGGTTGATCGACCCGGTGCGTACGGCGAGCGCGGTCATCTCGGCGAAGACCGTGGTGCCGAACGCCCGCATCCTGGCGACGAGAGGGTTGGTCACGGGCTTCAGCGTAGTGCGCCCGCGCGGTCCCGCCGAGGGGGTGGTGCGGCGGAGCGGCGCCCGGCGCTCGCGCAAACCGCGCTCATCGTGATGAACTGGCAGGTATGGCCGAGCCGCGCCGCGTCCCCGAGTTCTCGCCGGTGCCCGACTCCCCCGCCGGCCGGCCTCCGCCGCGGCCACGGGTCCGCGAGCTCGACGCGCTGCGCGGCCTGGCGATCTGCGGGATCATGGTGGTGAACACCTGGCAGCACGTGCGCGCCGCCACCTGGTCGGTGCACGAGGGCGGCGTCGTCGACGACGTGATCGGCACGCTGCTGCAGGGCCGGTTCTACCCGATCTTCTCGCTGCTGTTCGGGATGAGCTTCGTGCTCTTCCTCGACGCCGCCCGCGAGCGCACCGCGCATCCGCGGCTCGCGCTGTTCATGCGGCTCGTCGTGCTCGCCTGCTTCGGCCTGCTGCACCAGCTCGTCAACGACGGCGAGGTGCTGCTGCCGTACGCGGCGTTCGGCCTGGTGCTGCTGCTGCCGCTGTCGTACCTGCCGCGCTGGGCCGCGCTCGCGGCCGGGCTCGCCGGGGTCGCCGCCGGGGTGGCGGTGCACGACCCCTGGCTGCTCATCGCCGGGCTGTTCCCGCTCGGTATGGCCCTGGTCCGCTACCGGCCCTCGCCGCGGCTGCTCGGGCCGTCGTTCGCCGTCGCCGTGGTGGGCGCGGCCGCGGGCCTCTGGCTGCAGGCCCAGCCGCCCGCCGCGGCCGCGCCGTGGCTCGACCCGGTCACGGTGAGCATGCTCGCCGCGCTGGCCGGCGCCGCCGCGTACGCGCTCGGCACCGTGCTGGTGGCGCGGGCGAGCCGGGCGGTGTCGGCGGCGCTGGAGCCGCTCGGCCGCATGGCGCTCACCAACTACCTCACCAGCACGCTGTTCATCCTCGCCGCGCTGCCGCTGCTCGTGCGGGACACCACCCACCTGTCGGTGCTCGGCTACTCGGCCGCGGTGCTCGCCGTGCAGTTCGCGTTCGGCCGGTGGTGGCTGCGCACCCGCCGGTACGGCCCGCTGGAGTGGATCTGGCGGTGCACCACCTGGTGGCGGATCGTGCCCAACCGCCGCGACCCGGCCGACCCGGCCAGGTACGGCGCGGCCGGCCGTACCGGGGGAGAATGAGGCCATGCGCGTCGCCCTCTGCCAGATCGCGGTCACCCGCGACCCCAAGACCAACCTGGAGCGCGCCCGCGCCGCGGTCGCCGAGGCCGCCGCGGGGGGCGCCCGCCTCGCCGTCCTCCCCGAGGCGACCTCGGTCCGGTTCGGCCGGGACGCCCTGGCCGCCGCCGAGCCGCTCGACGGGCCGTTCGTCACCGGGCTCGCCGAGGCGGCCCGGGAGCACGGCGTCGCGGTGCTCGCCGGGGTGTTCGAGCCGGCCGGGGACGGCCGGGTCTACAACACCGCGGTCGCGCTCGAGGCGGACGGCTCGCTCGCCGGGGCGTACCGCAAGATCCACCTGTTCGACTCGTTCGGCGGGCGGGAGTCCGAGCTGGTGCGCCCGGGCGACGCGCCGCTCGTGGTGGGGCTCGCCGGGCTGCGGCTCGGCCTCATCACCTGCTACGACGTGCGCTTCCCCGAGCTGGCCCGCCGCCTGGTCGACCTCGGCGCCGAGGCGTTCGCGGTGATCGCCGCCTGGGGGTCGGGGCCGATGAAGGAGGACCACTGGGTCACCCTGGTGCGGGCCCGGGCGATCGAGAACACGACCTGGACGATCGCGGTGGGCCAGGCCCCCGCGCCCGAGTTCCGGGACGGCTTCGGCGTGGGCCGCAGCATGCTCGTCGACCCGATGGGCGTGGTCCGCACCGATCTCGGCCCGGACGCGACGGTGCGCGTGGCCGAGCTCGACCTCGCGGCCACCGAGCGGATCCGCGCCACCCTGCCGTGCCTGGAACACCGGCGGCTGCGGTGATCCGGATCGTAGACTGGCGGGCGTGAGCGAGCTGAGCGCGCCGGTCGCCCGGACCCGGATGCAGAAGGTGATCCCGCCCCGGCTGCTCGTGCCGTACCTGCAGGGCAAGCGCACGGTGATCTCCGGCTACGTGTACCGGGTGCAGGACTGCCTCCGCCTCACCACGCCGCGGCAGCTGTACGAGGCGCTCGACCTCGGTTTCGAGGGCTCCCAGCTCACCGCCGACGTGCCCGAGCTCTACCTGCTGCGGTGGTACGCCCGCGACACCGACGTCTACACCGTGCCGTACGGCCCGCACATGGGCGGCGACTGGCACGACAACCCGCCGTTCACCGGCACCGGGTTCACCTCGTCGCGCAGCCACGTGGTGCCGCAGTTCCACACCATGCCGATGCCGATCCCGGCGGGCGCGGAGATCTACCGCGTGCGCGACGACGGCGAGCACCTGTTCGGGATCTACGATGGGCTGACGTGGCGGCCGGCCGGATGACCGGGCCGCCGCGCGACCTTCGATCCGGAGCATGCCGATGACCGATGTCGAGCCGGTGGGCTGCGGCTACGTCGCCCGGTACCGCGGCCACACCCACCCGGCCGCGGTCGGGCCGGACAGCGACGACGTGGTGCTGTTCAGCGAGGAGCCGCGCGAGGGGTTCGAGCAGGCCGGCGACTACTGGCGGCGCACGGTACGGCGCGAGGAGCTGGAGTGGCTCATGCTCGTGCGCACCGTCGGCGCGTTCGCCGGCGAGCCGTGCCTCGTGCTCGACGAGGACGACGACGGCCTGCACATCGCCTACGCGGGGCACAACGGCACGAAGGCCGAGTCGCTGGGCTACTGGCCGGTCGACCACGGCGCCTACGAGGTGGTCGTGCCCCGCGAGGAGGTCACCTCGATCCGGGTGGAGCGCATCCCGATCCCGTGCCGCCCGGCGGGCGGCGGCGAGTCCTGAGCCCGCTCAGCACGGCCGGGCGCCGAGCGTGCGGTACCGGGCGTGCCGCGCGGCGAGCCGCTCGGCCGGGTCGCGCCCGGTGAGCACGGCGATCTCGTACTCCAGGCTGCGCGCCACCCGCGCGCAGAACTCCCGCGGCTCGGCCGCGGCGTCCGGCAGCTCCGGGATGACCCGGTCGACCACGCCGGAGCGGCGCAGGTCGATCGAGCGCACCCCCTGTGCCCGGGAGATCTCCGCCGCCCGGTCCACGGTGCGGTAGCGGATCGCCGACGCGCCCTCCGGGGGCAGCGGCGCGAGCCAGCCGTGCTGGGCGCACAGCACCCGGTCGGCGGGCAGCAGCGCGAGCGCCGCGCCGCCCGCGCCCTCGCCGAGCAGCACCGACACCGTGGGCACCGGCAGGTTGAGCAGGTCGGCGATGCACCGGGCGATCTCCCCGGCGAGCCCGCCCTCCTCGGCCTCGCGGGACAGGTCGGCCCCGGCGGTGTCGATGAGGCTCACCAGCGGCAGCCCCAGCTCGGCGGCGAGCCGCATGCCGCGCCGCGCGGCCCGCAGCCCGGCCGGCCCCAGCGGCGGCACCGCGCGCCCGCCGCGCCCGCGGTCCTGGCCGAGCACCACGGCGGGGGCCGTGCCGAACCGGGCGAGGGCGAGGATCAGCCCGGGGTCGCCCTCCCCCGCGCCGGTGCCGTTGAGCACGGTGACGTCGGCGGCGGCGTGCTCGAGCAGCTCGCGCACGCCCGGCCGGTCGTCGCGCCGCGACCGGGTGATCGCCTCCCACGCGTCGACCTCGGCCGCCCGCTCCTGCGGCGCGGGGCCGGGGTCGAGCCCGCGCACCGGGGCGCGCAGCACGTTGAGCGCGCGCACCGCGGCCTCGCGCAGCTCCCGCGGCTCGAGCACGGCGTCCACCAGGCTGTGCGCGTGCAGGTTCTCGGCGACCTGCACGCCCTCGGGGAACGGGTGGCCGCGCAGCGACTCGTAGACGCGGGGGCCGAGGAAGCCGACGAGCGCGCCCGGCTCGGCGGCGGTGAGGTGGCCGAGCGAGCCCCAGGAGGCGAACACCCCGCCGGTGGTCGGGTGCCGCAGGTAGACGAGGTACGGCAGGCCGGCGGCGCGGTGCGCCATCACCGCGTCGCTGATCTTGACCATCTGCACGAAGGCGAGCGTGCCCTCCTGCATCCGGGTGCCGCCGGAGGCGGTGGCGGCGAGCAGCGGCAGCCGTTCCCGGGTGGCCCGCTCGATCGCCCGGACCAGCCGGTCGGCCGCGGCGACGCCGATCGTGCCGGCGAGGAACGAGAACTCGCAGGCGATCACGGCGACCCGGTGGCCGCCGAGCAGGCCCTCGCCGGTCACCACTGCCTCGTCGTACCCGGTGCGCTCCCGCGCCGCGGCGAGCTCGTCCGCGTACGGCGAGCCGGGCGGCGCCGGGTCGACCGGCGGCTCGTCCCAGGACCGCCAGGAGGCCTCGTCGAGCACCGTGCTGATGAGCGTCCGGGCGTCCGGACGCCGGATACCGGTCATCGTCACCGCTCCCGCTCCTCTCGCTCGGCGAGCCACTGCAGGACCGCGTCGTTGTGCTCGCCGAGGAGCGGCGGCGGGGTGTGCTCCCGCGGCGGCAGGCCGTCGAACCGCAGCACCGGCCCGGGCAGCTCGATCCGGCCGAGCACCGGATGGTCGACCTCGATCACGAGGCCCTGGGAGCGGGTCTGCTCCCACTGGTAGACCTCGTCGATGCTGCGGATCGCCCCGGCGGGGATGCCGGCCTCGGCGAGCAGGCCGAGCCAGTGGGCGCGGTCCGCGGTGGCGAGCGCCTTCTCCATGTCGGCGATGAGCTCGTCGCGGTGCGCGAACCGCTGCTGGTTCGTGGCGTACCGGGGGTCCTCGGGGTCGATGCCGAGGATCGGGGCGAGCTTGCGCCACTGGGCGTCGTTGCCGCAGGCGATCTGGATCATGCCGTCGGCGCAGCGGAACGCTCCATACGGGGCGATCGAGGCGTGGTGGTTGCCCTGGGCCTTGGGCACCACTCCGGCCACGGTCCACGCGGTGCCGTGGTAGGCGTGCACGCCGACCACGGAGGCGAGCAGCGAGGTGCGCACCACCCTCCCCTTACCGGTGCGGGCGCGTTCATACAGCGCGGCGAGCACGCCGAACGCGCCGTTCATGCCGGCGAGCAGGTCGGCGATGGACGCCCCGACCCGGTACGGCTCGTCCGGGCTCGGCCCGGTGAGGCTCATCAGCCCGGCCTCGCCCTGGGCGATCTGGTCGTAGCCGGGCCGGCCGCCCTCGGGGCCGTCGTGGCCGAAGCCGGTGATGGAGAGCACCACCAGCCGGGGGTTGAGCTCGTGCAGCCGCGCCACGGGGAAGCCCAGCCGGTCGAGCACGCCGGTGCGGAAGTTCTCGATGAGCACGTCGCTCTGCCGGACCAGCCGCTCCAGCAGGTGCTTGCCGTCCGGGGACTTCAGGTCGACGGTGACGGAGAGCTTGTTGCGGTTGGCCGACAGGAAGTAGGTGGAGATGTCGCGGTCCGGCCCGACGAACGGCGGGCCCCAGCCCCGCGACTCGTCCCCGCCCTGCGGGTGCTCCACCTTGATGACCTTGGCCCCGAGGTCGCCCAGCATCTGTGCGGCGTGGGGCCCGGCCAGCGCGCGGGAGAGATCGAGGACGACGATGTCGCCGAGGGGTCCGTGCAAGGCGTGCCTCCCAACCTTGGCAATATCAGGCATATGCCGTCGCTCCTCCCCTTCGCCGCCCTGGCCGAACGTCTGCACGACCTGCGGCCGGCGTTGGGGAACACGCGGTTGATCGCGATCGACGGCCCGGCGGGCTCGGGAAAGACCACGTTCGCCGGCCGGCTCGGCGCGGCGGCGCGGGCGCAGGTGATCCACAGCGACGACTTCCCGGTGCCCTGGGACGGCCCGCCGGACGCGTGGTTCGCCCCGCTCACCGAGCAGGTGCTCGCCCCGCTCGCCGACGGCCGGCCGGGGCGGTTCCGCCGCTACGACTGGAAGCGCGGCGCGTACACCGAGTGGGTCGAGGTGCCGCCCGCGCCGGTGCTGCTGATCGAGGGGGTGGGCGCCGCCCGGCGGGCCACGGCCCACCTGCTCGCGTACACGATCTGGGTGACCGCGCCGGAGCCGGTACGGCTGCGCCGCGTGCTGGACCGGGACGGCCCGGGCCTGCGCGAGCAGTGGGACCACTGGATGCGCGCCGAACGCGCGTGGTTCACGGCCGACGGCACGGCCGCGCGGGCCGACCTGCGCGTGGACGGCGCGCCCGCGGTGCCGCATGATCCCTCCGCCGAGTTCGCGGTGCTGCCCGCCGACGCCGTGTGAGCCCGCGGGCCGCCCGCCGTACCGTGTCCGTGTCATCCCCATCCGCCGCCTTCACCGGGCCGGGCACCGGCCTACAGGTGGGGGACGGCGTTGAACTCCACCAGGTGGAGCCGGCCGTCCCGGCGCTCCCACGTCGAGATCGCGGTGTTGCGGACCTCGCCGTACCCGGCGATGTGGCGGACGTCGGTGTCGTCGTCGTGTTCCAGCACGTGCCGCAGCAGCGCCACGACCGAGTCGTGGGCGACGATGAGCACCCGCCGCCCGGCCGCCTCCCGTTCCAGGTCGGCGAGGAAGGAGCGCAGCCGGGCCGCGATGTCGGGGAACGACTCCCCGCCCGGCGGCCGGTAGACCCACCACCCCACCTCCTCCCGGCGGCGGGCCTCCTCCGGGAAGCGCTCGGCCACCGCCTCCGGGTTGAGCAGCGACAGCTCGCCCATCACCCGGTCGATCAGCCGCTCGTCCTCGTGCACCGGCGGCGGGTCGGCGAGCTGCTCGCACACGATCCGCAGCGTCTCCCGGGCCCGCAGGTAGGTCGAGGTCCACGCGACCTGCGGCCGCCGCCCCTCCGGGAGGGCGGCGAGCCACCGGCCGAGCGCGGCCGCCTGTTTGCGGCCGCGGTCGGTGAGCGGGACGGCGGAGTCCGGCCGGGGGAAGGCGAGCGGCTCCCCGCGGCGGGCGGCCTCGGCGAACGCGGCGTTCGCCGCGCTCTCGCCGTGCCGTACGGCCATGATCACTGAAGGTCCCATGGCGCTTACAGTACGTCCACGTCGGCGTGGAGCTTGCCGCCGGACAGGATCGGGTAGCCGGGGCCGCGGTCGAAGAACGGGGTGTCGTCGGCCGCGCGCAGCCGGGCCCGCAGCCGCTCGGTCGCCTCCCAGTCGATCTGCGGGTCGTCCTTGGGGCCGGTGAGCACCACGCCGTAGTCGTCGCGGGCGCCCTCGAAGGAGACCTTGCCGTCGCGCACGTCCGCGGCGACCCGCTCCGGCTCCCGGTCGTACGGCGAGCCCCAGCCGCCACCGCCGGTGGTGCGGATGCGGATCACCTCGCCCGCGCGCACCGGCTCGTCGTCGACGAGGCCCTCCAGCTCGCGGCCCTCGATCTCCACCCGGAACGGCCGGCCGGCCTTGCCGCCGTTCACGCCCCAGCAGGACAGGATCGACCGGTCGGCGATCGACATGAACGAGGCGTCGCGCAGCATGCGGATGTGCTTGTCGTAGCCGAGGCCGCCGCGGAATTTCCCGGGGCCGCCGCTGTCCACGGCGAGGCCGAGCCGCTCCACCCGCAGCGGCCAGCGCGCCTCGGCGAACTCCACCGGGATGTTCCGCGAGTCCGGCACCACGTGGATGGTGTCCTCGCCGTCGGCGTACCAGCGGCCGCCGGAGCCGCCGCCGAGCACCTCGCGCATCAGGTACGGCTCGCCGTCGTCGTTCGTGCCGTACACGCCGGTGTACCGGATCGTCTCCTGGTCGGCGGGCATGCGGCCGCCGGTGGCCTTGGCGAGCACGCCGGCGAGCACGCCGAGCAGCCGCAGGATGACGAACGTCCGGGCGTTGGTCGGGGCCGGGAAGATCGGGGTGAGCAGGGTGCCCTTCTCCGGGAACCGCATCTCGATGAGCGGCACCACGCCCTCGTTCACGTCGAGCTCGGCCATGCGCTCGGGCGTGTCGGCGAGGTTGCGCAGGATCGGGGCGAGCCACTTCTTGAGGAACACGCCGTCGGCGTAGTCCCCGGCGTGGTTGATCGGGCCCTTCGCCTGCGGCGAGGTGCCGGTGAAGTCGATGAGCAGCGGCGCGGGCCTGCTGTGGTCGACGGTGAGGGTGATCCGCTGGGTGTGCAGCTTGGGCTCGTCCACGCCGTCGTGCTCGGCGTAGTCCTCCCAGACGAAGGTGCCCTCGGGGATCTTCGACAGCAGCTCGCGCCGGAACGTCTCGGTGGTCTTCTCGATGATCGCGTCGAAGCAGGCCTCGACCGCCTCCCGGCCGTACCGGTCGAACAGCTCGGCCAGCCGCCGGGCGCCCATGAGGCAGGCCGAGCACTCGGCGTCGAGGTCGCCGGCGAGCGAGTCCGGCATCCGGGAGTTGCGGGTCATGATGCGCAGCGCGGCCTCGTTCGGCACGCCGCGGTCCCACAGCTTGATCGGCGGGACCATGAGGCCCTCCTCGAACACGCTGCGCGCGTGCGACGGCATCGAGCCGGGCACCGCCCCGCCGATGTCGTCGTGGTGGCCGAACGCCTGGACGAACGCCACCACCTCGCCCTGGTGGAACACCGGCACGGTGACGCACAGGTCGGGAAGGTGGCCGATGCCGCCCTCGGACAGGTAGACGTCGTTGTGGAAGTACACGTCGCCCGGGTTCATCGTCTCGATCGGGAAGTCCCGGACGATCGGCTGGACGAGGGCGGAGTAGGAACGGCCGGTGAGCTTGCGCAGCTTCCGGTCGTGGATGCCGGCGCGGAAGTCGTGCGCGTCGCGGATCATCGGGGAGCGGGCGGTCCGCGCGATCGCGGTCTCCACCTCCTTCTCCACCGAGGCGAGGGTGCCCTCGACGATCTCGATCAGCACCGGGTCCACGGTGGCGGCGGGCGCCTTCTGCTCGGTCACTGGTTCTCCCTGCGCTCGACCACGATGTTGCCGTAGGCGTCCACCTCGGCCCGGAAGCCGGGGTGGAGGGGAAGGGTGGAGCCGTACTCCTCGACGACGGCGGGGCCGTCGATGACGTCGCCGGGGGCGAGGCCGGCCCGGTCGTACACCGGCACGTCGCGCCAGCCGGCGCCGTCCTCGTCGAAGTAGACGCGGCGGTACGCGGGCTGCGGCGGCTCCTCGCCGGGGGCGCGGCGCGGCCGCTCGGCGATCTTCGGCCGGCTGATCGGGCCGATGCCGGAGACGCGCAGGTTCACCCACTCGACCGCGTGCCGCGGGTCGTCCCGGTACGCGTAGCCGTACAGCCGCTGGTGGGCCTCGTGGAACCGGTCGACCACCTGTGCCCGCCAGGCCTCGTCGATCGGGCCGGACGGGGCCGGTACCCGCACCTCGTACGCCTGGCCGTAGTAGCGCAGGTCGACGCTGCGGGCGTAGACGTGCCGGTCGCGGGCGAAGCCCTCGCGGTCGAGCGCGTCGGCGGCCTGGGCCTCCAGCTCGGCGATGACGCGCGCGGCGGCCTGCAGGTCGAGGTCGCGGTCGCGGGTGACGAACGTGCGCACGTAGTCGTTCTTCACGTCCACGGTGAGCAGGCCGAACGCGGACACGTTGCCCGGGTCCGGCGGCACGATCACCGCCTTGAGGCCGAGGATGTCGATGAGCCGGCACACCAGCAGCGGGCCGGACCCGCCGAACGCGACCATCGGGAAGTCGCGGACGTCGAGGCCGCGCTGCACGGTGACCTGCCGGATCGCGTTCGACTGGTTGAACGCGCTGATCTCCAGCACGCCGGTGGCGGTGCGCTCGGGGGTGAGGCCGAGCTTTGTGGCGAGCTCCTCGATCGCGGCCTTCGCGGCGGCGACGTCGAGCGGGATCTCGCCGCCGAGCAGGTGCGGCGGGATGCGGCCGAGGAACACGTGCGCGTCGGTGACGGTGACCTCGGTGCCGCCGCGGGCGTAGCAGACCGGGCCGGGGTCGGCGCCCGCGCTGCGCGGCCCGACCTTGAGCGTGCCCTCCGGGGAGATCCACGCGATCGAGCCACCGCCCGCGCCCACCGTGACGATGTCGATCATCGGGATCTTGCACGGGTAGCGGCCGATCGTGCCCTCGGTGGTGATCGACGGCTCGCCGTCGACGATGACCGCGACGTCGGTGGAGGTGCCGCCGCCGTCGAGGGTGATCACCGAGGGGTGGCCCGCGGTGGAGGCGATGAGCGCCGCGCCGAGCGCGCCCGCGGCCGGGCCGGACAGCACCGTGGTGATCGGCTGGTTGACCACCTCGGCCGCGGACAGCACGCCGCCGTTGCTCTTCATCACCGAGAAGCCGCGGCCGAGCCGCTGCGACAGGTTGGCGATGTAGCGGCGCATGGTCGGCTTGACCGAGGCGTCGACGAGCGTGGTGACCGAGCGCTCGTACTCGCGGTACTCGCGCAGCACCTCGCTGGAGATGGAGACGACCGCCTCCGGGTGCTCGCGGGCGAGCACCTCGCGCATGCGCTCCTCGTGCGCGGGGTTGGCGTACGAGTGCAGGAAGCACACGCCGATCGCGTTGATCCCGCGGTCGCGGAACCACCGCGCCACCCGCACCGCCTCCTCCTCGTCGAACGGGCGCACCTCGTTGCCGAGGTGGTCGAGGCGGCCTCCCACGGTCTTGACCCGGTGCACCGGGACGATGCGCGGCGGCTTCACCCAGAAGTACGAGTTGCCGTAGCCGTCCGGCACGCTCTGCCGGGCGATCTCGAGCAGGAACTCGAACCCCTCGGTGGTGATGAAGCCGAGGTCCTGCGGGCGGTCCTCCAGCAGCTGGTTGGTCGCCACGGTGGTGCCGTGCACGATGCCGGCGACGTCGTCGAGGGTGAGGTCGCCGAGCCCGTACGCGTCCGAGAGCACCTTGGCCACGCCGGCCATGAAGCCGTCGGCCGGGTCCGCCGGGGTCGAAGGGGTCTTGGTGGTGACGATCCGGCCGGTGGTCTCATCGACCGCGACCACGTCGGTGAACGTGCCGCCGGTGTCGATACCGATGCGCACGCGTGCCTTTTCCCGACTCATGCCTTCTCCGCACCCATATCCCTGTGTCTATCGATGGTGGTGGCCCGGGGGAATCGGCAGACCCTGCCCAAGGAGGCCGGGGTTTTCGGTGATCGTTGCCAGAATGATCGTTGCCGGGATGCCCCCGATCGCACGGCCGTGGCCCGGCCGGCTCGGTGCGGGCCGCCGGGGACGGCCCGTCTGCGCGGCCGGGCCACGTGCCCGTTCCCCGCGTTCAATCGCGTGTGCCGATCCGTAACGCCGATCGCGTCGCCGCCACGCGCCGGGTGTCGCCGGCACGTGGTCGTCCGGCACGCGTTCGTCGCCTCGTCGTCGTCCAGCGCCACGTTCGCCCGGCCCCGCGCTCGTCCGGCACAGTGCTCGTCCGGCGCTGGGCCTCGCCGTGAGCATTACCTCCCGGGCGGCGCCGTACGGTCAACCCCGGTCGGCGGCCGGCCTTCGTGCCGCCTGGCCGGGAACCCTCCGGTTCCGCCCGCCGCGCGCGGGCCGATCAGCAGCCCCGCCGGGCGGCCCGGCCGAACAGCCAGCCGACGGCCACGCCGCCGAGCGCGACGCCCGCGCCGAGGGCGAAGGCGGTGAGCATCGTCCAGGCGGGCGGGTGCTGGGCCCCCTGCTTGGCGGGCCGCCCGGCGGCGGCCGGGCGTTCGAACACCTGCCCGGCGACCGGCCGCGATCCGTTCGCGGCCGGCGCGGCGGCGGGCTGCGGCTCGGCCGCGGCGGCGGGTGCGGCCGCGCCCTCCGTGACGCCCTCGGCCTGCGCGGCGGGCGCGGTCACGGCCGCCGCGACGGGGGCGGTGGTCAGGTGGCGCTCGACGGCGGCGAAGAACTCGCCCGCGGTGCGCCGGGCGACCGAGGTGAGCATGCGCTGGCCCACGCCGCCGATCATGCCGCCGACGACGGCCTCGGCGTCGTAGTCCACCCGGGTGCCGCCCGGGGCCTCGCTGAGCCGTACCCGGACGGTGGCGTCGACGGTGCCCGGGGCACCCCGGCCACGGGCCCGCAGCACGAAACGCTCGGGCTCCTCCGGTTCGGCGAGCGCGACCTCGCCCTCGTACACGCCTTTGATCGATGCCACCCCGGCGGTCAGCGTCATCCGGTAGACGTCGCCGCCGAGGGCCTCAAGCCGCTCGCATCCGGGAATGGTGCACGCGAGCACCGCCGGGTCCTGCAGCGCCGCCCACAGCCGGGCGCGCTCGACACCGAGTACGGCACTGCCGGTGATCTTCATGGCGAACCTCCGTGAGCGCCACTCTAAGGAACGCCCCGGGGACGCCTTAACGGCAAGATCTGCCCCACAGCCAGGCATTCCATCGTCATCCCTCGCTCACGGCAGGGCCTTGCGCGCGGTGCGGAACCGGCCCCGGCGGGTACGGCTCAGCCCGTGCCGGCCGGCAGGATCGCCCGGATCACGGCCGCGGTGTCGGCGAGATCGGGCAGCACGATCTCGGCGCCGGCCGCGCGCAGGGTGGCCGCGTCGCTGCGGCCGGTCGCGACCGCGACGACGCGGGCGCCGCCCTCGTGGCCGGCCTGCACGTCCCGGGGCGTGTCGCCGACGAGCACGGTGTCCTGCGGGCCGAAGGTGCGGCCGAACTTCGCCTTGGCCCGCTCGCGGGCGAACGCGACGAGCGACGGCCGCTCCAGGCCGTCGAGGCCGTATGCGCCGATGTCGAAGTCGACGTACCCGTGCAGGCCGAACGCGGTGAGCTTGCAGATCGCGATCGGCTTCATGTTGCCGGTGAGGACGGACTGGGCCACATCGGGCCGCCCGGCGAGGGCGGCGAGCGCGGCCCGGCCGCCGGGGAGCTCTCGGCCGCGGGCGGTGAGCTCGTCCCGCCGGTCCTCGTACGCCTTGGCGAGGGCGTCGGCGAACGTCTCCACGAGGTCGCCGGTCACGGGCACGCCGTTGAGCTCGAGCAGCGCGGTGATGATCGAGCGGTCGGTCCGGCCCGCCATGTCCGGGAACCTCTCCGCCGGGCGGCCGACGAGGTCGCGGAAGACCGCGCCGTAGATCTCCCGGCTCAGCCCGGCGATGTCGATGAGGGTGTGGTCGATGTCCCAGAGCACGAGCGTTCGCACCCCCGCATGCTAACCGGCCGCATGATCGCCGCCATGGCCGGTGCGCCCGGGGGTGCGGAGATCGTGCGGGGAGACGAGGGTTCCGCGGCGGGCCGGGGCGGGTGGGCCGGCCCGCCGCGAGGGCCGTGGCGCGTCGCCGGGCACGACCTGCGCGGCGCGCGGGCCTCCCGCCCTGACCTGCGCCGACGGGGCGGATCCAGACGACCAAGGCGAGATCGATCACTCCCGCTCCGGCCCGGACCGATGCGGCGCATCTCACAGCGCAGTTGCTCTACATCTTGTAGTACTACAGACCGTAGAGAAACTACGATGCGGAGCGGGAAAACCGGCGGGGGACATCCATGGACGCGCTTGATCTGGCCCGGTGGCAGTTCGGGGTCACCACCGTCTACCACTTTCTTTTCGTGCCGCTGACGATCGGCCTGGGCACGTTCGTCGCGGTGCTGCAGACCGCCTGGCACCGCACGGGCCGGGAGCACTACCTCACGCTCACGAGGTTCTTCGGCAGGCTCTTTCTGATCAACTTCGCGATGGGCGTGGTCACCGGCATCGTGCAGGAGTTCCAGTTCGGCATGAACTGGAGCGAGTACTCCCGCTTCGTCGGTGACGTGTTCGGCGCGCCGCTGGCGATGGAGGCGCTGCTCGCCTTCTTCCTCGAGTCGACGTTCCTCGGGCTGTGGATCTTCGGCTGGAACCGGCTGCCGCGGCGCGTGCACCTGGCGACGATCTGGGCCGCGGTGATCGGCTCGAACCTGTCGGCGTACTTCATCCTCGCCGCGAACGCCTGGATGAAGCACCCGGTGGGCTACGAGGTGGTCGACGGCCGCGCCCGCATGACCGACATCTGGGCGGTGCTCACCAACTCCACCGCGCTCGCCCAGGTGCCGCACGTGATCGCCGCCTCGTTCGCGGTCGCGGGCGGGTTCGTGCTCGCCGTGTGCGGCTACCGCATCCTGCGCGAGCGCCGCATCGCGGGCATCGAGGCCGGGATGTGGCGGAGCGCCATGCGCGGCGCGCTCGCCATGACCGCGATCGCCGGGGTGGTCGTCGCGGCGAGCGGCGACGCCTCCGCCCGGCTCATGTACGAGCAGCAGCCGGCGAAGCTCGCCGCCGCCGAGGGCCTGCGCCACGACCGGGCCGCCGCGCCGTTCTCGATCGTGCCGGGCGTCGAGGTGCCCGGGCTGCTCAGCGTGCTCGCCGCGCACGACGCCGACGCCACGGTGCAGGGCATCGAGGACGTCCAGCGGCGCTACGAGCAGCGGTTCGGCCCCGGCGACTACACGCCCAACCTGCCGCTGGTCTACTGGTCGTTCCGCGTGATGATCGGCTTCGGCCTCGCCACGACCGGCCTGGCGCTGCTCGGCCTGTGGCTCACCCGCGCCCGCCGCATCCGCGGCCCCGGCGGCGCGGCCCGCCGTACGGCCCGGCCGGTGCCCGCCTGGTTCGCCCGGCTGTGCCTGCTCGCGCTGCCGCTGCCCACGGCCGCGTCGATCGCGGGCTGGCTGCTCGCCGAGATGGGCCGCCAGCCGTGGACGGTCATGGGCGAGCTGCTCACCGCGGCGAGCGTCTCCCCCGGCGTCACCCTCACCGAGGTGGCCGTCTCGCTGACCGTCTTCACCCTCCTGTACGGCGCGCTCGCGGTGGCCGAGGGCGTGCTGCTGGCCCGCCACGTGAAGGCGGGCCCCGCGCCCGAGCCGGCGCCGCCGCGGGAGGACGCCCCCGAGCCGGCCGCGCCCGGCCGTCCCGCCCTCCTCATGTACTGAGGTGAACGCCGAATGGATCTGGTCACCGTCTGGTTCGTCCTGGTCGCCGTGCTGTGGACCGGCTACTTCGTGCTGGAGGGCTTCGACTTCGGCGTGGGCGCGCTGCTGCCGCTGCTCGCCCGGGACGAGGCCGAGCGCCGCCAGGTGCTCGCCACGATCGGCCCGGTGTGGGACGGCAACGAGGTCTGGCTCATCACCGCGGTCGGCGCGATGTTCGCCGCGTTCCCGGGCTGGTACTCCGGCCTGCTCAGCGCCTGGTACCTGCCGCTGCTCGCCGTCCTCGCCGCGCTGATCGTGCGCGGCGTCGGGCTGGAGTGGCGGGGCAAGGTGGGCTCGGCCCGGGAGCGCGCGCTGTGCGACGCCGGCATCGTCGCCGGGAGCGCGCTGCCCGCCGCGCTGTGGGGCGCGGTGTTCGGCGGCATGCTCGGCGGCACGGCCCTCGCCGCCGTGGTGGGCGGGGCGTTCTCCCTCACCCTCGCCGCGCTGCACGGCGCGGCCTTCGTCGCGGTGAAGACCGCGGGCCCGGTACGGCTGCGCGCCCGCCGCCTCGCGCTGCGAGTGGCGGCCGCCGCGCTCCCGGCCGCCCTCGCCGCGCTGCCCGCGATCCCGGCCGCCCGGGAGGCCGGGCCGCTGCCGCACGTCGCCGCGGGCGCCGCGACCGCCGCGCTCGCCGCCGCGGTCGCCCTGGTCTGGCGGCGCCGCGAGGGCGCCGCCTTCGCCGCCACGGCCGCCGCGATCGCCTGCACCGCGGCCGCGCTGTTCGGCGTGCTGTGGCGGGCCCCGCTGCCCGGGCTCACGGTCGCCGAGGCGGCCTCCGGGCCGTACACGCTCACCGTGCTGACCTGGATCGCCGCGGTGGCCCTGCCGTTCGTGCTCGCCTACCAGGGCTGGACGTACTGGGTGTTCCGCGCGCGCCTGACCAGGGCGGCCGTGGCGCCGCAGGAGGAGCGGCCCGCGACGCGCCGCGGCGCCGCGGGCCGGACGAGCTGATCAGCGCCCCGCGTCGCGGGCGGCCCGCCGCCCGGGGATGGCGAGCGTGGCGATGGTCGCGGCCACCATGAGGACCGCGGAGACGAGGAACGCCCGCGCGTACCCGGCGGCGAGCGCCTCGACCTCGGGAGTGCCCGCGGTGGTGAGCGTGAGGGTGTGCGCGGCGGCGAGGGTGACCAGGCCGGCAAGGCCCAGCGAGCCGCCGAACTGTCGGGCGCAGTTGAGCAGGCCGGACACCAGGCCCTGCTCGCTGCTGGGCACGCCGCTGGTGGCGGCCATGGCGAGCGGCGGGAAGCCGAGCCCCATGCCGCCGGTGAGCAGCAGGCCGGGCAGCAGCACGCCGGTCACGTAGCCGCTGTCCGCGGTGATCTGCGCCTGCCAGAGGAACCCGGCGGCGGCCATCAGCGCGCCGAGCGCGATCAGCGGGCGCGGGCCCGTCCGGGCGACGAGGCGCGGCGTGGTCTTCGACGCCACCACGATGGCGAGGCAGTGCGGGAGCAGCGCGAACCCCGCCTGCAGCGGGCTGTAGTGCAGCGCCTGCTGCAGGTAGAGCGAGAGGAAGTACCACATCGCGAAGCCCGCGGAGCCGATCAGCAGCTGCACCACGGTCGTCCCGCTGACCGAGCGCGCCCGGAAGGCCCGCAGCGGCACCAGCGGGTCCGACGCGAACCGGGCCTGCACCACGACGAAGACGGCGAGCAGCAGCGCCCCGGCGGCCATCGGCACGAGCGCCTGCGGCGCGCCCCACCCCGCGTCGTGGGTGTGGATCAGGCCGTACTCGAGCGCCATCAGCCCGAGCGTCACCGTGACCGCCCCGGCCACGTCGAGCCGCCGCCCGGCCCCGTCGCGGCTCTCGGCGAGGTGGCGGAGCGCGATGCCGATCGCAACGATGCCGATCGGCACGTTGATCAGCAGGATCCACCGCCAGGACAGCGCCTCGGTGAGCAGCCCGCCGATGATCCCCCCGGCCGCGCCGCCGACCGCGCCGATCGCGCCCCAGGTCGAGATCGCCTTGGTCCGGTACGGCCCTTCGGCGAACGAGGTGGTGAGGATCGTGAGCGTCGCGGGCGAGACGATCGCCGCGCCGAGCCCCTGCACGACGCGCGCCGCCACCAGCATGCCGCCGGTGGTCGCCGCTCCGCCCACCAGGCTCGCCAGCGTGAACAGGGCCATGCCGGCGATGAACACCCGCCGCCGGCCGTACAGGTCGGCCGCGCGCCCGCCCAGCAGCAGGAACCCCGCCGAGGTGATCACGTAGCCGTTCACCACCCACTGCAGCCCTTCCGGGCCGAGGCCCAGCTCGGCGTCCATGGCCGGCAGCGCGATGTTCACGATGCTGACGTCGAGCACGACCATGAACTGGGCGATGCACACCAGCGTGAGGATGAGCCAGGGCGGCGGAGCCGCCGATCTCCCCCGGCTCGTCACGGAGGGCTCGGCGGTCAACCGGTCGTCCATCGGAATATCTGCCTTTCGTACGCCACCGGGACCGCCTGGCCGGGTCCCGGGCTGTTCACGGGCCATCCGGGTGCGCCGCCCGCGGGCGGCGGGCGCATCGCCGTGGACGGGTGGCCCGGAGCCCCGCCGCCCGATACCGGGAACGGCGGGGAGGCCCGACCGGATCAAGTACGCGGACCGCTGGTTTGTTCCCGATCGAACCAGCGGCTTGGCGCCGGCGCGCGACCCGCGCCGCGACACGTCTCATGACATGTCGCAATGACGTGGCGGCCGGATGCGCCGGAGCGGAGACCGGCTCGACCGGCGCGCTCGCCCGCACCGCGCCGGTCACGACGATCTCCGGCAGCCGGGCGCGCCCGCCCCAGGTCGCCGCGAGCCGCGCCACCGCCCCCCCTGGTCGATCGGCTCTCTGCGAGATTGCGCCACGACGGCACAGCCTCCCAGAGGCCACCGACACTTTTCCGGCCATGCGGCGCGCCACGAGCCGCGCCCCGCCGGGCCGCGGTCACGCGGGCCCGTACCGCGCCGTCCGTCTCGCCGTCGGCGACGTAACCCCCGGCCGCGTTCCCCCCGTCGGCCTCGACGTTTGCGGCGCACGCCGCCACTGCCACGTCCATGCGGACAGCATGCAACCTCAAGCTTTGTTGAGGTCAACCGCGGATACGGCGGCCGCGGCCGGCGGCTCCCTTTCCCGCTCAGCGCCGGCCCCGCCTGCCTGGACGCTCAGCAGGACATGAAAACGATGGCAGGACTCTCCCGCCCGGCCCCGGGCACCCGGACATCCGCTGCCCTCGGGCCGTGCGCGTCAAACGGACAGGGTATTCAGCCCACTCAGGAGCGACCCACGATCCCGGCCTTCACGGCCGCAAGGAAATCGCGCCACTCGTCGCGCGTGAAGACCAGCACCGGGCCACCCCGGTCCTTACTGTCCCTAACCGCTACAACGCCCTTAAGGTTGGTGGCAACCTCGACGCAGTTGCCGCCATCGCTGCCGGTATAGCTGCTGGTTCGCCACTGTGCGCCGTCAAGGTTGCACGTCATCGAGCAACTCCTCGATCAGTTTGAGCGAATGGCTCTGGGGATAGGCCTCGGCTCTGATCGCATCGTAACGACGCATCAACTGCCCGAGCAGGTCACGATCATCTACCGTTCGCCCTCGCGGCTACCCTTCTATGTATGCCGCTTGGGGCCGTCCGTCGCGCTCCGCGATGATGAATCCACCCTGAAGGCCACAGAGTGCGTTCGCGGTGTAAGGAAGGACTTGGAGGGTCACGTTCGGATAGCGCGCCAGGTCCAGCAGATGCTGAAGTTGTTCCCGCATCACTTCGGCGCCCCCGACAGGGCGGCGCAGCGCACCCTCATCGATGATCGAGATGATGAGCGGAGGCTTCTCCCGCGTGATGATTGCTTTTCGCTCCATGCGGGCCGCCACCCTCTCATCCAGCTCCCGCGATGTGATCCCCGGCTCGGATCGGAGCACCGCTCGAGCGTAAGCCTCGGTCTCGAACAGTCCTGGAATGAGGGTCGGTTCGTATCCGCGAAGGGAGGTGGCTTCCTGTTCCTCCAGCAGCCACGGCCGGAAGTGCTCGGGAGCCCCCGCCCAGGTGGTCTTGAGGTAGTGCTTGGCGAAGGTACCGGGGAGCCCGAAAGCCGCGTCCACGAGGTCGGCGAAATGCTGCGTGGGCGCGCGTCTGCCCTGTTCGATCATGCCGATCGTGGACTCGGAGTAACCGATGCGCTCGCCGAACCGGCGTTGGGTGAGCCCATGCGCGCGACGTAACTCGCGCAACTCATAGGCGAACCTGGCGCGCGGCGACTCATCAGGGTCGATCCTGACAGGATTGGACATTTCTGCTTTTCTCCGCCGTAATCCACCCCACCCTCGTCACCCCACGCAAACCCCACACGAATTGCGGGGAGGCTGTGGGGCCATTGCCCTCGTCAGCGTAGCCCCATCCGGTCACCCTTGGAGGGCAAACGCTCACCCACTGCAGTCACGCGAGGGCAAAAATGTCGGCGGACACGGGCGACCTTCTGGGGGCGATCACTTTGGCGGGCAGACCGGAATCGGCGTCCGCCGCACGCGTCTTCGTCGAAAAGGCCCTCGGGGCCGCTCACCCTGCCCTGGACGACGCCAAGCTCCTGGCCTCCGAGCTCGTCGCGAACAGTGCCGTCCACTCCGACTCCCGCGGGGACGGCGAGATCACCGTCGAGATCTCCAGGACGGCGTCGCGCGGCAGGATTCGCATCGGCGTCATCGACCAGGGCTCCACCGCTCGGCCGCGCGTCCGCAACGCGCCGGATGACGTGACGGGACGAGGCCTGTTCCTGGTGGCGGCGCTCTCCCGGCGCTGGGGTGTCACCGACCGGGAAGCCGCCCGCGAGGTCTGGTTCGAGATCGACGACGGCGCCTGACGCGAGAGAACCCGCCCCGGCCAGGTCCGCCGCTGAGACGGCCACCGTGCCCCGGGCGCCGCCTGGAACGGTCATCCGGCGGACGCGGAGGTGCCGCGGTTCGCGGTCTCGAGCTCGGCGGCCTCGAACAGGCCGAGGCGGTGGGCGAGGGCGGCGGCCTCGCCCCGGGTGGCGACGCCGAGCTTGGCGAGGATGTGCGACACGTGGGCGCTCACCGTCTTGACGCTGATCACCAGCGACTCGGCGATCTGCCGGTTGGTACGGCCCGCGGCGACGAGGCGGAGGATCTCGAGCTCCCGGCCGGTGAGGCCGAGCCGCGCCGCGGGATCGTCCGCGGCGTCGGCGGAACCGGCGGCGTCCGGCACGGCGACGCCCGAGCGGCGGGCGATCATCCGGATCTCGTCGAGCAGCGGCGCCGCGCGCAGCCGCTCGGCCCGCCCGGTGGCGCGGCGCAGCAGCTCCGCGGCACGGCCGCGCCGCTGCGCCGCGACCGCGGCCTCGGCGGCGCGGGTGCGCGCGTACGCCTCGGCGTAGGGGTCGCCGGCCGCGGCCCACGCCTCGGCCGCCCGCTCCCACCGGGCCACCGCCTCCTCGCCGGGCCGGGTGAGCTCGGCGTCGACCCAGGCGGCGTGGGCGGACCACAGCGGTTCGGGGGCGGGCAGCGAGGCGGCGAGCTCCCGGACGCGGGCCGGCGACGCCTCGTCCACCGGCTCGCCGAGCGCCCGGGATCGGGCCTGGGCCAGCGCCTCGGCCCGCGCGGCGGTCACCAGCAGCGGCCAGCCGAGGAACGGGACCCCGCGGGCGTACGGCAGGGCGTCCGCCACGGCCGCGCGGGCGTCGGCGGGCCGGTTGTCGCGCAGCGCGATCTCGGCCGCGAGCCGGGCGAGCGTCACCGCGACCAGGGGCATGCCGGGGTTCTCCCCGGCGAGCGCGCGGGCGAGCGCCAGCCGTTCCCGCGCCGCCTCGGTCTCCCCCCGCAGCAGCGCGACCTCGCCGCGCAGCGCGTGCAGCAGCGCGCCCGGCCCGCCCGCCGGGTCCTCCCCCAGCGCCGCGGCGGCGGTCCGGTCCGCCTCGCCCCAGTCGCCGCGGCGCAGCAGCAGCCCGGCGATCGCCACCCGCAGGAACGTGCCGAGGGTACGGTCCAGCCCGGCGGCCTCCGCGGTGCCGAGCCCGGCCCGCGCCATCGCCATCGCCTCGTCGCCGCGCCCGGCCCAGGCGAGGGCGTCGACGGTGTTGAGCTCGGCCCGGGTGAGGCGGACCACGTCGCCGCGGCTGCGGGCGAGCTCGCGCCCCTCGGCGAGCGCGGCGAGCCCCGCCTCCGGCGCGCCGCGCTGTGCCTCCGCCGCCCCGGCGGTGACCAGGGCGTTCGCCAGGGTTCCGAGGTCCCCGGCGGCGCGCGCGACGCGCACCGCCTCCTCGGCCACGGCGCGGGCCCGCTCCGGGCTGCCGAACAGCAGCAGCACCACGCCGTACACGTCGAGCACGCGCGCCCGGGCCGGGGAGTCCGCCTCGGGCGTCAGCGCCACGGCCCGCTCCGCGCACGCCAGGGCCTCGCGGTCGCCCACGTTGGTGAGCGCCATCGCCCGCAGCGCGAGCAGCATCGCGGTCTGCGGGGAGCGGTCGTCCCCGGCCTCGGCGAGGGCCTGCGCGGTGAGGTCGAGGGACGCGGCGTCCTCCCCGGCCCACAGCGACGCCATGATCGCCTTCAGCCAGGTCTCCCGCCGCTCGGGCCCGCGGGCGGCGTCCACCGGCCACACCCGCAGCGCGCGGCGCAGCATCTGCGCCTGCTCGGCGTGCGCGTGCATCGCCTCCGCGGTCTCGGCGGCGCGCAGCAGCGCGGGCAGGGCCCGCCGCGGCTCCTGCGCGCCGTACCAGTGGAAGGCCGCCTCGGCGGCCCGGCGCTCCGGCGCGAGCGCCTCCGGGGCGCCGTCGATCGCCTCGGCGAAGGCGCGGTGCAGCCGCACCCGCTCGGCGGGCAGCAGGTCGGCGAGCACGACCTCGCGCAGCAGGGCGTGCCGGAACCGGTACCCGTCCCGCTCCGGCACCAGGATGCGCGCGTCGACCGCGGTGCGCAGCGTGCCCAGCAGCGCCGCCTCGTCCAGCCCGCTGGTCCGGCGCAGCAGCTCGTACGGCACGCACGGCCCGCCCACGGCGGCGAGCCGTACCGTGGCGCGGGCGTCGGGGGGCAGCCGGTCGACCCGGTGGAGCAGCAGGTCGCGCACGGTGTCCGGCAGCCCGTCGGGCGGCGTGTCGGGCGGAGTGCCGGGCAGAGTACCAGGCGGAGTGCCGGGCAGCGTGTCGGGCAGAGCGGTGGGCAGGGCGTCCTCCGGCCGCGCGGCGGCCCGGGCGAGCTCCTCGGCGAAGAACGGGTTGCCGCCCGAACGCCGGTACACGGTCTCGACGAGCCGGTCGTCCGGCCGCCGCCCGAGCACCCCGGCGACGAGCTCACCGACCTCGGCCCGGGTGAGCCGCGCCAGGCGCAGCCGCCGCACCCCCGGCAGCCGCTCCAGCGCGGCGAGGTACGGCGGCAGCGGGTGCGCCCGGTCGAGGTCGTCGTCCCGGTAGGCGGCGAGCAGCAGGACGCGGGCGGGCCGGAGCGTGCGGGCCAGGTAGCCGAGCAGCTCGCGGGTGGTCCGGTCGGCCCAGTGCAGGTCGTCGACGACGAGCAGCACCGGCCGCTCCTCGGCGAGCCGCCGCAGCAGCGCGGCGAACAGCTCGGCGAGCTCGAACAGCCGCGGGCCGCCGTCCTCCCGCCGGGTGCGCGCGGCCGGGCCGTACTCGGGCAGCAGCTCCAGCAGCCCGCGCGCGGCGGGCAGCAGCCTGGTGAGCCGGTCCGGGCCGGGGTCGCGGGCGAGCTCGCGCAGCACCGTGGTGATCGCGGCCAGCGGCAGGCCCTCGGCGCCGAGCTCCACGCACGCGCCGCGCAGCACCCGCCAGCCGGCCTGCGCCGCCCGGGCCGCCTGGTGGTCGAGCAGGCACGTCTTGCCGATCCCGGCCTCGCCGCCGACCACCACCATCCCGGCGTCGCCGTCCTGTGCCGAACGGGCGGCCGCGCCGAGAAACGCGAGCTCCTCCTGCCGACCAAGCAGCCCCATGGCGACCACCATACGGCCGGTCCGGTGGTCCGATGAGCCCGGATAAGGCGGTTCTGACGGCCTCAGCAGCCGGATAAGGCGGATCGGGCAGCCCCGGGGCGGCCGGATAAGGCGGCGAATAGGGCATCTGCCCGGTGTGCCGGGGCCGCCTCACCCGCGACGCTGCTTCACGACCGGTTCCCCGGCACGACCCGAAGGAGACCACCGATGCGGCAAGTACCCGTGCTCATCGTGGGCGGCGGCATCACCGGCCTGTCCTGCGCGCTGTTCCTCGCCGCGCACCAGGTGCCGTGCCTGCTCGTGGAACGCCACCCCGACCTGCTCAGCCACCCGCGCGCCCGCGGCATCACCCCGCGCACCATGGAGCTGTACCGGCAGGTGGGACTGGAGGAGAGCATCCTCGCCGCGGCGTTCGCCGGCTCCGACTTCGCCTGGGTCCCGGTGCGCGCCGAGACCCTGAGCGACGAGGTGTACGAGACCCCCGACGAGCCGAGCGAGAGCGACGGCGCCGAGGCGAGCCCGTGCTCGTTCGGCCCGATCGACCAGGACCGCCTGGAGGACCTCGTCCGGTCCCACGCCCGCCGGCTCGGCGCCGAGCTGCGGTTCTCCACCGAGCTCACCGACTTCACCCAGGACGACAGCGGCGTGACCGCGGTGCTCACCGACCGCGCGACCGGCGCGTCGGAGCAGGTGCGCGCGAGCTACCTGGTCGCCGCGGACGGCTTCCACAGCCCGATCCGCCACCGGCTCGGCGTCCCGGCCGACGGCCCGGGGCGGCTGTTCGACACGATCACCGCGATCGTCGACGCCGACCTGCGCCCCGCGCTGCGCGGCCGCCGCGCCACCATCGCCTACCTGCAGCGGCCCCGGCCGTACACGATCATGATGGCGCACGACGCCGAGGGCACCCGCTGGGTGTTCGGCACCGGCCACGACCCGTCCCGCGAGCCGATCGAGTCGTTCACCGACGAGCGGGTCGCCGCCATGGTGCGCGAGGCCGCCGGCCTGCCCGACGTCGAGGTGCGGCTGCGCCCCCAGATCCCCGGCACCGACATGAAGGTGCTCGCCTTCCCGATCGGCGCCCACGTCGCCCGCAACTACCGGGTCGGCCGGGTGTTCTTCATCGGCGACGCCGCCCACGTGTGGCCGCCCACCGGCGGCCTCGGCGCGAACGCCGGCATCCAGGACGCGCACAACCTCGCCTGGAAGCTCGCCCTCGTCACCGCGGGCGCGGCCGGCCCGGGCCTGCTCGACAGCTACGAGGCGGAGCGCCGCCCGACCGGCCTGATGACGATGGGCCAGGCGCTCGCCCGGTTCGGCACCCGCATGGGCCCCGGCAGCGCCCCGGAGATCGTCGAGTACGGCGCGGTGGCCCTCGGCTACCGGTACCGCTCGGCGGCGGTGCTCGGCGGGGACGAGGACGGGGACACCACCCCGCTGCTCCCCCGCGAGCTGCGCGGCCAGGTCGGCACCCGCGCCCCGCACGTGCCGGTCGAGCGCGGCGGCAGGCGGATCTCCACCCTCGACCTGTACGGCTCCCGCTTCGTCCTGCTGACCGGCCCCGACGGGGACGCCTGGGCCAAGGCCGCCAAGGACCTGCCGCTCCCCGTCGACGTGTACCGGCTCGGCGTCGACCTGGCCTCGGACACCGCCGCCGAGGCCCACGACCTGGCCCCCGGCGAGGCGATCCTCGTCCGCCCCGACGGCTTCGTCGCCTGGCGGTCCACCGACCCCGGGGCCCTCGCCGGCGCGCTCGCCGCGATCCTGTGCCGCTGACCTCCGGCCCGCCGGCGGGTGGTACGGCGGGCCGTACCGGGCGCGCGGCCTGCCCCGGGCGGAGCGGGGCCGCCGCGGGGCGGCCGTCCCGAGTCCTGATCCTCCCGGTGAGGGGGCGGGAGGATCAGGACTCGCCGTCGCCCGCCGGCGAACGGGCGCGACTCGCCCACCGGCGGCGAGCAGGCCGGGCCGGGCCCGGGCGGTCGCCCGGGCGGCTCGGGCGGAGGCGGACGGGGGCCGCATCCGCCCCGTATCCGCCCGGGCGAACCGCGCCGGGGCGCCACCGGCCCGCCCGGCGGCCGTCCCCGGCGGCGGCGAAACGTTCGGGCCAAAGGTGCCGTACGCGCTCGGCGAACCCTACAGCGGCCGCCCGGCCCGCAGGATGGCCCCGACGCGCCGCGTGACGCCGCTGACCAGCGCTTTCGCACCCTGTCCGGGGCCGTGCCGGGGTGCGCTCCGGCCGGGGCGGCGCCGCGGCGGGCGGCTCCCGCGCGGCGGCGTTCGTTCCCGGCGATCGCCGGGCCGGCGCGGGCGGGGGCAGGATCCGCGTCTGAGGCCCCAGCGACGACGCCGGGATCGCCGGGCCCGGCGCGGCTTCCCGGAAAGGCGGCATCTGGTGCGAGTCGAGGACGACGCGGATCGCGGCGCGCTGCTCTCCGGCGGAGAGCTGAGGATCCTGCGGGCGCTGTTCGGCGGCAAGGCCGGCCACGTGGTGGCGATCGGCGCGCTCGCGGCCCTCTCCACGGCGGGCACCCTCGCGCTTCCCCTGGTGGTGGCGCGGCTGCTCGAGGCGGTGCAGCACCGCCACGACGTCACCGGCGCCGCGCTGCTCATGGTGCTCGTCGGCCTCGGCGCGGCCGTCGCCGGGACGCTCGCGGCCTACCTGCTGGCCCGGCTGACCGAGCGGCTCGTCTACCGGCTGCGCGTCGCGACCATCCGCACCTCGCTCGCGCTGCGGCTCGCCGAGGCCCGGCGCGAGGGCGGCGGGAACCTGGCCACCCGGCTCTCCGGCGACGTCGTCCGGCTGAAGAACGCGATCGACATCGGGCCGATCCAGATCCCGACGGCGCTCGTCACCCTCGCCGGCACCTTGGTGATCATGGGGCTGATCGACTGGGTGCTCCTGCTCATCACGCTGGGCGGATTCCTCGCCGCGCTGTGGATCGTCGCCCTCGTGATCCTCGGCCTGCGGCGCCGGTACCAGGCGGTGCAGGAGGGCCTCGGCGAGCTGGCCACGCGCTTCGTCTTCGCCGTCGACGCCCTGCTGATCATCAAGGCGTACCGGGCCGAGGAGCAGGTGGCCCGCGAGCTGACCGGCCGGGCCCGGAACCTGGCGCGGCTCGGCCTGCAGACCGCCCGGCTGGAGTCGCTCATGGCCCCGGCGGTCACCCTCGGGCAGCAGATCGCCCTGCTCGCCGTACTCGTCGGCGGCGGCACCCGGCTGCTCGCCGGGGAGCTCGCCCTCGCCGACTTCGTCGCGTTCCTCCTCTACCTGCTCCAGCTCACCGCGCCGCTGCTCATGCTCGCCTCGGGCGTCGCCGACATCCAGGCCGGCGTCACCGCCCGCGAGCGGTTCAACCGGCTCTTCGCGCTCCCCACCGACGCCGACGCGCCCGCCCGCACCGCGGACGGCCACGGGGCGGGGTACGGCGCCGCCGCGCCGGCGAACCCGGCCCCCGGCGCGGCCCCGGACGGGTGGCCGGGCGGCCCCGCGGTCCCGGCCGTGCGGTTCGAGCGGGTCGGCTACTCCTACATCCCCGGCGACGAGCCCGCGCTGCGCGAGGTCGACCTCACCGTGCCCGCCAGGGGCCTCACCGCGCTCGTCGGGCCGTCCGGCGCGGGCAAGACCACGGTGCTCGGGCTCATCGAGCGCTTCATGACCCCCGACTCCGGCCGGGTGCTGGTCTTCGGCCGGGACACCACCGAGCTGACCCCGGCCGAGCTGCGCGCCCGCATCGCCTACGTCGACCAGTCCTTCACCCTGCTGCGCGACACCGTGCGCGCCAACCTCACCCTCGGGCAGGACCGGCCCGTGCCCGACGAGGTGCTGCTGCACGCACTGGCGAAGGTGGGGCTGGACGAGCAGGTGCTGCGGCTGCCGGACGGCCTCGACACGGTGATCGGCGGCGCGAACGACCTGTCCGGCGGCCAGCGCCAGCGCCTCGCGCTGGCCCGGGCGATCCTCGCCGACGCCCCGCTCGTCCTGCTCGACGAGCCCACCTCCCAGCTCGACAGCGGTAACGAGCTGCGGCTCCGCGAGATCGTCGACGACCTGGCCCGGGACCGGGCGGTGCTCGTGGTCGCGCACCGGCTGTCCACGGTGCAGCACGCCGACCGTGTGATCGTGCTCGACCGGGGCCGGGTCCTCGCCGTCGGCACCCACGACGAGCTGCTGGCCGGCTGCGCCCCGTACGCCGAGCTGGTGCACGGGCAGCTGCTCGGCGGCCCGCAGGACCCGCCCCGCGACGCCTGAGCGCCTCCCCGGCGCGCCGCCGCGGCCATTCCCGGCGCGGCCCGGACCGCCGTCCCCGATCCGCCCGGCACGGCCGCCGCCCCGGCCGGCGCCTCGGCGGGCCGACCATGGGCGCCGCGGCCCCTCGGCCTCGCCGTACCGCGGCGAGCGGACGACCGCCCCCGGCCGGGACCGGTGGCGAGGGACACCGGGGCGAGGCCGGGGGCGGTCGGGTGTGGGTGGGGGGTGCTCAGCCGACCCGCGCGGAGGCGGTGCGGCGGAGGTGGAAGAGCTCCGACGGGGAGATCGGCATCTTCATGATCGGGATGCCCTCGGCGTCCTCGATCGCGCTGGCGATCACCGCGGAGACCGGGATGACGCCCGCCTCGCCCGCGCCCTTGATGCCGAGCGGGTTGAGCGGGCTCGGGGTCTCCAGGTGCGCGGTCTCCACCCGGGGCACCTCGGTGGCGTACGGCATCAGGAAGTCCATGAACGAGGCGTTGAGCAGCTGGCCGTGCTCGTCGTAGACCATGCGCTCGTACAGCGCGCCGCCGATGCCCTGGGCCACGCCGCCGTGGATCTGGCCGTCCACGATCATCGGGTTGATCAGCCGCCCGCAGTCGTGCACGACCGCGTACCGCAGCACCTTGATCTCGGCGGTCTCCGGGTCGGTCTCCACGATCGCCGCGTGCATGCCGTACGCGAACGTCGACCGCACCGGCGAGTAGTAGTCGCGGCCCTCCAGGCCGGGCTCCTCCCCCTCCGCGACCGGCGGCTTGTCGTCCGAGGCCGCGGTGGCGAACTGGGTGGCGCGCTTCGCCTCCTCGTCGAAGGCGTACCGCAGCGGGTTCGCCAGCACCGCGACCGTGGACAGCGGGATCGACGCCGACGGGTTGCCCTTGACGTGCACGATCCCGTCGGTGATCGTCAGGTCGCCGGGGTCGGCCTCGAGCGCGTCGGCCGCGATGCGCAGCGCCTTCTCGCGCACCTTGCGGCAGGCGAGCGCGATCGCGTTGCCGCTCATCACCGCGGCGCGGGAGGCGAAGGTGCCCACGGCGTACCCGAACCGGCGGGTGTCCCCGGTGACCACCGAGACCCGCTCGATCGGCACCCCGAGCTCGGTCGCCGCGATCTGCGCGAACGCGGTCTGGTGGCCCTGGCCCTGCGAGGTGAGGCCGGTGGAGACGTGCACCCGGCCGTCCGAGGTGACCTGCACGTGCCCGCCCTCGTACGGCCCGACGCCGGTGCCCTCCACGTAGCAGCCGATCCCGATGCCGATCCGGCGGCCCTCGGCCGCGGCGCGCTCACGCTCCTTGGCGAACTCGTCCCAGCCGATGAGCTCCTTGAGCATGCGCAGCGCCTCGGGGTAGTTCCCGCTGTCGTAGATGAGCGGGCGCCCGTCCTGGAACGTGAGCCTGTGGTCGTAGGGGAACTCGTCCGGCTGGATGAAGTTCGCCGCGCGCACCTCGGTGCGGTCCTTGCCCAGGTAGGCCGCGATCCGGTCCATGGTGCGCTCCATGCAGAACACGCCCTGGGGCCGCCCCGCGCCGCGATACGGGGTGACGATCACCGTGTTGGTGTACACGGAGGAGAACTCCACCCGGTACGCCCCGGGCTTGTACGGCCCGAGCAGCTGGGTGGAGGTGATGATCGGCACGATGATCCCGTACGGCGTGTAGGCGCCGTGGTCGTGCAGGAACGTGACGTCGAGGCCGAGGATGCGGCCGTCGTCGTCGAAGCCGACCCGCACGTACTGGACCTGGCCGCGCTCGTGGGCCGAGGAGATGAAGTGCTCGCGCCGGTCCTCGGTCCACTTGATCTCCCGCCCGAGGGTGCGGGCCGCCCACGGGATGAGGACCTCCTCCGGCCACGGGTGCATGATCTTCACCCCGAAGCCGCCGCCGACGTCCGGGGCGATCACCTCGACCTTGGGCAGCGGCAGCCCGAGCTTCGCCGCGATCGCCATGCGCACGCTGGTCGAGGTCTGCGTCGAGGAGTAGACGCGCAGCGACCCGTCGTCCGGGTCCCAGCGGGCGTACACGCCGCGGCCCTCCAGCGGCATCGACGCGCTGCGCTCGATGTCGAGCCGGAACTCGAGCCGGTGCGGGGCGGCCTCGATCATCTCGGCGGCGCTGCGGCCGTCGGCGGACGGCACCTCCTGCACCAGGTGGGCGCCGACGTTGCCGGGCACGTCCGGGTGCACGAGGTGCTCGCCGCGCACCGCGTTCTCGATCCCGACCACCGCCGGCAGCGGCTCGTACTCGACCTCGATGCGGTCGCAGGCGTCCTCGGCCGCGTACCGGTCGCGGGCCACCACCATCACCACCGGCTCGCCCACATGCCGGACCACGTCCTTGGCGAGCGGGCGGGCGGTCCGGCCGTGGGTGAGCGCCGGGTGCGGGATGAGCAGCGGCAGCGGCTCGCCGATCCGCTCCGGCAGGTCCTCCCAGGTGTAGATCGCCACGATGCCGGGCACGTCGAGCGCGCGGTCGACGTTGATCTCCCGGATCCGGGCGTGCGCGTGCGGGGAGCGGACGAAGGCGGCGGCGAGCGCGTCCCTGCCGAGGTCGTCGAGGTAGCGTCCGTTGCCGGTGAGCAGCCGCGGATCCTCCAGCCGCTGCACCCGCTCGCCGAACAGGCTGGTCGTCACGATTCCTCCGTCACTTCTCCGTCACTCGCCGGTCGCTCCGCCCGTCGCCCCGCTCGCCCGCGGCGCGCCCGCCGCTCCCGTCGCCGCCGGGGCCGCCTCACCGGTCCCGTCCCGCTCCTGCTCGGCGGAGAGCTCGGCCGCCCGGCGGACGGCCTTGATGATGTTCTGGTAGCCGGTGCACCGGCACAGGTTGCCGGAGATGCCCTCGAGGATCTCCTCGTCGCTCGGCGCCGGGTTCTCGTTGAGCAGCGCCGTCACCGTGCACAGGAAGCCCGGCGTGCAGAAGCCGCACTGCAGTGCGTGGCTCTCGGCGAACGCGCGCTGCACCGCCGACAGCGTGCCGTCCGGGGCGGCGAGGCCCTCGATCGTGGTGATCTCGTGCCCGTCCACGGAGACCGCGAACGTGAGGCAGGAGCGCACCGGCTCGCCGTCGAGCAGCACGGTGCAGCAGCCGCACACACCGTGCTCGCAGCCCACGTGGGTGCCGGTGAGCCCGAGGTCGTGGCGCAGGCAGTCGGACAGCAGCCGCCGCGCCGGCACCCTCGCCTCCCGGACCACGCCGTTGACGGTCAGCGATATGTCGTAAAGGGTTTCGGTCCCCACCCCGGTACTCCCCTTCGCGTGTCGTGCGCCTTCAGCCATGCGACGCCCGTTCCGCGGCGAGCCGCAGGGCGCGCTCGGCGAGCACCCCGGTCAGGTGCCGCCGGTACTCGGCCGTGGCGTGGATGTCGTCCTCGGGCTCCACCCGGTCCCGTACGGCGGCCGCCACCGCCGGCCAGTCCGCCGAGGCGGCCGGGCGGCGCGCGCACTCGGCCGACACGTCGACCACGACCGGCACCGGGCCGACCCCGATGCAGGCCACCTTCGCGGTGGTGATGCGCAGGTCGTCGTCGAGCGTGACGAGCGCGGCCACCCCGGCGAGCGCGAAGTCGCCGTGCCGCCGGGCGATCTCGCAGAACGCGGTGCCCGAGCCCGGCGGCAGGGCCGGGAAGAACGCCGAGACCGCCAGCTCGCCGGGCTGCAGCGCGGACTCCAGCGGGCCGAGGAAGAACTCCGCCGCGGGCACCTCGCGCTCGGGCGCGCCGTGGCGGGCGAGCCGGACCGTGCCGCCCAGCAGGGCGAGCACGGCCGGCAGCTCCGCGGCCGGGTCGGCGTGCACGATGCTGCCGACCACGGTGCCGCGGTTACGGATCACCGGATGGGCGACGTGCCGCAGCGCCTGGCGCAGCAGCGGCTGGCGCTCGGCCACCGCGGCCGAGCGCTCCACGGTGGCGTGCCGGGCGAGCGCGCCCACCCGTACCCCGCGGGCGTCGGCGGTGACGGTGTCGAGCGCGCCGATCCGGTTGATGTCGACGAGCCGCGCCGGGGCGGCGAGCCGCATGTTCATGAGCGGGATGAGGCTCTGCCCTCCGGCCAGAACCTTGCCCTCGGGCCCCGCGTCGGCGAGGACCTCGAGGGCCTCGCCGACGGTGCGCGGGGCGTGATAGTCGAACGGGGGCGGTTTCACGTGTCCGTCCTACCCCTGGTAACCGTTGCCGTACTGATCGTTCACGGGGACGTGCCGTCCGGCACGGTCATCCGGCCGCGCCCTTCTCGGCCGCGACCTCGCCGACCGGGGTGGATTCCGCGGACTCCGGCGCGCGCCGGGCGAGGGCGCGGAGCAGGTGATAGCCGCCGAGCAGGACGATCGTGCCGAGCGCGATGCCGCCGATGGCGAACTCCTCGGTGATCACGTGGTCCACGGGGCCGATCGCGAGGATGATGCCCGCGCCGACCGGGACCATGTTCACCGGGTCGGCGAAGTTCACCCGGTTCTCCACCCAGATCTTCGCGCCGAGCATGCCGATCATGCCGTAGAGGATCACGCAGACCCCGCCGAGCACCCCGCCCGGAGTCGCGGCGATGAGCGCGCCGAACTTCGGGCAGAGGCCGAACAGGATCGCGATGATCGCGGCGACGTAGTAGGCGGCCGTGGAGTACACCCGGGTCGCGGCCATGACGCCGATGTTCTCGGCGTAGGTGGTGGTGGGCGAGCCGCCGACCGAGGTGGCGACCACGGTCGCGACGCCGTCCGCGGCGATCGCCCGGCCCATGTACGGGTCCGCGTCCATGCCGGTCATCTCACCGACCGCCTTGACGTGCCCGATGTTCTCCGCGATCAGCGCGATCACGGCGGGCAGCACGAGCAGCACCGCGGAGACCCGGATGTCCGGCGCGTGGAAGTCCGGCAGGCCGATCCACGGCGCGTCGGCCACGGCGGACAGGTCCACCCGCGGGTGGGTGTCCACCTGGCCGGTGCCGGCGTTGTAGGCGGTGATGTTCCCGAAGACCCGGTCGGCCACCCAGGAGAGCACGTAGCCGACGATCAGGCCGAGCAGTACGGCGATGCGTCCGATGAAGCCGCGGAACAGCACCATGATCAGGAACGTGACGACCATCGTGATCAGGGCGATCCACTGGTCCTGCGGCCAGTAGGTGTCCGCGACCACGAACGCGAGGCCGAACCCGATCAGCATCACCACGCCACCGGTGACCACCGGCGGGAAGATGCGGTGGATGAAACCGACGCCGAGGAAGTGGATGAGCAGACCGAAGACGGCGAGCACCAAGCCGGCGACGAGGATCGCACCCGTCACGATCTTGTCGACGGCCGGGGTGTCACCACCGAACAGTCCGCGGATCGCCGCCACGCCGGCCACGAACGAGGCGCTGGTGCCGAGGTAGCTCGGCACCTTCCCCTTCACCATGAGCAGGAAGATGATCGTGGCGACGCCGGACATCATCACGGCGAGGTTCGGATCCAGGCCCATGACGAGCGGGAACACGAAGGTCGCACCGAACATCGCGACCACGTGCTGGGCGCCGAACCCGATCGTGCGAGGCCAGGAGAGCCGCTCGTCCGGTCTGACCACCTCGCCAGGGGCCAGCTTGCGGCCCTCTCCGTGCACCTTCCACCCGAATGCCATATGAGCCCCTTTTGTGCCGGGCCGCCGGCCGGGCGCCACCCCGCAGGCAAAACCCACCGCGGCGACTAACACCTTCCACCGGGCCGGACGTGACGTCCGTCACCCGTTGCGGGCAGGTTAGACGTGGTGCCGCGGGTCTTCATGGGCAGGATTTGCCAAAGGTCTCGCCGCGCGCAGAGTTTTTCTTGCGCACCGGGCGGGCGCGATCGCGGTGAGCGGGCAGGTCGAGGCGCGCCGTGGGCCGGGGCCCGCCTCCGGCGCCCGGCGGGCGCGCCGCGCCGCGGCCTGACCGCACGGCGTCAGGCTTGCCACATCTCGGGTCAGGCGTGTTTCGGATTGGTTTCGGACACGCCACCGGCCTCGAAGCGGCCGGTTTCCAACCCGCCGGCCTCGAACGGGGCGTCCGGGCCGGTCAGATGCCGCGCATGCGCAGCACGTGCAGGGCGAGGGTGAGGTTGAGCCGCAGGTGCGCGTCCTCGGTGAACCTGCCGAGCATGCGCTCGAGCTTGCCGATGCGGTACCGCAGCGTGTTGTAGTGGAAGTGCAGCCGGCGGGCCGTCTCGGCGACGTTGAGGTTCGTCTCCAGCAGCACCTGCAGGGTGCGGCGCAGATCGACGTTCTCCGGGTCGTCGTCCGAGGCGAGCGGGCCCAGGGTCTCGGCGACGAACGCGTGCAGCTCGGCCGTGTCGTTCACCAGCGACAGCAGCCGGTAGACGCCGAGCTGGTCGAAGTGGGCGATCGCGCCCGGCCCGTGCAGCTGGCGGCCGACCCGGGCCGCCTTGAGCGCCTGGCCGTACGCGTCGGGCAGCGCGTCCACGCCGTGCGCGACCCGGCTCATGCCGGTGGAGAAGCTGGCGGAGGCGCAGTCGCCGAACGCGTTCTGGGCGTCCCGGGTGAGCCGGGTCACGTCCACCCCGGCCCCGACGATCGCGACGACCTCGTGGGAGAAGCCCGCAACGGCGCCGCGCGCGTCGTGCCGCCGCACCGCCGACACCCAGGCGGACAGCAGCCGGTCCTGGGCCGAGCGCTCCTCGCCGTCGGGGTCCATCTCGGCGACCACCACGGTCACCGGCCGCTCCAGGTCCCAGCCGAAGGCGCGCGCCCGCTCGGGCACCCGCGGCCCGCCCCGCCCGATGAGCACGTCCCGCAGGAAGTCCGCCCGGTACTTGCTCTCCACGGCGGTGACCGCCTCCTGCTTGGTGATCACGAGCGCGGCGACGGTCGCGGCGCGTTCCAGGATGCCGATGTCGCTGTCGCGGAGCGTGCCGGTGGGGCTGTAGGCGACGAGGCGGCCGTGGTGGTGGCCGCCGGCGACGACCGGGACGGCCGCGAACCCCCCGTCGGCGCCGTCACCGCCGGACCAGGACACCCCCGAGGACCCCGAGGCCACGGCCCAGGGTACCCCCGGCGCGGCCGACTCCCGCACCGCGGCCTCGCACAGCACGGACACGTCGTCCGGGGCGCCCGCGGTGGCGAGCACGTGCCCGGCGCCGTCGAGGATCGCCACGGCGACGTCGAGCAGGTTCGACACCTCGGCGGCGACCTCGCGCAGCCCGCCCCCGGCGAGCACCACCTGGACGAGCGCGCGGTGCGCCTCCTCGGCCCGGGCGAGGATCGCGGCCTGCCGGTTGAGGATGTCGGTGAGGACCTGGTTGAGGATGTCGTCGAAACCGACGTCGTTCGGCAGCAGGATCAGCGGGAAGTCGAGCCGGTCCGCCTGCTCGATCATCTCGTCCGGCAGCTCGTCGACGTACCGGCCGAGCTTGATGCCGAGCGCGGCGAGCCCCCGCTCGTCGAGGTCGGCGACGAGCCGCCCGAGCGACTGGGGCGTGTTGCGCAGCGGGTAGCCGGTGGTGAGCAGCAGCTCGTGCGGCTTCACCCAGGCGAGGATGTCCGGCACCTCCATGACGTTGAGCCGCTGCACGATGCGGTTGAGGCCGCCCTTTCCCGCGATGAGGCGGGCGCCGGCGAGGGTGGAGACGCCCAGCACCTCCCCGACGGACACGCCGTAGATGATCGTCCCGGTGCTGGCCAGACGGGGGGCCGGGGGGGAGGGTTCCGTAGGCATTGCTCGTGCTCCCGAGACGGGTCGGTTACGGGCCCCCTCATTCTGAACGAACACTGTGTCTGGCAACAAGAGCCAACCTTTGCCGGAAGTGTTGGCAGCTTTCTCCGTACGGCGACGTGGCGGCCCGTTCTACGGTCGCGTCAGGTTTTCCGTCCTGGGACGTCTAGTGGGGAAGCACTCATGAGCGTCGGTACACGCCGGACACCCACCCGGGTCGCCCGGTCCGGAGCGCGGGCCATGGCCGAGCCACAAGCCGCGGCCGCACCGCGCCCGGTGACGACGAACGCGGCAGCGAAGGCAGCGACGAAGACGACACCGAAGACAACAGCGCAGACCACAGCGAAGGCACCACCGAAGACCACACCGAAGACAGCCCTCAAGACAACACTGAAGACCGGACCGAGGGCGGGGGCGCGGTCGGCGTCCCGGTCCGCGCAGGCGCGGGCCGAGCTCACCGGCGCGGCGAGCCTCGCTCTGCGCCCGGTGCTGGAGGGATCGCGCCGCCCGGCCCGGGTGCTCGCGGTGTTCCCGCTCGGCGCCTACCTGGAGACCCGCGGGCCGAACGAGCCGCGGGTGGTCAGCCTCGTGACCGGTGAGGGCACGCGGCTGCCCAACGCGATCGTGCTCGCCGAACCGCTGCCACCGCTCGCGGTCGGCGACGAGGCGGCAGTCGGCGACGGGGTGGTCGAGGCAGGCCGGGCCGTGGTGCGGATCCGCCGCTGGTGGGATCCCACGCCCGCGCTGGGCCTGACCGAGATCCCGCGGCTGGAGCGCGCCGCGGTACGGCTCGCCGAGCTCAGCACCGCCTCCGGCCGTGCGACCGGCCTCGACGAGGGCGGCTTCCCCGCCCAGCTCGCGGCGGCCTGCGCGAACGACTCGCTGCTCGGGGCGCTCACCGCCGCCGAGCAGCTCATGGGCCTCGGTCCCGGACTCACCCCGAGCGGCGACGACATGCTCGCCGGCCTGCTCACCGCGCTGCGCCACCTCGGCACGGCCGCGGGCGTGGAGCGCGCGGTGTGGCTCGCCGACTGGCTCGCCGCCACGGTCGTCTTCGACGCGCCCACCCGCACCACCCCGATCTCGGCGACGCTGCTGCACTGCGCCGCCAAGGGCCAGTGCTGCGCCGAGGCCGCGGCGGTGCTGCGCGGCATCGTCGGGCTGCAGGCCCTCGATGCCGCCGTGCAGCGGCTGCTGCGCCTGGGACACACCTCCGGCGCGGACCTGACCTGGGGCATCCGCGCCGGCCTGTCGGCCGTACTCGCCCTCGCGCACAGGGACGCGGGGCGGGTGGAAGAGATCGCACAAGCGGCGGTGAAAGGCGGACTCGGTGAGTGACGGCACGATTGCGGAGGCCACGGACCTGGTCGAGGTGCGCAGGGGCGTCTACCACGACTCGGTGAGCCTGATGCGGATCAGCCAGGCCTTGACGGCGCGGCCCGGTGTCGAGGTCGCGCTCGTCGCCATGGCCACCGACCTCAATCTCGATCTCGCCCGTGACCTGCGGTTCGACGTACCCGAGTGCACGTCGAACGACCTGCTCGTGGCGATCCGCGCCACCTCACCGGAGGAGCTGCGCGGCGCCGCCGAAGAGCTGGAGCGGCAGTTCGCCGCGCTCGCCGCCGCGGCCCGGCGGGCCGGCGGCGGCACCGCGGCGGCGGCCGCGCCACGGACCACCCGGGCGGCGACGCGGCTCGCGCCGGACGCCGTGGTGCTCGTGTCCGTGCCCGGCGAGCACGCGTTCGCCGAGGCGATGGACGCGGTCGCGGCCGGCCGCCCCGTCATGATCTTCAGTGACAACGTGCCGGTGGAGCAGGAGGTCGCGCTCAAGCGGCGGGCCGAGGAGACCGGCGCGCTGGTGCTCGGGCCGGACTGCGGCACCGCGGTGATCGGCGGGGTCGGGCTCGGCTTCGCCAATGTGCTGCGGCCCGGCCCGGTGGGCGTGGTGGCGGCCTCCGGCACCGGGGCGCAGCAGGTGACCACGCTGCTCGACCACGCCGGGGTCGGGGTGAGCCACGTGCTCGGCGTCGGCGGGCGCGACCTGTCGGCCGAGGTCGGCGGGCTGTCCACGCTGCGCGCGCTGCAGGTGCTCGACGAGGACCCGGGCACCGAGCTCATCCTGCTCATCTCCAAGCCGCCCGCCCCCGAGGTCGCCGAGCAGGTCCGCGCGGCCGCCGCGGCCTGCCGTACCCCGGTGGTGACCGCGCTGCTCGGGCCGGACGGGGACGACCTGACCGCGGCGGCGGAGAAGGCGCTGCGCGCGCTCGGCCGCGAGGTGCCCGAGTGGCCGTCCTGGGCGGCGCCCGCCGCGCCGTCGGTCCCGGCGGGCGGCACGCTGCGCGGCCTGTACGCCGGCGGCACGCTGTGCGCCGAGGCCGAGCTGATCGTGCCGGGCGAGTACACCGACTTCGGCGACGACGAGTACACCCGCGGCCGGCCCCACCCGATGATCGACCCGTCGCTGCGGCTGGAGGCGCTGGAGCGCACCGACGCCGCGGTGATCCTGCTCGACGTGGTGCTGGGCCTCGCCGCCGACCCGGATCCGGCCGCCCGGCTCGCCCCCGCGATCCGCGCCGCCGTGGCCCGGGGCGCGGCGGTCGTGGTCGCGCTCGTCGGCACCGAGGCCGACCCGCAGGGCCTGCACCGGCAGGCGGCCGCGCTGCAGGAGGCCGGCGCCGCGGTGTTCCTCTCCAACGCCGCGGCCGCCCGCCACGCGGCCGGGCTGCTCGGCCGCGAGGCGCCCGCGCCCGCCGCGGACACCCCCGCCGCGGTGACCGCGACCGGCGGGAAGACCGATGGCGGGAAGACCGATGGCGCCGCGTCCGGCCCGCTGCCCTCCGGCGAGCCGAAGGTGATCAGCGTCGGCACCGCGGTGCTCGCCGAGGCGCTCGACCAGCAGGCGGTCGAGCACGTCGCGGTGGACTGGCGCCCGCCGCTGCCCGGCACCGCCGAGGCGCTCGCCCGGGTGCTCGCCGACCCGCGGCGGGAGGAGGCGAACCGGATCGCGGTCGAGCGGATGACCTCGGCCCGGCCCATGCTCGTCGGGGTACGGCGGGCGAGCGAGGTGCTCGACCTGGAGCCGGGCACGTTCTTCCACGCCGGGCCGCCGATCACCTGGGAGCGGGCGTCCGGCCCGATGCGCGGCGCGCTGATCGGGGCGATGCTCTTCGAGGGGCTCGCCGCCGACCCCGAGGAGGCCGAGAAGCGGCTCGCCAAGGGCGACGGCATCACCCTCGACCCGTGCCACCACCACCGCACCGTGGGCCCGATGGCCGGCGTGGTCAGCCCGTCGATGTGGATGTTCGAGGTGCAGGACGCCGAGCACGGCGGCACCGCGTACTGCTCGCTCAACGAGGGCCTCGGCAAGGTGCTGCGGTACGGCGCCTACGGCCCGGAGGTGATCGAGCGGCTGCGCTGGATGAGCGAGGTGCTCGGCCCGGTGCTCGCCGCCGCCCTCGAGCGGTCCGGCCCGATCGACCTGCGCGCGATCATCGCCCAGGCCCTGCAGATGGGCGACGAGCTGCACAACCGCAACCGGGCGGCGACCTCGCTGCTGGTGCGCGAGCTCGCCCCGGCGATCGTGGAGGCCGCCCCCGAGCGCGCCGCCGAGGTGCTGCGGTTCATCAACGGCAACGACCACTTCTTCCTCAACCCGGGCATGGCCGCGGCGAAGGTGAGCGCGGACGCGGCCCGCGGCGTGCCGGGCTCGACGATGGTGGTCTGCATGGCCCGCAACGGCACCGACTTCGGCATCCAGGTGTCGGGCCTGCCCGGCCGGTGGTTCACCGGCCCCGCCGGGGTGCCCGACGGCCTCTACCTGGGCGCGTACGGCCCGGACGACGCCAACCCGGACATCGGCGACTCGACGATCACCGAGACCGCGGGGCTCGGCGGGTTCGCGATGGCCGCGGCGCCGGCGATCGTGCGGTTCGTCGGCGGCGAGGTGTCCGACGCGATCGCCGCGACCACGTCGATGTACGAGATCACTCTTGCCGAACACCCCGCTTACCAGATCCCCGGACTGGGTTTCCGGGGAACCCCGGTCGGGATCGACGTGACCCTCGTGGCGCGCACCGGGTTGCTGCCCGTGGTCAACACCGGAATCGCCGGCAAGGTGCCGGGAACCGGGCAGGTGGGCGCGGGTCTGGTCAAACCCCCCGCCGAGGCGTTCGTGGCCGCCCTTAACGCATTGGCAATTGAATTGTCAGACGAGTGACTTCGGCGAGTTTCGTTCCCCGGTGACCCCATTTGGCCCTAGTATCGGTGGCCAGTCTCACAACTCGCCAAGTTTCACCTCAAGATCCAGCAAAGGGATGCGTCACGGACACACCTGATTGGGGGGACGTCACGGTGACGGCGGATCGCTTGCTCGGGAGCACCTCGTCCGAGCCCACCGGGTCGGCGGCCCAGGGACACGTGGAGGGACGAGGGCGGCTCGTGGGCAGGCGGTACCGTCTGCTGAACCCCGTGGGGCGCGGCGGCATGGGCATGGTCTGGCACGCCCATGACGTGCTGCTCGACCGCGATGTCGCCGTGAAGGAGCTGATCCTGCCCTTCGGGCTGGACAGCGCGGGCACGCAGATCGCCTTCCGGCGGGTGCTGCGTGAGGCGCGGTCGGCGGCGCGGCTCAGCCACCCGGGCATCGTCACCGTGCACGACGTGGTCGAGGAGGACGGGCGGCCCTGGATCGTGATGGAGCTGGTGCGGGCCTGGTCGCTGGAGCAGGCGATCCGGCAGAACGGCCCGCTCCCGCCGGTCCAGGCCGCCGAGATCGGCATCCGGGTGCTCGACGCGCTGCGGCACGCGCATGCCCACGGCATCCTGCACCGGGACGTCAAGCCCGGGAACGTGCTGCTCACCCAGGACCGGGTGGTGCTCACCGACTTCGGCATCGCCGCCCTCGAGGGCGAGGTGTCGATCACCCAGACCGGGCTGCTCATGGGGTCACCGGCCTACATCCCGCCGGAGCGGCTGCAGGGCCGGCCGATCACCCAGGCGGCCGACCTGTGGTCGTTCGGGGCGACCCTGTACGCCGCGGTGGAGGGCCGCCCGCCGTACGAGGGGCCGGACGCGGTCGCCGTGCTCGGCGCGGTGCTCACCCAGGAGCCGGCGCGTCCGGAGCGGGCCGGGCCGCTGCTGCCGGTGATCGAGGGGCTGCTGCGGAAGAACCCGGCCGACCGGATCACGGCGGCGCAGGCCGCGCAGATGCTCGAGCAGGTGCTGGCGGCGCACGGCTCGGCCCGGCCGCCGCGGCCGGAGCCCGAGGCGCCGGATCCGACGCCGCTCGACGCGCTGCCGCCGCTCGATCCGCCCTCCGGGCCGCTGCCATCCCGGATCATCGAGACGCCGTCCGGCCCGGTGCGGGTGCCGTACGATCCGTCGTCGGACCCGGCGAACACCTACCGGCCCGAGGCGCTACGCAGATTGGAGGCCATGGCCGCGGAGCAACGGACGAGTTCCACGGGTCCGCACGCGATGCCGGGGAGCTCCACCGGCTCGCACGCCATGCCGGGGAGCTCCACCGGTCCGCACCCGATGCCGGGCAGTTCCACCGGTCCCCACGCGATGCCGGGGAGCTCCACCGGTCCGCACCCGATGCCGGGGAGCTCCACCGGCTCGCACGCCATGCCGGAAAGTTCCACCGGTCCGCACCCGATGCCCGGGGCGGCGGATCCCGGCGGTCCCCGGTCGACCGGGCCGCACCCGGTCCCGCCGCACGGGGCCTCGCCGCGCCCGGCCGACCTCGACGAGGACGCGGCCCCGTCCGGCGGGCGGGACCGCAGGGCGACGATCCTGCTCGCGGCGGCCGCCGTGGCCGTGGTCGCGCTGGTGTCCGCGGTGGTGCTCGTGCTCATGCCGAACGACCCGGCCGAGCTGACCGAGAGCGGCGGCGGTGAGGAGACCTCCGAGGTCGCCGATCCGGAGACCACGGTCGTGCCGACCGTCGAGCCGAGCGCCTCGCCGCGGCGGTCCGAAGAGCAGCTCGCGGACGGCGAGGTGCCCGAGGGCTTCCGGGTCCGGACCGCGAACGGCGTCTCGGTCGCGGTGCCGGAGAACTGGCGGGTCTCCACCACCAGCCAGGTGGCCACGTTCGCCGGGGAGCGGAACTCCGGGCTGCGGATCCAGATCCGGCGGACCACCCCCGCGCCCACCGACGGCGGGATCGCCGAGCTGACCAAGGCCGAGGCGGAGGCCACCTTCAACGAGTACCTGCAGGTGCGCCTCGGGCGGGTGTCCTGGAAGGGCTGGAAGGCCAGCGAGTGGGAGTACACCTACACCGAGCTCAACCAGGTGCCCACCCACGTGGTCACCCGCCACGTCACGATCGACGCGGACACCGCGTACCTGATCACCTTCACCGCCCCCGAGAACCAGTGGGAGGAGCACCGGCGCACCCTCGCGGTGCTGTGGGCCACCTTCAAGCCCGCCCGGTGACGGCGCGCCGCCCGGGCCTCGCGGTGACACGGCCGACGCCGCGGCGCGGGCCCCGCCGCCGGGGCCCGCGCATGGTACGGCCGGGATGACCGGCGCAGGGGACGGCCGGCCCCGCGGTTTTGCGCCGGGGAAATTCGGTTATGGGCAGGTCATGAGTGATGCCAGACTTTGCCCATGACCGTTCTCTCCTCCGGCACGGCCCTCCCCCCGGATGTCGCGCGCATCCAGCGCCGGACCCTGGTCGTGCTGTGCACGGCCCAGATCGTGAGCGGCATCGGCGTCGCCGTGGGCGTGGCGCTCAGCTCGCTCGTGGCCGCTCGGCTCTCCGGCTCCGAGGCGATCGGCGGCCTCGCGGGCACGGCCGCGGTGCTGGGGGCGGCGCTGCTCGCGCTCCCCGTCGCCCGGCTCGGCACCCGGTCGGGGCGGCGGGCCGGGCTCACCCTCGCCTACGGCACGGCGGCGCTGGGCGCGCTCGCCGCCACCGCCGCGGTGCCGCTGGGCTCCTGGCCGCTGCTGCTCGCCGGGCTCGTGCTGTTCGGAGGAGGCAGCGCGGGCAACCTCGCCGCCCGCTACTCGGCCGCCGACCTGGCGCCGCCGGGGAGCGCGGCGCGGCACCTGTCCCTGGTGGTGTGGGCGACCACGGTCGGCTCGGTCGCCGGCCCGAACCTCGCCGAACCGGCCGGGCGCGCGTTCGCCGCGCTGGGGCTGCCGGTGGACGCGGGCGGATTCGCGGTCGCCGCGATCATGTACCTGCTGTCGGCCGCGGTGATCGCCGCCGCGCTGCGGCCCGACCCGCTGCGCGTGGCCCGCTCGCTGCGTGCCGGTGAGGCCGGTGCCGCCGAGCCCGGCCCGGCCGGGAAGGGTACGGCCGGGAAGGGTGCCGCCGAGGAGGGCGGCCCGGCGGGCGCGCGCCGCCCGGGCACGCTGCGCCTGGGCTGGCGGGCGGTGCGCGACTCGCTCAACGCCCGGCGGGCGATCGCCGGGATCGCGGTGAGCCATACCGCGATGGTGTCGATCATGTCGATGACGCCGATCCACCTCGACCACGGCGGGGCGGCCATCTCGGTGATCGGCGTGGTGATCAGCGTGCACATCGCCGGGATGTACGTGTTCTCCCCGATCGTCGGCCGCCTCGCCGACCGGTTCGGCCGCACGCCGGTGCTGCTCGCCGGCATGGCGCAGCTCCTCGCCGCCACGGCGCTCGCCGGGAGCTCGGCCCCGCACGGGGTGGCCCAGGTGACCGCCGGGCTCTTCCTGCTCGGCACCGGCTGGTCGTGCGGCCTGGTGGCCGGGTCGGCGCTGCTCACCGAGTCCGCCCCGGTCGAGCGGCGCCCCGCCGTCCAGGGCCTGTCCGACCTGCTGATGAACGTCTGCGGGGCGGGCGGCACGGTGATCGCCGGCCTGGTGGTCAAGTCCGCGTCGTACGGCGTGCTCGGCGCGGCCGTCGCCGTCCTCGTCGTCGCCGCCGCCTGCTGGCTCGCCGCGACCGGCCGCCGCGCTCACTTGGCGTCGGCGTAGCAGGTGACCGCGACCGCGCGCATCGGGAACCGCACCGGGGTGTCGCCGAACAGCAGCCGGGTGGCCTGCTCGGCGGCGCGCTCCACCAGCGCGCACACCTCCCCGGCGAGCTCGCGCGGGCAGTGCACCATCACCTCGTCGTGCTGGAAGAACACCAGCCGGGCCGGTTCGGGCAGCAGGCCGCGCAGCACGGCGAGCAGGGTGAGCGCCCAGTCGGCGGCCGTGCCCTGCACCACGAAGTTGCGGGTGAACCGGCCCCGCTCGCGGGCCGCGCGGGCGCCGTCGGGCCCGGCCACCAGCTCCCGCCAGCGCCGCGACGGCGGCGGGCAGGTACGGCCCAGCCAGGAACGCACCAGCCGCCCCTCCTCCCCCGCCCGGGCCGCCTCCTCCACGTACGCGTAGGCCTGCGGGAACCGCTTGCGCAGCACGGCGAGCAGCCGCACCGCGTCGCCGGACGCCCCGCCGTACATCGCGGACAGCAGCGCGATCTTGGCGCTCTCCCGGGCGCCGCCGAAGTCCCGGGCGAGCGCCGCGTACAGGTCGGTCTCGCCCGCGGCCCGAGCGAGGCCGCGGTCCCCGGAGATCGCGGCGAGCACCCGGGGCTCGAGCTGGGCGGCGTCGGCGACCACGAGCGTCCAGCCCTCGTCGGCGACCACGACCCGGCGCAGCGCCTTGGGGATTTGCAGCGCGCCGCCGCCGCTCGTGGCCCAGCGCCCCGACACCACGCCGCCGACCACGTACTCGGGGTGGAAGCGGTCGCCGCGCACCCACTGGTCGGCCCACGCCCAGCCGTGGAAGTTGTGCAGCCGGGCGAGCTCCTTGTAGGCGAGCAGCGGGGCCACGGCCGGATGGTCCACCTGCTTGAGCACCTGGGAGCGGGTGGACGGCAGCTCGATGCCGTGCGCCCGGAACGCCTTGAGGATCTGCTGCGGCGAGTCCGGGTTGACCGGGCGGCCGAAGGCGGCGCTCACCTCCTCGGCGAGGGCCTGCAGCCGGGCCGGGCGCCCGCCGTGCGGCGGCCTCGGCCCGAGCAGCTCGGTGAGCAGGGCGTCGTGCACGTCCCGCCGCCACGGCATGCCCTCGTGGGCCATCTCGGCGGCGGCGAGCGCGGCGGCCGACTCGGCGGCCACGAGCAGCCGGAACCGGCGCGGCTCGGCCGTGGCCGCGATGCGGCGCATCTGGTCGGCGTGGACCTCGGCGATCAGGTCGAGCTCGGACGGGCCGGGCCGGGCGGCGTCGCCGGCCGGCGTCCCGGCGGTACGGCGGGCCGCGCCGCCGTCGCCCGCGAGGCCGAGCGCCGCCGGGTCGAACAGAGCGGCCTGCGAGGCCTCGTCGCGGTGCGGCTGCGGGTCCTCGTCCGGCGGCACCGGCAGGCCGTGCAGCCGGGCGTACGCGGCGCGGGCCGAGCGGGGCTCGCCGTACCGGCCCGCGTAGCCGAGCAGCAGCGCCTCGGTGAGCGCGAGGTCGTGGCAGCGGCCCAGCCGCACCCCGGCGTCGAGCAGGGCCGGGTAGACGGCCCGGGTGTCCGCCCACACCCAGCGCGGCGCCTCGGCCGACTCCAGCTCGCGCAGGGCCGCGGGAAGATCGGCCACGCGGCGCGGCGGGCCGCCCCCGTCCCGGTCCCCGCCGAGCGGCCGGAGCGTGCCGCCACCGCGCTCCCCCGGTGCCACCGCGACGTCCACATCGCGATTCTCCCTCGCCTCTCTCCCGCCCGCGCCCGGGCCGGGCCGCCGGTTCCCGGGCGGGACGGCCGCGGCCGCTCGGGTCAGGGCGGCACGAGCGGGACGGCCACCTCGTCCTCGAGCGGCGGGTCGATCTCCTGGGCGCGGCAGCCGGTGGCCCCGAAGCAGCGGATGCGCAGCTCGGCCGGGGTCACCGAGACGTGCAGGAAGCTCTTGAAGAACGGCGGGGTGTCGTGGTCGGCGAGCTCCGAGACGTACCGGTGGAAGAGCTTGCCCACCGGCAGGTGGAACGGGAACGGCAGCGCGCCGAGCAGCCGGGCCGCCAGGCGCATGCGGCGGGTGATGCGCGGGCCGCCGCCGGCGTTCGGCCGGGGCGGGACGTTGCCGATCCGCGCCGCCATGATCTCGACCGCCTCCTCCGGGGTGAGGTAGAGCGACCGGATCCGCAGCCGCCTGCTGTAGATCAGGCTGTAGAACGACAGCGAGTCGCCGCGCAGCGGGTAGCAGCGGAAGTCGTCCTCGGCCACCCCGGCGACGTCCACCCGGGGGATGGTGTGCGTGGCGTGGGTGAACGCGCCGCCGCCGCCCGACACGATGTACTGGATCACCCGGTCCCCCACCCGCACCGGGTAGCGCTGGTAGTTGTGCACGTCGCCACCGATCGCCGCGACGTACCGGTGGGCCGGGTCGCGCACGATGTCGTCGACGGTGCCGCCGCCCTCGATCGGGCACGGGTGGTACTCGTTGTTCACGTAGATCGGCTTGCCGGTGACGAGCACCTTGGGCCGCGGGTCGGCGGAGATCCGGCGCAGCCAGGCGCCCTGCTCGGCGTCGATGCCGTTGGCGATCCCGGTGTCGATGCCGACCACGAGCAGCCGGTTCAGCTCGATCACCCAGTACGGCCCCGGCTGCCGGGCGGCCTGCTCCGGCCGGCCGCGGCGGGCCGCCGCCCTGGCGAATCGCTCCTCGTCGATCCGCTCCGGCTTGCGCCACAGCAGCCCGCGCAGCCCGCGCGGCGTGATCCCGTCGATGAGCGGCATACCGCAGAAGACGCGCATGAACCCGCCGAGGCCGTCGTACCAGTCGTGGTTGCCGGGGACGGCGTAGATGGGGGCCCGGTAGTCCTGGTACGGCCGGAAGAACTTGTCCTCGTACTCGTTGCCGGACCCGGCCGGGTAGACCACGTCGCTGGCGATGATCGCGAAGCCGGTGTCCGCGCCCACCTTGAGCATTACGGGCACCACCGCGTACTGCGAGGCGTCGCCCTCGCCGGTGTCGCCGAGGACGAGGAACGAGCAGGTGTCGCCGAGGTCGCGCCGGTCGATGCGGAAGTCCCCGTCGCCGTCGCGCTCGCGCAGCGCCGCGACCCAGCGGCGGCGGGCGGCCGGGGACGGGTCGCCGAACAGGTGGGCGATCACCTCGTTGCGGGACCGCCATAACGTCCGCGGGTTGAGCCAGGTGAAGCCGTGGCCGTCCGGCACGAGTTCGGCGAACGCGCCGATCCGGTCGCACTCCCACCCGGCGCCCAGTGCCGACGCGCGCGAGGAGGCCCGCCCGCCCCGCTCGGCGATCTCGGCGACATCGACCATGGCGTCAATCTTGACGCTGAACCGCCGGGCCCCGCGGGGAAACGCAAGATCCGCTTTTCTCGCGCGGCGAGCGGGGCGGGCACGGCCGGGAGTCCGGGAAGGCCGCCCGGACGCCTCCAGGGCCGCGCTGGGCCGCTCCGCGCCCGCCCTGCGCCCCGGCGGGCGGGCCGAGCGCGGCGAGCCCGGGCTCGCTCAAGCCGGACGGCCGCGCGGCGTTGACCCCGCTCGTGGCACCCGCCGACTGACCTGGCGGCCCGGGCGGGTGTTCCCGGCGCACCCGCGAGGTGATCGCCGATCGCCCGCAGGCCGCCGCGGCGAACACCGCAATCCGGACGGCGAGGTTCACGGCGATCTCCCCCGCGTGGTCCCGCCGTAACGCGTGCGACCGGGGCCGCCGCCCCGCACACCCGTCGCGGCCCCTCAGACGGCCGCTCGGCGCCTCCCGGCGGCCTGCGAGGAGGGGGGAGACGGGTTCGCTCGCCGGGCCGCCCTCCGAGCGTTACAGGGGTCTCGCCGGCCACTCGGCGCGTGGTTCGGGGCGGCGCCTGCGCGCCGGCTCGGGCCCCGCGACCGCATCACCCCGCCGCGGCGGGTTGGGGCCCTGTTCCGCGTCCCCGGCCGGACCGGCGGCCCCGGGGCCGGTACGGCGCGGCGGCCCGGTTCCCCCGCCGGCCGGGCGATCGCCGTGATTTGAGAAAGCGGGAGGTGTCGTTGGGAGTGGAGGGGGCAGAACGGGAAGCGGAACCGTTAGGTTAGTCTTACCTAAGCGATCTGCCAGATTCGGGGGACGTCGTTGACCGAGAGCGAGCCACGGGCGAAGGGGTGTGACCACCCCACGGGTTGCCACACGGGGACAGTGCCGCTGTTCGCCAGCGCCACGGTCGGAGCGCGGTACTGGGTGCTGGTGGAGCACCCCGGCCCGTGGGCCCGCTCGGTGGCGGAGACCGCGCTCCCGGAGCCCGTCGCCGACCTCGTCGCCCGCGCCGGGGAGCTCGGCGTCCGGGTCCAGCTCATCCGCAGGCCCGGGGAGCGGCGTTCGCGCAGAGCGAACCCGGTTGCCGAGACGGCCGCCGCGACGGGCGGCGGCGACGCCGAAAAGCCCTTCCACGTGCTGGTCGCGTACGCCGTGGGCGACCGGCCGTGGCTCGCGGAGGGGTGGCTGGCGGACCTTAGGGATCTTGACCTGCGGTCTCTCGTGGCCGGAGCGGTCCCGGAGTCCTGCATACTGAAGGACGAGCCGGTATTTCTGGTCTGCACGCACGCCAAGCGCAACGCGTGCTGTGCCCGCATTGGACTTCCACTGGCGAGGGCACTGGGCGCGGAACTACCGGGCCTGGTATGGGAAACGTCACATGTTGGCGGCGATCGGTACGCCGCCAACCTCGTATGCTTGCCACACGGGCTTTACTACGGCAGCATGTCTCAGGCTGCTGCGATCGCGGCGGCGAGCGCGTACCGGCGCGGCGAGATCGTTCTCGACCGTTTCCGGGGGCGCGCAGGCATCCCTGAGCCACTGCAGGCCGCCGAGCACTTCGTCCGTTCCCTGACGGGGGAGCTCTCGGTAGGCGGAGTGGCCGTGGAATCCTCCAGGCCTGACGGCGACGCCACTGAGATCGTGATCTCCAGCGGCGGCGCACGGTATCGGGTTGTGGTCGAGCGCACGGTGTTCACCCCACCATGCGGCACGGCTTGCGCCGAGACGATCACCACCTACCGGTTGGCCTCACTGGACAGGCTCGACCCTGACCAGTACGCCCTGGCCTACAGCTCCCTCGGGAGCGGGGAACATCACGGCTAATTCCGGCGTTGGAAACAGGGACGCCAGTAAGCTCCAATGCGGCATAAATACGAAATACCTCTCAACCTAAGGTGGTTGTCTCATGTCTCAGGTACGTCGGCAGATCGCCCGCCCGCGCCCCAGTTGGGGATGGCAGGATCATGCCGCGTGCCGGGGAGAGGACCTTGTGCTTTTCTTCGGGCCTGATGGCGAGCGTCAGCCCGAGCGCGAGGTGCGCGAGCGCAAGGCCAAGGCCATCTGCGCCCAGTGCCCCGTCCGCATCGAATGCCTTGACTACGCCCTGTCGCGGCCGGAGAAGTACGGCACGTGGGGCGGCCTCAACGAGGACGAGCGGGCTTCCGAGCGCCGGCGTCGCATGCGTCGCGCGGCGAGCGCGGGCATCAGCGCTGCCTGAGTCCAACCCCGGCACACCCAGCTGCTTGTGATCATGTGGTCGCTCCGCGCGTGGGCGGCGGCCACATGGTCACCTTCGCCTGCCCCGCACCACCTCGCCTTCAACCGGTCCGCCACATCCGAGCCAGGCTCCTCCGGCACAGCGCTGCGATCGGGCCGGAGGGCGGGTCGAGGAGTTCATACCACCCTAAGCGCGATCGGAAACCGGTCTGAGGCGACGAAAATCGCGGCGGGGTAGGCGTTTCCGCCGCACCGGTCCTCACCGCCGCCTGGCGGATCGAGGTCACGGGCATCGGCAGACGGTACGGCACGAGCGGTCCGTACCGCGGGCCACCCGAGCGCCGCGCCGCCCGCGACCGCACGGGCCTGCGGTCCCGCCCGGGCGGCCGGCGCGGTCATGCGGGACCCCACCGGCGGCTCAGGCCATGGCCGGGACGTCTTGCGTCCCGGCCGCGCCGCCTCCCGCGATGACCCGCCGCCGCGTGCGCGGGCGTGCCCGCACCGCGGCCCTCGGCCGACTGCCGTCCCCCGGCGGCCGGGCAATCATCCTTCGCCGGCCCCGGCCCCCGCGCCGCCCCGGGCCCGCCCGGGCGGTCGCGGGAGGCCGGGGCCACGTGCGGGCAGCGGGATCAGGGACGGTTGCGGCCGCGCATCGCCTTGGTGATCACCTTCCACCGGCGGGCCTGCTCCGCCCGCAGCCGCGCGTCGGTACGGCTCGCCATCCACTCGGCCTCGCGCCGCAGCCGCCGCCAGCTCTCCAGGCGGCGCGGCGGAAGCTCGCCGGACTCGATCGCGGCGAGCACCGCGCACCCCGGCTCGCTCTCGTGCGCGCAGTCGGAGAACCGGCAGCCGGCCGCGAGCTCGTCGACCTCGGCGAAGACGCGGCCGACCCCCTCGCCGGTCTCGTAGAGGCCGACCCGGCGGATGCCGGGCGTGTCGATGATCATTCCGCCCCCGGGGAGCGCGATGAGCTCGCGGTGCACGGTGGTGTGCCGCCCCCGGCCGTCGCGGGCCCGCACCTGCTGGGTCGGCATCACCTCCTCCCCGGCGAGCGCGTTGACGAGGGTGGACTTGCCCGCGCCGGACGGGCCGAGCACCACCGCCGTACGGGAGCCGCCGATGTGGCCGCGCACCGCCGCCACCCCCTCCCCGATCCGGGCGGCGACCGCGTGCACGGCCACGCCGGGCGCGGTCCGCGCCACCTCCGCCAGCAGCTCGGGCAGCGCGTCGCCGGCGAGGTCGGCCTTGGTGATGAGCACGACCGGGGTGCCGCCGCTCTCCCAGGCGAGGGCGAGCAGCCGTTCGATCCGGCCGAGGTTCGCCGGATCGGGGCCGTGGCGGGCCGGCTCGGCGACGAAGACCACGTCGACGTTGGCGGCGAGCACCTGCCCGGTGGAGTCGCCGGACGGGCCGCCGCGCGAGGGCCGGGCGACGCCGCCGCGCACGATCGCGGTGCGGCGCGGCAGCACCTTTGCGAGCTCGAGGCCGCCGGCCACGTCCGCGGCCGGGAGCGGGGCGAGCGCGACCCAGTCCCCCACGCACGGCAGCGCGACCGGGTCGTCGGCCGCGGCCCGGCGCACCCGGGCGCCGAACCGCACGCGACGGGGACCGTCGGCGGTGATCACCTCCGCGGCGCCGCGGTCGACGCGGGCCACGCGGGCCGGGACGGTCCCGGCGGGAAGGTGTGCGGCGAACGACTCGGTCCAGCCGAGGCCACGAAGATCGGAATCGGAAACGGTCAACGTAGGACACCCTTCGGGAGGAACCGGGTGCCCTGCGTGCTCAGTTCCGGCGGGCACCCGGGAGGACGGACGTACAGACGGGCATGCCGGCTCCGGCCCGCATACGTCCTCACCTCCCTCCGGTTCCGCGCCTGCCGCGACGACAGCAGGACGTTAGCCACCCCGGCTTCCGGGCGGCAACCCGATTTTCGCCGCACGTCCCGCCACCGCGATCAAGCCCGCGCCCGCCGGGCGGCGGCGACGCCGACGCCCCGCCCACCACGGACGGGCCGGGTGGCCGGGGCGCTGTGCGGATGTCCGTACGTCAGGCGTCGAGGCCCGGCGTGGGGAACTTCGCGGTGAGCTCGCTCACCTCGGCGTGCACCCGGGCGATCGTCTCCTCCGCGTCGCCCTTGGCGAGCGCGGTGATGACCTCGTCCATCCAGGCGGCGATCTGCCGCATCTCCGGCTCGCGCATGCCGCGGCTGGTCACCGACGGGGTGCCGATGCGCAGACCCGACGGGTCGAACGGCTTGCGCGGGTCGAACGGCACGGTGTTGTAGTTCGCCTCCAGGCCGGCCCGGTCGAGGGCCTGCGCGGCCGGCTTGCCGGCGACTCCCTTGGAGGTGAGGTCGATGAGGATGAGGTGGTTGTCCGTGCCGCCGGACACCAGGTCGAAGCCGCGGGCGAGCAGCTCGTCGGCGAGCGCCTGCGCGTTCGCCACGATCTGGTGCGCGTAGGCCTTGAACTCGGGGGTCGCCGCCTCCTTGAGCGCCACCGCGATCGCCGCGGTGGTGTGGTTGTGCGGGCCGCCCTGCAGGCCGGGGAAGACGGCCTTGTTGAGCGCGGCCGCGTGCTCGTCGGAGTCGGTGAGCAGCATCGCGCCGCGCGGGCCGCGCAGCGTCTTGTGCGTGGTGGTGGAGATCACATCGGCGTGGCCCACCGGGCTGGGGTGGGCGCCGCCCACCACGAGGCCCGCGATGTGCGCGATGTCCGCGACGAGCACCGCGCCGACCTCCTGGGCGATCTCGGCGAACGCCTTAAAGTCGATGATGCGCGGGATCGCGGTGCCGCCCGCGAAGATCAGCTTGGGCCGGTGCCGCAGCGCGAGCTCGCGGACCTCGTCCATGTCGATCCGGCCGGTGTCGCGGCGCACGCCGTACCGCACCGCGTTGAACCACCTGCCGGTGACCGACACCGTCCAGCCGTGGGTGAGGTGGCCGCCGAACGGCAGGCCCATGCCCATGACCGTGTCGCCCGGGTTGGCGAACGCCGCGTAGACGGCGAGGTTGGCCGGCGATCCCGAGTACGGCTGCACGTTGGCGTGCCGCACTCCGAACAGGGCCTTGGCGCGCTCGATCGCGAGCGTCTCGATCTGGTCGATGACCTGCTGGCCCTCGTAGTAGCGCCGTCCGGGGTATCCCTCGGAGTACTTGTTGGTCAGCACGGTTCCGGTCGCCTCGAGGACCGCCCGCGAGACGTAGTTCTCCGACGGGATGAGCTTGACGGTGTCGGCCTGACGCCGCTCCTCCGCCTTGATCAGCTCAAAAATCTCCGGATCGACGGTTGCAAGGGATCTCTCAGCCACTGCGCCTTCCTCAATACTCGTCCCCGTGCCGTGGTGGACCCAGGCGCACGGCCCCCACGTGGTTTCGCTCCCCGGTGGTGCCCCACCTTGCGACGCGCCCGCGCGGGCGCGTCAGCGCCAGTCGCGACCCTTTAGACGATAGCGGACGCCGCGAGGCGCACGACCACGGGTTTTCCCCTGACGCCGCGGGCGTCACCTGCTTCGTCCTACTTCCTCGTTACCTTTCCTATTTACCTTCATTGCACCGGATGGCCGCAGCCGACCCCCTCTGTACCGAACCGTGGCCGGCGTCACGACCGGGGCGGTTGCGGCAAAGGTGTCCAGAGTGTGGACCCATCGTTGGACAACCGCGGGCCGCAAGGTATCGTCGAGGCATGCCCGTGGACCCGCTTCTCGTCGTGCGCCGTCACGTCGACTTCCAGCGTGTCCGCAGCGCCATCTGTATCGACGCCCGCTGACGGTCGCCCATCTTCGACTTCTGGGCGCGTGGCAGGCGTCTTTCTTCATGCCCTCATTCCGCCCGGGGCTCAACGGTGAGCCGGGAGGACCGGCCGAGCCGCGCGCCAATCAAACCGGACATTACCCCCGGAGAAGGACGCGCTATGACAATCCCGGTTAGGTCCGCGAGCCGCCACCACAAGCGCCCGCGCGGCGAGGGCCAGTGGGCGCTCGGCTACCGCGAGCCGCTGAACAAGAACGAGGAGCTCAAGAAGAACGACGACGGGCTCAACGTCCGGCAGCGCATCATCGACATCTACAGCAAGCGCGGCTTCGACTCCATCGACCCCGCCGACCTGCGCGGCCGGTTCCGCTGGTACGGCCTGTACACCCAGCGCCGCCCCGGGATCGACGGCGGCAAGACCGCGGTGCTCGAGCCGGAGGAGCTCGACGACCGCTACTTCATGCTCCGCATCCGCATCGACGGCGGCCGGCTCACCGTGGACCAGCTCCGCACCATCGCCGACGTGTCCCGCCGGTACGCCCGCGGCACCGCCGACATCACCGACCGGCAGAACATCCAGCTGCACTGGGTGGAGATCGAGTCGGTGCCCGCGATCTGGGAGGCGCTGGAGCGGGTCGGCCTCGACACCACCGAGGCCTGCGGCGACACGCCGCGCGTCATCATCGGCTGCGCGCTCGCCGGCATCGACGCCGACGAGACGATCGACGCCACCCCGCAGATCGTCGACATCCGCGACCGGTACATCGGCGACAAGGCGTTCTCCAACCTGCCGCGCAAGTTCAAGACCGCGGTGAGCGGCTGCCCGGCGCACTGCACCGTGCACGAGATCAACGACGTGGCGTTCGTCGGCGTGGTGAACGAGGACGGCGAGCGCGGCTACGACCTGTGGGTCGGCGGCGGCCTGTCCACCAACCCGATGCTCGCCAAGCGGCTCGGGGTGTTCGTCGCGCCGGAGCGGGTGCACGAGGTGTGGGCGGGGGTCGCGGGCATCTTCCGCGACTACGGCTACCGGCGGCTGCGCCACCGCGCCCGGCTCAAGTTCCTCGTCAACGACTGGGGCGTCGAGCGGTTCCGCGAGGTGCTGGAGCGCGAGTACCTCGGGTACGCGCTGCCCGAGGGCCCGCCGCCCGCCCCGCCGCGCGGCGGCCGCCGCGACCACGTCGGCGTGCACCGGCAGAAGGACGGCAACTTCTACGTCGGGTTCGCCCCGCGGGCCGGCCGGCTCGACGCCGACAAGCTCGACCTGATCGCGGACATCGCCGAGCGGCACGGCTCACACCGGGTGCGCACCACCACCGAGCAGAAGATGGTGATCCTCGACATCGCCCCGGACAAGGTGGACGGCGTCGTCGCCGAGCTGGAGGCCGCCGACCTGCCGGTGCACCCGAGCACGTTCCGCCGCGGCACGATGGCCTGCACCGGCATCGAGTTCTGCAAGCTCGCGATCGTCGAGACCAAGGCCACCGCGAGCCGCCTCATCGACGAGCTGGAGCGGCGGCTGCCCGGCTTCGCCGAGCCGCTCACCATCAACGTCAACGGCTGCCCGAACTCCTGCGCCCGCATCCAGACCGCCGACATCGGCCTCAAGGGCCAGCTCGTCATCGACGAGGAGGGGCGGCAGGTCGAGGGCTTCCAGATCCACCTCGGCGGCTCGCTCGGCGTCGACTCCGGATTCGGCCGCAAGGTGCGCGGCCTGAAGACCACGGCGAAGGCGCTGCCCGACTACGTCGAGCGCGTGGTGCGCAACTACGAGAAGCAGCGCCACGAGGGCGAGACGTTCGCCGAGTGGGTCCAGCGCGCCGACGAGGCCGACCTGCGATGAGTGAGCGCGCCGTCCCGTACCACTGCCCGTACTGCGGCGAGGAGGACCTCGAGCCGTACGAGGGCGACGGCGGCTGGTACTGCCGCTCGTGCGCCCGGGCGTTCCGGCTCAAGTTCCTCGGCATCGGGGTCCGGTCGTGACCGCCGGCCGGACCCGCGCCGCCCGCCTCCCCGCCGCCGCTCATCCGGCCGCCGCTCACCCGATAGCCCGCCGTACCCGGGCCCGCCGCCGTGCCCGCGCGGCGGGCGGGCCCGCGCGCCCGTCGCAGGACCGCCGGTGACCACCGGCCGCGACGCACGCGTCCCGAGACTTCCCCGAGACCCACACGCAGTGAGGAGTGCCTGGACATGACCCTGGTGGACATCGAGGCGGACCTGCGCACCAAGCGTGCCGCGCTCGACCTGCGGCACATCGCCGAGTCCGCCGCCGCCTACCTCGAGGACGCGCCCGCCCTCGAGATCATCCGCTGGGCCGCGGCGACCTTCGGCGACCGCCTGTGCCTCACCTCGTCGATGAGCGACGCGCTCCTCATCGACCTGGTCAGCCGGGTCAAGCCGGGTTGCGACGTGCTGTTCATCGACACCGGCTACCACTTCGCCGAGACGATCGGCACCCGCGACGCGGTCAAGCAGGTCTACGACGTCAACGTGATCGACGTGCTGCCCAGCCGCACCGTCGAGGAGCAGGAGCGCGACCTCGGGCCGCGGCTGTACGGGCGCAACCCGGACCTGTGCTGCTACCTGCGCAAGGTGGAGCCGCTCAACCGGGCGCTCGAGCCGTACCTGGCGTGGATCTCCGGCATCCGCCGCGACGAGGCGCCCACCCGGGCGAACGTGAAGGTGGTCGAGTGGGACGCCAAGCGGCAGATGGTGAAGGTGAACCCGATCGCCAAGTGGACGCAACAGGACGTCGACAACTACATCGCCGACAACGGGGTGCTGGTCAACCCGCTGCACTTCGACGGCTACCCGTCGATCGGCTGCGCGCCGTGCACCCGGCGGGTGGCCGAGGGCGAGGATCCGCGCAGCGGCCGCTGGGCGGGCCTCGGCAAGATCGAGTGCGGTATCCACACGTGACCGCCCCGCTGATCGCCGTCGCGCACGGGTCCCGCGACCCGCGCGCGGCCGCCACCGTGCGCGCCCTGCTCGACCGGGTACGGCTCGCCCGCCCCGGCCTGCCGGTGCGCGAGTCCTACCTCGACCACGCCCCGCCCACCCCGGCCCGGGTGCTGTCCGGGCTGCCCGAGGCGGTGGTGCTCCCGCTGCTGCTCACCGCCGCCTACCACAGCCGGGTGGACATCCCGCAGGCGCTGCGCGAGGTGCGCGGCACCCGGATCCGGTACGGCGAGACCCTCGGGCCGCACCCGCTGCTGGTGCGGGCGCTCGAACGGCGGCTCGCCGAGGCCGGGGTGGCCGTCGGCGACCCGGAGGAGGTGGCGCGCACCGCGGTGGTGCTCGTCGCGGCGGGGTCGAGCGACCGCCGGGCGAACGAGGTGATCGCGCGGATCGCGCGGCGCTGGGCGCGCGAGCGCGGCTGGTGGGCGGTGGCGCCCGCGTACGCGTCGGCCGCCGGGCCGCGGCCCGGCACGGCCGTGGCACGGCTGCTGCGGGCCGGGGCGCCGCGCGTGGTGGTCGCGCCGTACCTGCTCGCACCCGGGTACTTCGCCGACCGGGTGCGCGGCGAGACGCTCGCGGCCGGGGCCGCCGCGGTGGGCGGCGTGCTCGGGGCCGCGCCGGAGCTCGCCGCGGTCGTGCTCGAGCGCTACGACGAGGCCCTCGCGGCCGGGCCGCTCGCCGTACCGGCCTGACCCGGCCCGCCGTACCCGGTCACCGGTGCCGCGGCGGCGGAGGCGGCGGGGGCGGGACCCGGCCCGCCGGTCCCGGGCCGCGCTCCACGCCGAGCGAGTGGCGGAAGTGGTGCTCGATGCCACGCCCGGTGAGGCGGCCGCGGCGCTCCAGCAGCCAGTCGCTCCACGCGAACCAGGCGCGCCGGATCGGGTCGGCGTGCGCGTCGCCCAGCACCTTGACATCGCCCATGATCGCGTAGGCGCGCACCCGCACCTTGGGGGCGTTCCGGCCGGTGGGCGCCTCGTCCACCTTGACCTTCTTGTCCCCCATCACCGCGACGCCGTCGAGATCGACGTCCACGCCGTCCGGCACTATGATCTTGACATCGCCCATCACCGAGACCGCCGTGATGTCGATCTCGTTGCCGCGCACCTCGGCCTCGCGCAGGTCGATCACGACGTCGCCCATGACCGCGCAGGCGCCGATCTCCTGATCCACGCGCCACTTGCCGCGCCGCTTGGTGTCACCCATGACCGCGACGAACCATCGCCGCCGCCGGCCCTCGGGCCGCGGGACCGGCGCGGGCGCCGGGCGCACTCCGGGGTCGGGCAGGTCGGCGGTCACCTGGGCCAGCTCGCGGTAGGTGACGGCGAGATAGGCCGCCTCGGTGCGTTCGGTCAGCTCGGCGAGGGTCAGCCGGCCCTCCACGGAGGCCTGGCGCAGCCGCTCGACCACGGCCTCCCGCTCGGCGTCCGAGACACGCAGTTCGCCGGGGTCGCTCATGCCCCTAAATCTAGGCCGTCCGCCGCGGATATCCACTCCTCCGCAAGGAGGAAATCCCCCTGGTACTCCAGGTCGGAATCGCGCAACGTATCGGTCGGCGATCGTTTTCCGAAACGACGTTTCCGGCCGGGGCGCAAGTGCGCGACCCTGGCCGGGGACCGGCCGCTCCGGCGCGCGCCACCTCGCGTCCGAAGCCGTCCTGGCACCCCACGCGACGCACTGTTCGCACCGGGTATTGCGATGGATGATGAAAAGTGCTCAAAAGATCGCTCGACGCCAACGGAGGCTCACGTGAGCGAGGGAACGACGCAGCGCACGGAAAGCGGATTGATCGTCGTCTCCGGCGGTGGGCCGGGCACCCGCGGCCATGCCACCCACGAGGTCGTCAACCAGGTCCCGCCGCTCGTCGGCCACGACGTGTCCGCCGACGCCGCGCTGCTCGACGCGCTGACGCGGGAGGGCGCCGACTGGGCGGTCGGTGAGCTGCACCGCCTGGGCGTGCTCGCCGGCACCGAGAAGGCGCAGGAGTGGGGCAGGCTCGCCAACGAGTACCCGCCGGTGCTGCGCACCCACGACCGGTACGGTCACCGCGTCGACGAGGTCGAGTTCCACCCGGCCTGGCACGAGCTGATGAGCGTGGCGGTCGACCACGGCCTGCACGCCGCGCCGTGGGTGTCCGCCCGGCCGGGCGCGCACGTCGCCCGCGCCGCCAAGTTCTACGTGTGGTCCCAGGTCGAGTACGGCCACCACTGCCCGATCTCGATGACCTACGCCGCGGTCGCCGCGCTGCGGCACTCCCCCGCCCTCGCCGCCCAGTGGGAGCCGCTGCTCGCCTCGCGCACCTACGACTTCGGGCTGCGCCCGCCGATGACCAAACGCGGCGTGATCGCCGGCATGGCGATGACCGAGAAGCAGGGCGGCTCGGACGTGCGGGCCAACACCACCGTCGCCGAGCCGCTCGGCGACGGCACGTACGCGCTCACCGGCCACAAGTGGTTCTGCTCCGCGCCGATGAGCGACGTGTTCCTCGTGCTCGCCCAGGCCCCCGGCGGCCTGTCCTGCTTCCTGCTGCCGCGGGTGCTGCCCGACGGCACCCGCAACGCGATGCGGCTGATGCGGCTGAAGGACAAGCTCGGCAACCGGTCGAACGCCTCGGCCGAGGTGGAGTTCGAGGGCGCGATCGCCCACCTCGTCGGCGAGGAGGGCCGGGGCGTGCGCACCATCATCGAGATGGTGAACATGACCCGGCTCGACTGCGTGATCGGCTCGGCCGCGCAGGCCCGCCAGGGCGTGGTGCAGGCGGTCCACCACGCCACGCACCGCCGCGCGTTCGGCCGCCCGCTGGTCGAGCAGCCGCTCATGCGGAACGTGCTCGCCGACCTCGTGCTCGAGTCGGAGGCGGCGACCACGCTGATGATGCGCCTCGCCGGGGCCGTCGACCGCGGCGTGCGCGGCGACGCCGCCGAGGGGGCGTTCCGCCGCCTCGCGCTCGCCGCGGCCAAGTACTGGGTGTGCAAGCGCGCCCCGATGCACGCGGCCGAGGCGATGGAGTGCCTGGGCGGCAACGGCTACGTGGAGGAGTCGGGCATGCCGCGGCTGTTCCGCGAGTCGCCGCTCAACGGCATCTGGGAGGGCTCCGGCAACGTCGCCGCGCTCGACGTGCTGCGCGCCCTGTCCCGCGAGCCGGACGCCGTCGACGCGTACTTCGCCGAGGTCGGCGAGGCCCGGGGCGCCGACCCGCGGCTCGACGACGCCGCCGAGCGGCTGCGCAAGCTGCTCGCCTCGCCCGCCGAGACCGACGCGCGCCGCATCGCCGAGGAGATGACGCTCGTGCTGCAGGGCTCGCTCCTGGTACGGCACGCCCCGCCGGCGGTCGCCGACGCGTTTTGCGCCTCCCGGCTGTCCGGCGACTGGGGCCGCGCGTTCGGCACCCTGCCGTCCGGGCTCGACCTGGACGCGATCATCGACCGCGGCCGGACCACCCCGGCCCGCTAGCTCCGCGGCCGCCGCACGCGCCGGTCCCCGGCGTGGAACGCTCCCGGGCGGTGCCGGCCGCCCGGGGGCCGTCCCGCCCCGGGGTCGGGCCCGGCGGCCGCGCGGGCCGGCGGCTGGGCCGCCGCGCTGCACGACCCGCAGGTGTCGGCCGCCCTGCGCGCCATCCACGGCGACCCGGCCCGGCCGTGGACCGTCGAAGGGCTGGGCCGCCGGGCGGGGCTGTCCCGCGCCGCGTTCGCCCGCCGGTTCACCCGGCTGGTCGGGCGGCCGCCGCTCGCCTACCTGACCTGGTGGCGGCTGACGCTCGCCGCCCGGCTGCTGCGGGGCGGCGACGCCCCCGTGCACACGGTCGCCCGGCAGGTCGGCTACGCCTCGCCGTACGCCTTCACCCACGCCTTCAAGCGCCAGTACGGCGTGCCGCCCGGCGCCTACCGGACTGCCGCCGCGCGGCCTCCGGAGATCCGGCCGCCGCCTCCGGCGCGCGGCGCGGTCACCGGCCGCGGCCGGACCGCCCCGGCCGGGTAGCCGGGGGCCAAGAATTCGATCTCGGTGCGTGGGTCGCCGCACCGCGGCGATCGCCCGGCGCGTATGTTCGGCAGTGGCATCCAAAAGTCCGCCAGTACGCAACTGAGGAAAGGACTCGTCCATGGCGACCACGCGCACTGCGACGACCCAGTGGAAGGGCGCGCTGCTCGACGGCTCCGGGACGGTCTCGCTCGACAGCTCCGGCGTGGGCACCTTCGAGGTGACCTGGCCGTCCCGCGCCGAGGAGCCGAACGGCAAGACCAGCCCGGAGGAGCTGATCGCGGCGGCCCACTCGTCGTGCTTCTCCATGGCGCTGTCGAACGGCCTCGCCAAGGCCGGCACGCCGCCGCAGACGATCGAGACCAAGGCCGAGGTCACCTTCCAGCCGGGCCAGGGCATCACCGGCATCGTGATCTCGGTGCGGGCCCAGGTGCCGGGCATCTCCGCCGAGGAGTTCCAGAAGGCGGCCGAGACCGCGAAGGCGAACTGCCCGGTGAGCAAGGCCCTCGCGGGCACCACGATCACCCTCAACGCCGAGCTGATCGGCTGATCGCGTGTGGCCGGGCCGGGGGCCGCCCGGCCCGGCCGGCCTCGATCGTTTTGCCGTCCCGGCGGCCATCGCCGATACTCTCGCCACCATCAGTGCACGAACCGTGAGATCGTGGGGTACGGACGGCCGTCGATGGACGAGGACGATGAGGGTTGATGCGTGAGGTATGGCCCGGGGAGCCCTACCCCCTCGGTGCGTCGTGGGACGGCGTGGGCACCAACTTCTCCCTGTTCTCCGAGGTGGCCGAGCGGGTGGAGCTGTGCCTGTTCGACGACGACGGCACCGAGACCCGGGTCGAGCTGACCGAGGTGGACGCGTTCGTCTGGCACGGCTACCTGCCCGGGGTGATGCCGGGCCAGCGGTACGGCTACCGCGTGCACGGCCCCTACGACCCGGCGGCGGGCCACCGGTGCGACCCCGCCAAGCTCCTCCTCGACCCGTACGGCAAGGCCGTCCAGGGCGGCGTGGTGTGGCACCCGGCCCTGTTCTCCTACGACCTGGCCGACCCCGAGCGGCGCAACACCGACGACAGCGCACCGTACATGCCAAAGAGCGTGGTGATCAACCCGTTCTTCGACTGGGGCGACGACCGGCCGCCGCGCACGCCGTACCACGAGACCGTGATCTACGAGGCGCACGTGCGCGGCCTCACCAAGCTCCACCCGGCGGTGCCGGAGGAGCTGCGCGGCACCTACGCCGGGCTCGCCCACCCGGCGGTGATCGACCACCTGCTCAGCCTCGGGGTGACCGCGGTCGAGCTCATGCCGGTGCACCAGTTCGTGCCCGAGCACGCGCTGGTGCAGCGCGGGCTCACCAACTACTGGGGCTACAACACCATCTGCTACCTCGCCCCGCACAACGCCTACAGCGCCTCCGGCGACCGCGGCGAGCAGGTGCAGGAGTTCAAGGCGATGGTGAAGGCCCTGCACGCGGCGGGCATCGAGGTGATCCTCGACGTGGTGTACAACCACACCGCCGAGGGCGACCACCTGGGGCCGACGCTGTCGTTCCGCGGCATCGACAACGCCGCCTACTACCGGCTGCACGAGTCCGACCGGCGCTACTACCTCGACTACACCGGGTGCGGCAACTCGCTCAACGTGCGCTCGCCGCACGCGCTGCAGCTCATCATGGACTCGCTGCGGTACTGGGTGCTGGAGATGCACGTCGACGGCTTCCGGTTCGACCTCGCCGCGGCGCTCGCCCGCGAGCTGCACGACGTCGACCGGCTCAGCGCGTTCTTCGACCTCATCCAGCAGGACCCGGTGATCTCCCAGGTGAAGCTCATCGCCGAGCCGTGGGACGTGGGGCCCGGCGGGTACCAGGTCGGCAACTTCCCGCCGCTGTGGACCGAGTGGAACGGCCGGTACCGGGACACCGTGCGCGATTTCTGGCGGGGCAACTCCTCCACGCTGCCGGAGTTCGCCTCCCGGCTCACCGGCTCCTCCGACCTGTACGCCACCTCCGGGCGGCGCCCGGTCGCCTCGATCAACTTCGTCACCGCGCACGACGGGTTCACCCTCACCGACCTGGTCTCCTACAACCACAAGCACAACCTGGCGAACGGCGAGGACAACCAGGACGGGTCCGACGACAACCGGTCGTGGAACTGCGGCGCGGAGGGCCCGGTCGACGACCCGGAGATCAACCGGCTGCGGCGGCGGCAGCGACGCAACTTCCTCGCCACGCTGTTCGTGTCCCAGGGCGTGCCGATGCTGCTCGCCGGCGACGAGTTCGGCCGCACCCAGCACGGCAACAACAACGCCTACTGCCAGGACAACCCGATCTCCTGGGTGGACTGGTCGCTCGCCGAGACCGAGGCCGACCTGCTCGAGTTCGTCCGCGAGCTGTCCCGGCTGCGGCGCGAGCACCCGGTGTTCCGGCGGCGCCGGTTCTTCCACGGCCGCCCCGGCACCGACGGCAAGGGCGACATCGTCTGGCTCACCCCGTCCGGGCGGGAGATGAGCGAGGAGGACTGGCGGATCGGGTACGCCAAGTCGCTCATGGTCTACCTCAACGGGCAGGCGATCACCGAGCCCGGGCCGCGCGGCGAGCGGATCACCGACGACTCGTTCCTGCTGCTGATCAACGCGCACTACGAGGACCTGCCGTTCACGCTGCCGGCCTCCGACTTCGGCGCGAAGTGGGAGACCGTGCTCGACACCGCCGACGAGGGGCCGCGCGACGCCCGGCACCGCGGCGAGACCTGGCCCGCGGGCGCGCAGGTCCCGGTCACGGCCCGCTCGCTGCAGATCCTCCGCCTCGCCGACGAGCCGCGGGCGCCCGCCGCCGGCTGACCTCCGCGCCGGGCCGCGCCCGGCCTGTGGAATCGTGGAGGGGTGCGTCGAATCCTTCCCGAACCCACCGCCGGCCCGCTCGGCGACGCCGAGATCGTCGCCGCCTACGCCTGCCCGGACAAGGAGTGGCTGCGCGTCAACATGGTGGCGAGCGCGGACGGCGCGGCCTGGCTCGACGGCCTCTCCGGCGGGCTGTCCGGCCCCGGCGACCGCCGGGTCTTCGGCGTGCTGCGCGGCCTCGCCGACGTGATCCTCGCCGGCGCGGCCACCGTGCGCGGCGAGGGGTACCGCCCCGCCCGGCCCCGGCCCGCGTGGGAGCCGCTGCGCGCGGGCCGCCCGCCCGCCCCGCCGATCGCCGTGGTCACCCGGCGGCTCGACCTCGATCTCGACGCGGAGCTGTTCACCGACGCCCCGCCGTACGCCCGCACCATCGTGATCACCACCGCGGCCGCTCCGGAGGAGCGGCGGCGGGCGGCCGCGGAGCGGGCCGAGGTGATCGTCGCCGGGGAGGACCGGGTGGACGTGCGGCGCGCCGTGGCCGCGCTGCACCACCTCGGCCACCGCCATATCCTGTGCGAAGGAGGCCCGCGGCTGAACGCCCAGCTCGTCGCCGCGGGGCTCGTCGACGAGCTGTGCCTCACGATCAGCCCGATGCTGGTCGGCGGGAGCGCGGCCCGCATACTCGACGGGACGTCTTCCCCCACCGGGCTCCGCCTGGCTCACGTCCTCGAGGACGACGGGTTCCTGTTCTGCAGATACGTGAGACCGGACTGAGGGAGGACGCATGAGCCCCGACCGCCCGCCGGGCCCGGACCCGGCCGATCCCGGCACCGGCCCCGGCGACCCGGGCGTCGCCGGGCTCGCCCGCGCCCTCCCGGTCGCGCCACCGGTGGCGCCGATGCTCGCCAAGGCGGTGCGCACGCTGCCCGCCCAGGACGGCTCGCTGCTGTACGAGCCCAAGTGGGACGGCTTCCGCTGCATCGTGTTCCGCGCCGGGGACGCCGTGTACCTCGGCAGCCGCAACGAGCGGCCGTTCACCCGCTACTTCCCGGAGCTGGTCGCGGCGGTCCGCGCCGAGCTGCCGGAGCGCTGCGTGATCGACGGCGAGATCGTGCTGCGCCGCGGCGGCGCCCTCGACTTCGACGCGCTGCAGCAGCGCATCCACCCGGCCGCCTCCCGGATCCGGATGCTCGCCGAGCGGACCCCGGTCACCTTCGTCGCCTTCGACCTGCTCGCCCTCGGCGACGAGAACCTCATGGACCGCCCGTTCGCCGAGCGCCGGCGGCTCCTCGCCGAGGCCCTTGCCGGGGCCGGCGACCGGGTACGGCTCACGCCGATCACCGCCGACGAGGCGCTCGCCGCCTGGTGGTTCGAGCGCTTCGAGGGCGCGGGCCTCGACGGGGTCGTGGTGAAGCGCCGGGACCTCGGCTACCAGCCCGACCGGCGGGTCATGGTCAAGGTCAAGCACGAGCGCACCGCCGACTGCGTGGTCGCCGGCTACCGCGAGCACAAGTCCGGGCCGGTCGTCGGCAGCCTGCTGCTCGGCCTGTACGACGAGGCCGGGCGGCTGCACCACGTCGGGGTGGCCGCCTCGTTCCCGATGCGGCGGCGCGCCGAGCTGGTGGCGGAGCTCGCGCCGTACCGGATGGCCGACCCGAGCGGGCACCCGTGGGCCGCCTGGGCGGAGCGGGCGGCCGACCCCGTCCCCGGCGGCCCCCGGCTGCCCGGCGCGGTGTCCCGGTGGAACGCGAAGAAGGACCTCTCCTTCATCCCGCTCCGCCCCGAGCTCGTCGCCGAGGTCGCCTACGACCACATGGAGGGCGACCGGTTCCGGCACACCGCCCGCTTCCGCCGGTGGCGCCCCGACCGCACCCCCGAGTCCTGCGGCTACGCCCAGCTCGACCGGCCGGTCGGCTACGACCTCGACGAGCTGCTCGGCGGCTGACCGGCGGCCGTGCCGTACCGGGCGGGCTCAGAGGATGGGCCGGCCGCCGAGGCGGCGGGGCATCGGGGAGGTGTCGCGCAGCGAGATCGGCAGCAGGGACTGCGGCACCGACTGGTAGGTGACCGGGCGCAGCCAGCGGCGGATCGCGTTCGCGCCGACCGAGGTGTGGCCGGGCGCGGTGGTGGCCGGGTACGGCCCGCCGTGCGTCATCGCCCAGGCGACCGCGACGCCGGTCGGGTAGCCGTTCCACACGATGCGGCCGACCCGCTCGGTGAGCAGCTCCAGCAGCCGGGTGGCGAGCTCGGCCTCGGACTCCTCGGCGTGCACCGCGGCGACGAGGGCCGGGCGCAGCGCGGCCAGCGCGGCGAACAGGTCCTCCTCGCCGTCGTAGTCGACGACGACCCCGAACGGGCCGAACACCTCCTCCAGCGGCGCCTTGCCGTCGATCACCGCCTGGCTGTCCACCCGCACCAGGGTGGCGCCGCACGCCGGGGCCTCGGCCTCGGCCGCGAGCAGCGTGGTCGCCTCCTGCCGGGCGCGGTGCGCGCCCGCCACGTAGGCGTCGCGGATTCCCTGGGTGAGCAGCACGCCGGGGGCGATCTCGCCCGCGCGGCGCACCAGGGCGGCCACCACGGCCTCGCCGTGCTCGCCGCGCGGCACGAAGATCAGGCCGGGCTTGGTGCAGAACTGGCCCATGCCCTGGGTGAGGCTCTCGGCGGTGCCGGTGCCGATCTCCTCGGCCCGCTGCCGGGCCGCGCCCGGGGTCACCACGAGCGGGTTGACGCTGCCCAGCTCGCCGTAGAACGGGATCGGGTCGGGCCGGGAGACGGCGAGGTCGAACAGGGCGCGCCCGCCGCGCTCCGAGCCGGTGAAGCCGACCGCGCGGATGTGCGGGTCGCGGACGAGCGCGGCGCCCGCCTCGAACCCGTGGACGAGGGCGAAGACGCCGTCCTCGAGCACCCGGCGCAGCGCGGCCGCGGCGATCTCACAGGTCTCCGGGTGGGCCGGGTGGGCCTTCACCACCACCGGGCAACCCGCGGCGAGCGCGGAGGCGGTGTCGCCGCCCGGCACGCTGAACGCGAGCGGGAAGTTCGCGGCGCCGAACACCGCGACCGGGCCGATCGGCACCATCATGCGCCGCAGCTCGGGCCGGGGCGGCGTCGCCGCCGGGTCGGCGTGGTCGATCGCCACGTCGAGGTAGCCGCCGTCCCGGATCACCTCGGCGAAGAAGCGGAACTGGTAGCACGTCCGCGCCAGCTCGCCGGTGAGCCGGCCCTCGCCCAGGGCGGTCTCGGCGTCGGCGACGGCGATCAGCTCCGGCCCGACGGCCTCCAGCTCGGCCGCGATCGCCTCCAGCAGCCGCGCCCGCTCCTCCCGGCCGAGGTCGCGCAGCACCGGGAACGCCTCCGCGGCCCGGGCGCAAATCGCGGCGACCTCCTCGACGGACGTCTCGGCCCCGATTTCCCGCCGTTCCTTTCCGGTGCGCGCGTCCACGGAAATCACTTTGCCGGTCATCGGCGTCCTCTCGTCGTGCTTGATTATCACCGTCGACTGGCAGTAAACCGCATGCCCCGCCGCGCGGCTCAACCCGTGCCGGGGTCGGCCGGAATCGCGCGCGGCCGTGCCGTACGGCGGCACGCCGGGACCGGACGGGATCCGGGTGAAATGTACCGGGCCCGCTTTCCCGGGAACGCGGCCGCCGCGGCCCGCCCGCGCCCGTCGAATTGCCGAACGCCACGGGACGACGTGCCGAACCGCAGGTTAACGGCTCGTGTCCGGGCGGCCGGCACCGGGGTCCGGGTGCCCGGCCGCACGCGCCGCCCGGCCGCGAACGCCCGCCCGGAGATCACGCGCCGCGGCGATCGGCTCCCCGTGGGCGTCATTTCGCCGCCCGGCCGGATTGCCCGGCGAACCGGCCGATGAAAATACCACGTCGACTAGGCGCGACCGCCTTCGCCCGGCTGCGGCCGCGCCTTGCTCGGCTGCACGCGTTTCGGTTCGCCCGGCATCTTCGGATAGTTGGGTGGATACGGTTCGTCACCGCGGTCGTCCGCCGCGTACCACTCGAGCAGCGGGGCGATCGAGTACGCGCGGTCGTCGATGGCGCGGTGCACATCGCCGATATCGGCGAAACGGCGCGGCACGGTGCGGATGTCGAAATCGCGCGGGTCGACGTCGGGCAGCTCCGCCCAGGTGACCGGGGCGGAGACGGGGGCGTGCGGCCGGGCGCGGACCGAGTAGGCGGAGGCGATCGTGCGGTCGCGGGCGTTCTGGTTGTAGTCGATGAACACGCGCTCGCCGCGCTCCTCCTTCCACCAGGAGGTGGTGGCGAGCGCGGGCAGGCGGCGCTCCACCTCACGGGCGAGGGCGATCGCGGCGTGCCGTACCTCGACGAACGACCAGCGGGGCTCGATCCGGACGGCGATGTGGATGCCGCGGCCGCCGGAGGTCTTGGGGAAGCCGGTGATGCCGAGCTCGCCGAGGATGTCGCGGACCGCGAAGGCGACCTCGCGGGCCTCGGCGAAGCCGGTGCCGGGCTGCGGGTCGATGTCGATGCGCAGCTCGTCGGGGTGGTCGACGTCGGCGCACCGGGTCGGCCAGGGGTGGAAGTCGATCGTGCCGAGGTTCGCGCAGTAGGCGAGCGCGGCGACCTCGGTGACGCAGATCGCCTCGGCGGTGCGGCCGCTGGGGAAGGTCACCGTCACCGTCTCGAGCCACTCCGGGCGGCGGGCCGGGGCGCGCTTCTGGTAGATCTGCTCGGTCTGCACCCCGTCGGGGTGCCGCTTGAGGTAGGTGGGGCGGTGGTCGAGCGCGCGCAGCGCGCCCTGCCCGACCGCGAGGTAGTACTCGACCAGCTCGCGCTTTGTCGCACCGATCCCCGGAAAGTAGATCTTGTCCGGGTTGGTGACCTTGATCGTCCGCCCGGCGGCGTCGATCTCGATGTACGGCGAGGCCATGACGTGACGCTACCCGCCGGCGGCGGCATTCCTCCCACCGTGGGCCATGCCGTACCTTTCGCCGGGGTCGAGGGGCCGGGCGGGTCCGTCCCGGGGCTGCCGGCGGCGGGGCCTGGCGCCCGCACGGGACGGACCTGCGACCGCCTGCCCTACTCCTCGGCGCGCCGGGCACTGGCGCCCTGCCCGGCGGCGGTGAACTCCCTGCCGCCCGGCGGCTCCCAGCACGGGTGCGGGTGTTCGCCGCTCCCAGGGCGGCCGGCAGGCGATCTCGCCCTCACGGAAGGGTGATCAACACCCCACATCCCTATAGACGCCGGAACGCCGCCGAAAGGATGCCTCGCCTCCGCAATCGCCCCGGGGAGCCAGAGATCGGCCCCGGACGGTCGATTGCGTCGTAGGTAGGCTGGTGGTCATGGACAAGGTGGTAAAGGACGAACGGGAGTGGCGTCAGCTGCTCTCGCCCGAGGAGTACCACGTGCTGCGCGAGGCGGGGACCGAGCCGCCGTTCTCGGGCGAGTACGTCGACACCAAGACCGTTGGCGTCTACACCTGCCGCGCCTGCGGCGCGGAGCTGTTCCGGTCGGAGACCAAGTTCGACTCGCACTGCGGCTGGCCGTCGTTCTACGCGCCGGCCTCGTCCGACGCGGTGCGGCTGCTGGAGGACCGCTCGCACGGCATGATCCGCACCGAGGTGCGCTGCGCCCGCTGCGACTCCCACCTCGGGCACGTGTTCCACGGCGAGGGGTTCCCGACGCCGACCGACGACCGCTACTGCATCAACTCGATCGCTTTGCGCCTCGTCCCGGCCGAGGAGTCGTGAGGCGGCAGTCCTTGTCGCTCTGGCCGAGGTCGTTGGCGAGCACGGGGTTGCCGTTGATCCCGGTGCGCGCGTGCACGAACACCACCGGGTGGCGCACCCCCCGCTCCTTGGCGAGGTAGTCGCGGCCGCGCTCGCAGAGCCGTACCGCGTGCTTGGAGTTGACGGCGGTCTCCTTCATCGACGTGTAGATGCGCAGGTAGCCGCCGACGGTGCGGATGTCGGTGACCTTCTTCATCGCGGCGTCCTTGGCGCCCCAGCGGTCCAGGAAGTACTCCAGCGCCGCGACGTCGGTGTACTTCGAGTAGCCGGGCCGGGGCGTCGGGGTCGCCGATCCGTCCGGCTCGGTACGGCCCGGTGCGCCGCCGCCGGCCCCGGAGGGGTCGACCTGGCTGAGCGTGACCGGCCCGGAGGCGCCCGCGTCCCGCCCGGCCGTGCCGGAGCCGTCCGCGGGCGCGCCGCCGCCGGGCTCGCCCACGCCGCCGTACAGGGTGAGCGGCTCGCTCTCGGAGAGGTCGCTCGCGCCGAGCACGTCGCCGCGAAGCCATGCGGGGGCCTCGTCTCCGGACTCGCCGCCGGACTCAGGGGAGGCCCCGGACTCGCCCTTCCCCTTCTTGTCCTTCTTTTCCTTTTTCTTTTCCGCCTTCTTCTCCGGCTCGTCGTCCTTCGCCGCCTCGGACGCGGGCCGGTCGGCGCGGGGCGTGGCGGCCCCGTGCGGACGCTGCCCGGCCGGCTCGGCCGCCTCGGGCGTGGGGGCCGTGCTGTCCGCCGCGGCCTTCGGCGGCGCAGGCCGCGCGGTCGCCTGCGCCGTCGGGTCGGGATCGGCGCCCGCGTACCGGAACGGCACGGCGCCGTCGGTCGCCGTGCTCCCCGGCCGGAACGTCACGCCGCCGAGATCCCACAACCGGGCCGTGGCGACGGCCCCGCCGGCGAGGACCACCGGCACGGCCGCGAACGCCGTGATCCTCACCAGAGGCCGTGAACGCCGTGGTTTCCGCCTACGTCCCTTGGACCGAGCCACTCTGCCGCCTATCTCACCGTAATCCTGAAGGGCAGTATGCCAAGGTTGTGAAGGGATTACGGCAAAACAGGCAAACTCCCTCTAACTCGGATCAGGGGAGCGCGGCGACGAGCTCGGCGAGCGGCTTGCGGGTGCCGGTGTAGAACGGGATCTCCACTCGGACGTGCCGGCGCGCCCGCGCGCCCCGCAGGTGGCGCATGAGGTCGACGATGCGGTGCAGGTCGTTCGCCTCGAACGCGAGCAGCCACTCGTAGTCGGTGAGCGCGAACCCGGACACCGTGTTCGCCCGCACGTCGGCGAAGCCGCGCGCCATGGCGCCGTGCTCCGCGAGCAGCTCGCGCCGCTCCCGCTCGTCGAGCAGGTACCACTCGTAGGAGCGCACGAACGGGTACACGCACAGGTAGCCGCGCGGCTCCTCACCGGCGAGGAACGCCGGGATGTGCGAGCGGTTGAACTCGGCCGGGCGGTGCAGCCCCACGACCGACCAGACCGGCTCGCTCGCCCGGCCCAGGCGGGTGCGGCGGAACCGGGAGTAGACCTCCTGCAGGTCCTCCGCGGACGGGGCGTGCCACCAGAACATGTAGTCGGCGTCGGCGCGGAACCCGGCGACGTCGTAGCAGCCGCGGGTCACCACGTCCTTCTGCCCGACCTGGGCGAGCAGATCCTCGACCTCGCCGACGATCTCGTCCCGCTCGTCGGGCAGCCGGTCGGACAGCCGGAACACCGACCACATGGTGTACCGGATCACTTCGTTGAGATCACGCGCTTCTGGCTGGTGCCTTTCCTCGGTCATGACGCCATTCTCCCCGCGGGTCGAGGTGGTCCAGAATCCGGCCCACCGCGGTACGTGCGGTCGCGATGCAGGCGGGGACGCCGACCCCGTCGTAGGCGGCCCCGCACACCGCGAGGCCCGGCTGCATGGCCACCGCGGACCGGATGCGCGCCACGCGGTCGAGGTGGCCGACGTCGTACTGCGGCAGCGAGCCGCCCCACCGGGTGACCCGGCTGTCCCTCGGCAGCCCGCGCACGCCCAGCGTCTCGGTCAGCTCCGCCATCGCCAGCGAGACGAGCTCGGCGTCGTCGCGCTGCAGCATGTGCTCCTCCCCGAGCCGGCCGATCGAGCACCGGACGATCAGCAGGTCGGGGGCGGCCTTGGTCAGGTGCGGCCACTTGACCGAGCTGAACGTCACCGCCTTGACCGCGCGGCCCTCCACCGGCGGCACGAGGTAACCACTTCCCTCGGGCAGCGCGGGAAACGCCGAACGCGGGTAGGCGAGGGTGACGATCGCCATGCTCGCGTACTCGATCCGGGACAGCTCCGCCGCGGCCTTCGGCACCTCGGCCTGCAGCAGCCGGGCCGCCGGGATCGCGGGCAGCGCGAGGATCACCGCGTCCGCCTCGATCTCCTCGGGCGCGTTCGCCGGCCCGGCCACCAGCCGCCAGCCGCGCTCGGTACGGCGCAGCTCGCGCACGATCGTGCCGGTGCGGATCTCGGCCCCGGACCCGGCGGCGAGCGCCTCCGGCAGGGTGCCGAGGCCCCGGGCGAGCGTGGTGAACACCGGCCCGCGGGGCCGGCCCGCGCTCTCCCCGGCGATCTGCCGTGCCGCGGCGAGCAGCGACCGCTCGGTGCGCGCGGCGGTCGCGATGCGGGGCATCGTGGCGTCGAGCGACAGGTACTCCGCCCGGCCGGCGTAGACGCCGCCGAGCATCGGCTCGACCAGCCGCTCCACCACCTCCTCGCCCATGCGGGCGCGCACGTACGCGGCGACCGAGACGTCGGTCCGCACCAGGGTGGGCGGCAGCACCTGGTCGAGCGGGACCCGCAGGAAGCCGAGCGGCGACAGGATGCCGGAACGGCCGAGCGCCGCGAGGTCGGACGGCACGCCCATCACGCAGCCCTTGGGCAGCTCGCGCAGCGCACCCCGGGAGTAGATCAGCGAGGAGGTGACGCCCGGGTCCACCAGCTCGTCGCCGAGCCCGGCGGCCTGCGCCAGCTCCCTGCCCTCGGGCCGGGCGGCGAGCATCGCCTCGGCGCCCTCGTCCACCGGGACGCCGGCCACCTCGGAGACCCGCAGCTTGCCGCCGACCCGGTCGGCGCCCTCGAGCACGGTGACCCGCACCCGGTCGCCGCCGTCCCGCCCGAGGTACCAGGCCGCGGCGAGGCCCGCGATGCCCCCGCCGACGATCGCGACGTGCCGTCGCCCGTCCCGCTCCGGGGCGTTCCCGGACTCGCTCTCGCGACTCGATCTTCCTGCCATACCACAGACGTTACCGTGCCGTCGCCCCGGTACGGCCCGCCGCCCTCGCCGCGGCGTCGCGCGTCGTTCCCGGGGCCGTCCCGGCGTGCCGCACCCACCGCGCGGATAACGGCGGATGTCCGATACCGTGACGGCTTCGTGATCTCGCCGGCCAAACCGGCGGCCCGGGCGTGTCGTTAAGGGGGCATGAGGATCATCGGGCTCCGGGGTCGTCCCCGGACGGTCGGGCCCGCGTGGCCCGCCCTGATCGCGATCGCCGCGGTCCTGGCCCTCGCCGGATGCTCCGGCGGCGCCGAGGCGCCGTCCGTGGCCCGGGACCGCGAGGCCGTCACCCAGGCACGCCCGGACGCCGGCGAGGCGGGCGGTGCAGGCGCGGACGGCGACTCGGCGGCGGCCGGGAACGCCGCCGACGAGGCCGGCGAGTCCGGCGAGCGGCCGCTGACCAAGGCCACGGTCGCGCCGGAGGACCGCCAACTGGTCCGCAGCGCCGAGATGACGGTGCGCGCCAAGGACGTGGCGGCCGCCGCGGAGAAGGCGACGCGGATCGCCACCGAGGCCGGTGGCTATGTGTCCGAGGAGCACAGCACCTCCTCGGCCGACGGCGACAGTCACACCCTCATCACGTTCAAGGTGCCGCCGGACCGGTATGCGGCCGTGCTCGCCCGGTTCGGCAAGGAGCTCGGCACGCGGGAGAGCCTCACCCAGCGCACCGAGGACGTCACCGAACAGGTCGCCGACGTCGAGAGCCGGATCAAGTCGGCCGAGGCGACGATCGACCAGTTCCGCGCCCTGCTGCGCCGCGCCGAGAAGATCGGCGAGATCCTGGACATCGAACGGGAGATCTCCCAGCGTACGGCCGAGCTGGAGTCGCTGCAGGCCCGCCGCAAGGCGCTCGCGTCGCTGACCGGCATGGCGACGATCACCCTCCGGCTGGTCGGGCCCGCCGCCAAGCCGCCGCGGGAGGAGGACGACGGGCCGGCGGGCTTCCTCGGCGGGCTCGCGGCCGGCTGGGCGGCGCTCGTCGCCGCCGTCGAGATCGGGCTCACCGTGCTCGGGGTGCTGCTGCCCTGGCTGGTGGCGATCGGCCTGCTGGTGCTCCTGGTCTGGCCGCTGCGGCACCGGCTCGACCGCATCCGCCCCGGCCCGCCGCGGCCGCGCCGCCCGCACGGCCCGCGGCCGGGGACCCCGCCGGAGCCCGCGGGCGCCCGGCCGCCCGAGGCCGCGGCGGCCGGCGTGCCGTCCGGCCCGGAGGAGGCCGCCGCCGCGCCGCAGGACCCGGACGCCGAGGCCGGCCGCGGCGGCTGACCCGCCGCCGGCGCAGGTGTCGCCGCCGGCCCGGCGCGTCGCCCGCGCGGCGGGCGCCGGGCCGCGGCGGCCGCCACGGCCCGCCGTACCTCGGCCGGCGGCGGTCAGCGCGCGGACGCCTCGTGCACCAGGTCGGTGAGCCGGGCGAGCTGGTCGGGGTCGGTGGCCGGCAGCACCCCGTGGCCCAGGTTGAACACGTGGCCCTCGGCGACGCGTCCCCGGGTGAGCACGTCCCGGGCGCGCCGCTCCACCACCTCCCAGGGGGCGAGCAGCACGGCCGGGTCGAGGTTGCCCTGCAGCGCCTTGCCCGCGCCCACGCGCACCGCCGCCTCGTCGAGCGGCACCCGCCAGTCCACCCCGACCACGTCGGCCCCGGCCTCGCCGAGCAGGCCGAGCAGCTCCCCGGTGCCCACGCCGAAGTGGATCCGGGGCACGTCGAGGTCGGCGAGCCCGGCGAAGATCCGGGAGGTGTGCGGCAGCACGAACTCGCGGTAGTCGCCCGGCGCGACCGCGCCCACCCAGGAGTCGAACAGCTGCACCGCCGCCGCCCCGGCCTCCACCTGCACGCGCAGGAAGGCGAGGGTGATCTCGCTCAGCCGCTCCATCAGGGCGTGCCACAGCTCCGGCTCGCCGTACATCATCGCCTTGGTGCGGTCGTGGTTCTTCGACGGGCCGCCCTCGATCAGGTAGGAGGCGAGGGTGAACGGCGCGCCGGCGAACCCGATCAGCGGCGTGCCGCCCAGCTCGGCGACGAGCGCGCGCACCGACTCGGCCACGTACGGCACGTCGTCCGGCTCCAGCGGGCGCAGCACGGCGAGATCCGTGCGGCTCCGGATCGGCGTCTCGACCACGGGCCCGACGCCCGGCTTGATGTCGAGGTCGACGCCGATCGCCTTCAGCGGCACCACGATGTCGCTGAAGAAGATCGCGGCGTCCACGCCGTACCGCCGGATCGGCTGCATCGTGATCTCCACGACGAGCTCCGGCGTGGCGCAGGCGGTGAGCATGGGCACGCCCTCGCGCACCTTGCGGTACTCGGGGAGCGAGCGGCCGGCCTGGCGCATGTACCAGACCGGCGTGTACGGCACCGCCTGACGTCGGCAGGCCCGGATGAAGACGGAGTCGGCTGGCTGGGAACGCACCTGTCCAGGGTGCCATGCCGCACCGCCGGTCCGGCATTCGCCACGCCCTCAGGGTCACGGGACGGCCAAACCACGGACACCGGCCGTTCAAGTCTCCGACATCTCACCTTGGGGCAACGATTCTGATACCACTTTCGGGACACGCCGAGCGCGATGCGCGGAAATGTCGGCGTGACATGTCAACGTCGGACCCGACCCATAGCCGGGACTCAACGAAAGGTCCGTGACGATGACCCTGATGTGGAGTTCCCCTGAGCGCCGCAGGTGCCGTTCCGCTCGCCACTCCTGCCGCCACTCCTCCCACCACTGTGGACGGATCGACGTTCTGCGGTGACCGCCGTGCGCACCCCGCTGCTTCGTGCCCTGCCACGTCCGGCCTACCCTGCAGTTATGTCCCTCGGTGACGCGCCGTTGCCCGCCGCGTTCCGGCGCGCGCGGGAGAGCCTGCTCGCCGCCCGGCCCCGGCCCGAGATCGAGCTGGAGGACATCCCGGCCCCGCAGCGGCTCGCCCCGTACTCCGCCGCGATCGGCGCGACGGTCTACCGTCGCGACCCGCGCGGCCGGGGCGACGAGGAGCTCGCGGTCGGCCGGCTGATCCTGCTGTTCGACCCGGACGGCCGGCACGGCTGGGGCGGGCGGTTCCGCCTGGTCGCGTACGCGCGCGCGGAGATGGAGCCGGAGATCACCAACGACCCGCTGCTCGGCCCGGTGGCCTGGAGCTGGCTCACCGAGTCCCTCGACGCGCACGGGGCCCGCTACCTCGCCGCGGGCGGCACCGTGACCCGCGCCGTCTCGGAGGGGTTCGGCGACAAGGACGGCGAGCCGGTCACGACCGAGCTGGAGCTACGGGCGTCCTGGTCCCCGCAGCAGGAGGACCTGTCCGCGCATGTTGCCGCGTGGTGCGACATGTTGTGTCTTGCGGCCGGGATTCCCCCACTACCATCCGAAGTGGCGGCACTTCCCCCAAGGCCTCCGCGTAGGGAAGATCGGGAGTCCCACAGATCGTGAGTGAAGAGAGCGACAGCGAGGCGGTCCTACTGCTGGAGCCGCGCGACGGCATACCGCCGGTGGTGAGCGACGCCGAGGGCCTGGCCGATGCGATCGAGGCGCTGGCGGCGGGCACGGGGCCGGTGGCCGTGGACGCCGAACGCGCCTCCGGCTATCGCTACAGCGGCCGCGCCTACCTGGTCCAGCTCCGCCGGGCGGGTGCCGGGACGGTGCTGATCGACCCCACCGGCCTGCCCAGCGGGTTGGGGGAGCTGGCCCGGGCGCTCGGCGACGCCGAGATCGTGCTGCACGCCGCCACCCAGGACCTGCCGTGCCTGACCGAGCTCGACTTCCGGCCGCGCGTGCTCTTCGACACCGAGCTCGCCGGCCGGTTGCTCGGCTACGAGCGGGTCGGGCTCGGCACGATGGTGGAGACCGTGCTCGGCTACCGGCTGGAGAAGGGGCACTCGGCGGCGGACTGGTCCACCCGGCCGCTGCCGATCGAGTGGCTGCGCTACGCGGCCCTCGACGTCGAGCTCCTCGTCGAGCTGCGCGACGCGCTGTACCAGCAGCTCGCCGACGCGGGCAAGCTGGAGTGGGCGCGGCAGGAGTTCGCGGCGATCCTCGCCGCTCCCCCGCCGCAGCCGCGCTCGGACCCCTGGCGGCGCACCTCCGGGATCCACCGGGTGCGCTCGCTGCGCGGGCTCGCGGTCGTGCGCGAGCTGTGGCTGCTGCGCGACCGCATCGCCCGCGAGGCCGACCTCGCCCCCGGCCGGGTGCTCCCGGACGCGGCGATCATCACCGCGGCGCTGGAGATGCCCCGCACCACCAAGGCGCTCACCGAGATCAGCGCGTTCACCGGGCGGGCCGCACGGCGGCACCTGCGCGAGTGGCTCGGCGCGATCACCCGGGCCCGGATGATGACGGAGTCGCAGCTCCCCCAGCCGAGCGCGCCCGGGGACGGGCCGCCGCCCGCGAACCGGTGGGCCGACCGCGACCCGGCCGCCGCGGCCCGGCTCGCCGCCGCCCGCGCCACGCTCGCCGAGCTCGCCGAGAAGCACCGGCTGCCGACCGAGAACCTGCTGCAGCCCGACACGGTGCGCCGGCTGACCTGGGATCCGCCCGAGGACCTCTCGGCGGAGGGCATCGCGGACCGGCTGCGCCGGCTCGGCGCCCGGGAGTGGCAGATCTCGCTCACCGCCGAGCCGCTGTCGGCCGCCCTCACCGGCCAGCGCGCCAAGGCGTGACGGCCGGCCGCGCGAGCCGTACCCGCGGCGGGCCCGCCCGCCGGCCCGGGTAAAGCAGTCGTGATCGGCCGCCCAGCGCACGGTCGCGCGATCGCCGCGAGCGTCGGCGGTCTTTCCCGGCTCATCCATCGGCGTGCCAGGCGACGGCGTGCCACTCCCCATCGGAGGGTGCCCCCGGCGCACGATGTGCCGGCTCGCACAACCGATCGGGAGGCACACGAATGAAGGCGATCACCGTGATGGCCCTGGGCGGCGCGCTGCTGTTCGCCGCGGTCCCCGGCGCCCAGGCCGACTCGGCCCCGCTGAGCGAGCTGACGCTCACCGTGTCGCGGCCGGACGGCGCGGGCGCCACGTCCGTGACGCTCACCTGCGACCCGGACGGCGGCACCCATCCCAGCCCGCGGGCGGCCTGCGACCTGCTCCGCTCGGTCGACGGCAACATCGGCATGATCCGTCCGACGCGCGGGGTCGTCTGTACCCGCGAGTACGCGCCGCGGACGGCGACGGCGCGCGGCGTCTGGCGGGGCACGAAGCGCTTCGTCATCGTGCGCACCTTCGGCAACCCGTGCCAGATGCACGCGGAGACCGGGGTGCTGTTCGCGTTCGCCCGCTGAGGCCGGCGGGGCGGCGCGGACGGCGGGCCCCGGCCCGGCCCGCGCCGCCCCCGCGCCCGGGCCGCGCCCGCCGATCCCCTAGGCTCCTGCTGGAAAAACCGGACGCAGGGGTCGACGGGGGTCCAGGCATGCGGGAGCTGCTGCTCGGCGTCAGCCTCGGTCTCGGCGCCGGGCTGAGCCCCGGGCCGCTGCTCAGCCTGGTGATCAGCGCCAGCCTGCGCGGCGGTTTCCTCGCCGGGCTGCGCATGGCCTGCGTGCCGTTCCTGTCCGACCTGCCGGTGGTGCTGCTCACCACGACCGTGGTCGGCGCGCTGCCGGAGACGCTCGTCGCCGCGCTCTCGGTCGCGGGCGGCCTGTACGTGATCCACCTGGGCGTCGCCACGATCCGGGACGCCCGCCGCGCCGAAGCCCCGGCGGCGGGCGGGCGGCCGCCGGGCGGGGCGCGGGAGCTGCTGCACGGTGTCGTGGTGAACCTGCTCAACCCGCACGCGTGGCTGTTCTGGATCGCGGTCGGCGCGCCCGCCTTCACCGCGGCCTGGGGCCGCTCCCCGGCCGTCGCGATCGCGTTCGTGGGCGGCTTCTACCTCGTCCTGGTCGGCTCCAAGGCGGCCCTCGCCGGGCTCATCGGCGCGGGGCGGCATCGGCTGGGGCCCCGCGCCTACCGGCTCCTGCTCGGCGGCAGCGGGCTGCTGCTCGTCGCCGCCGGGGTCGCGCTCGCCGTACCCGGGGTCGCCGGCCTGCTCCGCCTCACGGCTTGACCGGCGGCTCGGGCGCCGACTCGGCGGGCTTGGCGGCGGGCCCGTTCTCGTCCGGCCGGCCCACGCGGCTGCGGCGCGAGCCGTACACCCAGTAGAGCGCCACGCCGATCGCCATCCACACGCCGAACCGCAGCCAGGTGTCCACCGGCAGGTTGAGCATGAGGTAGAGGCAGGAGAGCACCGACAGCAGCGGGATCACCGGCACCCACGGCACCCGGAAGGCCCGGTGCAGGTCGGGCCGGGTGCGCCGGAGGATGATCACCCCGGCCGAGACCACCACGAACGCGAACAGCGTGCCGATGTTCACCAGCTCGGCGAGGGCGGACAGCGGGATGAACCCGGCGAGCACCGCGGTGACCAGGCCGATGACGAGCGTCACCCGGTACGGCGTGCGGAACCGGGGGTGCACCTGGGCGAGGGCGGGCGGCAGCAGGTTGTCGCGGCTCATCGCGAAGAACACCCGGCTCTGCCCGAGCATGAGGATGAGGATCACCGTGGTGAGGCCGGCGATCACGCCCACGCTGATGAGCGAGGCGACCCACGGCATGCCGACGGCGCGGAACGCGTCCGCGAGCGGGGCGGCCTCGCTGAGCTCGTGGTACGGCTGCATGCCGACGAGCACGAGGGAGACCAGCACGTACAGCAGCGTGCACACCGTGAGCGAGCCGATGATGCCGATCGGCAGGTCGCGGGCGGGGTTGCGGGTCTCCTCGGCGGCGGTGGCGACCACGTCGAAGCCGATGTAGGCGAAGAACACGATCGCCGCGGCGGAGAAGATGCCGAACACTCCGAACGCGACCGGCGTCACCCCGAACAGCACCTGGATGAGCGGGGCCGAGCCGCCGCCCACCTCCTCGGTGTGCACCGCCGGCGGGATGAACGGGCTGTAGTTCGCCGGGTCGATGAAGAACACGCCCGCCACGAGCACGAGCAGGATCACCGCCAGTTTGATGATCACCATGACCAGGTTCACCTGGGCGGACATGCGGATGCCCGCGACGAGCACGGCGGTGAGCAGCAGCACGATGAGCACGGCGGGCACGTTCACCACGCCGCTCTCCCCCGCGATCGCGGGTGGCAGATGGATGCCGATCGTCTCGAGCAGGCTCACCGCGTACCCCGACCAGCCGACCGCGACGACGGCCGCGGCGAGGGAGAGCTCGAGCATGAGGTCCCAGCCGATCACCCAGGCGGGGAACTCGCCGAGCGTGGCGTAGGCGAAGGTGTAGGCGGACCCGGCGACCGGCAGCGTGGAGGCGAACTCGGCGTAGCAGAGGGCCGCGAGCCCGCACGCCACCGCGGCGATGATGAACGCCAGCGCGACCGCCGGCCCGGCGGTCTCCCGCGCCACCCGGCCGGTGAGCACGAACAGCCCGGTACCGATGATCACGCCGACGCCGAAGATGGTGAGGTCGAGCGCGCCCAGGCTGCGGCGCAGCCGATGCCGGGGATCCTCCGTGTCGCGGAGGGACTGCTCAATGGATTTGGTGCGGAATAGATCCATCTGGACACCACCCCGGCTCGCCGTCGCTTACCTGTCGGTCTTCAGGTACCCGGTCCGTCACCGTACGTGACACATCGAATGCGATCCGCAACGGAAACATCCGCCGTGGCGGCCATCCAGATGCGGTCCGGGTGCGGAGGGTCCCGCTGCCCCGGCCGGAGGCCGTCATTCGCCCCGCCGCGAACGGTGGTCACGCCGTGGTACGGCACCGCTCGTGCGGCCCGCTGTGGCGCATGGGATGCGCGGCTGCGCACGGACGGCGGGCCGCCGGAGAGACGGCGCACCCGCGGGCCGCGCGGGACCGGGCCGGGGGCCAGGTTACACATCCCCGGGGAGTACTCGCGCCACGGGGTGCCGCGACGGCGCGCCGCGCCGCATCCCCGCAGGCCAGGGTCACGGCACGGCCGGGCGTACGGCCGTGCCGTACCGGGTCTACTCGCCGGGTCTACTCGCCGGATGCGGCGCCGGCCTCCCAGCGGCCGAGGAGCAGGCCGGAGCCCGCGAGGTTCGGCGGCAGGTCGCCGCGGAGCAGCGCCCGGGCGAGCAGCAGCGCGCCATCGACGGCGGGGCCGCGGGGCGGGGGCTGGTCGACGCCGTCGGCGGCCAGGCGCCGGGCGAACGCCTCCCGCAGGCGGGGGACCGACGGGATGAGGCTGCCCGCGTACGAGACCACGCGCGGCGCGTCCGGGGGCAGGGCGGCGAGGGCGGTCTCCGCGAGCAGCGTGCCCGCGCGGTCGAGGATCGCGGCCGCCTGCGGGTCACCGTCGGCCGCGGCGGCGGCCACGTCGGGGACGAACCGGGCGAGCAGCGACGCCCGGTCGGCGCGGGTGTAGAGCTCCTGCACCAGCTCGGCGGGCGTGCCGAAGCGGCGGTTGAGCGCGTCGAGCAGCGCGGCCGAGCCGCCGGGGCGGCCGTCCAGGTGGCGCAGCGCGGCCGCGAGCCCGGCCCGGCCGATCCACGCGCCGCCGCCCTCGTCGCCGAGCAGGTGCCCCCAGCCGTCCACCTTGCGCCAGCCGCCGCGGGCGTCGGTGCCGACCGCGACCGCGCCCGTACCCGCCGCGACCACGGCTCCCCCGGCGAGGCCGAGCGCGCCGACGTACGAGATGAGCGCGTCGGAGACGAACAGCACGGCGCGGGCGCCCGCCGCCCGGCCGAGCAGGGCGGGCAACGTCTCGCGCGGCGCGCCGCCGAGGCCGGACACCCCGGTGCTGCCGAGCACGACGGCGTCCGCCCGGGGTGCCCCCGCGGCGGCGAGCAGCTCGCCGACCAGCTCGACGAGGAGGTCGGCGGCCCCGCCGCCGGTGTCCCGGCCGCCCTCGGCCGGCCGCTCCGCCGTGGCGCGCAGGCCGCGGTCCCGGCTCGCCCGGGCCACCGTCGCGCCGGTCGCGTCGGCGAGCAGCCCGCGGGCGCCGGTGCCGCCCACGTCGAGGCCGATGACGTACGCCTGCCCGGCGCCGCCGGCCGGCATGTCCACGCCCATGACGCCGCCCGTGCTACCCGCCGGCGGTCACTTGCGCCGCCCGCCCCGGCGGGCGAGGGCCTCGGTGATGCCGCGGGCGAGGTCCGGGCCGGTGAGCCCGGCGCGGGTGAGAATGCTCGACCGCTTGGCGTGCTCGAGGAAGCGCTGCGGGATGCCGTAGGTGCGCACCGGGACGTCCACGTCGTTGTCGCGCAGCAGCCGGGCCACCGCGTCGCCGACGCCGCCCACGCGGCCGTTGTCCTCCACCACCGCGACGAGCCGGTGCGCCTTCGCGGCGAGCACGAGCGCCTCGTCGATCGGCTTCACCCAGCGCGGGTCGACCACGGTGGCGGACAGGCCCTGGGCCTCGAGCAGCCGCGCGGCCTCCAGGCACGGCTCGGCCATCGGCCCGACCGCGACGATGAGCACGTCGGAGCCGTCCCCGGCGCGCAGCACGTCCATGCCGCCGAGCTTGCCGGCCGCGTCCACGTCCTCCGGCAGCGCGCCCTTGGGGAAGCGGATCACGGTGGGGCCGTCGTTGATGTCGAGCGCCTCGCCGAGCAGCTCGCGCAGCCGCTCGCCGTCCCGCGGCACCGCGATCGACAGGTGCGGGATCACCTGCAGGATCGACAGGTCCCACATGCCGTTGTGGCTGGGCCCGTCGTCGCCGGTGACGCCGGCCCGGTCGAGCACGACGGTGACCGGGAGCCGGTGCAGCGCCACGTCCATGAGCAGCTGGTCGAAGGCGCGGTTGAGGAAGGTCGAGTAGACCGCGACCACCGGGCGCAGCCCGCCGAGCGCGAGCCCGGCGGCGGAGGTGAGCGCGTGCTGCTCGGCGATGCCGACGTCGAAGATGCGGTCGGGGTACTCCTGGGCGAACGGCGCGAGCCCGGTGGGGTGGAGCATCGCGGCGGTGATCGCCACGATCTCCTCGCGCTCCTTGCCGAGCCGCACCATCTCCTCGCTGAACACGTTGGTCCAGCCGTGGGCGCGAGGCCGCTCCTCGCCGGTGGCGATGTCGAACGGCGCCGGCGAGTGGAAGCAGTCCTCGTCGTGGTTCTCGGCCGGGGCGTAGCCCATGCCCTTGCGGGTGATCGCGTGCACGATCACCGGGCCGCGGAAGTCCCGCGCGGTGCGCAGCGCCGACTCCATCGCCGCCACGTCGTGCCCGTTGATCGGCCCGATGTACTTCAGGCCGAGGTCCTCGAAGAGCACCTGCGGGGCGAGGATGTCCTTCAGCCCCTTCTTCACCCCGTGCAGCGTCTCGTACAGCGGGGTGCCCACGACGGGCACGCGGCCGAGGTTCTCCTTGATGAACCCGAGCGCGTTCTCGTAGTTCCGGCTGGCGCGCAGCGCGGCGAGATGCTTGGCGAGGCCGCCGATCGTGGGCGAGTACGACCGCCCGTTGTCGTTGACGACGATCACTATCGGCAGGTCCTTGCGCATGGCGATGTTGTTGATCGCCTCCCAGGCCATGCCGCCGGTGAGCGCCCCGTCGCCGATCACCGCGACCACGGTGCGGTCGGTCTCGCCGCGCAGCATCAGCGCCTTCGCCATGCCGTCGGCGTACGACAGCGCCGTGGACGCGTGCGAGTTCTCGATGAAGTCATGCTCGGACTCGGCCTGGCTCGGGTACCCGGACAGGCCGCCCTCCTGGCGGAGGGTGTCGAACCGGTCGGCCCGGCCGGTGAGCATCTTGTGCACGTAGGCCTGGTGACCGGTGTCCCAGAGGATCGGATCGCGTGGCGAGTCGAACACCCGGTGCAGGGCGATCGTCAGCTCGACCACGCCGAGGTTGGGGCCGAGATGACCGCCGCCCCGGGCGACCGACGAGACCAGCAGGTCGCGGATTTCCGCCGCCAGGGCGGCGAGATCGTCGCTGCCCAGCCGCTTGACGTCTTGCGGGCCGTTGATGGTGTCCAGCACGCCCACCGAGCCATCGCCTCCGCTCACAGTCGAAACAGTGGGGAGTCTAATTGGCCCGGCGGTGGGACCTTCATCGGAATGTCCACATCGGTGCCATACCGATGCAGTGCCCGATGCGGTGCCCGATGCGGTACGGCATGCCGTACGCGGCCGGGCGTACGGCACGGCCGCCCCGTCCGGGCCCCATGCTAGTTGGAGGTGACCCGGGCGAGGGCCTCCAGGGGGTCGGCGAGCACCCCGGCGAAGGCGAGCTCGGCGGCGCCGGTGAGGGTGGCGTCGTCGCCGAGCGCCGACGTGCGCAGCCGCACGCCCTCCCGCGAGGCGGCGAGGGCGGAGATGGCGATACGGCTGCGCACCTGGGCGGCCGAGCCGAGGAAGATGTCGCGGAGCATGCCCCCGAAGATCACCATCTCCGGGTTGAAGATGTTGATCAGGTTCGCCACGCCGACGCCGAGCCAGTCGCCGACCCGCTGCAGCGCCCGCTGGGCGGCCACGTCGCCGCGGTCGGCGGCCTCGACCACGGCGCGGATCGCGTCCCGGCCGACCCGGTCGCCGCCGGCGCGGCCGGCCGCCTCGAGCACGGTGCGCTCGCCGACCTCGGCCTCCAGGCAGCCCCGGGAGCCGCAGCCGCACAGCCGGCCGCCCGGGTTCACCACCATGTGGCCGACCTCGCCGCCGTACCCGGCGTGGCCGCTGAGCAGCTGGCCGCCGACGATCACGCCGCCGCCGATGCCCACGTCGCCGTGGAGGTAGATGAGGTCGTTGCAGCCGACCCCGACGCCGCGGGTGTGCTCGGCGAGCGCGCCGAGGTTGGCGTCGTTGCCGACCGCCACCGGCAGGCCGATGTCGAGGCGGCGGGCGAGCTCCTCGCCGAACGGCACGTCGAACGCGCCGAGGTTGGGGCCGTACTTGACCATGCCGTCGGCGGCCCGCACCCCGCCCGCGATCGCGGCGGCCGCGCCCACGCACACCGCGTCGGGCGCGGTGTCGCGGAGCATCTGGTGGGCGAACCCGGCGAGCTGCGCGGTGAGCGCCTCCAGGTCGAACGGGCCGCGCTCGCGCGGCGCGTCCCGCCGGTCGAGGATCACCCCGCCGAGCCCGACCCGGGCCGCCACCACCCGGTCCACGCCGACGTCGAAGGCGAACACGTAGACGCGTGCGGACTCGGGCCGGACCACCAGGGACGGCCGCCCGGCCCGCCCGGTCTCCTTCGGCAGCTCCTCCCGCACCAGCCCGGCCGCGGTGAGGTCCGCGGTGAGCGCCATGATCGTGCTGCGGTTGACGCCCATGCGGCTGGTGAGCTCGGCGCGCGAGGTCGGGCCGCCGAGGTGGACGTGGCGCAGGAGTACGCCGAGGTTGTGGCGCCGGATCTCCTCCTGGGAGGGTCCCGCACGCATCATCGGTGCTGCCCCTGGTGTGGTGTTCGCGGTCTCCCGGTCGCCGATCACCTTAGACCAGAGGCGGCCGCCCGCTTCCGGGAAATCGCGTCGACGCCCGCGGCGAGCAGCAGCACCGCGCCGGTGACCACGAACTTGATGCCGGCGCTGTAGCCCATCAGGCCCATGCCGTTGTCGATCACCGCGATGACCGCGCCGCCGAGCACCGCGTCGAGCACCCGGCCCTTGCCGCCGAACAGGCTCGTGCCGCCGATCACGGCCGCGCCCACCGCGTACAGCAGCACGTTGCTGCCGCCGGTGTTGGGGTCGACCGAGGCGCCGCGGGAGGCCGCCACGATGCCGCCGACCGCCGCCATCGTGGAGCAGATCACGAAGCAGGCGATCTTGATGCGGTCGACGTTGATGCCGGCCCGGCGGGCCGCCTCGGCGTTGCCGCCCACGGCGTAGATGTGCCGGCCGAAGGCGGTGCGCCGCAGCACGAACGTCCACAGGATGAGCAGCAGCACGATGAGCGGCACCACGATCGGCACGCCCTTGAGCGAGACGATCAGGGCGTTGCGGCTGCGCTCGAGGTTGAGCACGTAGACGGCGAGGCCGGCGACGACCGCGACCGTGCCCACCCGGACCGCGACCAGCGACAGCGGGTCGGCCGGCAGGCCGTGCATGCGGCGCCGCCGGACGCGCAGCAGCTGCACCGCGGCGTAGCCGAGCACGCCGACCGCGAACAGCAGCCAGCCCACCGCCGGGGGCAGGTTCCGGTTGGCGATGGCGAGGATGACCTCGTCCCGGATGCTGATGTTGGTGCCGCCGCGGACGAGCAGCAGCACCACGCCCTGGAAGGCGAGGAACGCCGCGAGTGTCACGACGAACGATGGGATGCCGACCTTGGCGACGAGCGTGCCGAGCAGCAGGCCGATCACCATGCCGGTGGCGAGCGCCGCGGCCACGGCGACGTACCAGGGCAGCCCGTGCACGGTGAGGGTGACCGCGAGCACCGCGGCGCAGACCCCGCTGGCGAACCCGGCGGACAGGTCGATCTCGCCGAGCAGCAGCACGAACACCAGGCCCATCGCGATCACGGTGATCTGGGCGCCCTGGGTGAACAGGTTCGCGATGTTGATCGGCGTGAGGAACGCCGGCCGCAGGATGGTGAAGACGGTGCACAGCACGATGAGGCCGAGCACGGCCGGCAGCGCGCCCATCTCGCCGCCGCGCACCCGTTCCAGGTAGCCGCGCACCCCCTGGCTCAGCGTCTGAGGCTGCGTGGTGGTGGTGCGGTCCGGGGCCACAGTGGTGCTCATGGCGCCTCCTTGCCTTCCGCGCCCCCGTTGCCGTTGGTGAGGCCGAGGTCACCGCTGCGCCCGGCGGTGATCAGCTCGACCACCTGCGCGTGGGTGACGTCGGATGCCTTGACCTGCGCCGCCATGCGGCCCAGGTAGAGCGCCGCGATCCGGTCGGACACGGCGAAAACGTCGTTCATGTTGTGGCTGATCAGCACGACCGCGAGGCCCTGGTCGGCGAGCCGCCGTACCAGCTCGAGGACCTGCGCGGTCTGGGCGACGCCGAGCGCGGCGGTCGGCTCGTCGAGGATGACGACCTTGCTGTTCCACAGCACCGCCTTGGCGATCGCCACGGTCTGCCGCTGGCCGCCGGAGAGGCTGGAGACGGGCTGACGGAGCGACTTGACGGTGCGGACCGACAGGCCCTGGAGGGTCTTGGCCGCCATCTGCTCCATCGTGTCCTCGTCGAGGACGATGCCGTTCTTCCGCTCCCGGCCGAGGAACATGTTCTGAACGATGTCCAGGTTGTCGCAGAGCGCGAGGTCCTGGTACACGATCTCGATGCCGAGAGCGGCGGCGTCCCGCGGGGAGTGCACGTTCACCGGCTTCCCCTCGAACAGGTACTCGCCGCTGTCGATGGGGTGGATGCCGCCGATGCACTTGACCAGCGTGGACTTTCCGGCGCCGTTGTCGCCGACGAGCGCGGTCACCTCCCCGGCGTAGGCCGCGAAGGACACGTCGTGCAGCACGTGCACGGGGCCGAAGCTCTTGTTCACACCGCGCAGCTCCAGGATGGGCCGCGCGTCATCGGATGGTCCGGACCCTGGCGCGCCGCGCCCGGCCGGCGTGACGCCGAGGTCCGTGGAGGTCGTCTCGGACACTGCACTCCCTCTGTGCTCGCTCGCCGCCGGGGTGGCGGCGTCAGCCTCGCTCGTACCCGCGACCGGGCGTGCCGCCGTCCCGGGCGGGACGGCGGCACGCCGTCAGCTCACTCGATGCCGGCTTCCTTGCACTTGTCGGCGAACTCGTCGGTGCAGAGCTCCTCCTTGGTGACGAAGCCGTCCGCCACCACGTCCTTCACGTTCTCGAAGAAGATCGCCTGGGGCTCCTCGAGGACGGCGGGCACGTCACGGTTGCCCTCCGGGTCGTGCACGCTCTGGTTCACCGCCGGCTGCTCGCCCTTGGCGAGCGCGATGGCGAGCCGAGCGGCCGCGTCGGCCTCCTTCTTGATCGCCTTGTAGACGGTCATGCACTGGTCGCCGGCGAGGATGTTCTGCAGGCCCTGGACGGTGGCGTCCTGGCCGGTGACCGGCACCTTGCCGTTGAGGTTCTGCTTCTTCAGGATCGTGATCACGGCGTTGCCGAGGCCGTCGTTCGCGGCGAGCACGCCGGCGATCTTCGGCTGCTGGGTGAGCATCTGCTCGAAGATCGTCGCGGCCTGGGCGTTGTCCCAGTCGGGCACCCACTGGTCCGGGCCCTCGACGTACTCGCCGGAGTCGAACTTCGGCTTGAGCACGCCGTCGTAGCCCTGCTTGAACAGGGTCGCGTTGTTGTCGGTGGGCGAGCCGTTGAGCCGGGCGATGATCGGCTTCTCCACCTTCTTGTCGGTGAGGCACTTGACCAGGCCCTCGCCCTGGAGCTGGCCGACCTTGGTGTTGTCGAAGCTCACGTAGTACGAGGCGCTGCCGCCGAGGGTGAGGCGGTCGTAGTCGATGGTGGCGACGCCCTGCGACTTCGCCTTGTCCAGCACGGCCTTGCCGGTGCCGCTGTCCAGGTTGGTGATCATCAGTACCGTCGCGCCGTTGGTGATCATCTGGTCGGCGATCGTCTGGAACTGGTTCTTGTCGCCCTGGGCGTTCTGGATGTCGAACTCCACGCCCGCCGCCTGGAACGCCTCGGTGAGGTACTTGCGGTCCGCGGTCTCCCACCGGGCCGAGGACTTGCTGTCGGGCAGGATGACGCCGATCTTGCCGGGCTTCGCCGGCGCGGACGCGCCCCCGCCGCCCTCCTGCGCGGAGGTGGTCCCGGAGTCGGACCCGCAGGCGGTGAGACCGAGGGACAGCGCCGCCACTCCGGCGGCCAGAGTGAAGATCCTCTTACGCATGGGAGCAGGATCCTTTCTGCCGAGGGCCGCGCCCGTGGGCGTGGCTGGAGTCTGGTCAGGTGTCGGGGGACGGCCGTCCGGACGGCCGTACGGCGAGCACCGGGTCGCGGGGCTTCACCGTCGCGATGAATGTTGTTTGCGGCAACATAAACCGACGGCGGCCGTTACGCCAGACCCTGAGGGGGGCTAATTTGTTGTTTGAGATAACAATCCAGAAACGCCGCCGTTACCTGGCTCTTCACCCGAACGCCCGGAAGATCAGCAAAGCCGCGGAGAGGGCCGCGGTCACCAGCACGGCGGCCCGGGTGCGGCCGCGGTCGAGGTAGCGGCGCAGCGGACCGGCCGCCGCGTACCCGGCGAGCACGAACGGCACGAACAGCAGCCCGGCGAGCAGCGCCCGCGGCGGCAGCTCGCCGCCGGCCGCGAGCGCGCCGAGCGAGAGCACCGCGCCCGCGGTGAAGTACATGGCGAGCGTGGCCCGGATGCGCGGGCCGGTGGCGTGCCGGTGGACGAGGGCGATCGGCGGCCCGCCGATCGAGGCCGCCGCCCCGGTCACCCCGGAGACCGCGCCGGCCACGGCGAGCGTGCGCGGGGTGCGCGGCACGGCCACGGTCCGGGCGGTGAGCACGACGGAGCGGCGAGCACCATCACCCCGACGATCACCGCGAGCGCCTGCGACGACGCGGCCTTCACCACCCACACGCCGGCGAGCGCCCTGGGCACGCGGCCGAGCAGCGCCCAGCCGACCCCGCGTCAGTCCACCTGCCGCCACTCGGCGGCGAGCGAGCACAGCGGCAGCACGAGCGCCACCACCTGCACCGCGCCGGGCATCACCCCGGGGCCGAGCAGCATCACCACGGGCGCGGCCACCGGCGCCGGCCCGAACCCGACCGCGCCCTGCACCACCGCCCCGGCGGACACCGCCGCCCCGGCGAGGAGCAGCAACCGCGGCCAGGCGGCGGGCACGGGCTCGGCGGCCGCGGCGAGCAGATCATGCATGTGCCCGCACGCCAGCCCGCGCGCCGGCCGCGGGGCATCCCAATCACGCGCCGGTCACGGCAAGGGATCGTCACATTGAGAAATCGCTCGACTATTTCGAGTGATCGAGGAACGGAACGCGCCGACCGCTGCGGCGGCCAGCCCGGGGACGCCGGGCTCCGGCGACCAGCACGGCCCCGCCAGGCGGCGTGGCGACTCGCACCGCGGGCGGGCACACCGGCGCGACGGCGGCCCCGGCGTCGCCGCCTGCGGGCCGTTCCCAGCGGCGTTCCGCGGCGGCGCCCGGCGCGCGGCGCCCGGCTCGCCGGACCGGGACGGCCATCAGGCCGAACCGGCGTCTCCGGCCTCCTCCGCCGCCGACGACGACCGCGACTCCGAGGATTTTTCACGCCTTTTCCGGCCGCCCGGCCGGGATGCGAACGGGAATTCCCGACGGGGGACGGCCGGAGTGCGTTTCACCGCCACCCGGCGGCCCGGGTGTGACACGTTCTCCGCCCGGGCGGCATGCGCTGCGGCGTCGTGCGCGGCGGCATCGCCCGGACAGCGTCACGGCGACATCCGGTGACCGTTCCGGAAACACGCCGATCGTCCCCGGAAATGCCCGGCTCAACGACATCGTCCCTGGTCATCCCGGTCATCGCGGGGCGTTCACCGGGCGCTGCCGCACACGGCGGCACTCGGCGTGAACGCCGCGCCGCACGGGCACGGGGACGCCATCGGCGCGACCGGCCGGGGCGCGGTTTTCCCCTTCACTCCACACCCCGTGACGCGGCCCGTTTCCGCCCGGCGAGGGAATTCCCCCGCCGGGCGGAAACGGGCACCGAACCGTGGTCCGGAAATCCCGCTCAGTTCTTGTTCAGCAGGTTCCGGAGCACGTACTGCATGATGCCGCCGTGGCGGTAGTAATCCGCCTCGCCCGGCGTGTCGATGCGGACGACGGCCTGGAACTCGGTGGTGCGGCCGTCGGGCGCGGTGGCGCGGACGGTGACGGTCGACGGGGTGGTGCCGGAGTTGAGCTCCTCGATGCCGAGGATGTCGAAGGTCTCCTCACCGGTGAGCCCGAGCGACGCGGCCGACTCGCCCTCCGGGAACTGCAGCGGCAGCACGCCCATGCCGATGAGGTTCGAGCGGTGGATGCGCTCGAACGACTGGGCGATCACCGCCCGCACGCCGAGCAGCGCGGTGCCCTTCGCCGCCCAGTCACGCGAGGAGCCGGAGCCGTACTCCTTGCCCGCGAGCACCACGAGCGGCACCCCGGCGTTCTGGTAGTTGACCGCGGCCTCGTAGATCGTGGTGACCGGGCCGCCCTCCTGGGTGAAGTCGCGGGTGTAGCCGCCCTCGGTGCCGGGGGCGAGCTGGTTGCGCAGCCGGATGTTGGCGAACGTGCCGCGGATCATCACCTCGTGGTTGCCGCGCCGCGAGCCGTACGAGTTGAAGTCCTTGACCTGGACGCCCTGCTCGAGCAGGTACTTACCGGCCGGCGAGTCCGGCTTGATCGCGCCCGCGGGCGAGATGTGGTCGGTGGTGACCGAGTCGCCGAGCAGCGCGAGCACCCGGGCGCCGGTGATGTCCCGCACCGGCTCCGGCTTCTCCGGCATGCCGTCGAAGTACGGCGCCTTGCGCACGTAGGTGGAGTTCGGGTCCCACTCGAACGTGCTGCCGGTCGGCACCGGGAGCGACCGCCAGTTGTCGTCGCCCTTGAAGACGTCGGCGTACCGCTCCTTGAACATCTCCTGGCCGATCGAGGTGTTCACCACCTCGGCGACCTCGGCCGGGGACGGCCAGATGTCGCGCAGGAACACCGGCTTGCCGTCCGAGCCGGTGCCGATCGGCTCGGTCTCGAAGTCGATGTCCATCGTGCCGGCGAGCGCGTACGCGACCACGAGCGGCGGCGACGCGAGGTAGTTCATCTTCACGTCCGGGTTGATCCGGCCCTCGAAGTTCCGGTTGCCGGAGAGCACCGCGGCCACCGCGAGGTCGTGGGCCTGGATCGCCTCGGAGATCTGCGGCGGCAGCGGCCCGGAGTTGCCGATGCAGGTGGTGCAGCCGTAGCCGACCAGGTTGAAGCCGAGCTTCTCCAGGTACGGCATGAGCCCGGAGCGCTCGAAGTACCCGGTGACCACCTGCGAGCCGGGGGCGAGCGAGGTCTTCACCCACGGCTTGCGGGTCAGGCCCTTGTCCACCGCGTTGCGGGCGAGCAGCGCCGCGCCCAGCATCACGTACGGGTTGGAGGTGTTGGTGCAGGAGGTGATCGCGGCGATCACCACCGCACCGTGGTCGAGCTCGAAGCTGGTGCCGTCCTCGAGGGTGACCGGGACCGGCTTGCTCGGCCGGAAGCCGTCGGCGTCGGCGTTCGAGGCCGGCGGGTCGGAGGCCGGGAAGCTCTCCTTGGACGCCTCGTCCACGTCGGCGTCGGAGACGTAGTTCTTCACGTCCCGCCGCCAGGTGCGCTTGGCCGCCGACAGCGGGATGCGGTCCTGCGGGCGCTTCGGCCCGGCGATCGACGGCACCACGGTGCCGAGGTCGAGCTCGATGTACTCGGAGTAGACCGGCTCGTTGGCCGGGTCGTGCCACAGGCCCTGCTCCTTGGCGTACGCCTCGACGAGCGCGATCTGCTCCTCGGAGCGGCCGGTGAGCCGCAGGTAGGTGATGGTCTCGGCGTCGATCGGGAAGATCGCGCAGGTGGAGCCGAACTCGGGGCTCATGTTGCCGATCGTGGCCCGGTTGGCGAGCGGCACCGTGCTCACGCCCTCGCCGAAGAACTCCACGAACTTGCCGACCACGCCGTGCTCGCGCAGCATCTGGGTGACGGTGAGCACGAGGTCGGTCGCGGTGGCGCCGGGCGGCAGCTCACCGGTGAGCTTGAAGCCGACCACCCGCGGGATGAGCATCGAGATCGGCTGGCCGAGCATCGCGGCCTCGGCCTCGATGCCGCCGACGCCCCAGCCGAGCACGCCGAGGCCGTTCTCCATCGTGGTGTGCGAGTCGGTGCCGACGCAGGTGTCCGGGTACGCCTTGCCGTCCCGGGTCATCACCACGCGGGCCAGGTGCTCGATGTTCACCTGGTGCACGATGCCGGTGCCCGGCGGCACCACCTTGAACTCGCGGAACGCGTTCTGGCCCCAGCGCAGGAACTGGTACCGCTCCCGGTTCCGCTCGTACTCGCGCTCGACGTTGCGGCGGAACGCGTCCGGGGAGCCGAAGTAGTCGACGATCACCGAGTGGTCGATGACGAGCTCGGCGGGCGCGAGCGGGTTGACCCGGTTCGGGTCGCCGCCCAGGTCGCGCACGGCCTCGCGCATGGTGGCGAGGTCGACCACGCACGGCACCCCGGTGAAGTCCTGCATGATCACCCGCGCCGGGGTGAACTGGATCTCCACGCTCGGCGTCGCGCCCGGGTCCCAGTTGGCGAGCGCGCGGATGTGGTCGGCGGTGACGTTCGCCCCGTCCTCGGTCCGGAGCAGGTTCTCCAGAAGGATCTTGAGACTGTACGGGAGGCGCGCCGAACCCTCGACGGCGTCCAGCCGATAGATCTCATATGACGCGTCGCCGACGCGTAGCGTGTCGCGGCTGCCGAAGCTGTTGGCGGACACGAAGATTCGCCTCCCTCGTTCCTTTCTGTGGCCCTGACGATTCGTGGGGGCCCCACGCTCATCGCAAATCCTGCCGCACCGCGATGCGGCCCCGTCGGTGAGGGTGCCCCCAGCCGCCCGCGCTACCCCTGCGCGGCTAGTGTCTCGATATCAAGATATCTCCGTCTTTATCTCGATATCAAATTACCCAACGGTAACCTGGGGCATGAGCCGCAGATAGAGCAGCACCACGATGCCCACCGACAGGGCCGGGGCGAGGAAGCGCTGCTCGAACCACTTGCCGGTCTTAAACCCGATTTTGTACGGCAGCAGCCACCGCCCCTTGATCGGCCAGAGCACCGGGCAGCCGCGCTCGGTGAGGCAGTCTCCGACGACGTGCACCAGGGCGCCGATCGCCACCGCGAGCCCGAGCCAGCCGTACCCCACGCCGAACGAATGGAAGATCACGAACAGCGCGGTGGTGAGCAGCACGTTCACCACGGCCGAGGTGAGCGTCCGGCCGGGCACGCCCACGGCGAGCGCGCGCAGCGCGAGACCGATCATGAGCACGACGACCACGTCGCGGGCGACGATGTCCCACTCGGCGAGCAGGTGCGCGCCCACGCCCGCGGCGAGGCAGAACAGCAGCGAGTGGGTGGCCTGCCGATGCCCGCCCGCGAGCGCGTTGACGGCCTTGCTCAGCACCCAGGTGACCGGGCCGAAGGTCTGGGCGATCGTCGCCTTGGGGTGGTCGAGGTCGGGCAGCATCGCCGCGCCGGCGCACACCAGCGCGCCCGCGAGCAGTTCCGCCGGGACGGTCGCGTGCTCGGCCACCGGGGTGAGCGCGGCGAGCCCGGGTGCCGCCGCGAGCCAGACGAGCGCGCCGCTCAGCGCATGCGAGTGCCCCATCATCCGCACATCACCCTTTCAAGATCACCCTGGGTGACTGTACGGCATGGCGGACGGCGGCGGCACTCGGGTTCACCCGACCGGTGGGCCCGCGGGCGGCGTCCGCCCCGGCCGACGGTCCTGGACGACAACCTGGACGGCCCCGCCGCGGCGTGAGACGGTACGGGGGCGCGGAACATCCGCCACGAATACCGCCACAAACACAGACGGACAGGACCGCTCCGCTCCAAGAGCACCCCCCAGCCCTCTCAGAGCAGGACGATCCCGTCCGTCTACGACCGTTATAACGGCCGGGTCTCGTTAGATGTTCCCCATATTCGCGTAATCCTTTTGTGATCTGAATCACTTCTCACCCGCCGTTGCTCCAGCCATATCGGCGATATATCGTCGAAGCATCGAGACTGATCCGTGCTAGATCGAGTGGAGCGAAAGGACGGTCGCGATGGTTCACGCCTTCGCCGTGGGCGGCTTCTGTGGCCCATGGCACGGTCCCTGGCACGGACCGGGACGCCACGTGCGGCGCAAGCTGCTCTGGCACCTGGGCGAGGCGCTCGCCGAGGGGAGCGACCTCCGCGAGCGGCTGCGCCGCCTGCTGGACGAGGAGCCGGACGAGGCGTGTGACATCCGGAACAAGGTCCGCCGGCATCTGGGCGAGGCGCTCGCCGAGGCGTACGGCGGTTTCCACGGTGGGAGGAGAGAGCGTATGCACCGGCACCACGGCCCACGCGGCTTCGACTGGGGCTTCTGGGCCGGCCCCTGGGCGCGGGGATTCCCGTTCGGCGGGGGCCGCCCCGGGTGGAGCCGCGGGCGCAAGGCGAAGCGCGGCGACGTGCGCGCGGCGATCCTCGCGCTGCTCGCCGAGGAGCCGCGCAACGGCTACCAGATCATCCAGGAGATCGCCGAACGCAGCCAGGGCGGCTGGAAGCCGAGCCCGGGCGCGGTCTACCCGGCGCTGCAGCAGCTCACCGACGAGGGCCTGGTGCGCGCGGAGGAGACCGATGGGCGCCGGGTCTTCCACCTCACCGAGGCCGGCCGCGCCTACGTCGCGGAGCACGCCGACGAGCTGCGCGCCCCCTGGGAGGAGATGACCCCGCAGGTGGACGACTCCGCCTGGGAGATCCTCGACCTCGGACGGCAGACCGCGGCGGCGCTGTTCCAGGTCATGCAGACCGGCAGCGAGGCGCAGATCCGCCAGGCCCGGCAGGCGCTGGTCGAGACCCGGCGCAGGCTCTACCAGATCCTCGCCGAGGGCGACCCCGACGAGGAGTGAGGCCGATGGACGCACCCCGCACCGGCCGGTACGGCACGGCCTCCCCCGCGCCCGACGGGCTGCGCGTCGGCGACGCCGAGCGCGACGAGGTGGTGGCCGCGCTCCGCGAGCACTTCGCGGAGGGCCGCCTCGACCGCGAGGAGTTCGACGAGCGCCTCGGGCGGGCCCTCACCGCCCGCACCCACGCGGACCTGCGCGCGCTCCTGTCCGACCTGCCGGGCTCGTCCGCGGCCCCGGAGGCCCCGGAGGCGGCACGATCGCAACCGGAGCCCGGCGCCTGGCCGTGGGCCCCGTTCGGCGCGTGGGACGACGCCCGGCGGGCCTGGCAGGACGCCTGCGCGCGGGCCTGGGATCCGGCCCGGCACCCGGCGCGGCGGGACGGGTCCCACCCCACGCCCTGGGGGCCGCCGTGGGCGCACCGCCCGCACCGGCACCACCCGCCGTTCCCCCTCGCCCTGTTCGTGGTGCTCGGCTTCGCCGCGCTCGTCGCCGGTACGGCGTGGCCGCTGATCGCCGCGCTGAAGATATGGGTGATCTTCATGATCGTGTGGGGCGTGGCCGCCGTCGCCCGCCGCCATCACCGCCACCACCACCGGCACCGCTGACCAGCGGCGACCGGCCGGGCCACCCGCCGGTCGGCCGGTCCGCCCGAACCGGCCCGCCCGCGGCCGCCCACCCGCACCGGGCCGGCGGCCGTACCTCCGCCGCATCACCGGCGCCGCCGTTCGCGGCGGCGCCGCGAACGCCGGGCGTCGGATCGGCCCGCGGATCGGCCGCAGCGCGGCGGCGTGGCGTGCCACCGCCGCGCGCCTTATCGGATGCGGATCCGGGTGCGGCGGCAGGTGGCGCACTCCTGCACGTGCACCCGGCCGATGACCTCGATGTCCCGCCACTCGTGGCGCAGGTGCAGCCGCACGGGCCGGCCGCCCCGGCCGAGCAGTTCCCTCAGCATCCGCCACACGCGCCCACGCGCCATCCCGCGTTCACGCTACCCTCCGCACGCTTGGACGCGGGCACGCGGCGCCGCGGTCCCCGCCCGGGGGCACGACGTCCGCCCGCTGCGCGGCGGGCGGCCCGCTCCGCGGCCGAGGAGGTCTCACAGGCGCGGGTCGACCGGCTCGGACTCGAGCGCCAGCACCGCGAACACGGGCTCGTGGATCCGCCACAGCGGCTCACCCTCGACCAGCCGGGTGAGCGCCTCGAGGCCGAGCGCGTACTCCCGCAACGCCATGGACCGCTTCTTACCCAGGGCACGACGCCGCAATTCTCGCATCTGCTCTGGCTCGGTGTAATCGGGGCCGTAGATGATCCGCAGGTATTCGCGGCCGCGCACCTTCACGGCGGGCTGGACGCGCCCGGTCGGCGCCTTCAGCGGTTTGACCACCATGCCCTCGCAGCCCGCCGCGGTGAGCTCCTCCCACCATTCGGCGGCGCGCCGCCGGGAGGCCTCGTCGGCGAGGGTGACGGACACGTGCCGGGTCGGCGTGATCAGCCCGTCGCCGGCGTCGAGCCGCGCCAGCGTCTCCAGGTGCCAGGAGTGCGGCCGCTCGACGGCGAGCAGGCGGCCCTCGGCGGCGAGGATCTGGAACGGCGCGAGGCTGATCCCGTCGAGCCCGGACACCGGGGCGCAGTAGCGCGCATAGACGTCGCGGAACCGGGCAGCGTTCGCCAAGCGGCGTCGGGTGCGGTCGCGCAAGCCGCCCACGTCCAGGCCGCGCCCGGCCGCCGCGTCGAGCGCGGCGAGCGCCTCCGGCAGCGCCGCGAGCGCCGCCGCGCCCACCGCGGCGTACTGCTCCCGGATCAGCTCGCCGGCCTTCGCCGACCACGGCAGCAGCTCGCAGTCGAGCACGAGCCAGTCGGTGCCGAGCTCCCGCCACAGGCCCGCGTCGGTCACCCGGGCCCGCAGCCGGGTCACGAGCTCCTCGGTGAGCGCCGGGTCGGCGAAGAACGGCCGGCCGGTGCGCGTGTACACCATGCCGGTGGCGCCGGTGACGGCGAACCGGGACTCGGCCGCGGCCTCGTCGCGGGCGAGCACCACCACCGCCCGGGAGCCCATGTGCTTCTCCTCGCACACCACCTCGGCGACCCCGGCGGCGGCGTACTCGGCGAACGCCTCGGCCGGGTGCTCCAGGTAGCCCTCGAGCGCGCCGGTCTCCGCGGGGGCCATGGTCGGCGGCAGGTACACCAGCCAGCGCGGGTCGACCGCGAACCGGCTCATGATCTCCAGGGCGGCCGCGGCGTTCTCCTCGCGCACCTTGACCGTGGCGCCGAACCGGGTCGTCACGTGCCGGGGGCCCTGCACGTCCCGGATGTCGAGGGTGCCCGGCTCCCGCCGCGCGGCGGGATCGGCGAGCGGCCGGACCGGCTCGTACCACACCCGCTCGGCCGGGACCGACACCAGCTCCCGCTCCGGGTAGCGCAGCGCGGTGAGCGAGCCGCCGAACACGCACCCGGTGTCCACGCAGATCGTGTTGTTCACCCACTGCGGCCGCAGCGTCGGGGTGTGCCCGTAGACCACCATCGCCCGCCCGCGGTACTCCTCGGCCCACGGGTGGCGCACCGGCAGGCCGTACTCGTCGGTCTCGCCGGTGGTGTCGCCGTACAGGGCGAACGCGCGGACCCGGGCGCCGGCGCGGCCGTGGTACTCCTCCTTCAGCCCGGCGTGCGCGACCACGAGCCGCCCGCCGTCGAGCCGGTAGTGGCTGATCAGCCCGTCCAGGAAGCGGCGGACCGCCGCGGTGAACTCCGGCGGGCAGGCGGCGAGCTGGTCGAGCGACTCCCGCAGGCCGTGGGAGACCGTCACGTTGCGCCCGGCGAGCGCGCGGGCGAGCTTCTGCTCGTGGTTGCCGCACACGCACAGCGCGGTGCCCGCCTCCACCATGCCCATGACCAGGCGCAGCACGCCCGGGGTGTCCGGCCCGCGGTCCACCAGGTCGCCGAGGAACACCGCGATGCGCCCCTCCGGGTGGGTGGCGTTGCACGGCCGGCCCGCCGCGTCGCGCTCGATCCGCCAGCCGAGCCGGGTCAGCAGGGCCTCCAGCTCCGCGCGGCAGCCGTGCACGTCGCCGATGATGTCGAACGGGCCGGTCAGGTCGCGGCGGTCGGACCACGCCCGCTCGTAGACGATGCGGGCGGCGTCGATCTGCTCCACGCCGCGCAGCACGTGCACCCGGCGGAAGCCCTCCCGGTCCATGCGGGGCAGCGAACGGCGCAGCTCCCGGCGCTGCCGGGCGATCACGTGGCGGCCGAAGCCGCGGTCCGGCCGCGCGGCGTTGCGGGCCGCCGCCACCCCCTCCGGCACGTCGAGCACGATCGCGTCGGCGAGCACGTTGTGCCGCTTGGCGATCTCCAGCAGCCGCCTGCGGGCCTCGTACTGCACGTTGGTGGCGTCGACCACGGTGAGCAGGCCGCGGCGCAGCCGGACGGCCACGATGTGGTGGAGCACGTCGAAGGCGTCCGCGGTGGCGGACTGGTCGGTCTCGTCGTCGGAGACCAGCCCGCGGCAGAAGTCGGAGGAGATCACCTGCGTGGGCTTGAAGTGCCGGCGGGCGAACGTCGACTTGCCGCTGCCGGACACGCCGACGAGCAGCACCAGCGACAGCTCGGGCAGGCTCACCACCGGCCCCTCCCCCGGCCCTTCCCCCGGCCGCTGCGCCGGGGCCTCGGCCGCGGGCTCCGCCGGGGTGCCGGCCGCGTCCGCGCCGCGGGCCGGAGGAACGGACGGCGCGGCGCCGCCCGGTGCCGCCCGCCCGTCGCGGGCCGCGTCGCCCGGCCGCGCGGCCGCGGCGGCGGTGTCCGGGGCCTCCGGCCGCGGGGGCGTCACGTCGGTCTCGGCCATCAGCCGCCTCCCTCCGCACGGGTGAAGATCGCCATCTGGGTGGGCGGGCCCACCTCGGGGTCCTCGTCGCCGACCGGGCGGATCTCGGCGCGATAGCCGTACCGGGAGGCGACGCGGGCCGTCCAGCCGGCGAACTCGCCCCGGCCCCACTCGAAGCGGTGGTCGGGGTGGCGCCGGGCCGGGCGGCCGGCGGCGGCCCGCTCGCGCAGGCCGGGGTAGCGCACGTTGTACTCGGCGTTCGGGGTGGTGACGATCACGTGGCCGGGCCGGGCGGTGCCGAACACCACCTTCTCGAGCGCGCCGAGGCGCGGCGGGTCGACGTGCTCGATCACCTCCATGAGCACGGCCGCGTCGTACCCGGCGAAGCGCGGGTCGGTGTAGGTGAGCGCTGCCTGGAACAGCTCCACCCGGTCGCGCCGCCGCTCCGGCATCCGGTCGAGCCGCAGGCGGCGCGCGGCGAGGCCGAGGGCGCGGGTGGACACGTCGACGCCGGTGACCTTGGTGTACCGCGGGCGGTCGAGCAGCTCGGCGAGCAGCCGCCCCGAGCCGCAGCCGAGGTCGATCACCGTGCGGGCGCCGATCTCCTCGAGCGCGGCGAGCACCGCCCGGTGCCGCAGGGTGGTGAGCGGCGTGGCCCCGCCCTCCTCCGCCGCGGCGGCCGCCTCCTCGCCGGGGGCCGCGTCCTCGCCGGTCCCGGGGTCCTCCTCGACCGGCGGCTCCAGGGCCTCGGCCACGTCGTCGCCGAGCTCGGCGAGGCGGGCGAACGCCTTGCGGGTCAGGTCGGCGCGGCGGCCCAGGTAGCGGCGGGTGATCAGCGCCTTCTCCGGGTGGGTGGCGAGCCAGCCCGCGCCGGCCCGGATCAGCTTGTCCACCTCGTCCGGCGCGATCCAGTAGTGCTTGGCCGAGTCGAGCACCGGCAGCAGCACGTACAGCTGGTTGAGCGCGTCGGCGAGGCGCAGCTCGCCGGTGAGGCGCAGGCGCAGGTAGCGCGAGTCGCCCCACTCGGGGAAGCGCTCGTCGAGCGGGATCGGGCGGGCGTCCACCCGCCAGCCCAGCGGCTCGAACACCCGGTGCGCGATCCGGGCACCGCCGGTGCACGGCAGCGCGGGGATGCTGATCTCCAGCGGGATCGGGGCGGCGGCGAGCTCGGGCCGGGCGTCGCAGCGGCCGAGCCGCGCCGTGCGGAACACGTCCCCGAGCGCCACCGCGAGCAGCGACGACGCCGCGTACGGCCGGTCGTTGACGTACTGGGCGAGGGTCGTGTCGGCGAAGTTCCGGCCGGTGCGGGCGAGCCGTACCGGATCGATCTCCAGCAGCAGGGCCGCCGTGCAGCGCTCCGGGCCCGCCTCCGGGTAGAACACCCGGGCCGTGCCGAACGACTGGCCGAACTCCCGGACCCGGTCGGGATGCTTGTGCAGCAGGAAGCCGAGGTCGGTGGCGGGCCGCAGCGTGGTGGAGATCGTGAGCAGCACGCTCGTCCATTGTTCCGCAGACCCGATTCGGCCTGCCACCGATTAAGCGGCCCGCGGCCCGCGGCCGGAGGAACCGGATACGGCGGCCGGCGCGCGCGGCCGGTCACGGCCGGGACCGATCTCCTTACGGCCGGGCGCGGCTCGCCGAGGCGCGACGTCGCCGAGCACCCTGGCCGGCGCCGGAAGGCGCTATCGGCGACCGGCCCGCGCGTCCCGGCGGCCGCGGCGCCTCGAGCGCGGCGGCGCCGATCGGCACGTTGCGGCGGCCCGCCCACCGCCGCCGCGAACACCACGGCGTATTCGCCGGTGCTCCGCGAGCCGACCCCCGCCGCGGCACGGCCGCCGTCCGGACGCCGGCGTCATCCGCCCCGAGCGGCCCGGACACCGGCCCGCCCGGAACGGGGTCAGACGTGCGGCAGGATCTCCGCCGCGATCAGCTCCAGGTGCTCGAGGTCGTTCAGGTCGAGGATCTGGAGGTAGAGCCGCTCGCAGCCGATCTTGCCGAACTCGCCGATCTTCTCCAGCACCTCGCCGGGCGTGCCGCCGAGACCCGCCTCCCGCAGCTCCGCCAGGTCACGGCCGATCGCCTCGGCCCGGCGCTTCGCCTCGGCCTCGGTCGCGCCGACCGCGATCGTCTGCGCCGCGGACAGCCGGATCGACTCGCGGCCGATCTTCGCGCAGGCCTCGCGCACCCGCCCGTACGCCGCCTCGGTCTCGGCGACCGTGCGGAACGGGACGTTGTACTCGTCCGCGAAGCGGGCCGCCAGCCGGGGGGTGCGGGTGGGGCCGACGCCGCCGACGATGATCGGCGGCCGGGGACGCTGCACCGGCTTGGGCAGGGCCGGCGAGTCGGCCACCCGGTAGTGCGCGCCCTCGAACGAGTAGGTGGACCCCTCGGGCGTGCTCCACAGGCCGCTGATGATCTCCAGCTGCTCCTCGTACCGGGCGAACCGGTCCCGCTGCGGGGGGAACGGGATGCCGTACGCGGTGTGCTCGGCGTCGTACCAGCCCGCGCCGAAGCCGAGCTCGACGCGGCCGCCGCTCATCTGGTCCACCTGCGCCACGCTGATCGCCAGCGGGCCGGGGAGCCGGAACGTCGCGGGCGACACCAGCGTGCCCAGCCGGATCCGCGAGGTCTCCCGGGCGAGCCCGGCCAGGGTGATCCAGGCGTCGGTGGAGCCCGGACCGTGGTCGCCGGGGCCGATGCGCATGTAGTGGTCGGACCGGAAGAAGGCATCGAAGCCGAGCCGTTCCGTCGCCTGGGCCACGCGCAGCAGGTCGTCGTAGGTGGCACCCTGCTGCGGCTCGGTGAAGATCCTCAGAAGCATGCCGACATTATGGACCTTCCACCATGGTTCCCCACGGCCGACGCCACCGCTCCCCCAGTCTCCGTCCCGTCACGTTTCGGTGACCGAACGCGCTTGCGCGGATGCGGGTTGTTATGGTGCAACCATCCCATGCGCACGGTAATCGTCACGAGACGATGAGTGGTGATCGGATGAACGAGGGCAATCCCCCGCGCTCCCTGGTCTACCTCGCGGCGGCGGCGCTGGTCGTGGCCACCGGAATCGCGATGTGGCTGCTCCCCTCGGGCATGCCGCGCGTGCCGCCGCCGGATGCGACCGGGGGTACCACGGCGCAGACCCCGCGGTCGTCTCCGCTCGCCCCCGGGGGGACGTCCGGCCCGCCGGCCACCGCCTCGGCCGCCGCGTCCAACCCCGAGTCCAACCCCGAGTCCGACCCGCTGTCCGCTCCGGCGCGGACCGGCGGGCCGGCCGCGACGGCGACGACCGCTCCCGCGGACCCGGACCCGGCCGGCGGCGAGGCGGCCGGATGCCCACCCCGGTCGCCGCGGTCCTCCGCCCGGCCGTCGCTCACCCCGCCCCCGCACGGGCGGGTGCCCGCCGGCTGCCACTCGCTCATCCAGCTCCGCCCGACCCGCAACGCCGCGCCGCGGCACCTGGTGGAGGGCCACGTCCCGTCCGGCTGACCCCGGCCGGCCGCCGTTCCCGCGTGCCGCGACCGGGTACGGCCCCGCCGCGGTCAGCGACCCGCGGCCCGCGCCTCCGGCTCCAGCAGGGCCACGCACTCCACGTGCGCGGTCATCGGGAAGGCGTCGAAGGCGCGCAGCGCGGTGAGCCGGTAGCCGTGCCCGCCGAGCCAGGCGACGTCCCGCGCCAGCGTGGCCGGGTCGCACGAGACGTACACGATCCGGCCGGCCCCCAGCGCGGCGACGCGGTCGACCACGCTCCGGCCGAGCCCGGTGCGGGGCGGATCGACGACCACGAGGTCGGCCCGGTCCACCCCGGCGGCGTCGAGGGCGGGCTCGATCCGGCCTCGCTCGACCCGCGCCTGCGGCAGGTCGCGCAGGTTGCGGCGGGCGTTGCGGACCGCGTCCGGGTCCACCTCCACGCCGAGCACGGCGCCGTGCTCGCCCACCGCCTCGGCGAGGGCGGCGGTGAACAGCCCGGCCCCGCAGTACAGGTCGAGCGCCCGCTCGCCGGGCCGCGGGCCGGCGAAGCGCAGCACCGCGTCGAGCAGCGTCTGCGCGGCGCCCGGGTGGATCTGCCAGAAGCCGTTCGCGGCGACCCGGAAGGTGCGGCCACCCGCGTGTTCGCGCACCTCGGCGCGGCCGCGCACCGCCCTGGCCCGCCCGTCCTCCTCGGCCACCACCGCGACCGAGGCGTCGATGTCCGGCACCTCGACGGCGTCGTCCGCCGCGCGGCCCCGGCCGCGCCCCCCGCCGCGCCGCCGCGGGAGGGCGACCACGACCGCGCGGTCCCCCGCGCCGGAGGCGACCGCCTCCACCGACGCGGCGCCGCGCCAGTTCCGGGTCTCCACGCCGATCTTCTCCACCTCGGGGTGGGCGATGAGGCAGGCGTCCACCGGCTCGATCTCGTGCGAGCGGTGCCGGCGCAGGCCGACCACCCCGTCGGGCCGGACGGCGAAGCGCACCCGGGTGCGCCAGCCCAGCCCGCCGGGGGCGCCCGGCACCTCCTCGACCGTGACCGGCCACCGGATCCCGGCGAGCCGCTGCAGCTGCTCGGCGACCACCCGGGCCTTCAGCGTGCGCTGCGCCTCGAGCGTGGCGTGCTGCCAGTCGCAGCCGCCGCACCGGCCCGGCCCGGCGTACGGGCACGGCGGGGCGACCCGGTCCGGCGACGGCCGCAGCACCTCCACGGCCTCGGCGCGCAGGAACCGCGAGGTCTCCTCGGTGATCCGGGCGCGCACCCGCTCCCCCGGCAGCGCGTGCCGGACGAACACCACCCGGCCCTCGTGCCGCGCGACGCACCAGCCGCCGTTGGCGACCTGCCCCACCTCAAGCTCGATCATCTTCCGTCCCGGTCGTCGTCCTTGGTACGGCCGGCCGCGGGGCGCCGCACCGGGCGTGCGCCGTCCCGGTCCGAGTGGCCCGTGCGGCGGTCGGAGGAGCGGAGCTGCCACGGCACGCTGGTCACCATGACCCCCGGCTGGAACAACAGCCGCCCCTTCAGCCTAAGCGCGCTCTGGTTGTGCAGCAGGTGCTCCCACCACCGGCCGACGACGTACTCCGGGATGAACACGGTGATCACATCCCGGGGCGAGCGGCGGCGCAGCTTGCGGACGTAGTCGAGCACCGGCCGGGTGATCTCCCGGTACGGCGAGTCGAGGATCTTCAGCGGCACCTCGATGCCCCGGGCCTCCCACTCCTCCTGCAGCCGGCGGGCCTCCTCGGCGTCGACCGCGACGGTGAGCGCCTCCAGCGAGTACGGCCGGGTCGCCTGCGCGTACGCGAGGGAGCGCAGCGTCGGCTTGTGGATCTGGGAGACGAGCACGATGGCGTGGTTGCGCGCGGGCCGGATCGACTCGTCGAGGTAGGTGCCCTCGGGTACGGCGAGCTCGGCGGCGATGTTGTCGTAGTGCCGCCGGATGCCGCGCATGAGCAGGAAGAGCAGCACCATGATCGCGACGGCGATCCACGCCCCGTGGGTGAACTTGCTCACCAGCACCACGATCAGCACGAGGCCGGTGAGGAACCCGCCGAAGGCGTTGACCGCCCGGGAGCGGCGCATGCGCGCCTGCCGCCGCGGGTCGCGTTCCCGGGCGAGCTCCCGGTTCCAGTGCCGCACCATGCCGTACTGGCTGACGGTGAACGCGACGAACACGCCGACGATGTACAGCTGCACCAGCCGGGTGACCTCGGCGTCGAAGGCGTGGATCAGCGCGCCCGCGGCCACGGCGAGCAGCAGGATGCCGTTGCTGAACGCGAGCCGGTCGCCGCGGGTGTGCAGCTGCCGGGGCAGGTAGCGGCTCTGGGCGAGCACCGAGCCGAGCACCGGGAAGCCGTTGAACGCGGTGTTCGCCGCGAGCACGAGGATCAGCCCGGTGACCACCGCGATCGCGTGCACGCCGAACGGGAAGTGGTCGAACACGGTCCGCGCCACCTGGATGATCACCGGGTCGGCGGTCACCTCGCGGCCCGACGGGTCGTACAGGTGGCTGCCCTGGGAGGGGTCGCCGAACTTGGCCCCGACGGCGTAGGCGAGCCCGGTCACCCCGGCGAACATGAGCATGGCGAGCAGGCCGAGCACGCCCAGGGTGGCCGCCGCGTTCCGCCCCTTGGGCTTGCGGAACGCGGGCACGCAGTTGCTGATCGCCTCCACCCCGGTGAGCGCGGCACAGCCCGAGGAGAACGCGCGCAGCAGCAGGAACACCAGGGCGAGCCCGGTGAGCCCCATGTCGTCGCCGCGCACCGTGTAGTCGGCGGTCTCCGCGCGCAGCTCCTCGCCGAGGGCGAGGCGGGCCGCGCCCCAGACGAGCATGGTGAAGATCGCGGTGACGAAGGCGTACGTCGGCAGCGCGAAGGCGAGCCCGGAGTCCCGCACGCCGCGCAGGTTGATCAGGGTGAGCAGGACGACGAGCCCGATCGCGGTGCCGACCTCGTGCTGCCGGACGAACGGCACGACCGCGCCGAGGTTCTCCACGGCCGAGGAGATCGACACCGCCACGGTGAGCACGTAGTCGACGAGCAGTGCCGCGGCCACGGCGATGCCGTACTGTGGCCCGAGGTTGGTCATCGCCACCTCGAAGTCGCCGCCGCCGCTCTGGTAGGCCCGTACGGTGTGCCGGTAGGAGGCGACGACCGTGAGCAGCACCACGAGCACGGCCCCGGCGATCCACGGGGTGAAGTGGTAGGCGGCGAACCCGGCCACGCCCAGCGTGATCAGGATCTCCTGGGGGGCGTACGCGACCGAGGAGAGCGCGTCGCTGGCGAAGACCGGAAGCGCGATCCGCTTGGGCAGCAGCTGCGCAGGCGCCCGCCCGCTGCGCAGCGCGGGGCCGAGCAGCAGGCGTTTCGCCATATCCGTTGCCTTCGCCACGTCTGCCGATGCTATCCGTGCCGCCGGCATCGGGCGGCACCGGACACCTCGCCCGGGGCAGGCCATACTGACCTGATAGAGCTACGAAGGACTGCACCACTGATGGCCGAATCTGCGGGAAAAAATACGAGTGCCGCCTCGACCGAACGGCGGGGGAACATGCATATCGTGATCATGGGATGTGGCCGGGTCGGCGCCACCCTCGCCCATATCCTCGAGGACAACGGCCATTCGGTGGCCATCATCGACCGTGACCCCCAGGCGTTCCGCCGGCTGCGCGCCGGGTTCCGCGGGCGCCGGGTGACCGGCATCGGGTTCGACCGCGACGTGCTCATCGAGGCCGGCATCGAGACCGCCGGCGCGTTCGTCGCGGTGAGCAGCGGCGACAACTCCAACGTGATCTCGGCCCGGGTGGCGCGGGAGACCTTCGGCGTGGAGAACGTGGTGGCGCGCATCTACGACCCGCGCCGGGCCGAGGTCTACCAGCGCCTCGGCATCCCCACGGTGGCCACCGTGCGGTGGACCGCGGACCAGATCCTGCGCCGCATCCTGCCGGAGGGGGCCGAGCCGCTGTGGCGCGACCCCACCGGCGCCGTGATCCTCGCCGAGGTCGTCTACAACACCGCCTGGATCGGCACCACGATCCCGCGGATCGAGGAGGCGATCGGCGCCCGGGTCGCGTTCGTCAACCGGATGGGAGAGGCCCTGCTGCCGCGGCCCGACATGGTCCTGCAGGAGGGCGACATCCTGCACGTGATCGCGGCCGAACGCGACATGGACCGCATTCACAAGGTGCTCTCGAGCATCCCCGAGGAGGACTGATGCGCGTCGCCATCGCCGGCGCGGGGGCCGTCGGCCGCTCCATCGCCGCCGAGCTCCTGCAGAACGGTCACCAGGTGTTGCTCATCGACGCCGACCCGAAGGCGATCAAGATCGACACCGTGCCGGAGGCGGAGTGGCTGCTCGCCGACGCCTGCGAGATCGCCTCGCTCGACGAGGCGGGCCTCGCCGACTGCCACGTGGTGGTCGCCGCGACCGGTGACGACAAGGTGAACCTGGTGGTCTCGCTGCTCGCCAAGACCGAGTACGGCGTGCCGCGGGTGGTCGCCCGCATCAACCACCCCAAGAACGAGTGGCTGTTCAACGAGTCGTGGGGCGTGGACGTGGCGGTGTCCACCCCGCGGCTGCTCAGCGCGCTCGTCGAGGAGGCGGTGAGCGTCGGCGACCTGGTGCGGCTGATGACGTTCCGGCAGGGCCAGGCGAACCTCGTCGAGCTCACCCTGCCCGAGGACGCGCCGGTGGTCGGCCAGCGGGCCGGTGCGGTGCCGTGGCCGCCGGACTCGGCGCTCGTCGCGATCCTGCGCGAGGGCCGGGTGCTCGTGCCGTCCGCGAACGACCCCCTGGAGGCCGGAGACGAGCTGCTGTTCGTGGCGAACCAGGAGGTCGAGCACGAGCTCGCCCAGCTGCTGTCGCCGCGCTGACGCCCGCCGCGCCGGCGTCCCGTCCGCGGCCGGAGGCCGGGCCCCGGCGCCTGCGGGGCCGCCGGTCAGGCGCCGTCCGGCCGCGTGATCGGGGTGCGGCCGCGGGCGAGCACCCACACCATCGCCGCGAACGCGGCGACCTGCAGCGGCCACCCGAGCACCACCTTGCTCACCCCGAGGATGGCGACCTGGTCGGCGAGGTAGAGCGGCAGCTGCACGGCCACCCGCAGCGCGCACGGGGCGAGCAGCAGCCAGGTGAGCCGCGAGCAGAGCCGCACCATGCCCGGGTCCTTGCGCCAGGCCGTCACCTCGCCGGTGATCGCGCCGACGAGGAAGCCCACCACCGGCCACCGGGTCACGATCGACAGCAGCATGCCCGCGGCGTACGCGGCGTTGTAGAGGATGCCGGGCAGGAACACGTCCTTGGCCTCGCCGGTGCGGGTGGCGAGGAACGCCCCGATGCCGATGCCGACGAGGCTGTTGAGCACGAACTGCGGGGTGGACCGCTGGATCAGGCGCACCACCAGCAGCAGCACGGCCGCGCCGATGCTGATCATGAGGCTGAGCCGGAGCTGCTCGGTGCTGATCCAGCTCAGCGTGAAGGCGATGGTGGGCACGGCGGCCTCGAGGATGCCCCGCCTGCCGCCGAGCGCCTTGGCGAGCTGGGCCCGCACGGCCGCCTCCACGGTGTCGTACGCGGCATCGTGCGCGGTGCCGGGCGCAGTGCCCTGCGCGGCCGTGCCGTACGCCGCGTCCTGCCGCGCGGCTCCCTGCGCTTCCGGGCGCGCCGGCGCCGCCGTGGGTTCGGCCGAGTCCATGCCGCCCGCCCTTTCCTGACCGTCGGTCATCGATCACCCATCGGTCGCAGTTCGTACCGGGGATTGAACATCACCTTGCGGCCGTCCTGCACGCTCACCAGGCCCTCGGCCCGGACCACCCGGCCCGGCTCGATGCCGATGATCTTGCGGCGGCCCAGCCAGACGAGATCGATCACGTCGGAGCCGTCGTACAGCTCCGCCTCCAGGGCGGGCGCTCCGCCTCTCGGCCGCAGGGTCACGGTGCGTAGCGTACCCACGACGCGGAACCTGCGCCGCTCGGCACACGCGGAGATCGGCGTGGCGTCCTCCGCTCCCAGGTCCTCGCGCAGCTGCTCGGCCTCGAGCTCGTCGAGCCCCGCGGTGAGCCGCCGCAGCAGGCCGCGCAGCCCGCCGGTCCTCGGCCGCTCGTCGGGTCGCCCCGCATGCGGCTCGGTCGCCATCGCTCACTCACCCCTCGGACGTACCCGCTCGCCGACCAGGGTAGGCGAGGTCAGCGGGTCTCCGTCATCTCGGGGCCGCGGCGGAAGGGATCGAAGGCGGGACGCCCGGACTGGGCGGCGGCCTGCTGCTGCTCGATCGCCTGCCGCGCCTCGGGCGGCAGCCGCAGCTCGATCGGCTCCTTGGGCGGCATCGGCCCGTCGCCGCGCACCACGACGATGTCGCGGACCACGTCCTCCAGCGGCGCGGCGGCCTCGGGGTCGGTCGCGGCCTTGCCGCTGAACACCGCGCGCAGGAACCAGCGCGGCCCGTCGATGCCGCAGAACCGCACCGGGTGCACGGCGTCACCCTGCTTGACCTTGGCGGCGAGCTCGACGCCGAAGGGGCCCTCGACCTCCTCGGCGGAGCCGCCGTTCGCGGCGAGCTCGCGCTTGAGCTCGGCGCGCACCTCGTCCCAGATGCCGGTGCTCTTCGGCGCGGCGAACGCGTGCACCTGCAGCACGCTGCCGTCGACCAGGATCACCGCGCCGACGATCTGGTCCCCGGCGACGTTGAGCTGCACCTCGAACCCGGGCCCGATGGGGAGCTGCATGCCGCCGAGGTCGATGCGCTCCCGCTCCGGGTAGGGCTCGTCGGCGTCCCAGGGACCGTGCTCGCGCCGGGGCTCCGGCGTCTCCTCGACGGCCGGCGCCGCCGGCTCCGGCTCGCGACGGCGGCGGCGAAGTCGGAACACTGCTCTCACTCTCCCGATCTGCTGTCCTCGTGGCGGCACCCGGCGACCTCCGGCGGCGGCGCCGCCGGCCCTCGCCCGCCGGGACTACCGGCCCGTCGAGCCGAAGCCGTTCTCGCCTCGTGCCGAGCCCGGCAGGCGCTCCACCTCATGGAACCGTGCCCGCTCCACCCGCTGGATCACCAGCTGGGCGATCCGGTCGCCGCGGCGCAGCCGTACCGTGTTCTTCGTGTCGGTGTTGATCAGGGTCACCTTGATCTCGCCCCGGTAGCCGGCGTCGATCGTGCCGGGGGCGTTGACGAGGGTGACCCCCAGCCGGGCGGCGAGGCCGGACCGCGGATGCACGAACGCGGCGTACCCGTCGGGCAGGGCGATCGCGATGCCGGTGGGCACGACCGCGCGCTCGCCCGGCAGCAGCTCGACGTCCTCGCGCGCGTGGAGGTCCGCGCCGGCGTCGCCCGGATGGGCGTAGGCCGGCGGCGGCAGGTCCGGGTCGAGCCGCTGGATCAACACCTCGACGCTCATCGATCACCTCCGGCCGCGGTTCTCGTCACGAACGCAGACCTTACCGGCTGCGCGGCCGGGATACGTCCTCCGCGCCCTCCGGCTCGCCCGCGGAGTCCTTGTGGGAGTCGCCGTGCGGCGGGGCGGTCTCCCCGGCGGTGCCGCGGGGGCGCCCGGCCGCGGGCCGCTCACCGCCGTCCTCGCCGGTCTCGTCCCCCGGCGGCCGCCGCGGCGGCTCCGGCGGCCCCTCCCCGGGACCGGCGCCGGGCGGCGGCGGGAGCGCGGCCTGCTCGCGGAACAGCTCGGGCAGCGCCCGGTAGAGCACGGCCGCGATCGGCACGGCGACCGCCGCCCCGGTGATCCCGGCGAGCACGCCGCCGACGGCGAGCACGAGGATGATCGCGAGCGGGTGGAACTTCACCGCCCGGCCGACGATCAGCGGCTGCAGCACGTGGTTCTCGAGCTGCTGCTCCACGACGAGGATGCCGACGAACACCAGGGCGTAGATCGGCCCTTTCGCGCCGAGGGTGACGAGCGTGGCGAGACCCCCGGCGAAGAAGATGCCGACGATCGGGATGAAGCTCGCCAGGAAGATCAGCACGGCGAGCGGCGCCCACAGCGGCACGCCCATGCCGGCGAGCACGATGCCCATGATCACACCGTGCACCGCGGCGACGATCACGGTGCCCTGCACGTACTGCGAGAGCGTGCGCCACGCGGCGCGCCCGGCGCGGTCCACCCGCGGCTTGGCCGAGCCGAACGCCTTGAGGAACCACGACCAGATCCGCTCGCCGTCCTTGAGCAGGAAGAACGTGACGAACAGCACGAGCACGAGGCCGGCGAGCACCTCGACCGCGACGGCCGCCCCGGTCACCAGCGTCCCGGTGATCGCCGCGCGCTGCTCGTTGAGCTGCCGGGTCAGCTCGGCGACGATGTCGGCGAGCTGGGACTCGCGCAGCTCGAGCGGGCCGTGGATGAGCCAGTCCTGCACGTCCCGCGCGGTGGTCTGGATCTGCTCGACCAGCCGCGGGAACTCCTCGTTGGCGCGCACCCCGACGATCCAGCCGGTGATGCCCAGCACGGCGAACGCGGTGAGCATGGTGAGCCAGGTCGCCGCCATCGAGTTCAGCCCGACCCGCCGCAGCCCGTCGGTGAGCGGGAACAGCAGGGCGGTGAGCAGCAGCGCGATCGCCACCGGCAGGGCGACGAACCGCAGGATCACCACGATCTGGGCGAAGAAGTAGACCACCACGCCGACCACGATCAGGCGCCAGCTCCACGCGGCCAGCGTGGCGAGCACCGGCGGCACGCTCGGCGCACGGCGGTTGTCGCTATCGGGGATCACACGTCAAGCCTGTCACGCCGACGCCGCGGATGCGCGCACGAAACGATCGGATCACCATCCCGCCGGCCAGGGCCCGCTCCTATCGGCGCCCGACTGGGAAAACCGGTACGGCGCACGCCCGCGCGGCGGTGTCACCGGCTTTGCGCGCCCCCGTCCGGGCCGCGGGGCAGTAGGGTTCGTCACCGGTGAGGAAAGGAGTGCGGATGACGGAGAAATCCGACCGGCAGGACCTCGCCTGGCGCGTGATCGGGGCCCTGATCGGGCTCGGCACCACGTTCGTGGCGCGCAAGGCGATCGAGTACGGCTGGGAGAAGGTGACCGGAAAAAAGCCGCCGGCCGACCTCGACTCGCTGGAGATCGGCATGGCCGAGGCCATCGGGTACGCCGTCCTCATGGGCGTCGGCATGGAGGTGACGCGCATCGTCGCCACCCGTACCGCCGCCAAGCGGTGGCAGTCCTACAAGCGGAAGGCCGGCGGCTTGTCCTAACGGTCCAGTGAGTTATCCAGCAGGTGCGTCCGGGCGTGCGTCCCGGCGGTCAGCGGGGGAGCCTCCGCCGGACGGCTACCCCTCCAGGGCGGACAGGAAGTCGTTCGCCCACCGGTCGACGTTGTAGGTGGCGACCCGGCGCCGCATCGAGCGCATGCGGCGGGCCAGCTCGTCGGGCGTGGCGCGGGCGGCGGCGAGCATCGCCCGCTTGAGCCCCTCCACGTCGTACGGGTTCACCATGTAGGCCTGCCGCAGCTCGTCGGCGGCCCCGGCGAACTCGCTGAGCACGAGGGCGCCGCGCAGGTCGGGGCGGCAGGCCACGTACTCCTTGGCGACGAGGTTCATCCCGTCGCGCAGCGGGGTGACCACCATGACGTCGGCGGCGAGGTACAGCGCCGCGAGCTCCTCCTGGCTGTAGGACTGGTGCAGGTAGCAGATCGGGGGCTGGCCGAGTGAGCCGTGCTCGCCGTTGATCCGGCCGACCTGAAGCTCGATCTCGTCGCGCAGCAGCCGGTACTCCTCCACGCGCTCCCGCGAGGGAGTGGCGATCTGCACGAACACCGCCTCGCCGGGGGCGAGCGACCCCTCGCTCAGCAGCTCGCCGAACGCCTTGAGGCGCTGTCCGATGCCCTTGGTGTAGTCGAGCCGGTCGACGCCGAGGAACACGTGGACCGGGTCGCCGAGCTCGGTCCGGATCTCCCGGGCGCGCTGGATCACGCTCGGCTTGCGGACGAGCTGGTCCATGGCGGCGAAGTCCACCGAGATGGGGAACGCCTCGGTGCGCACGATCCGGCCGTCCACGTGGATCTCATGCCGGGTGTTCGGCTGGCCGAGCAGCCGGCGGACCAGCCGGATGAAGTTCGAGGTGCCGCCGGGCCGCTGGAAGCCGACGAGGTCGGCGCCGAGCAGGCCCTCGAGGATCTCCCGCCGCCACGGGAGCTGGAGGAACAGCTCCTCCGGCGGGAAGGGGATGTGGAGGAAGAAGCCGATCCGCAGGTCGGGGCGGAGCTTGCGGAGCATCGCCGGCACGAGCTGCAGGTGGTAGTCCTGCACCCAGACGATGGCTCCGGGGGCCGCGGCGTCGGCCGCCGCCCGGGCGAAGCGGTCGTTGACGGCGCGGTAGGCGTCCCACAGCACCCGGGAGTAGATGGGCTTGGCGACGACGTCGTGGTAGAGCGGCCAGAGGGTGGCGTTGGAGAAGCCCTCGTAGTAGAGCTCCACCTCGGTGGACGAGAGCGGGATCGGAATCAGGTGCATGCCCTCGTGCTCGAAGGGCTTGAGCTCCTCGTCCGGGGCTCCGTGCCAGCCCAGCCACGCGCCGTCACGGCGCTGCATGACCGGCGCGATGGCCGTGACCAGGCCGCCGGGGCTCCGTCGCCACGACGCCTCGCCGTCGGGTCCGATGGTGCGGTCGACCGGTAGCCTGTTCGCTACGATCAGAAACGAGCTCGTGGCGTGCACTCGACCTCCCGGTGTGTTCGGTTTTGAACCACCATACGAAACCGGGCAGGCCTCCTCGTATCCGACCTTAGGTCATAGAGTTCTCACAAATTGGAAATCGCATCTGTTGACGATTTACAGGAATATTTCGGTCAACCAATTAGCGGCGAATATCCGCCGAACCCTGGGTGCGGCGGCGCAGCTCCGCCTGTACGGCACGGCCCAGCCGTAGCGTCGCCGCGCGGTTGAGCGCGCCACCGGCCACGGCGCCGGTGAGGAACGGCCCCAACGTGGTCAGATGCCGCCCGAGCGTGCGCATGAGCCGCCTGCGCACGGCGGTCTTGGCGGCGGTGCCGAGCGCCGCGGACATCGAGGCGGGCGCGAGCGGATCGACGCCGCGCTGCCGCGCCCAGGCTGTGGTGAAGGCCATGGCGCGCTGCACCGCCGTGCCGGGCACGCGCACGCCGTACACCTCGTGCAGCTCGGCGATGAGCTTCACCTCGATCGCCGCCACCACCAGCGTCTCGGCCACGATCTGGGCTGGCGCCGACAGCAGCAGCGGCGGGGCGGCGAACTCCGCGGCGGCGAGCGCGCCGCCGACCGCGCCGACCGCGGTGGTGGCCTTCCCGGCCGTCCGAATCAGGTCATCCGCGAGCCGGTCTCCGGTGAGTCCGTAATGGTGCTCCTGTAGGGTGGAAAGGTCTCGGATCGGGATGCGCGGGGCGATCGACACGAAAAGTTCAGTGAGCCACCGGCCCCGCCGCCCGCCGGGCGAACGGGTCTGCCGCGCTGTGCGCCGCACCGCGAGCGTGAGACGGCCGAGCAGCCGGCGCCGCTCGGCCGTGTCGATGTCCTCACGTTCGCTGAGTCTGCCGACGAGGTCGGCGACCTCGCCGCCGGCCTCGCCGGGCGCGATGTCGTGGCCGTCACCGGCCGGGGACGGAACCTCGTTCGGATCGGTGGCAGGCCGATCCGTCTCGGAAGTCACAACGCGGATCCTCCTCGGGCCGGTGCGGTCAGGCGGCGCACTCGCGGCAGATCTGCCGGCCGTCGCGGTCGGAGGCGAGCTGGCTGCGGTGGTGCACCAGGAAGCAGCTCGAGCAGGTGAACTCGTCCGCCTGCCGCGGGATCACCCGCAGCGACAGCTCCTCGTTGGACAGGTCCGCACCGGGCAGCTCGAGCGACTCGGCGAGGTCGGTCTCGTCGATGTCGATCGTGCTGGCGGCCTTGTCGGTGCGCCGCGCCTGCAGCTCCTGGAGGCTGTCCTCCCCCAGGTCGTCATCGGTCTTGCGCGGGCTGTCGTAGTCGGTAGCCATGTGCGTACTCCATCCCCCTCGTCTATGTGTCTGCGCACCGTCGCGCGCCTATAACGTCTGGAGAGCCCATCTTGTGCCCATTCCGGCGAGGAGATTTTGCTTCGGTACCCGGATCCGGCCCGTCGTGAACCTCCATCCCCGTTGAGACCGTGCTTCCGGGCGTGCCGAAGCCCGCCGGAAATACGGCCGAACCCCGCCGCCGGAGGCCCGGCCGCGACAGGTTCGACGGCACATCAAACCACATGTGCGGACCGTTCAGAGACGCTCCCCCGCGGGTTCATCCGGCGCGTCACGCAGCGCGACCGGGTGCGCGTGCCCGCGCGGCCGGACGACCGGCCGCACCGGGCCTCGCGCCGTCCCCGGACCGGTGCGCCGCGCCGGTCCCGCGGGCCGTACAGCGTACCTCCTTGCACGTTTCAAGCGTGCGCGGGGCACCCCCGACCGGCGGTCAGGCCAGGGGCAGGCGCACCGTCACCACCAGGCCGCCGCCCTCCCGCGGCACCGCGCGGACCGTGCCCGCGTGCGCGCGCACCACGGCGCGGACGATCGACAGGCCGAGCCCGGCGCCGCGCGCCGAGTCGATGCGGTCGGCGTTGAGCCGCCGGAACGGCTCGAACAGGTCGTCCACCTCGTAGGCGGGCACGGGCGGCCCGGTGTTGGAGACCTGGACCACCGCTCCCCCGTCGTGCACGCCCACGCGCACCCACACCTCGCCCGCCTCGGGCACGTTGTACTTGATCGCGTTCTCCACCAGGTTCGACACGCACCGCTCGAGCAGCACCGGGTCGCCCGTGGTGCGCGCCGGGTACAGCTCGGTGCGCACGGTCACCCCGTTCTCCTCGGCGAACCGGGCGAGCTGGTCGACCGCGGTCTGCGCCACCTCGCGCAGGTCGACCTCCTTGCGCACGCTCAGCTCCCGCTCGCTGCGCGCGAGCAGCAGCAGCCCCTCGATGAGCTGCTCGTTGCGCGCGTTCGTGCCGAGCAGGGTGCGGGCGAGCACCTTCAGGTCCTCGGAGGCCTGCGGGTCGGCGAGCGCCACCTCGAGCACGGTGCGGTTGATCGCCAGCGGGGTGCGCAGCTCGTGCGAGGCGTTGTCGACGAACCGGCGCTGCGCGTCGAACGCCCGATTGAGCCGGGCGAGCATCGCGTCGAAGGTGTCGGCGAGCTCCTTCAGCTCGTCGTTGGGACCCTGCAGGTCGATGCGCTCGTGGGCGAGCGAGGTCTCCGACAGCCGGCGGGCGGTCGCGGTCATCCGCTGGATCGGCCGCAGCGCCCGGTCGGCGGCGAAGTAGCCGAGCGCGAGCGCGATCACGCCGAGCACGAGCAGGGTGAGCAGCGACCGCTTGAGCAGCGCGCCCTGCACCCAGCGGATCACGCCTTCCCGCCACTCCGCGTAGTACTGCCGGTAGCTCTCCACGATCTCCGGCGACCAGTGCGGCCGGACCGGCAGCTCCTCCGGCGTCACCAGGATGTTGGCGTCGATCAGGTGCCCGGCGTAGGCGTAGGTCACCCCGAGCAGCACCGCCCCGCTCAGGAAGAACAGCGCGCCGTAGGTGAGGGTGAGCCGCACCCGGATGCTCATCCGGCCGCCGATCGACTTCAGCCGGTCGATCGGGCTGGGCCGTACCACGAGCGGCGCGGGGGCGGGCGGCGGCGGACCGTCCCAGACCGGCGGGCCGGTGGGCGGCGGGGGCTGGCGGCCGGACAGCGGGCCCCGCGGGCTCTCCACGGTGGGCTGCTCGCTCCGCCACCCACCGGCCTGGCCCTGCGGGTACTCGGATCGCGGGCGTCGCTCCTGGGTCATCGAGCGCTCACAGCCTGTACCCCACCCCGGGGACGGTCTGGATCACCGGGGGATCGCCGAGCTTCTTGCGCAGCGTCATCATCGTCACGCGCACCACGTTCGTGAACGGGTCGATGTTCTCGTCCCACGCCTTGTCGAGCAGGTCCTCCTGGCTCACCACCGCGCCGTCGGCGCGCATCAGCTCCTCCAGGACCGCGAACTCCTTCTTGGTGAGCGAGATCGGCCTGCCGTCCCGGGTGACCGTGCGCTTGGCCGGGTCGAGCCGGATGCCCGCGCGCTCCAGCACGGGCGGCAGCGGCGGGGCGGTGCGCCGGGCGAGCGCGCGCACCCGGGCCACCAGCTCCATGAAGACGAACGGCTTGGCCAGGTAGTCGTCCGCGCCCAGCTCCAGGCCCTCGACCCGGTCGTCCACCTCGCCGGCGGCGGTGAGCATGAGGATGCGCGACGGGTTGCGCTGGGAGACGAGCCGGCGGCACACCTCGTCGCCGTGCACCTTGGGCAGGTCCCGGTCGAGGACGATCACGTCGTAGTCGACGTAGGAGGTCTTCTCCAGCGCCGCGGCGCCGTCGTAGGCCACGTCCACCGCCATCGCCTCGCGCCGCAACCCGGTCGCGATCGCGTCCGCGAGCACCCGCTCGTCCTCCACCACAAGGACCCGCATGGTTCCTTCGCCGCCTCCCTCAGTCGCAGCAGGCTCCGCTTCTCCCCCCTCCCGGTGAGGGGTCACTTCTCAGGGTGACTCTCCGGGGCCGCGCCGCGGCGCCCGCTCGCCGTACCGCCGCGTCCTCGCCACCGGGTGCCCGCGCGGGGCGCGCCGTCGCGGCCTCCCGGCGGCGGCTCCGGCCCGGGCGCGGCCAGGCCGCGCCGACGGCTCCCAATTGTCCCTCGCTTCACCGTAAGCGCGCGGTAAGCGCGGCCGCCGCACCTCGTCCGGCCTGCTCACTTTAGGTGATGACGAACACCTGACGAACTCTTGTGGAATCACCGCAAAGGAAGGTTTAAAGCAGGGGTGCACGTGGGTAGGGCGTGGTCCACCCACCCCCACCCGCCGTCCCGACGACGGCGGCCGGAACGAGAGAGTAGGTGAGATGGGCGAGTTCACGGCCACGATCGAACACCGGCTCGACCAGGCCTACCGGCGTCTGCGCGAGGCCCGGTCCGCCGGCGACGACTTCCTCGCCGACACGCTCACCGCGGAGATCGAGGACCTTCGTCGCATCGCCATCGAGAACGGCGTCACGCCGCCCCAGCCGCCCGTTTACTGACGGCCGGGGCCGCCGGTCGCGCCCGGGGAGGGCGGCGACGGGGAGGCCCCGTGGGTGAGCCCGTCAGCGGGCACGGACCGGCCGGGTGAGTGGGGCACGGCGAGCCGGTCCGATCCGGGAACGCGGGTTACGGCGAACCACGGCACGGGCGCCGCGGTGGCCGGCGGGCCCGGCACGGCGAACCGCGCCGGGGCCCGGGAGACCGGCCGTCCCGCCGAGGGTTCGGGCGCGCCGCCCTTCGCCGGCGGGTCCGGCGCGCCCGGCACCGCGCAGGACCCTGTGCGCAGTACCTGTGCGCGGGAGACCGTGCGCGGGAGACCTGCGCGCAGCCCGGCCGCGCGCTAGGCGTCGCGTGCCGGGTCGAGCGGCGCGAGCAGGTCGTGCAGCTGCTCGAAGAGCCCCGGCGCGGCCGCGATCGTGAACTCGGGGCCGCACGGCTTGCCGTGCAGGCCGCCGACGCGCGCCCCGGACTCGGCGGCGATCAGCGCGCCCGCGGCGTAGTCCCAGTAGTTGAGGCCGCGCTCGTAGTAGCCGTCCACCCGCCCGGCGGCCAGCGCGCACAGGTCGGACGCGGCGGACCCGATGCGCCGGATGTCCCGCACCCGGGGGACGACGTGTGCCAGCACCTCGGCCTGTACCTTGCGGCGGCCCCGGTCGTAGCCGAACCCGGTGGCGATCAGCGCCTTCTCCAGCGGCACGCCGGTGGTGCAGTGCAGCCGCTCCCCCGTGGTGAGCAGGTAGGCGCCCGCGCCCTTCTCGGCCGCGAACACCTCCTTGCGCGGGAGGACGTTCACCACGCCGGCGACGATCTCGCCGTCGACCTCCACGGCGATGCTCACCGCCCACTCGGGCAGGCCGTACAGGAAGTTGACGGTGCCGTCGATCGGGTCGACGATCCAGCGGATCCGCCCGCCGCCGGAGCTGAGGCCGTCCTCCTCCCCGAGGATGGCGTCGTCCGGCCGGGCCTCGCGGATCCGGCCGCGGATCAGCTCCTCGGAGGCGTGGTCCAGCGCGGTCACCACGTCGGTCGGGCTCGACTTGGTCTCGACGACCTCCGGGCGCCGTGGCCGCTTGGCCACGAGCATGTCGCCCGCCTCCTTGGCGATGGCCACGGCGAGGTCGAGCAGCTCGCTTCGGGGAACATCCTGATTGCTCACCCTGCCGAACCTACCTTTACCCCCGCGCGGGAGGGGGCGAGGGGTCCGTGCGATTGGATGGGGGCATGGGGAGCTATGACGCCTTGCTCGTCGTCTCGTTCGGCGGGCCCGAGGGGCCCGACGACGTGATGCCGTTCCTGGAGAACGTGGTCCGGGGACGCGGCGTGCCCCGGGAGCGGCTGCTCGAGGTGGCGGAGCACTACCACCGGTTCGGCGGGGTGAGCCCGATCAACCGGCAGTGCCGGGAGCTGATCGAGGCGATCCGCCCGCACGTGGACCTGCCAATCTACTGGGGCAACCGCAACTGGCACCCGTTCCTCGCCGACACCCTGCGCCGGATGGCCGACGACGGCGTCCGGCGGGCCGCCGCGTTCATCACCTCGGCCTACAGCTCCTACTCGAGCTGCCGCCAGTACCTCGACGACATCGCCCGGGCCCGCGCCGAGGTGCCCGGCGCGCCCGAGGTGGTACGGCTGCGCCACTACTTCGACCATCCCGCGTTCATCGCCGCGTTCGCCGACCACACGGCCGAGGCGATCGGGCGGCTGCCGGAGGGGCTGCGCGACCGGGCCCGGCTGGTGTTCACCGCGCACAGCATCCCGCTGGCGATGCAGGAGGGGTCGAGCCCGTGGCGCAACGGGTACGTGGTGCAGCTGCGCCGGGTGGCCGGGCTGGTGGCCGACCGGGTCGGCCGCGCCGAGTGGGACCTGGTGTGGCAGAGCCGCAGCGGCCCGCCGCACGTGCCGTGGCTGGAACCGGACGTCTGTGACCACCTGCGCGAGCTCGCCAAGGAGGGCGTGCCGGCGGTCGTGCTCGTGCCGATCGGGTTCGTCACCGACCACATGGAGGTCATCTACGACCTTGACGTGGAGGCCGCGGACGTGGCGCGGGAGCTCGGCATCGCGCTCACCCGCGCGGCCACCGCGGGCACCCACCCGCGGTTCGCCGGGATGGTCGCGGAGCTGCTCGCCGAGCCCGAGCCGGTCAACTGCCCGGACTTCTGCTGCCCGGCGCCGCCCCGGCCCGGCCGTCCCTGACCCGTGGGCCCGGCCGCCCGGGCCCCGGCGGTCAGTCCGGATAGGCGGCGGCGTAGGCGTTGGCGAGCGAGAGCACCGTGGACACGTACGACCACGAGTGGTTGTAGTGCCAGATCGCCTTCGCCAGCCGGTCGCCGCCCTCGCCCGCGCCGGTGGCGCACAGGTAGTGCGCCGCGGCCGGGACCGCGTCGTACGGGTTCATGATGTCGGCCCGGCCGTCCCCGTCGCCGTCGACGCCGTAGGCCCGCCAGGTGGCCGGCATGAACTGCATCGGGCCGAGCGCGCCCGCCGAGGAGGGGCCGTTGTTGCGGCCGTGCCCGCTCTCCACCTGGCCGATCGCGGCGAGCACGGTCCAGGACAGGCCCGGGCAGAGCGCCGCCGCCCGCCGGTACAGCTCGATGTAGCTCGCCGGGCGGCCGACGCGGCCGGTGAAGTCGTCCCGGGACGGCGTGCGGGCGGCGCGCGGCGCCGCGGTGCGGGCGGCCGCGGCCATGCCGGCGGGCGCCACCTGGGTGCCCGCGCCGAGCACCCGGCGCACCCCGCCGGTGAGCTCCTCCGCCCGGGTCACCGGGCCGCTCACCAGCACCACCACGCCGGGCGTGAGCCCCAGCCGCCGCCCGGTCTCCTCGCTCACGTAGCCGTCGATCCCGGGCAGGCCGATGGCGGCCGCGGCGGCGAGCCGTAGCCGGGGGCCGCCCTCGATCTCGTAGTGCGCGCCGGGGACGAGGCCGAGCCGGCGCGCGGCCGCGGCCTCGGCGACGAGCTCGCCGCGCCGCAGCGCCTCCCACGGCTCGGGCCGGTCCGCCACCCCGAGCGGGGTCCACGCCGGGAACTCCGCCACCGGTACGGCGAGCAGGTTGAGCGTGACCCCGGCGACCCGCACGGCGCCGCCGCCGACGGCGAGCGTGCCGCGCACGTGCCGAAGCGACCGCAGCTTCCGCAGGTGCGCCTCGCCGACCCGGCGAGGGGCGATCGCCACCACGGCGGGCGGGGTGAGCCGCGGCCCGCCCCCGGCGGCGGGCGTGGACGTGGCCGGGGTGGGCCGGGGCGTCGCCTCCGCGGCGGGCTCGGGCACGGTGACCAGCGGCAGGTCGGGGCGCGGCGGCGGGGGCGCCGCCGTACCGGCGACCCGGGTCGCCGGCGGGGTGCCCGTGCCGCCGTGGGCGAGCAGGTAGACCCCCGCCGACGCCACGGTGAGGACGATCACACCGGCGAGGGTCCCGACCACGATCGCGAGGTGCGGAATACGGGACACGGCGGACACCTTAGATCGACTGGGACGCGGTGTCCGAGTAACGGATACGTGGGTGCAAAATTGCTTGCGGCCGACACGAGGCCCGCAAGAAGGTCAAAAGGGACAGCTCCCATGTCTCGGGTGGGCGTCGCCGTCCGCTGAGCACGAACGGCGATCGCGGTGGCCGTGGGCGGGCGCGCGGACTCGCGCAACGGGGCGCGTTGCTGTGAGTGTGGGGAGGAAGAGGACGTTGGTGGGGCCGTACCGAGACCTGTTCCGCACGCCCGGGGTCACGGGCTTCGTCGTCACCGGATTTCTGGGCCGGATGCCCATGTCGATGCTCGGCATCGGGATCGTCCTGCTCATCTCCGCGGTGACCGGCTCGTACGCGACCGCGGGGGCGCTCTCCGGCGTGGTCTCGGTCGCCTTCGCCGTCGCCGCCCCGCTGTCGGGGCGGCTGGTCGACATGTTCGGCCAGGCCCGGGTGCTCATCCCGCTCGCGCTCGTGCACGGGGCCGCGCTCGCCGCGCTCATGCTGCTCGTGCACGCCGGGGCCGCCACCTGGACGCTGTTCGCGGCCGGGGTGATCGCGGGCGCCGCGGCGCCGGCGCTCGGCTCGATGGTGCGGGCGCGCTGGTCGCACCTGCTCGGCGGATCCGGGCGGCTGCACACCGCGTTCTCGTTCGAGTCGGTCGCCGACGAGGTGATCTTCGTCTCCGGGCCGACGGTGGTGACCGGGCTCGCCACCATGGTCAACCCGTACGCCGGGCTGCTGCTCGCGCTCGTGCTCGGCGTGGGCGGCACGATCGCGTTCGCGCTGCAGCGCCGTACCGAGCCGCCGGTGCGGCGCGGCGCGGGCACGCGGCACCGCGGCAGCCCGATCCTCATCCCCGGGGTGGCGCTGCTCGCCGCCGTCTTCCTCGCGATGGGCTCGGTGTTCGGCTCGACCGACGTGATCACCGTGGCGTACGCCGAGGCGCACGGCGCGAAGGGGGCGGCCGGGCCGATGCTCGCCGCGTTCGCGGGCGGCAGCCTCGTCTCCGGGCTCTGGTTCGGCGGCCGGCACTGGCGCATCCCGCTGCGCACCCGGTACCTGCGGGCGCTGCTGGTGTTCGCGGTCGGGCTCACCCCGATCTTGTTCGTGCGCGGCAACCTGGCGATGGCGCTCGCGCTGTTCGGCGCCGGGCTCGCCATCTCCCCCACGCTGATCACGGGCTACGCGCTGATCGAGCGGCTGGTGCCGCCGCACCTGCTCACCGAGGGCATGGCGTGGATCTCCACCGCGCTCAGCTTCGGCGTCGCGGCCGGTTCCTGGGCGGGCGGCCGGCTCACCGACCTGTACGGCCCGGCGAACGCCTACGTCTACTCGTTCCTCAGCGGCCTGGTCGCCGTGGCGATCGCGTACGCCGGCTCGGCGCTGCTGCGCGCCGCCGACGATGGCGCGCGAACGGTGCTGCCGACCCCTACCGGCGAGGAGCGCTCATGAGTACCTTTCACATTCATGCGCGAGGTCTTCCGGAACTGGGCCGGTAACCAGGTCGCCTCCCCCGCCGAGGTTTGCACCCCGGCCTCGACCGACGAGGTGGCCGAGGCCGTCGCCCGCGCCGCCGCGGCGGGCCGGCGGGTCCGCATGGCCGGCAGCGGCCACTCGTTCACCGGCGTGGCGCTCACCGACGGGCTGCTGCTGCGGCCCGACGCGCTCACCGGTGTGCGCGAGGTCGGCGACGGCTGGGTGCGGGTGGCCGCGGGCACCCCGCTGCACGTGCTCAACGAGGAGCTGCACCGGCGCGGCCTCGCCCTGGCGAACCTCGGCGACATCACCGCGCAGACGATCGCCGGGGCGCTGCAGACCGGCACCCACGGCACCGGCCGGGACGTCGGCGGCCTCGCCGACCAGGTCGCCGGGCTCGAGCTCGTGCTCGCCGACGGCACCGTGACCCGGGTCGGCGAGGACGAGGCCGACCCGAAGCGGCGCGACCTGTTCGACGCCGCCCGGGTCGGGCTCGGCGCGCTCGGCGTGGTCACCGAGGTGACGCTCAAGGTGGTGCCGTCGTTCCTGCTGCGCGCGGTGCGCAAGCCGATGCGGCTGGACGCGGTGCTCGGCCGGCTCGACGAGATCCTCGCGCTCAACGAGCACGTCGACTTCTACTGGTTCCCGCACACCGACGCCTGCCTGGTGAAGCTCAACAACCGCGGCGACGGGCCGATCGGCGGCCGCGGCCCGCTGCGGCGGTGGTTCGACGACGAGTTCCTGGAGAACACGGTCTTCGGGGCGCTGTGCGAGCTCGGGGCCCGCCTGCCCGCGGCGATCCCCGCGATCAACCGGCTCGCCGGGGCCGCGCTGAGCTCCGTCGAGTTCACCGACGTGTCGTACCGGGTGTTCGCCACCGTGCGCCGGGTGCGCTTCCTGGAGATGGAGTACGCGATCCCGGTCGAGCACCTCGGCACGGCGCTGCGCGCGGTACGCGACCTGATCGACCGGGAACGGCTGCGCATCTCCTTCCCGATCGAGGTGCGGGTCTCGCCGCCGAGCGACGCCTGGCTCTCCCCCGCGTACGGCCGGCCCACCGCCTACCTCGCGTTCCACGTCTTCCACCGCACGCCCCAGCCGCGCTACTTCGACGCGGCCGAGCGGCTCATGGTGCGGCTCAACGGCCGCCCGCACTGGGGCAAGCTGCACACCCGCGACGCGGCCTATCTCGGCTCGGTCTATCCGCGCTTCGGCGACTTCGTCGCGCTGCGGAACCGGCTCGACCCCGACCGCGTCTTCGGCAACGAGTACCTCGACACGGTGCTGGGCTGAAGGGCTCGGCTGAAGGGCTGGGCTGAAGGGCCGGTACGAGAGGGCTCGGATGAGAGATCTGATGAGGGGCCCTGCCGGCCGGGCTCGGATGACGGTGCTCGACCGGCAATGGCTCAGCGGGTGCGGGATCCGGGCGGCACCCCGACCGATACGCCCGGGATGGCCCGGGTCGCGCGGCCCGGGCCGGCCGTACCGCACCCGATCGGCGCCCACCCCGGCGTGTCGGCTTGCTTTCGCGCTCCCGGATGAGACGGTGTGGCAGTGGGCCGGGCCGACGGCAAGGAGTCGGTAAACCGGCGGCGAAGGCGGACACGAGCTGGCGAGGATGTGGGCGCGTGAATTCTTCTTCGAACTCTTCGCCCAAGTCGACGCCGCGCTCGTCCGCGACACGCGAGAATTCGTCCAGGACCGTATCCGGCTCGCCCCGGGCCGTACCCGGTTGCGGCACACCGAAGGTCGGTATAAGGGTAAACACGACAAAAGCTCCCGGCGTCACCGCGACTCTGGCACCCCCGAGGAAGGCGAAGTTCGGACATGCCGGGTACGGTGCTGGAAGGGAATCGACTCTCGCGAGAGACTCAAGGGTCCGGGGGAAGATTGAGCACGACGACGAAGGGACTCGCATGCAGGAGCTCCGACTCGTCGCGGTGAGCGAGGACGGCACGTACCTCGTGCTGGCGACCGCCGGTCGGGGTACGCGCTTCACGCTCCCGGTCGACGACCGGCTCCGTGCGGCCGTCCGCGGCAACTTCTCCCGTCTCGGCCAGTACGAGATCGAAGTGGAGAGTCCGTTGCGCCCGAAGGAGATCCAGGCGCGTATCCGCGCGGGAGAGACCGCCGAGGAGATCGCCGCGACCGCGGGCATCCCCGTGGAGCGGGTCCGCTGGTTCGAGGGGCCCGTGCTGCAAGAGCGCGAGTACATGGCCCAGCAGGCGCAGCGTGTCGCGGTACGGCTGCCGGGCGAGCCCAACGGGCCGCGGCCGACCCTCGGTGAGCTCGTCACCGAGCGGCTGCTGCGCCGCGGGGTCTCCAGCGACCAGATCGACTGGGACTCCTGCAAGCGCGACGACGGCCTGTGGCGGGTGAAGCTCGGTTACGTGTGGAACGGGCACACCCGGCATGCGGAGTGGCTCTTCGACCCCCGGCGCCGCCACATCACGCCGCACGATGAGGAGGCGATGCGGCTCTCCGCGGTCGACTACGTGGAGCCGACCGAGGACACCACGGTGACGCCGCTCGTCCCCCGGCTGGCGGCGAAGCGCGGCCCGTCCGCCCCGGTGCAGGACACGCCGGTGCAGCCCACGCCGCTGCGCCCCGACGCGCCCGGGCGACCGGCCGTCTCCTCGATGCCCGCCGAGCCCGAGGCCGACCTCATCACCGCCGAGTCGCTGCGGCCGCAGGGCGACCGCCGGTCGCCCACGGGCCGCGAGCCGGTCGGCCTGCCCGCGGCGGTCCTCGGCGAGGACGCCGGCGCCTCCGGTGACCGGTCCGACCAGCGGCCGGCCTCGCCGGTGGAGTCCCAGACGCCGCCGCCCGGCGTGCCGTTCACGCCGCCGCCCGTCCCGTTCCGGCCGCCGCAGCCGCCCGGGACCGCGCCGGAGCGCCCGGCCGCGAACGGCGCCGCGGCGGCGCAGGGTGACGCGTCCGGCGATGCCGCCGACGCCCCGGCCGCCGAGAGCGCGGGGGCGAAGCCGGTGGGGGAGACCGAGCTCGTGGTGCCCGAGCCCCGGGTGGTCGAGCCCACGCCGGAGCCGGTTGCCGTGCCCGCCGCGCGGCCGAGCGCGGAGAGCGCCGAGCCCGCGTCGCCGGCCGAGGGCGTGCCGGGCCAGGCCGCCGAGGCCGCCCCGCGGCCGCCGGCGCCGCAGCCGGTGCCGCCGCCCCAGCCGGTGCCGCCGCCCCAGCCCGTCAAGCCGGCGAAGGCCGTGCGCGGCCGCAAGCGCAACCGCCGCGCCTCCGTCCCCACCTGGGACGAGATCATGTTCGGCGCGCGCCGCCAGGACTGAGCGCCCCGGCTCGATCACCGTGATCTCACCGTGCCCGCGCGGCCGGTGTGCGCCGCCACGCCCGTGGCGCGTACCGCCCGTCGGGCACGGTCCGCCGCGCGCGTCCGGGCTCAGCCCGCGCCGGGCCGGGTCCCGTCCGGCGCCGCCCGGCCGGGCGCGTCGGTGCGGCCCCCGTCGCCGTCGGCGCGGAACGGCCGGATCCAGTCCGGGGTGACCCGCTCGACGAACGCCACGGCCTGGTCCTCGCCCGCGTCCACCGCCGAGAGGCCGCCGCCGCCCGCGCCGACCCCGGCGACCACGGTCACCAGGCCCGACCTCCGCTGGAACCAGCTCTGCCGGATCGTCCAGCCGACCACCGCGCGCCCCTCGACGTGCGCCTGCACCCGGCGCAGCGAGCCCGACCGCACGGCGAGGCGCTCCCCGTCGAACGCGTGGCCGAGCGCGCGGTACCGGTCGACGCCGAGCGGGACGCCGAGGACGGCGAGCGCCACGGCGGCCCATGCCACCGCCGCCCACCCGGCGGCGAAGGCGACGGCCGCGACCGCGGCCCACGGGGCGATCGCGCGGAACAGGCGCCGCCGCAGCGCCGCGCGCGGGTGCGGCTCCAGCGGCGCGGTGAACGGCCAGACCGCCGCGGCGGCCACCTCGAGCGCGTACCGGCGGGGCGTCACCGGCAGCAGCTGGCCGCGGGTGCGCGCGTCCCCCAGGCCGGTGACGAGCGCCCGCAGCCGCGCCACGCCGGCGAGCCGCTCGCCGAGGCCCTCGAGCAGCTCGTAGCCGCGGATCCGGGCGATCTCCAGCGAGACGCTGCGCCGGTCGACGAGGCCGCGCTCGGCGACGAGGAACCCGCCGCGGCGGCGCAGCGTGAAGTCCCAGTGCAGCACCGCGTACGTCAGGCCGCCCGCCACCGGCATGGCGAGCACGAGCACGACGGCCGCACCGGCCAGCAGGTACGGGTGCGCCAGCAGCCACTCGCCGACGCTGCGCGCGGTGCGCGCGCTGATCCCGAGCTCCTCCGCGGCCTGGAACGCCACGCCGAGCGCACCGGCGAGCAGGGCGAACGGGGTGAGCAGGTAGGCCCCGGAGAGCGGGCCGTAGGCGAGCCAGGCGCGCGGCACCCGGGCGAGCGTGCGCTCGGGCGGCGCGGGCGGCTCGCCGTACGGCGCCGCGGCCGGTTCCTCCGGCGCCGCGGCGGCCGGCGGGGCCGGTGCGGTGCCGCCGGACGGCTCGGCGCCCGGGGCCGCCGTCCGCCCGGCGGCGGCGTGCGCCGCGGCCGCGCGCCGGATCAGCACGGCCCGGACCCGTTCGGCGTCCGCCGCGGTGAGCGCGTTGAGCTCGCCCTCCTGCGCCTCCTCCCCGCTCGCGCCGGTGTCGATGCGGAGCACGGCGAGCCCGAGCAGCCGGTGCAGCGGCGGGGTGCTGATGTCGACGCCGCGGATGCGGTCGAGGGGGATCGTGCGGATTGACCGGCCGATCAGGGAACGGCGCAGCTCCAGCCGGTCCTCCGTCACCTGGTAGGTGAACGTCGCCCACCGCACCGCGGTGTAGATGACCGTGAGGACCACGCCGAAGGCGGCCCACAGGAACGACCGGGGCGAGAAGCCGCCCACGAACAGCACGCCGACCAGCGGCAGCAGCAGCGAGCGCAGCGTGCGCAGCGGGTCGATCAGCAGCACGCGCGGGCTGAGCCGGGCGGGCGGGAGCAGTGGGGCCGATCCGCCCGCCGGCGCGGGCGGCGGGCCGCCGTGGCCCGGGGCACCGGCGGTGGGCGGGTGCGGCAGGCCGGGCCCGGATCCGGCCGGGTCGTACGGCGTGCTCATGTCGCGTCGTCCCGCACCTGCTTGGCGCGCTGGGCGATGCGCTCGGCGAGGTCGGCGGCGACCGCGAAGTCCAGGCCCTTGATCGAGGTCGAGCCCGCGTGCGAGGCGGTCCTGATCTTCAGGGTGGCCAGGCCGAGCGCGCGTTCCAGCCAGCCCTGCGACTTGTCCACGGTCTGCACCCGGCTCACCGGCACGAACACCCACTCGCGGCTGATCCAGCCGGACCGCGCGTACACCACGTCCCCGGAGAACTCCCAGCGGTGCACCGCGTACCGCCACAGTGCCTCGACGACGGCGAGCGGGAAGAAGATCAGCGCGGCGAGCAGCGGGAGCAGGCGGACGTTGCCGCGGATCCAGCCCGGCAGCCAGGACCAATCGGCGCCGTCGATCCAGCCGGCGACCAGCATGGCCAGCCCGACGTAGATCGCCGCCAAGATCATGTTCTGGACCAGCCACAGCAGCACGGCGCGCGGCGAGATCCGATGCTCGGGGTCACGCAGGGCTCTGGTCACGTCTCAACCCTAGTGGTCCGCGCCGACGGGCCCGCCTCTGGCTGATCATCGGGCGGCGGGCCCGCGCCGGTGGCCGCTACCTGCCAACTCCTGCATATCCCGCACTATTCGGGCGCGTGCGCGGCTCGCCCGCCATACGGTGATCACCGCGTTGCCACCGAGCCGAGGAGGACTTCATGGGCGTTCTTCCGACGAGGCGGCGGGCCGGCGCGTCCCGTGGCGGGCCCGCCCGCCGGATGACGGCGATCGTCGCGGCGGGCCTCGGCGTGCTCCTCGCGGACGTGGGCCTCGCCCCGGCGGCCGCGGCGGCGCCGCCCGGGCTCGACCGGCGGGAGCTGCAGCGCACGCTCGACGAGGTCCCGGCCGGCGGCGTCGCGGGCGCCTACTCCGCGGTGCGGGCCGGGCGGGAGCACTGGCGGGGCGCGGCGGGCCTCGCCGACCTGGAGCGCGGGCTGCCCATGCGGCCGGACATGTACCACCGCATCGGCAGCACCACCAAGACCTTCGTCGCCACCGCCGTGCTGCAGCAGGTGGACCTCGGCCGGATCCGGCTCGACGACCCGGTGGAGCGGTACCTGCCGGGCCTGCTGCCGGACCGGCGCATCACGGTCCGGATGCTGCTCAACCACACCAGCCACCTCGGCGACTACGACGAGGCGATCTTCACGAGCCCGGAGAGCGTCGAGGAGGTGCGGTTCCGGCACTTCACCCCGGAGCGGCTCGTCCGGCTCGGGCTCGAGGTGGGGCCGTCGGGCACGCCGGGCGACCTCCCGGGCGTCTACTCGAACACGAACTACATCGTGCTCGGGATGCTGCTCGCGAAGGTCACCGGCATGCCGGCGGAGCGGTACGTCACCGAGCACGTGATCCGGCGGGCCGGGCTCACCCGCACCTTCTTCCCGGCGAGCCCGTACCTGCCGCACCCGCACGCCAAGGCGTACACCTCCGTGCAGGGCTCCTTCCCGCTGCGGGACTTCAGCGTCTTCGACATGTCCTGGGCCGGGACGGCGGGCGCCCTGGTGTCGACGGTGGACGACCTCAACCGGTTCTTCACCGCGCTGGCCCGCGGGCGGCTGATCAGCCGGGAGCGGCTCGCCGAGATGCGCGCCACGGTGCCGGTCGTCATGGGTCCGGGCCTGGAGGACCAGGCGGTCGACTACGGGCTCGGGCTCATCCGCTTCACGGTGCCGTGCGGGCCGGTGTGGGGCCACGACGGCGGCGTCATCGGCATGCTCACCCTCGCCGGCGCGACCGAGGACGGCGCCAGGACCGCGTCGTCCGGCATCAACACCATGTGGCATCCGGAGGCCGCGGCCGGGCAGGCCGCGTGGACGCGGCACTACGTCGCGGCGATCTGCGGCACCGCGCAGGGCGAAGCGGACGCCGCGGCGGCGCGGCCGGCGGCCGGCGCCGCCCTGTGCGACGCCACCCCGCCCTGGGAGCGCTGATCCGCGGCGCCGTGCCGTACCCGGACCCGGTCCGCGCCGCCGTGCGCCCGTCCGCGCGCGGCGGCGCGGCCGCGTCCGCGGGCCGGGGCGGCCCGGTTGCACGTTCACGCACGCCTGCATGCACGCCGTACAGGCACGGCCGGGGCGCGGGATCCGATCGGGATCCCGCCACCTGTGGGCAATCTCACCCCCGGCACACGGCGCCACCTGCCCTGATTCTGGGCTCTCGGTGCACTTGTCCCGGCCGCCTAGCCCACCGATGCGCGCGATCCGGTCAGGAGCGGCCTCAGTTGCGCGTAGCATCGTCCACCATGGGGCAGGGGAGAAAGGCCGGACGCAGGAGCCTCGCGGTGATGCTGGTGGCCGTGGGGGCCGCCGTGTCCGGTTGTGGTACCGCCGGCGCGGACCGGCCGCTGGACTCGGTGACCGTGACCAGCTCGCAGTTCCGCGACGGGGCTCCCCTGCCGAGGGAGTACGCCTGCAACAGCGGGAACAACCCCCCGCTGCGCTGGTCGAACATTCCCTCCACGGCCAAGTCGATCGCCCTCGTGGCCGACACGAGTTCGCCGGACGGCTCGGAGGTGCACTGGGTCGTGTTCAACATCGACCACCGCACCACCGTGCTGATCGAGAACGGTGTGCCGCAGGGCGCCCGGCAGGGCCGCGTGACCAGCGGCAAGGTGGGCTACGACCCGCCGTGCCGGGACGGCGACAGCTATCGGTTCAGTGTCTATGCGCTCGACACGAGGCTGGATCTGGAGGAGGGTGCCCGGCTGACGGAGACCCTGCCGGCCATCGCGAATCACACCATCGCCCGGGGCCGCATCACGGCCACGGGCATCGAGTGAGGGCGCTCCGCACGGAGGATGCAATGGTTATCAGATCTTCACTTAAGGTGTGACAGCGGTCATAGTGGTCGGACACAATCAGATCCAATCTCTGCGCGCAGGTGATCGAAGGGGGAAGATCGCGTTGATGGCCGCGCGATCTCGCCGGCGCCTCTGGACGGCCATGGCCCGCACGGCCACAAGGACGGTGCGATGATAGCGATCATTGTGGGCCTCGGCGCCGTGGTGTTCCTGGTGGTCGCCATCGTGACCATCGGCATCCGGTCGGGTAGGCGGCGGGAGAGCAACCTGACTCCCGAGCGCATCAAGGCCATGGCCGAGGGCAAGACCAAGCGGCTGTTGACCCGGCCCGCGGAGGACACGTTCTTCGAAAGTTTCCCGGAGGACTTCGACTCGCTCGACGATGACGACGAGCCGAAGGAACGCCGCCGCTCCCTTCGGCCTTCCCTCGGCAAGGGCGCCGGCGGCAAGAGCTCCGGCGGCAAGGGGTCCGGGAACAAGGACTCCGGCGGCAAGGCCTCCGGCAAGGGCTCGGGCGGCCGCAAAAAGCGCGACGACGATTGGGGCGACTCCGACGATTACGACGACGACTACTGGTCCCGGGTCCGCGCCGACGAGAGCGGCTTCGGCGACTCCGGCGGCAAGCAGGGCTCGCCGCGTCCGGCCGACGCCTCCTCCCCCGCCGCTTCCTCCGACGCGCCGCCCCCGCTGCCGACCCGGCAGAGCAAGAACCTCGCCGACCTGGTCAACTCGGGCCGCGCCACGCCGTCCACCGCGGGTGCCGAGGACAAGACCGTGCGGTTCTCCAGCCCGGGCGGCACCGGTGCGAAGCCCGGGATGACCCCCGCCGGTGCGCCGCCGGGGCTGAAACCGAACGCCGCCGGGGCCGCCCCGGCCGGGCAGGCACAGCCCGGCGCCGCGCCGCGTCCCCCGGCCGGGCGTCCCGCGGGCGGCCGCCCCGCGCACGCGCCCGGCGGCCCCGCCGGGCGTCCCGCACCCGCCGCCGGCCCGGCCGGCCGCCAGCCGCTCGGCCCGACCGGTCCCGGGAGCGGCGCGCCCCGGCAGCCGCGGGACGGCCGCTCGTCGCGGCCCGGCCCGCGCCCGGGCGCCGCGCCCGCGCGCCCCGGGTCCGACCCGCTCACCACGGCCCCGCGGCCCGCCGCCGCCTCGGCCGGACCGGACACGCCCGCCGCGGGCGCGCGCCGCCGTACGCCGCCGGACCCGCTGACCACCGGCCCGCGCCCGGGCGACGCGCTCGCCGAGCCCATCGCCCAGCCGCGCGCCGACGCGCTCGCCGACCCGCTCACCACGGGTCCCCGCCCGGCCACCGCCGGGCCGGACGCGCCCGGCGCCGGGGCGCACCGCCGTACCCCCGCGGACCCGCTGACCACCGGTCCCCGGCCGGCCGCCGCGGCCGCCCGCGCCGACGCGCTCGCCGACCCGCTCGGCGCCGGAGCGGGCCGCCGCGCCGGGGACGCCGGGCGCGGCCAGCGACGTTCGGCGGCCGCCGCCGCCCGGGAGGGCCGCGCCGCCGCCGCGCGCGCGGCCGAGGCGGCGCGCACGTCCGGCGCCTTCCCCGCCACGCGGGTGTCGAGCGGCTCGTTCCCGCCAACCCCGGCCGCCACGCCCGAGCCGCGGCGCTCGCCGAGCGAGCCGTTCCCCGCGATGCCGCCGGCGTCGGCCACCCCCGCCGGTCTCATGCCGGATCCGCCGGCCAGGCAGGGCCGCCACGCCGCCCCGGCGAGCGCGGGCGGGGCGCAGCCGCCGAAGCCCGGCCTGTACTCGCTGCCGTCGGCGTCCGGGGCGGCGACCCCCGCAGCGGGCTCTCCGCCGCCGCCCGCGGCGGCCTCCTCGCCGCCGACCCCGCACGGCGGCTGGCCCGCGGTGCGGGACGTGCTCGACGACGACCCGCCGCCGGCCTCCTCGTCCCGGGAGACCTGGGCGACCTCGGGCTACCAGACCTCCTTCCGGGAGGGGTACCGTCCCGGCGGCTCCGTGGGCTCGGCGGGGTCCTCCTACGAGGTGAGCCCGGGCTGGGCCACGATCGACGACGCCGACACCGTGACCGGCTCGGCGAAGCCCGGGGGCGAGGACCTGCTGTCCGGCCCCTCCTACACGCTGGGCGGCGGCGGCTCCCCGTCCGCCCCGCTCGCCTGGCCCGAGGGCGAGCCCCGGGCCGGTCTGCCGTCCTACACCGAGCCGTCCGGCGACGCCGCCCCGGACGCGAAGCGCGCCAAGCCGCGCGGCCGCCGCGGCGCGCACCGCGCCCCCGATCCCGACTACCCCGACTACTACCGCTGACCGAACCGGCCCCGCGCCCGGCGCCGGGCCGTACCTTTTCCCGAGCGCATCCGGCCCGTCCCCGGCCGCCGTGTGCCCGCGCCACGGCGGCCGGGGACGGGCGTTGCCGTGCTCCCGGCGCACCGGGCCAGGTGGGCCGGGCCCACCGCGTGCCACGGTCCGGTCCGCGCCCCGGCCACGGCGCCGCACCGGCATTCCCGGCGGGCCGCCGCCCCGGACGCGTCCGCGGGTCCGCGGCGGGGCTCATCGCTCGCCGGCCGCACCGTCTCCGTACCGCTCCCCGCCATCCGCGGGCCACTCGCCAGGCGCGCGGTACGGCGCGCCCGACGCGGCCGCCGGTCTCCGGGGCGGCGCGGGCCGTGGCCCGGGAGCTGCGGACATCCGGAAACGCACCCACTCGCACTGCGTAAACGTAATTTCACCGATTGCTCATGACGGGAGCGGTCGCCTGCCGTAGGGTCGGCCTCATGACGAATACACAGAGTAGTAAAAATACTACATTTAGTGGTTTTCGGTCTGTTTTGCGGCATGATGTTCCGGCTTCGCTCGTGGTCTTCCTCGTGGCGGTGCCGCTCTCCCTGGGCATCGCCGTCGCCTCCGGGGCGCCGCTCGTCGCCGGGCTGATCGCCGCGGTGGTGGGCGGCGTGGTCGCCGGGGCGCTGGGCGGCTCGGCGCTCCAGGTGAGCGGGCCGGCGGCGGGGCTGTCGCTCGTCGTCGCCGAGCTGGTGCAGGCCTACGGGTGGCGGGCCACCTGCATGATCACGCTGCTGGCGGGGGCGCTGCAGCTCGCGTTCGGGCTGCTGCGGGTGGCGCGGGCGGCGCTCGCGGTCTCCCCCGCCGTGGTGCACGGCATGCTCGCCGGCGTGGGCGTGGTGATCGCCCTCGCCCAGCTGCACATCGTGCTCGGCGGCAGCCCGCAGTCGTCGGCGGTGGAGAACCTTAAGGAGCTCCCCGCACAGATCCTCGACAACCACGGGCACGCGGTCGCGGTGGGCGTGCTCACCGTCACCGTGCTCGTCGTCTGGCCGCGGCTGCCCCGGCTGCGCGCGGTGCCCGCGCCGCTTGCCGCCCTGCTGATCGCCGCGGTGGTGGCGCACCTCGCCGGCTGGGAGGTCACCCACGTCGACCTGTCCGGCCTCGGCGGCTGGTCGGCGCCGGTGTGGCCGGAGGGCGACTGGCACGGGGTCGCGGGCGCCGTGCTGCTCGTCGCGGTGCTCGCGGGCGCGGAGTCGCTGCTGTGCTCGGTCGCCGTCGACCGGCTGCACGACGGGCCGCGCGGCGACCTCGACCGGGAGCTGATCGGCCAGGGCGCGGGGAACGTCGTCTCCGGCCTGCTCGGCGGCCTGCCGATCGCCGGGGTGATCGTCCGCAGCACCGCGAACGCGCGGGCCGGGGCGCGCAGCCGCGCCTCCGCGATCCTGCACGGGGTGTGGGTGCTGGTCTTCGCGGTCGCGTTCGGCGGGGCGATCTCGCTCATCCCGATGGAGGCGCTGGCCGCCCTGCTGGTGTCGATCGGGGTGCAGATGGTGAACGTGGGCCACGTGCGGAACCTGCACGGGCACGGCGAGATCCCGGTGTACCTGGCCACGATGGGCGGCGTGGTGCTGGTCGGCCTCGCCGAGGGGGTGCTGCTCGGCCTCGGCCTTGCCGCGCTGCAGGCGCTGCGGCGGCTGGCGCGGGTCTCGGTCGCGGTGACGTGCGAGCCGGACGGCCGCTGGCGGGTGGCGGTGAGCGGGTCGCTCACCTTCCTCGGCGTGCCCCGGCTGGTCGAGGCGCTGCGCGCGGTGCCCGCCCGGGCGCCGGTGGACGTGGTGCTCGACGTGGACTTCATGGACCACGCCGCGTTCGAGACGCTGCGGGAGTGGCGGCGGGAGCACGAGCGCGGCGGCGGTGCCGTGGAGATCGACGAGCCGCACGGCGAGTGGTACGCCACTGCCGTGCGCGGGGTGCGCGCGGCGCCGGTCCGGTCGGTCCCGCACCCGCCGCACCACTGGTGGCTGCCCTGGTCGGCGCGCCGGAGCGGCCGGTGCGCGCGGCAGCCCCACGTCCGCGGGCACGGGGCGACGCGGCGGCTCGTGGCGGGCACCCGGGAGTTCCACCGGCGCGCGGCCCCGCTGGTGCGGCCGGTGCTCGCCCGGCTCGCGGCCGGGCAGAATCCCACCCACCTGTTCATCACCTGCGCCGACTCGCAGGTGGTGCCCTCGCTCATCACGGCGAGCGGGCCGGGGGACCTGTTCACCGTGCGGAACGTGGGCAACCTCGTGCCGCCGCACGGGCTCGCCCCGCCGGACGACTCGGTCGCCGCGGCGATCGAGTACGCCACCGCGGTGCTCGACGTGCGCACGATCACCGTCTGCGGGCACTCCGCGTGCGGGGCGATGTCGGCGCTGCTCGACGCGGGCACGGACGCGGAGACCACCCCGAGCCTGGCCCGGTGGCTGCGGCACGGCGACTCCAGCGTCGCCCGGCTGCGGGCCGGCCTCGGCGACGGGAACGCTCCACCGGCCGGGGACGGGGCGCCGCGGACGCCGGACGAGCTCGACCGCCTCTGCCGGGTGAACGTGCTGCAGCAGCTGGACAACCTCATGACCTACCCGGCGGTGGCCCGGCTCGTCGCCGAGGGCCGGCTCGAGCTGGTGGGGCTGTACTTCGACGTCGCCTCGGCGCGGGTGGAGGTCCTCGGCCGGGACGCGCCGGAGCGCGGTCGGGACGTCTTCGCCGACGGCGGAACCCACTCCCCCGGCGGGGCGCATAGCGTGAGGTCATGAAGATCTTGGTGATCGGGGGCACGGTGTTCCTCGGGCGGGCGATCGTCGAGGAGGCGCTGCGGCGCGGCCACGAGGTGACGACGTTCAACCGGGGCAGGAGCGCGGCCGACGTGCCGGGCGTGGAGACGGTGCGCGGCGACCGGGAGGTGCGGGCCGACCTGGAGCGGCTGGCCGACGGCCGGACCTGGGACGTCGTGGTGGACGTGTTCGGGCTGGTGCCGCGGGTCGTCGCCGAATCGGCCCGGGCGCTGTCCGGGAAGGCCGCCATGTACGCCTATGTCTCCAGCGTGAGCGCGATCCGGGGCTTTCCCGAGCGGCCGGTCGACGAGGACTCGCCGCTGCACGAGGGCTCTCCGGACGCGGGCCCCGGCGAGGGGACCTACGAGACGTTCAAGGCGGGCAGCGAGCGCGCCGTCGAGCGCTGGTTCGCCGGTGAGAAGCTGATCCTCGCGCCCGGCGTGATCCTCGGCCCGTACGAGAACGTCGGGCGGCTGCCCACCTGGCTGAACCGGGTACGGCGCGGCGGCCGGTTCGTCGCGCCGGGCGACCCCGGCCGCCCGCTCCAGTTCATCGACGTCCGCGACGTGGCGGCCTTCCTGCTGGACCGGGCCGAGCGGGGCACCGGCGACCGGTTCCTGGTCAGCTCGCGGCCCGGCGTCACCACCTTCGGCGAGCTGCTCGCCGAGTGCGCCCGGGTCACCGGGGCCGACGCCGAGCCGGTGTGGCTGAACGACCGCTTCCTGCTCGAGCAGGGGGTCGCCCCGTGGAACGAGCTGCCGCTGTGGGCGCCGGACCAGCCCGCCTTCGCCGGGGTGTTCCGGCTGTCCACCGAGAAGGCCCACGCCGCCGGGCTGCGCTGCCGCCCGGTCGCCGAGACGGTCCGCGACACCTGGGCCTGGCTCGGCGAGGCGGGCGGCCTCGCCGACGCCCCCGCCACCAACCGCGGAGCCGTACCCCGGCCGGGGATCGACGCCGCGAAGGAGGCGCGTATCCTCGCCGCCTGGGACGCCCGGTAGCGAACGCCGGGGCGGCCCGTGCCGGGGCCGCCCCGGTACCGATGCTCCGGTCTACCCGGCGAGCCGGCGCAGCGACCGGACCGACCAGGTGAGGGTGAGCGCGCTCAGCACCGCGAAGACGACGAACGCGATCGGGATCGAGACGTCGGAGAAGTTCCCGGCGAACAGCGACCGCCCCGCCTCGACCGCGTGGTAGAGCGGGTTGACCTGCGCCACCGTCTGCATCCACTCGGGGGCGAGCGAGATCGGCAGCATGAGGCCGGACAGCAGCATGAGCGGGAGCAGGAAGAACTGGATGACCTGCGACATGCCGTTCTCGTCGCGCACCGCGAGCGCCAGGCCGTAGGAGAGGTTGGCGGCGAACAGGCCGGTCGCGGCCATGAGCACGAGGGTGAGCACGATCTCGGGCAGGCCGACCCGCAGGCCCATGAGCGCGGCCACGCCCAGGATGATCAGCGACTGCACGATCAGCATGAGCACGTCCCTGATCACCCGGCCGAGGATGATCGCGGGCCGCCAGGCCCGGCTCACCGCGAGCCGCTCGAGCACGCCGTTCCGGGTCTCGGTGATCATGCCGAAGCCGGTGAACAGCGTGCTGAACAGGGCGATCATCACGAGCGCCGCCGGGGTGAACATGAGCAGCGCCTCCTCCATCGTGCCGTTCGGGGTGATCGCCCGCAGCAGCGGCGCGAACAGCACCAGGTAGAGGATCGGCTGCATCAGGCCGAGCAGCGGCCAGGCGGGGTTGCGGCGCAGCTTCCCGAGCTCGTAGCCCAGGAACAACAGGGTGTCGCGGAGCCTCATCGAGGGGCGTTCCTTTCGTCGCGTCGGGCCGGGTCAGGCGGCGTCGCGCAGCGAGCGTCCGGTGTACTTGAGGAACACGTCGTCGAGCGTGGCCCGCTCGAGGGCGATCGACCGGATCGCGAGGCCGGCGTTCTCCACGGCGCGCAGCAGCGCCGGGAGGTTGTGCTCGCCGTCCTCGAGGTAGGCGCGCAGGCCCTCGCCGTCCTGCTGCGTCTCAGTGACGTACGGCTGCTTCTCCAGCAGCTCGCGGCCCGCGGCCGGGTCGTCGACGCGGAGCGTGACGACGTCCGCGGCGAGCTCCTTCTTCAGCGCGGCCGGGGTGCCCTCGGCGACGATCCTGCCGTGGTCGACGATGACGAGCCGGTCGCACAGCGCGTCGGCCTCGTCGAGGTAGTGGGTGGTGAGCAGCACGCTCGTGCCCTGGTCGCGCAGGGCGCGGATCTCCTCCCAGAGGGTGGCGCGGTTCTGCGGGTCGAGGCCGGTGGTGGGCTCGTCGAGGAAGACGAGCGGCGGCCGGTGCACGAGGCCGACGGCGAGCGCGAACCGCCGCTTCTGGCCGCCGGAGAGCGTGCGCACCGGGCGGTCGGCGACCTCGGTGAGGCTGAACGCGGCCATCAGCTCGTCGGCGCGCGCCGCGGCCTGGGCGCGGGAGAGCCCGGCGAGGCGCCCGGCCATGACGAGGTTCACCCGGCCGGGGGCGAACTCGTCGATGCCGCCGTACTGGCCGACGTAGCCGATGCGCTCCCGGACCTTGGCGGCCTGTTTCACCACGTCGTACCCGGCGACCCGGGCGGTGCCCGAGGTGGGGGTGATCAGCGTGGCGAGCATGCGGACCGTGGTCGTCTTGCCGGCGCCGTTGGGGCCGAGGCAGGCGAAGATCTCGCCTTCGCCGACGGTGAGGCTGATGCCGCGGACGGCCTCGACCTGCACGGGCTTGCCGGGGCCGCGCCGGACCGTGAACGTCTTGCGCAGGTCGTGCGCCTCAATGATCATTTCGACTCCGATCGCAGGGATGCAACGGGATGCCCTGTACGGCGGGCGCGATCGGCCCGCCGCCGGAGCGTCAGGCGGGTGCTGCGGCGGCCCGGACCTAGGGCAGCTCGCCCTTCTCGACCCGCCGCAGGGCGTCCTCGATCCACTCGAGCTGGGCCTTGAGCTGTGCGGCGTTGAGCTTGAGGGTCTCGTCGACATGCCGGGGCGCGCCGTGGGCGCGCTTGGCCGCCATGGCCCGCTCCGTCATCTCGATCGCGGCCCGCAGCTGCGCGGCCCGGCCCTCCATCGCCGCGACGAGGTCGGCGGGCGAGAGCCGGTCCATGAAGGTCAGGGCCACCTGGAAGGGATCGACGATCGGCCTGATCTCCCACCAGTGCTTCATCAGCAGCCGCATGAACTCGGCCCGGCCGGCCTCGGTGATCTCATACCGGGTCCGGCCGCCCGTGCCCTCCCCCAGCCGGCGCAACAGCCCTTCCTCGGCCATCTTGGCGAGGCCGTGGTAGATCGAGCCGAACGCCACGTGCGCCCACTGGTCGGCGCCCCACAGCTCCAGGCGGCGCCGTACCTCGTAGCCGTGGAGCGGACCGTCGAGCAGCACGCCGAGGATGAGGACCCGTGTCGAGGACATGTACAAATTTGTACTCAAACTTGAGTAGCTGTCAACGGGAATCCGGCACGGGGGTTCGTCAGATGTCGGTTGCGATGCCCTCTGCGCCGTTTTCGCGCCGTCCTTCGCGGCGCTCCGGTACGGCATGCGGCGGGGCCGGGCCGCGTGCGCCGGCGCCGAGGGAATAGGCTGGGCGGCATGCCAGCACGCCCGATCGCGTTGATCACCGGGGCGTCCCGGGGGGTGGGGGCCGCGGTGGCCCGCGCCCTGGCGCCCACCCACGACCTGCTGCTCGGCGGCCGCGACCGCGAGGCGCTGGAGCGGCTGGCCGCGGAGCTGCCGGGATCCCGGCCGTGGCCGGTGGAGCTGACCGAGGTCACCGCGGACGACGTCGCCGGCATCGACCGGCTCGACGTGCTCGTGCACAGCGCCGGGGTGGTGACGCTCGGCCGGATCGAGGAGACGCCCGCCGAGGTGTGGCGGCGCACCTATGAGGTGAACGTGGTCGCGGTCGCGGAGCTGACCCGGCTGCTGCTGCCCGCGCTCCGCGCCGCCGGCGGGCACGTGGTGCTCATCAACTCCGGTTCCGGGCAGCGGGCCAACCCGAACTGGGCGTCGTACGCGGCGAGCAAGTTCGCGCTGCGGGCGTTCGCCGACGCGCTCCGCCTGGAGGAGCGCGGGCTGCGGGTGACCACGGTCTACCCGGGGCGGGTGGACACCGACATGCAGCATCGGGTGCGGGCCCAGGAGCAGGGCCCGTACGAGCCGGAGAAGTACCTGAAGCCGGAGTCCGTGGCCCGCGCCGTGCTGACGGCGGTCACCGCCTCGCCGGACGCGCACGTCACGGAGATCACCGTGCGGCCGTCGGCGGGGCCGCCGAACTGAGCCCGGCCCCGCCCCCGCCGCGGCCCGATCAGTCGGATCCGCCGGTGGCCGTGCCGTCGACGGACGCGACCCGGCCCTGCTCGTCGAACTCGGCGACGACCTCGAAGTTCGGCCCGGTGATGGTGAGCCGGGCCCGGTCGGGGGCGAACGCGGCCTCGAGCCCGCGCCGTACGGCGTAGCCGTGCAGGGCGCGCCGGTGGTCGCTGAGCGGCAGGGACGCGAGGCCCTCCCCGAGCACCCGCATGACCCTGGCCGGCTCGGGCGGGGGCAGCTCGAAGTCCGGGTGCTCGATGAGGAACGCCGCGCGGGTGCCGCCGCCCACGTGGCCGCTGTAGTACGTCCACTTGCCGGACACGGCCTTCGCCGCGTCGCCCATCAGGTACGCCACGTTCGCCGGTTCGGTGGGCGAGTGGGGCAGCGCGTCGAACGGCACCTCGGCCGCGGCGAGCTCGGCGATGCCGTTCCGCCGCCCGAAGTCGCGCAGCGAGGCGGACAGGGCGACCACCGGCTCGGGGAACCCAGCCGGGTTCGCCCAGCCCCACAGCCAGGAGCGCGGGCCGGGCGCGGCGGTGCCGAGCAGGTGGAATCCGGTGCAGACGAGCGGTCTGTCCCCGGTGAACTCGAACCTCCCCTCGCGCAGGTCGAAGTGCCAGCTGTGCTCGCCCAGCACCTCCCCGAGGTGGATCTGGTGCTCGTAGGAGAGGAGCGCGGCGTCGTCGAGGAGGTTCGTCAGTGTCGGTGTCTCCGGCATGCCGGGCAGGCTATCGGCGGCCGCTGACAAAACGATCACAGAACGCTCTCCGGGGCGGTGGCCCGGCACGGCATCGGGCGGCGCCACCGGCGGCGGCCGGAGCGGCGCTGCGGGCCGCGTGACCGGCATCGGAGGGCGGCCCGGGTACGGCAGGCGCGCCGATCGGCGTGCCGACGTGTGCCTTGCGACCTGGTGGCGCGGGCCTTGAGGCTCGCACGCCGAGACCCGGACACCCCGGCCAACGCCGCGGGGACGGCGACGCATCGAGGAGAGGCGACACCGAGATCGGCCGCCTGCCACCGTGGACCTCCCCCGGCCCGACCGAGCGGTGTACGCGGCCTGCCACCGTGGCCACGCCGGGCCTGCCGGCGCGCCAATGGGGCGTCCCGATATGCGGCTTGCGACCCGGTGGCGCCCGTCCCGGGCCCTGAGGCTCGCAGGCCGCAACCCGGACACCCCGGCCAACGCCGCGGGGACGGCGACGTACCGGAGGCAAGGCGACACCGAGATCGGCCGTGGACCTCACCCGGCCGAGACGCGGCCCGACCGGCGGTAGGCCGGTGCGTGGCCCGTCGGCGTGGGGCGCGGGCGGCCCTGACGGCGCGGAGAAGCCCGGCCCCGTGTGGCGCGGATGGCGCGGCCGGGGGCGCGGCCACCATGGAAGCGGAGCCATCGGGACTTCGAGGAACCACTGCGTGGGGTTTCCCGCCCGCCGCCGCGCGGGCAGGGATCTCTCACACGTAGGGAGCTTCGATGCACCTGCACTGCTATCTCTGGACGGGCATGGGCGAGGACCTCCGCAACGAGGCCGAGCGGCGCATCCCTCCCCCGCCCGAGGATCCGGCGCCGTTCATCGCCTCTCCCCTGCCCCCGATGCGCACCTGCGACTGGCTGCTCAAGCCCGCCCGCCGCATCGACGCCACCTTCACCAAGGTGGACGACGCGCTCGATTGGCTCGCCGAGCGCTACAAGGCGGCGGAGCCGTCGTTCCACTCCCCGCACGCGGAGGCCGCGATCGGCCTCGACTTCCGCCTCGAGCTCGCCCGCGCCTCGCTCGAGGGCGGCGTCGACGTGCAGTGGGGGTTCTGGCTGACCGGCGGCCGCTTCCTCACCTGCGGGGTGGTCTGCTGCTCCCCGAACCGCCACGCCGACCACCCCTGCCCGGCCGGCTGAACCGCACGGCACCGGCGGGCCGCGGCGCGGCGCCGCGTCGTCGCCGGCGAACCTGCGCGGCTACGGCGAGCAGGAGACGGGCCGCGCGCGGGGTGCGCGTCCTCACGGCGCCGACAGCGGTGAGGATGCGGTCTGCGCCGGGACCGTGGCAGGCACGATCGCCTTCGACATGCCGAAACCGCGGCGTCCGGCGGCCCGCCGCGGCCACCTTCGAGAAAGCCGGATCACGCCAGCGGCACACGGCCCCGCCGCCCGTGCGACCCGCCTGCCGCTCAGGAGGGCGAGCCCCTGCCGCCCCACCACACCCGGCCGAACCGGGATTCCGGACAACCTGGAATTTCTTGACCGGCGGCAGACCTCCGCTCGTGGCGCGGCCCCCTAGCGTGGGGGCGGGGAAGGGAGGACCGCCGTGATCACCGAGGGCCGCTCCCCGGCCCGCGACCGCTATCTGCCCATCTCCGAGCACGGGCTCATCGGCGACCTGCACACCGCGGCGCTCGTCGGCACGGACGGCACGATCGACTGGTACTGCTGTCCCCGGTTCGACTCCCCGAGCGTGTTCGGCGCGCTCCTCGACGCCGGCCGGGGCGGGTCGTTCGAGCTCGCCGCCGACGTGCCGAGCCGTACCAAGCAGTTCTACTTCCCGGACACCGGGATCCTGATCACCCGCTTCTACTCGGAGCAGGGCGTCGGCGAGGTCCAGGACTTCATGCCGATCGTCGACGACCCGCGCGAGGCGCGGCGGCACCGGCTGATCCGCCGGGTGATCTGCGTGCGCGGCACGCTGCCGTTCCGGGTCCGGGTGGCCCCGCGCTTCGGGTACGGCCTGCAGCGGCACACCCTGCGCCTGCACGCCGACCGCGCGGTGTTCGAGTCCCCCGACCTCACGCTCGCCCTGACCGGGTCCGCCCCGATGGAGGCCGTCGGCGGCGACGTGGTCGCGCAGGTCAAGCTGCACGAGGGCGAGTCGGCGGTGTTCGCCCTCGACCGGGTGGGCGAGGAGGTGGCGCCGCGCGGCTGCCCGGTCGCGGAGGCCGAGCGCGAGTTCACCGCCACCGTGCGGTTCTGGCGGAACTGGCTGGCCAGGTCCCGCTACCGCGGCCGGTGGCGGGAGATGGTGCACCGCTCCGCGCTCACCCTGAAGCTGCTCACCTACGCGCCCACCGGCGGCCCGGTCGCCGCGCCCACCACGAGCCTCCCGGAGCTGATCGGCGGCGGCCGGAACTGGGACTACCGCTACGTGTGGGTGCGCGACGCCGCGTTCACCGTGTACGCGCTGCTGCGGCTCGGGTTCACCGAGGAGGCCGCGGACTTCATGCGCTTCCTCGGCCGTCACGTCAACCTCGTGGGCGACGGCCCCACCGGCCCGCTGCAGATCATGTACGGCGTCGACGGCCGCTGCGAGCTGCCCGAGATCGAGCTCGGCCACCTGGAGGGGTACCGCGGCTCGGCCCCGGTGCGCGTCGGCAACGCCGCGGCCGGCCAGCTGCAGCTCGACATCTACGGCGCGCTGATCGACTCCATCTACCTGTACGACAAGTGGGGCGAGCCGATCTCCAGCGACCGCTGGGACGAGGTGTGCGCGCTGGTCGACTGGGTGTGCGAGCACTGGGACCGGCCCGACGAGGGCGTGTGGGAGACCCGCGGCGGCCGCCGCGACTTCGTCTACTCCCGCCTGATGTGCTGGGTGGCGATCGAACGCGCCATCCGCATGGCGAACCGCCGCGGCCTGCCCGCCGACATGCGCCGCTGGCGCGTCACCCGCGACGCGATCTACCGGCAGATCATGCGCCGGGGCTGGTCGGCGGCGGAGAACGCGTTCGTCCAGCACTTCGGCGACGACGTGCTCGACGCGAGCCTGCTCATGATGCCGCTGGCGAAGTTCGTCTCCCCCACCGATCCCAAGTGGCTCGCCACCCTCGACGCGATCGGCCGCCGGCTCGTCTCCGACTCGCTCGTCTACCGGTACGACACCACCGGCGACCCCGACGGCCTGCACGGGCCGGAGGGCACCTTCTCCATCTGCTCGTTCTGGTACGTCGAGGCCCTCGCCCGGGCGGGCCGGGTCGACGAGGCGCGGCTCGCCTTCGAGAAGATGCTCACCTACGCCAACCACCTCGGCCTGTACGCCGAGCAGATCGGCCATACCGGCGAGCAGCTCGGCAACTTCCCGCAGGCGTTCACCCACCTCTCCCTCATCAGCGCCGCGTTCAACCTCGACCGCGCCCTGGAACGCTGAGCCGACCGCGAAGGGCCCGCCCACATGCGCCGGCCCGGGGTGGGTAGGCGTCCCGGCGTGCCGGAAGGACACCTCATCCACCGCCACGCCGCACGGCAGCAGGCGGACCTCGCCGGGCGGGCGGTCCGCACGTCCGGGCCGCAGGGCCGGTTCGACGCCCGGCCGTGGGACGGGCGGGTGCTCACCGCCGTCGAGGCGGCGGGCAAGCACCTGCTCTACCACTTCGCGGACGCGCCCACGGTGCACGTGCACCTCGGCATGCAGGGGCTCTTCCTGCGCTACGACGACCCGGCCGCGACGCCGCGGCCCGGCACCCGGCTGCGGCTCGCGACCGACGCGGTCGCGTACGACCTCATCGCCCCGTCCCGCTGCGAGGCGCTCTCGCCGGCCGAGGTCGCCGCGCTCCGCGACTCGCTCGGCCCCGACCCGCTGCGCGCGGACGCCTCCCGGGACGAGGCGATCGCCCGGCTCACCGCCTTCCGCGGCCCGGTGGGCGCGGCCGTGCTCGACCAGAAGGTCTGGTCCGGGATCGGCAACGCCTGGCGGGCCGAGCTGCTCTTCCTCACCGGCCTCCACCCGTGCGCCCGGCGGCTCTCCTTCGGTACGGCGGGCCGGCTGTGGGACGCCGCGGTCACCTACCTCGCGCTCGGCCGGGAGGCCGGGCAGGTGGTCAGCGACCCGGACGCGCCGGCCGAGCGCTGGGTCTACCGGCGGGAGCGCTGCCGCCGGTGCGGCGCGCCCGTCCAGACCTGGCAGCTCGCGCACCGGACCGTGTACCGGTGCCCGGTCGACCAGCCGGAGTGACGGCGGGCCGCGCGGCGCTCCGCCCGGCCGGGGCGCGCTCCGCACGCACGGCGGCGGGACCCCGGCCGTCGCCGCGGGCGGTCAGCGGCCGGTGAACTTGATGGTCACCCGGCGGTTCTTCGCCCGGCCCTCCGGGTAGTCCTTACCGTCCTTGGTGTTCGGCGCGACCGGGCGGGACTCGCCGTACCCGACGGCCTTGATCCTCGCCTCGGGGACCAGCCGGGCGAGCTCCCGCTTGACCGCGTCGGCGCGCTTGCGGGAGAGGCGCAGGTTGTACGACGGCGAGCCGAGCGAGTCGGTGTGCCCCTCGACCGTGATCACGCCCCGGCTGTTCTTCAGCCGGTCGGCGAGGGCGGCGATCCGGCGCCGGGCCGTCTCGGTGAGGTCGGCCTTGTCGAACGCGAACAGCACGTCCGAGGAGATCGTGACCGTGGTCTGCTCCCCCTGGCGGGTCTCCACCTCCAGGTCCTCGACGGGGAGCGTCAGATCGAGGATCGTCCCGTCGGTCGGCAGATCCACGATCGACTCCTGGATCGCCGAATCGAGCACGGTGGGCTGCGGGCTCGGGCTCGGACTGCCCAGCAGCAGCGGCAGAACGGCCAGCGCGCGCAGCATCAGGACTCCAGGGGCACGTCGGTGAACGGCGGGAAGTTACCCACGTGCACGTCCATCTTGGTGACGTTCTCCGGTGGCGCCGCGAAGGTGTAGGTGAGCATCGCCCGCTGGCCGATCCGGATCGAGGTGAACACCTCGTCGGGCTCCAGCAGCCTGCGATTCGCGTCCCGCACCACCATGTGCCGCTTGAGGTTCACGGTGTCGATCAGGTAGACGCGGAAGACGTTCCGGCCGTTGATCTCGAAGGGGCTGAGCTTCTCGTCCACCTGGACGCCCTCGGGCACGCGCGGGGTGAGCGAGATGACCAGGTCGGCGAGCTTGCCGCGACGCTTCAGCGAGTGCACGGCGATCTCCAACGTCGCCTTCTCGGCGAACGGCGCCTCGTGCACGGCCTTGGCGATCACCTTGCTGGCGTCCGTGGTCGAGGCCTGGCTCGCGTCGGCCGGTTCGGCGGCCGGGCTCTGCTCGCCGCTGCCCGCCGTGTCCTGCTTCGAGTCCGCGTTCTCCTGCTCGCCGGCCGCTTTGCTCTCAGCCTGACGCTGCAGCTCGGCGACGTCAGGCTGCACCAGATCGCACCCGGTCACGGCGGCGGCACAGACGAGAAGGCCGGGGATCCAGATCCGGCGATTCATTTGACGTCCCCCAAAAGACGACACAACGGACAACCGTAGAGGTTAGTCAGTTCTAACCGAAAAGGCCGCCGTTTGTATACCCAGGGTGATCGACGCCTCAAGTTACGGCTACAGCACGGCCACAAACTCTGTTCGGGCGACAGATGTGCCGTCACTGCGCGTAAAATGATCATCTTTAAGAGTCGCTTGACCGCCCTCCGGCCAGGCCGTGAGGCTCAGCGGATACGGCCCGCTCGCGAGCGGCGGCACCGCGCCACAAGCCCACCCCGGCCGGGTCCTGGGAAGGGGCCGACCAAGCCGATCGATCCGGCCAGGCCGGTGGGCGCATGAGGCTCCCGCTCACGGTTCCAGCGGACGCCTACGGAAGCCGAGGCGCGTGCGCGTGACGGATCTGCGACGAAGGCCCGTCGCGGATCATGCATCCCCGACATGCCTCCTTGCGACTCGGGGCACCCGTCCGGACTTCCCGCCGGCGACACCACGGCCAGAACCCGGTTTGCCCACCCGCTACGGCGCGAGCACGTTACGACGAATACCGGACTCGCGGATCCCGCGCCCGAGACGGCGCATGCGCCCCGAAATCCACCGGCTTATCCGATCACTGACGACCCGAACGAGTGTGCGATTTCAGCGATCGTCAGACTGGCGCAGCTCCGGGATTTCGGCCGGGTCGTAAATACCAGTTATCTCAAGCACGGGCCGGTCCTCCGCCTGCCATTCACGGACGATGAGCACCAGCGACCCACTCGGCCAGATCGTGAAATCACGGAACAGCGAATCGCGATCACGCCCTTCGTTTATTACCTGCCATCTGTTGTCCCAGTCCCCGTGCATGATCCCATGCAGGACCTCGATGACGAGCTCCAGCTCACCCCGTTCAGCCCCATCCGAGCACAGCCATCTCGCCAGAGCCTGACGGGTGCGCGGATGAAACCGGAACCTCGCCATCGCCACTCCATCGGATCACCGAGCACCTCGTCCTCGCCGAATCGGTCACCGACGCACTTCGACTCGCAGCGGAGTTCCCCGATGCTTCCACATATGCCGGGACGCCATGCGAACACGGGGTCGCGACAAGCATTCTTCGCGAGACCTACACGAGGGTCAACGTATCCGGACGGCTTGAGAACAAAGACCGCCAGATAAGCATTACCAGAAATACTCGCACCCCGAAGGGCGCGCATGCTCTCGATGGCCGCCCTCGCCCACTGCACCGCAGTGCCCACAGAAGAAACAGACCGAAAACAAAAAACACCTTCGCATACTCCTGATTCGGTTACGCCCGATCCGGGATCGGGGCGACGCTGCGCCTTCCCAGCGCGAGCACCTCACCGAGGGGTGCGGGAAGGCGTAGTCGCTCGACGCGCAGGGCGCACCGGAGCACGGCGGTCGGCCGCTTCGCCTCGCGGACCGACGGCCGCCACCGCGTAGCCGGGTCGGGCTGGCGCTCCCTGAAGATGATGGTCACCGGGGGTTCTTCGCCCCGTCCCTCCGGATAGTCCTTGCCGTCCTGGTGTCGGGCGCGACCGGGCGGGCCTCGCCGTACCCGACGGTCCTGGTGCGCACGCCGGGGACCAGCCGGGCGGGCTCCTTTTCGACCGCGTCGGTGTGCCTGCGCGAAAGGCGCAGGTTGTCGGCTGCCGAGCCGACCGCGTCGGTGTGCCCCTCGATCACGACCACGCCCTCGACGTCCGTCAACCGGTCGGCGAGAGCGGCCTTTTGGCGCCGGGCCGTCTCGGTGAGCTCGGCCTTGCCGAACGCGAACAGCACGTCCGAGGAGATCGGCACGAGGTCCGGTCGCCGTCCCGCGTCTCCACCTCCGACCGCTCGGTGGGCAGCCGCGGTTCGCGCACGTCATGCCAAGAAGTGGCCGGACAATCTCGCAGCAAGAGCTTCCGCCGACGGCGACGCCGTCCGGTGTCGCCGATCTCGCGTGTCCCGATGCGCTCCCTACGCCTGGACCTTCACCGGGCCGATCGAGGCCCGGCTCACGGTCTGCCGCCCTGGCCCCGGTTTCGTACGCGTGACGAGGACCAGACGGGGTGGATCCCCGATTCAGCGCGCGTTTCACCGGCCGGTTCGGCGAACGTCGCGTAGTGAACCCCAGCGGCGCGGAAATCCGAGAGGCACGCAATGCCCAGACGTGCCCCGAGCCACGGTGATCCACGGATCGGCGCGGCCAGGGCGAGCGGACGGCGGACGAGTCGGCCTGTAGGCCGGGTTCTGTAGTTCCGCTCGCGCGGAACCGGCGGCCATCCCTCTAGGACCGTCGTTGCCGACGGCCTCAAGCGGTCTACCCGCGCGGCATCGGGCGGGCCACCCTCAAGCGCCGCGCGCGGGATCCCGAGGGATCCCTTCTTGACCTTGCTCCGGGTGGGGTTTACCTAGCCGCCCGTGTCACCACGGACGCTGGTGGTCTCTTACACCACCCTTTCACCCTTACCTCCTGGCTCACGCCGGAGGCGGTCTGCTTTCTGTGGCACTTTCCCGCGGGTCACCCCGGGTCGGTGTTACCGACCACCCTGCCCTGTGGAGCCCGGACCTTCCTCGGCGGGGCCTCCGCGCGGAGGACCCCGACGCGGCCGCCCGGCCGGCTCGTCCGCCGTACGACCCAGATTAGTGGATCTGCCGCGATCCCCCTTACCGGGCCGTCATCACCCCCTAACGCCGGGGCGCGCGGCGAGGCTTCCCCGCCCGGTGGCCGGTCCGCGGTCAGCGCAGGTGCGCGGTGTCGTTGATCGAGCGCACCACCGCCGGGCCGTCCGCGTAGTAGTCGACGACCGACAGGCAGGCGATGTCGAGGTGCATGCGGTGGAGCGCGGCGGGCGGGGCGAGGAGGGCGAGGCGCAGGATCGTCTTGATCGGCGTGACGTGCGAGACGACGAGGATCGCCCGGCCCGGATACCGGGCGACGATGCGCCCGACCGCGGCCTCCACCCGCCGCGCGGCCTGCTCGAAGCTCTCCCCGCCGGGAGGCGCCACGGCGGGGTCGGCGAGCCAGGCGGTGAGCAGGTCCGGCCAGCGGCGCTGGATCTCGGCGAAGGTGTGCCCCTCCCAGGCGCCGAAGTCGGTCTCCCGCAGGCCCTCATCGACCACGACCTGCACGCCGGTGGCGGCGGCCACCGCCTCCGCGGTCTGCAGGGCCCGCTTGAGCGGCGAGCTGACGATCACGTCGATCCGGTACGGCTCGCGCGACAGCCGGGCCGCCGCGGCCTCGGCCTGGGCGAGGCCCCGGGGCGTGAGCATCGGGTCGCCGATCCCGGAGAACCGCTTCTCCACCGACAGCGGGGTCTCGCCGTGGCGGAGCAGCAGCAGCGTGGTCGGCGTCCGCGCCGGCCGGGGCATCCACCCGGTGCCCGCGGCCCGGGGCGAGGGGGTGGCCTCGGCCTGCGCGGCCGGGGCGGCGCCGGGCTCCGCGCCCGCGGCCGGGCGGGCGTCCTCGGCGTCCGCGCCGAGGCCGGGGATGGTCTCCGCGCGCACGCCCGCGCCCGCCTCCGTCGCCTCCTCCCCGGCGGCGACCCGGTCCGGCCCCTGGTCCGCGGAACGGGCCGGCGGCGTGCCGGACCGCCACGCGACGCCGCGGGCGGCGGCGTCCATCGCCTCGTTGGCGAGCCGGTCGGCGTGCGCGTTCTGCTCCCGCGGCACCCAGCGCCAGGTGACCCGGTACCGGCGGGCGAGCGCCGCGGCCTGCGCGGCGAGCGGGCGGATGTTCGCGTGCTTGACCTTCCACCGGCCCGACATCTGCTCGATGACGAGCTTGGAGTCCATGCGCACCTCGACCGGGACCCCCGCCTCCTCGCCGACCGCCGCGGAGAGCGCGGTAAGCCCGGCGATGAGGCCCCGGTACTCGGCGACGTTGTTCGTCGCGGTGCCGATCGCCTCGGCCACCTCGGCGATCACCGCCCCGGACGGGTCCTTCACCACCGCCCCGTACCCGGCCGGGCCCGGGTTCCCGCGGGCGCCGCCGTCGGCCTCGACGACGTACGGCGCCGCGGGCGAGGACGTCACAGCCCGGACTCCGGCGTGCGCACGAGGATGCGGCGGCACTCCTCGCAGCGCACCACCTCGTCGGGAGCGGCGGCCCGGATCGCGTTGAGCTCGGCGATGGACAGCACGACCTTGCAGCCCTGGCACCGGCCGTGCTGGAGCATCGCCGCGCCGACCTCGTACTGCTCGCGCAGCTTCTCGTAGAGGCCGAGCAGGTCCGGCGGGATCTCCCCGGCGACCTTGCCGCGCTTGTCCCGCACCTCCTCGAGCTCCCGGTCGATCTCGGCGAGCGCGGCGTCGCGGCGGGCGGCGATCGCGTCGAGGGCGGCGCTGAGCTCGTCACGCTCGGCGGTGAGCTTGCGCACCTGCGCGTCGGCCGCCTCGCGCCGCTCCATGATCTCCAGGACGACCTCCTCGAGGTCGTTCTGCCGCCGCTTGAGCGAGGCGATCTCGGACTGCAGGCTCGCCAGGTCCCGCGGCGAGGACACCTGTCCGGAGTCGAGTCGCTGCTGGTCCCGGGCGGCGCGGGCGCGCACCGACTCGACGTCGCTCTCCACCTTGGCCTGCTCCCGGGCGAGGTCGCCGGCCTCGGTCTCGGCGGCGATCACCTGGGTGGCGAGGCGCGCAAGGCGGGCGCTGGTCTCCTCGTACTCGGCCAGCTCCGGCAGGGTCCGGCGGCGGTGCATCAGCCTGTGGATGAGCAAGTCCAGCTCGGCGAGATCGAGCAGGCGCTTCTGTGCTTCCGGTGCCGCTTTCACAACTGGACCATCCATATATGCGACATGTACGGCGGGGGGCGGTGACGGCTACGGCAGCGAGTCCAGCCGCACCGGACTCGATGCGACGGCCGTCCACGCGTCGGTGACCTTATCCGAGACGCGCGTCTCTACCGTAGTCCCCTTCATGCCGAGCCTGGACGCGAGCCGGTTCGCGGCGTCGGCCAGCCACGGCCACTCGGTGGCCCAGTGCGCGGCGTCGATGAGGGCGGGGCCGTCGTTGAGCGCGGCCGCCTCCATGAACTCGCTGGCGGGGTGGTGCCGCAGGTCGGCGGTGAGATACACGTCCACCCGGGCCGCCCGCGCCACGTCGAGCAGCGAGTCCCCGGCGCCGCCGCACACCGCGATCGTGCGCACCATCCGGTCGGGGTCACCGGCGATGCGCAGCGGCCCGGCCGTGGCGGGCAGGCCCTTCGCGGCGAGCTCGGCGAACTCGCGCAGCGGCATGCGCTCCGGCAGCTCGCCGATGCGGCCGAGGCCGCGCCGGGTGTCGTCGGGCCGCGGCTGCAGCGGGCGCAGCGGGCCGACGAGGCCCACCGCCCAGGCCAGGGCGTCCGACACGCCGGGGTCGGCGACGTCGGCGTTGGTGTGCGCGGTGTAGAGGGCGATGTCGTTCTTGATCAGCCTGTGGATCACGCGGCCCTTGACGGTGTTGGCCGCGACGCTGGTCGTCCCGCGCAGGTAGAGCGGATGGTGGGCGACGATCAGGTCCGCGCCCCACTCGATCGCCTCGTCCACCACCGCGGCGACCGGGTCGACCGCGAACAGCACGCGCCGCACGATCTGACCCGGGTCCCCGCACACGAGTCCGACTGCGTCCCAGGACTCCGCCCACGCGGGGTCGTACAACGATTCGAGCTCAGCCGTCACGACGGCAAGGGTTGATCCGGCCACCTGCGACAGCCTATCGCTCACCGCCTCACCTTCCCGTCAACCGCTCCACCGGTTCGCCAAATCTTGGCGCATCGCCTGCGGACCTGGCGGCCGGTCCGCGGACGTCGGCCCGCGGGACCGGCCGACCGGGTTTGTGCCCGGCGCTTTCGTGAAAACCCTTCTTATCGGCGACATCCCCCCGTCGCGAGCGGTGGTCGCGAGGTAGCGGTGCGGGGGGATGCCGTGATCGTGGACAGGTGGCGGCGCTTGTCGCTACGAGCCCGGCTGACCGTGCTCAACGCCCTCGCCCTCGCCGTGGCCGCCCTGGTCCCGCTCGCCATCGCGCTCGGCCTCATCTCCGCCCGGACCGAGGACCGCATCATCGAGGAGCTGCGGGGCATCGCGCGCCAGGTGGCCGGGGAGCTCCGGCAGGGGTACGCGCCGCGGCCGGTGCCGTCCGAGCTCGTCGACGTGCAGGTCGTGGACGCGCGCGGGCAGGTGGTGACCGCGAGCGCCGGGCTCGCCGGGCGCCCGCCGATGACGACCGTGCGGCCGTCGCGCCCGGACGTGCCCGAGCGCCTGCACCTGTGCGATCCCCCGATCACGGCCGGCGAGTGCCTGCACGTGGTCGCGCTCGCCGTCGACGTGCCGGGCGAGGTGCGGGTGACCGGCGGCGGCACGGTGCCGGGCGGCCGCTGGGTGGTCTACACGGGGACCCGGCGGCGCCACTACCCCCCGCCGTACGCCGAGGTGCTGGTCACGGCCACCCTGCTGACGGTCGCGCTCAACGGGTGGCTCACCTACCGGGTGATCGGCCGGGTGCTGCGGCCGGTGCGGGTGATCCGGTCGGAGCTGGCCGAGATCACCACCACCGACCTGGGCCGGCGGGTGACGGTACCGGAGTCGCACGGCGAGATCGAGCAGCTCGCGCTCACCGTCAACCGCACCCTCGACCTGCTGGAAGGGCTCGTGGAGCAGCAGCGGCGGTTCGCCTCGGACGCCTCGCACGACCTGCGCAGCCCGCTCACCGCGATCCGGGCCCAGGTGGAGGAGGGCCTGCTCGCCCCCGAGGAGACCGACTGGGTCGCCACCGCCCGCGCGATCCTGGGGAGCGTGGACCGGCTGCAGGCGCTCGTCACCGACCTGCTCCTGGTCGCCACCCTGGAGGCGGGCGGGGCGGGCTCCCGCGACCTGGTCGACCTCGCCGAGCTGGTGCGGGCGGAGCTGGGGCGCCGCCCCCGCGAACCGCGGGTGCGGACCCGCCTGGAGCCCGGCGTGGTGGTCATCGGCGACCTGCAGCGGCTCACCCGGGTGCTCGCCAACCTGCTCGACAACGCCGAGCGGCACGCCAAATCGACGATCACGGTGACGGTGCGGCGCGAGCCGGACGCGGCCGTGCTGGAGGTGCTCGACGACGGCCCCGGCATCCCGCCCGAGCACCGGGAGGTGGTGTTCCAGCGGTTCACCCGGCTCGACACCGCCCGCAGCAGGGACGCGGGCGGCACCGGCCTCGGCCTCGCCATAGCCCGGCAGATCGCCGAGTCGCACGGCGGCACGCTCACCATCGAGGACAGCCTCAGCGGGGCGCGGTTCGTGCTCAGGCTGCCGTATCCGGAGAACGGCGACGAAGAAGCGTCTCCACCTCCGCGAACTGCCCGGGGGTGAGCGGCCCGTGCCGCAGCGTCCCGGCGTTCTCCTCGGCCTGGGCGACGGTGCGGATGCCGGGGATCGGCACGGTACGGCCGCTGCGGGCGAGCAGCCAGCCGAGCGCGCCCTGGGCGAGGGTGCGGCCGCCGGAGGTGAGGATCTCGCGGACCGCGTCGAGCCGGGCGAGCAGCTCCGGGTTCGGGCGGCCGTCGGCGAAGTAGGTCAGCCACTCCAGGTTCATCCCGCGCACGTCGTCGCCGGGCAGCCGGGACGCGGCGTCGAACTTGCCGGTGAGCAGGCCCATGGCGAGCGGGCCCCGGTTCACGCTCGCCAGGTCGTGGGTCTCGCACACGGCGAGGATGCCCGGCGCGTCGTCGAAGAGGTTCATCTGGTTCTGCACGGCGACGCAGTGCGGGCCCTTGGCGAAGGCGGCGATCCGGTCCGGGTCGTCGGTGCTCCACCCGTAGTAGCGGATCAGCCCCTCGCTCACCAGGTCCTCCAGGGTGGCGATGACCTCGTCGACCCGCTCCAGCGGCATGTCCCCCACGTGCAGCTGGTACAGGTCGATGTGGTCGGTGCCGAGCCGCTCCAGGGAGGCGCGGCAGGCCCAGCGGATGTACTTCGGCGAGACGTCCGTGCCGGTGAGGGTGCGGGTGGTCTCGTCGTACACGTTGCCGAACTTGGTGGCGATCACCACCTGGTCCCGGTGGCCGGCGATCGCCCGGCCGATGATGCGCTCGCTGTGCCCGCAGCCGTACGCGTCGGCGGTGTCGATGAACGTGATCCCGAGGTCGATCGCCCGCCGCAGCGCCGCGATCGACTCGTCGTCGTCCACCTCCCCCCAGCCGAGCGCCGCGCCGTCCGCGGCGTACATCGGGCCGCCGATCGCCCAGGCGCCGAAGCCGATCGCGCCGACCTCGATGCCGCTGCGGCCGAGCGTCCGCGTGGCAACGCTCACGGTGACTCCTCTCGCTTTCCGTCGGTCGGGTGGGTCGTCCGGCCCCCGACTGTGCCACCTGGAGTGCGCTCCAGGTCAACAGGTTTGCCCGGCAGCACGAGCAGCACGGCCACGACGGTGAGGGCGCCGCCGACGAACACCCGCCAGGTGAGCGGATCGCCGTACAGCACGACGGAGAACGCGGTCACCCACAGCGGCTGGGCGGCGAGGATGACCGCGGCGGGCACCGGGCGCACGTGCTGCTGGGCGAACGAGCGGGCGAGAAAGCCGAGGGCGCAGGCGACCAGCGCGAGGTGGAGCAGCACGGCCCAGTCGGCCGGGTCCTCCGGCAGCGTGATGCCGCCGGGCAGCGCCGCCACGCCGGTGATCGCCGCGATCGTGCCGAGCTGGATCACCGCGACCGCGTAGGCATCGCGGCGGCGGTGGCCGAGCACGAGCGCGTGCACCGCGTACAGCACCGCGGCGAACAGGGTCAGCACGAGCGCGGGCAGCGAGATGTGCGTGTCCTGCGCGTCCCGGAGCAGGGTGAACACGGTGAGCGCGGCGAGGGCCAGCCCGGCCGCGACCCACACCCGGGCGGCGATGCGGGCGCCCAGGAAGATCATGCCGAGCAGCGGGGTGATCACCACGTAGGTGCCGACGGCGAAGCCGGAGACCGTGCTCGGCAGCTCGTGCAGCGCGACCGACTGCGCGGTCTGGCCCGCGCCGAACAGCAGGCCGGCGAGGACCCCGGTGAGCCAGGTACGGCGCGGCAGCCCGGCCAGGCAGCCGGGCCGTACCGCGATGAGGGCGAGCGTCGCGATGGCGTAGCGCTCGGCGAGCAGGTCGGCGACGGGCACGCGGTGGATGAGATCCTTCGTCAGCGGGAACGCCGACCCCCATGCGGCGCTGACGAAGACGAGGAGAGCGGCCCCGAGCAACGGACGCGGGGCGGGTGGCGCTGCCATGGCGGCAGGATGACATTCACGGTGTGCAATGGTTCGCTGACATTGCGCACGCCAGTGTGGTCCTCTACCACTTGGGATGAAGAGTCATCCAGCCGGGTTGGCAACGGTCACCCCGCCACACCGGGAGTGGAGGGTCCGGTACGGTGTGCGGCGGCCGGGCCGGACCGGCACACGGAACGTGAAACCTGGGAACGGTGAGGCGGACGTGACGGCGGAGGCTCGGGCCCGCCGCGGGCGGCGCGGCCCACCCGGATCGCGGTACGGCGCGCGGGCTCAGTGCCCGGAACGACGAAAGGCCCGGAATGACGAAGGGCTTGTGCGATCCCGCGCGCTCCAGAACGGGACCGCACAAGCCCGGTGTCCGGCCCCGTCCGGCCGGACGTCTGGGGACATCGGCGCCCCCACGCCCCCTCTGCGGGAGCGCCGATCGAAACTTTCGTCAAGTTCCCGAATGTTTCGTGCACCGGAGGCTACGCAAACTCCGGGCCGCTCGTCAATAGGGTTGTCGATATTGCCTGCGTGACGTGGATGACCTCACGGTCACGGGGAGATCGATACGACGGTGAAGAGCGCGATCCGGCCCAGAGGGCCGGGTCCGAAAACTTTCGGATACACTTCTCGACATGCAGAAAAGGCGAGTGACCATCGCGCTGATCGCCGAGGAGGCCGGGGTTTCGATCCCCACGGTCTCCAAGGTCATCAACGGGAGGCCCGAGGTGGCCCCCGAGACCCGGCAGCGCGTCGAGCGTCTGTTGCACAAGCACGGCTACCAGCGGCGCACCGGGCAGGGGGACGGGCCGGTCGGACTCATCGACCTGGTCTTCGCCGAAATCGAGAGCCCGTGGGCGATGGAGCTGATCCGCGGCGCCGAGCAGGCCGCCCACGAGGCCGACGCCAGCGTGGTCATCTCGGTCCTGCACACCCACGCGGGGCCCGGCCGCGACTGGGTGGACCGCATCGCGGCCCGCCGTACCGACGGGGTGATCATCATCGGCTCCCGGCTGTCGGCGCGGCAGAGCGGGCAGCTCACCGCCCGATCCATCCCGTTCGTCACCGTCGACCCGGAGGGCGAGCCCGCTCCGGGCGTGCCGTCGGTCGGCGCGACCAACTGGAATGGCGGCCTCGCCGCCACCCGCCACCTGATCGAGCTCGGCCACCGGCGGATCGGCATGATCGGCGGGCCCGCCGACATGCTGTGCAGCCGGGCCCGGATCGACGGGTACAAGGCCGCGCTGGAGACCGCCGGCATCCCGATCGACCCCGAGCTCATCCGGTACGGGGACTTCCTCGTCAACTCCGGCCACGACCACGGCCACGCGCTGCTCGACCTCGACGACCCGCCGACCGCGATCTTCGCGGGCAGCGACCTGCAGGCGTTCGGCGTGTTCGAGGCCGCCCGGCAGCGCGGGCTGCGGGTGCCCGACGACCTGAGCGTGGTCGGGTTCGACGACCTGCCGCTCGCCCGCTCGGCCTGGCCGCCGCTCACCACCGTGCGGCAGCCGCTGCAGGAGATGGCCGCCCTCGCCACCCGCATGGTGCTCACCATGGGCCGTGGCGGCAAGCCCGAGCCGTCCCGGGTCGAGCTCGCCACCGACCTGATGATCCGGGAGAGCACCGCCCCGCCCAGGCGGCGCTGAGCCGTCCCGCCGCAGGCCGTGGCCCGCCCCGCACGGCCGCACCGGGGCCTTTCGCCGCGCTGTGCGATCTTTTTGGCGAGACGGGGCGCCGGTCGCGAACGCCCAGGTCACGGGCATGATTGCCGCACCGTGCCCGGGACCTGTGTCCGGGATCGCGGCACTTTGCCGCATCGCTCGCTCAGGAGTCGGCAGTAGGCTCTGCCGCATGAAGCTGCGCGGCGGACGCCGACCGGCGATCGTGCTGGTCGTGCTGATGCTCCTCGCCACCGTCGGATGGGTGCTGTGGCCGTCCGGCCCGGAGGTGCGGGGCGAGGATCACACCATCACCGTCGTGGACGGGCCCTCGGACGACCAGCGGGTCACCATCGACGCCACGTTCTTCCCGCCGGCCGGCGGCGGACGCGGGCCGCTCGTGCTGCTCGGCCACGGGTTCGGCGGCAGCAAGCGGAGCGTGCGCGAGCAGGCGATGCTGCTCGCCCGGGAGGGGTACGCGGTGCTCACCTGGTCGGCCCGCGGCTTCGGCCGCTCCACCGGGCAGATCGCGCTCAACTCCCCCGACTACGAGGTCAAGGACGTCAAGCAGCTCATCGACTGGGCGGCGCGGCGACCCGAGGTGGTGCTCGACGCGCCCGGCGACCCGCGGGTCGGCATGACCGGCGCCTCGTACGGCGGCGCGATCGCGCTCATGACCGCCGCCTACGACGAGCGGGTGGACGCCATCGCCCCGATGATCACCTGGTACGACCTCGCCGACGCGCTGTTCCCGAACGCCGCCGGGGGCGGCCCGGAGAACGGGGTGTTCAAGCGCATGTGGGCGGGCCTGTTCTTCAACCGGGGCGGCGGCACCCCGTCGATCAGCGGCGTCGGCGGCCTCGGCGGCGCAGCGGGCGGCACAGGGGACGGCCCAGGAACCGGTACCGACGACGGGAACGAGGCGGGCCGCGACGCGGCGGACGACCGGGCGCGCGACGGGGCCGGGCCGGACGGATCCGGGCGGGCCACCCCGTCCGCGCCGCGCGGGCAGGGCGGCCCGCCGACCGAGCAGGAGGTGCGCTGCGGGCGGTTCCTGCCGGAGATCTGCGAGATCTACCGTCAGGTCGCGGAGACCGGCAAGGCCACGCCGGAGGCGGTGGAGCTGCTGCGCCGGTCCAGCCCGATCTCGGTGGAGGGCCGCATCCGGGTGCCCACGCTGATCATCCAGGGGCAGCGCGACTCGCTGTTCCCGCTCTCCCACGCCGACGCGAACGCCCGCGCGATCGCCGCCACCGGCGCGCCGGTCCGGGTGGCCTGGTACGCGGGCGGCCACGACGGCGGCGACGCCGAGACCGAGTGGGTGGACGAGCAGATCCTCGCCTGGTTCGACCGCCACCTCAAGCGCACCGGCGGGGACGACGGGGCCGGCGCGGGGCCGTCCTTCACCGTCACCCGGGACGGCGGCCGCGACCCCGGCACCCGGCGGCGGGTGCTCGTGCACGCCGGCTCCGGCCGCTACCCGGGGCTCGCCGGCACCCAGACCCGGCGCGTCCCGCTCGCGGGCCCGGACCAGCCGGTGGCGGTCCCGCCGGGCGGCTCCCCCGCGGCGATCTCCGCGGTGCCCGGGCTGGGCGGCCTGGCCGGCGGGAACGGCGGCGACCTCGGCCTGTCGGTCGACATGCCGGGGCAGTTCGCGGCCTTCGCCTCCGCGCCGCTGAGCCGGCCGCTCACCGTGACCGGTGCGCCCACCGTCCGGCTGCGGGTGTACGGCGAGGGCGAGGTGACGCTGTTCGCCAAGCTCTACGACGAGACCGCGCCGGGCCAGGTGACGCTGCCCGAGGGCCAGGTGGCGCCGTTCACGGTGCGGGCGAGCGAGTCCGGCACCGACGTCGCGGTCACGTTGCCCGCGATCGACCACACCTTCGAGGTGGGCCACCGGCTGCGGCTCGTGGTGAGCACCACCGACATGGCGTACGCGAACCCGACCAAGGCCGCGGTGCACCGGGTCGGGCTCGCCGAGGCCGCGGTGACCGTGCCGCTCGCGCCGGAGCTCGCCGCGCCCGCCACCGGCCCGGACGCCTGGACGTGGGCGCTGCCGCTCGCCGCGGTCGCGGCCGCGGCCGCGATCCTGCTCGCCGGGCGGCGGCGCCGCCGCGACGACCGCGACGCCGACCCCGAGCTGCGCGACGTGCCGCTGGTGATCACCGGCCTCACCAAGCGGTACCGGGACGGCGAGTTCGCGGTGCGCGACCTGTCGTTCCGGGTCGAGCGCAACCAGGTGCTCGGCCTGCTCGGGCCGAACGGCGCGGGCAAGACCACCACGCTGCGCATGCTGATGGGGCTCATCCACCCCGACGCGGGCGAGATCCGCATCTTCGGCCACCGGGTCACGCCGGGCGCGCCGGTGCTGTCCCGGCTGGGCTCGTTCGTGGAGGGCCCGGGGTTCCTGCCCCACCTGTCCGGCCGCGCCAACCTCGAGCTGTACTGGCGGGCGACCGGACGCCCGCTCGCCGACGCCCACCTGGACGAGGCGCTGGAGATCGCCGGGCTCGGCGCGGCGCTCGACCGGCCGGTGCGCACCTACTCGCAGGGCATGCGGCAGCGGCTCGCCATCGCCCAGGCGATGCTCGGCCTGCCCGACCTGCTCGTGCTCGACGAGCCGACGAACGGCCTCGACCCGCCGCAGATCGCCGAGATGCGCCGGGTGCTCACCCGGTACGCGGCCGGCGGCCGTACCGTGATCGTCTCCAGCCACCTGCTCGCCGAGGTCGAACAGACCTGCACGCACGTGGTGGTGATGCATCGCGGGCGGCTGGTGGCGGCCGGGCCGGTCGGCGAGCTGCTCGGCTCCGCCGCGGAGAACGGCACGCGGGGGCGGCTTGAGGACGTGTTCCTGGACCTGATCGGGGAGAAGGCATGAGCGGCGCGGCCCGGGCCACATCACCTGACATGACGAGCACCGGCCCGACGGACGACCCGAAGCGGGCGACCGGCGCCCCGGGCGGCGGCGACGGCGCGGCTAGTGGCTACGCGCCCCGGCACACCCTGCCGCTGCGGGTGGAGATCGTGCGGCAGCTGCGGCGGCGCCGTACCGCGGTGATGTTCGGGCTGCTGCTCGCGCTGCCGTGGATCCTCGTGGTGGCGTTCGAGCTCGGCCCGGCCGGGCGCCAGGGCGGGCTGCGGCTGTCCGACCTCGCCACCCAGAGCGGGCTCAACTTCGCCGCGTTCTGCCTGTCGGTCTCGGCGAACTTCCTGCTCGTGGTGGCGGTGGCGCTGTTCTGCGGGGACACCGTGGCGAGCGAGGCGAGCTGGTCCTCGCTGCGCTACCTGCTCGCCGCGCCGGTCCCCCGGGACCGGCTGCTGCGGCAGAAGCTGATCGTCGCGCTCGGCTTCTCCGCGGCCGCGGTGGTCTGCCTGCCGGTGATGGCGCTGCTCGCCGGCACGCTCGCGTTCGGCTGGAACGACGTCATCGTGCCGGGCACCGGCGAGACCATCCCCGCGCTCGACGTGCTGCCCCGGTTCGGCATCGTGATCGGGTACGCGCTGGTGAGCCAGCTCGTCGTCGCCGCGCTGGCGTTCCTGCTCTCGGTGAGCACCGACTCGCCGCTCGGCGCGGTCGGCGGCGCGGTCGGGCTGGTGATCGTGAGCACCATCCTGCAGGCGGTGGACACGCTGGGCTCGGTGCGCGAGTTCCTGCCCACGTACTGGAACACCGCCTGGCTCGACGCCCTCGCGCTCGACATGGACTTCACCGGCATGATCAAGGGCACGTCGGTGTCGGTCACCTACGCGGCGATCCTCATCGCGTTCGCATTCCGCCGCTTCCGGCGCAAGGACGTCGTCTCCTGAATACGTCTCGGGAACGCGCCTCGGGAATACGGCCCCGGGAATGCCGCGCGGAAGGCGTTCCCGAATTTTTCTCGTCGCCGCCGGAGAAACGGGCCGGCGCCGCCGCGGCGCCGGCCCGTTCCGGTATGATGACGTGGCTCTCGACGGTATTTCGGGCAGGCCGCGGCACCGGGCCGACCGGGCACGCCGCAAGAAGTCACCGGAACCGGCAAATAGGATGGCCCGTTAATTTCACCGGTCAACCGGCACGTGTTTCACGCCGACCAGTGTGGCGGGCGTTCCTCCAGCAGACGCGCGGTGTCGTCCTCGGGCTCGTCGTCGGCCCAGCCGAGATCGTCATCGCTCAGGTCCACCGGACGCAGCTCGTCCGGCACATGGGCTGTCACGCCGACCAGGATAGCGAACGGCCCGCCACCGCGCGGGAATGCATCACTCCGAGGACAAGAAAACCGACATCGGGAAGATAAGAGGGAATCCACTCCCCTGCTCTGCATAGGGTCGTATTCGGCCCGTGGTGAGTACCATGCCTGTGCAGGAGTGCCACGCAGACGCCGAACGCGACCCCCGGGGGCGGCCATGGTCTCGCCGACAGGATGGAGCCACGACGGCAACCTGCCAATGGAGCTGACCGGCTTCGTGGGCCGGACACGCCTGCTGGCGACCATCACCCGGCACCTTTCCGAGCGGCGGCTGGTCACGGTCACCGGCATCGGCGGCGTCGGCAAGTCCCGGACCGCGCTGCGGGTCGCGCACGAGGTCCGCTCCGGCTTCCCCGACGGCGTCTGGTACGTCGACCTGTCCCGGCTCCAGGACCCCGGGATGGTGCCGCAGGCGGTGATCTCGGCGCTCGGCCTCGGCGACACCCACCGCCCGGAGACCGAGGTGCTCGCCGAGTGGGCCGCCGACCGCCGCCTGCTGCTCGTGCTCGACGCCTGCGAGCACCTGGTCGCCGAGTGCGCCCGGCTGGTGGAGGAGTTACTCAGCCGGTGCGCCGAGCTGCGCGTGCTGGTGACGAGCCGCCAGTCGCTCGGCGTGCCTGGCGAGCACACCGTTCCGGTGCCGCCGATGGCGCTGCCCGGCGACGACCCGGAGGAGAGCCCGTACGACAACGAGTCGGTGCGGCTGTTCGCCGAGCGCGCCTCCGCCGTCGTGCCCGACTTCACGGTGGACGCCTCCAACATCGAGATCGTCTGCGAGCTGTGCCGCCGCCTCGACGGCATCCCGCTCGCCATCGAGCTCGCCGCGTCCCGGCTGCGCACGCTCTCGCTCCGGCAGATGCTCTCGCTGCTCACCGACCGGTTCAGCCTGCTCACCGGCGCGAGCCGTACCGCGCTGCCGCGGCACCGCACGCTGCGGGCGGCGATCGGATGGAGCCACGAGCTGTGCGAGCCGGGCGAGCGGCTGCTGTGGGCCCGCGCGTCGATCTTCGCGGGCGACTTCGACATCGAGGCCGCCCGGAAGGTCTGCGCCGGGGACGGGCTGCCCGAGGAGCAGATCATGGACCTGCTCGGCGGGCTGGTGGAGAAGTCGATCCTGCTCAGCACCGCCGACCCGACCACCGTGCGGTACCGGCTCATCGACACGCTGCGCGAGTACGGCCTGGAGTGGCTCCGGGAGCTGGGCGAGATCGACCGGATCCGCGCCCGGCACCGCGACCACTTCCTCGACCTCGCCGAGCGGGCCGAGCAGGCCTGGTCCGGCCCGCAGCAGGTGGAGTGGTTCCTGCGGGTGCGCCGCGAGCGCGACAACTTCCGCGCCGCGCTCGACTACTGCCTCAGCGACCCGGCCGAGGTGCCGGCCGGGCTGCGGATGATGTCGTCGCTGTGGTTCCTCTGGGCGGCCTGCGGCTTCACCCGGGAGGGGCGGGTGCTGCTGGAGCGCACGATCGCCATGGCGAAGCCCAGCCCGGAGCGGTGCAAGGCGCTGTGGGTGCTCTCCTACGTGTGCAGCGCGCAGGGCGACCTCGCGGGCGCGGTCAAGTACGCCCGGGAATGCGAGGAGCAGGCCCTGCTCGTCGGCGACCACCGCGCGATCATCCTCGCCACGAAGATGCTCGGCACGGCGGCGCTGCTGCAGAACGACCTGCCCCAGGCGCAGGCCTACCTGGGCGTGGCGATCGAGCTCTACCAGGGCGGCCGGATGCTCAACCCCGGGCTGCTGCCGGCGATCGTCGAGCAGGCCCTAGTCCTCCACCACCAGGGCTCCCACGCCGAGGCCGAGGACCTGCTCAACGACTGCCGGCAGCTGTGCGAGGAACGCGGCGAGAAGTGGCTGCTGTCGTACGCGCTGTGGGCGATCGCGCTCACCCAGCAGGCGGTCGGCCGGATCGCCGAGGCCGTCGCGAACGCCAAGGAGTCGATGCGCATCAAGCGGATGCTGCACGACGTGTTCGGCGTGCTGATGGCGATGGGCACGCTCGCCGCGCTCGCGGTCGACGAGGGCGACGCCGAGCGGGCGGCGATGCTGCTCGGCGCGACCGAGGCGAACTGGCGCCGGTACGGGAGCGTGCCGCGGCTCGTCGTCGACGACCGGGAGCGGTGCGTGAAGGAGTGCCAGAAGGTGCTGGGCGAGGAGGTGTACCGGCGCACCTTCGACGCGGGCGCGCGGATGACCCTCGACGAGGCGATCAAGTTCGCGGTGAACAACGAGCCGCCGCGGCCGACCGGGCGGCACGCCCGCCTCTAGCGCCGCCCGGCGTCCCGCCGCGGCGACCCGGCCCGGTCAGGGTGACCGGTAGCGGGAGCTGGCGAGGGCGTAGGCGATGTGGCCGCTCACCCAGTGCTGCAGGCCCTCCACGAAGTCGATCACCTCGCGCGGCGCCCAGGCCCGCACCAGGCCGTCGAGCTCCACCATGCGGTCGATGGCCCGGTTGTGCATGGCGAGGACCTCCCCGAGCGCCTCCTCCTCGGTGTGGCCGCGGTGCGCCACGAGCACGTTGATCAGGTTGTGCCGGGCCCGGTCGTGCCGCTGCTCCTTGGCGTAGGAGAAGATGTCGTTGTCCCAGACCACCAGGTCGTAGCAGAGCTGGGTGAGCTCGCGCACCTGCGGGTGCATCCACTGCTCCGGGGTGAGGTGGAAGCGGCCCGCGATGTCGATCAGCGTGACCACCGGGGGCATGGCGCCGGTACGGCGGCGCATGAAGACGTAGTCGTCCACGCTGGGCACGACGTCGGCCTCCCGGTTGGCGGCCTCCCACACCTGGGCGTAGAGGTAGTCGCGGGTGGCGCAGCACCACCGGTCGAGCTGGTCGGGGCGGGCGTGCGCGGCGACCCGGTCCTTGATCTCCAAAAGCGTGCGGGCGTAGGGCGAGCGGAACTGCGCGGGCGGGGCCAAATCGTCGATCACCCGCAGCAGCTCCGGCAGCTCGCGTACGAGCACGCCGGGGCGGCGGCCGTGCCGTACCGACTCGCAGAAGCCGTCGTCGAAGGCGAACAGCCACATGCACCAGTCGGTGACGAGCCGGAGCATCTCCCGGTCCACCCGCGGGTAGGTGCGGGCGGCGAGGTCACCGAACCGGGCCCGCCGGTACCGTTCGACGGTCTCGGCGTCGGGCAGCATGCCCGACGCGCACAACCAGGCGAAGCTTTCCCGCTCGATCTCGTCGACGTGCGGGTTGATCTCGCTGGGAAACGGGCAGGGTATGGCCGGAATCGGCAAGGAAACGGCTGCACGCCCCGACGTGGCTGTCATCGGCCAATAATGCACCACGATCGGCCTTGAAGCCAGAATGACATAGAATCGCTATAAATCACGATATATCACTAAAGAGGGCTGTTATGTCCTGATCCTCCAGTTATGGGCGGTGTTTGTGCCCGGAGGCGCGTCCGCCCGGTCCGGCGCCGTGCCGGCGACCAGCGGCCGGTACCCTGATCGATACCGTGACCTCCGCCGTGACCTGCACGGATGCCGCCACCGCGAGCGGCCCGGACCGGTCGCCCCGGTCGGCTCGGGTGGCCGCCGACGACCTCGGCGCCCGGCGCACCGCCCCGTCCCGCGGCCTGCCGGCCGGGCCGGGCCGACGTCGCCCGCCGCCCGCGCGCGGCGTCCGGCCGCGGCGGAAACGGCCTGTTCACGACCGATTTCGCTGCCCGATCCGACCCCACGCTCCCATGCTGCCATCACCACCACATCGATAGGGTTAAGGAATTCCTCAGGGCCGCCACAGGTTCACCCGGGAGAGAGACAGGCGGACCCCCGACGCTCCGGCACCGGAGCTCCTGGCAAGGCCCCGTTCACCCAACCGGGCTCGGCTGTAGAAGACAGGAAGGACACAAGGTGTTCGACCCGACGGATCTCTACCGGCTCGACGAGGACATCCCCGAGCTGACCGATCCGGTGCTGCTCTACCACTTCGATGGTTTCGTGGACGCCGGCGCCACGGGTCGCCTCGCCATGGCCCACCTGCTCGCCAAGCTGGACAACCGGGTCATCGTGACGTTCGACCACGACCGCCTGCTCGACTACCGGTCACGACGGCCCATCATGATCTTCGAGACCGACCGGTGGACCGCCTTCGACACGCCCCGGCTCGCCATCCACCTCGTGCACGACCTCGAGGGCAGGCCGTTCCTGATCATGACCGGCCCCGAGCCGGACCGGGAGTGGGAGGCGTTCGTCGGCGCGGTACGGGCGCTGGTCGACCGGTTCCACGTCTCCCGCCTGGTGACCACGCACGGCATCCCGATGGCGGTGCCGCACACCCGCCCGCTCGGCCTCACCCCGCACGGCACCAAGCCGGAGGTGCTGCAGCCGCTCGCCGGGCGCGGCATCAGCCCGTTCGGCCGGGTGCAGGTGCCGGGGAGCGTGGCCGCCCTCATCGAGTACCGGCTCGGCGCCGACGGGTACGACGCGGTCGGCCTCGCCGTGCACGTGCCGCACTACCTCGCCCAGGCCGAGTACCCGCAGGCCGCGGTCACCGCGCTGGACGCGATCAGTCTCTGCACCGGCCTCATCTTCCCGATGGACGAGCTGCGCGCCGCGGCCGCCAAGACCACCGCCGAGATCCAGGAGCAGATCCAGGCCTCCGAGGAGCTCGCCACCGCGATCAAGGGCCTGGAGCAGCAGTACGACGCGTTCACCGGCGGCGCCCAGCGCGACGACCTGCTGGAGAACATCCGGGTGCCGACCGGCGAGGAGCTCGCCGCCCAGTTCGAGCGCTTCCTCGCCGAGCGCGAGGAGCGGGACTCCTGACCCCCGGCCGGGCGCGTCCGAGGTGATCGCCTCACGCTTCGGCCGTGCCGCGACCGCACTTCGAGCGTTCACCGGGCCGGGCACGCGGAGCGCGCAACGTGCGCCCCGCAGGCGAGGGCCGCAGGCCGAGCGGCGGCCGGCATCGCTCCCGGGCCCGCCGGTTCCGCACCGCATGCTCGCCGCGGGTGACGTGCCCGGCGACGGCCGTCACGCGTGACGCCGGGGAGCACCTGCCGCGACCCCGCCCGCGGCGGGCGGCCCCCGGCAGGTGGAGTCGCCGGGCGTTCCCGAGCGGACGGTGACCCCGCGGCCCGCCGTCGCCCCGTATTCCATACGACTCCGGCCGGCGCCCCGCCGTACGTCCCGGCCGGATCCGCGGCCGACGCCGGCCTTTCCGGCCGGCTTTCCCGGGCCCGCGACCCGGGTGATCGTTTTCCGCCGCCGCCCGATCCCCGCGGCCGGGCCGACGCCGCCGACCGAGCGGTTCAGGGCGTGATATTCGCCCCATTTAAGTTATTCATCCCGAATTTGCGGAAAAGATTCTCAAACCGCGCGAGCCGACCGTACCGCGAAGAACCATCCACCCGGTCGTGTTCGTTGACACACGTGAACCGTGTAGCGGCGTCAGGCAATCGATGAGACGACCTGAGGCGGGGAGGTCAGGTCAGGTGGAGGACGGCGAGGTACCCCGGCCGGCGTTCGACCCCGACATACCCGAGGAGACGGCCCGGCGGCTGAGCGAGCACGAGCGCCTGCTGCGGCGGGTGCGCGACGGGTGGACCCCGCACCCGTTCTACCCGACGCGGATCCCGCTGTTCGGCGCCATGGCCGTCACCCTGCTCATCGTCGTCAGCACGTTCATCCTCGCGATCACCGCGGCGGGCGGCGGCGGCCTGCACGCGGACGACTTCGCCTCCGCGCTCGTCTTCGGGCTCACCTTCTCCGGCGGCTTCTTCGGCATCGCCGCCACCGTCGAGCTGCTGCCGAACCTGCCGGAGGTGAAGCTGAGCCGGGACCTCCGGTACCTGGCCGAGCGCCGCGACGGCTTCGTGCTCCCCTCGGACCTCGACGAGCGGACCCGCCCGCTGCTGCTTCGCGCCCAGCGGGCGGCCGACGCGGTGCTCTCCTCGGAGATCGCCAAGCACGGGATGCTCGACACCACCCTCAACGCGGTACGGCTGCGCGAGGAGACCTGGCAGATCGCCCGCCGCCTCGCCGAGCTCGCCCGGCTCACCGCCGACTACGAGGCGATCGTGGGCGACACCGCGGTGCCCGGCGAGCTCGCCCACCCCTACCGGCCCTTCGAGGAGACGCTGCGGTCCACCCTCACCGCGCTCACCGCCCGGGTCGAGGCGCTCGAGGACTACGCCGAGAAGGTACGGCGGGCCGACCGGCACTTCGAGGTCTACCGGGCCATGGAGCGCCTGCGCGAGCACCACCCCCGCTTCGAGCGGCTCCGCGCCGAGATCGCCGCCGACGAGGCGGTCGGCACCGGCACCGGCGAGCTCGGAAGCGAGGTGGAGCAGGTGGAGCTCCGGCTGCGGGAGAGCATCGACGAGGCCCGGCAGGCCGCGGGCTACCTGCTCGACACGGCCCGGACGCCCACCCCCATCCTTCCTCCCGCCCCGGCGCCCCAGCGGGACCAGGCGCCGGCGACCCGCGCGGAGCACCGGCCGGATGCGCCCGGCGGCGGAGGACCGGAGGACGCCCCGGCGCAGCGGTGACCGCGGGCGATCACCCTAGACCGGCCGGACCCCGCGCCACCTCGGCCGGCTTCCCGGCCAGGCCTCCCGCCCGGACGGGTCGGCCTTGGCCGCCCCGCCGCTCCGCGCCCGGCCGCCCGGACGCCGGGCCGTACCGGCCTCAGGAGCCCTGCTCCACGGCGTCGCCGGACGCCTCGCCCTCCCCCGGCCGGTTCGTGCCGCGCCGCCGGTGCGGCGACCGGCCGTCCCGGCGGCCGCCGAGCGCGGCCTCGGCGCGGTCGAGCACCTCGCGGGTCCGGGCGATGCCGCCCGCGTTGCCGATACCGGTGTAGATCTCGAGCGCCTTCGCCGCCGTGTCGCGGGCCTCCGCGGCGCGTCCGGCCTCGAGCAGGAAGGCGGCGAGGGTGCGCAGGCTGCGGGCCTGCCACCAGCGGTCGCCGAGCTCGGCGAACCGGTCCGCGGCCCGGCGCAGGGCGTCGATCGCCGCGGGCAGGCGGCCGCGCCGGTGCAGGGCGTGCCCCTCGGCGTACTCGGAGCGGGCCACGCCCCACGAGTCGCCGAGCCGTTCCAGCATCTCCTTGGCGTGCTGCACGTGCCGGTGCTCCTGCAGCAGGTTCGCCGGGTTGCCGACGCTGCCGGCGGCGCGCAGCGCGCGGGCCTCCTCCCACGTCTCCTGCCGGTCGTGGAACGCCTGGATCGCGGACTGCAGGGCGCTTTCGGCGAGGGCGAACCTGGCGTTCGCCTCCCGGTCCTCGCCGCGCTCGCGCAGCGCCCGCGCCTCGGCGGCGAGCACCTCCCCGAGCACGCGCTGGGTCTGCGCCTCCGAGTAGCGGTTGCCGTTCCGCTGGAACACCGCGAGGGCCTGTTCCACGAGCTTGCGGGCCGAGTCGTGCTCGTGCTGGGCGAGCCGCAGCTCGGCGAGGTTGCGCTGGGTGCGGGCGCGCCACCACGGGTCGTCGAGCGCGTGGAACGCCGCGATCGCCTCGAGCAGGTGGGTCTGGCCCTGGTCGAGGTCGCCGGCGTTGAAGTAGGTCATGCCGATGGTGCGCATCGCCCGGGCCGCCCACCAGGTCTCGCCGAGCCGGTTGAAGATCTCCAGCGCCCGCTCGGCGTCGGCGCGCGCGTGCGCCGCGTTGCCGTAGTTGCCCGCGGCGGTGGCGCGTTCGAGCAGCGCGATGCCGATCGCGCGCTCGTCGCCGAGCTCCGTGGCGGCCGCGCAGGTGATCTCGGCGACGCCCTGCCAGTCGGCCCAGAAGGCCCGCATCGAGTGGCACAGCGAGCAGTAGGCCCGGCCGATGCGCCACGCCTGCTCCCACATGCGCTGCTCGCGGGCGAGGTGCACGGCGGCGAGCAGGCTCAGCCACTCGGCGGCGAACCAGTCCGAGGCCGCCGGCTGCCCTGCGGCCGCCCCGGCCGGGCGGCGCCGTACCCCGCTGCGGCTCCAGTCCTGCGGCCAGCGGGCGGTGGCGTACGCCTCGGCGCGGCGGCGGTACCCGGACAGGAAGCGCTCGATGGCGGCGCGGCGCACCGGCAGCGGATCGGTGCGCAACGCCTGCTCCCGCGCGTACAGCCGCACCAGGTCGTGCAGCCGGTACCGGGTCTGGCCGGTGACGTCGCTGCCGGAGGACTCGGCGAGCTGGGCGTCCACCAGCGCCTCGAGCTGGTCGGCCCCGTCGAGCTCGGAGGTGTCGAGCAGCGCGCCGGCCGCCCACGCGCTCACGTCGGGCACGGTGAGCAGGCCGAGCATGCGCAGCAGCCGCCGCTGCAGCTCGGTGCAGGCGTCGTAGGAGAGCTGCACCGAGGCGCGCACGCTCGTGTCGACCTGGCGGCCCACCTCCAGGTGGTCGAGGCGGTGCCGCTCGTCCCGCAGCCGGTCGGCGAGGTCGCGCGGCGTCCAGCCGGGCCGGGTGGCGAGGCGGCCGCCGCAGATGCTGATCGCCAGCGGCAGCCGGTCGCAGAGCCGTACGATCGCGCGGGCGGACTCCCGGTCGGCGTCGATCCGCTCCTCGCCCGCCAGCCGGCGCAGCAGCTCGACGCCCTGCTCCTCGGTGAACACGTCGAGCCGGATGTCGTGGTGGTTGCGCAAGAACAGCGGCCGCCGGGAGGTGACGATCACGGCGCAGCCGGGCTCGGGCGGGACGAGGTCCTGGACCTGCTCGGTGCTCTGCGCGTTGTCGAGGAAGATCAGGATCTTCCGGTTGCTGGTCCAGGTGCGCCACAGCGTCTGCAGCTCGCGCAACCCGCCGGGGTCGGTGGTGAGGCGGACGCCGAGGGCGCGCAGGAAGCCCGCGAGCACCTCCTCGGGCCGGATCGGGGCGCCGGACTCCCCCACGCCGCCGCTCAGGTCGAAGTAGAGCCGGCCGTCCGGGAAGTGCCCGGAGATCTCGTGCGCGAACCGGGTGGCGAGCGCCGACTTGCCCACCCCGCCGCGGCCATAGATCGTCAGCACCGAGGACGTGCCCGGGTCCCGGCGCCGGTGGGACGCGAACCACCGGTGGAGCTCGGCGAGCACCTCGTCGCGGCCGGTGAAGTGCGCGATGATCGGCGGGAGCTGGCTGGGCGCGGGCGCGCCGTCGCGCGCCCGTCCCTCCTCCCGCTGCTGCCGCGAGGTCGCCCAGGTCGTCAACCCCAGCAGCACGGAGGCGAGGGCGACGAGCAGGACCTGCACGGGCTTGGACAGGCGGTCGTCGAGGAGGTCGGTCGTGGCCGTGACCAGGATGCTGCCGAGCGCCGCGCACAGACCGGCGACCGCGGGGGCGGCGAGCGACTTCGCCACGCGACCCGGGCGCCTCCGGCCCCCCGTATTCCGCGACCGTCCGGGCATCGCTCACCTTCCGCCTCGGACCCGTACCCCCGTGACGCCCACGCTCGCCGTGTGATCCGAACGATACCGCCCCGGCGGTGGGCTTCGCCGCGGCATCGCGAAACCCGGAACGAAACCCGGAAATCGCCGCGACGCGCCCGATCCACGGACGAGCGGCCGCCGCGCGAGCGGGACACCGTGGCCGCGGCCTGCGGGTCGACCTGGCGCTCGGCCGCGAGCCGCCGGACGTGGCGGCGCCGCTCGAGGAGAGCGACCCGATCGCCGTCGGCACCGGCGGGCCCGCCGCCGTCGCCCGGCCTGCCGGCGGACGCGCGGCCTCGCCCGCGAGCAGGGGTACGGCGGCGCCGAGCCGGCACGGCGGCTCGCGGCCGCGGCCGCCGAGGGCGGCGCGCGGACGCCCGGCATGGCCGGCCGGGCCGCATCGGCCCGATCGCGCCGGGCGTGCGGGCCGGCGTCGCGGTGTGCGCCGTCGATCCGTGTGAGCCGTACCGTGCCCTGGCCGGAGGGGCCGGGGCGGTGCCCGGCACCCGTGATCGCCGGGCGGGCGGCCCGGCGGCGCGCCGGGGCTGAGCCGCGGCCGGTTGGGGTCAGCCGAGCAGGTGGGCGACGATCCGCGACATCGCCCCCGGCCGGCCCACGATCACCAGCCGGTCCCCCGGGCGGCAGGCGCGGCCGGGGTCCCGGCGGATCAGGCCGGGCTCGTCCTCGTGGATGACGCCGATCACCTCGGCCTCCTCCGGGTCGGGCACCTCGATCTCGGGGAGGCGGCGGCCCACGGCGGGCGAGGACGGGCCGATGGTGACCGTGCGCAGGTTGAGCGCCCGCACCGGCTGCTCGCCGTACTCCTCGTAGCCCTCGACCACGAACCGCATGCCGCTGAGGATCGCGGCGACCACGGCCGCCTCGGGGTCGCGGAACGTGGCCCGGGCGGTCGCCGCGTCGCTCCGCGGCGGGGTGATGGCGAGCTCGCGCGTCCCCGCGGCCGGGTCCGCGGCGACGCTGACGAGGGTGCCGTCGGCGAGCGTCACCGTGAACAGGTGCCGCCCGCCCGGCAGGCGGTGCTCGCGGACGTGGAGCTCGGGGGCGGTGGAGACGCGGGGCTTCATGACCATCCTCCTCGGCGGGTGGGCCCGGCCGGCGCGCGGGCGCGGCCGCGCGGCGGGGCGCGCGGCGCCGCCCGCCGATTACCCACCGTGCCGCGGATAAACCCGGCTGCGGCGCGCGGCGCGGGGCGGCGTGCGGCGGCCTAGAGTGCTCCTGGCGGCAGTCGATCGATGGGAGCGAGATGGCCGAACGAGCCGAACCCCTGGTCCGCGTCCGCGGGGAGGTCACGCTCGACGTGGAGCCGGAGATCGCCCGGCTGGTCGTGACGATCCGGGCGCAGGACCGGAACCGGCGCCGGACGCTGGACCGGCTCGCCGAGCGCCAGCGGGCGTGCCGCGCGCTCATCGACCGGTACGGGGAGGCGGTCGAGGACGTCGGCGCCTCGGCCGTGGTGATCACGCCGGAGCTGCGCGGCGGCCGCGGGGAGCGGATCCGGGCCTACCACGGGGCGGTCCGGCTCCGGGTCTCGGTGCGCGACTTCACCGTGCTCGGCGAGCTGGTCACCGAGCTCGGCGACGCGGAGATGGCCGCCGTGGAGGGCCCGAGCTGGGAGCTCCGGCCCGGCACGGAGGTGTACGGCCGGGCGGCCGAGCAGGCGATGCACGCCGCGCTCACCAAGGCGCGGACGTACGCGCACGCGCTCGGCACCGAGGTCACCGGCCTCGTGGAGGTCGCCGACATCGGCCTGTCCCACAACGCCGTCGGCTATCCCCCGCCGGTCCCGGTCGCCTACGCCGCGGCCGAGGCCGCCCCGCCCGTCCTCGACCTGGAGCCGCACCCGATCCAGGTGCACGCCGCGGTCGAGGCGACGTTCACCCTCGCCCCGCCGCCGCGCCTGTGACCCGGCGCCGGTGAGGGAGCACCGCCGGGCGCCCGTCAGGCGGCGAGCCGCCCCATCGCCTTGCGGACGCGCTTCTCCGAGATCGGGTACGGCGTGCCGACGGTCTGCGCGAACAGGCTGACCCGCAGCTCCTCGAGCATCCACCGGATGCGCACCACGTCCTCGTCCTCGCGCCGTTCCGGGGGCAGCCGGTCGAGCAGGTCGTGGTACTCGTCCTCCAGGTCGTGGACGACGTCCATGCACCTGGCGTCCCGGTGCGGGTCGTCGGGGAGCCGCTCCAGCCGCCGGTCGATCGCGCGGAGGTAGCGGAGCAGGTCGGCGAGCCGGTCGAACCCGGTGGCGGTGATGAAGCCGGGGTGGACGAGGCGGTCGAGCTGGTCCTCGACGTCCTCGAGGGCGGGGGCGAGCAGCGGGGCCGGGGTGGTGGCGGTCATCGACCGCAGCCGGGTGAGCGCCGCGTACCAGGCGGTGAGCACCCGCTCGGTCCGCGCCACGACCTCGGCCATCGTGTCGTACAGCTCGGCGCGCACGTGGTCGTGCAGCCGGGTGAACTCCTCGGGCGTCCAGGCCACGCCGCCCGCCTCGGCCATGAGCTTGTCCACCGCGCACGCGGCGCAGTCGTCGAAGAGCGCCACGGCCCCGCCGTGCGGGCTGCGGCTGAGCGCGAGCTTCTGCTGGTTGCTCAGCGTGCCGAGGATGCGCTTGGCCGGGGACGGGGTGACGAGCAGCAGCAGGCGGCGGGTGCCGGCCCACATGGCGCGGCGCTGCTCCTGCTCAGTCTCGAACATGCGGATGGCGACGCTGTCGCCCTCGTCGACGAGCGCCGGGTAGGCCTTCACGCGGCCCTGCTGGAACACCTTGGGCAGCTCGCCGAAGTCCCAGCCGCGCAGCCCGGTGCGCTCCAGGTCCTGGCCGGCCCTGGCGAGGCGCTCCCGCAGCGTGGGGGCGAGGCGGCGCTTGAGCGCCTCCAGGTCCTTGTCCTCGGCGATGACCCGCTTGCGCTCGTCCACCACGCGGTAGGTCATGCGCAGGTGGGCCGGGACCGCCTCCAGGTTCCACGCATCCCGCGGCACGGCGACGCCGGTGAGCCGGAGCAGCTCGCGTTCGAGCACGTCGAGCAGGGGTTCGCTGCCGGGCTTGACGCCCTGCTCGGCGGCGGCCTTGAGCGCCTTCCTGGCGTAGTCGGGCGCGGGCACGAAGTTGCGGCGCAGCTGCTTGGGCAGCGAGCGGATGAGCGCGGTGACGAGCTCCTCGCGCAGCCCGGGGATCTGCCAGTCGAAGCCCTGCGGCTCGACCTGGTTGAGCAGGTGGAGCGGCACCTGCACGGTGACGCCGTCGGCGTCGGAGCCGGGCTCGAACTGGTAGCTCAGCTTCAGCCGGTGGCCGTTCTGCCGCCAGGTGTCCGGATAGTCGCTGGCGCTGACGTCGGCGCCCTCGTTGACCAGCATCTCCGGGGTGAAGGTGAGCAGGTCCGGGTTCTCGTGCCGGGCCTTCTTCCACCAGGCGTCGAAGTGGCGGCCGGAGACCACCTCGGGCGGGATGCGCTTGTCGTAGAAGTCGAACAGGGTCTCGTCGTCGACGAGGATGTCGCGGCGGCGGGCCCGGTTCTCCAGCTCCTCGACGTCCTCCAGCAGCCTGCGGTTCTCGCGCAGGAACCTGTGGTTGGCGTCCCACTCGCCCTGCACGAGCGCGTGCCGGATGAACAGCTCGCGGGACAGCTCGGGGTCGATGCGGCCGTAGTTGACCCTGCGCTGGGCCACGATCGGCACGCCGTACAGGGTGACCTTCTCGTAGGCCATCACGGCCGCCTGGTCCCTGTCCCAGTGCGGCTCGCTGTAGGTGCGTTTGACCAGGTGCTGGGCGAGCGGCTCGATCCACTCCGGCTCGATCTTGGCGTTGATCCGGGCCCACAGCCGGGAGGTCTCCACCAGCTCGGCCGACATCACCCAGCGCGGCGGCCGCTTGGCGAGCGCCGACCCCGGGAAGATCGCGAAGCGGGCGTTGCGCGCGCCGAGGTACTCGCGTATCGGCCGCCGCCCGCCCGGCCCCGGCTCCTTGCGGTCGACGTCGAGCATGCCGATGTGCGACAGCAGGCCGGCGAGCAGCGACACGTGGATGCGGTACGGGTCGGCCGGGCGGTCGTCGCGCATGGAGATGCCGAGCGACTCGGCCACGGCCCGCAGCTGCGCGTAGATGTCCTGCCACTCGCGGACCCGCAGGTAGTTGAGGAACTCGGCCTTGCACATGCGGCGGAACTGGCTGGAGGACAGCTCCCGCTGCCGCTCCTGCAGGTAGTCCCACAGCCGCAGGAAGGTGAGGAAGTCGGAGTCGCCGTCGCGGAACCGGTTGTGCTTCTCGTCGGCGGCCTGCTGCTTGTCGAGGGGGCGCTCGCGCGGGTCCTGGATGGACAGCGCGGCGGCGATCACCATCACCTCGTGCACGCAGCCGTTCTTCTCCGCCTCGAGGATCATACGGGCGAGCCGCGGGTCGATCGGGAACTGGGCGATCTTGCGGCCGAGCGGGGTGATGCGGCGCTGGGCGTCGAACGCGCCGAGCTCGATGAGCAGGTTGATGCCGTCGCGGATCTGCCGCCGGTCGGGGGCGTCGATGAACGGGAACGCCTCGATGTCGCCGAGCCCGAGCGTGGTCATCTGCAGGATGACCGAGGCGAGGTTGGTGCGCAGGATCTCCGGGTCGGTGAACTCGGGCCGGCTGAGGAAGTCCTCCTCCGAGTAGAGGCGGATGCAGATGCCGTCCGAGGTACGGCCGCAGCGTCCCTTGCGCTGGTTCGCCGACGCCTGGGAGATCCGCTCGATCGGCAGCCGCTGCACCTTGAGGCGGTGGCTGTACCGGGAGATGCGGGCCGTGCCGGGGTCGATGACGTACTTGATGCCGGGCACGGTGAGCGAGGTCTCGGCGACGTTGGTGGCGAGCACGATGCGGCGGCCCCGGTGCGGCTGGAACACCCGCTGCTGCTCGGCCGCGGACAGCCGGGCGTACAGCGGGAGGACCTCCACGCCCTCGCGTTTGCCGAGCGCCTCGGCGGTGTCGCGGATCTCCCGCTCGCCGGAGAGGAACACCAGGATGTCGCCCGGACCCTCGGCGCACAGCTCGTCGACCGCGTCGCAGATCGCCTGGATCTGGTCGCGGTCCTCGTCGCCCTCCCCCTCGTCGATCGGCCGGTAGCGCACCTCGACCGGGTACATGCGCCCGGACACCTCGATGATCGGCGCGCCGCCGAAGTGGCGGGAGAACCGCTCGGGGTCGATCGTCGCCGAGGTGATGATGACCTTGAGGTCGGGGCGCTTGGGCAGCAGCTGCTTGAGGTAGCCGAGGATGAAGTCGATGTTGAGGCTGCGCTCGTGCGCCTCGTCGATGATGAGCGTGTCGTACTGGGACAGCAGCCGGTCCTGCTGCATCTCGGCGAGCAGGATGCCGTCCGTCATCAGCTTGATGTAGGTGCGGTCGGACACCTGGTCGGTGAACCGCACCTTGAAGCCGACCGCCTCGCCGAGCGGGGTGCCGAGCTCGTCGGCGATGCGCGCGGCGACCGACCGGGCCGCGATCCGGCGCGGCTGGGTGTGCCCGATCATCCCGGCCACGCCCCGGCCGAGCTCCAGGCACATCTTGGGGATCTGGGTGGTCTTGCCGGAGCCGGTCTCGCCCGCGATCACCACGACCTGGTGGTCGCGGATCGCGGCGAGGATCTCGTCGCGCTTCTGGCTGACCGGCAGCTGCTCGGGGTAGGTCACCGCGGGCACGGCGGACCGGCGCGCCGCGATCCGGCGCTCGGCCGCCTCGATGTCGGCGGCGATCTGCTCGGCGATCGCCTTGCGGGCGGCCGCGTCCCGGACCTTGCGCGCGCCGTCGATGCGGCGGCGCAGCCGGCGCTGGTCGCGCAGCATGAGCGCGCCGATCCGGGCGTGCAGATCGGCGAACGGGGAGCGCTGCGACGGCCCCCGGGAAGCGGACGACCTCGACGACGGCCGTTGCGGTGACGTCTTCATGGCACAGCAAGGATAGGCAATGCCCCTCGGGCGGGCGCCAACCGTTTGTCTCGCCCCGCCGCCGCGCGGGGCTGGCATGCTGAGAGTCGTGGAGAGCGCGAACGTTCGCATCGCGGTCGACGCCGAGCTGTGGCATTTCCTCGCGCCCGGCGCCCGGGGCCGGGAGCTCGCGGTGGCCGCCGACGGGACCGTGACCCTGGGACACGTGATCGAGTCGGTCGGCGTCCCGCTGCCCGAGGTGGGCCGGATCGAGGTGGACGGGCGGGCCGCCGAGCCCGACGAGCGGGCAGCGCCGGGCACGCTGGTGCGGGTCCTCTCCGTGCCGCGCCCGCAGCCGGTGCCGATCGACCCGCCGCGGTTCCTGCTCGACGTGCACCTCGGCACCCTCGCCCGGCGGCTGCGCCTGGTCGGGGTGGACACCGCCTACGAGAACGACCTCGACGACGACACCCTCGTCGAGATCGCGAACGCCGAGCGCCGGATCCTGCTCACCCGCGACCGGGGCCTGCTGCGCCGCCGCAGCCTGTGGCTCGGCGCGCACGTGCGCAACGCCGACCCCGACGACCAGCTCGACGAGGTGCTGAGCCGGTTCGCCCCGCCGCTCGCCCCGTGGACCCGCTGCACCGCGTGCAACGCCCCGCTGGTGGCGACCGAGAAGAGCGACGTGGAGGCGCTGCTGGAGCCGGGCACCCGCCGCACCTACGACGTGTTCGCCCGCTGCTCGTCGTGCGACCGCGTGTACTGGCGCGGCGCCCACCACCGGAGGCTGCAGCAGATCGTCGACCGGGCGACCCGGGTGGTCGCGGCCGCCGGCGTCTGACCGGGCCGCCGCCGGGCGCGTCCGGGTACGGCGGGCGGCCCGCCGTACCCGTGCGGCGATCAGTGCGGCTCGCGCGGTACGGCGTGGCCGCGGGCGCCGACGAGGAAGTCGAAGTCGGCCCCCTTGTCGGCCTGCATGACGTGCTCGACGTAGAGCGACTCGTAGCCGCCGCGGAGCGTGCGGTCGGGGAGCACCGGCGTGCGGCGGGCCAGCTCCTCGTCGGGCACCTCCAACCGGAGCAGGCGGCGCTCGACGTCGAGGGTGATCTCGTCGCCGGTGCGCACCAGCGCGAGCGGGCCGCCGGCGGCCGACTCGGGGGCGACGTGCAGCACCACGGTGCCGTAGGCGGTGCCGCTCATCCGGGCGTCGCTGATCCGGACGACGTCGCGCACGCCGCGGGCGAGCAGCTTGGCGGGCAGCGGCATGTTGCCGACCTCGGGCATGCCGGGGTAGCCCTTGGGGCCGCAGCCGCGCAGCACCATGACGCTGTTCTCGTCCACGTCGAGGTCGGGGTCGTCGAGGCGGTGGTGCAGCTCCTCGGGCGAGTCGAACACGATCGCCCGGCCGCGGTGGCGGAGCAGGTGCGGGCTCGCCGCGGCGGGCTTGATGATCGCGCCGTCCGGGGCGAGGTTGCCGCGCAGCACGGCGATGCCCGCGGCGGGCTTGAGCGGGTCGGCGGCGGTGTGGATCACGGCCGGGTCGACGATCTCGGCGGTCTCCAGCCCTTCGACGAGGGGGCGGCCGAGCACGGTGATCGCCTTGGGGTCGAGCCGGTCGCGGATCTCGCGCAGCACGGCGCGCAGCCCGCCCGCGCGGAAGAAGTCCTCCATCAGGTGGCTGCCCGCGGGCTGGAGGTCGACCAGGAGCGGCACGTCGCTGAACGCGTCCACGTCGTCGAGCGAGAGCGGCACCCCGACCCGGCCGGCGATGGCGAGCAGGTGCACCACGGCGTTGGTGGAGCCGCCGATCGCGGCGAGCGTGGCGAGCGCGTTGCGGAACGAGCCGTGGCTGAGCACCCGGCTCGGGGTGAGGTCCTCCTCGACCATCCGGACGATGCGGCGCCCGGCGTGGTGGGCGAGCTGCAGCAGGCGGCTGTCGGGCGCGGGGATGCCGGCGTTGCCGGGCAGGGTCATGCCGAGCGCCTCGGTCACGCAGGCCATGGTGGAGGCGGTGCCCATCGTGTTGCAGTGGCCCCGGCTGCGGATCATCGACTGCTCGGCCTCCCGGTACTCGTCCGGGGTGATCGTGCCGGCCCGCATCTCCTCCGACAGCCGCCACACGTCGGTGCCGCAGCCGAGCGGGCGGCCCCGCCAGGTGCCGGTGAGCATCGGGCCGCCGGCGACCACGAGCGCGGGCAGGTCCACCGAGCAGGCGCCCATGAGCAGCGCGGGGATCGTCTTGTCGCAGCCGCCGAGCAGCACCACGCCGTCGACCGGGTTGGCGCGGATCATCTCCTCGACGGCCATCGCCGCCAGGTTGCGGAAGAGCATCGCGGTCGGCCGCATCTGGTTCTCGCCGATGCTCGGCACCGGCATCTCCAGCGGCACCCCGCCGGCCTCCCACACGCCGCGGGCGACGTACTCGGCCACTTCCTGCAGGTGGCGGTTGCACGGGCTCAGGTCCGACCAGGTGGAACAGATCGCGATCTGCGGCCTGCCGTCGAACGCGTCGCCGGGCAGGCCCCGGCGCATCCACGCCCGACTGTGGAACGCGCTCCGGTTCAGCCCCGTGTACCACGCCTGCGATCGCAGCGCCATGCCTCCCCCGTTCCTCGAGCTTCCTGGTCGCCCACATTTGTAACTTTTCTGGATTAATTTGGACAGACCTTATGGGAGAAACGCGGACATACCAGGGCGTTTCACCGAGCGTTGACCACTGCGCCACAGATCTCGGCTTGCTTCATTAGGTAAGGCAAAGCTAAGTTACCGCGGGAGCACAACCGCCGAGCGGGAGGCAGGCACCGGTCGTGAGCATCGCAGCGATTCCGTCCCAGGTCGTGGCGGCCCAGCCGTACTCGATCTTCCACGTCGAGGTCGCCCGGACCCGGCGGCTCAGCCCGAGCTTCCTCCGCGTCACCTTCACCGGCGAGCACCTCGCGCACTTCGCCGACCTCGGCCACGACCAGCGCATCAAGGTGGTCCTCCCGCTCCCCGGCGTGGACATCGCCGAGTTCCCCGACGGCCCCGACTGGTACCAGCGGTGGCGGGCGCTGCCGGACGAGCGCCGCCACCCGCTGCGCACCTACACGGTGCGCGCCGTACGGCAGGCCGAGCGCGAGGTCGACGTCGACTTCGTGCTGCACGGGGACGGCGGCCCCGCCTCCCGCTGGGCGTCGGCCGCCCGCGCCGGCGACCGCGTGGCGCTCGTCGGCCCCGATGCCCGCTACCCGGGCCCGATCGCCGGCCGCGAGTGGGCGCCCCCGGCGGACGCCCGCCGCCTGCTGCTCGCCGGCGACGAGACCGCCGTCCCCGCGATCTCCGTGATCGCCGAGTCGCTCTCCGGCGACGTCCCGGCCACGATCCTGCTCGAGGTGCCGCACCGCGAGGACGTGCTCGGCCTGCGCACCCGCCCCGGCGTCGAGGTCACCTGGCTGCCCCGCGACGGCGCCGCCCACGGCGCGCGGCTCGTCCCCGCGGTGCGCGAGGCCGCCGCCGAGCTCGCCCGCGAGCTCGCCACCGCCCCGGCGGCCGAGCTCGACGACGTCGACGTCGACCGGGAGCTGCTCTGGGAGGTCCCCGACCCGGCCGCGGTCACCTCCTGCGCCGGCCTGTACGCCTGGCTCGCGGGCGAGGCCGGCGTGGTGAAGACCCTCCGCCGCCACCTCGTCCAGGAGGCCGGCGTCGACCGCCGCGCCGTCGCCTTCATGGGCTACTGGCGCCTCGGCCGCTCCGAGCCCACCGGCGCCTGACCGCCCCGGTACGGCCCGGCCCGCCGGGACGGATCGCCCCGGCCGAGCCCCGGCGGCGGCCGGTGTCGAGCCGCACCCCACCTCCGTCACCCGCGCCGAGGCGATCATGTCGTACCGCATCCGGGGTGGTCGCCCTCGTGCGGGCACGTTGTCGTGCCGCTCGCCGCGGTGCTCTACTCACACTGGTCGGAAGCGCGGTGAGGAGTTCGCGCGCGGCGCCGGCCCCGACGGCGGGCGGGCGAAGGAACCTGGGAGGAGCGCATGATCGTCGTCTGCGGTGAGGCTCTGATCGACCTCGTGCCCACGGGGCGGGACACCTTCCGGGCCGTCCCCGGTGGCGGGCCGGCGAACACGGCGGTCGCCCTCGCCCGGCTCGGCACGCCCGCGTACCTGCTGTGCCGGCTGTCCGGCGACGGCTTCGGCCGCCGGATCCGCGAGCACCTCGTCGCGGGCGGCGTCGACCTGTCCCTCGCGGTCGCGGCGGAGGAGCCGACCACGGCCGCCGTCGTCGGGCTCGACGAGGACGGCGGCCCCAGCTACGCGTTCTACGTGCAGGGCACCGCGGACTGGCAGTGGCGCCCGGCCGAGCTGCCCGCCGATCCCCCGCCCGGCACCAGGGTCCTCCACTTCGGCACCCTCGCCGCGATCCTGCCGCCCGGGGCCGAGGTGCTGCGGGAGTGGGCGGCCGCCCGGCGCGAACGGTACACGGTCGTCTACGACGTGAACGTACGGCCCGCCCTGCTGCCCGACCGCGCCCGGTACGGCGCGGCCGTCGAGCCGTGGCTGAAGACCGCCCACGTGGTGAAGGCGAGCGAGGAGGACGTCGCCTGGCTGCGCCCGGACGCCGATCCGCTCGACGTCGCCCGCGCCTGGCTCGACGACCACGGGCTCGCCCTGGTGCTGATCACATGCGGGGAGCGGGGCGCGGTGGCGGTGACGCCGGACGGCCCGCCGCTGCGCGTGGCGGGCTTCCCGGTCCGGGTCGCCGACACGGTGGGCGCCGGGGACACCTTCACCGGCGCGCTGCTGCACGCGCTCGCCGCGCGCGGCGCGCTGCCGGAGCGGCCGGGCGCCGCGTTCCCGGCCGCGGACCTCGGCGCGGCGCTGCGCTTCGCCGTGGCCGCCGCCGCGCTCACCTGCACCCGCGCGGGCGCGGTCCCGCCCACCCGCCAGGAGGTCGAGGCATTCCTGCGGGACCGGGACACGCGCGGGTCCGTCGGCGAGTCCCCCGATAGGCCCGCCGACGGACCCGTGACGCGCTAGCCGACCCGGCCGGGTCAGGCGTGCGCCATCTCCCGCTCGGCCGGTGCGGCGGCGCGCTCGCCGTGCTCGTCGTCGAGGAGCGTGCTCTCGTCGAACGGCAGGCGGCCGGAGAGCACCTCCGCGGCCCGCTCCCGGTCGAGCTCGCCGGTCCACCGGCCGATGAGCACGGTGGCGACCGCGTTCCCGGCGAAGTTGGTGAGCGCCCGCGCCTCGGACATGAACCGGTCGATGCCGACGATGAGGCCCACGCCGTCCACCAGGTCCGGCCGGTGCGCCTGCAGCCCGCCGGCGAGGGTGGCGAGGCCGGCGCCGGTCACCCCGGCCGCACCCTTCGACGCGATGATCATGAAGAACAGCAGCGCCACCTGCTCGCCCAGCGACAGCGGCGAGCCGGTCGCGGACGCCACGAACAGCGTCGCCATGGTGAGGTAGATGGCGGTGCCGTCGAGGTTGAACGAGTAGCCGGTCGGCACGGTGATGCCGACGACCGGCCGGCTCACCCCGAGGTGCTCCATCTTCGCCATGAGCCGGGGCAGCGCCGACTCGGAGGAGGAGGTGGACAGGATGAGCAGGAACTCGCGGGCGAGGTAGCGCAGCAGCGACCACAGGTTGATCCGGGTGACGAACCACAGCAGCGGGCCGAGCACCACGCCCACGAAGAGCACGCAGGTGACGTAGAACCCGATCATGATCATGGCGAGGCTGGTGAGCGCGTCGATCCCGGTCGCGCCGACCACGGCGGCGATCGCGCCGAACGCGCCCACCGGCGCGGCCCACATGATCATGGCGAGGATGCGGAAGACGAGCCGCTGGATGTGCGCCACCCCGGCGCGGATCGGCGCGCCCCGCTCCCCCATCGCCTGGAGCGCGAACCCGGCGAGCAGCGCGACGAGCAGCGTCTGCAGGATCTCGCCCTCGGTGAAGGCCGACACCAGCGTGGTGGGGATGATGCCGAGCAGGAACTCCACCGTGTCGCTGTCCCCGGCCTTCGCCGCCTCGTCGGCGGCCTTCCGCGCCTCGTCGGTGAGCTGCAGCCCGGAGCCCGGGTCGATGACGTTGCCCACGATCAGGCCGATGATGAGCGCGATCGTGGACATCACCAGGAAGTAGCCGACGGCGAGCCCGCCGACCCGGCCGACCTTCGCCGCCTGGGTCACCGAGCCGACGCCGAGCACGATCGTGCAGAAGATGATCGGGCTGATCATCATCTTGATCAGGTTGACGAACGCGGTGCCGAGCGGGCGAAGCTCCTTGCCCACGTCCGGGGCGATGAACCCGACGGCGATTCCGAGGAGCACCGCGACAATGACGGCGACATAGAGGTAGTGCGTGCGGTCCCGGCGGGCGGTCGGCGTGGCGCCGCTCGGGGTCCGCCGTGGCGTCTCGGCAGACATCTGACTCGACCTTCCTGAAACGCTGTGTGCAGACCGCGGTCGAGTGACTATGTGCCGAATAGGTGATCTACGTCACTATTGCGTACATTTCGTTCACAGCCGGCGTGCAGGAAGGTGAGGGGTCACGATGACACAGGCGGCGCGTCCACGGCGGTGGAGCCTCGCCCGGCAGATACTCGCGCTGCAGATCGCCGTGGTCGGGGTGACCGTGCTGGGCGCGACCCTGCTCGCGGTCGTGCAGACCCGGTCGCTGCTCGCCGACGAGGCCGCGGCGATGGCCCGGGCGGTGGCGATCGGCGTGGCCCAGTCACCGGCGGTGCCCGAGGCGCTCGACGACCCCGACCCGTCCGCCACGCTGCAACCGTACGCCGAGCGCATCCGTACCGCCACCGGTGTCGACTTCATCACGATCATGCGCCCGGACGGCCGCCGCTACACCCACCCCAACCCCGCGAACATCGGCGGGTACTTCCTCGGCAACACCGGGCCCGCGCTCGCCGGCCGTACCTTCACCGAGACCTACACCGGCACCCTCGGGCCGTCGGTGCGCGCGGTCACCCCGGTGCGCAGCCCGGACGACGGCCGGATCGTGGCGCTGGTGAGCGCGGGCATCACCGTGCAGAAGATCACCGGCTGGCTGCGCGGCCAGCTCGCCTGGACCGCGCTGATCGCCGCGGTGGGGCTCGCCGTCGGCATCGCCGGGGCGGCGGGGGTCGGCGCGCGGCTCCGCCGCCAGACCCACGGGCTCGACCCGGTCGAGCTGAGCCGCATGTACGAGTACCACGAGGCGATCCTGCACGCGGTCCGCGAGGGCCTGCTGCTCGTCGACGCCCAGCGCCGGCTCACCCTCGCCAACGACGGTGCGCGCGAGCTGCTCGGCCTGCCGCCCGACGCCGAGGGGCGGCACGTCACCGAGCTCGACCTGCCGCCGTCCCTCGTCGAGCTGCTCGCGTCCGGGCACACCCGCACCGACGAGATCCACCTCACCGCGGACCGGGTGCTGCTGGTGAGCGTCTCGGTGGTGCGGGCCGGATCGCGGTCCCTCGGCACCGTGGTGACGTTACGCGACCACACCGAGCTGCAGGCGCTCACCAGCCGGCTCGACGCCGAGCGCCAGTTCGCCGAGTCGCTGCGGTCGGCCGCGCACGAGTCCGCGAACCGGCTGCACACCGTGGTGTCGCTGGTGGAGCTGGGCCGTACCGAGCAGGCGGTCGCGTTCGCCACCGAGGAGCTGCGCACGGTGCAGCGGCTCACCGACCGGGTGGTGGAGTCGGTCCGCGAGCCGGTGCTCGCCGCGCTGCTGCTCGGCAAGTCCGCGGTGGCCGCCGAGCGCGGGATCGAGCTCGCGATCGACCCCGACGGCGAGCTCGACGCGATCGGGGTGAGCGAGCGCGACCTCGTGACGATCGTCGGCAACCTCATCGACAACGCCATCGACGCGGCGGGCTCCGGCCCGCCCCCGCAGCGGGTGGCGGTACGGCTCCGCCTCGACGACGGCGCGCTGGTCATCCGCATCGCCGACAGCGGCCCGGGCATGGATCCGGAGACCGCGGCGGCGGCGTTCCGCAAGGGCTGGTCCACCAAGGGCGACGGCCGCGGCCTGGGGCTCGCCCTCGCCGGGCAGGCGGTGCGCCGGCTCGGCGGCACCATCGAGGTCGGGCGCGGCGACCCGGAGGACACCGGACTGACCGGCGCGGTGTTCACCGTACGGCTGCCGCTGCGCGGAGGTGAGCCGTGATATCGGTGCTGGTCGTCGAGGACGAGGAGATCACGGCGGAGGCGAACCGCCGGTACGTGGAGCGGGTGGGCGGCTTCCAGGTCGCCGGGGTGGCCCGGTCCGCCGGGGAGGCGCTGCGCTTCCTGCGGGAGCGGCCGGTCGAGCTGATCCTGCTCGACCTCTACCTGCCGGACATGCACGGGCTCGAGCTGTGCCGCAGGCTGCGGGCCGGCGGCCTGCTCTGCGACGTGATCGCGGTCACCTCGGCGCGGGATCTCGCCGTGGTCCGCGCGGCGGTGTCGATCGGCGTCTCGCAGTACCTGATCAAGCCGTTCACCTACGCCGCGCTCGCCGAGAAGCTCAAGCGGTACGCCGAGTTCCGCGCCACGATGAACGGCGCCGTGGAGGCCGACCAGCACGCGGTGGACCGCGCCCTCGCCACGCTGCGCGGCGGCACCGGGGCCGCGCTGCCGAAGGGCATGTCACTGGCCACCCTGGAACTGATCGCGGCCGAGCTGCGCAAGTACCCCGAGGGCGTCTCGGCGCAGGAGATCGGCGCGGCGGTCGGGGTCTCCCGGGTCACCGCGCGGCGCTACCTGGAGTACCTGATCGAGACCGGCGTCGCCCGCCGGGTGCCCCGCTACGGCTCGGTGGGCCGCCCCGAGCTGCGCTACCGGCCCACCACCGGCCCGGCCGAGCCCGCCCCGCGCGTTCCCCCGGACCCGGCCTGACCGCGCCCGGGTGACGGCGCCCGCTCCGCCCGCGAACAACCGCGGCGGCGGGCGCCGCACGGAGCGCCGGACATCGCTACCTGAACGGCGAGCTGGCCGTCGCCATCGACTGCGCCGATCTCGGCCGCGCGGCGGCGTTCTGGGGCGCGCTCCTCGGCTACGTCCCGGCCGGCCCCGGCAGTGCGCGATACCGCCACCTGATCCCCGAGGACGGCCCTGGCATCGTGGTGGTGCTTCAGCGGGTGCCGGATGCGAAGACCGGCAAGAGCCGCGTGCATCTGGACCTGCGTACGCGCGACCTCGCCGGGGAGGTCGCGCGCGCTCTCAAGCTGGGCGCGACGCGGCTCACCGAAGAGCCGATCCCGAGAACGGCTGGCGCTGGCACGTCCTCGCCGATCCCGACGGCAACGAGTTCTGTGTGCTCGAGCCGCCGCCCCGGCACTGGGAGCGCTCTTCCTGAGGCGACACGGCGGGTGAGGGGGAGCCGGAAGAGCGGCCGGTGCCGCCGGTGACCCTCGCGACCTGCGGATGTCATGACTCCCCCGCGCCGCTCTGATCTACCAGCACCGCACGGCGGAGGCCGATCGCAGGATCGCCGACGCGATGAACGACGTGTCGAACGGCACGGCTCGCATCGATCGTCGGACCGCTCCCCGCCTGAGCCAATGGCACGCCAATGGCACGAAGCCCCGCGGCATGATCGCCTGCGGGGCTTTGTCACTCAGTTGGTCACGCACGCCCCGGTTCCACGAGCGAAAACGGGGCGTTTGGGCTGGTGGGCGGTACCGGGTTCGAACCAGTGACCCCTCGCTTGTAAGGCGAGTGCTCTACCGCTGAGCTAACCGCCCGTATGAACCCGTACGAACGCGGGACGACAACACCTTACGGCACGTCGGGGGTGTTCGGCACATCGATAGGGGCGCGACGTGGCGCGTCGGCCCGGGTCGGGCCGGGGCGCGGCCCGGGCGGGGCCGTCAGCGGCGGGAGGTGCGGCCCAGCACGCGGTCGAGGGCGGCGGCGACCTCCTCGGAGAGGCCCGGCACACCGGTGGGCCGTGGCGGCGCCGAGCAGGAGCGGCCGGCGGCGAGCCGTACCGCGCCGCAGGAGCGGCACTCGATCTCGCCGAGGCGGCAGATGAGCGCGGTGGAGCCGCAGCTGTGGCAGGTGTCGAGGTCGAGGTCGCCGGATCGCTGGCAGTCGGGGCAGATGAGCACCTGGGTCTCGTGGCGGACGCCGCGCCTCCAGGGGCTCGCGCCGCGTACGGGGTCGGTCTGCCGCGCCCCGCAGCGGAAGCAGGGCATGTTGGCCTCCAACGGCTCGGCCCGAATACGGGCGGATGTCAGGAGATCTCGGCGAGCGCCTTCTGATAGGCGGCGATGTCGCGGGCGGCGGAGATGGGGTTGACCACCTTCCAGCGCACCGCGCCCTCGCGGTCGATGATGAAGGTCCCCCGCACGGCGACGCCCTTCTCCTCGTCGAACACGCCGTAGGCGCGCGCCACCTCGCCGTGCGGCCAGAAGTCGGACAGCAGGGGGAAGCGATACCCCTCGCGGTCCGCCCAGGCCCGCTGGGCGAACATCGAGTCCACCGAGACGGCGAGCACCTGCACGTCGTCGGCGACCGCGGGCAGGAACTCGTCCCGGATCGCGTTGAGCTCCCCGTGGCACACCCCGCTGAACGCCAGCGGGAAGAAGATCAGCACGACCTTCCGGCCGCGGTGGTCGGAGAGCCTGACGGGCGTGCCGTGCTGATCCCGGAGCTCGAAGTCCGGGGCCACATCACCGACGTCGACCGCCATTGTCGGGTCCATTTCCGCCGCGGGCGTGCCGCGGCATCGCCGTGGGTGTGGGAGTTGGACATACACCATCCTGCCGTACGGCCTTGGCGGACCGTACGGCAGGGGCAGCTGTTCGCCGGGCCGTGCCCGGCGGAGTGTCGACGGCCTAGCGGCGCGCTCTCGGTGCGACGAGCCGGGTGCCGGACCAGTCCCGCGCCGCACTGATACTGCTGGTCTGGGACAGACCGGCGGTGGCGGCGTCCTCACCGATGTCGCTGGGCTCGACGTGCCCCTCCCGGCCCGCCTTCGGCGTCAGCAGCCAGATCTGCCCGCCGTCGGCGAGCGAGGTCTTCGCCTCGGTCAGGGCGTTGAACAGGTCGCCGTCGCCGTCCCGCCACCACAGCAGCACGACGTCGACGACGTCGTCGTAGTCCTCGTCCACCAGTTCGTTGCCGGTCAGCTCCTCGATCGAGGCGCGCAGGTCCTCGTCGACGTCCTCGTCCCAGCCGATCTCCTGCACCACCTGGCCCGGCTTGAGGCCGAGCCGTTCGGCCAGGCCGCGTTCGCCCTGCGCCTGACCCGCGGTCGCGCTCACGTTTATCCCTCCTGCTTGAGTGGCCCCGCCCGTTGCGGTCATGCGCGACGCCCTCCGGGTTCGCTTCTCCCCTTCGGAGCCGCTCGGCACAGTCCACACGCTGTGACCCATCGTCGTCAACGGTCGCCACGAGCGGTGACCCGCACCGTTATTTCCTAATCCGACAAAAACGACAGACGAACACTACGTTCGGGGTTGTCCACGTTGAGATCGACGATCGCGATCGACTGCCACGTCCCCAGGGCGAGACGTCCGTCGAGCACGGGGATGGTGGCGTACGGCGGGATGAACGCCGGCATCACGTGCGAGCGCCCGTGGCCCGGCGATCCGTGCGCGTGCCGCCACCGGTCGTCCGCAGGCAGCAGTTCGCCCAGGGCGGAGAGCAGGTCGTCATCGCTCCCCGCCCCGAGCTCGATGAGTGCGACGCCGGCGGTGGCGTGCGGCACGAAGACGTGCAGCAGCCCGTCGCCGCCACAGGAGCGGACGAAGTCCCGGCACTGCGGGGTGATGTCGTACACCCGCTCCCGGGACCCGGTCGTCACCGTGAAGGTCGTAGATCTCACGTGCCTGATCTTAGGGTCTCAGCCTCGACGCTGAGCTGGGATGACGACGGCGTCCGGGCCGGGGAACACCAGGCCCGTGCGCCCGTCGTCGAACCGCACCAGGTACGGCGGGCCGCCGTCGGTTCCGCGGACCTCGATGATCTCGCCCTGGCGGTCCGGGCTGCCGACTGCGTTGCCGCGTACCAGGAGACGATCCCCCACAGCGGCCAGCATGCGACCCTCCCTACGAGTGCTCGGGTGCCTACTGTTGCCTTCCACATTCGTACGGCTCGTGCCCGCCGAAAAGGGGGGTGTCCCATGTGACCGGGCAAGGAACCGGCAACTAGACCGAAACGTTACGCGCGCCGCCGCGGCCCGGGCCGGACCCGCACCGCACGCCGCCGGAGGTACGGCGCCGTCCGCTACGGTGCGTAGCGGCGCGGCAACGGAACCGGGGGGAGCGCAACAGACCGTGAAGCTGTAATGTGAAATCGTCCTACCATCGGTGGTCTAGGCCAAACCCCTGCTCACGGGCAGTGGCCACATTCTGGTTACCCGACAGTAGAGGTGCGCTTTCGGGATACGTCAGCCAGGATGAGGTAGACCAGGACGACCACAAATAGGCTACAAGTCCATCCGCGGAAGGCGAGACCCAGTGACTTCCGGACGCCAGCGTTTCTCGATCATCAGTGACGGCCTACCGAGCCAGCTTCCTGATGTCGATCCCAGCGAGACCCAAGAGTGGCTTGAGTCGCTCGACGCCGTCGTCAAGACGGAGGGGCGGACCCGGGCTCGCTACCTGATGCTGCGGTTGCTGGAGCGGGCGCGCGAGCACCAGGTCGGCGTGCCCGGTCTGCGCAGCACCGACTACATCAACACCATCCCGCCGGAGCGCGAGCCCTGGTTCCCCGGTGACGAGTACATCGAGCGCCGGATCCGGGCCTACATCCGCTGGAACGCCGCGGTCATGGTCACCCGAGCCAACGCGCTCACCAACGTGGGCGGTCACATCGCCACCTACGCGTCCGCGGCGTCGCTGTACGAGGTCGGCTTCAACCACTTCTTCCGCGGCAAGGACCACGGCGAGTCCGGCGACCAGGTGTTCATCCAGGGCCACGCCTCCCCGGGCATCTACGCCCGCGCGTTCCTGGAGGGGCGGCTCACCGAGGCCCAGCTCGACGCCTTCCGCCAGGAGCTGTCCAAGGGCGTGCGAGGCCTGCCGTCCTATCCGCACCCGCGGCTCATGCCGGACTTCTGGGAGTTCCCGACCGTCTCCATGGGCCTGGGCGCGATCGCCGCGATCTACCAGGCGCGGTTCAACCGCTACCTGCTGAACCGCAAGATCAAGGACACCTCGCGCTCGCACGTGTGGTGCTTCCTCGGCGACGGCGAGATGGACGAGCCGGAGGCGCTCGGCGCCATCGGCCTCGCCGCCCGCGAGGAGCTCGACAACCTCACCTTCGTCATCAACTGCAACCTGCAGCGGCTGGACGGCCCGGTCCGCGGCAACGGGAAGATCATCCAGGAGCTGGAGGCGTTCTTCCGGGGCGCGGGCTGGAACGTCATCAAGGTGATCTGGGGCCGCGAGTGGGACCCGCTGCTCGCCGCCGACGTCGACGGCGTGCTCGTCAACAAGCTGAACACCACGCCGGACGGCCAGTTCCAGACCTACGCCGTGGAGTCCGGCGCGTACATCCGCGAGCACTTCTTCGGCGACGACCCGCGGCTGCGCAAGCTCGTCGAGCACCTGTCCGACGACGAGCTCCGCAAGCTGTCCCGCGGCGGCCACGACTACCGCAAGGTGTACGCCGCGTTCAAGGCCGCCCGCGAGCACGTCGGCCAGCCGACGGTGATCCTCGCGCAGACGATCAAGGGGTGGACCCTCGGCAAGGACTTCGAGGCGCGGAACGCCACCCACCAGATGAAGAAGCTCACCAAGGCCGAGCTCAAGGAGTTCCGCGACCGGCTGTACCTGCCGATCCCCGACAAGGCCCTCGAGGAGGACCTGCCGCCCTACTACCACCCGGGCGAGAACAGCGAGGAGATCCAGTACATGAAGGAGCGCCGGGCGGCGCTCGGCGGCTTCCTGCCCAAGCGCGTAGTACGCGCCAAGCCGCTCAAGCTCCCCGGCGACGAGGTCTACAAGGGCCTGCGCAAGGGCTCCGGCAAGCAGAACGTCGCCACCACCATGGCGTTCGTGCGCCTGCTCAAGGACCTCATGCGGGACAAGGAGATCGGCTTCCGGTTCGTGCCGATCATCCCGGACGAGGCGCGCACGTTCGGCATGGACGCGATGTTCCCCACCGCGAAGATCTACTCGCCGGTGGGCCAGACCTACGACCCGGTCGACCGCGACCTGCTGCTCTCATACAAGGAGGCCGTCGACGGCCAGATCCTGCACGAGGGCATCAGCGAGGCCGGCTCGATGGCCTCGTTCATCGCCGCGGGCACCAGCTACGCCACGCACGGCGAGCACATGATCCCGGTGTACGTGTTCTACTCGATGTTCGGGTGGCAGCGCACCGGTGACCAGATGTGGCAGCTCGCCGACCAGATGGGCCGCGGTTTCCTGCTCGGCGCCACCGCGGGCCGCACCACGCTCAACGGCGAGGGCCTGCAGCACCAGGACGGCCAGTCCCCGCTGCTCGCCTCCGCCAACCCGGCGGCGGTGGTGTACGACCCGGCGTGGGCGTACGAGATCGCGTACATCATCAAGGACGGCCTGCGCCGGATGTACGGCGAGAAGCCGGAGGACATCTTCTACTACCTCACGGTCTACAACGAGCCGTACCCGCAGCCGGCCGAGCCGGAGAACCTCGACGTCGAGGGCCTGCTCAAGGGCCTGTACCTGTACGCGCCGGCGGAGCGCAAGGGCCGGCCGCGGGCGAACATCCTCGCCTCGGGCGTGGCGATGCGCTGGGCGCTGGAGGCGCAGCGCATGCTCGCCGACGAGTGGGGCGTGGAGGCCGACGTCTGGTCGGCCACGTCCTGGTCGGAGCTGCGCCGCGACGCGCTCGCCGCGGACGAGCACAACCTGCTCAACCCCGAGGCCGAGCAGCGCGTGCCGTACGTGACCCGGGTCCTCTCCCAGGCGTCCGGGCCGTTCCTCGGCGTGAGCGACTACGTCCGGGCGGTGCCGGACCAGATCGCCCGGTGGGTGCCCGGCGACTGGACCTCGCTCGGCACCGACGGGTTCGGCCTCTCCGACACCCGGCCGGCGCTGCGCCGCCACTTCCACGTGGACGCCGCCTCGATCACGCTCGCGGTGCTCACCCAGCTGCACAAGCGGGGTGAGATCAAGCCGGAGACGCTGCGCGAGGCGATCGCCCGCTACCACCTGAAGAACGGGGTCACCGAGGTCGGCTCGCAGGCCACCCCGGAGAGCAACAAGACCCAGTCGATGGGCGTGTGACCGGGCTTTCGCAGGCCACGGTTCGACCGGCGCCGTCGCGGCACGCGGATGCCGCGGCGGCGCCGTCGTGTTTCGCCCGGCTCCGCGGGTCGGGGTGCGGATCGTGCGGCCCGCCGTACGGCACCGCCGCCGCGGCCGGCCGCGTCCCGCGCCGCGGTCCGCACGGTCCGCCGGGCCGCGCGCGGGCGCCGGAGGGACGGGCGCGGTCCGCGGCGCGCTCCCCGAGACCTGCGCGAACGAGGGCGTGGAAGGGAGCCGGTACGGTTCGCGTTCGTGACGCTATGTCGATCACTCCGGTAAAACTTCGCTAAATTGCCTTCGGTCACGGGGTTGTGGCCTTCGGGGGGGCTTGCCGCGATCACGTCGTTCGCGCGTTCGCGGTACTCCGGACGCCGGTTCGGGTTTCGACAGGCAGGAGCTCAATGTGACAAGGGGGGACCTCGCCGGCGGCCGGTCCGCGCCACCACCGCGGCTCGCGTCGAAGGTGGTGAAGCTGGGCACGGTCACGGCGCTTTCCGCACTGGTGGTCGGATTCTGCGTGGCCCAGAACCGCGGCCGGGAGGTCGTCGCCGACTGCGTGGATCTGACCGACATGGACGCCTCGATGCGCTACCGGGTGGTCGACGAACGCTACTGCGACGACGATGACAACGGATCCCACTACTCCTCGTCGCGGTACGCGTACCGCTGGTACTACGGGGGCCGCAGGATCGGCGACCGGGTCGGCGAGGGCACCACGATCCGGCCGTCCGACGCCACGATCTACACCCGCACCGGCCGCACGATCCAGCGCGGCGGCTTCGGCGGGCGCTGGTTCGGTGGCGGCTGACGCGCCCGGCAGCGCGAGGGGGGAAGAGCACCGATGGAACGGCTGACCCGCGCCCCGCGGGAGAACTGGGAGTCGATCGTCGAGTCGCAGGGGCTCGCCTTCCACCGCTCCGCGCACCCGTCCCACCTGAGCAGGCCGTACTGGGACGAGAGCGTCGAGTACGTGTTCACCATGGACGAGGTGCTCGCCCTCGAGGAGCAGGTGGAGGAGCTGCACCGGATGTGCCTCGCCGCGGTCGACCACGTGGTGGCCGAGGGGCGCTTCGCCGAGTTCGCCATCCCGGAGTGGGCGGCCCCGGCCGTGGCCGAGTCGTGGCGGCGGCGCGACCCGCACGTGTTCGGCCGGTTCGACCTGCGCTACGACGGGCGCGGCCCGGCCAAGCTGCTGGAGTACAACGCGGACACGCCCACCAGCCTGCTGGAGAGCTCGGTGGTGCAGTGGTTCTGGCTGCAGGACGTACACCCCGGCGACGACCAGTGGAACTCGATCCACGAACGGCTCGTCGATCGCTGGAAGCGGCTCGAGCTGCCCACCGGCCCGGTCCACTTCGCCTGGACGCGGATGGACGAGACCGGCGAGGAGGTGATGACGCTCGGCTACCTCCAGGAGACCGCCGACCAGGCCGGCCTCACCACGGTGGCGATCGCGATGGAGGACATCGGGTGGGACCCGGAGGCACGGCGCTTCGTGGACCTGGAGGGCCGCACCATGCGGTCGCTGTGCAAGCTCTACCCCTGGGAGTGGGTGATCGCCGACCCGTTCGGCCCGCACGCGGTGGCCCAGCAGGTGTCGATGACCTGGATCGAGCCGCTGTGGAAGATGCTGCTGTCGAACAAGGCGCTGCTGGCGATCCTGTGGGAGCTCTACCCCGGGCATCCCAACCTGCTGCCCGCCTACCTCGACGGACCGCGCGACCTGACGCGGTACGTCCGCAAGCCGCTGCTCGGCCGGGAGGGGGCGTCGATCACCGTCGTCACGCCCGAGGGGACGATCAGCACCCCCGGGGCGTACGGCGCCGAAGGCCACGTCTACCAGGAGTTCGCGGCCCTGCCGGACTTCGGCGGCCACCGCCCCGTGCTCGGCGCCTGGGTCGTGCACGACGAGGCGGCCGGGCTCGGCATCCGCGAGACCTCCAATCTGATCACCGACGACACCTCGTCGTTCGTTCCGCATCGCATCGCGCTTTAGTGCCGGAGATATCGAGATATGTCACCCACACCTTCGCCGCTGCCCGCCGATCCCTCACCGCTCCCCGCCCCGGGCGCGACCACGCCGCCGATCCCGCCCTCGGCGCCGCACTTCCAGCTCACCGACGTGCTCGCCGACGGCGCGCTGGCGATCGTGGCGTACGCCGTGCTCGGCGTGCTCCTGCTCATCGTCGGCTTCTACGTGATCGACCTGGTCACCCCGGGCAAGCTGAGCCGCCTGGTGCGCACCGACCGCAACCCGAACGCCACGATCCTCACCGCGTCCGCCGTGACCGGCGTCGGGCTCGTCGTCGCCGCCTCGATCTGGTCCTCGGGCGGGCTGCTGCGCGAAGGGCTGATCGCCACGCTCGTGTTCGGCCTGGTCGGGATCGCCGCGCAGACGATCGGCATGATCGCCTTCGACTGGGTGGCCGGCATCTCGGTGCGCCGGCTCGTCGAGGAGCGGCAGCTGCAGCCCGCCGCCGTGCTGCTCGGCGTGACGCACCTGGTCATCGGCCTGATCACGGCCGTCGCACTGCTGTGACCGGGCCGCGCCCGGCCGGCCACCCCGCCCCGGGTTGCGGACCCGCCCCCGGTGACCTGGCAGTCTTGTGCATGTGAACGACCGGGTACGTGAGGACACCGCGCGGCGGTTGGAGAAGGCGATGGGCGCGCTCGGCACCGCCGCGATGGCGCGCATGGAGGAGCGCCTTCCCTGGTTTCGTGCCCTGTCGGCGGAGGATCGCTCGTGGATCGGCCTGGTCGCCCAGGCGGGCATTGCCGCGTTCGTGGAGTGGTTCTCACACGCCGCAGACGAACGGCCCGCGCCCAGCATCGAGTTCTTCGGCACCGCCCCCCGTGAGCTGAAGCGCTCGGTGTCGCTGCAGCAGACGGTGGACATCGTGCGCGTGATCGTCGAGGTCGTCGAGGCCCAGGTCGAGGACCTCGCGGCGCCCGGCGGCCTCGAGGAGCTGGAGAAGGCCATCCTGCGCTACACCCGCGACGTGGCCTTCGCCGCGGCCCAGCTGTACGCGCGCGAGGCCGAGGTGCGCGGCAAGTGGGACGCCCGGCTGGAGGCGCTGATCGTCGACGCGCTGGTCCGCGGCGAGGTCGACGACGGCCTGCACTCCTGGGCGGCGGCGCTCGGGTGGACCTCCTCCCCGGTGGTGGTGCTCGCCGGGTTCGCCCCCGACGACGACCCGCGGGCGGTGATCGACGGCCTCCGCGACCGCGGGCGGCGCATCGGCCTCGACCTGCTCGCCGGCGTGCAGGGCGACCGCCTCATCGTGATCCTCGGCGGCGCCACGAGCATCAAGGACGCGGTGCGCGGCGTGGTGCCGAAGTTCGGCCCCGGCCCCATCGTGATCGGCCCGGAGGTGCCGGACCTGCACGCCGCGGCGAAGTCGGCCCGGGCCGCGGTCGCCGGGCTGCGCGCCGCCCCGGCCTGGCCGGACGCGCCCCGGCCGGTGCTCGCCGAGGAGCTGCTCGCCGAGCGGGCGCTCGACGGCGACGAGGACGCGCGGGCGCAGCTGATCGACACCGTGTACCGGCCGCTCGCGGGCACCCCCCTGCTCGACACCCTCGCCACCTACCTGGAACAGGGCACCTCGCTCGAGGCGACCGCCCGGCTGCTGTTCGTGCACCCGAACACCGTGCGGTACCGGCTCCGCAAGATCACCGAACTCACCGGCTACCAGCCGACCGAGGGCCGCTCCGCCTTCACCCTCCAGGTCGGGCTCATCCTGGGGCGGCTCGCCGGCATCCAGCCCGGTTAGGCCGGCCGCCCCGCCGCGGCCGCCGCGTGGCCGACACGCGGCCGTCACGGGCGCGACACACGCCCGGCGCACACCCGGCGCGCCGTACCGCCCCCAGAGGGCGATGTTGTAGGAATCGCACAAGGGGATTCCGCGAAAGTTCGTGCGGATCTCCACCTGTGTGGTGAACTCCTACAGGGCAAGGTGGATTGCGTGCTCGTCATCGTTGCTCCAGGCCAGGGCGCCCAAGCCCCCGGCTTCCTGACTCCCTGGCTCGAAATCCCCGGATTCGCCGACCGTCTGTCCGCGTGGTCGGAGATCGTCGGGCTCGACCTGATCGCGTACGGCACCACCGCGAGCGCGGAGGAGATCCGTGACACCGCGGTCGCCCAGCCGCTCCTCGTCGCCGCCGGGATCGCCTCCGCCGAGGCGCTGACCGGCACCGTCGGGCAGGAGGGGGCGCTGAGCGGCGCGATCGCCGACGTCGCGGGCGTGGTGGCGGGCCACAGCGTGGGCGAGTTCACCGCGGCGGTGCTCGCCGGCGTGTTCACCCCCGAACAGGCGCTCACCCTCATCCGGGAGCGCGCGCAGGGCATGGCGAAGGCCTCCGCCGTCACCGCGACCGGCATGACCGCGGTGCTCGGCGGCGACGAGGCCGAGGTGCTCGCCGCGCTCGAGCGGCACGGCCTCACCCCGGCCAACCGCAACGGCGCCGGCCAGATCGTCGCGGGCGGCACCGTGGAGGCGCTCGAGGCGCTCAAGGCCGACCCGCCGGCCCGGGCCCGGCTCATCCCGCTCTCCGTCGCGGGAGCGTTCCACACCCACCACATGGCCCCCGCCGTCGACCAGCTCCGCAGCGCGGCGGCCGCGGTCACCCCCGCCGACCCCCGCACCCGGCTGCTGCAGAACGCCGACGGCGCCGTGGTCGGCACCGGCACGGAGTTCCTCCGCCGGCTGATCGACCAGGTGGCCGGTCCGGTGCGGTGGGACCTGTGCATGAACACGATGGCCGAGCTCGGCGTCACCGCGATGATCGAGCTCGTCCCGGGAGGCACGCTCACCGGCCTGGCGAGGCGCGCCCTGCGCGGTGTGCGCACCGTCGCGCTGAAGACGCCCGACGACCTCGACGCGGCACGGGACCTGATCAAGGAGGAGACCGGCAGGTGAGGCAGATCCAGGGCGCCCCCGGCGCGCGGGTGCTGGCGTTCGGCGGCTACCAGCCCGCCAACGTGGTGACCAACGAGCACCTCGCCAAGACCATGGACACCAGCGACGAGTGGATCCGCAGCCGGGTCGGCATCGTCGAACGCCGGATCGCGGGTCCCGAGGAGTCCGAGGTCGACCTGGCGGTGCAGGCGGGCGGCAAGGCGCTGGCCGCGAGCGGGCTGTCCGCGAGCGACATCGACCTGGTGATCGTCGCGACGTGCACGCTGGAGACCCAGATCCCCAACGCCGCGAGCCGCGTGGCCCACCGGCTCGGCATCGACGCCCCGGGGGCGTTCGACGTCAACGCCGCCTGCGCGGGGTTCTGTTACGCGCTCTCCGCCGCGGCGGACGCGATCCGGGGCGGGTCGGCGACCCACGTGCTCGTCGTCGCCGCCGAGAAGCTGTCGCAGTGGGTGGACTGGACCGACCGCACCACCGCCGTGATCTTCGGTGACGGTGCCGGGGCCGCCGTGGTCGGGCCGTCCGACACCCCGGGCATCGGCCCGGTGGCCTGGGGCAGCGTGGGTGAGAAGGCCGACGCGATCAAGGTCAAGGACCGGAACTCCTTCCTCCAGCAGGAGGGTCAGGCCGTGTTCCGCTGGGCGACCACCGCCCTGCACCCCGTGGCGCGCCGTGCCTGCGAGCGCGCGGGCGTGCGCCCCGAGGATCTCGCGGCATTCGTCCCCCATCAGGCCAATCTGCGCATCATTGAGGCGATCGCCCGTAAGCTTGGTGCCGAAAAGGCGGTGATCGCCAAGGACATCGTCCTTTCCGGCAACACCTCCGCGGCCTCGATCCCGCTCGCCCTGTCCCGCATGATCGAGCGCGGCGAGGTGCCTTCCGGTGGGCTCGCCCTGCTGCTCGGATTCGGCGCCGGGCTCACCTATGCCGGGCAGGTCATCGAGATCCCGTAGACCGTACGGCGCGCCGTACACGGAAAAAGATCATTCAGTCAAGGAGAAGACGCGACATGGCACTGACCGAGCAGGAGATCCTCGCTGGCCTCGGCAAGATCATCAACGAGATCACCGGCATCCCGGCCGCCGAGGTGACCCCGGAGAAGAGCTTCGTGGACGACCTCGACATCGACTCGCTCTCCATGGTCGAGATCGCCGTCGCCGCCCAGGACGAGTTCGGCGTCGAGATCCCCGACGACCAGCTCAAGAACCTCAAGACGGTCAAGGACGTCATCAACTTCATCCAGTCCTGATTTCCCCCGAGGTCGGCTCAGGGTCGTCCGCGGGCGCGGTCAGCGGCGCGGCGTCGGCAGGGGCCCTCGCGGTGCCACCGGGTTCCACGGGCGGCGGGCGGCGGGCCCCGGAGACCCCACGCGGCGCCGCCGGACGGCCCGCCCCCCCGATCAGCAAGGAGCTCAACGTGAGTAAAGACCGGGTACGTGTCGTCGTCACCGGGCTCGGCGCGACGACGCCCGTCGGTGGAGATGTCGCCTCGTCCTGGTCGGCGCTCCTCGAAGGGCGGTCGGGCATCAAGACCCTCACCGAGGACTGGGTCGACACGGTGCCGGTGAAGTTCGCCGGCCCGGCCGCGGTCGACCCGGCCACGGTGATCCCGCGGCCCGAGGCCCGGCGCCTCGACCGCGCCGAGCAGTTCGCGCTCATCGCCGCCCGTGAGGCCTGGAAGGACGCGGGCAGCCCGGAGGTCGACCCGGACCGGCTCGGCGTCGTCGTCGGCAGCGGCATCGGCGGGATCACCACGATCCTGTCGGCGTACGACACCTTCCGGGAGAAGGGCTGGCAGCGCCTGTCCCCCTTCACCGTGCCCATGCTGATGCCGAACGGCCCGGCCGGCTGGATCGGCCTGGAGTTCGGCGCCACCGCCGGCGTGCACGCCACGGTGAGCGCCTGCGCCACCGGCGGGGAGGCGGTCGGCTACGCCATCGACATGATCCGCTCGGGCCGTGCCGACGTGGTGATCGCGGGCGGCACCGAGGCGGCGATCCACCCGCTCAACATCGCGTCGTTCGCCGCGATGCGCGCGATGTCCACCCGCAACGACGAGCCGGAGCGCGCCTCCCGCCCGTTCGACAAGAACCGCGACGGGTTCGTGCTCGGCGAGGGCGCGGGCATCCTCGTGCTCGAGTCCTACGAGCACGCGGTCGCCCGCGGGGCGCGCATCTACGCGGAGGCCGCCGGTGTCGGCTACTCCGCCGACGCCCACCACATCGCCCAGCCGGAGCCGAGCGGCGAGGGTGTGAAGAAGGCGATCCGGCGCATGCTCGCCGACAGCGGCCTGACCGGCGACGACATCAAGCACGTCAACGCGCACGCCACCTCGACCCCGGCCGGCGACGTGGTGGAGACGGTCGCGATCGCCGAGACGATCGGCCCGCACCCGCTGGTCACCTCGACCAAGTCGCTCACCGGCCACCTGCTCGGCGGCGCCGGCGGCATCGAGACGGTGTTCACCGTGAAGGCGCTGCACGAGCGCATCGTCCCGGCCACGGCCAACATCGACGACCTCGACGACGGCGTCAAGGTGGACGTCGTGTACGGCGAGCCGCGCAAGCTCCCCGAGGGCCGGATCGCCGCGGTCAACAACTCGTTCGGCTTCGGCGGCCACAACGTCGCCGTCGCCTTCGTCACCCTCTAGAGGTCCGCGTCCGTGCGAGGTGCGCGGCCCCGCCGCGCACCCCCTGCCTCCGCGAGCCGTCGATCGCGGACCGCCGCCTGTCGGTCACTCTCGGAGCCACCCGAAAGGTGCCACCGTCCGAGCCATCACCGCAGGCCACCAAGTGAGGCCACCATCTGAGAAGGAGCGACCGTGACGATTCTCGACACCGGGGTGGTGACGCCCACTTCGGATCCGGAGGTCGCCGATCCGCGTGACCCCGTGGTGCGGTTGTCGGCGTTGTTCGACGAGGGCTCGCTGCGGCTGCTGGCGCCGGCAGACGACAGCGGCGTGCAGGCCGCACTCGGCCGGATCGAGGGAGTGCCGGTCGCGGCCTTCTGCTCCGACCCCCGGGTGCAGGGCGGAGCGATGGGGAGCAGGGGCTGCGAGCACATCGTGGCCGCCTACGACACCGCGGTCCGCGAGCGGGTGCCGATCATCGGCATCTGGCACTCCGGCGGCGCCCGCCTCGCCGAGGGGGTCGCCTCGCTGCACGCGGTCGGCACCGTGTTCGCCGCCATGACCCGCGCGAGCGGCGTGGTCCCGCAGATCTCGGTGGTGCTGGGCCCGGCCGCGGGCGGCGCCGCATACGGCCCGGCGCTCACCGACATCGTCATCCTCTCCGAGCAGGGCCGCATCTTCGTCACCGGCCCGCAGGTGGTGGAGTCGGTCACCGGCGAGAAGATCGACATGGCCGGGCTGGGCGGGCCCGAGCCGCACGCCCGCAAGTCCGGCGTGGTCCACGTGGTGACCCCCACCGACGCCGAGGCGCTGCTGCAGGCGCGCCGGCTCGCGGTGCTCCTCGGCCACCAGGGCCGGGTGCGCCTCGACGGCATCGAGGACACCGACCTCGGCGCGCTGCTGCCCGAGTCGTCCCGCCGCGCCTACGACGTGCACCCGATCGTCGACGGCCTGCTCGACGGCGGCCTCGCCGCCTCGGTCGAGCTGCACCCCAAGTGGGCGCCGAACATGGTCACGGTGCTCGGCCGGCTGGGCGGCCGCACGGTGGGCGTGCTCGCGAACAACCCGCTGCGGCTCGGCGGCTGCCTCGACTCCGCCTCCGCCGAGAAGGCCGCCCGGTTCGTCCGCATGTGCGACGCGTTCGGGGTTCCGCTCGTGGTGCTCGTGGACGTGCCCGGCTACCTGCCCGGCGTCGGCCAGGAGCACGGCGGCGTGGTGCGCCGCGGCGCCAAGCTGCTGCACGCGTTCGCCGAGGCCTCCGTGCCGCGGGTCACCGTGATCCTCCGCAAGGCGTACGGCGGGGCGTACATCGCGATGAACTCCCGCGCGCTCGGCGCCACCCGCGTGCTCGCCTGGCCCACCACCGAGGTGGCGGTGATGGGCGCGATCGCCGCGGTGCGCGTGCTGCACCGGCGGGAGCTCGCCGCGGTCCCCGAGGACCAGCGGCCCGCGCTCGAGCAGGAGCTCGCCGAGCGGCACCAGAAGGAGGCCGGCGGCCTGGAGAAGGCCCTCGCGCTCGGGGTCGTGGACGAGGTCATCAACCCGGCCAAGACCCGCAGCTCCGTCGCCCGGGTGCTCGCCCAGGCGACCCCGGCCCGCGGCAGCCACGGCAACATCCCCCTCTGACGGCGGCTCCGGCCGCCGGGCGACGGCCCCGCGGCGGGGTGCGCCGTGGCTCGGCGATGCGGGACGCCGCCCGCACGGGTGGGCGTCCCGCAGCCGTATGCCCGGCCGCGCGCTACCGCTCCCCGAGCCGCTCAAGCAGCCTGCGCCGCTCGTTCTCCAGCGTCTCCACCATGACCGTGATCTCGTTCTGCAGGGTGAGGGTGGAGGCGGCGTCCACCTGGTCGCCCGGCCCGTCGGGCCGGTTCTCCAGCAGGTCGCGCAGCTCGGCCAGCCTTTTGTCGATCTCTTCCAGGCGCGCGTGCGGGTCCTCGGGATCGGCGCCGCCGGCGCCCGCGCCCGGCGGGTCGCCGACGTCGGCGGGTCCTGCGGACGCCGGGCCCCGGTACGCCCGGACGCGCGCGTCATCGTTCTCAGAGTGCACAAAACGCCCCCTACCCGGGAAACCCACGGCGATACCGGGTCACCCGGCAGGCGGGCGCAGGCGTGACCAGGCCCCGGACGGGCCGCTCCGGGACTCCGCGCGTGACTACCCGGCCGCGTGCAGCCAGCGCACGGGAGCGCCGTCGCCCGCGTAGCGGAAGGGCTCCAGCTCCTCGTCCCACGGCTTGCCGAGGAGCCGCTCGAGCTCCTCCTCCAGCACCACCCGGCCCTGCGCGGCCCGCATCAGCGTGGTGCGCAGGCGATCCTCCGGCACCAGGATGTCGCCGTTCGCCCCGATCGTCGCGGTGAACGGGCCGAGAGACGGCGTGTAGGCATGCCGCGTGCCGTCCACGCCGGGCGAGGCGTCCTCGGTGATCTCGAAACGGATACGTTGCCAGCCCATCAGCGACGACGTGATCCTGGCGGCCGTACCCGGTTTACCCACCCACTCGGCCTGGGTCCGCACACATCCGGGCGCGGCAGGCTGGGGAGTCCACGTCAGGTCGACGGGCACGCCGAGAACGCCCGCGACCGCCCATTCGATGTGCGGACACAGCGCGGGCTGGGCCGAGTGGACATACAGCACGCCACGAGCAGACACCGGACCTCCCGATTTGACGAGGTTCGCCTTCCCCAACGTCCTCGCCACGAGATGATCACAAGTGACTGAACAGAGACTACCCTCCGTCGGCGGGCGGGCACCAGACCAAGTTCATATCGAATCGCAATTGACAAGTGTCGCCTCCGACACAACAGCGATCGGTGAACGCCACATACGAAGCGCGTTAATCCAGCACAACCCATATGTGAGCGGAGAAATCCGTACGCACCAGCGCTTTCCCCGAACCCGGCGGTCGCGGCGATTCCGGAGCGGTACAGTGCTCAGTCGGTGTTCACAGTGCGTCTTCCTCCCACCTCGCTCCGTAACGAATGATCGATAAAGAAACGCTCCCCCGGCTCCCCGTCGACCAGGCGGAGTGGAATGCGCTCGAGGCCGAGTTCGGCCCCCGGATGTGGGCGGTCGCCCGGGCCTTCGGGCTCAGCGCGGCCGACGCCGCCGACGCGGTCCAGGCCGCGTGGCTCCGGCTCGTCGAGAGCATCGACCGCATCCGCGACCCGGCGCGGATCGGCGCGTGGCTCGTCACCACCACCCGCCACGAGGCGCTGCTGCTGTGCCGCAAGGGCCGCGCGGTGACCCCCACCCACAGCCCGCCCGAGCCCGGCGAGGCCGACGCCGGCGACCCGGCCCTGGCGGTGCTCTCCGCCGACGAGGCGCGGCGGCTGTGGCGGGCCGTGGACGCGCTCGACGAGCCGTGCCGTACCCTGCTGCGCCTGCTCGTCACCGCCCCCGAGAGCGGCTACGCGCGGATCGCCGCACGGCTCGGGCTGCCGATCGGCAGCGTGGGGCCGATGCGGGGACGCTGCCTGGGCCGCCTGCGCAAGCTCGTGGAGGCCGAGCGATGAGCGAGTTCGACGAGGCCTACCTGCTCGCCGCGCTCCGCCTCGGCGCCGGGGTGGACCCCGCCCCGCTCGCGGTGTCCGCCGCGGCCCGCGCCGCGTACGCGCTGCTCCTGCCCGGCGCCGTCACCGCCCGCCCGGTGCCGGTGTCCCGGCCGGCCGGCGCCCGCTCCCCCGCCGAGCCCCGGCTGCACCGCTTCGCGGCGCCGGACGCCACCATCGACGTCGAGCTCACCCACGCCGACGGCCGGATCGACGTGGCCGGGCAGGTGACCGGCGGCCCCTGGGACGAGGGCCCCGGCCGGATCGAGATCCGCACCCTGCACGACCGGTGGGTCCGCTTCCCCACCGAGACCGGCCACTTCGCCGCCACCGGCCTGCCGGTCGGCTGGCTCAGCGTGGTCTGGTACCGCGCCGGCCTGCCCGCCGTCGCCACCCGCTGGATGAACACCCGCCGCCTCGACGAGGCCGACGACTGAGCCGCCGGGCCGGTACGGCACGGCGGCGCGGGCCACGGGTCCGCGCCGGCGGCGGGCAGCCCTCTGGAGGCAGACGATGGTCGCCGAGCACGCCGTGCCGGCCCCGCCGGGCGCGTCCCGCCGAGCCGAGGACGGCGGGCTCGTGCGCGCGGCCGAGGCGGCGGTCCGGGACTGTGGCGTGGACCCCCGCCGCGCCGACCGGGCCGCGCGCGGGGTGCTCGAGCAGGCGCTCGCCCGGGGCGACGCCGAGGCCGCGTGCGTGGCGCTGCGGGCGCTCGCGCTCGCCGCGCGCGAGCTCGGCGACCTGCGGCTGGCCGAGAGCCACCTGCGCCGGGCGATCCGGGCCGGGGCGGGCGTGCCGCGGCGGCTCGCCCAGGCGCGCATGTCGCTGGTGTCGGTGCGCACCGAGCTCGGCGACCCGGCGGGGGCGCTGCGCATCGCCGCGCTCGCCGAGGCCGATCTGCCGCCCGAGGAGTGGGCCGCGCTCGCCGTACAGCGGGCGATCGCCCTACTACGGCTCGGCCGGCACGGCGCGGCGGTGCGGCTGTGCGACCGGGCGCTCGCCGCACCCGAGGCGGACGCCGACCCGCGGCTGCGCTGCGCCGCGCTGCTCCACCGCGGGCTGGCCCGCACCTACCTGGGGGAACTCGCCGCCGGGGCCGAGGATCTGACCGCCTGCCGGCGGCGCGCGGCCACGGCCGGGCTCGGCCACCTCGCCGCGCTCGCCGAGGCGGGCCTGTCGTTCAACGCGGCGCGGCGCGGCGACATCCCCGCGGCGCTGGCGTTCTTCGCCGCGGCCGAGCGCGGCCTCGCCGGCCGCCCGGACCGGATCGCCGCGCTGCGCTGCGACCTCGCCGAGGCCCTCGTCGCGGCGCGGCTGCCGGGCGAGGCGAGGGCGCTGCTGCTCGCGGCCGTGCCCGAGCTGGAGGCGGCCGGGGCGCTCGTCCGCCTCGCCGAGGCGCGGCTGTTCCTCGCCCAGGCCGAGCTGCTCACCGGCGACCCGCACCAGGCGCTGCAGACCGCCCGCCTCGCCCGCGCCGAGCTCGCCGGGCAGGGGCGGGACGCCTGGCTCCCGCTCGCCGACGACGTCACCGTCCGCGCCCGCCTCGCGCTGGAGCCGGCGACGCCCGGCCTCCTCGCCGACGTGCTCGCCTGCGCCGACGCGCTGCGGGAGGCGGGCTGGGCCGCGGCCGACGCCGAGCTGCGGCGCACCGCCGCCCGGCTCGCCGCCGACCTCGGCGACCGCCGGACCGCCGGGCGGCTGCTCGACGAGGTGATCGCCACGCGGCGGCCGGGCCTCGGCCGGACCCACGCGCTCGCCGTGCACCACGCGGTGGCGCTGCGCCGGGCCCTCGCGGGCGACCGCGCCGGGGCGCTCGCCGCGGTCGAGGCCGGGCTGCGCGAGGTGGACGGCCGCGGCGTGCCCGTGCAGATCCGCGCGCACGCCGCCCGGCCGGCGGAGGAGCTCGCCGCGCTCGGGCTCGAGCTGGCGCTGCGCACCGGCGACGCCGCCACCGTGCTCGCGTGGGCGGAGCGGTGGCGGGCCTGCGTGCGCGGCGAGCAGCCCGGCGCGCTCCCCCTCGACCGGCTGCGCCACGCGCTCGGCGACGCCGCCCTCGTCGAGCTGGTACGGCACGGCGACGCCCTCGCCGCCGTCGTGGTCACCGGCCGGGGCTGCGCCATGCGGCCGCTCGGCTCCTACCGGGCCGCGGTGGAGGCGACCGTGCGGCTGCGCTACTGCCTGCGCCGCACCGGCCTGCGCGACGCCGGGCCGTCCGACGGGATCGCCCGGGAGGCCGCGGCGCTGGCCGCCCTGCTGCTCGGCCCGCTCGCCGCCGACCTCGCCCGCGGGCCGGTGGTGATCGTCCCCACCGGGGCGCTGCACACGCTGCCCTGGCCGGTGCTGCCGCCGCTGCGCGGCCGCCCCGTCTGCGTCGCGCCGAGTGCGGCCGCCTGGCTCTCCGCCGCCACGGCCGTCCCGCCCGGCCCGGCCGGGCGCGGCACGGTCGTCGCGGTCGCGGGCCCGGGCCTGGCGCACGCCGAGGCCGAGGTCGCGGCGGTGCTCGGCGCGCACCCGGGCGCGGCGCGGGTCCCGGCCCGGTCCGGCGCGGTGCTCGCGGCCCTGGCCGCCGCGGACGTCGCGCACCTCGCCGCGCACGGCATGTTCTGCGCGCACAGCCCGCTGCTGTCGAGCATCGCCCTCGACGACGGCCCGCTGCTCGCCTACGACCTGCTGCGTCTCGATCGCGTGCCCGGCCTGGTGGTGCTCTCGGCGTGCGACTCCGGCCTGGCGCACGCGCCCGCGGACGGCGCCCCGCTCGGCCTCGCCGGGACCTTCCTCGACCGCGGCGCCGCGTGCGTGGTGGCGGGCCTGGTGCCGGTGCGCGACGAGGACGCGCACGCGCTGATGACCGCGTTCCACCGGCTGCTCGCCGCGGGCGCCGCCCCGGCGGCGGCCCTCGCCGCCGCGGCCGAGGCCACGGGCGTGGCGGGCTTCGTCTGCCTCGGCGCGGGCTGGCCGGCCGCCCCGGTCACCGCGGCGGGCGCGGCGTGACCGTGCCCGTCGCCGGGCGCGCCGGGGTCACTCATCGCCGGTGGCGACCGGGCGCGACGGGTCGGTGATCCAGTCCGACCAGGAGCCGACGTACAGGGCGGCCTCCACCCCGGCGAGGTGGAGGGCGAGGACCTCGTGGGCGGCGGTGACGCCGGAGCCGCAGTAGGCGCCCACGTCCGCGCCCGGCACCGCGCCGAGCTCCGCGAACCGCCGCCGCAGCTCCTCCGGCGGCAGGAACCGGCCGGTGGCGTCGACGTTCCCGGTGGTGGGGGCGCAGCGGGCGCCGGGGATGTGGCCCGCGACCGGGTCGATCGGCTCGGTCTCGCCGCGGTACCGCTCCGGCGCCCGGGCGTCGAGCAGGACCTTCGTCTTCGCCGCGCCGTCGGCGTCGAGCAGCGGCATGCCGCCGGGCACCGCGGTGAAGTCGCCGGGCTCGACCTTCGGCACCTCGGTGGTGACCGGCAGGCCTGCCTCGGTCCACGCGCGCAGCCCGCCGTCGAGCACCCGCACGTCCCGGTGCCCGAAGTAGCGCAGCGTCCACCAGGCGCGCGCCGCGGCCGTCGCATCGGCGTCGTCGTACACGACCACCGGCCGCGATCCGCGCACGCCGAGCCGGCGCATCGCCGCCTGGAACGCCTCGGCCGTGGGCAGCGGGTGCCGCCCGCCCCGGCCGGGCGGCGCGGCGAGGTCCCGGTCCAGGTCGCAGAAGACCGCCCCGGGGATGTGCCCGGCGGCGTAGGCCTCGGCACCGGGCGGCCCGCCGAGCCGCCACCGCACGTCCAGCACGGTCACCTCGCCGAGCGCCGCGTCGAGCTCCGCGGGGGTGATCAGGGTGCTCATCTCGTGCTCACCTCCACCAGCGGGATGTACTGATCGTCGGCGGTGAGCGAGCCGTGCATGCCGACGAGCGCGGACTCGCGCGGCTCCTGCTGGGACGCGATCACCGCGCAGTCCCCGTACGGCACGGCGATCACGTCGCCGATCCGCCCGAGCCATTCCCGGCGCACGGCCGGCCCGAACCAGCCGGACTCGATCGCCTCCTCGCGGGTGACCACCCAGGCCCGGCCGGCGAGCTTCGCCCGCCAGGTCTCCAGCACCGCCGCGGCCGCGCCCGGCTCGGTGTACAGGTGGCGGGCCCGGGCGTCCCCGCCGAGCATCGCCACGCCCTCGCGCAGCTCGGGCACGAGGTCGAAGTCGACCCGGTCGGTGACGTTCACCATGCCGTGGTCGGCGGTGACGTACAGCGCCGAGCCGCCGGGCAGCGCCGCGGCGAGCCGCTCGGCGAGGCGGTCGACGATCGCGAGCTGCTCGCGCCACTCGGGGGTGTCCACCCCGGCGACGTGGCCCTGCAGGTCGAGGTCGCCGTAGTAGACGACGACGTAGGCGCGCTCGGCGGCGAGCTCCCGCCCGGCCGCGGCGACGAGGTCGTCCACGGTGTCCGCGCCGACGAAGCGCACGCCGCGGTACACCGCGCGGGTGAGCCCGGTGTGCTCGAACATGCTCGGGCCGACGTACACCGGCCGCACCCCGGCGGCCTCGGCCCGCTGGTAGACGGTCTGCGCGGGCTGCCAGGCGTCCGGGTCGATCTCCGGCCCGGCCGTGGTGGTCCACCGCAGGCTGTGCAGCATGCGCCCCTCACCGGGCACGGCGAGGCGCAGGCCGAGCATGCCGTGCTCGCCGGGCGCCAGTCCGGTGCCGAGCGTGCCGAGGCTGGTCGAGGTGGTGGCGGGGAACCCGGCGGTGAGCACGCGGCCCGGCTGCGCCGACAGGAACGGGGCGAGGTCGGCGTGGGCGCGCAGCAGCCGCTCGCCCAGCCCGTCGACGAGGAGCACGCAGACGCGCCGGGCCGGGGCGAGCCCCAGCGGGTTGGGCCCGCCGGCGCCGAGCGCCGCCAGCGCCGAGGCCGGCAGGTCGGCGAGCGACGCCGCGCCGTACGCGGGGATCAGGGGGACGGTCTCGTCGCCGTTCGGGGGAACCATGGCGCGAGACTACGGCACGGCGGGCGCGGTCGCCTCCGACAGCGCCTTGGCGAAGTTCAGCACCTGGGCCACGGCCTCCGGGCCGTCCGCCGCCTCGCTCACCCGCAGCTGCAGGTCGTCGCAGGTGATCGCGCCGGTGTAGCCGTGGTCGGCCTCGCAGTTCTCGTCACCGCAGGTGGCCGGCTCCAGGTCGATGTGCGAGATGGCACCCCAGCCGATCGACAGCGTCACCTCCGAGGGCGGAACCCCGGGCACGTAGGCCGCCGGGTCGGGGACGAGCCGCGTGACCGCCACCGACCGGATGCGGCTGAGCGGGATCGCCTCGGTGGTCGTGGACGCGTGCGGGGTCGGCACGCCCTCGGCCGGCGGATGCTCGTCGGTGTGACAGACCAGCAGCCGCGTGGGCGAGAGCACGACCACGGTGATGTGCCTGCGCACCTCCATGGCCGGATCGAAGGTCGCCTCGTGGTGCACCACGTAGGAGACGACCGGTTCCTTGCCCAGCGCGGACTCGACGGCGTCGGCGACGAGGTCGGGATAGTAGCCGCTGTGCTCGATGGCCTCGCGCAGCCCCGCGGCCGAGACTCGGGTTTCCCTCATGGCATCCATCCTGCCCTGTACCACCGGGCTCTTTCACCTCGCCGCCCGGTTGTCGCCGGCCGTGCCGCGGCGGCGGCCCGCCACCTGCGGATCCGCCGCGCGGCGCGGGTCAGCGCAGGCGGCGCGGGCCGTGGTCGGGCCGCGGGCCGACCGGCCGGCGCAGCACCCCGCGCGCCCCGAGCACGGCCACCCCGGACTCGCCCACCAGCACCGGGTCGAGGTCGAGCCGGGCGACCTCGGGGAACCGGTCGGCGAGCAGCCCGACGCGGACGAGCAGCTCCTCCAGCGCGCCGACGGCCATCGGCGGGTACCCGTACCCGCCGAGCAGCAGCGGGGCCGCGCGCAGCGACCGCACCATCGCGGCCGCGTCCGCCGCGGTGAGCGGGGCGAGCCGGTACGCCTCGTCGCCGATCAGCCGCGCGGTGACGTCGCCGAGCCCGAAGCTCACCACCGAGCCGAACGCGGGGTCGTCGATCACCCGGATCACGGTGGCGAGCGCGGGGTGCGGAGCCATGTGCTGGACCACGAGCGTGCGGTCCTTCCCGAGCCGCCCGGACAGGTCGGCGTAGGCGGCGCGCACCGCCTCGGGGGTGACGAGCCCCACCCGGACCGTGCCCATCCGGCGGGCGTCCTCCGGGTCGGCCGACTTGAGCACGACCGGCCAGCCGTGCCGCTCGGCGGCGGCCACCGCCTCCTCCGGCGAGCGCACCTCGGTCACCGGCCACACCTCGATGCCGTACCGGGCGAGCAGCGCGGCGCCGTCGAACTCGGCCTCGTCCCGCCCGGCGAGCTCGCGCTCGATCACCTCGCGGGCCCCGGCCACGTCGATGCCGCCGAGGTCGGGGATGCGGCCGGGCGGCTGCTCGCGCCACCGGGCGTACCGGACCACGTGGGCGAGCGCGCGCACCGCCTCCTCCGGCGCCGGGTAGGACGGGATCGAGCCCCGGCCGGGGTCGGCCGCGCCCTGCCCCGGGTCGCCGGGCTCGGCACGCAGCGGCGCGGGCAGGCCGAGCTCGCCGCGGAACGTGGCGAGCACCGGCTTGCCCGAGTCGCGGGCCGCCTCCCGCAGCGCGGCCGCCACCCCCTCGTCGTCGCCGGGGATCGGCGGCATGTAGATCGCCACCAGCGCGTCGACCTCGGCGAGCACCCCCGGCAGGGCCGCGCGGTAGTCGTCCGCGCCGGCCATCGCGCCGAGGTTGACCGGCGGCCGCGGCTCCAGCCCGGCGGCCGTGCAGGCGTCCACGGCGAGCCGGGACAGCGCGTCGGAGTTGCTCACCACGCCCACCCGCGGCCCGGCCGGCAGCGGCTGGTGGGCGAGCAGCTGGGCCACGTCGAACAGCTGGGTCAGGTCCCCCACCCGGATCACCCCGGCGTGCTCGAACAGCGAGCTGAGCGCGGTGTCCGGGAGGGTGAGCGCGGGCGCGGCGTGCCCCGCCGGCACCCCTGCCGCGCCGCTCTTCACCAGCACGATCGGCTTGCTGCGGGAGATCCGGCGGGCGAGCCGGGCGAACTTCCGCGGGTTGCCCAGCGACTCCAGGTAGAGGAGGATCACCTCGGTCGCCGGGTCCTCCTCCCAGTACTGCAGCAGGTCGTTGCCGGACACGTCGGCCCGGTTGCCCGCGGAGACGAACGTGGAGATGCCCATGCCGCGCTGGGCCACCCGCTGCAGCAGCGCGGTGCCGAGCGCGCCGGACTGGCTGAAGAACCCGACCCGGCCGCGGCCCGGCATGGTCGCGGCGAGGGTGGCGTTGAGCCGTACCGCGGGGTCGGTGTTGGCGATGCCGAGGCAGTTGGGCCCGACCACGCGCATGCCGTGGGCCCGGGCGATGCGCACCAGCTCGTCCTGCCGGGCCCGGCCCTCCGGCCCGGTCTCGCCGAACCCGGAGGAGACCACCACGAGCCCGTGCACGCCCTTGCGCGCGCACTCCTCGACGAGCTCGAGCACGCTCTCCGCCGGTACGGCGAGCACGGCGAGGTCCACCTTCTCGTCGATCTCCGAGACGCTGCGGTACGCCCGCACCCCGGCGACCGCGCGCACGTGCCGGTGCACCGGGTAGACCGGCCCGGTGAAGTCGGCGGCGAGCAGGTTGCGCAGCACGGTCTGGCCGACCCCGCCCGGCTCCCGCCCGGCGCCGATCACCGCCACCGACTCGGGCGTGAGCAGCCGCTTGATCGACCGCGACTCGGCGACGTGCTCCCGGGCGGCGATCACCTCGCGGGCGGTCTCGGTGAGGCTCAGATCGAGCGTCATGCGCACCACGCCGTCGGAGAAGGTGCTCTCCGCGGTGTACCCGGCCTGCCGGAACACCGCGAGCATGCGGTGGTTCGCGGGCAGCACGTCGGCGATGAACCGGGTGATGCCGCGCTCCCGGGCCGCGGCCCCGAGGTGCTCGAGCAGGACCGAGCCGACGCCGCGGCCCTGGTGGGCGTCCTCGACGAGGAAGGCCACCTCGGCGGTGTCGCCCGCCTCGTCCTCGCCCTCGCCGCGGAGCCGGTCGTACCGGGTGACGCCCACCATCTCAGCTCCGATCGTTGCGATCAGGGCGACCCGGTCGTCGTAGTCGACGTGGGTGAAGAAGTGCACCTCGCGGTCGGTCAGCCGCGGCCGCGGCCCGAAGAACCGGAAGTAGATCGACTGTTCCGACAGCCGCGAATAGAACGCGCGGAGCAGGTCGGCGTCGTCGGGACGGATCGGCCGGATGTGCGCCGTCCCGCCGTCGGCGAGGACGACGTCGGCCTCCCAATGGGCCGGATACTCGTACGCCACACGCGACATGCTAGTTGTGACCGATTTTCCAGTACGTTGCCGCAAATCGCCGGGTTGGACAACGCTTGTGCATCGAAGCCCCGGCCGCATCGGATCTCAGCCCCACAGCTCAGCCGGAAACTGTTAGGTTTTCGACGTCAGCCTTCTCCTCCACGCAGGCACACTCCACGCAGGCACACAAGGTGGTGACATCATGACTCGGGTGGTGGTGGTGGGCGATCTGATGACCGATGCGGTCGCTCGGGCGCGCTACCCACTGGCACGGGCCAGCGACACCCCCGCCGTCGTCACGATGCACGGAGGTGGCTCGGGGGCCAACATCGCCTCCTGGCTCGCGGTCGAGGGCACCGAGGTGGCGTTCGTGGGCCGGCGCGGCGCCGACATCACGGGCCGAAACCGGGACATGGAGCTCATGGGCTACGGCGTGGACGCCCGGCTCGTCATGGACCCCGACCGCCCCACCGGCACCTGCGTGGTGCTCGTCACCCACAAGGGCGAGCGCACCATGCTCTCCGACCCCGGGGCGAACGCCGCCCTCACCCCCGACGACCTGCCTCGTGACCTGTTCACCCCCGGCGCGCACCTCCACCTGTCCGGCTACACGCTGCTCAACGAGGGGTCCCGCAACGCGGGCCTGGCCGCCCTCGAGATCGCCCGGCGCGCGCAGATGACCATCTCCGTGGACTGCGCCTCGGCCGCGCCGCTGGAGCGCACCGGCGCCGAGCCGTTCCTGGAGTGGACGCAGGGCGTCAAGCTGCTGTTCGCCAACGCCGACCAGGCGCGCGTGCTCACCGGCCGGGACGACCCCGACGCCGCGGCGAAGGTGCTCACCGCGTGGTTCTCCCAGGTCGTGATCAAGCTCGGCCCGGACGGCTCGATGTGGTGCGGCGGCAACCGGTCCGAGCCGGTCAAGGTCCCGGCCGAGCCGATCGAGCGCGTGGTGGACGGGACCGGCGCGGGCGACGCGTTCACCGCCGGATTCCTGCCGGCCTGGCTCGAGGGCAAGCCGCCGGCCGAGGCGCTCGCCGCGGGCAACCGGCTCGCCGCCAAGGCGCTCGGCATCCTCGGCGCCCGCCCCCGGCTCTGACCGCGGGCCGCCCCCGGGCGGCGACCCACCGGGGCGGCGCCTGATCCATAGGCGCCTGATCCATTACGGCGGGGCGGCGTCCCCCGCGGATCGCTGGTGTACGGCGCGGCCGCCGTACCCTTCCGCCGGGCGCCGGGCCGGCGGCGGCGCACGGCCGGCCGCAGGGCGCCGAGCCCGGCACGGACCGGGCCGGGGACACGGCAGAATGTTCGACATGGCCCGACGAACCACCACCCCGCCGCCGGACGAGGACTTCGAGGAGCGCATCGTCGACGTCGACGTGTCGGCGGAGATGCGCACGAGCTTCCTCGAGTACGCGTACTCGGTCATCTACCAGCGCGCCCTGCCGGACGCCCGCGACGGCCTCAAGCCGGTGCAGCGGCGCATCCTGTACGCGATGAACGACATGAACCTGCGGCCCGACCGCGGTCATGTCAAGTCCTCCCGGGTGGTCGGCGAGGTGATGGGCAAGCTCCATCCGCACGGCGACTCGGCGATCTACGACGCCCTGGTCCGCATGGCGCAGGGCTTCTCCATGCGGCTGCCGCTCATCGACGGGCACGGCAACTTCGGCTCGCCGGACGACGCGCCCGCCGCGATGCGGTACACCGAGGCCCGGCTCGCCCCGGCCGCCATGCTCATGGTCGAGTCGATCGACGAGGAGACGGTCGACTTCCGGCCGAACTACGACGGGCAGGAGGTCGAGCCCGAGGTCCTCCCGTCGGCCTTCCCCAACCTCCTCGTCAACGGCGCCACCGGCATCGCGGTCGGCATGGCGACGAACATGGCGCCGCACAACCTCGGCGAGGTCATCGCCGCGGCCCGGCACCTGCTCAAGCACCCGGACGCCACCCTCGACGACCTGATGCGGTTCGTCCCGGGCCCGGACCTGCCGACCGGCGGCATCATCATCGGGCTCGACGGCATCCGCGACGCCTACGAGCGCGGGCGCGGCACCTTCCGCATGCGGGCCAAGGCGGTCATCGAGAACATCACCGCGCGGCGCAAGGGCATCATCGTCACTGAGCTCCCGTTCAACGTCGGGCCGGAGCGGGTGGTCGCGAAGATCAAGGAGCTCGTCCAGGCGAAGAAGCTGCAGGGCATCGCCGACCTGAAGGACCTCACCGACCGCCACAAGGGCCTGCGGCTGGTGATCGAGGTCAAGAACGGCTTCAACCCGGAGGCGGTGCTGGAGGAGCTCTACCGGCTCACGCCGATGGAGGAGACCTTCGGCATCAACAACGTCGCCCTCGTCGACGGCGAGCCCCGCACGCTCGGGCTGCGCGAGCTGCTCCAGGTCTACATCGACCACCGCATCGAGGTGGTGCGCCGCCGTTCGGAGTACCGGCGGCGGCGCCGCCAGGAGCGGCTGCACCTCGTCGACGGCCTCATCATCGCGCTGCTCAACATCGACGAGGTGATCCGGGTGATCCGTGAGTCGGACGACTCGGCCCAGGCGCGCACCCGGCTGATGGAGACGTTCGGCCTGAGCGAGGCCCAGGCGGTCTACATCCTCGACACGCCGCTGCGCCGCCTCACCCGGTACGACCGGCTCGAGCTGGAGCAGGAGAAGGAGCGGCTCACCCGCGAGATCGCCGAGCTCACCGAGATCCTCTCCGCGGAGCGGAAGCTGCGCCAGGTGGTGTCGAAGGAGCTCGGCGAGGTCGCGAAAAAGTACGGCACGCCGCGCCGTACCGTGCTGGTGGAGTCGTCCGGGGTGACCGCGGCGGGCGCGATCCCGCTCGAGGTCGCCGACGACCCGTGCCTGGTGCTGCTGTCGGCCGACGGCCTGCTCGCCCGCACCAAGGACGCCACGCCGCTCGCCGCCTCGGCCGAGCGGGTCCCGCACGACGTGCTCGCCGCCGTGGTCCCGGCGACGGCGCGCGGCGACGTCGCGGTGATCACCTCACGGGGCCGGGCGCTGCGGGTGCCCGTGCTCGACCTCACCGTGCTGCCGCCGAACCCGGGCCCGCCGTCGCTCGCCGGCGGCCACCCGATCTCGGAGTACGTCTCGCTGGAGCCCGGCGAGACCGTGGTGGGGTTGGGCTCGCTCCGCCCGGACGGCCCGGGCCTCGCGCTCGCCACCGCGCAGGGCGTGGTGAAGCGGGTGGTGCCCGACTACCCGGCGAACCGGGACGAGTTCGAGGTGATCGGCCTGAAGGAGGGCGACTCGGTGGTGCGCGCGGTCGCGCTCCCCGCCGAGGACCACGACCTGGTGTTCATCACCTCGAACGCCCAGCTGCTGCGCTTCCCCGCCTCCCTCGTCCGCCCGCAGGGCCGCCCGGCCGGCGGCGTGGCGGGCATCCGCCTCGACCCCGGGGCGAAGGTGATCTGGTTCGGCGCCGTGGACCCGTCGGCCGAGGCGCGCGTGGTCACCGTCGCCGGTCCCGCCGGCCCGCCCGACACGCTCACCGGGGAGGTACGGACCTCGGTCAAGGTGTCCGACTACGCCGTCTTCCCGCCGAAGGGCCGCGCCACCGGCGGGGTGCGCGCCCACCGCTTCCTCAAGGGCGAGGACGTGCTGCTGCACGCCTGGGCCGGGCCCGCCCCGGTGAAGGCGGTCGCCGCGGACGGCGAGCCGGTCGAGCTCCCGGCTGAGCTCGGCCGCCGCGACGGCTCCGGTACGGCCCTGCCGCGGCCGATCGCGGCGATCGGCGGCGCGATCGGCACCACGCCGTTCCCCGGGTTCGCGCCCGCGGCCTCCGGCGGCGAGGGCGACGACGGCGCGTCCGCCTAGCGGCCCCGCCGTACCGCGGTGCGCGGGGCCGGGCGGGGCCGCCGGCACCGGGCCGGGACGGGGAAAGCCGATGTCTCGCGGCGGCGGTTGACAGAATGGGCGGCATGGCCGTCAATTCGTTCATGGTGCCGCTGGGCACCCCCGCACCGGACTTCGACCTGCCCTCGATCGACGGCGGACGGGTCTCGCTCTCCGACCTCAAGGGCGCGCCCGCCGTGCTGGTGATGTTCCTGTCGAACCACTGCCCGTACGTGCGGCGGGTGGAGCAGGGCATCGCCGCGTTCGCCCGGGACTACCAGGGGCGGGTTGCGACGGTGGCGATCTGCAGCAACGACGTCACCAACTATCCGGACGACGCCGCCCCGCACCTCGCCGAGCAGGCGAAGCGGGCCGGGTTCACCTTCCCCTACCTGGTGGACGAGACCCAGGAGGTCGCCAAGGCCTACCGGGCGGCGTGCACGCCGGACTTCTTCCTCTACGACCGGGACCTGCGCCTGGTGTACCGGGGGCAGCTCGACGACGCGCGGCCCGGCAACGACCTGCCGGTCACCGGCGCCTCGCTGCGGGCCGCGGCCGACGCGGTGCTCGCGGGCCGGCCGCCGATCGACCCGCAGTACCCGAGCGTGGGCTGTAGCATCAAGTGGCGGCCGGGCAACGAGCCCGAGTGATCGGCGGCCCGGGCGGGCCGGGCCACCGACGGTCCGGCCGTCCGCCGCGGCGCGCGGTACGGCGCCGCCGGTCGGGGCGGCCGGGTGGGGGTGGGCCCCCGGTGGTGGTGGCCCACCCGCCGTCGGTACGCGACGAGGGTCACGACGGGCTCGTCTCGGGACCCTCCGGACCCGGCTCCATGGTCTCCTCGGGCGTCGCCTCCGGGCTCTCCTCGCCGCCCGGGGTCTCGCCCGGCGCGGGCATGACGTCGCCGGTCTCGGCGTCGACCGCGACCTCGCGGGTCTCGCCCTGCTCGTCGGCGACCTCACCCTTCCAGACGGCCTTGCCGCTGTCCTCCTCGGTCTCGAGCTCGAGCTTGGTGAGCCGGCCGCCGGGCACCTCGCCGAGGATCTTCTCCGCCGCCTGCGCGTAGTCGATCTTGGCGGCCGCGACGAGCTCCTGCGTCTTGGCCTTATCGACGTCCGGCTTCGGGGAGGGCGATGCCGTCACCTGCGCGGTCTCGGCGTCGATCTTCATGGCCTGCGCCGTGCCGTCCTCGCCGGCGACGGTCACGTCCCAGACCTTGCCGTCGTCGTCGGCGTCCATCGCGATGATGGTGCCGCCCGGCACGGCCTCCGTCGCGGCCTGGCCCACCCGCTCGATGTCCGCGAGGCCCTCAGGCGTGGCCGTGCCCGGGGATTCCGTGCCCGTCGCCGTCGGCTCGGGCGTCAGCCCCGGCGACGCGGTGTCCAGGCCGGGCGTCTCGGTCGCCGCGACGTTCTCCAGCTGCTGGGAGCCGCCACCGCACCCGGTCGCCAGCGCGGCGAGCGCGAGTGCGGCGAACAGCTTCCGCCCCCGATGTTGAGACATCGTTCCCCCCTGTCACGGTTGTCTCACGGTGAGTGAGCTACCCCGACAGGACTGGACCAATCACCCGGATGACCACTGTTCGCCCGTTTCCCGGCAAGGGTGGGTCAGGCGTCGATGTTGTCGCGGTCGACCTCGGCGGCGTTCTTTACGATGAACTCGCGGCGGGGGGCCACCTCGCTCCCCATGAGCAGGTCGAAGATGCGCTCCGCCTCCTCGGCGTCCTCGATCCGCACGCGGCGCAGCACGCGGTGCCGGGGGTCCATCGTGGTCTCCGCGAGCTGGTCGGCGTCCATCTCACCGAGGCCCTTGTACCGCTGGACCGGCTCCTTCCACCGCCGCCCCCGCCGCTCCAGGTCGGCGAGCACCCGGTGCAGCTCGGCGTCCGAGTAGGTGTAGATGTACCGCTGGCCGCCGCGCGGCGGGTTGAGGATCTCGATGCGGTGCAGCGGCGGCACCGCGGCGAACACCCGGCCGGCCTCGATCATCGGCCGCATGTACCGGTGGAACAGCGTGAGCAGCAGGCAGCGGATGTGCGCGCCGTCCACGTCGGCGTCCGCCATCAGGATGATCTTGCCGTACCGGGCCTGGGAGATGTCGAAGCTCCGGCCCGAGCCCGCGCCGACCACCTGGATGATCGCGGCACACTCGGCGTTCTTCAGCATGTCGGCCATGGAGGCCTTCTGCACGTTGAGGATCTTGCCGCGGATCGGCAGCAGGGCCTGGAACTCGCTGTTGCGCGCGAACTTCGCGGTGCCGAGCGCCGAGTCGCCCTCGACGATGAACAGCTCGCTGCGGTCGACGTCGTCGCTGCGGCAGTCGAGCAGCTTCGCGGGCAGCGCCGAGCTCTCCAGCGCGTTCTTGCGGCGCAGGTTGTCGCGCTGCTCCCGGGCCGCGATGCGGGCCTTCGCCGCGGCCACGATCTTCTCGAGCACGGCGCGCAGCTGCTGCCGCCGGGCCCGCTTGGTGGTGGCGAACGCGGCCTTCAGCTCCCGGCTCACCACGTGGGAGACGATCCGGGTGGCGGCGGAGGTGCCGAGCACCTCCTTGGTCTGGCCCTCGAACTGCGGCTCGGGCACCCGGACGGCGACCACGGCGGTGAGGCCCTCGAGGATGTCCTCCTTCAGCACCGGGTCGTCGCCGTTGCGCAGCAGCCGGGACTCGCGCAGCTGCTCGTTGATCGTGCGCACCAGGGCGCGCTCGAAGCCGGTCACGTGGGTGCCGCCCTTGTGGGTGGCGATCACGTTGACGAACGAGCGCACCGTGGTGTCGTAGCCCTTGCCCCAGCGCAGCGCCACGTCGACGGTGAGCTCGCGCTCCACCTCGGTGGTGGTCATGTGGCCCTGCTCGTCGAGCACGGGCACGGTCTCGTGGAAGTGGCCGACGCCCTGCAGCCGCAGCACGTCGCAGATCGCCTCGTCGCGGGCGAGGAACTCGCAGAACTCGGCGATGCCGCCGTCGAACCGGAACTCCTCCTCGACCGGCTCCTCGCCGCGCGAGTCGCGCACGAGGATGGTGAGGCCGGGCACGAGGAACGCGGTCTGCCGAGCCCGCTCGTGGATCTCCTCGAGCGAGACCTGCGCGTCGGGCAGGAAGATCTGCTTGTCCGCCCACCACCGCACCCGGGTGCCGGTGCGGCCGTCGGGCACCGGCCCGCCGTCGCGCAGCCCGGACTTCTTCTTGAACCTGGCGGTGGGGCCGTCGCCGTCGAACACGCCGGGCACGCCGCGGCGGAAGCTGATCAGGTGGGTGCGGCCGTCCCGGTCGACCTCGACGTCGAGCCGGGAGGAGAGGGCGTTGACGACCGAGGCGCCGACGCCGTGCAGGCCGCCGGACGCGGTGTAGGAGCCGCCGCCGAACTTGCCGCCGGCGTGCAGCTTGGTGTAGACGAGCTCGACGCCCGGCAGGCCGCTTCTGGGCTCGATGTCGACCGGGATGCCGCGGCCGTCGTCGCGGACCTCGATGGAGCCGTCGGCGTGCAGCTCCACCTCGATGCGCCGGCAGTAGCCCGCGAGCGCCTCGTCGACCGCGTTGTCCACGATCTCCCAGAGGCAGTGCATGAGACCACGGCTGTCGGTGGAGCCGATGTACATTCCCGGGCGCTTGCGGACGGCCTCGAGGCCCTCCAGCACCGATAGGTGGCGGGCCGTGTACCCCGCCGCATCGGCGGCCCGCGCCGGGGCCGTGCTGACTGCGGTCACACCCACTCCCACTCCGTGGCTCCCACTCCGTGGCCGGGACGCCGCCGCGGCCGGCTCCGCGGGCCGCGTTCCACCGCCGTCCCCGGCATCGAACATATGTGCGTAGCTTATCGTTGTTGTCGTCTCGCCGCGTACAAGCTTGCCAGCACACCACGGAAACGCGTGATCCGGGGAGCGTTCCTCGTCACTTTTCACCGCATTCCGCTCTGGGCGTAGCGCAGGCGTGATTGGGAACGTCCCGGCGCGGTTAGATGTTGTTGCAAGTGACTGACGCCGAGTCCCCCACGGCAGTGGGGAATGACCCGAAAGGCGATACGTGACTGGAGCTCTTGCCCCCACCAAGCCGCTGACGGCGCTTGACCGGTGCGACCGTTGCGGCGCCCAGGCGTACATTCGCGCGATCCTGCCGGTCGGCGGTGAGCTGCTGTTCTGCGCTCACCACGGACGTCAGCACGCTGCGGCGCTCCGCGCCAAGGGCGCCGAGATCCAGGACGAGTCGGCCCGGCTGCACGAGACGTCGTCCACGAGCGGCAAGCGTTAACCGACCGGCGGCGCGGTCGGGCCGCCGCCCGGCCGGCCGTCCGCAGTGACGCCTCGCGTCCGGTCACGCCCGGCGTGAGCGGGGCGCGGGGCGTGTTCTCCCGGCGAGGACCGATGGGGTGACCCGGCGGTCCTCGTGGGCGTACCCGGACACCGGAACCGACCCCGGCCGGTTCCCCGTCCCGCGGTGCGCGCGCCACCCCCGGCGCGACCCGGTGGTACGGCGTGCGTGCGCGATGGCGGGGACGCCTTCCCCGTTCCCCGGCCGGGCGGAACACCGGCGAAGGCTCTCAGTGGCCCTGTGAGCGCCGGTGGACCCGGTGTCGGGTTCTTCCCCTCTTTCCCTGACGTACGGCCGTACACGGCCGTCTGCGGCCTTCTCAGGGATCCCAGAGGCACGCCCAGGCATCGGAGGCCTCACCTTCCCCGCCGACCGGCACGCCCGGCCGTCGTGCCGCCCCGCCGCCCGGAACCGTCCTGAGCCCGAGCGGGCATCCGGCCTGCGGCCCGGCGGGCGCCGTCCCGCGGCGGCCCGTGATCCCGGTTTCGACCGTTCCACCCGCACCGCCGCGACCGGCGGCGGCCGCCGGTGATGACGAGGCGTATCCGTATCGTCCCGCAGCGTGTCCGATCGTGGGCATGCGGCGGCACCGGACACCCGTGTGCCGCCATCGGAGTGGGAGGGCGCCGAACGACCGGCCCGGCACCACGCCGGTGGCGGGTGCCGAGCCGGGACGGCGAACTAGTCGAGGTAGTCGCGCAGCACCTGCGAACGCGACGGGTGGCGCAGCTTCGACATGGTCTTCGACTCGATCTGCCGGATGCGCTCGCGGGTCACGCCGTAGACCTTGCCGATCTCGTCCAGCGTCTTCGGCTGGCCGTCGGTGAGGCCGAAGCGCATCGAGACCACGCCCGCCTCGCGCTCCGACAGCGTGTCGAGCACCGAGTGGAGCTGCTCCTGGAGCAGGGTGAAGCTCACCGCGTCCGCCGGCACGATCGCCTCGGAGTCCTCGATGAGGTCGCCGAACTCGCTGTCGCCCTCCTCGCCGAGCGGAGTGTGCAGCGAGATCGGCTCGCGGCCGTACTTCTGGACCTCGACGACCTTCTCCGGGGTCATGTCGAGCTCCTTGGCGAGCTCCTCCGGAGTCGGCTCGCGGCCGAGGTCCTGCAGCATCTGCCGCTGCACCCGGGCGAGCTTGTTGATCACCTCGACCATGTGCACCGGGATGCGGATGGTGCGCGCCTGGTCGGCCATGGCCCGGGTGATCGCCTGCCGGATCCACCACGTGGCGTAGGTGGAGAACTTGTAGCCCTTGGTGTAGTCGAACTTCTCCACCGCGCGGATGAGGCCGAGGTTGCCCTCCTGGATCAGGTCCAGGAAGAGCATGCCGCGGCCCGTGTACCGCTTCGCGAGCGACACCACGAGGCGGAGGTTCGCCTCCAGCAGGTGGTTCTTCGCCCGGCGGCCGTCCTCCGCGATCCACTCCAGCTCGGCCTTGACGTCCGGCGGGAGCTTGTCGCCCTCCTTGTTGAGCTGCTCCTCGGCGAACAGACCGGCCTCGATCCGTTTGGCGAGCTCGACCTCCTGCTCGGCGTTGAGCAGCGGGACCTTGCCGATCTGCTTGAGGTAGTCCTTCACCGGGTCGGCGGTGGCACCGGCCGCGGCGACCTGGGCGGAGGGCGCGTCGTCATCGTCGTCGGACAGGATGAGGACCTCCTCGTCGTCGGGGTCCTCCTCCTTCGACGCCTTCGGCTCGTCGTCCTCGTCCTCGTCGAGGTCGAGGTCGACGTCCACGTCCTCCACGACGTCGTCCAGGTCGAGGTCCGCGTCGAGGTCGAGGTCGGTGTCAAGGTCGAGGTCGACCTCGTCCTCGGGCAGGTCGAGCGCGGGCTTGGCGTCGATCTTCGCGGCGGCCGGAGTGGTCTCGGACTTCTTCCGCGACCGGGTCGTGGACGACTTCTCCGTCGTCTTCTTCGCGGTCTCCTTCTTCGTCGTCGACTTCGCGGTCGACTTGGAGGCCGACTTCGCGGTGGACTTCGCGGAGGTCGACCTCGTCGACTTCGCCGACGACTTCGTCGACTTGGCCGCCGACTTGGTGCCGGAGGCGGACTCCGCGTCGCTCACCACCGCGGTGACCGTGTCGGACTGCTCCTTGGCGGTCGCCGCGGCGGTCTTCGACCGCCTCGTGGACGTGGTGGACCGACGCTTGCTCGAGCTCCGCGACCGCTTGGGCGCGGCGGCGTCGGCGGCGGTCACCACGACGGTCACACCCTCCTTGCTGAGGTTGCGGAGGAACTGAGCGGCGTGCGACAGCGGGATGTCCGCCTCCTCGAAGGCCTTACGAACATCCTCAGACTCGAGGAAACCCTGCGAGCGCCCACGCTCGATCAGTCGCTGAATGACGGGCTCGTTCAGCTCTGTTGGCTTCGAGCGAGTCGAACTTGCAGGCGACACGAACACCTCTCGAACAACGCATGGCGAAGATGGACCCAGGTGGTGAGGCCGCTCGAACCGCGACGCACCTGCTCAGCATTCTGGCACGACACCCCGCGTGGCACGGCCGCCTCCCGTCGGTTGTCATCCACCCTAGGCCGAGAGAGGCAGTAGTGCGTACGCGACCGGGTCACCGATACCCGAAAGCAACCGTTATGACTGTTTCATTCAGTCACTCTTCGTGGTCGGAGGGACATGAATGGCCAACACCGTTACGTCATCGTCCTGTTCATACCCCGCCAACATGCGATCCACCAGGAAGTCGAGGAGCATGTGCGGGTTGGTGACAACTTCAGGTGGAGCTTCGGTAACGACTGAGCAAAGTTCGGCGAGACCCGCGTCCAACCCGCGCTTGCGGTTCTCGACGAGCCCGTCCGAGTAGAGAACCGCGGTGTGGCCGGGCGGCACCGAGAACCGGAACTGGCGGCGGCTCGTGGGCAGCCCCAGCGGCGTGCCCGCCTCCGCGTCGCACAGCATCGGCGTGCCCTGCGGGGAGACGAGCAGCGGCGGCGGATGACCGGCGAGGGCGAGCGTGCCCTCCCCGGTGCCCGGCTCGACGATCATGTAGGCGAGGGTCGTGACCTGCTCTTCCTCCTCGGTCGCCTCGAACACCCGGTCCAGGCCGGTGAGCACCGCGGCGGGCGGCGGGTTGGTGAGCGCGAGCGCGCGCACCGCGTTGCGGATCCGGCCCATGCCCGCGGCGGCCTTCACGCCCTTGCCCATCACGTCGCCGACGACGGCCGCCACCCGGCCGTCCTGCAGCACGAACGCGTCGTACCAGTCGCCGCCGACCTGCACGTGGCGGCTGCCGGAGCGGAACCGCTGCGCGAGCATCAGGCCCTTCACCACCGGCAGGCGGTCGGGCAGCAGGCTGCGCTGGAGCGTCTCGGCCGTGGAGTGCTCGCGCTCGAACAGCGTCGCCCGCTCCACCGCGAGCGCGCACTGGCCGGCGAGCGCCTCGAGGAAGACCCCGTCCTCCGGGGAGATCTTCTGGGTCCGGGTGAACGAGAACCGCAGCGCGCCCAGCGCCCGCCCGGCGGCGAGCAGCGGCAGGCCCACCCAGGCGCGCTCGTCGCTGGCGAGCACCGCCTTGATCACGCTCTCGTCGGCGCCCGCGTCGGCGAGCTGCTGGCGCAGGTGCTCCGGCGACTCGGCGAACACCGGGCGGCGGCTGTTCACCGCCATGGTGAGCACGTTCGTGTGGTCGAGCGGGATCTCATCCCCGGAGATGCCCTGCAGGTCGGGGATGCCGCCGCCGTTGATCAGGCGCAGCGCGCCGCGGTCCGCGTCGAGCAGCGCGACCGCCGACCGGTCGGCGGCGAGCGCGGTACGGCCCACGTCGATGATCACCTGCACGACCTGCTCCACCGTGAGCGCCTCGGCGAGCATCGCGGTCGCGCCCTGCAGCCGGGCGGTGCGCAGCGCCGCCGCGCCGAGCTGGTCGGTGAGCCTGCCGCGCATCTCCTCGGCCTCGCGCTGCGCGGTGACGTCGGTGTTGGCGCCCACCCACTCGACGACCCTGCCGTTCCGCACGATCGGCACCGCCCGCACCTCGAAGTAGCGGTAGCCGCTCGCCCGGGTGCGCACCCGGTAGCTCCACTCGAACATCGTGCGGCCGCGCAGCGCCTCGCGCCACGCCTCCTCCGTGCTCGCCCGGTCGTCGGGGTGGACGGCGCCGAGCCAGCCGTGGGCGAAGTACTCCTCCAGACCCTGCCCGGTGACCGCCCGCCACTGCGGGGCGTCCTCCTCCACCGCGCCGCTCGGCTTGGTGATCCACACCAGCTGCTGCTGGGACTCCACCAGGGAGCGGTACCGCTCCTCGTTGCGGCGCAGCTCGTCCTCCTGCCGCTGCCGCTCGGTGACGTCCGAGCCGAACATGCCCACGCCGACGAGCCGGCGCTTGTCGTCCCGGGCCGGGAAGAAGACCAGCGACCAGTACCGGGTCTCGCCGTCCTGCAGGCGCGTGCGGACGTCACCGTCGGCCACCGGACGGTCCTCGGCGACCACCCTGCGCACCGCACCGGACATCACCGCCGCGAGGTCCGCCGGCAGGAACTCCTCGGGCAGGCGTCCGAGGTGCCGGTCCACGGGCAGCCCGGTGAGGTCGGTGAAGGCCTCGTTCACACGCTGGAAACGGCCCTCGACGTCGAAGACGGCGAAGGCGAAGGGGGCCTCCGCCGTGATGCCCCTCAGCAGGGCGGAATCCGAGATGTCCACACCCGACTCCTGGGGAGGGGGAACGGAGGGCTCCGCACTCATGGTCGGCACCTCCGTCGCGTGCCAGGGTCTCCCACGAGGCACATCTCCATAACTGTGGTTCTTGGCAGGGTTGGACCTGCCCTACATCATCGGCGATGGGCATACGCGGACGGAAGTCCCGGCCGCCGTGCGGTCAACGCATCCTGTCAGATCGCGTCAGAATCGCGCCCGCCGTACGCCGCAAGCTCACCCGCCGTACGCCGCAAGATCAGCCTACTTCCTGATGGCCCGCTTGGCCTCCCGCTTGGCCTGACGAACCTTCGCCAGGCTCTCGGCGTCGACCACGTCGGCCACGGAACGATGAACTCCCTCCTCCCCGTACGGCCCGGCGGCCTCGCGCCAGCCGGGAGGGCGGACGCCCAGCCGCTTGCCCAGCAGCGCCACGAAGATCTGCGCCTTCTGTTCTCCGAAGCCCGGCAGCGCCATCAGGCGACGCAGCAGCTCCGCGCCGTCGGCCACGTCCGCCCAGATCGCCTCCGCCTTGCCGCCGTAGTGCTCGACGAGGTACGCGGCCAGCCGCTGCACCCGCTGCGCCATCGCCTTGGGGTACCGGTGCACCGCGGGCTTGCGCGCGAGCAGCTCGGCGAATGCTTCCGGATCGTATGCGGCGATCTCGTGCGCGTCCAGCCCGGAGATATGATCGCGACCTAGGCGTACGGCGATCGTGTACGGTCCCGTGAACGCCCTCTCCATGGGAACCTGCTGGTCGAGGAGCATGCCGATGAGCAGCGCCAACGGATCGCGGCCGAGCAGGTCGTCGGCCTCGGGCTGCTGGGCGACCTGGATGCGCATGGGACCAGCTTCGCACGTCCGGGCGGCGCGGGGCGCCGGCCACGCGGAAACTCATGGAAGGAAACCCCACGGAATCGATCACGGAAGCGATCACGGCAGGGATCGCGGAGGGAACACGTCTCCGGCGGGCCGCGCCCGCGCGGTGAGACCCACGGCCGGGTCGCGCCGCCGGCGGCGCGACCGCCCGGGCGCGTGTTTGAATGGAGCGGCCGGCCCGATCCGCGGCGCCCGCGCGCCGCAGGGCCCGGCGCCCGGCCCGATGAACGGTACACCGGCCACGGCGGCGCGGACCGGATCGCGCGCCCCGCGCCCCGCCCCGGCGGGGCCCGCCGGACCGGGCCGTTGGACATGTTCCGCTATCCGGCCTCATTTCGTAACGGTTACCGTCCCGCGTTCCGCGCCGCGCCCGCGGCCGGAATGCGAGAAGGTGGACGGGTGAGCGAGCGAGCCAACGCACAGCGGTCGACACAGCGGGAGGTCTCGTGAGCGACCCGCATCGGCATCGGTACCGGGCACCGGGACCCGAGTCCCCCGACGAGGTGTTCGCCGAGATGCTGGTCGCGGCCCGCGAGCTGCTCGCCGTACGCAGCCCGCTCGACGCCGAGCTCATGGTCTCGGACATGCTCGGCGCGTGGTGGGGGCAGCGCATCCGCGGCGGCGACGTCGAGCAGGTGCTCGGCGAGGGGCTGGTCGACTACGCGGCCAAGGCGGGCACCCCGGCGGCGCTCACCCTGCTGGTCGCCATCGCCTACCTCGGCACCTCCCGGCAGGCGGCGAAGGCGGAGGGCGCGGCCCTGGCGCTGATGGAGTCGAAGGTCGCCCGGCCGCGCTGGGTCGAGCGGGTGGGCGCGGTCAAGCCCGTGGAGTGCTACGTGTCCCGCGACGCCTACGGCGACCAGGACACGGTCGTGTGCACCTTCGCCTACCGGGGCGAGGAGGCGCTCAACGACCCCAACCAGCCGGCGACCGAGGACCCGCACGCCCTCGTGGTGGTGGTCGACTACAACCTGCGCGGCATGGCCCGCGACGCCTGGGTCTCCTCCCAGGTGGACAAGCTGCTGGAGCAGGCCCGCGCGGAGGCCGAGGCGAACCCGATGCTGCGGTTCGAGCCGCTCGAGCCGCAGCAGGCGCGGGCGCTGCTCGAGGTCGCGATGAAGGCCACCCGGGAGTCGGGCGGCCGCGGCCGGCCGTATCCGGTGAGCGACAGCTACCGCACCTACCACGCGTTCGCCCGAGCCCGGGTCAAGGCGCTGCCGCCGGGGCGCAAGCGGCCCGCCCCGCTGTACAGCGAGGCCCCCTACAACCGGGAGCGGCGGGCGATGCTCGCCGCCGAGTTCCTCGCCTCGGACGCGGCCGAGCAGCTGTCGGACCCGTCGGCGGCCTCCCGGTGCGCCGACCACATCATCGACTACGGCTGCGACCAGGACTTCGGCCGGCCGCTGCGGGTGAGCCCGACCAAGTGCGAGACGTTCCTGCTCGACTGGCTGCCGCGCAAGGTGCTGCTCAGCCCGGCCGAGCAGGAGGCGATGCCGCACGTGCTCGCCGCGTGGGTGCGGTTCGCCGCGCCGCGGATGGGGCTGCCCGACCACGCGGTGCGGGCCACGCTCGACGCGGTGTGGGAGGCGACGGCGAAGTTCACCGAGGCCTACCGGGACCCGACCACGTTCGGCCTCGACCGCGCCCTGGTGCAGCGGCTGCTGCCGGACAAGGACCTGTCCGCGCTCGCCCGCCGCGCCTTCGCGTTCCCCTACCTGGAGGGCGTGCGCGGCAACGTCATCCTCGACCGGCTCAACCCGGCGGACGAGGCCGACCGGCGCATCCTGATCGAGCTCGACCACCTCGACCAGCGCGCCCGCCCCGACCTGCACGAGCACCTCGCCTGGCACGAGGAGATCGCCAAGCGGCTGTGGAACGGCGACCCGCCGCAGCTGTGGGACGCGGCGCAGCGGCTGCTCGACCTCGGTCACGACCGGCACGAGGTGCTGCACCTGCTAATCGAGATCGCCGAGCGGATCGGCGACCATCCGGACGAGCTCATCGCCGCCCTCGACGAGATCGCCGACCTGCCCGACCCGCCCAAGCACCTCTAGGCCCGGCGACGGGAGGCGGCACGCGAGCGGCGCGTTCTGGAACGATCCGGGACGGGGTGGAACGCTCCCGGGGCCGGGACGCCCCGGCGGAACGCTCTCTGGGACGCCGGTGCGACGCTCCCTAGGATGGAGGTGCCGCGCGCGGCCGCGGCGGGCGTGGCGGAGCCGATCCGGAGTGAGCGACCCGATGATCATGGATCTCAACGCCGACCTCGGCGAGGGCTACGGGATCTGGCGTCTCGGCGATGACGAGGCCCTGCTCGACGTGGTGACGAGCGCGAACATCGCCTGCGGGTTCCACGCGGGCGACCCGCTCACCATCCGGCGTACCTGCGCGGCCGCCCTGGAGCGGGGGGTGGCGATCGGGGCCCAGGTGTCCTACCGCGACCTGGCCGGGTTCGGGCGGCGGGAGATGGACGTCGACCCCGAGGAGCTGCACGCGGAGATCCTCTACCAGCTCGCCGCGGTGGACGGCATCGCGCGGGCGATGGGCGGCGAGGTCGCCTACGTCAAGCCGCACGGCGCGCTGTACAACCGGGTGTGCCGGGACGCCGAGCAGGCCGAGGCGCTGATCACGGCGGTGGCCGAGTACCGGCGCTCGCTGCCGGTGCTCACCCTGCCCGGGTCGGTGGTGCACAAGTTGGGCGAGCGGCACGGGGTGGCCACGGTCGCCGAGTGCTTCGCCGACCGCGCCTACACGCCGGAGGGCACGCTCGTCCCCCGCCGCGAGCCCGGCGCGGTGCTGCACGACCCGGAGGCGGTGGCCGAGCGCGCGGTGAGCATGGCCACCACCGGCGAGGTGGTCGCGGTGGACGGCTCCCGAGTCCGGGTCGACGCGCGGTCGATCTGCGTGCACGGCGACACCCCGGGCGCGGTACGGCTCGCGCGGGCGGTGCGCGATTCGCTGCTTGCGGCCGGGGTCACGCTGCGGGCGTTCGTGTGAGGCGCACGTGCGAGGGCGCACGGGTGAGGACGAGCGGGTGAGGGCGAACACGCGCGAGGCCGCGGGCATCCGCCGGGCCGGCGAGCACGCGCTGCTCGTGGAGACCGGCTCGCTGCGGCTGTCGCACCGGCTCGACGGGCTGCTGCGTGACCGGCGGCCGCCGGAGGTGACCGAGATCGTGCCCGGCCCCGAGACGCTGCTCGTCGTCGCCCCGGGCGGCGACCTGGACCGGCTCGGCGCGCTGCTCGCCGAGCTGGCCGCCGAGGCGCGGGCGCGGCCGGACGACGACGCGGGCGGCGACGCCGAGACGGTGGTGATCCCGGTGGTGTACGACGGCGCCGACCTGGCCGAGGTGGCCGAGCTCGCCGGGCTCACCGTGGCCGAGGTGATCGCCCGGCACACCGCGAGCGAGCTGGTGGTGGGCTGGCTGGGGTTCGCCCCCGGGTTCGCCTACCTCACCGGGCTGGACCCGGCGCTGCACGTGCCCCGGCTGCCCACGCCGCGCACCTGCGTGCCCCCCGGATCGGTGGCGGTCGCCGGGCCGTACACCGCGGTCTATCCGTCGGCGTCGCCGGGCGGCTGGCGGCTGATCGGCCGCACCGAGCTGCGGGTGTGGGACCCGGCCGCCGACCCGCCGTCGCCGCTGCGGCCGGGCACCCGGGTGCGGTTCGAGGCGGCGTGACCCCCGGGGGACCGCGATGAGCGAGATCAGGGGCGTGGTCGAGGTGGTCGTGCCGGGCCCGTACGCGACCGTGCAGGACCTGGGCCGGCCCGGGTACGCGCACCTGGGCGTGCCGCGGTCCGGGGCGGCCGACGCGCCCGCGCTGCGGCTCGCCAACCGGCTCGTGGGCAACCCGGAGGGGCACGCGGGCGTCGAGTTCACCTTCGGCGGCGCGGTGCTGCGGTTCTCCTGCGGGGCGTGGATCGCGGTGACCGGCGCGCCGTGCCCGGTCGAGGTGGGCGACGGCGACCGGTGGCGGCCCGCGGGCATGTGCGCGCCGGTCTGGGTGCCGGCCGGACACCGGGTGCGGATCGGGATGCCGTGGCGCGGGCTGCGCACCTACCTCGCGGTGCGGGGCGGCATCGCGGTCGAGCCGGTGCTCGGCAGCCGGGCGAGCGACTCGCTCTCCGGCCTCGGCCCGGCCCCGCTCGCCGCGGGCTCGGTGCTGCCGATCGGGCGGGACGGGCCGCTGGGCCCGATCGCGGTGGACCAGGTGCCGCCGCGGCCGGTGCCGGAGGAGCCGGTGCTGCGGGTGCTGCCCGGGCCGCGGGACGACTGGTTCGCGCCCGAGGCGCTCGCCGCGCTGTGCGCCGGGCCGTACACGGTGAGCCCGGACAGCAACCGGGTGGGGGTACGGCTGCGCGGCGCCGCGCTGCGCCGGGCGCGCCGCGGCGAGCTGCCCAGCGAGGGCATGGTCGGCGGGGCGATCCAGGTGCCGCCGGACGGCCTCCCGATCGTGTTCCTCGCCGACCATCCCCCCACCGGCGGCTACCCCGTGATCGGGGTGGTCGCCTCCGCCGACCTGCCGGTCGTGGCCCAGCTCCGCCCCGGCGACCGGGTGCGGTTCACGCTCGGCGGCCGGCGGACGCGGATCACTCGGTGAACCCGATGTCCTGGTAGCGCAGGTCGTACAGGCCGGTGGCGCCGACGTTCGCCACGGTGGTGCGCACCGCCACGCTCTGCGGCCGCTGGTAGAGCGGGAGCACGTTCACCGCCTGCCAGATGAGCCGGTCGGCGGCGTTGGCGTGGGCGCGCGCGTCGACCGGGTCGAGCGAGGTGAGCGCCTTGCGCAGCGCCGCGTCGATCTCCGCGCTGCCGATGCGGCCGAGGTTGGCGTTCCACTGCCGGTCGCCCTCGGCGGCGTCGGCGTACTGGCCGTGCGCCTGGCTGATCGGGAACGCCGAGCCGGCGTACGAGAACGCGGTGAGGTCGAACTTGCCGGGGATGACGTACCCGGAGAAGAACGAGTCGCTCGGCACGGTGACCACGTCGACCACGATGCCGACCTGCTGCAGCGCGCGCTTGACCTGCTCGGCCTCGGTGCGGGCGAGCTGCAGCCCGGACGGCACCACGTAGCGGAGCCGCAGCCGCTTGCCGTCCTTGACGCGGACCGCGCCCTTCTTCACCCAGCCCGCCTCGTCGAGCAGCTTCTCGGCCTTCGCCGGGTCGTAGGTGCCGAGCTCGCCGGCGCCGTCCCGGTAGCCGACCTGCGTGGTCAGGAAGAAGTGGTTGTTGAGCAGGACCGTCGGCCAGTCGAGGCCCTGCAGCCCGGACTGGGCGAGCGCCTCGCGGTTCACCGCCATCGCGATCGCCCGGCGCACCCGCACATCGGACAGGACGGGGCTCTCGCCGTTGAGGGTGAGCTGGCGGTAGTCGGTGCCGGCGGCCTGGCGCACCACCATGTTCGGCGCGTTCTTGACCCGCTGGTGGTCGGCGACGGCCGGGCCGAGCTCGGCGACGTCGAGCTCGCCCGCGGTGGCCGCGCTCACCAGGCCGCCGCCCTCCAGCCCGCGGAACACGATCCGGTCGAGCCGGGCCTCCTCGCCCCACCAGTTGCCGTCGCGCACCAGCGTGACCGTGCGCTTCGCCCGGTCGAACCCGCCGAGCTTGAACGGTCCCGCGGTGACCGGGATCGCGTTGAGCCAGGCGTTGTTGAACGCGTCCGGGCTGCTGTTGGTCGAGCTCGGGTACAGCGGCGTGAACAGCGAGCGCCATTCGGAGAACGGCGTGGCGAAGGTGATCTTCACCTCGTGGTCGTTCTCCCCGCGCTCCACCTTCTCGATGTCGGCGTAGCCGACGGTCGAGGCGGCGCGGTAGGCGGTGTTCCGGCCGTTCATCGCCTGCCACTGGGCCTGGTAGTCACGCCAGGTGATGGGCGTGCCGTCGGACCACTTCGCCTTCGGGTTGAGGGTGAGGGTGACGACCTGGCGCGGCTCGGTCTCGGTCACCTCGGCCGAGGTGACGTAGTCGGGGTTGTTGGTGATCTCGCCGCGGTGGTCGGAGACGAACGGCCGCGGCATGACCGCGCCGATCACCCGGTCCACCACGCCGAGGTCGCCGTCGACGTGGTTGCGGTTCCACTGGCTGGGCAGCTCGGCCAGGCCCCAGCGCAGGGTGCCGCCCTCCTTGACCTTCTCCCGCGGCATCGGGTTGATGTCGTAGGCCACCAGGCCGTTCACCGTGGCGGAGTCGCCCGCCTCCGCTCCCTCGCCGCCGCCCTCGCAGCCCGACGCGGCGAGCACCGCGGCGAGGACGATCAGGAGCGCCCGGGAGGCGGGGCGCGCCCGGCCGGAGCGCCGGACGGCCCGGCCCGGCCGGGCGGATATCTGCGCGTGCATACGACTGTCAGCCTTTCTCGAGTGGACAGGCGCTCCAATCCTGCTACAGAGCGTTATCACCCTGCTACCGAACGTCCGAAACCGGGCGGTGCGCGGGTCGGCCGGGGCGGCGCGGCGGCCGAGTCCGGTCTGTCCTACGCTGTCCTCACCTGGTGCACCAAGTGCCCAGATGGGGGATCATTCAGGTGCGCCGCCTTTCTCGCCCGGTTCGACGGCCTCCGGCGGCTCCCCCGCGGCAGCGCCGCCGCCCGCGCCCACCCCCGCTCAGGAACGGAGGACGCCCCCGGTGAACGTGCCGGAGCTGCGCTCCTGGGTGAGCGCCCACCGCGCCGAGATGCTCGACGACCTCGCCGCCTTCGTCGGCATCGAGACACCCTCCACCGACCGGGCCCTGCTCGAGACCGGCCTGGCGTGGCTGGACGAGCTGCTGCTCGCCCGCCTCGGCGCCCCCGCGGCGAGCCGTACCGTGCCGGGCGGGGAGCACGGGGACGTGCGGCTGCACGACTATCCGGGCCGCCGGGGCGCGGACGGCGTCGCCCCGCCGGACGTGCCGCCGGTGCTGCTGCTGTGCCACTACGACACGGTGTGGCCCGCCGGGACGCTGGCGAGCTGGCCGTTCCGGGTGGACGGGGACCGCGCCACCGGGCCGGGCGTGTTCGACATGAAGGCCGGGCTGGTGCAGGCGATCTGGGCGCTGCGCGCGCTGGACGCGGCCGGGCTCGCCCGGCCGCCGGTGCGGCTGCTGCTCAACGGGGACGAGGAGCTGGGCAGCCCGTTCTCCCGCCCGGTGATCGAGGCCGAGGCGCGGCGGGCGTCGGTGGCGCTGGTGTTCGAGGCGAGCGCGGACGGCGCGCTGAAGACCGAGCGCAAGGGCGTGGGCGTGTTCAGCGTGGAGATCACCGGCGTGGAGGCGCACGCCGGGCTCGACCCGGAGAAGGGGGTGAGCGCGGTCGAGGAGCTCGCGCACGCGGTGCTCGCCCTGCACCGGCTCACCGATCTCGCCGCGGGCACGAGCGTGAACGTCGGCACGGTGACCGGCGGCACCCGGGCGAACGTGATCGCCGGATCCGCGCGGGCCGTGGTCGACGTGCGGGTGCGCACCTCGCAGGAGGCGGCCCGGATCGACGCCGCGCTCGCCGGGCTGCGGCCCCGGAACTCCCGGGCGACGCTGCGGGTCACCGGCGGGTGGAACCGGCCGGTGATGGAGCGCAGCCCGGCCACCGCGCGGCTGTTCGCCATGGCCCGGGACCTGGCCGCGCAGATGGGCGTGGAGCTGCGGGAGTGCTCGGTGGGCGGGGCGAGCGACGGCAACTTCGCCGCGGCCGCCGGCATCCCGGTGCTCGACGGGTTCGGCGCGGTGGGCGACGGCGCGCACTCCCGGCGCGAGCACATCAGCATCGAGGGCATGGTGGAGCGTACGGCGCTCGCCGCGGCGCTCATCCACGCGCTCGCCACCGAGATGCCGGGCCGGGACCCGCACCACCGGCCGCCGCCGGTGGCGCACCAGGCGACCCCGCCGCCGCCGTTCCCGCGCGCCGCCCCGGGCTGACCGGTCAGCGGCCGGCGAGCTCCTCCACGGCGGCGCGCACGTCCGCGCTGGTGATCGTGGTGAGCTCGGCCGGGGTGGCGGGGGTCTGCCGCTCGGCGAGCCGTACGTCGCGGCGCATCGCGGCGCGCTCGAACAGCGAGCGGGCGAACCGGCCGTTGCCGAGCCCGTCGATGAGGCCCTCGGCGCACACCCAGGCGAACACCTCGGCCAGGTCGCGGCGGGCCTGCTCGTCGAACCGGTCCCCGGCCTGCTCGGCGAGCAGCTCGGCGATGCGGGTGAGCTCCTCGGGCGTGTAGGAGGGGAACGCGATACGCTGGTTGAACCGGGAGGCGAGGCCGGGGTTGGTGGCGAGGAACCGGTCCATCTCGCGCTCGTACCCGGCGAGGATGATGACGAGCCGGTCCCGGTCGTCCTCGGCCCGCTTGAGCAGCGTCTGCACCGCCTCGGCGCCGAACGCGTCGCCGCCGGAGTACCCGGTGTTGACGAGGCTGTAGGCCTCGTCGATGAACAGCACCCCGCCGAGCGCCCGGTCGATCAGCTCGTTCGTCTTGATCGCGGTGGCGCCGAGGTGCTGGCCGACGAGGTCGGCGCGCTGCGCCTCGACCACGTCGGGGCGGGCGAGCAGGCCGAGCGCGGCGAAGATGCGGCCGAGGATGCGCGCGACCGTGGTCTTGCCGGTGCCCGGCGGGCCGGTGAACACGAAGTGCCGCATCTGGTTCTGCACCGGCAGCCCCTGCTCCTCGCGCATCCGGGCCACCCGGAGCTGGGCGGCGATCGCGTGCACCTGCCGCTTGACCGGCTCCAGCCCGGCCATGCGGTCGAGGTCGGCGAGCGCCTCCTCCAGCGACGGGATGCGCCGGTACCCGCGGAACCGGGCGGTGATCTCGTCGAACGCCTTGGCGATGTCCTCGGCGGTGGTGGTGACCAGCTCCTCGCGGGTCGGGGTGCCGCCCGCGCTCACCACGCGCACGTCGCGGGCCTGCGCGGCCGCCTCCACCAGGGTGCGCACGAACCGGGCGTTGCCCAGCTCGTCGACGAGGCCGCGGCGGTGCACGTCCTCGTACCGGGCGAGCAGCGCGGGCCGGGCGTCCGGGGCGAGCACGTCGCCGCGCCGCGCCTGCAGCACCTCGGTGATCGCCAGCAGCTCCTCGGGGGTGTACGAGGGGAAGTGCACCCGGGTGGCGAACCGGGACGACAGGCCCGGGTTGGAGGCGAGGAACGCCGACATCTCCTTCTCGTAGCCGGCGAGGATGATGATGAGCCGGTCCCGGTCGTCCTCGGCCCGCTTGAGCAGCGTCTGCACCGCCTCGGCGCCGAACCGGTCCGGCTGGCCGTCCCCGGAGTTGATCAGCGAGTACGCCTCGTCGATGAACAGCACGCCGCCGAGCGCCCGGTCGATCAGCTCGTTCGTCTTGATCGCGGTGGCGCCGAGGAACTCGCCGACCAGGTCGGCGCGCTGCGCCTCGACCACCTGCGGGGTGCGCAGCAGGCCGAACGCGTAGAAGATCTTGGCGAGGGTGCGGGCCACGGTGGTCTTGCCGGTGCCGGGCGGGCCGACGAACACGAAGTGCCGCATCGGCGGCTCGGTGGTGTACCCGGCCTGGGCGCGCAGCCGGGACGCCTCGATCGACGCGGCGATCGACCGCACCTGTTCCTTCACCGGCTCCAGGCCGATCATGCCCTCGAGCTCGGCGAGCGCCTCCTCCACCGTGATCTTCGGCGGGGCGCCGGGGGCGGCCTGCCCGGGGCGCTGCGGCGCCGCCTCGCGGGCGCGCACCCGGACCGGCTCGGGCCGTTCCCGCGCCGCGAGCACCGCCCGCACGTCACGGGCCTTGAGGAAGCGGTACGCCAGGGCGAGGGCGGCCGCGCCGCAGGCGCCCCACAGCGCCACGGTGGCGGCGAGCAGCTCGACGCCCGCGGCCACGGTGAGCACGGCGCCCGGGGCGAGCGCGATCAGCGTGGTCGCCCACGGCGGCACCCAGTTGATCAGGTGGGCCACGGCGCCCGTCACCGGGCCGAGCAGCAGCAGCCCGGCGAGCGCGGACGGCTCGCCGAGCGGCCACACCATGACGAGCACGAGCACCGTCCAGGCGGCCACCACGAGCGCGGTCGCGGCGCCGCGGGGGAACCGCATCGCCAGCGCGCCGTACCCGAGCAGCAGCACGGTGACGACGAGGGTGGAGGGCAGCGACCAGCCGGCGACGAGGGCCAGGACGAGCGCCCCGGCCAGCACGCCCACGTGGATCGCCCGCCTGGTGCCCGGCGACAGCAGGAAATAACGGTGGCGGACCTGCTCGAAGAGCCGCCGCGCCATGGCTCGCCCCGCCGGCCGGGTCCTGTCGGAGTCCCGCATCACGCCTCCCCGGTCGTCCCCCGGTTATACCGCAACCAAACAACGCCTAGGCCCTAGCGGCAAACGTGTCGGGTAAGTCGGCGGAACGCAACGGAGGCGCGCCGTCCGGTCCGGCGCCGTACGGCGCCGCCGCACGGACGGGGGGCTGCCGGGCGCGGGGCCGAAACTTTCGGTGGCGGGTGGCGGGGCCGCTCCCCCGGTCAGCCGCGGAGCGCCGCGCGCTCCCGCCCGTGGCCGGGGTACTCGCCGACGGTGACCTGGGTCGGCGTGACCCGGAGCACGGCCTCCTCGCCGTCGGCGAGGGCGACCCCGCGCACCTCCGCCCACAGCCGGCCGCTCGCCGGGTCGGTCACGTGCACGGTGACCCGCGGGTCCCGCTCGGCGGCGCGGCGGGCCTCGTCGGCGACGGCGATGCGGAGCTCGCCGGTGCCGGTCACCGCGGCCACCGCGTCGACCGGGAGCGCGCGCGGGCCGCTCTCGTCGACGTAGGCGAGCACCACGCCGCGGGACAGCGTGAAGGCGTGGCGCACCTGCTCGTCGAGGTCCGGCGAGGGCATCACGTCCTCGGGCAGCGGGCGGCCGTACGGCGCGCCGAGGGCGAGGTCGGCGCGGGTCGCGCCGCGGACGCCGTGCCACCGGGCGGCGGCGACGCGGGCGGCGTAGGCGAGCGGGACCACGGCGAGCGCGGCCGCGGCCGCCCACAGCGCCGCCGTGACCGGGCCGGGCAGGCCCGGCTCCTCGGGGGCCGCGGCCTGACCCGCGGCGGCACCGTCCCCGAGCGGCGCCTCGACCACGCCCGTCGCCGGCTCGCCCGGCCCGGGGCCGTCCCCGGGAAACAGCGAGGCCCCGACGAGCGCGGCGGCGGCGAACAGCACCGCGCCGAGCGCGACGAGCAGGGCGCGGTCCCCGGCGGCCACGGCACGGCCGTACCCGGCGGCGCACAGCCGCGCGTAGCCGAACGCGATCGGCACGAGCAGCGCGGCGAGGCCCGCCCGCGGGTCGCCGGTGAGGTGCACCGCGAGCAGCGGCGCCGCCGCCAGGCACCACAGCCGCCCGGCGACGAGCCACAGGCTCACCGCGGCGGCGCGGCGGGCCACCGGATGCGGGCCGGCCGCGGCGAACTCGGCGAGCGCGGCGAGCGGGCGGCCTCGCCAGATCTGCACGAGCGCCCGCACCGCGGCCATGGCGGCGCCGCTGAACAGCGCGAGGCCCACCGCCGCGGCCCAGAGCGCCCCGTCGATCCCGCCGGCGGGCCCGCCCGCCACGATCGCGGCCGCGTAGGCGAGCACGACCGCCACGGTGACCCAGACCGTCAGGCCGAGCCACGGGTCCCGGTCGAACATCGCGGGCAGGTACGGCCAGGCGCGCACCCGGCGGGCGTGCCGCACGGTGAGCGCCGCCACCGGGATCAGCGGCAGCGCGCCGAGCGGCCGGATCCAGTCGTGGGCGCCGGCGGCCACGGTGAGCAGGGTGAGCCCGGCGACCGCGAGCCCGAGCACCAGCCGCACCCGGCGGGACCAGGCCACCAGCGCGTCGCGGATGCGGGCGGTGTCCCCTGGGCCGACCGGCCAGGCGGGGTCGTGCCAGGCGGCGGGCGGCTCCCAGCGCAGCCGGGCCAGGCCGAGGTTGACGCGCGCGGCCGCCGCCTCGGCGTGGCCGCCGTCGCGGCGCAGCGCCCGGCGGTAGCACCGGATCGCCTGCTCGTGGTCGCCGCGGAGCAGGCACAGGTCGCCGAGGAGGAGGTGCGGGCCGGGCCGGTCGGGCGCGAACCGGGAGGCGAGACCGGCCTCGCTCCAGGCGTCCCGCCAGCAGGCCGGGATGCGGCGGAGCGCGGAGGCGAGCCGCAGCCGCGCCGCCCAGGAGCCGGGGGCGAGCTGCACCGCGTCCTCGGCCGCGGCGACCGCCTCGTCGTGGCGGCCGAGCCGTTCCAGGGCGAGGCTGGCGAGCCGGTGGCTCCAGTCGGCCTCGGGGGTGATGCTCATCGCCCGGCGGGCCGCGTCGAGCGCGGCCTCCGGCTGGTCGTGGGCGAGCCGGGCGGCGGCGACCATGCACCAGGCGCGCGGGTCGTCGCGGTCGGTGGGCGGTGGGACGAAGGGCTCCCCGTTCCCCGGTTCCGGCCCCTCACCTGCGCATCCCACGGTCGCCATGGTCGGGCAGGGACCCCGGCTTGCCTAGGGCGGGCAACACACCTCTGTCCCTCCGGGGAGCCCGCGATACCCCGGTTCACCTGCACCTCGCCGCATTCGCCCCGCCGCGCCGGCGGGCCGCGGCGACAGGGACGGATAACCAGGAAGAACACGGAACACCCAACCGGGACACCCGGCGAACGCGCACAATGGCCCTGTCAAGGTCACCGGTCGCGGGTGCGCCGGCGGCCTTCGCGCCCCTCGCGGGCGCGGGCGCCGCGGCGACGGCCGCGCCGGGCGGCAGGGTGCGCCCGCCACGGTGGTCGCGGCCGGTGTCCGGCGGGCGTCCGGCGGTCCCGGCCGGCGGACTCGACACCTGGGGATACCGTGCGACAGACACTCCACGACGCCGCGATCCTGGTGGCGCGAGCAGGCATCGGAGGGATCTTCTTCGCCAACGGCTGGGAGAAGCTGGAGGCGGGGCTGAACGCGACCACCGAGGAGTTCGCCCGGATCGACGCGCCGCTGCCGTACGCGTGGGCGGCGGTGACGATGCTGGTCGAGCTGCTCGGCGGGGCGATGCTCGTCGCCGGTTTCGCCGTGCCGGTCTGCGGCATCCTGCTGTTCGCCGAGGCGATCGCGGTCTTCGCCCTGGCGGCCGGGGATCCGCAGCGGCCGCTCACCGGCGGGAGCGCGAACCTGGTGATCGCGTTGTGCGCGGCCTCGCTCCTGCTCGCCGTGGTCGGCGCGGGCCGGGTCTCGGTCGACCACATGGTCGTGATCAAACGCCGCGACCCCGGTGACGAGGCCGCCCCCGGCCCCGACGCCGAGGCCGACCAGGTGCTCACCGCGCTCCGCGGGCCGCGCGGCGGCTCCGGGGACGCCCCCGCCGGGCTCCCGGCCGGGCCGGGGCGGGCCGATCCGGCCGCCGGCGCCGGTTCCGCCGCGGCGGAGCCGCGGTCGCGTACGGCGGAGCCGGGCACGCCGGACGACAAGGGCGACGCGGGCGACAAGGGCGACGCCGCCGAGGTCACCGCGCCGGTCCGGGTTCGCAAGGGGCGGCAGCGCCGTACCGAGGCCGCGTCCGCGGAGGGCCCGGAAAAGGAGGGCACGGCGAAGGAGACACCGGCGAAGGAGGGCGGCCCCGGCCCGAAGAGCACCACGGCGAAGGGCACCACGGGCAAGGGCGACGTCCTCGTCGCGGGCCGCAAGGAGAACCCCTCCGACTGACGGTACGGCGTGCCGGGGCGGCGGACCGGCAGGGGCAGGGCGGCACGGTCGGGACGAGAGCGGAACGCGATCGCGGACGCCGCCGGAGGCACCGCCGCGGACCGGTGACGGGCACCGCCATACCCCCACGGTCATCGGCCGCTCCCCCGGCCGCCTCGCCACCCGCGGCGCCGAGCACCGATGACGGTCCCGTCCGCCGGCGGGCCGCACGCGCAGCCCGCGCGGACGGCCGCCGCACGGGCACGGCGGCCGTATGGGGTACGGCGGGCCGCCGGCGCGGACGCGCGGCGGCCCGGCGGGTCAGCGCAGCCCGTTCGCGGCGATCACGTCCCGGTACCAGTGGAAGCTGTCCTTGCGGATGCGGCGCTGGGTGTCGTAGTCGACGTAGACCAGGCCGAACCGCTTGTGGTACCCGTGCGCCCACTCGAAGTTGTCGAGCAGCGACCAGACGAAGTAGCCGCGCAGGTCCGCGCCCTGGGCGATCGCCGCGTGCGCGGCCCGCAGGTGGGCGTCGAGGAACGCCACCCGGTCGGTGTCGTGCACCCGGTCGTCCGCGGTCACGGTGTCCTCGTAGGCCGCGCCGTTCTCGGTGATCAGCAGCGGGGTGCCGGGGTACTCGCGCGACAGCCGTACCAGGAGGGACTCCAGGCACTCGGGGTGGATGCACCAGCCCATCGCGGTGACCGGGCCCTCCGGCGGCAGGAACGCGATGCCCTCGGTGCCCGGGTGCTCGGGGTGCCCGGGCGACTCGGGGTCGGTGCGCACGTGCTTGGGCGAGTAGTAGTTCACCCCGAGCACGTCGATCGGCTGGTGGATCGTCTCCAGGTCGTCGAGCTTGACGTCGGTGAACCGGCGCAGGTGGGCGAGCACGTCCTCGGGGTAGGCGCCGCGCAGCAGCGGGTCGAGGAAGATGCGGTTGCACAGCCCGTCCACCAGCCGCGCGGGCTCCTCGTCGCCGAGGACCGGCGCGAGGTTGAGCGTGATCGACACCGATCTCGCCCCGGCGGCGCGCAGCGCCTGAACGGCGAGGCCGTGCGCGACCATGAGGTGGTGCGCGGCGGTGAACGCGGCGGCGGGGTCGCTCACGCCGGGCGCGTGCCGGCCCGAGCCGTGGCCGACGAACGCCGACACCCACGGCTCGTTGAGCGTGGTCCAGGTGGCGACCCGGTCGCCGAGCCGCTCGTACGCCCCGGCCGCGTACTCGGCGAACCGGTGCGCGGTGTCCCGGTCGAGCCAGCCGCCCCGGTCCTGCAGCGACTGCGGCAGGTCCCAGTGGTAGAGCGTGGCGACCGGGGTGATCCCGGCCTCGAGCAGCGCGTCGAGCAGCCGGTCGTAGAAGTCGAACCCGGGGGTGCCGAAGCGCGGCCAGGCGATCGAGAACCGGTAGGCGCGCAGGCCCAGCTCGCGCATGAGCGCCACGTCCTCGGCGTACCGGTGGTAGTGGTCGCAGGCGACGTCGCCGGTGTGCCCGTCCCGCACCTTGCCGGGGGTGTGCGAGAAGGTGTCCCAGATCGACGGCACCCGGCCGTCCTCACGGGCGGCGCCTTCGATCTGGTACGCGGCGGTCGCGGCGCCCCACAGAAAGCCTTCGGGGAATGTGATCATGGACGCTCCTCACGACGGTACCCAGGGTGAACGGTGAGGGGGATCGCACGGCCGCCCGTGCGGCGGTGCACACCACCGGAGGCTCTGCACGGAGCGCGATCTCGGATGCGGACGGGGCCGTGCGGGGCGGAATCAACGATCATGAAACCGGTACGGCGGGCATCTGACCCCCGTCGCACCGACCCACCCACGATGTCGGTAATGCCCCGGTAAAGGCAACTGCGAAACGTCCGGAGAAGGATCGCCGCGATCGTCCGGGCGGCGGATCGCGCGAGATGCGAGGTCACCGGACGACCAAGATGGGACGAAAGTGATGAAAGTTTCAGGCGGTGACGTTCCGCCCAGCGGGACCGGAACGGCGAGGATGCGGGCAACGGGGTGACGCCGCGGGGCCGGCAGGAGGGTACGGCACGGCGAGGGCGGCGCGAGCCGGGCGAGCGGGCGGGCGACGGCGCGGCGGAGCCGGGCGGCCGCGGCGCCGGCCCCGCCGTTCGCGCCCCGCCCGGCGGGCTAGACCCGGCTCTCCACCCGGTCGACGATCCCGGTGGCGCCCTCCTCCCGGGCGCAGTGGGCGCAGCAGTACCAGTGCCCGTCGGCCTCCACGCCGTGCCCCACGATGCGGCAGCCGCAGTGCTCGCAGTTCGGGGCCATCTTGGTGATCGCACACTCGAAGCTGTCGAAGATGTGCACCTCGCCCTGGGCGTGCACCTCGAAGGCCATGTCGTAGTCGTTGCCGCAAACCTCGCAGCGTGCCATCGGCTCCCCCGGTTCGTCCGGTCTCGGTTCCGGGGACGCCCCGGCGGCGTCCCCGTGCGGCAGCTACCCCGAAGACCGCCATACGCACCACCGGGAAGCGTCACCGATAAGTCGGAAATGCCGTCACAAGCGACACATCGCCCGCTGCCCGGCGATCGCCGCCGCGCCGCCGCCCGCCGCGCCGGCGGTCAGGCCCGGCCCGGCCCGTCCGGCCCGGCGAGGCGCACCACCGCGACCCCGCCCGGCGGCACCGCGGCCTCGCCCCGGCAGGCCGTACCGGTGAGCAGGTCCACCCCGGTCACCCCGGGCACCGTGACCGGGCCGTCGGCGTGGTTGATGAGGAAGAGGTGGCCGCCGCGGCGCACGTACTCCAGGGTCTCCGGCAGGCCGCGCGGCCGGTCCACGCCCGCGGCGTCGAGCGCCCGGGCGAGCAGCGGCCGCAGGTTCCCCGGCGCGGTCGCCAGGTACCAGGCGCGCCCGGTGCCCAGCCGGTGGCAGGTGAACGCGGGGTGCCCGGCGTCCGGGCCGTCGGCGAAGCACAGCACCGCCTCCGCGCCGGCGAGCCGTACCCGCTCGGACCAGATGCGGCCGCGGTCGCCGCCGGGCAGGCCGACGGTCTCGCCAGCGCGCAGCGGGTGGAACTCCTCGACGGTGAGCCCGAGCACCTCGCGCAGCGCCCCCGGGTGCGGCCCGGCGTGGATCGTGTCGTTCTCGTCGACGATACCGGAGAAGTACGACACGAACAGGTGGCCGCCGGACTCCACGTAGCGGTGCAGGTTCTTCGCCCCGGCCTCGGTGAGGAGGTACAGCGACGGCGCCACCACGAGCCGGTACCCGGACAGGTCGGCCGTCGGGTGGACGAAGTCGACGGTGACGTGCTCCCGCCACAGCGCCTCGTAGTAGGCGTCCATGCGCTCGCGGAAGACCAGGTCGACCGAGGGCCGCCACTCCAGCTCAAGGGCCCAGGCCGACTGCCAGTCCCACACGATCGCCACCTCGGCCTCGACCCGGCTGCCGCGCACCTCGGCGATCCGGCGCAGGTCCTTGCCGAGGGCGACGACGTCGCGCCACACCTGGGAGTCGGTGCCCGCGTGCGGCACCATCGCCGAGTGGAACTTCTCCGCCCCGAACCGGGACGCCCGCCACTGGAAGAACAGCACCGAGTCCGATCCGCGGGCGACGTGCGCGAGGCTGTTGCGGCGCATCTCGCCGGGCCGCTTGGCGAGGTTGCGGGGCTGCCAGTTCACCGCGCCGACCGAGTGCTCCATGAGCATCCACGGGCGGCCGCCGCCGAGCGACCGGCTCAGGTCGGCCGACATGGCGAGATCGATGTGGTTGTCCGGCCGCTCGGCCTCGAGGTAGTGGTCGTTGGCGATCACGTCCACCTCGGCCGCCCACCTCCAGTAGTCCATGGCGGCGCAGTTGGTGACCATAAAGTTCGTGGTGATCGGCAGGTCCGGGGTGAGCTCGCGGAGCACGTCGCGCTGGATGCGGAAGCAGGCGAGGTGCTCGTCGGAGGTGAACCGGGCGAAGTCGAGCCGCTGGGCCGGGTTGACCGCGGTGTGGCTGGCGCGCGGGGCGTCGATCTCCTCCCAGTCGCCGTAGCGCTGGCCCCAGAACGTGGTGCCCCACGCCTCGTTGAGCGCGGACAGGTCGCGGTACTTGCGCCTCAGCCACTCGCGGAACGCGGCCACGCTGGTGTCGCAGTAGCACTCGCCGAGCGGCGCGCCGTACTCGTTGTGCACGTGCCACATCACCACGCCGGGGTGGCCCCGGTAGTGCTCGCCGAGCGCGCGGGCGATCGCCGCCGTCGCCTCGCGGTACTCGGGCGAGCTCGGGCAGGCGGTCTGCCGGGCGCCGGTGCCGATCCGCATGCCGGTGCGGGTGACCGGGATCGACGAGGGGTACCGGCGGGTGAACCACGCGGGGGGCGCGGCGGTCGGGGTCCCCATGTCCACGTGGATCCCGTTGCGGTACAGCCGGTCGACGATCTCGTCGAGCCAGCCGAACTCGTACGCGCCCGGGGCGGGCTCCATCAGCACCCAGGAGAAGATGCCGAGGCTCACCAGGTTCACCCCGGCCTCGCGCATCAGCCGTACGTCCTCCTCCTGCACCTCGCGCGGCCACTGCTCGGGGTTGTAGTCGCCGCCGTAGGCGAGGCCTTCGGGCAGCGCGGGAAACCGCGGACGCATGCATCGCCCCCTGTTCATGGTCTGTGAACGTGCACAGTAACGGACGGTCGGGGATCTGAGAAGAGTGCGCGCCCTGAAGCGCGCCGGAAGCAGGAAGTTAACGAGAAGGCAACGAGCACTTGACGCACCCTCCCGGCAGATCCACCCTGTGAACGTTCACAGAACACTAGCCTCTCTTCGTACGAACTCCCACTCGTGGAGGCAGGAATGCGCACACGGCGCTTCTCCGCCCTGGCGGCGGCGCTGCTCACCGTCGTCCTCGCCGCCGGCTGCAGCGGATCGGGCTCCGGCTCCCCCGAGAACGCGACCGGCACCGCCCCGGCCCAGAGCGGCCCGGTCAAGCTGACCTACTGGACCTGGGTGCCGAACATGGACAAGATCGTCCAGAAGTGGAACGCGGCGAACCCCGACATCCAGGTCACGGTGAGCAAGCAGGCGGGCGGAGACGACGCCGCGGCCAAGTTCCTCACCGCCGCCAAGGCGGGCAACCCGCCCGACCTCATCCAGGCCGAGTACCAGCACCTGCCGTCGTTCGTCGCCGCCGAGGCGGTCGCCGACATCGCCGCGCAGGCGAACCAGGTGAGGTCCGAGTTCAGCGAGGGGCTGTGGAACCTCGTCACGCTCGGCACCGACGGGGTGTACGGCATCCCGCAGGACAGCGGGCCGATGATGCTGTTCTACCGGGCCGACCTGTTCGACAAGTACGGCATCGAGGTGCCGAAGACCTGGGACGAGTACGCCGAGGCGGCCCGCACCGTGCGCAAGAAGGACCCCAAGGTCTACCTCGGCACGTTCTCGAGCAAGGACCCCGGCTCGTTCGCCGGCCTCGCCCAGCAGGCGGGCGCCCAGTGGTGGTCGATCAGCGGGGACGCCTGGAAGGTGACCGTGAACGACGCCGCCACGCTCAAGGTGGCCGGCTATTGGGGCGATCTGGTGCGCGAGGGCGTGATCGACGACATGCCCTACTTCACCCCCGAGTGGAACAAGGCGCTCAACGACGGCACCCTGCTCACCTGGCCGTCCGCGGTGTGGGCGCCCGGCGTGCTCGAGGCGAACGCGCCGAAGGCGAAGGGCAAGTGGGCCGTCGCGCCGCTGCCGCAGTGGACCGCCGGGGAGAACGTGAGCGGGTTCTGGGGCGGCTCGTCCACCGCGGTCGCCGCCGCCTCCCCGCACAAGGAGCAGGCGGTGAGGTTCGCCACCTGGCTCAACACCGACCCGGAGGCGCTCGAGCTGCTGGTGAAGGAGGGCGCGATCTACCCGGCCGCGACCAAGGGCCAGAGCGTGCTCACCGAGGCCCCCGGCTACTTCGCGCAGCAGAAGGACTTCTGGCAGCTGGCCAACCAGGTCGCCGCCACCGCCCGCGGCTTCACCTTCGGCCCCAACGTGAACGTCACCTACGACGCCTTCAAGAACGCGTTCGACAAGGCGGTGGAGGCCAAGTCCTCGTTCGCCGACGCGGTGAACGCGATGCAGGAGGCCACCGTCGCCGACATGAAGAAGTCCGGATTCCAGCTCGCCCAGTGACCCGCCCGTGATGACCGGCACGAAGCGCTCCGGTGCCCGCGTGGCCCGCGCGGGCGCCGCCCCCTACCTGTTCCTCGCCCCGGCCGTGGTGCTGTTCGTCCTGTTCATGGCGCTGCCCATCGGCTACACGATCTACCTCAGCCTGCGCCGTACCCAGGTGTCCGGCCTCGGCCTCGGCCGCGGCTCCCGCCGCGAGGTGTTCGCCGGGCTCGACAACTACGCCGCCGCGATCGGCGACGCCGAGCTGTGGCTGGGCTGGCTGCGGGTGCTCGGCTACGGCGCGCTGGTGCTCACGGTGATGCTCGGCCTCGCCCTGATCTTCGCGCTCATGCTCGACACCGCCCACGTACGGCTCGCCCGGTTCTCCCGGATCGCGATCTTCCTGCCGTACGCGGTGCCGGGCGTGGCCGCCACGCTGCTGTGGGGCTTCCTCTACCTGCCGAGCCTCAGCCCGTTCCAGGGCCTGCTGGAGCTGTTCGACGGGGAGGCGAACCTGCTCGGCGCGGGCACGGTCGTCTACTCGATGGCGAACGTGGCCGTGTGGGGCGGGGTCGGCTTCAACATGCTCGTGCTCTACACCACGCTGCGGGCCGTGCCGCGCGAGTACTACGAGGCCGCCCGCATCGACGGGGCGACCGAGCTGCAGATCGCGCTCCGGGTGAAGATCCCGCTGCTCACCCCGGCGATCATCCTCACCACGGTGTTCTCGCTCATCGCCACGGTCCAGGTGTTCACCGAGCCGACCGCGCTGCGGCCGCTCACCAACACGATCGGCTCCACCTGGAGCCCGCTGATGAAGGTGTACCGGGACGCGTTCGTCGCCGGCGACCTGTACTCGGCCGCGGCCACCGCGATCGTGATCGCGGGCATCGCCCTGGTGCTGTCGTTCGGCTTCCTGCGGATCGTCAAGAACCGCGCGTTCGGGGAGGGCTAGCGGATGTCGACCGGTGTGCTTCCGGCCCGGGCCGCCGCCCGGCACGCGCGCCCGCGGCTCCACCCGCTGCGCGGCGCGGTGCCGACCGCGGTGCTGCTGCTCGGGGCGGTCTACTGCCTCTTCCCGGTGACCTGGGTGCTGATCGCGGCGACCAAGACGCCGGGCGAGCTGTTCTCCACCGCCACCCTCGCGATCGGCAGCGGGCTGTGGTCGAACATCGCCGACCTGCTCGCCTACCGCGACGGGGTGTTCCTGCTGTGGCTGGGCAACACCGTGCTGTACGCCGGGGTGGGGGCCACGCTGTCGGCCGCGGTGTCCGCGCTCGCCGGGTACGCGCTCGCCAAGTACCGGTTCCCCGGCCGGAACCTCGTGTTCAACCTGCTCATCGGCGGCATCCTCGTGCCGGCCGTGGTGCTCGCGATCCCGCAGTACCTGCTGCTGTCGAAGGCCGGCCTCGCCGACACCTACTGGTCGGTGCTGCTGCCGCAGATCCTCAGCCCGTACGGCATCTACCTGGCCCGGATCTACGCGGCCGCGGCCGTGCCGGACGCGCTGGTGGAGGCGGCCCGCATCGACGGCGCCGGGCACGGGCAGATCTTCTTCCGGGTGGCGCTGCCGCTCATGACGCCCGGCCTGGTGACGGTGTTCCTGTTCCAGTTCACGGCGATCTGGAACAACTTCCTGCTGCCGTTCATCATGCTCGGCGACGACCGGGCGTTCCCGCTCACCGTCGGCCTGTACACGCTGCTCGCCGCCGGGGCGAACCAGCCGTCGCTGTACAACCTCATCCTCACCGGGGCGATGCTGTCGATCATCCCCCTCGTCGCGCTCTTCCTCACCATGCAGCGGTACTGGCGCACCGACCTGTCCCGCGGCGCGGTGAAGAGCTGATCGTGGAAAGCTGGTGTCGTGAAGAAGCGACGCCCCACCATCCGTGACGTCGCCGCCGCCGCCGGGGTGTCCCGCGGCACCGTGTCCCGGCTGCTCAACGGGGACCGGTACGTGAGCACCTCGGCGCGGGTGGCGATCGAGCGGGCCATCCGGGAGACGGGCTACGTGGTCAACCGCAACGCCCGCAGCCTCGTCACCCGGCGCACCGGCTCGGTGGTCATGGTGCTGTCCGAGCCGCAGGAGAAGTTCTTCGAGGACCCGAACTTCCCGGTGCTGCTGCGCACCGCGACCCGGCGGCTCGCCGAGCGCGACGTCTCCCTCGTGCTGATGATCGCCGCCGACGACAGCGACCGGGAGCGGGTCGTGCGCTACGTGCGGGGCGGCCACGCCGACGGGGTGCTGCTCATCTCCACCCACGCCGGCGACCCCCTCCCCGACCGGCTGCGCGAGCTCAACGTCCCGGCGGCGGCGCAGGGCGCGATCCTCGGCCGCGAGTCCGTGATCCCGTACGCCGCCGCCGACGACCGCGAGGGCGCCCGCCAGATGACCCGCTACCTGGTGGAGAGCGGCCGCAAGCGGATCGCCACGATCACCGGGCCGCTCGACACCCCCGGCGGCGTGCTCCGCCTCGAGGGGTTCTGCGACGTGCTCGGCCGCCGGGCCGCCAAGCCGCTCATCGAGCACGGCGACTACACCCAGCGCAGCGGTGAGATCGCGATGGCCCGGCTGCTGGAGCGCGCGCCCGACATCGACGCGGTGTTCGTCGGCTCCGACCTCATGGCCGCCGGCGCGCTCACCGCGCTGCGCGCCGCGGGCCGCCGGGTGCCCGACGACGTCGCCGTGGGCGGCTTCGACGACTCCGCGGTCGCCCTCACCACCCACCCGCCGCTCACCACGGTCCGGCAGCCGCTGG